>Ga0209676_1000027_pt1 | contig 560222 bp, 539 predicted proteins | sample AraplaCvi_mLB_r2_FD_184282 | JGI IMG/M metagenome (GOLD analysis project Ga0209676, IMG submission 184282) | Arabidopsis root microbial communities from North Carolina, USA - plate scrape MF_Cvi_mLB_r2 (SPAdes) (version 2) | ecosystem: Host-associated > Plants > Roots > Endosphere | place... | reverse complement strand
GCACGGCGAGTGGGCCGGGTAAAACCCGAAGGGCGCCGCCCTGGATGGGCGGCGTTTTCGTATGGCACATGGATGTGCCTTACGAAAATTCCCGGACCGCTCGCGGACCCGGAGCGAAGCGCAGGGCGTGCCGCCTGGGGTGTGTTTCTTTGCTTCTTTCTTTGCACAAGCAAAGAAAGAAGGCCTCCGCGGCGAGCGGCACCATGCTTAAAGAAGCGGAATGCAAACGCCGTAGGCCCAGGAAGAATCCAGCGATCACTCCAACAACCGCGCCCATCCCTCCATCCCTTCCACCCGCGCCAGCACCAGCTTCACGCACACCAGCAGCGGCACCGCCAGCAACAACCCGATGATTCCCCACAACCACCCGAACAACATCAGCGCCAGGATCAACACCAACGGCGACAGCGCCATCCGCTTGCCCAGGATGATCGGCGTGACGATCTGCCCCTCGATCGTGTGCAGCACCAGATAGGCGACCGCGGGCAGCATCGACTGGAACGGCTCCTCGAAACTGATGAAACCCACCAGCAGCATCGCCACGATCCCGATCAACGGCCCCACGTACGGCGCGAAGTTCAGCAGCGCCGCCATCGTGCCCCACAGCAGCGCCTCGGCCAGCGGCAGGCCCAGCAGGTACAGCACGCCGGCGAACACGAAGCCCACCACCGTGTTGATCACGCTGATCGTCAGCACATAGCGCGAGACCTCGCGCTCGATGGAATGCAGGATGTCCACGGTGAACTTCTTCTGCTGCCGCCCTGGCAACAACGCGATCGCATTGCGTTGCAGGTTCTCGCCATAGACCATGAAGAAGAACGTCAGCAGCACCACCGCCAGCAACGACGCGAGCACGCGCGGCGTGGCCAGCAGCTTGCGGTAAGGGTCGTCGGGTGCGGCCTGCACGATCTGCGGCTGCTTGCTGGTCTGGCTGCCGGCGGCGGCGCGGGCGAAGCTCTCGGCGGCCTTGTTGGCGTCCTGCACCGGCTTGGTCAGTTCGCGCAGCTTCGGTGCCAGCTGGCGCATCTCGCGCGGTGCCTGCTGTGCCCAGTCCATCGCCGAAGGCAGCATCTTGTGGGCCAGCAGGCCGGCCACCGTCATGCCGCCGAGCAGTACCAGTAACGCACCGACGAAACGGGGTACGTACATCCGTCGCAACAGGCGGATGATCGGGTTGCCGACCAGCGCGAAGAACATCGCCAGCAGTACCGGCAACAGCAGGTCCTGCGCGGCCCACAGCGTGTAGCCGACGGCCAGCGTCGCCAGCACCAGCAGCGGCACGGAGGCGCGCGGTCGCGACGGCGACGGGGCGACGGGGGCGGGGACAGCGGATGCGTCGGGTGGCTGGCTCATGGCGGCGCCGGTACGAAGGTGCCGCGATTATGGGCGGGCGCTCCGTCAGCGTCGCGTCAGGACGCCGCGCCCGCTTTCAGCGTTCGGACAGCTCGGTGGCGGCTTCGGCCGGGCGGGGCGCGGTGACGACGATGTCGTCGTCTTCGAACGCCTCGTCCACCAACGGTTCTTCGGCCTCGGCCATGCCCTCGGCCTGGTCCTGGACCTCTTGCGCGGTGTCGGCCGCCTGCTCGGCCTGTTCGGCGGCGGCCGCGGCCTGCGCGGTGGCCAGCAGGCTGGAGACCGCGCTGAACATCTGCATCCAGCGCGCGCCGGTCAGCGCGCGCAACGGTTCGGCACGGCCCACCAGGAAGCCGCTGACGAGGCCGGCGATGACGATGCGGCCCGGCGTCCAGCCGGCGCGCCACGCCTGCTTGAGCGTGCTCCACTGGGTCTGTGTGTGCGTCGCGCGCAGCTCCACCCGCTGTTCCGCGCGCTGCACGTGCTGCAGGAGTTTCTCGAAGCGCATCACGCGCCTCCGTGGTCGGACGCGCGCGGGTCGTGCGCGGTACCGGCGGCGGGCGGATCGTCCTCGATCGCCGCCTCTTCGTCGAACAGCCCCAGCTTCGACAGCTGCCGCCGCGTGGCGTGCATGCCGGTGTAGTCGAAGTAGCGCCCCACCTTCCACACCGCGAACGCGGTGACGGCCAGGCTCAGCAGCGCGGCGATCGACAGCGACTGGAACCACGACAGACCGAAGCGCTGCATCAGCGCGATCAGCGCGCCGGTCACCAGCAGCCACGCCGATGCACCGAACACGATCGCCACGCCGGCCCACGCCAGTGCGCGCCCGAACGCGCTGCGCGCCAGTGCGAAATCGGCCGACACCAGCCCACGCAAGGCGCGGCCGGTGTCTTTGGCCGAGCCGTACGCGGCACGGCCCGCCGCACCGACCTCCTTCAGGGTGTCGGCGAGGTCGGGCGGTGCGGGTGCGTCGGTGTCGCGGGGCGCGTCGGACACGCGGCGGGCTTACTTGTCGCCGCCGCTGCGCGCCAGCTTGGCGATGATCCAGCCGGCGGCGAAGGCGACGCCGAACGAGGCCAGCGGGCGCTCGCGGATCAGGTCGGCGGCGCTGTCGATCAGGTCGCGGCCCTTGTCCATCAGCGCATCGACCTGTTCGCGCGCGGCGCCGCCACCGGCCTCGGCCGCGGCGATGCCGGACAGCGCGCTGTCGGCCAGTTCGGACTTGACGTTCGCCTTGCCCAGGCGCAGTTCGTCGCCCGCCGCGCTGGCGGCACCCTTGATCGCTTCGCCCGCGGCGGCCGCGGCGGAGGCGAGGTGCGAACCGGCTTCGCCCAGGTTGGACTTCAGCGCATCGGTATTCGTAGGCATGGTCATCATCGGCTCCTGCAGGCGGGGGATGGGGCCACTCTAATGCACGGGGGTGAACGGGCTGTTATCCCGCCCACCGTGCCGTTTACTGCATCAGCACGCGCCCGGTGCCGCGCCCGCGCAGGATCTGCAACATCAGCTGCGGCGGCGAACGCTCGAAGGTCGCGCGGAAGCCGGGCAGGTCGCCGAACTCGCCGCTGCTGCTGGCCACGACGACGTCGCCCGGACGCAGGCCGCTCTTCCACGCGCGGCTGTCGCGCACCACGTTGCTGACCTGCACGCCGCCGTTGGCGCCCTGGCTGCGCAACACCTGGCGCGTGGATTCGTCCAGCTCCTTCAGCGTCGCGCCGGTCAGGCGCGCGTCGATCGTCGCGCCCTCGGCCGAGCGTGCGCCTTCCTTCAACGCCACGTTGAGCTGCACCGGCTTGCCGTCGCGGCGCACGTCCAGCGCCACGCGCGTGCCGACCGGTTGCAGGCCCTCGAAGTTGTGCAGGGCGGCGCGGTTGTCGATGCGCTGGCCGTTGGCGGCGGTCACCACGTCACCGGGCTGGAGGCCGGCGGTGGCGGCGGCCGAGCCGGGATACACGCGCGTGACCAGCGCGCCGCGCGGCGTGTCCAGGCCCAGGCCGCGCGCGGTGCGCTCGTCGACGTCCTGCGATTCCACGCCGAACGTGCCGCGCTTGACCACGCCGCCGTTGGCGATCAGCTGCTCCATGATCCCGCGTGCCATGTTGATCGGGATCGCGAAGCCCAGGCCGATGTTGCCGGCCATGCTGCCGCGCGGATTGAAGCTGGCGGTGTTGATGCCCACCAGCCGGCCCTGCAGGTCGACCAGCGCGCCGCCCGAGTTGCCGGGATTGATCGAGGCATCGGTCTGGATGAAGTTCTGGTAGCCGGCCACCGGGATGCCGCTGCGGCCCACTGCCGAGACGATGCCGGAGGTGACCGTCTGGCCCAGGCCGTACGGGTTGCCCATCGCCACCACGAAATCACCCACCTGCAGCTGGTCGCTGTTGGCCATCTGCACGGCGGTCAGGCCCTGGGTGGGGATGCGGATCAGCGCGACATCGGTGTCCGGGTCGGAGCCGATGAATTCGGCTTCCACCTGGCGGCCGTCGTTGAGCGTGACCGATACGCCATCGGCGTTCTCCACCACGTGATGGTTGGTCAGTACGTAGCCGCGCACCGCATCGACGATCACGCCGGAGCCCAGCGCGCGTTCGACCCGCTCGCGTGGCATGTCGGGGATGCCGAACAACCGGCGGAACACCGGGTCATCGCCGAACGGTCCCAGCGGACTGGCCACCCGCACCGTCTGCCGGCTGTACACGCTGACCACGGCCGGCGTCACCCGCTTGAGCATCGGCGCCAGCGACGGCAGCACCTGGCCATCGACCGCTGTGGGCAGGGCGGCGGCGGCCGGCACCGCCGCGGCGGCGCTCGGTGCGGCCTCGGCCGGCTGCTGCAGCAGTTCGTTGAGGCCGGTGGCGGCGAAACCACCGAACGCGGCGGCGGCGGTGAGGGCGAGCAGGGTCTTGGTGGCGTTCTTCATCGGGCGGTGGCTGCGGGAAAGGGAGACCGGTACCGGCGGACGGGCAGTGTCGGTCCCCATCGTACAATCGACGCTGAAAGCCGTGAGTCGCGCGCTTCGCCCGCGCGACGGGCCGCCTACCGCCGTTCTCCACCGGCATCAGAACGCGTGCCGGATCCCCAGCTGCCATCCCGCGCGCTGATGATCGCCGTCCAGTGCCCACGCATGGTCGATCCACCAGCGCGAGCGCAGGCTGAAGGAACCGCTCACGCCCGCGCGGACTTCGCCGACCCCGGCTGCACGTGGCGCCGGCACGTCGAAGGCGAGGTCGGGCACGCCGCGGAAGGCCGCCTGCACGGCGTCCGCGTCGAAACCGTTGCGACGGTAGCGCGCGTCCAGTGCCATCTGCAGCCGTTGCCCGCCGACCACCCAGCTGCGCGCATAGCGGGCGCCCACCGCCGCCGACCACGAGGCCTGGCGCGATGCGTCGGCGATCAGTTCCATGCCGGTATCGCCCTGTTCGGCGAACGCATCGCCGTGGACGATGCCGTAGTCGAGCGCGACGAACGGCACTAGCATGCCGCCGCCCAGCGGCACATCGCGGCCGAGTTCCGCATGCGCGAAGCCGTGGACGAAGCTGCGCTGCGCATACGCGGCATGGCGGCCGGCCGCACCGAGTTCGATCGGGCGCCACAGCTGCAACCAGGCGCGCTCCGCGCCGAACGAAGCGGTGGCATGCCAGCCCTCGTCGCGATAGTGCAGGTGGACGCTCGCCCCCGACGCGCGCCCTTGGCCCGTGCCGCCGAGGTCATCGAAGCGCAGCGCGGCCTGTCCCTCACTGAGGCTGCCGCCGACCAGCAGGTGCGGCGACAGCCACTGGTCGACGCCGGTGGATCGGCCTTCGATGCCCGGGCCTGCCATCGGCTGGAACGCCGACGTCCATGCGAGCGGCTCGACGCGGTAGCGCTGGCTGGCGAGCCGCGCATCCGCGTGCGCCGCGCGTCGTGCGGCATCCAGGCGCAGCACCTGCGGCAGGGTCGCGTGGGCATGTCCCGCCAGGCTGTCGAAGCTGCGCGCGGCCTGTACCGTGTCCTGCAGCCACATGACGGACGCGGCCGACCTGAGAAACCGGCGCTGCGCGTCGTCCAGCGATCCCCCCGGCGACCGCGCGAATCCGTCGGCACGCACGAGCGCGCGGTCGAGGTTCGCGGCACTGGCGAGCAGCAGGGGGCGCTCCACGCCCCGCGCGGTCATCGCCGACTGCAACGCGATGCGCGACAGGTCGAACCAGACATCGTTCGTGCCGTACCTCAGGGTGCCGGTGATGGCCAACCCCGGCGAGGTCCATTGGGCGAACTGGCCGTACACGCCGAGGTTGGCGTGGAGGATGTGGTGCCTGCGCACCTCCGGCAATGCATACGGACCCCATGAATCGCTGTGCAGGCCCAGCTGCAGCGTCCCGGCGAGATCGGCGCGGCCATCGACCTGCAGCGCGGATGGCGAGTCCCATCCCGCCGGCGCGAGCGCGAACGCGAGCACGCCGTCGGCCGACTGGCTGAAGTTGCCACCCATGCGCGGGGGCGGGCCGTAGGTGGCCCCGGAAGCCTCCAGCCGGCCGGCATTGACCAGGTCGCCGCGGATCACGTCGTACAGGGTGACGACGCCGTGGTTCTCGACATCGCCGTCCACTTCACCGGCCACCACCAGATGCCCCGGCGCGAGCACCCGCACGTCCGATTGCAGGCGCGTGTCCGAGCCGTTCACCGCCAGCGTGCCGCCTTCGACGAAGGTGCCGCCGCCGAAGCGGTAGACACCCTGCAGATTGAGCTGCCCGCCGGCGAGCAGCCGCAGGGCGTGATCGCTCTGGGTGGCGGGCAGTGTCGGCCGGTCGTTGACGCCCAGCGTCACGCTGCAGTCCGACGTGACGGGCGCAGGACACGGCGCGAACGGCGGTGGCGGCGGAGGAGGGGGCGGTGGTGGCGGTGCCGGTGGCGGCGGGGACGTGCGCACCAGGGCGCTTCCGCCGCCGCCGCCGCATGCGGCTAGCATCAGGGTGGCGAGGCACAACGCGATCGGGGTTCGGCGGACGATGTTCATGGCGTGCTCCTGGTAGGGGCATCCCGCGCCACCGCGTTCGGCGACGCGCGCAGGCGTGCGGAGGTCAGAGGCGCGTCGACATCGCGCTGCCGCAGAGCTGCGAGATCTGCTCGCCGGCGGTGTCGTAGCGGGTGGACACCACCAGCCCGTTCGCGACCGTGTCGTTGTTCGAGAGCACCAGTTCGCGGTCCACCGTGGCGAAGCCGGTGTAGACGCCGTTGAGGTAGTGGTTGAAGCGCAGGAACATCGTGTAGCGGCGCGTGCGTGGGTCGTACCGCCAGGTGCCGAGGCCCCAGGTGCGCCCCGGGCCGCTGGGGTTCGACAACCCGGAGTTCTCGACCAGGGTGCCGCCGGCGTTGAACAGCAGCGTGTTGGTGATGGTGATGGTCGGCGCGGCGGGGCTGTCGCAGGGCGCGACCTTGCCCACCGTCGTCCACAGCCCGACGATCCGGTTGGCGGGCACGGGCAGCGCGCCGTCGGTGAGCGGGTTGGAGGCGCCGACGGATGCCGGCAGGGCGGCCAGCGCAACGGCGAGCAGCGCGGTCTGGGTCTTCATGGTGGTACTCCTCGGATGGGCGGGAAGGGCTGCGCCGAGGTCCGGCGCGGTGCGAGGGTGGTCCCGCGCCGGCCTGAAAATCCTGCAAAATCCGCTGAATAAACCTGAGGTTTCCTGAAACCAGGGTGGGCGCCGTGCGTTGCTATCGCTTCGGATCGTTCGTCGTCGACACGCAGACCCGCGAGCTGCGGGGCGGCGATGCGCCCGTCGCACTGAGCGCCAAGGCCTTCGACACGCTGTGCGTGCTGATCGAGCAGCGCCACCGCGTCGTCAGCAAGGACGAACTGCTGGCCACGGTCTGGGCCGGCCGCGTGGTCGAGGAGAACAACCTGACCCAGGCCGTCTCCGCGCTGCGCCACGCGCTGGGCACCGGGGCCGGCGACCGGCGCTACGTGGTCACGGTGCCGGGGCGCGGCTACCGGTTCGTCGCCGACGTCGTGGAGGGCGACCCGCCCGATGTGGTCCCGCCGCCTGCGCACGACAGACCACCTCGCCGGCGCCGCACGCCGGCCATCGTCATCGGCGCCATCGCCGCCGCGCTGCTGCTCGCCGTCGTCGCGTGGCGCATGCGCGAACGGCCACCGCCGGCGGCGCCCCCCGCGCCCGTCGCCGCGTCCGCACGGATGCCGGCGCGGCCGCCCCCGGTCGTCGTGGTGCTGCCGTTCCGCCCGCATGCACCCGACACCGGGCAGGGCGAGTGGCTGGGCCTGGGCCTGGCCGCCACGCTGGGCGCCAGGATCGGCGAGTCGAGCGCGCTGCGCGTGTACCCGCTGTCCTCGAGCAGCCGGTTCGCCGACGAAGCAAGCGATCCGCTGCAGACCGCGCGGCGCCTCGGTGTCGACTACGTCGTTGAGGGCCGCAGCCAGCGCGAGGGCGACGACGTGCGGATCGACATGCAGCTGCGCGCCGCGGCCGACGGCCGCATGGTGTGGAAGGACGGCTTCGTCGCGCCCGCCGACCGCGTGTTCGCGCCGCCCGAACGGATCGCCGACGGCCTGTTCTCGGCGCTGTCGGTGAAGGCGGCCGCACGCGGCCATCGCAGCCCCTGCGATGGCGACGATGCCGATGCCTACCGCGCCTACCTGCGCGGGCAGTACCACATGGGCCGGCCCTCGCCGGAACGCGTCCGCCAAGCCGTGGCGGAGTACCGCCGCGCGATCGACCTCGATCCGACCTGCGCGCGCGCCTACGCCGGCATGGCCTACGCCTACCGCGCGCGGGTGATGACCGCGGACATCGACCCCAACGAAGACTTCCCCCTGGCGAAGGCGATGGTCGAGAAGGCGCTGGTGCTCGACCCCGACCTGGCCGAGGCCTACCTCGCGCGCGGCTGGATCCAGTTCTGGTACGACTGGGACTGGGCGGGCTCGGAAGCGTCGTTCAAGCGCGCGATCGCACTCAATCCCAGCCTGGCGGAAGCGCATTTCGGCTACGCCCACCTGCTGCACAACCTCGGTCGCCACGACGCGTCCGCCGCACAGGGGCGCAAGGCCTTCCAACTGGACCCGCTGTCGCCGGTCATCAATGCGATCGGCGGCGGCGGCACCGTCGGCGCGGCGGGACGCAACCTGGATCGCGCGCTGGAACTGGATCCGGACTACTGGCTGGCCCTGCTGATGCGTGGCGGACGCCGCGCCGCCGCCGGTGACCTCGCCAACGGCGTGGCGGACCTGGAACGCGCGCGGCAGCTCTGCGGCGACTGCAGCCACGCGCTGACCACGCTGGGCCTGGTCAAGGCCCGGGCGGGCGACACCGCGGCCACGCGCGCGATCCTGCGCACGCTGCAGGCACGCGATCGCGCCGGCTACGTGCCCGCCTCGGACCTGGCGAAGCTGCACAACATCCTGGGCGAGCCGGACACCGCGATGGACCTGCTCGAACGAGGCTACCGCGAGCGCGACACGCGGATGATCTTCCTCGGCATCGATGCCTCGCGGCAGTGGAAGAACCTGCGGGGAACGCCGCGCTTCACCGCGTTGATCGAGCGCATGGGCTTGGCTGGCGTGGAGGCGCCGCCCGCTAGAACGAATACGCCACCGACAGCGAGTACGCCCGCGGCGGCGCGTAATAGCCGGTGACGATCCCGATCTGGTAGGTGAAGCCGCTGGTGCGGTACGCCGTGTCGGCCAGGTTATCGACCCGCGCGGTCACCTCCCAGCGCTGGTCGGGCGAGGTCCACGTCGCCGATGCGTTCCAGACCGAGTACCCCCCCTGCACCAGCAGCGGATTGAGATCGGTCACCGGCCGGGTCGTGCTCTGGTAGCGCCCATCGAGGCGTGCGCGCAGCCAGCCCGCCGTGCGCAGCGGGCGCTCGCCCACCAGCGAGGTGCCCGCCGTCCAGCGGGGGGCATTAGGGAAGTAGCGGCTGCGCGCCACGTCGATGCCGTTGTCGAGATAGGTGTCGTAGCGCGCGTCGAGATAGCCCAGGTGGCCGCTCCAGCGCAGGGCCGGCCCGAGCTGCGCCTGCGCCTCGAACTCGACGCCGCGCGTCGTGCCGTCGCCGGCGTTGCGGAAATCGGGAAAGCCGCCCTGGTCCTGCGCATTGCGGGTCATCACGCTCAGCTGGATGTCGCGGTACTTGTTGAGGAAGGCCGCCGCCGACCACGCCAGGCGGCCGTCGAACCCGCGGCCCTTGGCCCCGGCCTCCCACGCCACCACGGTCTCCGACTCCAGCGGATGCGCCGATCGCGGATAGGTCACCACGTTGGCGCGCACGTTGTAGCTGCCGCCCTTGAAGCCACGCGCGGCCTGCAGGTACAGCATCGTGTCCTCGCTTGCGCGCCATGACAGCACCACCCGCGGCGTCGGTTCCCGGTACGTCACCCGGTCGGTGAAATCGGCGGTGGTGGTGGCGCGACGGGTGAAGCTGGCATCGGTGTAGTACCCGTTGTCCGCGTCCACGTGCTTGCGTTCGATCGTGTAGCGCAGGCCCAGTTCGAGTTGCCACGCGGCGCCCAGGTCGCGCACCCAGTCCGCGTAGGCGGCGGCGCTGCGCGTGCGGATCGCGCCGGCGGCGCGGTAGAAGTTGGTCGGGCGGAAGTGCCGCGCGTTGCTGCGCCCGTCGCCGCGCTCCGTCGCGTCGAGCAGGTACAGGCCGGCGACCAGGCGCGCGCGGTCGCCGGCATGGTGCACCTGGAATTCCTGCGAACGCTGCACCTCGGCGAAGTCGCGGCCGAGGATCCATTGCGGCTGCGGCAGGCTGTCCATGTCCAGCACCGCATGCGACTCGCCCTGTCGCCACGCGCTGATCGAGCGCAGCCGCCAGCGCGGGCGGAACGCCCAGTCCACCGTCATCGACGCGCCCTCGTTGTCCAGGTCGAGGCGTTCGTCCGCTTCGCTACGCACGTCGTGGCGACCGGGGTCGAGCGGGGTCTGGTCGGGATCGATCGCCACCGGCGGCACCGCCAGCCGCCGCGCGCCGGGCGGGCCGGAGCGGTCGCGGTAGCGGTCGTACGCCATGCGGACCTCCAGATCCGCCTGCGGGGTCCACAACGCAGTGATGCGCGCGACCGCGGCATCGCGTGCGCTGACCTCGACGCCGGTGAACAGGTTGCGGCCATAGCCGTCGCGGTCGTACGTACCCAGCGCCACGCGCGTGCGCAGGGCGTCGGTGAGCGGCATGTTCACCACCAGCTTGCCGTCGCGGCGGCCGTAATCGCCCAGGGTGACGGTGGCCTTGCCGCCGAATGCCGTGTCCGGTGCGCGGGTCACGACCTTGATCGCGCCGCCCAGCGCGTTGCGTCCGTACAGGGTGCCCTGCGGGCCGCGCAGCACCTCCACCCGCTCCACGTCCAGCAGGTCCAGCAGGGCCCCCTGCGGACGGACCAGCTGCACATCGTCCAGGTAGACGCCCACGCCGGGCTCCACGCCCCAGATCGGGTCGCCCTGGCCGATGCCGCGGATGTAGGCGGTGAGGCTGCCATTGAAGGCCCGCGCCGGGTACAGGGTCAGGTTGGGGGTGACCATGTCCAGCCCGGACACGTCGGTCGCCCCGCGCGCGTCCAGCTCCTCGCCGGTGATCGCGGTGATGGCCTGGGGCACCTGCTGCAGCAGTTCGTCGTGGCGGCGGGCGGTGACGACCACCTTGTCCAACTGCACGGCGGCCGGGCCCGCCCCGCGCCCGTCCGCGCCCGCCACCGGCCCGGCATGGAGCATGCCGACCAGAAGCACCCAGGCCGTCGTCCGTTTCCGCATGCCGGTCCCGCCTCGCGCCCGGAGCCCGTCGGCCGGCCGCGTGGGCCGGGGGTCTGCCGCGGGCACCGTCCCGCCCTGCCGGCAGGCGCGACGATACTCCTTCGATCCCCGCCCCGCGCGGGTCCGGAGCAGGCCGAAATCCCGGTAACGCCGTCCCGGCCGCGTGATGACAGGCGGTGCCTTCGCGTCACCGGAATGTCATGTCAATCCGGTTGACAGGGGTCACACCCGGGCGTAGTTTGCATGCCTCGTGCGGACACAATATGTTGCGGTCCAGCACGGAGCGGACCCAAGCGATGGTGTTTTCAGGCGGTTTTGCTTGGGAATTCGGGCGCCTTTGGGGATTGGCGCATGAGGGCGAGGGAAGCAGTGGGCGACACGGCGATTTCATGGTCGGTGGCACGGCCCACTTCCACAATCCGGCAACCTGGGCGGCGCATCCTGAGCGACTGCCTGCGGTGCCGTCCCCGTCGTCCCGGTCCGCGTTGAGATACAGGGGGTGGGCCCCGTGCCCACCCGCCACAGCCATGTCGGGTTCCAGTCGTTTTTAGGAGAACAACACAACCATGAGTACGGTGCGCCTCGAGGCGATCAAGACGGAACAGCCCACCCTGATCCCCATGCAACCGGCGTCCCAGGACATCTGGGACAAGAAGTACCGGCTGAAGACCAAGCAGGGCGAGGCCCTCGACGCCGACATCGACGGCACCTACCAGCGCGTGGCCCGCGCCCTGGCCGATGCCGAAGCGACCCCGGAGAAGCGTGCCTACTGGTACGAGCGCTTCGTGTGGGCGCTGCGCCGCGGCGCCATCCCGGCCGGCCGCATCACCTCCAACGCCGGCGCCCAGCAGCACAAGCCGGCCACCAGCACGATCAACTGCACCGTCTCCGGCACCATCGAGGACTCGATGGACGGCATCCTGGAGAAGGTCCACGAAGCGGGCCTCACCCTGAAGGCCGGCTGCGGCATCGGCTATGAGTTCAGCACGCTGCGCCCGCGCGGCGCGTTCGTCGCCGGCGCCGGTGCGTACACCTCCGGCCCGATGTCCTTCATGGATATCTACGACAAGATGTGCTTCACCGTCTCCAGCGCCGGCGGCCGCCGCGGCGCGCAGATGGGCACGTTCGAGATCTCGCACCCGGACGTGAAGGACTTCATCCGCGCCAAGCGCGAAGACGGCCGCCTGCGCCAGTTCAACCTCTCCCTGCTGATCACCGACGGCTTCATGGAAGCCGTGGACACCGACGCCGACTGGCCGCTGGTGTTCCCGGTGAACATCAAGGAGAAGGGCGACATCGACGTCGAGGACGCCACCCAGGTCGTCTGGCGCGAATGGCCCACCCACAAGAACTACGTCGTGCGCGACGATGGCCTGGTCGCCTGCAAGATCTACGGCCACATCCGCGCCCGCCACCTGTGGGACATGATCATGGTCTCGACGTACGACTACGCCGAGCCGGGCTTCATCCTGATCGACCGCGTCAACGAGATGAACAACAACTGGTGGTGCGAGACGATCCGCGCGACCAATCCCTGCGGTGAGCAGCCGCTGCCGCCCTACGGCGCCTGCCTGCTGGGCTCGGTCAACCTGACCACCTTCGTGCGCGACCCCTTCACCGACCAGGCGCGGTTCGATTGGGAGGAATACAAGGAAGTCGTGCGCGTGTTCACCCGCATGCTCGACAACGTGGTCGAAGTGAACGGCCTGCCGCTGCCGCAGCAGCAGGCGGAGATCCTGCGCAAGCGTCGCCACGGCATGGGCTTCCTGGGCCTGGGCAGCACGCTGACCATGCTCAAGCACAAGTACGGCAGCGCCGAATCCTGCGAGTTCACCGAAGCCATCGCCCGCGAGATGGCCGTGGCCGGCTGGGAAATGGGCCTGGCCCTGGCGAAGGAAAAGGGCGCCGCCCCGATCATGGACGAGCTGTTCACCGTCACCGCCGCCATGCTGCGCCAGCGCCCGGAAATGGCGAAGGACGGCTGGAAGGCCGGCCAGGAAATTCCCGGCAAGGTGCTGCACGCCAAGTACAGCCGCTACATGCAGCGCGTGGCCGAAGTGGCCCCGGACCTGGTGGACGAGCTGGCCGAAGTCGGCAGCCGCTTCACCCACCACAGCTCCATCGCGCCCACCGGCACCATCAGCCTGTCGCTGGCCAACAACGCCTCCAACGGCATCGAGCCCTCGTTCGCGCATCACTACAGCCGCAACGTGATCCGCGAAGGCAAGAAGACCAAGGAGAAGGTGGACGTCTACTCCTACGAGCTGCTGGCCTACCGCGAGCTGGTCAACGCCAAGGCCATGCCGTTCTCGGACGACGCCGACGCCAAGCTGCCGGAGTACTTCATCGCCGCCGACGACATCAGCCCCAAGGAACACGTCGACGTGCAGGCCGCCGCGCAGAAGTGGGTGGACAGCTCCATCTCCAAGACCGCGAACGTGCCCACGGACTACCCGTACGAGCAGTTCAAGGACATCTACCGCTACGCCCACCAGCAGGGCCTGAAGGGCTGCACCACGTTCCGCTTCAACCCGGCCGCCTTCCAGGGCGTGCTGGTCAAGGAAGCCGACCTGGAGAACACCACCTACCGCTTCGAGCTGGAAGACGGCAACGTCATCGAGGTCAAGGGCAACGAGCAGATCGAGTACGACGGCGAGATGCACACCGCCGCCAACCTGTTCGACGCGTTGAAGGAAGGCTACTACGGCAAGTTCTGACCGGCGCCTGCCGGTCCGCGCGCCCCTCGCCGCACATCGGCGGGGGGAAAGTTGAACCAGCGATTCATCCGCTTCACCGCTCCACCCCGCGTTATCAGGTATAGCATCGGTTGCGTCACAAACCTCGCCCACAGGAGGGCAACATGAGCAACGGCAATGGTGTCACGGCGACGCTTTCCGGCGCAGCCGAAAGCGTGAAGGAAACAGTGGCGGGGATCGGGGAAGCGGTGGCCAGCACCGCCAGCGCAACGGTCACCAAAGCGAAGAAGGCCGCCAAGAAGGCGCGCAAGACGGTGACCGCCGATATCGCCAAGGCGAAGAAGGCCGTGGCCAAGCGCACCGACAAGGCCGCCAAGGCGGTGAAGAAGACCGTCGCCAAGGCGAAGAAGAAGCTGGCCGCCGCCAGCACCGCCGCCAAGGCCGAAGCCGCCAGCCTGCAGAAGAAGGTCACCGGCAAGAAGCCCGCCAAGAAGACGGCGAAGAAGGCAGCGAAGAAGGCCACCAAGAAGACGGCCAAGAAGGCGACGAAGAAGACCGCCGCCAAGAAGGCCGTGAAGAAGGTCGCCCGCAAGGCCGCCGCCAAGAAGGCGCCGGTCAAGAAGGCCGCCAAGAAAGCAGTGAAGAAGGTCGCCCGCAAGGCGCCCGCGAAGAAGGCGGCGAAGAAAGCCGCTCCGAAGAAAGCGGCCAAGAAGGCCGTGAAGAAAGCCCCGAGGAAAGCTGCGAAAAAAGCAGCCCGTAAGTAAGACCTGATGCTTCACCCCACCTCCCCCGGTTCCGGGGGAGGGTTGGGGCGGGAGCCGGCCCGGAAGGCCATCGCCCCGCCCGTCGTCGTCACCATCAACAAGACAAGAACAGGATTCCCCCGTCATGGCCGTCAAGATCGACAAGAAAATCAAGGGCTACAGCGTGCTCACCCCGGAAGACAAGGCGCGCGAAGCCGCAGCGCCGGTCGCCACCGCGTCGGTGCCGCGCGAGACGGTGGAAAAGGAAACCCCGCAGGACAACATCATCCAGATGCACGAGCGCATCGAGCGCCCGGAAGTCCTGATCGGCAGCACCTACAAGATCAAGTCGCCGCTGGTGGAGCACGCCATGTACGTGACCATCAACGACATCGTGCTCAACGCCGGCACGGAGCACGAGCTGCGCCGTCCGTTCGAGATCTTCGTCAACAGCAAGTCCATGGAGCACTTCCAGTGGATCGTCGCGCTGACGCGCATCATGTCGGCGGTGTTCCGCAAGGGCGGCGACGTGACGTTCCTGGTGGACGAGATGAAGGCCGTGTTCGATCCGCGCGGTGGTTACTTCAAGGCCGGTGGCGTGTACATGCCGTCGCTGGTGGCCGAGCTGGGCGCCATCGTCGAAGAGCACATGAAGTCGATCGGCCTGATCCACGACCCGGAAATGAGCGCCCACCAGCGCGCCATCCTGGCCGAGAAGCGCAAGCAGTACGAAGACCGCGCAAAAAAAAACTTTGACGTAAGCGAAACCGTGACCGCCGCACCGGCCGCGCCCGCCCAGGGCGCCGCCGAGGACATCGCCGTCACCGGCGATGGCGCCAGCTTCCCGCCCTCCGCAACGCTCTGCCACAAGTGCAGCACCAAGGCCCTCGTCATCATGGACGGGTGCGCGACGTGCTTGAACTGTGGTTATTCGAAGTGCGGGTGAGTCAAGCAGCGCAATACTAAATGAGTAAGCCAGGTCAGCGATGACCTGGCTTTTTGATCTGCTGCGAACTACCCAGCCATCGACTCGAAGCCGCATGGCGCAGTTCCTTCTTGGAGATGCTTTATGACGGAGTGGATAGACTTTCTGCAGGAGGTTCGAGACGCCGAGAAGGCGCTAGGAAGTCCTCGTGAGCCGTGGTATCGAGGGCATTCAGAGTTTGGTTGGGGGCTGCTGCCGAGTTTGCTCAGGCATGACGAGTGGGAGAGGAAAGAGAAAGAGCTCTTTACCGAATTCACTCAATCTGCGTCCAGACTATTTGAGAAGAGATCCAACGATTGGGAGACTCTTTTTGACATGCAGCACTACTGGATTCCAACACGATTGCTTGATTGGAGCACAGTACTAGGCGTAGCGATCGCCTTCATTCTTCACTCTGACAATGAAGATGAAGACAGTGCGCTTTTTGTGTTGAATCCTGAAAAGCTCAATCGCGAAAGTGGGCGCGATCTTATTACTCTTCCGGATGATCGAGCATTCGATTACAGAAGAATCTACTGGGAGAACAATCCGGTAAAGGTGGAGAGGCCGATCGCCGTGCGGCCTCCTCATCAAAGCGATCGATTAAGGGCGCAAAAAGGTGTCTTCACCGTGCATGGATCGGACCCGGATGGATTCGAAAAGCTTGCGCAGACTTGCTTTAAGAAGATCAAGCTACCCTCTGCTGCCAAGGGAGATGCCCGTGAATTCCTGAAGTGGGCGAACCTGGATGAGTACACAATTTATCCCGACATAGTGGGAATGGCTCGCCACATCACCAAGAAGATTCTTTGAGGTAGACATGAAATTTTCGAGCGAGCAGCGATTAATTCTGATGAATCAGTACGAGATTCTCCGTAAAATCGATGATTCCGACGCGGAGCACTACGAGCAGGCAATTGAGATTCTTCGTAACGGATACGAGATCTTCTACTCGGAACTGGCGTGGATTGATGAGCCAATGTCGGCAGAAGACAGTATGCTCGTGCTGAGAATTCTTGATGTATATCGAGCGATTGAGGATTTCAAGAGAGTGAATGAAGTCGCTGAGGTGTTGATGCACCCATGTGGTTACTTTCGAGGCTTCGATGGGAACAACGAGTCTGAGTATCTAGCATTCGCCAGATTCCTTTTGTTGAAGCAGAATAAGTTCACAGAGCAGCTTCCGTACTTGAAGCGGAACGATGGCATGAATAGTCATCTTCCAATGCTTGATAAGTACCGGCGAATGATTGATGAGTTTGGGAAGCTGGGAAGTCGATGGGATCTGACCAAAGATGATGTGGTTAGAGTTCTTGATGCCTAATCGGCACTCTAATATGCGAGGCGTCGATTGTGCTCAAGTCCCCTCGTTCCGAAACGACAAGTGATCTCATGAGGGGCTGCGTTCTGCGGGCTTCGTACTGGTGGATTCTTCAGCCGGCTGTGATGGCGCGGTGCGTGCCCTGAGCCTCATGCTTCTGAGTGCAGGGATTTCTGAGCCGCTCTGGATCGATACTCGACTTTAGGTCGGCTTGCAGGCTGGCATTTCGCAACCCAGGATTACTAGCAGACCATGCACGAAAGCGGCAGCCATCAGAAGAGCGCCTAGTAGCGCAGTCGTCACGGTGAATGGAAGTAAGCGCGTAGTCCAGAATCGTTCGAACGGCCGGTGTGGATTTCCTACTTGAGCGAAAAAATTCTTCTGAGCCTCGGCAAACTTTCCCGGAATCTTCGATTCTTTGCTGAAGACGAAGGACGCTCTGTTGAAGCGAAGTATGTTGTAGGCATGCCAAAACGAAAAGCAGCCGAGTGATACAACGAAAAGAATGGCTACGGAGAACCTGGTCCAGTCTTCCATTTTGTCGTTCATGTAAGCCCAAGCGGCTAGGAACCCAACGTAACCTGCGCTTATCAGCAAGGTTGTCATGCGTTCAGTCCAGCCAAACATCTCGCTGAGCATGCGGAAAGCATCTGTGGAGTCGGTAGCCGATGAGCTCGGGTTACCTGCATGGGTGTCCGGGGACAGATTCTCGACTGTTTGTGTCGCTGATTGGTGATGCGGAATACCATAATGATTTATTAGGGATTCCAGTATGTTAACGCATGCAGTTATAAGACCCAGGCAGTAGTTGGATTGCAGCGGTACACACTCATGTCTGATGACCGCTGAATACTCAACGGCATACAGAAATTTTTCCCAAACATCGATACCGAAAATAGAGGCGGGCTCAGTCCCATCTTCGGCTAATAGTCGGACGATTAAGTGATCGCATCTTCTTTTGGTCAATGCCTCTGTGGTGCCATGATCGATTACTCGATTTCTCCACGCTGAAAGGGATGCAGCAACTGCCTCAACGTTGCCTACTAAACAATTAAGTCGGTGTGCGGGGTGTGTGGCGTCGAGGGTGAACTCGTAGCTCAGTTGGGCGCGTTGCGCTGGTAGTAGATCGTGCAACTCTCTTAGGCTTACTTCCAAATACCAGCGATAGTTGTCGTTCGACATTGGCTTGATCTCAAAGAGGTCCAAAAGCTTGAGCGAGAAGGGTCATAAGAAATCCTCTTGCGATGAGGTCGTCGAGCAGTTGTAGGATCGTACTGTCTCTTAGTCACCGATTTACATCGCTGGGTGAGATAGTTGCGGACGCGATAAGGGCAAGGATGGCAATCGCCACTAGAAAGACTATTCCTCTCTGGATCGTCTTTTCGGCGCTGTCCCTTATCTTCCGGTACCGCATTTCCCCAACCTTTACTCGCTCCCACTCTTCTTTGAGGAAGGGTGCCGCGATCGTGCGAATCTCATTGCTCTTCTCGAAGGCTTCCGAGAACTTGTCAGCATTCAAGAGGTCCTTTGCTCCCAGCACAACGGAGAGAAGCTTCGCTTCATGACTATCTGGATACTTCTTGATCGCGTGCGGATTGAGGCGCAATTGGATCTTTGCGAGGGATTCAGCCACATCCCTATAGATGCACTCTGTCTTCTCATACCACTCTTTGTCGTTCTCGTAGAGGGACTCGATCGCTCGGAATCTAATGAGTGATCCAAGAGCGGAGTGGTAAGTCGCGATGTCCTGGCGAAGGCCATCTATCCATGATTGACGGAACTCTGAGACCTTGTTCTCTTTCGATGAAACCATGTTTAAGAAGGAGAAGAATCCGGCTACCAGCGCAGCGGCTACAGCGCCGAGCGCAACGTACATCGTGACAGGCACGTTCATCCAGTATTTTCCTGTGGCTTCATTCTTGAGGTTGGATCTACGACGATATCCTCGCGTCTACACCGGCATGTTCGCTAAGTAGATAAAGAAGACCGCCACCATCCACCAGCTCAATAGGCTTATCTTTCACGAAATTGTAAGCATCCGCGCCATAGCTGCTGGTACAGACAAGAATGCCCTTGCTAGCCCCCTCATTCATCATTGTGCCGAATAGGTCTCTGACGGCACTGATGCCAACAGTGTCCTTGTAACGCTTCGCTTGGATGACCACTTTTCCACCGAGTACCGGTCGTAGGTCATAAGCGATAGCGTCAACACCTCCGTCGCGGGAAGAGCGGGTTAGCTTGGTTTCCAGCCCCATCCTGCCGAACAGATTTGCGACGAGAGCTTCGAACTCCGAAGGAGTCAGTTCCAACAAATTGGGTCTGGATTCCAGTCCCTCGATGATCTGGCTCTGATCCACGAAGCGGGGATCGACCATGTTGAAGTCAATGACGGGCTTCACCGCTTGTAGTTCATCAGGTCTACCGGAAACTCGTGCTCCCAGGTTCTTGAGGCACAGTGCCTTGTCCACCTTGTCGAGACGGATCGCCATGAACTCTGTCTTGCTTGCCCTTACGGAGACGACTGGCACGCGGATTGGATTTCCCGTCGCGGGATCCGTCGTGTCAAGGACGCCAGTGAAAGAGACGGTTTCCAAAGTGTCGGCCTGATCCGCTTCAAACACCTCATGGATCGTGCGGAGCGTGATCGACGCGATCAAGTCCTGGTAGATACGCTTGATGTCTGCCGGCTTGCGTGGCTTGGATTCGATGAGGTCCTTCGACTTGACGTACTTGTACTCGAGCGTGTCCGGTATGACGTTCGGTTCCGGCAGTTCATATTCGATGACAAGCTGCTTGTCCGTGGGCTTGTAGGCGATACGGAAGTTCTGAGGGAATCCGAGGGCGGGGTATTCGGAACGGGCCAGCACCATCTCGTTGTAAGCAAGTACGGCATCGAGATCACATGCGCGATACCCCGCCTCCATCGAATCCACTTCCGTATCCCTGTTGGCCTTCTCGGCCCTGAAAGCCGCTAGAGATCGCTCGTACTGCTCTTCGGCCAGCCGGATGCTCTTCTTTCGCTCAATCTCACCCTTCTCGTATGCATCCATCTGGCTTGCATGAATGCGCTGCGCCCTGGCCATCCCCTCTTCATGCTTCTTCTTGACCCATGGCAGCATCCCGCTGAGGCCCGTCGGCTTGGGAACGTTGATTGCAGCGGGAGGTGACTTCTCTTTCAGGTCATCAGGAAGTTTGAACAGCGGCGGTGGGTCGTTGAGACGAAGCGAGTTGAAGGAGACGGTGTCGTCCACCTTCAGGGTATGGCTCAGGATTCCCTCGATCTCGCGAAGAACGTCCTCGACTTCGTCATTGAGGTCCTGAGTCTCGCCGAGCCTGTCTTCGAGATACTGCTGCTTGTTAGCCCGCTCGATCTCCTTTTCCATGCGGGCCAGCTCACGCTGTGTTCGAGCGTCCGCCATGCGCATCTGCCGCTCAAGTCGAGCCGCGTGATTCGCGGCCGCTCGTTGACCTCTTTGGCCCTCGCGGTGAGCGGTGGCGATTGCCCGTCCCGTAGCTCGAAGCAGTGAAGCGAATGGATCGCGTGCCATATACGAGTCCTCCCTGGAAGCTGCGAAATGGTGGATTACATAGTCCCCGGTTGTGCACGAATGTTAATAGACATGCCCGGCTGGTGGGGGGCAGACTTGCTCCTAAGGAGCGTCGAATCTCCGGCAATCAGCGGCACCCACCCCGGCAACTCAGGTGGGTTTCTTATGCCCAGCGTATCGGGCGCTTCCGACGCAGTCCGCTCTACGTCGGGAGGGTGGCGGAATAGAACACCCTTTCGGGGAAATACGCCCGGCTGACTGATTGCAGCTTCGAACCTCCCGACACCCTGCGGGCGCATCGCGCGCCCGCAGGCACGCCTCGCTCCACACGGAAGGACACCGCCATGACGCACGGAACGCACACCGACCCCGGCTACCACCTGCCCACCGACGCCCACGCCGAACTGCAGGCCCTGCGCGACCACCTGCACCTGCTGGCCCAGCTCAGCATCCCCGAGCACGAACACCCCGACAGCCTCGTCCTCCCCCGCACCGGCCTGGCCCACTGCTTCACCCACCTGGCCGACACCGCCGACCGCATCGTCGCCGCCGTCACCAGCTAACGCCGCCCGCGCGCAGTGGCACACCGCTTGCACGCGCTGATACCCACGCCTCAACCGGACCACGCAAGGATGACCCCACTCAAGCACGCCCTGATCGCCGCACTGCTCATCGGCAACGCCAACGCATTCGACGCGAGCGCCCAGGCGCATCAGGCGCAGAAGGGGTCGAGCAGCCACCGGGCCGCAACGCCGCAGACCGGGAGCACCTTGGAGCAATCCGCACAGGACGCCGCCGACGCCGCCGATGCAGCGGCGGCCGCCGCGATGGCCGCCCTCGAGGCAGACCCCTACAACAAGGGCGGGTACACCTCACTGACGACCGCGCTGGCCATCTTCCGCTCGCGCGGCAACCTCGCGGACGAACGGTGGATCAAGCTGGTCCTGCTGAACGACCGGTGGCGATCCGCCGACCTCCGGACGGTCCGCATCGAAGGCCACCTGCGTACCGTCTGGGAAGAACTTCCCACCAACGACGGCGGCACCTTCAAGGCCCAGTTCAAATACAACTGCACGACCGGCACCCACACCCTCGTGCGGTCCGTGAGCTTCGACCGCGACGGCAATGCGGGCGACAGCTTCGAACACGCGCCAGACCCCACGATGCCCGTCCCCGGCTCGAACATGGAAACCATGACCGACTGGGTCTGCGCCAAGTAGCCGCGTTGTCGCGTAGGGTGCGCCGGGGCCACCGTACGCGTTGATTCGTCAGCCGGGCAGACATCGCGCGCTGCATCGTCGCGGCGGTGAATGCCTGATGGCATAGTTCTCGCAGGGATGACCACAAGGAGCGTCGGTAATGAACGTGCTGGGGGCCCTTTGGGCGAAAGTGCTGCAGTTGATTGATTTCGCGGCGAAGCTCGTCGTGGTGGGGGTACCCGCCCTGTATTTCATGGGCTGGAGCTATCTGGAGAAATACTGGGAGAAACTTGGTGTCAGCGACACCTTGTTGGGGTTGTCTACACCCGACTACCTGCGATCCGGCGCGATGGTGCTCATGGTGTCTTTCATAGAGCTCGCTCCGTGGGTGGTACGTCTCATGGTCGCATGCCTCGTAGCGGTCTGCGGATTGATTTTTGCGAGAGTGTTCTTTCTCCGACAGCTCTCCTTCGCTAACCGAAGTGACAGAACGGCTGAGGAGAGGAAGAAGAAGGACGCCAGCAAGCGACTCTTGCCAAGGCATCGCCACCTCGCGCGAACGCTGGATGGACTGGTCGAAACCATTTCTTCAGGCTCCATCGCACTGCTTGTTTCGTTCGCATTCTTCGCCGGACTGATCGCCCTGGGCATCAAGCCATCGCAAGACATGGCCGAAAAGGATGCGGCCACGAAGTTGAGGGCGGTGTCCCGTGCTGCCGTGGAGGAGGACAACTGGCTGCTTGCGCATTCGGAGGCCGCGCCCGGAAGGGCCGCTCATGTCGTGCAGTGTGGAGGTGAGGTCTGTGTGGTGTTGACGGGCGAGCGAACGGAGGCCTGGCCGCGCTCATCCATCACCCGCATGGAAACCTGCCGCCGCGTCGGCAAGGCGGATGACGGCACGTTCCACTGCATCACCCGGACGGCGCTGCTCTGAATCCGAGCAGCCTCCGGACCCGCATCGCCATGAGCCACCCACCCAACCCCTACGAAGCACCCCACGCGTCGCTCATGGCGACGGACCACGCATCCGTGGGCATACCGCCGGCGATGATGGCGGCGTTGGCGTGCTATTTGATCGCCTATGTCCTCGATGTGGTTCCGCTCATCGGCACCCCCATGTCGAAATCCGAGGTGTTCGCCCCCGCAATGACGGGGCTCGGGGTCTATACGGCGATCATGGCGTTCGCATTGTGGAGGCGCCAACGATGGGCGAGGGCGTGGGTGGTGCTGACCACGGCGATTGCCGTGATCATCCTCGCCCGCATGCTCTGGCGAGGCGTCTCGATGGACCATTGGGATGCCTACCTGGCATTGCTGTTGCGCATCGCTGCCACCGTCGCGCTACTCCTTCCGGCCAGCCGCCGCTGGTTCGCAGCCAGGCCGACATAGCGGGTCAACGTAGGGTGGGCGTCAGCCCACCTTCCATTGATCGCAGTGCGATCCGGGCGGTGGGCCAAGGCCCACCTTTTGGTCCTGAAGTCGCCGACACCGCTTAGTTCATCGCTGCCCACGTGATCGAATGACATGTGGCGTGCCTTTCGTCGGTCGGCGCAGGTAAGCGTATGTAGGCGTGACCTTTCGACGGAGGCGAGATCGTTGACTGGGGGAAGCCGTCGCTTTCCGCCACGGCAACAAGGGGTACGACATGCAGAAGCATGGATTGGCACTCGCGTTCGTAATGCTCCTCACCTCCGGGTGCGTATTTCATTCGAAGCCGAAGATTGCCCAGGACACCGACGTCACTGTGGTCAACCTTGCGTCCATAGTCGAGCGCACGTGGCAGCAACAGGAAGAGAAGATTCAATCAGCGGGCTTGCAACTGCAAACAGCCACGCTCAATGCGCAGATCAAAGAGGGCACCGCAAAAGACGGTTCTGTGGAGTTGCTCGTCTTCACAGCCAAGGCCAAGACCGAGGCGACCACCAGTCAGTCCATCAGCGTCGTGCTCTCACCGCCGGGGATGGCCACCATGTCCGCCCTAGAGGGAGATCCTCTCGCACCGGAACTCGACGCCGCCTTCGCGCGTGCGATCACGGTGTCGCAACAGCTGATCGGGAAGGGGGGTACTGGCCTGGGTTTGGATAAGGTCGTTGTCAGTATTGGCTTTGATGTGGTTGACACCGTCGGCGGCAGCGCCAAGCTGGAACTCGGCGCCATCAAGGTGGGGCCGGGCGTATCGGCGTCTGTCTCGGGCAGCCACAAAGTGGAATTGGTATTCATCCGGCCGAAGGTCGGGCCCAAAACCCCATAGCACGTAGGGCGGGCTTCAGCCCGCCGCCCGTTTATCTCGGTGCGCTGTGGAGGTGGGCCAAGGCCCACCCTGCGGCGCGCTCACTCGCGCGGCGCGTCCGGTTCGCCTGCGTCCATCTCGGCGGCGCGCGCCTTCCTCTCGTCCTCGCGGCCGTTCCAGGCCATGAGTCCGAGAGACACAAGCAAGAGAAATGAGAAGCCCGCTCCCAGCCAGAGTCCCGCCGCCAGCTTGAGGATCACGATAAACACCATCCCCACGGCGACGGCCAGATAGATATGCCAGTGCATGCGTGTGTGCCCCTCCGTTTCCCCGGCCCCGAGTGTAAGCCTGCGGTGCCGTTTCGTGTCACATGAAAGCCCGGCGATGGCATTCCGGGCCCCATCACGCTCACATTGAGCCCCATCGACGGTCCTCAGAGCCTCGCGCGCACGGCTCGGATTCCCAACCGCAAGGCAGCCGCATGCCATCGATGGCTTTCGGAAAGCCACCGATCGCTTTCCCGATCCCATCGATCGCGTTCCGAGGGCGGCGCGTCTCACGCTGAAAGCCATCGATCGCTTTCAGAAAGCGATCGATCGCCTTCGGAATGCCACCCCCTGGCTTTCCGGGCCTCGCGCGCAAGGCCTTTTTCCTCGCACCTCACATTCCGAAACCCATCGATCGCTTCGCGAGCCCCGCGCGTCACATTCCCGGCCTTGCGCGCAACGCCTTGAGCCTTGCAATTGTGAGAGGCGCCGCCGCGTACCGCGCGCTACGCTGCGGATGTCGGCCTCATCGGCCGACACTCATCCACATAATGATCAATGGAGTGAACATGACCCAGAACCGCATCTCCCTCAGCATCAGCGCCGAAGAAATGCACGACGTCGATATCGCCATCGGCATGATGGAACAGCGCCTCACCACGCTGATCGGCCTGACCCCCGACGAACGCCGCGCCCTCACCAAGATGGGCGACAAGTCCGAAGCCTTCTGCCGCCAGGCCGTCGTCGTCCTGACCGAGAACGCCCACGTGCTGCCGCGCAACTTCAGCGTGGACGAGTACCGCAGCGACCTGGCCATGCTCGACGCGCTGCGCCCCCGCCTGGCCCGCCTGCAACGCCTCTACGAACGCATGGCCGACAGCGAGATGGCCCTGGGCAGCGACCTGATGGTGGCCTCGCTGGAAGGCTATGCCCACCTGAAGGTCGCCGGCAAAGGCGACGGCCTCGACGCCCTGAGGCAGACCCTCGGCGCCCGCTTCGACCGCAGCCGCAAGGGCGAACCGGAACTGCCGCCGGCGGCGTAAGCGTCGCGTCATGCACAAGGAAGGCGAGCTTCGGCTCGCCTTCCATGTCATATGCAACGATCTGAGCCCACGCTACTTTCCGCATACAGTCGATCGCTCGGCTTCACTGCCGCGTCGTCGGACTAAACCCTTGACTCGAAATTCCTCCAAGCGAAACGCAAAGGAAAACGCATGTCATCCGGTCACTCTCGAACGGTCAGTTATGCTCACATGCTACCGAGGCGCGCATCCTTCTCTTGAAAGAAAGGGATTCATGTCCCGGGCAGTGATAGGACAAGATATGGAGACTAGGAGTGTGGTGCCATAATCAATACGACGCCGCTAGGCCAGATCACTATGACGCTTACTCATTTCTGGCAGGCTGCCGATTGTCAGGACAAGGTCAGGAGGACCCCATGGCAACCCCAAGATTCACACTCCAGGCGTCTGCGCTTGCTCTGATCGCTTCCTACGCTGGGTTGGCTGGTTGCGCGTCCACCCCGCCCGCGCAAGTCGTTAAAGCCGATTTCAATGGCCGTTGGTCAGTGCAGTGGTGCGACAAAACCGATCCGGAAGCGGACTGTGGCGGATTCGATGTCGACCTAATCCAGGAAGGCGACAAGATCAGCGGCGAATCGTTTGGCGCGAGAGCGCGGCTTGCCCAGATCGACGAAGGCGGCACTGTTCGCGGCATCGCGATCGGCAGTACGGCCATCCTGACGATAGAAAGCTTGCGGAGCGGCGGCATCTATCTCGTCGAGGCAACCATCGAAGGTCGCTGCATGCATTGGAAGATGCGGGATACCGTTCGTAGAAGCGAACGGGACATCGACATCATTGCAGGAGAAGATCTACTGACAAAGGCGAGCAATGTTTCGTCGAGTAGTGAAGACAAGCCGGAAATCGACTGCCGCGGTGTTCCACTTAGAACGTCGGATTGACGCATGGATGACCACCATGCAACCACATTGCTGAGGTAACCGAAATGGACTACAGGGGGCTTGAACAAGCGGAGTACGATCGCAAACTTCGCATGGTAATAGTTGGGTCCGAGGGCCTGCATGCGCATGCACAAGACATTGGTGATAACCGCGCGACAATAGGTTGGGGCTATACCTTCAATCGGGACAACAATGTTGCGATCTGGCGACAGAGTGGCATCGAGCTGACCCAGCAGCAGTGGCAAACATTGGCTGCAATCGATGCCGCCTCAGTCAATGATAGGACCAGAATTGGTGTGACGTTCTCGCGGCAGCTGAATGCAGCCGAGTCCGATCAATTGCTCCGGGCTTCCATGGCGGAGTACGAGGGGCCAGCCAACCGCCTGCAGATGCCACTCTCTGATGAGCGGATCGCGCTCGTTTCGCTCTCCTACAATCGCGGCGTAGGGATGCTGAATGGTATAGCTCGAGGCGGTGTTCCGGAGCACGCCATCATGGACGCTGTTCGCGACGGCGATCGTGCGGAGGCGTGGTTCCAGATGCGCTATAACTGCTGGGGTAGCAATAACGACGCAGAAGCCGGCCTTCGAAAGCGCCGCTTTGCCGAAGCGCAAGTGTTCGGCTTGTATGACGACCCTACCAACGTCACACCTGGCGAAGCTCGTAACGTCTACCGCATGTATCAACTTCATCGCGACGAGATCGACCGCGTGGAGCGTGGTTTCGGGGTCACGGTTGAGGGTGAAGCCGCCCGGCGAAATCGCATCGCACAGGCGAATCGCGATTATCCTGCACTTGTCGATGAGTACGGAAATGTGCCCAACATAGCGGATGCACTCGGACCGGCTCGTACTGTGCTGCTACGAGAGCTTCGACAGGAACATCCGGATCTAGTCGATATGCTGACCGATGCTAGTTTCAATGCGGGGCGCATTTACCTCGATCCCGGCAGAGATTTGCGCGATCGTGGTGAGGTCATCCTCGAATATCCTACAAATACCAACAGTGATCGCGTCAATAGTCGTAACACCGCATTGAGGCGTGAGCAGCACAGCACCACGACGGAAGAGCTTGACCAGAGCCACGCTTCAACCATCGATTCGCTGCGGACGCCGCACGGGCAAAATCCACAGGAGATCGCAAGCAACGACCTGCTGATTGGCGAAGGCGGCAACGACATCCTGCGGTCCCACCGTGGCGATGACATCCTGATCGGTGGGCGGGGCCGCGACCGGATGGAAGGCGGCGAAGGCCGGGACAGCTACGTGGTCGACGCGGGCGATACCGTGATGGATAGCGACGGGGTGGGCGAGGTGCGCTGGGGCGGGGTTGCGCTGACCGGCGGCATGCGCGATGAAGCGCAGGCGGGGAGTACCTACCGCAGCGAAGATGGTCGGTTCATCTACGCGATGGAGAACAACCACCTGACGGTTACCGATGGGTTGGCGGCGGATCACGCGCGCCGGGATCCTGTAGTGATCGAGAACTTCCAGAACGGCCAGTTGGGGATCACCCTGGACGGACGGGGTCGGGAAACGGCGCCGCCGGCAGGGGCGGGTTACCAGGACAGGCCTGGTCCTGCGCGCGAGCCATTCAACGATCACTATGTGGGCGGGGTCCATGCGGCACTGGTGGCTGGCGACAGCCAGGCGCTCGACCGGCTTGCCATCGAGCTTGCTCGATCTCCAGAGGGGCGCCACATGGCGCAGATGGGCGATCGGATGCTTGCCCAACAGCAGTCGGTGGAGCAGCAGCTGCAGGAGCAGCGGGAATCGCTGATGCGCCAAGGACCGGCAATGGCCATGTAATTCACCTGAAGAACACCTGGGAATTCACGGATGAACGATGGAGATGCGGGGAACGCGATCAAGGCTATCTTGATGCTGCGTTCGGAGATGACCCAACGCGAGGCGCGTATGAGTGCTTCGTTCGATCAGCACATGCAATCCCTGCAACAACGGGTGGATGAGTTCCGGCTGGAGGTGGCCGGGATCGTCAAGGGCGCCAGCGCCCAGATCGCCACGGAAGCGAAGGACGCTGTGTCGCCGGTTGCCAGCGAATACGGACGTGCCGTGTCGGCGACATCCGCGCACCTTCAGGCGGCAAGCAAGACCGTCTGGATGTGGTTCGCGACCACTGCTGGGGCCCTGCTGCTGGTACTGCTCGTCGGTGCGGTCGTACTGGGCTACTACCGCCGTGAACTCGCGACCGTCAAAGACGAACTGGAGCGCTATGAGAACGCCATCCCCGTTCTCGAAGCTTATTACGCATCGGATGCGGTCATCTGCGGCGACCGTGTGTGCGCCAACGTGGATCTCAAAGGACAGCGAATCGGCGACAAGCATCAATACTTACAAGCGAGGTCGCGAACACGGCAATAGGGGCCGGCAGGCCTGGTGCGAGCGTAGCCTCCGGGGAAAAGGCGAGCTTCGGCTCGCCTTTTTTTGTTGCCGCAGACACATGCCGCAAGCGTTCCCGTGAATCGTCCTGCATGCCGCCTGCCCACCCGGGAACGCGCCTTGGCGCAAAATGTGACTTGGCCCTATAGTGAAGTTGCCGCGGGGAACGGCAGGGGGCCAGGTGTTCGATCGACGTATCGAATGGGGGACGTGGATCGCGGTGTTCATCGCGGTCGTCGCGCCGCTTGCGCTCTCGCTCTACCTGGTGAACGAACTCGCCGTCCAGCGCCAGCGTGACCGGGCGATGGCCCAGGCCACCGAGGTGCTCCTGCGCACCGAGTCCATGGGCGACCAGATGGAAGTGGCCTTCGACAGGATCGACCGCGCCGGCTACGCGGACCCGTGCTGTGCCGACGCCATCGAGGCCATGAAGCAGCTGGACCTCTCGTCCAGCTACCTCCAGGCCGTCGGACACGTCAGCGGCAACCGGCTGGTGTGTTCGTCGCTGGCCGATACCGGTGCGGCGATCGACCTGGGGCCGCCCGACCTGCTACAGCCCACGGGCGTACTGTTGCGGCAGAACGTCACGATCGGCGGCAACACCTTCGTCGTGGCGCAACGGAACGGCAATGCCGCCATCCTGCACAAGGAGTTGCCGCTCGACGTCGCCGTGACCCATCCCGACACCATTCTGGCGGTGGTGACCCATGCCGGGAAGCTGCTGGCCTCCCGCGGCAAGGTACCTGCCGCGTGGTTGGCCTCCGCGCGCGCGGGCGAGTCCACCAGCTATCTCGATGCGGGCCACGCCGTGGCGGTCGTCGTCTCGAAGCGCCGGTTTGTCCGCGCGATCGCCGCCACCTCGCCTGCGGCGCTGCGGGCCAGCCGGCTGGCCTATGCGCGCGTGATCCTGCCCGTGGCACTGACGCTGAGCGCGGTGCTCCTGCTCGTCGTCCTGCGCCAGGCACGCCAGCAGCGGTCCATGCCGTCCGCATTGCGGATCGGCCTCACGCGCGGCGAGTTCCACCTCGTCTACCAGCCCATCGTGGATCTGCGGACAGGCCGCTGGGTCGGCGCCGAAGCGCTCATGCGATGGACACGCCGCACCGGCGAGAGCATCCGGCCCGATCTGTTCATTCCCGTCGCGGAGGAGGCCGGCCTGTCCGGTGCCATCACCCGCCACCTGATCCAGCTGGCGGGGCGCGACCTGCGAGGTGCGCTGTCGGCCCATCCGGACTTCTACCTCGCGCTCAACCTCGCCGCCCCCGATCTGCACGACCCGACACTGGCCGAGGTGCTCTCGCGGCTGGTCGCGGACATGCGGGCCACGCCGGGACAGGTGACGCTGGAGGTGACCGAGCACGCGTTGACGGAGGAAGCGGACGCGCGTTCGGTGGTGTCGGACCTGCGCAAGTCGGGCATGCGGGTGGCCATCGACGATTTCGGCACCGGCTTCTCCAACCTGTCGCGGCTCGAGAGTCTGCAGCTCGACGTGCTGAAGATCGACAAATCGTTCATCGATCCCATCGGCCAGGGCGCGGCCACCAGCCAGGTCGTCCTGCACATCATCTCGATGGCGAGGGCGCTGGGCTTGAAGCTCGTGGCGGAAGGGGTGGAAACGCAGGCACAGGCGGAGTTCCTGCGTGGGCAAGGGGTCGAGTTCGCACAGGGCTGGCTGTTCGACAGACCGATGAAGGCCGACGACCTGCTGCGTGCGCTCGCCTCGCGCGCATCGCCGGACGCATGACCGTCGCCATGGCCCGGGTTTCCGCGCTGCAGGCCGTGTGCCGCGCGGCGGAGCGCGCACCGCGTGCGTTGACGCAACGGGTCCGATCGCCGGCGCTGCCTTCGTCCTCATCCGGGATGCGCGATGCCCGTCCGCAGCACCGGGGATAAACTACGGCCATCCCCACATCCCTCAAGGACCCTTTCATGCCCTTCACCACCACCGCCTCCGGCCTGCAGTTCGAAGACACCGTCGTCGGCAGCGGTGCCGAGGCCAAGCTCGGCAGCAACGTCACCGTGCACTACACCGGCTGGCTGTACGAGAACGGCGAACAAGGCGCGAAGTTCGACTCCAGCAAGGACCGCGGCGAACCCTTCATCTTTGCCCTCGGCCACGGCATGGTCATCGAGGGCTGGGACGAAGGCGTGCAGGGCATGAAGGTGGGCGGCCAGCGCACCCTCATCATCCCCGCCAGGATCGGCTACGGCGCCCGGGGCGCCGGCGGCGTCATCCCGCCCAACGCCACCCTGAAGTTCGACGTCGAACTGCTGGGCACCTGAGCCTCGCCATCGCATGGCACGTAGGGTGGGCTCAAGCCCACCACCCCGTTGGTCTCGGCACGATGTGGAAGGTGGGCCAAGGCCCACCCTACGGTGGCGCACCGCCACCCGTTTCACGCCGCCACGGGTACGCTGGCGGCTTCTCCCACGAGACACGCCCATGGAACCCACCGTCCACGCCTTCTCCGAACTGTTCGCCCAGTTGGGTCTGCCGAACGACCACGCCAGCATCCAGCAGTTCATCGCCACCCACTCCCCGCTGCCCGATGACATGCGGCTGGAAGAAGCCCCGTTCTGGTCCCCGGCCCAGGCGCAACTGCTGCGCGAAGAACGCCTCGATGACGCGGACTGGGCGATGGTGGTGGACCGCTTGAACGTGGCGTTGCACGCGTCGGCGTGAGCGGCGCATCTCCATGTCCCCGGGCGCGGACGTGGGTCAGAGGTTAAGAGCCGCTTGCATCGCGCTTGCCGTTCGCGCCTTCAAACTCGCAGCCGGTGGCCGACGCTTGCCCAATAGTTTCGAAGGGACAGGCTTTTACAACGCGGACTCTTACCGTGCTCCTGGAGTTATTGGGAAGTGCCAAGGGTTCAGCGGCGCGAAGTGCGCCGTAAGTGAGTCGGATCTCGGGTCGCCCACTCTCAGTTCGGGCCGTACCGCGTTCTACCCCTACCACCCGAATCAGTTCCGACTGGCCTTTTGGGTTATCTATCCGTACCCATGTGATGGGGTAAGCGCCAGGGCAGCCGAACCAGAAGTAGCCTAGAGCTGGATTCTCTCCAAGCTTTGGCAATGGAGTTGCGATCACCGCAACCGCTTCATTTGGGCTTATCTTTTCACCGCAGATGCTAATTCCATCCAAGTGATTCTCTCCGATCTGAACTGCATCGAAGTGGCGCGGTTCGTGCCCATACTGGACGACGACCTGTGGAGACGCGGCTTGACGTGCGAGCCTCGTGCCCTCCACCTCCGAGTAGTACGAGATCAAGCGCCTTCCGACCGCCTGTTCGGTAAGCGTTCTGGAAAGCATTTCAGCTTGGTCCACGTGCGCCATCTTTTCGAACGCGCTCGGAAGCGATTTTTCGCTGCTTTGCTCGATGTAAGTTCTGAGGTTGGAGAGATTGGCAGATTCGATCTCGTTCAGTGACTTCATGGATTCGGCCTGAATCCTTTCATCGGGCACAAGCATGCGGCCAATGGCTTTTCGCGTCTCTTCTGGGATGAGGAGGATGGCGAAGATGGCGAAACAGCCGGCAGCGACTTTCAGTGCGAGCTTCACCTGGTCAGTGTGAAACTTGACTCTTGAGTCGATCACGTCTTGGACCGCGTTCAAGAGTTTATCGGCTTCGCTCTGGACGGCGCGCGCTTCCCTATTGGAAAGGCTGTTGCGCTCGACGAGCTTCGATACGATTGAAGCGACGCGCTTCTCAAATGCGTCCTCCGCATCGCCTGGCTTATTGTCAGGATCGTCAGACATTCATTGCTCCTTGCGAAGAGGTTGTCTGCGGACACCTTGAAACATCTTCGGGTAGTTCCTGGGCCAACGGGGTGGCAGGTCATCTACGGACAAGATTTGCGTCCGTTCGTCGGCTCAAGAGCGCCGGATTGATACGCGTCCGAGGCTACTTCCAGCGATGTTAGTAGGTGGAGTCAGCAGGTAAGTCCCTATCCCGTTAGTCAGACTTACGTGCTCTAACCTTGGCTTTGCCCACGGTGGGTGCAGTACGCCTTGGAAAGGCCATGGCTGAGCTGCAGGCCCGCCTCATCCACCCCGATCAAGCAGGAAAGGTGGGAAGCCTCACTTCGCAAGGCTTTCGATGGCGGCCATGTTGGTGCGAGGGGAACAAATCGTGCACCACCCTCACTCCCTCGGAAAGACCTGCCCCGGTCCACCGGTGAATCGCACGTCCGCGGTCTTGGCGGTTTCGCCGAGGTAGGCCAGGGCGAACTGGGCGAACTTGACGCTGTGCTGCGCCGATTCCCCCATCGTCGCCAGCGTGTCGTAGGGCGTGTGGATGTAGGGGAAGCTGCCGCCCGGATCGCCGGCTTCGAACATCATCGCGGCGGGGTAGCCGGCGTTCGTCCACGACGCATGGTCGGAGCAGGCATAGCCGCAGGCCACGCTGCCGCGGGTCAGGCCCATCGGCGCGAGGTAGGTGTCGAACAGGGTGATGAAGAAATTCTTCAGGTCCGGGTTGGAGTAGTCGGAGATCAGCTTCATGTCCGTGACCGCGCCGGACTTGTAGTTGGTCATGTCCACCTGCAGCACGCTGACGACATTGACGCCGCTGGTGCGGAAGGACTGCGCGATGGCATTGGAACCGCGCAGGCCCACTTCCTCCGCGGCGTAACCCATGAACTTCACCGTGCGCCGTGGCTTCCAGCCACCGGCCAGGGCGATGCGCAGCGTTTCGGTGAGCGTGGCGATGCCCGAGGCATCGTCGTCGGCGCCCGGCGCGAGCTGGTTGGGATCGGTGCGGGTATTGCCGTTGATCGAATCCAGGTGCGCGCCCAGCACCACGACTTCGTTGGGCAGGTCCACACCGCGGATGGTGAGGATGACCGAGGGCTGCGTGGCGCAGTTCGTGCAGGCGGTGAACAGCTCGGTGGTGATGTCGTCGCGGCCCACGGCGAGCGATTGCCAATGGGTCCGGATCCACTCGGCCGAGGTCTTGCCGTGGGTGCTGGCGTAGTAGCGGTTGCGGTAGCTGGAGAGGTGGTTGATGGTGTCGTAGAGGCGCTGTTCCTGCACCTGCGGCAGCCACGCGCCCACGGTGGCCTGGTTGTCGAGCGTGTAGCGGGCGAGCAGCGACTTCGTGATCGCCTGCTTGGCGCGGTCCGCGCGCACGAAAGCCTCGGCCTGCGCACGGCTGGGGAACGCGAAGTACCCACCACAGCGGCGCTCGCCGGTGTGCACGTAGTGGCTGATGTCGCCGAGCTGGTCGGCCCGGGTTTCGGCAATGACCAGCGGCATGCCGGTGCTGTCGCGCCGCACCACCGCATTGCGCGCCATGCCGCGGATACCCTGCCAGGTGTCGCGGGAGGAGACGATGAACACCGGTGCGAACGGATCGGCCTGCGACGACAGCGCGGCCTGCGCGGGCACGGCGACCGTGCCATCGGCCGTGAGGCGGCGCGGGCGTGGCGCGTCGGTGGCGGCAGCGGCGACAGGCGAGGCGGCAGGTGCGCGCACCACGGGTGACGGCGCCACCCGCGTGGTGTCCGATCGCACCAGCAGCGCGCTGGTCAGCAGGGAGAGCAGCAGCGTCATCGGACCCAGCAAGAACGGTTTCATCGTGGCCTCTCCCGAATGACGGCCTGCAGCGTGGCGGCTGCCACGCTACCACTTCCCGGACCGGCCGACGCGGTGGCGGTACGTCGGCAACCGTGGTGTAGTACCGCCGCGCGCCCTGGGGAGGGCGCCCACGCACAGGGGATGACATCGATGAAGGACACGCTGGGCCGCTGCGCCCTGTGGATGGCGCTGTTGCCGGCGACGGCCTGGGCGCAGGGGGCGTGCAAAGCCCCGGTGCTGCCGAATACCGAGGTCGCCGGATGGCACCCCGGATCGCAGGGTGGGGTGATCGTGGGCACGGCCCACTACCGGATCCCCGCCAAGACCCCCTCGCGCCATGACACCGTCACCCTGGGCATCGCGTTCACTCACCAGTCCGACGACGAATCGCACGCGACGAACCTGCCTGCGGTCCGCGAACTGCCGGACCTGACGACAGCCAGCCTGCAGGTCCGCTTCGTACGCAAGGAAGGCGCACCGCCGCGCGGCTGGGATTCGGATGAGGCGGACGTCCTGCTGGATGGCAAGCGCTTTCCCGCGGGCATGAGGGTGATCGGCGCACCGAACCGCACGTACGACATCGCCGCCAACTGGGAGGTGTGGTTCAGCGACCAGGACCTGCTGGCCGCAATGGAGAACGCACGCGAGATGGAGGTCCGGATGCGCCACACGCCCACCGCGTCCTTCGCCACCTTCCAGTTCGACATCTCCTCGTTCAAGGGCCTGCGCGCGCAACTGATCCCGTACTGGCGCTGCACCGCCGCGCCTTATCACTACTCGCACCGCCATTGAGTCCGCACGGCCGCACAGCGGTGTCGACGGGGCAGGGCGACAGCACGGCCACGAGATCGCCGGCAGGGGTGCCGGCCGATCGCAGGAATCCAGAGGAGAGCAGATGCGTACTTTGACGATGTGGATCGCCGCGACGCTGCTTGCGTGCGCGTCCAGCCTGGCGCTCGCGGCGCCGGTGCAGATGGGGAAGAAGACGATCGAGATCACCGCGCCGGACGGCTACGCCCGCGTTGCGCCGGAGATGACGGAGCTGCTGGAGCTGCTCGACACCTTCACGCCGCCCACCAACCTGTCGCTGGGCCTGTACCTGTCGGACCAGGACATGGTGGCCGCGCGCGGGGGCGAGTTGCCGGAGATGACCCGGCGCTTCGTGGTGCAGATCCCGAAGATGCTGGTGGACCAGCCCGTGTCGGCCGCGGAGTTCGAGCGGCTCAAGGCCAGTGCGCGCCAGGACCTCGAGAAGCGGTTGGTCGAACTCGGGCCCAAGCTCGACGGGCTGATGGCGAAGGCCAGCGATTCGCTGTCCGAGAAAGTCGGCGCCGAGGTGGAAGTAGGCGTCGACGGCATGGTGCCGCTTCCCGTCCACCACGAAACCCCGGACTCGCTGTCCATGTCGATGATGCTGCGCTACGTCGTGGGCATCCCCGGCGGCGAGTCATCGACCCTGATCACGTCGGGGACGCTGAACTTCGTCCGGGTCAAGGACACGGTCTTCCTGCTGCTCGTATACGGGGGCGAAGACGACCTGGCCTGGACCCGAGAGCAGTCGGCGGCCTGGGTCGCCGCGATCACCACGGCCAACGCCACGCCATGACGTTTCATCGGAGCCGCCCGCCCGTCTGCGACGGCGCGTGCGCGGCATAGTCACAGCGCCCGTCGCAGGGGTGCGCCGGGGCACACACACAGGGGACACCATGCAGGATTTCTCGAACCTGACGTTCAATCAGGCGCACAGCCGTACCGCGCAGCGCCAGGCGCTGGACCGCGACGTCGCAGCAGGACAGAAGATGATCATCAGTGCGGTCATCATCAACCTGCTGGTGGTGGCGATGACGATCCTGCTGCCGTCGTTGCAGCCCACCCATGACACCGGCATCGCGCTGATGATCGGCGGATGGATCGCCAACATCACCGCCGCGTTGATCGCCCTGCTGGGCCTGATGCGGATCGGCAAGGGATTCGAGTGGTCGGTGATCGGCCGGCTGGCGCTGGGCGTGCTCGCGTTCTTCCCGTGCATCAACCTGATCACGTTGCTGATCGTCAACGCGATGGCGAGCACGCACCTGAAGGCCGCGGGCTACCAGGTGGGGCTGTTCGGCGCGCGGCCGAAGGGCTGAGGCGAGCGCGTGGGAACGTCGCCGGATCCCTACGCAGCATCGACGGCGGCGCTCCCTGTCGATGAGCACAACCGGAGGCCGCCCGCGCTGGTGATGGTCCTGCTGTGCTACGTGGCGCACTACCTGCTCCAGGTGGTGCCGAAGTGGGGCACGTCCATCGTCGATTTCGAGCTGTTCCTGCCCATGATGGTCGTCAATGGTGCCTACTGCCTCGTGATGTGTGTCGCCCTGTACTGCCGCTGGCAGTGGGCAAGGGTATGGATGGTGTTCACCACTGTGCTCACCGCGTTCGTGCTGTGGCGGCTGGTCTGGCGCGGCGTATGGGCCGCGCAATGGCCCCTCACGCTATCGTCCGTCCTGCGTATCGCCGTGGCGGGCATGCTCTTCCTTCCCTCGATACGCCGCTGGTTCGCCCCGCGTCGCGGCTGATCCGTATGACAAGCAGCATGTGCGGGCACGCGTCGCTACATTGCGCTGCTGTTGCCGGAGCGGGGAGGATAGGATTGCGATGACGCCATGTCGTGCCGGGCAGGATCTTCATCATCGCGGCACGGCCGCCAGGGAGAACGCATGCGACCGCTATTGATCACACCCCTCCTGCTGCTGGCTGCCTGCGACGTGGCCGGGTCATCGGAACAGCGCGCCCGGATGGATGCGTGCGGCGACGCGAGGCAACCCGATGTGGCGATCGCGGCATGCGACCGCCTGCTGGGGCAGGAAGGACTGTCCGACGATGCCCGTGCCTTTGCCCACCACGGACGGGGTCGTGCCGCGATGGAAAAGCAGGATATGGCGGCGGCATTGCGCGATCTGGACGAGGCGATCCGGCTGGATCCCGACCGGTCGGGGGCCTTCGCGATGCGGGGCATCGTGCACGGCACGCTGGGCGACATGGAGGCGGCGATCGCGGATTTCAGTCGGGCCATCGAGCTGGACCCCGAGGATGCGGCGACCTTCCAGAACCGGGGAAAGTCGTACTCGGATACGGGAAGGCAGCAGCGCGCGGTGCAGGATTTCTCGCGCGCCATCGCCCTGGGCAACGACGAGGCGGCCACGCGCAACGGACGCTGCTGGGCGCGCGCGGTGCTGGGAGAGGAGCTGGAACTGGCGCGCGAGGATTGCGAGGCGGCCGTGCGCATGGCGCCCGAGGATGGAAACACCCTCAACAGCCTGGCGTTCGTGCACTTCCGGAGCGGTGATCATGCGGGTGCCGTCGAGCATTACACCGCCTCGCTGTCGCTCAACCCGAAGGGCGCCTCGTCGTACTACATGCGGGGCCGCGCGAAGGCCGAACTGGGCGATGCCACCGCATCGGCCGACATCGCGAAGGGCCTCGAACTGGAGCCCGGCGTCGCGCAACGCTACGCGGGCTACGGCATCGCGCCCTGAGGGTGGCGCGGGGAGCGCCGCCGCACCGTTCCGACACCGGGAAGGCGAGCCGCAGCCCGCCTTCCGACTCGGCCGGAGATGCCGCGATCAGCGGCCCGGCACCCTGCAGCACCTGACGGCCGCGGTCGCCGTCGCGGTGCTGGCGCCGGTGTTCTTGTAGTTGCAGTGCCCATCCCACGAGCCCACCTGCACCAGGTCGAACGACGACGGCCTGCACTGGATTTCCGTTCGCGTATACCCTGAGGCGCACGACGGCGCGAACACGTTGGTGATCGCGCCGGCGCCCACGTTCGCGGCTGTCCCTTCCACCGTCGTGCACGACAGGGCCGTGGCTTCGGGCGCCATGAAGTAGCCCACGATGTCGATGACGACATCCGTGCCGTACTGCGAGTAGAGGCTCAAGTCTGTCGGCTGACCCACCGTGGTCTTGGCGATGATGGCGTTGGCGATGATGCCGCCCGCGCTGTAGTTCAGGCTGGCCGCGTTCGGACGTGTCGTCCCCGACGGATAGATGGTCATGAAGCCGCCCAGGTCTGGCGTGACGGCCACGACATTGATCGCGACGGCCGATGGATCCGATGGGATATCGCAGTCGGAACCATCGCCTCCCTGGGTGGCGAAGTTTCCGCTGTGCACCGCGAAATCGCGCACCACGCCACCGGTGATGCGGCCTACCGCATTGCGCGTATCCAGGATGCGGCAGGGCGCGACCATCGTGTAGACCAGATCTCTGGCCGAGCTGCCGAGCGACTTGATCGTCGCCAGCGAGCCGTCGGACTTGGCCATGCTGTCGATCACATCGTCGTCATCCAGCCGTTGGCCGAGCAGCGTGGCCATCATCGCCTCGTAGGTTTGCTTGGTGGACGCTGCCTTGATGTTGGCGATGCTTGCCTCGGCGAAGGTGCCCTCCATCGAACTCGCCCAACGCTGCGGCGATGTGCCGTAGACGGTGTGGACGTAGCCGGCCCATTTCCTGACGATGTCGCCGGCGGCCTTGCCGCGTTCCGTCTTCGGTACGTAACGCGCTTCGCCGGCCACGAGGTCGGGTGCCGTCCCCGACAACGCGATCAACGCAAACGACAAACCCAACGTATAGCGATTCATCTTCAGCCTCCTTGGCGACATGCCGGACTGGCACGACTATCCAAGGCAACGCCTGCAGTACGGCGAACCGGACACGTGGTACACCCGCACACATCCGTTTGTCGCGCATGGCCGATAAGGGATGCGGAAGCCGTCTGTCGCGTTGCCGATGCTTCGTTCACAAAGGTGATGCGGGTGCATCCGATGCGCGATGCGACGGCCGCGCTCAGTCGGTGTCGCACGCATGCGCGTGCCACGCCGCATACGGCGTGTGCTTGACCAGGTGCCGGTTGCAGTCCTTCGCGCCGTCGGTCCACCAGACCGGACCGCGTTCGCCGAGCGCGGTCTTGGCGGCGTCGACCGCATCGCGCGCCCGCCGCAGCGCGGGTGGGTCGTTGGCGCCCAGCGCGGCCTTCACCGCGCGGCGCGCGTGCATCAGCTGCTGGACGAGCGCGGCGCGCTCGATATCGGGTAGGTGCGGATTGGCGGCACGCCACAGGCGGCCGCGCACGATGAGGTAACGCCCGTCCGGTGTGAACCGATGCGCCATCGGCTTACTCGACGACCGCGCCGCCGACCTTCAGCACCACGCGATAGTCGCTGGGCGCGACCTTGTCGCCGCTGTGCGGGTGCGGCTCCAGCGATGCCAGCCACAGCGTGTATGCGCCCACGCGCTGCGCGTCCTGAGGTGGCGTGTCGCCGCCACCATGCCAGCGCAGCGACACGACGTGCGCCTCGATGCCCGGGCCGGCGACCCACACGAAGGCATGCGCTTCGCCTGCCCATACGCAGGTGACGTCGGACGGGCAGCGGCTGTCGCGGTAGCCGACGAACTGGATCGACAGGCCGTCCACGGTCGCCTCCTCCTGCAACGCGAGGGCGACGGTGCGCGCCGGTGGGGTGGGGTCGTTGCGTGCGGCCGAGGTCGGCGTGCAGGCGGTGAGCAGCACGATCACGGCCGCGGCGCACAGGGAGAGTCGGGTCATGGGGGCTCCTGGAAGGTGGATGGCCTGGTCGCATTGGAAACCTGCCGGCATGAGGGCGATGTTAGCCATCCCGCGCACGGATGCGCCGTGCCGGTAGGATCCCGCGCCGGACGGATCGGGACGGACGCGATGTCGTGGGTACGATGACGGCACCCGGCATGGACCCAGGACGCCAGATGACCTTCCGTTTCGGCCGCGCCCTGTGCGGCCTGGCCTGCGCACTGCTGGTGCCCATCGCGTACGCGGATGGCCTGCAGGAATCCTTCGACCTCAGCGTGCCGGTGTCGCCGACGCCGGTGACGATCGACGGACAGGCGCGGCTGTTCTACGAACTGCACCTGGCCAACTTCGCGCGGCGTCCGCTGGACCCGCTGCGCATCGACGTGCTCGACGCGACGACCGGCGCGACGCTGGCGACGTTCGAGGGCGAGGCGCTGGAGCGCCGGCTGGACCGCTCGGGGCTGCAGTGGAAGGCCGAAGCGGGCGCACCGATCGCGCCGGGGCGCCGCGGCATCGTCTTCTTCGAACTGGCGTTGCCGGCGGGTGCGCCGACGCCGTCCGCACTCACGCATCGCGTGGGCTATCGCGCGGCCGAAGGCGAGGGCATGCCGCACGTGGATGGCGCGGCGATGCCGGTGGCACGCGAGACCGCGGCGGTGCTCGGTCCACCGCTGCGGGGTGGGCCGTGGATCGCGATCCATGATCCCGCATGGGAACGCGGCCACCGGCGCGTGGCGTACGCCGTCGATGGCAAGGCACGCACACCGGGGCGTTTCGCGGTGGACTGGGTGAAGCTCGATGCGCGGGGGCGCAAAACGGATGGCACGCGCGGCCTGGTGGCGGATGCGTACAGCCATGGCGAAGACGTGCTTGCCGTCGCCGACGCGACGGTGACCGGCGTGCGCAGCGACCTGCCCGAACGGCGTCGCCTGGACGAACACGCCGACCACGCGCTCGAGACCGGCGGTGGCAACACGCTCGTGCTCGACCTGGGCGACGGCCGCTTCGCCCATTACGGGCACCTTCGGCCGGGCAGTGCGCGCGTCGTACCCGGCCAGCGCGTACGCAAGGGCGAGAAGATCGCCGAGGTCGGCTTCACCGGCAGCGCATCGGACCCGCAGCTGCATTTCCATCTATCCGATGGCGCGAGCGCGCTGGGCAGCGAAGGTCTGCCGTTCGCGATCGAGCGCTTCCGGTCGCTGGGCCGATACGCGCGCATCGAGGACGTCGGTACCGCGCCGTGGACGCCGCGGCGCGAGGGCGCGTCGACACGCCTGCGTGAGCTGCCCGCAGGGAACAGCGTGGTGGTGTTCGCGGACTAAAGGCTCCGGGATACGGCCGCCTGACGCCTGACGCCTGGCGTTCCGCGTGGCATAGTCCGCACACGTCGGGGTCGTGCATGCGCCCTGCGGCTGTCGCGCCGCGGATGAAGCGCCATGGGGGATGGGGATGTTGCAGCTTCGCAGGGCCAGTCTGAGTTGGGGACGCTTCGCCCTCGTGGTCGTGGTCGTCTCACTGCCGTTCGCGGCGTTGATGCTGATACTGAGGGAAACCGGCGACCCCACCGCCCTGCTCGCCCTCGCATTCGGATGGATCTGGATGCTGGTATACGCTGTCCACCGATGGCGCGCGCTGAGGAAACGCTTCGGCGGTGATGGCGAGGCGATGCGCGCCGAGATCAAACAGAACCCCCTGGACTACATGGCGACCTCGCTGCGCGACAGCGTGCGCTGGGTGGTGGCGGCCGCCGCGGTGATGATGGTGTTCGCGGTGGTGATGGGGCTGCGCGGGCGGTAGTCCGCGCAGGCGGGGGCGGGCTGTCCGCCCGGGGCACGATCAGGGAGTGAACGCATGTCCACTGATTTCGACGCGGCTGCCGTCATCCAGCGTTACCGCGATCTCGACGCCGACCAGCTGCTGCGCATCGCGGTTGCCGGAACGGACGACTACACCGAAGAGGCGATCCGGCTGGCGCGGGAGGAACTCGAGCAGCGTGGCATCCGCGATGCGCGCTTCGACGCGCCACCGGGTGGTTCGCCGCCGCCGCTGTCCGCCGCCAGGCCGCGCGACCGGCTGCCGGTGCCGATGAAGCTGCTGTGCATGGTGGTGACCGGTGCCGCCATCTTCGTGGCGGCCGGCTACATGCTGGCAGGCAAGAAGAACGCCGGCGGCGAAGCGCTGTTCCTGATGGTGGTGGGCTGGTTCGGCTGGTTCCTGCTGGTCAGGCTGGTACATCAACTGTGACGACGTGGCGGCCGGCGTGCAGGGGCGCGGGGCGCGTCGCTGGTGCGATGCGGTGGCGGCTGGCCGTGTGCCTCGTGCTGCCGTGGATGGCCGGTTGTGTCGATGTCGAGCCCGGCACAAGCTCCGACGCGATCGAGGCGGAGCAGGTCGTCTATGCCGAGTACGAGCAGGATCGCGGTGCCGCCACGGCACGCTTCCTGCGTGCATGGCGCACGGGCGCGCCGGATAGGTCGCGGGGCGTCGACCGGATCCGCTGGATCGCGATAGCCCATCTGCTGAACCAGGAAGGGCAGGGGCCGCGAGCGGACATCCGCCACCTGCTGCTGCAGAGTCTGGACGATGAGGATGCGGAGATCGCCTCCCGCGCAGCGCTCGCACTCGTGCACGTGAAGCACCCGGCGGTGATGAACGGGCTGCTCGACACCGTGGAGTCGCCCACGACCGACGCCGGTGTGCGCGAGGTCGCCACGCATGCGCTGAGGACGAAACTCAACCGGCGCATGTTCTCCGCCGAGGAAGGCGATCGCGAGGTGCTGCTGCGGCGCTTGGATCTGACGTGTGGCGTCAAACCGCCCAGCGCCGGCATGGACGCGGTATGTGACGCCGCACGGGAGCCGCTCCGCGATTACCGGCGCGAGCGTTCACTGGAGGCGTGCGCGGCGCGGGAGGGCGCGCAGGTCGCCGCATGCATCGAGCAGATGCGGGCACCGCACGCGGCGTGCACCTCCGGCCTCGAACCCCTCACGACCCCGCTGAAGGGCCTGCCGATCCGGGCGGACAACCAGTTCAGCGGCAAGGTGGTGGTGGGTATCGTCATCGACCCGTCCGGCGCGGCCACGTCGCCGCGCCTCCTGTCGTCGCAATGGCGACCGAGCCAGGGCACCGCGGGGCAGCCGGACGGCTACGAGACCGCGATCCTGGTGGCGGTGTCGCAGTGGACCTATCCACCGCGGTCCGCGCCCTGCCGGCACGAGGTCCCGGTCGTCGTGGACATGGGCGATAGCGACGAGCGGGCCACCGTCGAATGAATGCGCTTCGCGCGGGACCTTCATCCCGGATGAAGCCGTGTCCGGCCACACCATGTGAGTTGACGCAGTACGCGGTAAACGTGAGATGAGAGTACGTGGGTGAGCATGGGTCCGCCCTCGCGTTCCGGCTGCACGAGGCCGGTTTTTCGGGAATGCCATGGCAGGTTCATGTTCGTGGCGGGCTCACGCCTCGCCGCCCGCGCCCATATGTGACACTCTCTCACTCAAGAAAGTGTCGGGCGTCACGGATATGGGGTATCGATGAGAGACGTGTCAGGGGGGAACGGTCTTCTGGTGCGGCGTAGCACGCCGGGGATGATGTCAGCGGGACAGGAAGGGCGACGGCATCGCACGGCGAACGGCCTGCTGCGGTGGTTCTGCGTGATGCTGGTGCTGGCGTTCGCGCCGGTCGCCTCCGCGCAGGTCTACCGTGCGTTCGACCAGCGTTACACCACCACGCTCAACGGCGACCTGCTGTTTCTCGCCAACACCAACCTCACCTGCAACAGCGCCACGGGCAGTTGCGGCGCGACCATCAACGACGGGCTGACGATGGTGGCCACCAGGCTGCCGACCGATGCCACCGACACCAGCATCACCAACTCCAGCAGCGCCACGCTGGCGGCGGCGGACCTGCCGGCCGGCGCGCAGATCGTGCGCGCGCAGTTGTACTGGGGTGGCCTGGTCGCCAGTGATGCCAGCAGCCAGCCGAGTCCATCCCCGGCCGCCACGGCCATCCGCTTCGGCCGGCCGGGTCTCGGCTACCAGGCGCTGTCGCCGGCCGGCTGCGATGTGTCGCCGCGCTCGACCATCTGGGGCGCGGGGCAGCCGCACCACGTCTACACCTGCCGCGCCGACGTGACCACCGCCGTGCGTGCGAGCGGTGCGGGCACCTACCGCGTGGCCAACCTGCCGCTGCAGACCGGCGTGGTGAACCGCTTCGGCGGCTGGACGCTGGTGCTGGTGGTGCAGAACCCGTCGCGCCCGCTGCGCAACTTCACCATCAACGATGGCCTGGCGGTGATCGCCACCACCGGCACCGCGCCGGTGAACCAGGTGTCGCTGACGGTCTCCGGATTCCGCACACCGTTCAGCGGTGCGGTCGCCGCGCAGCTCGGCTGGATGGCGATGGATGGCGACCGCGGCGCCGCGGACGGGTTCACCTTCCAGGGCCAGGGCTCGTCGCTGGTGAACGTGTCCGATGCCTGCAACACCGCCGGTGATGTCTTCAACTCCACGATCTGCCGGCTGGGCAGCGTGGTCAACCAGCGCAGCGTGGCCAACAACAACCTGACCAACACGCTGGGCTTCGACGCCGACATCGTGCAGCTCGCCAACCCCGGCAACACCGCGCTGGCCAATGGCGCCACCTCCGCCACGCTTACCGCGCGCACGAGCAGCGAGGGCTACGCGATCTCGGTGCTGACCACGGCGATCGATGTGTTCCAGCCGACCGTCGACGCCGCCACCGCCAAGACCCAGACCAACCTGACCAACCCGGGCCTGCCCGCCGGCCAGGCGCGCGCGGGCGATCGCATCCGCTACAGCATCACGTTGCAGAACACCGGCCAGGACAATGCGGTGGATGTGTCGATCCGCGACGCGATCCCGGCCAACACCGATTACGAAGCCGGCAGCCTGCAGGTGACCGCCGGCGCGAACACGGGGGCGAAGACCGACATCGCCGGCGACGACGCGGCGGATCTGTCGGCGGGCACCGCCGTGTTCCGCGTGGGCACCGGCGCCGATGGCAGCCAGGGCGGATTGCTGCGCTGCCAGACCTGCATCGGCACGCAGCCGACCTCGACGACGGTGAGCTTCGTGGTGCGCGTGCGCGCGGACGCGGCCGACGGCACGGTGGTCCGCAACGTGGCCCAGGTGCGCTACACCGGTGCATCGAGCGGCGAGGTGTTCAACGACACCACCAACACCACCGAACTGCGCGTGCAGGCGCCGCCGCGCTTGACGCTGGTGAAGACGATCGCGGGACGCGCCGTGGCGACCGACCAGTTCACCGTCGCCATCGACAACGGCGGTCCCAGTGCGACCAGCACGGGCACGGCGACCAGCGTGTCCACCACGGCCTTCACCGCCGCCGCCGGCACCACCTACACGCTGTCCGAAAGCGGCGCAGGCACGCCGACCGCCAACCTCGCCCAGTACGACACGCAGTACAGCTGCGTTAACAGCATCGCCGGCACCACCGACGTGCCGCCGGGGCAAGGCCGCAGCTTCCAGGTGACGCCGGTGGCTGGCGACGACCTGACCTGCACGTTTGTCAACACGCCGCGCACCGTGGACCTGTCGGTCACCAAGACCTCGCCGGTGACGGAGGTCGTGCGCGGCAGCGCGATCGACTACGCCGTTACGGTGACGCATGCGACCGGCGCGGTGTCCGTGGATGGCGCTGTCGTGCGCGACACACCGGGTGCCGGGCTCAGCGCCTGCACGGTGACCGCCTGCACGCCGAGCAGCGGCGCCACGTGTCCGGCCGCACCGGCCGACCTGCTGGCAGCCGGCGGCGCGAGCATTCCGCTGCTGCCGCCAGGCGGGCGCGTGGTGTTCGCCGTGCGTTGCAACGCCGACTAGGCGTGATGCCGGCGCACGGCGCCATGGCATAGTGCCGAGGCTGCGCGTCGGGGAGCGCGCGGCCGCCCCCGCTCCTCGCCGACCATCGCGTTCGCGACGACGGGCGAGCGGTGGTGTGGTTCACGCATCCATGTGGATTGCACCGCCCAGATCACGATCGACGCAAGGACCGCCCATGCTCAAACGCCTGTCACGCCTGTTCTCCTCCGCGCGCACGGCGGACGCACCGCCGCGTCCCCGGGTGCCGGTGCAGATGCACTGGTTCGCGGAGACCCGGCTGCCGATCCCGGACTGGTCGCGTATCGCCGAGGGCGAGGCCGCGTCGCTGGAAGGTGACGCTGCGCACGCGTACTGGGACTCGGCGGCGCGCACCTGGCTCGAAGCGATGAACGATGCGTTGGGCGACCACTACCGTCTCCACGAGAGCGCGGACTTCCTGTTGCTGTCCAATCTGCTGGACCGCCCCGCGCACGTGTTCCTGGCCACGTGCCAACGCATGCTGGCGCGCATCCAGCGCAACCTCGGCGCGCTGGCCGACGACGGCGGCTGGGGCCGCTATGTGGTGATGGTGTTCGACGACCCCGACGACTATTACGACTACGTGGGCCACTACTACCCCGAGGGCGGCGAATACGCGATGTCCTCCGGGATGTTCATCCAGGCCGGTTACGGCCATTTCGTCATGCCCCTGGAACAGATCGACGCGATGGAGCCGGTGATCGCGCACGAGCTGACCCATTGCCTCCTGGCCCACCTGCCCATTCCCGCATGGCTCAACGAAGGCCTGGCGGTGAACACGGAGCACACGATGTTCCCGCAGCTGGCGTCGCCGGCGGCGCAGCTCTACTTCCCGCACGAGGTCGCCGCACACCATGCGGCCTATTGGAACGCGGACAGCATCCAGGCCTTCTGGTCGGGCAAATCCTTCCTGGCGACCGATGACGGCAATCGGCTCTCCTACGACCTGGCCAAGAAGATCACCGCGCTCGCGGCCCGTGATGAAGCGGCCTTTCGCGCTTTCGTTGCCGCAGCCAACATGAGGGACGGTGGCGTGGCGGCGGAACATCATCTCGGCTTTCCCGTCGTCCACCTCGTCGAGGCGGTACTGGGTGACGGTCCCTGGCATCCGCAGCCGGCGACCTGGCACGAGGGCGTGGAGCGTGGGCAGTTCGCGCCGCCGCGGATGCCCGGCGCGTAACGATGCAGCGCGGGCACGCAATCGCCGCGCACTGACGCCGTGCACACAACCGTGCGGCTAGGCTGGGATTCCCTGCAAACGGAGCAAGCCGATGTCCCAGAGCACCCGCGAAGAGGTCATCCTGCAGCTGGATCGCGTCGATACCGCGCTCGAGGCGCCCGAAGCCGACAAGGCGGCGATCATGCGCGAGGCAGTGGACTGGCTGGCGGACCATCCGCCGAAGAAGGCCGCCGATGCGCTGTACTACCGTGACCGGCTGGACGTGATCCGCGAGCGCCACGGCGCCGCGTAGCCGGCATCACGCCTGGTACTGCTTCTCTTCGATGAAGCGCGAGCCGGCCAGGCGGTTGATGGTGTTCTTCACCTGGATGCGGTCGCCGTTGTGGCGGGCGACCGCGCGCGCGAGTTCGACGAACTCCGCATCGAACGCCTGCGCGGCCTCCTTGGCGCGCAACGCGTCCTGGACGTCCCACATGCGTTCGTTGATGGCACGCAGTTCGTCCATCAGCGCGGCGAGCCCGTCCTGCTGCGCGACCAGCGGTGCCCACAACGTCTGCAGTCCGTCCCGTTCCACCTGCACATGCGCGCGCTTGCCGGCATCGTCGATGCGCTCGGCCTTGATCTGGAGGATGGACAGCTTGTCGGCGAGTTCGCCGATGGAGACGGGGATCTGGATGGTGTTCATGCGTGCATTCTAGCGCCGCCCTTCATGCCGCCGCACCGCATGGCATGATGCGGTCCCGCACCCGATCCGGCCGGAGGCCGTTCCGCATGCTGCAGCGCATCCTGGTGGTCTTGCTGGTCCTGGGCCTGTCGCCCGCGGTGGTCGCGGCACCGTCGCAGGTGCGCATTACCCAGGAGGACGGCCGCTACGTGCTGCGGGTCGATGGCCAGCCGTTCCGGGTGAAGGGCGCGGGCATGGCCGGTGCGGGGCCGGAGGCGCTGGCGGCGCGCGGCGGTAATTCCTTCCGTACGTGGGACACCGGCACCGACGTGGCCGAGGTGCGGGCGATGCTGGATACGGCGCAGCGCAACGGGCTGAAAATCGCGATGGGCATCGCGGTGGGGAACGAACGCCACGGCTTCGACTACGACGACGAGAAGGCCGTCGCTGCGCAGCTCGTGCGCATCCGCGAGGAAGTGAACCTCTACAAGGATCATCCGGCGGTGCTGATGTGGGTGGTGGGCAACGAACTCAATCTGCACTACAGCAATCCGAAGGTATGGAATGCGGTGGGCGCGATCAGCGACATGATCCATCACGAAGATCCGAACCATCCGGTGATGACGACGCTGGCCGGCTTCGACAAGCCGTTGATCGACCTGCTGAAGGCGCGCGCGCCGTCGCTGGACCTGATCGGCATCCAGTTGTACGGCGACATCGGTGCGTTGCCGGAGAAGCTCAGGACCAGCGGCTGGACGGGGCCGTACGTCGTCACCGAGTGGGGCCCCACCGGGCACTGGGAAAGCCCGCTGACGACGTGGAAAGCACCGGTCGAGGACGACGCGACGCGCAAGGCGCACCTGCTGCAGCAACGCTACGAGCAGGTGATCGCCGCGGACACCACGCAGGGGCTCGGGTCGTACGTGTTCCTGTGGGGCAACAAGCAGGAGCGCACGCCCACCTGGTACGGCCTGTTCCTGCCCGGTGGCGAGAGCACGCCGGCGGTGGACGCGATGCAGTACGTGTGGACCGGTGCGTGGCCTGCCAATCGCGCGCCGTCGGTCGCGCCGTTGCGGCTGGACGGACGCGTGGCGACGGAGAGCGTCACGCTGCAGGCAGGCAAGCCCTACGCTGCCACGATCGACGCGCAGGATTCGGATGGCGACGCGCTGCAGTACCGCTGGACGGTGTTGCATGAAAGCACAGCCACCAGCATCGGCGGCGACCGCGAAGACGTGCCCCCCGTGGTGAAGGCCGCGCTGCACGAAGACGGCAAGGGCGGCCTTCGCTTCGATGCACCGAAAACGCCGGGTGCTTACCGCCTGTTCGTCGAAGTCCGCGATGGGCAGGGCCATGCGGCGTACGCCAATCTGCCGTTCCTGGTGGAGCAGCGCTGACGCTCCCGATTGCGCGAAGGCGCACGCTGCCGCCAGAATGGACATGCGCCGGGGGGCGCATTCCAGGGGATCCAAGCATGCGCAAGGAAGTGGCGTATCTGCTGCTGTTGGCAGGGGGACTGCCGGCGGCGACGGTCGGCGCGCAGCCGATCGGAGGTGATGTGGCGGCGCCCGCACGCACCGGCACGCTGATCGTCGATGTCGAGCCTTACACCAGTGCGAAGCGGCTGTCCCGGAAGGTCGTCAGGCAGCTGGATAGCGCCACCCTGGAGTGGGGCGTTCGCGACCGCGAGGTGGTGTTCTCGCTGCTGGGGACACGGTTCGTCGATTTTCCCCTCGATCACTCGATGAGGTATGGCCAGAAGGAGTCGCTTGCGTTGCCTGCGGGCGAGTACCGGGTGACGGGCGTCGGCCTGGAGATGACGACCAGTTACACGGCCGACCTGCTGGTCAAGCGCGGTGCGTTCGTGAACGAGGATGTGCTGACGTTCCGCATCGAGCCGGGCCGCACGACAACGCTTGCAATCTCTCCGGTCATGCAGCGGGACATCACGTTCAACATCGACTTCTGGATGCCGACGATGATGGCGAGCATAAGGACGGAAGAGGGCGAGACGCAGGAAGTCGCGCTGAATGCACGAGGTCCTGCGTCGGTCGCATGGCCCGCTTATGACGGTCCTCTCAAGCGAGTCGTCGAATGAGCGCTGGCAGGAGGATCCGTCGATGAACATCCTGAAGACGGGCTTTTTCGTCGCCGTGGCCGCCTTGGCGATGCTGGCGGCACGCGAGTACGTGCCGCGGGACGCCGTGAACGCGGTGATCGAGCGCTTCTCGGGCGGCGACAAGGAAGCGGCTGGCGCGCCCGGCCCGCACGGATTTGTCGATATCCCGCTGCCGGATGGCCAGTCGGGCCACCACGTGGTGATCTTCGCGCCGGCCAACTGTCCGTCCGATGCGGCGCAGCGGGCGGAAGCGCTGGCGCGGCGGCTGGACGATGCCGGCATTCCCTATACCCGTTCCCAGAGCGCGACGTTCAGCACGTTGTCCTCGCAGGACGAGGCGAACCGGGTGACATCGGTGATGAACGGACCCATCCCGGTGGTCTTCGTCCGCAAGCGTGCCCGCGCGAACCCGGACCCCGAGGCTGTCGTAGCCGAGTACCGCGGCGGCTGAGCCCGCAGCGTTCCATCCGCAACGTCGACCTCCGCTGCTGCGGTGCAGCATAATGGTCGCATGGACGTCGCACTGCCCCCCGCCTCACCGCCTTCCGTCGCCGATGCGCTGACGCCCCGCCAGATCGGCCTGATCCTGTTCGCGCTGACGCTGGGCGGGTTCGCCATCGGCACCAGCGAGTTCGCCAGCATGGGGCTGATGCCCAACATGGTGGCGTCGCTGGGCGTGACCGAGCCGCAGGTCGGCCATCTGATCAGCGCCTACGCGCTCGGCGTGGTGGTGGGTGCGCCGCTGCTGGCGATCCTCGGCGCGGGCTGGAAGCGCAAGACATTGCTGCTCGCGCTGATGGGCTTCTACGTGCTAGGCAACCTGGCGAGCGCCCTCGGCCCCACCTACGAAAGCCTGTTGGCGTTCCGTTTCATCGCGGGCCTGCCGCACGGTGCGTACTTCGGCGTGGCGGCACTGACCGCCGTGGCGATTAGTCCGCCGAACAAGCGCGGACGCGCGATCAGCCTGGTGATGCTGGGCCTGACGTTGGCCATCCTGATCGGCAATCCGCTCGCGACGTGGCTGGGCCAGGTGATCGACTGGCGCTGGGTGTTCGCTTTCGTCGCGCTGATCGCGCTGGTGACCGCCACGCTGCTGGCGATCTGGTTGCCGACGGGCATCGATGGTCCCAGGGCGCACCCGCTGGATGAACTGCGTGCATTCAACCGCCCCCAGGTCTGGCAGGCGCTCGGCATCGGTGCGATCGGATTCGCCGGCATGTTCTGCGTCTTCAGCTACCTGGCGCCGACGATGCTGGAGGTGACGCGCGTGTCGCCGGCGTGGATCCCGCTGGGCCTGGCCGGTTTCGGTGTGGGTGGCGTGATCGGCAACTTCGTCGGTGGCTGGCTGTTCGACCGCATGCAGTTGCGTGGCGTGTGGATCGTGCTGGCCTGGGCGGTGGTGATGCTGTTGCTCTTCCCGCTGATGGCGCACACGCTGCCGACCATCCTGCTGGCGACGGTGGGCATCGGTCTGATGGGCGCACTGGGCCCGATCCTGCAGTCGCACCTGATGGACGTGGCCGGGGATGCGCAGACGCTCGCCGCGGCCTCCCACCACGCGGCCTTCAATACGGCCAACGCGCTCGGCCCCTGGCTCGGCGGCATGGCGATCACCGCGGGCTTCGGCTGGACGTCGACCGGTTATGTCGGCGCCGCGATGGCCGTCGCCGGCCTGCTGATCTACGCATGGGCGCAGCACACGCTGCGCGCAGGAGAGGCCGCGGATGCCGTCGCTTGCGAGTCGTCGCGCTGAGCGAAGCGCCGAAGCTCGTTACTCCGGCGAAGACGCCGCCGGCGGCGAACCCGAGCGCCAACGGCGCGTGGTGCGCTGGAAGAACTGGCTGTTGGGGATCTGCAGCACGGTGTCGCCTCGCAGCGCGTCTTCTTCCAGCAGCGTGGTGTAGAGCAGGTTGATGTCGATCACCCGGCCGCGCAGGCCGGGCTTGTCGCCGTTCTCGAGCACTTCGATATGGTCGTGCACGCGGAACGGGCGCGTGGTCAGGATCAGCACGCTGCAGAAGATGTTCGACAGCACGCTCCACGCGGCGAAGAAAGCCACCGCGGCCACGGCAGTGAAGCCGGTCAGCGCCGTCCACAGCACGCTGCCCGACACGCCCAGGCGGCCCAGCGCGAGCATGAAGGCCGACATGTAGACCAGCACGCCCAGCAGCCGGCGCGCGCTGACCGCGACCTGCGCCGGCAGGTGGTAGCCCTCGCAGATGCGGCGCACGATGATGCGCAGTACGCGCAGGAGCAGCCAGGCACCGAGCAGGATCGCCATCGCTTGCGCGATGGGGATCGCGACATCGGCGCCTTCGCGCAGCCAGCCGGCGAGCTGCGGCCAGTTCATCGGTACGCCTCGTGCAAAGGAGGTGCGGACAAGGGGTCGACGTGCGTGTTCATGCGGAAAGGGTGACCGCGTGCGTGCGCAGGGTCAAGGATCGAACGGATGCGCCTTGCCGCAGGCGTAGACGTGGTTGTAGTCGCTGGACATGCACTGGTAGAAATCGCGTCGCACGCCCGTAGCGGCTTCGCAGTCCTGCACGGTGATCACGCCCAGCAGCGCGTTCAGTGCGGGCGTGGCGGCATCGTAGGCGGCCTGGGTCATGTGGCCACTGCGCAGGTTCTTCTCGCCCACTTCGAGCATGGTCTCCACGCCCCAGCGTGCGTTCTCCACCGCCTTGCCGCAGGACAGGGCCGGTGCGTCCTCCTGCACGCTCGACAGGTGCTCCGCGATGGCCGCGACATCGGCCTGCACCTCGGCGGGCAATGGACGTGGCGACGCATCCTGGCGCGCGTGTGCCGCGGATGCCAGCACGAGCAGCGCGGGCAGGAAGAGGGAGAGCAAGCGGTGGCGGGATCGGCCAGGTAGCATGGATTTGACGAATGGTTGATGCGGGGCCCGCATTGTAGGCGGAACCGCGATGCCGCCTTGGGCGGACGAACCGGGGCGTTGCGTGGCCGCTTGTGGAGGTCGGCGCTGCTTGCAAGAATGCACGGGCGCCGGAGCGGGCGCAGGTGCCGGCAGGAAGCGGCACCCGTCGTACCGGATCGCCCGACACTTCCACTATGTGAGGACCACATGACCTACAAGCTACTTGCCGCCATCGCGCTCGCGTTATCGAGCGTGGCGCCCGCCGCCATTGCGGGTGAATGCGAGGACAACTTCAGCAAGTCCGGCAGCATCTTCTCCGGCACCGATTTCTCCAGCCGCGTCACCGTGCCCGATCTGTCGGTCAAGGATGCGATGGGCCAGATGCGCGGCATCATGATCGCCGAGAAGATGGACGTGATCACCGAGGATGCGGAGACCGGCACGATGCTGGTGGAGCAGCGTTCCACCGGTACCACGCGCGCCATCCCGACGCTGATCGCCGTCAGCGGTGAAGGGTCCGCGGCGACGGTGCAGATGACGGTCAAGACCGAGAAGGGCCAGATGGCCAAGCAGGATGCGATCCGTCCTTACATGTGCCAGCTGCTGGCCAAGGTCAAGGGCGGCAAGGAAGGGCGTACCGCCGCCGCGCAGGGCGCGAAGACGCAGAACAATGCCGACGTGACCGTGAAGGACGTCTACGTGTTCTCCCGCGAGATCGCGCGCGAGGCGAAGGGCAATGCGGTCGCCGTGACGGCGCGCCACAAGGGCCGCCACTACGCGCTGCGGGGCCGCGTCGATTACGTGCAGGAAGACGGCGAGGACTACAACGTCTCGTTCGAGATCCCGCAGCCTGGTTCGGGCCTGCTGCAGGTGCCGGGCGACAACGAACCGCGCGTGGGCGTGGCGTGCCTGTTCAAGCCCAACCAGTTGGCCAACGTGCTGACGTTCCGCAAGGGCGACAAGGTGACGTTCAAGGGGCAGTTCCTTCGCTACGACGATTTCAAGCGCGTGCTCTGGCTGCAGAACTGCACGCAGACGCGTTGAACACCGCCCGCGCCCGCCCTGGGCGCGATGCGTAAAAACAAAAAGGCGCCCGCGAGGGTGCCTTTTCGTTCACGGGTGGGTGGCTCAGGCCGTCTGGCGCCGATAGACGCCGACATTGGTATAGCGCCGTCCATCGCTCAGGTGTCCATGCATGCGGATCACCAGCGTGTCCGTGTCGACCAGTTCGCGCTCCGACCACTGGACTTCTTCGCCTTCGTGCCAGGTGGTCGAGTAGAGCTGGGTGGGCGAAACGGACTCGAAGCTGAGCGCATCCGCATGCGGTGTGCTGTGGTACGGGTACTGCGCGCCGTCCGCGCGTCCATCGAACGCGACGCGGTAGCGCTTGCCATTCGCGCTGAGCCATTCCGACGCAATGGTCAGCTTCCCGTCCTTCGCACACGCAAGACGATAGCGCGCGCTGCGGGGCGGGCGTCCGAGCTGGTAGTCGCACTGCTCGGGAAGCAGGTGCCAAGTGCCGGCGAATGCGGCGGCGGCATGGGTCGTCATCAGCGCTCCTTGCGCGAGCGGGCATCGAGGGGGCCCCGGGAGCACCATGCTAGCGAGGACCCCCGGGGCGTCGGCTGCCAACGTCGTCTCAATTCCGCGCACGGCTACGTTGCGACGGGTGCGTCCTTGTGGTGGTGCGTCTTGAAGTGTGACGGGGAGTGCGACGCACGCCTCAGCATGCGCTAGCGGATGGAGGGTAGGGCTGCGTCAGCCGCGGACCCGGGAGGCGAGCGTATCCACCAGTGCGCGAGTGGTCAGGATGGCGTGGGCGAAGGTCGGTGCGTTGATCTCGTGCGCCGCATGCATCGCGGCGGGACTGGCGGCGGCGGTGGCATCGCGCACCAGGGTGACGTGGTACCCCAGTTCGGACGCGAAGCGGCCGGTGGTCTCGATGCAGGTGTTCGCGATCAGGCCGACCAGGATCACGTGGGTAATGCGGTGCTGCTTCAGCAGGTAGTCCAGATCGGTGTTCGCGAAACCGCTCCCGCCCCAGTGCTCTTTGACCACGATGTCGCCGGGTTGCGGGGCGAAGTCCGGATGCCATTCGCCTCCCCAGCTGTCCTTCGCGAAGGGCTGCACCCGTGCTGCTCCGAGCTGGTAGGGCGTTGGATGGTCCCACCCCTTGAAGTCATCGGGTTCGGAGCGGTGGTGCGGGACGATGAACACGGGCAACCCTGCCTGGCGTATGCACGCCATGACCTCGCGCAGGTGCGCATGCAGGTCGACCTCGCGCGCGACCTCAGCGACCAGCGGCCACAGCTTTCCACCCTCGGCGAGGAAGTCGTTGTAAGGGTCTACGAAGAGGAGCGCGGTGCGCCCGGCGGGGTATCCCTGCATGGACATGGCGGCGTCCTTTTCTGCGGCGCGGATGATCACCCGCGCCTCCAGCATCGCGCTGTGCGATTGCGCTGCCTTGCACCGGCGTGCTCGACGCAGCGCCGGTCGTCACCGGGCTGTCAGGGCGCCAGCGTCGATCCCGCATCGCCCAGGTGGCTGAACAGGAACGCGCGGGCCTTGCGCCAATCGCGCCGCACGGTGCGCTCGTTCACTTTCAGCACCCCCGCGATCTCCTGCTCACTGAGACCGCCGAAATAGCGCAACTCCACCACCTGCGCCAGTCGCGGATCGAGCTTGGCCAGGTCGTTGAGGGCTTCGTCCAGGATGAGCAGCTGCTCCAGCCGTGAGCCCTGCGCAGGTTCGGTGCTCTCGTCGAGCGGCAGCAGGTCCATGCCTTCGCCCCGCTTCTCCGCCAGCGCACGGCGCACTTCGTCGAGCAGGACGAAACGCATGGCGCGGGCGATCAGGGCCACGAGATGGGCCCGGTTCTCGACGCTGAAATCCGCGCTTGCCAGCTTCAGCCACGTCTCGCTGATCAGCGACGTCGGCGAACGCATATGGCCGCGCCGCTGTTGGCGGATCTGCGACCGGGCGATCTGGTGCAGGTCGCGGTAGAGCAGCGAGTAGATCCGGTTCCAGGCCCCCGCCTCGCCACTCTCCACGGCGCCGAGCAGCTGGGTCACCGATGACTCGTCGACGACCGGACTGGCGGCGGCTGGAACAGGCTGCGGCGCGGCGGGAACGCCTGTCGCGCCTGTCGGTGGGCCGCCGGAATTTCGCTGTCCCGTCATGTCCGGACTGCGCCTGTGATCACGATCTCGCTCCATATATGACCCGGCGGATGCGGGCCATGCAAGCCGTAACCACCGCTTCGCAGGCGGGGCCTGCAGGACGGGGGCGGCGAAGGGGCGAGATGGGGAAATGCGGACATCGAACGGTCAGGGCGGAATGTCGACGAGAGGGTGCCATGCGTAGTCTGAAGAAAGTCTGTGGTGTGAGTTTTTCGAGTGTCCTGTCGATGACGTCGCGGGAGCAGGGGATGGCATTGCAGGGGAAGCGGCATGCGGTATGACGCACCACCGATGAAGCTTTCGCGCGATGACCGTGAAGGTCTCGTTGCAGATCGGGCACCGGCCGCAACGGTCGGTACCTCACCTGTGCTGCCGCAAGGACTGGGTCCGCGCGCGATCAGCCAGTGGGCGATCATGCAACGTCTGACGTTGCAGGAATGGCAGGTGCTGATGAACGCGCTACCGGGCCGCGTGGGCGCTCGTGCGCGCCACGGGGGCAACACCCGGCGGTTCATCGAAGCCGTCCTGTGGGTAGCGCAGACGGGGGCGTACTGGTCCGACCTGCCGCGTGAGTACGGATCCTGGCACGGCATCTACGTGCGTTTCATCCGCTGGGCGCAGGACGGTAACTGGAGCGAAGTGCTGAATCGGCTGGATTCCGAGGATCAGCGCGCCCAGGACCTGCAGGCATTGGTGCAACGCTACCTGCAGCGCAACAACACCAAGCACCTGAGCCGGGTGATGCGGGGCTCGTGATCGACGCTGCGCGCCCCTGGTGGGGCGTGCGGCATGAACAGGGAGGCGGGTTCGCGGGAATGTACCTCCCTCCATCTAGCTGCCGACGATTTCCCCCGTCCGGCGGTTAGCGGAACGGCCCAATCCCCATTGGCGCCGGTCCACTGTCTGCCATGCCCGACACGTGGCAGGCATCGCGCTTCGGCGCACGAGGGGGAGGTGCAATGCCTCCCCCTCGTTTTTCTGGACGAATCGCTCACGCGGCGCTGCACGCCGCTTAACATCGATGCCTCTACGCTGGCGCTCCGAACCATCAGGAGCGGCCCCAATGAGCACGCATGTCTTCACCGCGCAGGACGCATCCGGACGTCATTGCCGTATCCAGCTCATCCGCAACGACGACGCGTCCCACACATCGTCCGCGCCGACAGATGCGCATCCGGTCTATGTGCTGGAAGATGGCAGCCGCGTACGCCGTATCGACAACGACACGTTCCAGGTGATCAGCACTGGCGCCTACGTCACGCGCGTGGCCGACTGAGGTCGGGAACCGCGGTGCGAATCAGTAGGCGGCGGATGCGCTGAGCGGCGCCGGATGCGACCAGCCTGCGCGGGCGCCGAGGAAGCCCAGCTCGACCAGCACCGCGGTACCCACGACCTGTGCGCCTTGCCGTTCCACGAGTTGCACGGCTGCCTTCAGCGTACCGCCGGTCGCGAGCACGTCGTCCACGACGATGACGCGAGCACCGGCCGGCAGCGCATCGACGTGGATCTCCAGACGGTCGCGCCCGTACTCGAGGCCGTAGTCGAGCGTGAGCGTATGCGCCGGCAGCTTGCCCGGCTTGCGCACCGGCACGAAGCCGATATCCAGCTCGCGTGCCACGGCGGCACCGAGAATGAAGCCGCGCGCTTCCACGCCCACCACCGCATCGATCGCCACGCCGCGCCATGGGTCGGCCATCGCGGCGATGGCGTCTGCGAACGCGCTGCCGTCCGCCAATACCGGCGTGATGTCCTTGAACAGGATGCCGGGCTTGGGAAAGTCGGGGATGTCGCGGATCAGGTCGGTCCAGGGCATGGTGCGGTGGTTCGTTAGCGGGGTGGATGATCCTAGCGCAGCACGCCCGTCATGGGATGCACTCTCCCGCCGCGGACGGCTAATCAGCGAAGACGCAGATCGCTATCCTCGTGCCACCACATTTGCCGGGAGTTTCCCATGAGCACTGCCCTCACGATGCACCGCGCGTCGGTCCCCGTCCTCCTGCGCGCGCTGGGGAACCTGCGCAGCGTGCTGCAGAAAGGCGAGGCGCATGCGCGTGAAAAGGGGTACGAGCCGACCATCCTGCTGCAGTCGCGGCTCGCGCCGGACATGCTGCCGCTGGTGCGCCAGGTGCAGATCGCCACGGATACGGCAAAGTTCGCCGTCGCGCGGCTGTCGGCCACGGAGTCGCCGCGTTTCGAGGATGTCGAGACCACTTTCGAAGAACTCTATGCCCGCCTTGATGCGGTCTCGGACTACCTGCGCACGTTCGACGAGGCCGCACTGCAGGGCAGCGAGGATCGCACCGTCACAATGACCACGCGCACTCGTGGCGAACGCGTGTTCGACGGGAGCAGCTACCTGCTCGGCTTCGTGCTCCCGAATCTGTTCTTCCACGTCACTACCGCCTACGCGATCCTGCGCCACAACGGTGTGCCGCTGGGCAAGCAGGATTATCTGGGCGGATGACCGCTTCTCACGCCAGCGTATGCGCCGGTGATGGCCAGGACGGCGGCGGCGCGGTGCCTTCGATCAGGTCGCCGCGCCACGTCCGCATCGCGGTGTCCGCCATCGCATAGCCCCAGTTGACCAGTCGTTCGTCCACGCCGGTGTGGAAAGGCGCCAGTCGCGTGGCGATGCGCCGGAGCGGTCGTGATTTCTCTTTCTTCACCGGCATGGCGTCGTCGAAGTGGTAGTCCTCCACGTCGCTGGCGATGCCCCAGTAGGCGCCCCGTGCGTATCCGGGTGTTCCTGGCGCCTGGTTGAAGCGTGAAATCAGCCAGCGTTTGCGCAGTCCGCGCGACTGGTCGGTGGCGATGTCCAGCGCGGCAGTGACCTGCGAGAACCAGTCCGTCCTCACCTGGTCGTCCTCGACGTAGGGCGCACCGGCATCGCTGACGAGGAGGTAGTCGTGGCCCTTCATCCAGACCGGCTCCAGGCCGAGGTTGTCGTAGGCGCCACCGTCGGTCAGGCGCAGGGTGGCCGGTGCACCAAGCCCTGTCTCGCGACGGTACGGAGACAGGCGCCATAACGCCGGATCCAGCGACAGGTCCATCGACGAGAGGAAGGGCGGGAACGCACTGGATGCCGCCACCGCTTCGCACAGCGTGGCGATATAGGGGTGCTCGCCCACGCGATAGTCGCTGATGCCGTCCCGTTCCATGTAGACCTGCCGCCCGGTCGATAGATTGGTGGCGCAGAAGATGAAGTGCGGTGCGACCGGCAGCTGGTCCAGTCGCGGATCGTCCGGGAACAGATGCTTGCGATAGGCGCCGATCAGGGTTTCGTTGATGCTCTTGAAGGGGTTGAGCATGCCGCCGATGATCGCGCCGGTATCGAGGTGCTCCCTGCAGAGCGCGAGGATGCGTGCTTCGATGCGTCGTGCGCGGTCCAGCGCATCGCCGTCCGGATGCGTACGCAGATCATCGGCCCATACACCCGCAGCGATGGCGCCACCCGATACCGCGGAGACGTGCGTGATGCGGTCCAGCACCCCCAGTTCCGCCAGGCGGCGCAGCGCGCCGGCATGGAACAGGGTGGCGCGGTAGCCGCCGCCGGACAGACTCAACGCGATTGATGGCGGCATGACGGCCCTCTCATGGCAGGAAGGAGACAAGCATCGCCCAAGTGGGTCTCCCGCGTTGCGACCGCCGCGATCCCTGTGATGGGCGTATGCGCTGGCGCTACATGCATTTACGTCGTGAACGGTGGCCGCCGGTCCGCCGCGCACGCGTTGGCTGGGATGCAGGGGCCGCTATGGACGTGCCGTCGGACTGACGGCGGCGTCCTGGGGAATGCAGTTGAGTGTCCTGACCGACCAGATCCAGAAAGCGCTGGAACGCGATGCGGGCGTCGATGTCAGGAAGATCGCGTCCAGCAGCCGGGACGCACCACCCGACGAGATCGCCAGCGCGCGGCAGAAGGCCGAACGCTTGCGCTTCCTGCGCGACAGCCTCGGCGATGCGGGTGAAGCCCGGCGTGTCTACGAACGCATCATCCATGGCAACGAGATCCAGCCCGTCAATTACCTCGCCAAGGGTGAGCGGGTAGCCGACGCGGTAGCCAGGATCGCCATCCGCGATGGCGCCGGTCGACTGCGTGGCTGGGGCACGGGCTTCCTGATCGCGCCTGGCGTGTTGATCACGAACCACCACGTGCTGTCGGAGGCCGGTGCGGCCGCGACCTCGCATGCGCATTTCCGCTATCAGACGGACATGCACGATCAGCCGATGGCGCCGCAGGTGTTCGCGCTGGAGCCGGCGCGCCTGTTCTTCGCCCACGAAGCGCTCGATTTCGCCGTCGTGGCGGTGGCCGCGCGCTCGGACAACGCCGACACCGATCTGAAGGACTTCGGCTTCCTGCCGTTGATCGGCACGACAGGCAAGGTGGCCGACGGCGAATGGCTGACCGTCGTGCAGCATCCCAATGGCGAGCGCAAGCAACTGTGCGTTCGCGAGAACAAGCTGCTCAAGCGCACCGAGGACGTGCTGTGGTATTCCACCGATACGCTGGGTGGATCGTCCGGCTCACCGGTGTTCAACAACGATTGGCATGTGGTGGCCCTGCATCACTCCGGCATCCCCGAAATGCGCGATGGCCAGATGCTGACCCACGACGGCCAGCTGTTCGATCCGGCGCGCCATGCCGAATCCGACATCAAATGGATCGCCAACGAGGGCATCCGCGTGTCGCGCATCGTCGACACGCTGCGCGATGCGCTGCCCACCCATCCGCTGTTGCAGCCGATGCTGCGCGCCGATCCCGACTACACGCGGCTGCAACTCGAGGCCGCCGCGCCCGCCGCTCCCTTCCCCGACGAATCCACGGAGTCCGCCATGAACACGTCGTCCCGCTACATCAACCTGACGTTGGAGGTGGATCCGCAAGGCGGCGTCAGCATCGCCCGGCAGGGTGCGCGCGCTGATGAATCCGCCGTCGCGTGGCAGGAAGCGCGCCGCCGTACTGAAGCGCCCGCATCGGAGCGCGAGCTGCCCTTCGATGACGGTTACGCCGATCGCAAGGGCTACCGTGCCGATTTCCTCGGTCGGGAAGAACGCCTGGTGCCGCTGCCGAAGATGTCGCCCGCGCTCCAGGCCGCCGCCGCGAAACTGATCGTGCAGAAAGCCGGCGAGAAGGACGACTGCGTGTTGAAGTACCACAACTTCAGTGTGGTCATGCATGCCGAACGCCGCTTCGCCATCTACACGGCGGCCAATCTCGATGCGGCGAACCGCTACCACATGACGCGTCCGTCCGATGTCTGGCGCTTCGATCCGCGGATCGCCGAGAAGGCCCAGGTCGGGAACTTCTACTACCGCAGCAACCGCTTCGATCGTGGGCACCTGACCCGCCGCGAAGACCTGGAATACGGCCCCACCCGCAAGGCCGCCCTGCTCTCGGCAGCCGACACCTGCCACTGGACCAACTGCACGCCGCAGCATGAGCGCTTCAACAAGAACCACGAACTGTGGCACGGGCTCGAACGCTACATTCTGGAAGAGACGGCGGGCGAGGACGACGACCTGCGCGTACAGGTGTTCACCGGCCCGCTGCTCGAGGAAGACGATCCCGTCTACGATGCCTTCCCGAAGATCCAGTATCCGGTGCGGTTCTGGAAGGTCGTGGTGGCCAAGCGCAGCGACGGGAAGCTGTCGGCCACGGCCTATCTGCTCGACCAGAGCGATGTGATCGCTGAACACGGTATCGAAGCGGCACCGCAGGCGCCCTACGGGGCGTACGGCACGTTCCAGGTGAAGATCTCCGAAATCGAGCGGCTCACCGACCTGCAGTTCCGCTACGGCAAGGACGGCCTGTTGCGCTCGCTGGATCCGCTCGAGGTTCCCCGCCGTCGTGGATCGCGCAGCCGCGTGCGGACGCAGGAGTCGGCCTTTGCTGGCGGGCAACCCGCGGGCTATCACGCGCTCGACGGATTCGCGTCGATCATCCTGGACGATTGAGTCGCGCGCGGAGGACACCGCCATGGCCGCACGTGCGCACTCCGGACACGGCATCGCGACCCTCCTCGGTGGGCTGCTGGCGCTCCTGTGGGCCTGGTCCGCGTCGGCGGCGATGCCGGGGCCGGACGGCGTGCAGGCACCCGTCTCCGGCACGGTGCCGAGCGGACTCGCGGTGTACCGGCAGTTCGATCCCGATACCGACGTGGTCGATGCGTACGCGCGCGTGTCGGACATCGCGTTCGCCATGGCCAGCGTTCCCGACCCGCGCGTGCCGCGCCACCGGCGCACCTACGACCTGAGCATCGCCGCGATCATGCAGGGCATGCAGGACCAGGGGTACTCCCTGGACCGCTACAGCTTCCCCTGGCAGGCCGTGCTCGCGGGCGACGAGGCGCAGGCCACGCAGGAGACCGACGACTGCCGTTTCGGCCTGATGCTGTTCCGGCGCGACCGCTGGCGCGAGCACGGGCGCGAGGTCACGGCGGGCGTGCCTTCGCCGCCGTCTGTCCGCGCGCTCTACGTGGTACCGGAGACCGCCACCTACGGCGTGCCGCTGCGTTCCGCGCTCGCGGCGATCGGGCGCATCCAGAAGCAGACCGGCGCCACCACAGCACCGCCACCGTGTGCGCCACCCGTGCCGGAGGAGAGCGAAGCCGCCGCGCCCGATGCTCAGGTCGCTGCATGGGCTCCGCCGACAGGCGTCACCCTGCGGCTGTCCACGCATCCCCTGTGCGGGTCCGGCCGGTATCTCCTGCTGTCGGGGCCGCACTTCTCCGGTTCGGTCGAATCGCTGCTGCAACTCAACGCGCGCAGCGTGGCAGACGGCGGGCCCCGGCTGTGCGTGGTCTCGCCCTCGGCCACGGCCAGCTCCAACCGGCGGGTCGAGGACGCAACGGGCGGCAACGCGCTCGATTACCGGTCGCTGGCGGTGGACGACGACACCAAGCTGGCCGCGCTGTGGAGGCTGGCGGCGCGGATCGGCGTGCGCAAGCGGGATTCGGGCATTGTGATCCTGCACGACACGTCGCTGTTCGGGGGTGAAGTCTGTCCGAGCGCCACGCTGCCCCCGCCACCGGAGGCCGCTGCGTGTGCGCCGACACAGAAGGATCCTGCATTGGCACGTCGCTGCCTGTGCGCACGCGCTTACCAGATCTCCTATCCCTCGAATATCGCTGACATGCGCGCCGCGCTGCAGCCGGACGTGGAAGGCGATGCATCGCTGACGCGCAAGGTCGCGCTGGGGAAATACCTGCCACTGGACCACGGCGCCGGCAGGGGCAGCGAGTTTCCCGATGGGCGGCAGTCCAAGCTGACCGCCGCCGGCGGCTATCTGCAGCTGCAGCGCACGATGGGCGTGCTGAAGAACCTCGATCCGCAGCTGGTCATCGTCGTGGGCACGGATGTGCGCGACCGCATGTTCCTGTTCGAGCAGTTGCGCGATGCATTGCCCAGCGCGCAGCTGGCCGACCTCGAGGCCGACACGCTGAGCGCGCACCCCCAGTACATCCACGCCACGCGCGGTGCGGTGCTGATGGCGTCCGAACGCATCGCCTGGTTCAAGAACGCGCGCTCGGGCGGTTTCGACATGGCGGTGGGCGCCACCGATGCGCAGGTCCTGCAGCGCGCGATGGTGCGCGGCATCGACGCGCGCGGATCATGGAACGGCCGCACGGCGTTGCCGTCCTGCGCGGGCGACCTGTCGGCGCCCCCCGTGATCCACGTGGTGGGGCGCAAGGCCATGCTGCCGCTGATCTGCCCAAGCAAGAACGAGCGGCGTCTCCGGCTGTACGCCGCCCCCCTCCTGGCGCTGGCCTCGTTCGCCGCGCTGCTGCTGACGGCGCCGCTCGCCCGTCCCGGCCGCAGGCAGGCGACGGACACCGCGTGGGGGAATCGCAGCTACCACTGGCTGCACGGTATGGCCGGCGCCTACGACCCCGCGATCCATGCGCGCACGATCTGGGCGTTGCTGGCGCTGGCCCTGATGCTGGCGATGGCGGCGGTCCTGCAGAACCGCGTGCTGGGTGCGATCACGTTGGTCGTGGGGCCCGCCTACTGCTGGGCCATCGCCTACCTGGCCGGCGCGTTCGACACCCTGGGCGGGCGCGGGCCACGGCACACGCGTGCAGGATGGCTGCAGATCTTGCGGCATCACGCGATGGCCGTCGTATCCATCCTGTTGGCCATGACGGGCGCCGTGCTGTGGCTGGGCGCCGATGGGTTCGGGCGGGCGGTGATGGTGCGCATGGGCTTCGACGCCGGCTACGGCATGGCGTTGTGCATCGCCGTGATGCTGGCGGTCTTGCTGCTGCTGCTGGCCGACAGCGCGCTGGCGGTGGCGCGCGGCGCATCGCGTCGCAATGCCAGCGTGGTGGTGCAGGCCCTCGGGCTGGTCGATGACTCCGACGAGCGGACACGCTTGCGGCGCATGTTCCAGTGCTCGCTGCTGCCGTTGTCGCCGATGATGGCGGTCGGCCTGGTCGCACTGGCGCTGTGCCTGCTGTACGCGGTGCCGGTGAAGCTGACGGTTTTCGGCAAGCTCGCCTCGGTGCTCGCGCTGGTATGCGTGATCGCGATGAGCTACGTGTCGTTGCTGTTCCTGGTCACCGCCACCCGGATGCGCCAGCGCGCCATGCGCACGGCGGCGCTGCTGCGGGATGCCGTGCGCGCCGCCGTCGCGGTGACCGAAGGCGTCGGCGAAACGCTCGGCACGTGGCCGCCGGAGGCGACGGCGGGGGTCCGCTTCGCCAGCACGCCCGCCGTGGCGCGCGTGCAGGATGGCGGCCGGCAGGCCGTCCACCTGCTGACGCCCGCAGGACGCCCTGCGTTCGCGCACGCGCTGGCGCCGCTGACCACCCCCGCGCCGGACGGCACCACCGCGCCCCTATCGCGCGATGCGCGCCTGGCGCTCTACGTCCTGCTGGCCAGCGAGGTGTCGCTGGTGCGATGGGCCACGTTCTGTGGGGTGGCGTCGTGCCTTGCGGTGGCCGGCTTCGTCTATCTGTTCCCGGTCTCAGGCGCGGATGCCTTCATCCTGTTCAACCTGGCGGTCCTGGCGCTGGTCGGCGTGTTCGCCGGGCACACGGCGATGTCGTTCGAGCGCAACGAAGTGATGAGCAACCTGCTGTGCAACCGGAGCGCGAAGATGGAATGGTCCGGCACGCTGTTCAACTACATCGCCGTCCCGTTCGCGGTGCTGGTGCTCGTCATCGCCATCACCCAGATTCCCGGCGTGATCAACCTGGGTGGCGGCATGTTCGATTCCACCCTCAAGGAACTGGCGATGACGGTGTTCGGCGGGCTGTAAGCGTCGGGCTCAGCCCACGCAGTCGCGCGCGCGCGCCAGCAGCAGCGCCTGCTCGCGCGCGTTGCGGGTCATCGCTGCCGCGCGTTCGAACTCGGCGCGCGCCTCGTCGTGCCGGGCCAGCTTGAACAGCAGGTCGCCGCGCACGCTCGGCAGCAGGTGGTAGTGCTTCATCGCTGGATCGTCCTGCAAGCGGTCCACCAGCGGCAGCGCGCTCGCGGGGCCGGTCGCCATCGACACCGCCACGGCGCGGTTGAGCTCGACCACCGGCGACGGGTTCACCTGCGCCAGCGCGGCGTACAGCGTGGCGATCCGCACCCAGTCGGTGTCGTCGGCCATGCGTGCGCGGGCATGGCAGGCGGCGATCGCGGCCTGCAACGCATACGGGCCGAACGCACCGCCCAGCTGTTCCGCGCGCGCCAGTGCATCCAGTCCGCGTCGGATCAGCAACTGGTCCCAGCGGCTGCGGTCCTGGTCGAGCAGCAGCACGGCCTCGCCGTCCCTGCCCACGCGCGCATGCAGGCGCGAGGCCTGGATTTCCATCAGCGCGACCAGGCCGTGTACCTCCGGTTCGGCCGGCGTCAGCGCGGCGAGCATGCGGCCCAGCCGCAGCGCTTCCTCGCACAACGCGGGTCGTACCCAGTCGTCGCCGCTGGTCGCTGAATAGCCTTCGTTGAATACCAGGTAGACCACGCCCAGCACGCTGGCCAGCCGTTCCTGCAGCGCGTCGCCGCGCGGCACCTCGAAGGCCACGTCGGCCTCGGCCAGCGTGCGCTTGGCGCGCACGATGCGCTGCGCCACGGTGGGCTCCGCCGCGAGGAACGCGCGCGCGATCTCGTCCGTGGTCAGTCCGCACAGCAGGCGCAGCGTCAACGCCACGCGTGCTTCCATCGACAGCACCGGGTGGCAAGAGACGAACACCAGCCGCAGCAGGTCGTCGTCGATGTCGTGGTCCAGCGCATCCTCGTCGCGGCTGCGGCGCTCGTCCTGGATCTCTTCCAGCTCGCGCGCCAGTTCCTCGTGCTTGCGGTCGAGCAACTGCAGCCGGCGCAGGCGGTCGATCGCGCGGCGCTTGGCGGTGGTCATCAGCCACGCCCCCGGATTGTCCGGCACACCGTCACGGGGCCAGGTCTCCAGCGCGGCGACCAGCGCGTCCTGCGCCAGCTCTTCGGCCAGGTCCAGGTCGCGCAGCATGCGCGCCAGACCCGCGATCACGCGCGCCGACTCGATACGCCAGACGGCATCGATCGCGCGATGGGTGGGGGAGGTCGACATGGCGCGCATCAGACCACGGCGCCGCGGCCGGTGAAAGCCGCAGCGCAGCGAACGGGGGCGTCACCGTGTCCATCACGCGCGCCCCACGCCATCACGCATCCTTTTCGCAGTTGATCATCCACGGCACGCCGAACTTGTCGACCAGCATGCCGAAGCGCACCGCCCAGAACGTCTGCGTCAGCGGCATGGTCACCTGGCCGCCGTCGGAGAGCGCGCCGAAGATGCGCTCGGCGTCCTTGATGCTGTCCACCGCAAGCGCCACCGAGCAGCCTTTCACGCCCTCGTAGGGATGCGCCGGGTGATTGTCCGAGCCCATCAGCACGGTCTGGCCGAACATCACGTGCGTGTGCATGATCTTCTGCTTGTAGTCGGCCGGGATGTCCTCGCAGCCCTCGGTGCCGTCGAACCGCATCATCGGCCCCAGTTCGCCGCCGGTGGCCTGGGCATAGAAGGTGAAGGCGGCTTCGCAGTCGCCGTTGAAGATCAGGTAGGGATTGACGTTCATGGTGGTCTCCTGGGGTGGTCAAGTGCAGGGCCAGCAAGCCCTGCTCGTGTTCTCCGACGAACCGGCAGGGCCGGAATCGACAACGTCGGAGATGAAGATGCATTCGGTCCGCGCGCCCGTCAGCGGACGGCATCGCCGGGATCGGCCGCGGCCGCGGCGATGGCCTCGCGCTGGCGCCGGGTCAGCTTGGCTAGGGCGTGCCGGTACGACCACGCCACCAGGTCCTTCAGGTAGGCACCGGGTACGGAGGACACCTCCACCACGGTCACCCAGCGGTGCTTGCCCAGCCAGCGCGCCGGCTTGATGCCGGGCTGGTCGGTCAGCTCCAGGAAGCGCTCCGGCGCCACCTTGAAGCTGAAACGCCACCGCTCCGGCTCGCTGGTCTTGAAGTAGGCGAAACGCTTCCCGCCCACCTCGTACACCAGGATGTTCGAGGGCTCTCCGTACAGCGTTTCCACGCTGCCCGGCAGGGCACGGCAATGGCGTTTGAGGGCGGCGACATCCATGCAGACGATGCTAGCGCCGTGAAGGCGCGCGTGGTGTGCAGGTGGGGTGGGTCGAGGGCGGGGCTTGTCCTCGAGGTGGCGCGGATGCGGAGTCGCGCAGCGACAAGTATCGGGCACCCCTCTGATGCGGCCGACAAGGACCCAGGGTTGGTGTAGAAGGCCAAATATCGGTGTCGCAACCTCCTCGAAAGTCCGGCTGAGATCAGGAGTTCGCGGCAGCAGTCCTTCGAAACAGGCCAATCGCAGCAGTGCACCAGCAGGTGAACAATGGCGCTAAGGCTGGCGAGCTAGCTCTTAGCACTTTGCTCAGACAGCCCGAGACTCCACCAACCCCGCTTTTGGAGGTACCAAGTAGCAACGCAGCGAAGGAAATCTCCAGAGCGCCAAGCATAGAAGGCAGGCGGTCACCCTAGGAAACTGGCTACCTTGCCAAGCTTCTCCAGCAAGGATGCGGTCTTGTCGGCGCGATCTACGATTTTGTCGTAGGTAAGTCCAAGCGTGGAAGGCTTGATCTGTTTGACACGAATGCCCGAGCTCTGAAGCTTCTTGACTAGGCGTTCTGTTTCACTCTGGCGTTGTATCAGTTCAGCTGCAGTGTCAGCTAGTGAAGAAAAATTGTTGGGTGCCGGTCTGTTCTCTTCGTAAGCCAAGGCGATTTCTTCCAATCTTCTCATGCAGTTGCGGGCGCCGCGCGTACTCGCATCGAAATCATCTCGTTCAGTTGCGCCGCATTGGGATAATGCTCTGAACAGGGCTTCCACTGTGTGTGGCCCGAATGCTAAGAGTCGAGCCAGACGGTCGCGCTCAGTCGTTGGCAACTTGTAGTGATTGCTTATCGCCTCTAACTGTCGACCGAGAGCTTCTAGTGCTGACTCGCGCTGGGATAGAAGTTGATTCGCAATGTCTACGCGATGCTGTGCATCGATCGAGAGCTTGACAAACTTGAAGGTATTTCTCTGGGCGATATCTGCTAGGGATCCTAGAATTCCGAGCACGGACTTCTCATCAATATCTTCGTTTAGCGACACTACGGTTGGTTCGACGCCTCTTATCAGGATGCAAAGAACAGGGAGATCGGAGCGTTTGACTTCAAGAGTAGTCATCCATTCGTCTGCCAGGTTTGCTGTGGAGTCGGCAAGGTTTCTTGCAATTATCATTCGCTGCCGATCCCGTGTTAGAACCCATTCGGGAATTTCGTTTAGTGGTGCAACCTTGCGTACGATGAGCTCTCCGGGTATCAACGTGTTCGCGTAATCCAGGGGTTGGAAGTTCTCCGGCTTGGTGTTTCCAAACAGTAGGAACCCGACCTTCTTTCCGAGCGCCGCATCAGCATCGATTGAGTTGACTGCAAGGGCCCTCAGTATGTTTCTATGCGCCGGGGACGCTGTGATCATGCAGCAGATAATCTCGTGCTGTGTGTCTTCTCGATTGAACCATTCCATGGTTTCGAGAGGGTTGAGCGTAGAAACGAGCATGGATATCCCTCCAGAATGGAGTCGCAAGAACAACCTGTGCTTGTCACCGTAGGGGCTAGCTGCAGTATCGTACGCTGAGTCGGAGCGTTGAAATGCCAATTTGGGTACATAGGATCAATCGGGGTCGGAGTTGGCGATCCAAATCTTTTCTATATTGCTGGTGCTCTCCGCGCCGGCGGCCTGGCTCGAGTGACCGGAAAGGTAGCGGAGCACCCTCAATCGGGATATGAGTGCTAAGGCGCACCTGTAAATAAGGGTTGAACTCAACTTACAACGTAAGAACGGCTTCACTGTAGGCAGATGCCCTTGATTTGAGAATCGCCAAACCTAGAGCTCCGGAAACGATCATGGCCAAGCCCTCCGCCTTCACCCGCCTCGCCAAGAAAGCTTCCACGTTCACCGGCCGTCCCGCGTGTTTCGCCCTAGCGCTGGGGACCATCGTGGTGTGGGCGGTCACCGGGCCGCTGTTCGGTTTCAGCGATACCTGGCAGCTGGTCATCAACACCGGGACGACGATCATCACCTTCCTGATGGTGTTCCTGATCCAGAACACCCAGAACCGCGATACCGAGGCGATGCAGATCAAGCTCGACGAACTGATCCGCGTCTCGCGCAGCGCCAACAACGCACTGCTGGATCTTGAAGAACTGGAAGAGAAGGAGCTCGACGACCTGCGCGCGCATTACGAAGACATGGCGCGCCAGGCGCGCGACGTGCAGCAGGGGAAGGCGAAGCGCGGATAGCGGAGATGGCACCGCCATCCCTCACGCCCACCGCTTTTCCATCCGGTAGTTGTGGATGTCCACGCCGTCCAGCACAAGATCGTTGCGGGCGAGCAGGGTGAAGCCGCGGCGTTCGAACAGGGGGCGGGCGAGTTCGCTGGCTTCGACGAAGATCCGGCGCAGGCCGCGGCGCCGTGCGTGCGCTTCGATGGTGGCATACAGGTGCGAGCCCACGTGCAGGCCTTCGGCTTCCGGGGCGACGTAGAGCATGTCGAGGTGGCCGTCGGCCTCCAGGTCGGCGAACCCGAGGACCGTGCCGTCATCATCCTGCGCGACCACCACGTAGCGCCCGTCGCCGCAGCGCGCCGCGGTCTCGGCGACCTCGGCGGTGGCCGCCCACGCCTCGACCTGCGCCGGCGTGTACGCGCGCGGCCCGTAGTGGCGCACGGAGCGTGCGTACAGCGCGGTCAGCGCGCTGGCATCGGCAGGGCGGTAGGGACGGAGCGTGGGCATGTGCCATGACCGGGGAGGAGCGTGTCGCCGACATTGTGCCTTCGTCTACTCACACAAAGCCTGGGGCGTCAGTGAAAAAGCCTCGCTCAACACACACAAAGCCTGACGCGCCAGCCAGAAAGCCTGGCTCAACACACACTAAGCCTCACACGCCAGCCAAAAAGCCTGGATCAACACACACCAAGCCTGGTGCGTCAGTGAAAAAGCCTGGGTCAACACACACCAAGCCTGGTGCGTCAGTGAAAAAGCCTGGCTCTACTCACACGAAGCCTGGCGCGTCAGTAAAAAAGCCTCGCCTGCCCGCCGTTCCGCTCACCTGGTCGGGCGGCGCAGCAGATCGTCCAGTGCCTCGTCCAGCGTGGGGAAGCGGAACGTGAAGCCCTCTGCCAGCGCATGTGCGGGCAGCACGCGTTGGCCGGTCAGCAGCAGCTGGGCCATGTCGCCGAAGCCCAGGCGCAGGGCGAAGGCGGGGGTGGGGATGAGGGCGGGCCGGTGCAGCGCCGCGCCCAGCGTGCGGGCGAACTCGCGATTGGTCACCGGTGTGGGGGCGGTGCCGTTGTAGGCGCCGCCGGCCTGGTCGCGTTCCAGCAGCCAGAGCAGCAGGCCGACCAGGTCGTCGCGGTGGATCCAGCTCATCCACTGCCGTCCGTCGCCCATCGGCCCACCGGCGCCCAGCCGGAACGGCGGCAGCATCTTCGCCAGCGCGCCGCCGTCGGCCGCGAGCACGATGCCGGTGCGCACGCGGCAGGTCCGCACGTCCAGACCTTCGGCCTGCATCGCCTCGGTTTCCCAGTCGCGGCAGAGGTGGGCGGCGAAGTCGTCGCCCGGCGCGGCGGATTCGTCCAGCGCTTCGTCGTCGCGCGGGCCGTAGTAGCCGATCGCCGAGCCGGAGACCAGCACGCGCGGGCGCACCGACTGCCGCGCCATCCAGGCGACCAGTGCCTGCGTGGTGCCCAGGCGCGAGGCCCGGAACGCCACCTTGCGCGCCGCGTTCCAGCGTCCGGCCATCAGCGGTTCGCCGGCCAGGTTGACCACGGCTTCCACGTCGCGCGCTTCGTCCAGCGCGGCCAGCACGCGCACCGGCGCGGGCAGCTGCGCGCGGGCGCGCACGGCATCGCGCGTCAGCACGCTGAGGGTGTGGCCGGCCTGCAGCAGCGCGGCGCAGAGCGCCTGGCCGATGAAGCCGGTACCGCCGGTGATCAGGACATGCATGCGGGGCCTCGCGCGGGACCGGGGAAGCTTACGCACCGGCGCGTGTTGCGGATGTGGAACGGACCGTGGGTGGCGATCGACGGTCGCGCCGGGGCGCCCGGCCTACACTAGGCGCATGACCTCCCTTCCCCTGGTCCTGCTGCCCGGCCTGCTGTGCGACGCGCGCCTGTGGCGCGACCCCGCGGCCGCGCTGGCCGACCTCGCCCCGGTCCACCACGCCGACCTGACCCTGGACGACAGCGTCGCCGGCATGGCCGCGCGCGTGCTGGCGACGGCGCCGCCAGTGTTCGCGCTGGCCGGCCTGTCCATGGGCGGCTATGTGGCCTTCGAGATCCTGCGCCAGGCGCCGCAGCGGGTCGCCAGGCTCGCCCTGCTGGACACCAGTGCGCGCACCGATCCGCCGAAACGGCTCGCGGTGCGCAAGGCCGGCCTGGCGCTGGCCGAGTCCGGACGCTTCGCCGGCGTCACCCGCAAGCTGCTGCCGCAGCTGGTGCACGCCAGCCGGGTGGAGAGCGAGGTGGGCGAGGAGGTGATGGCGATGGCGCAGCGCGTCGGACGCGATGCTTTCCTGCGCCAGCAGCGCGCCATCATCGACCGTCCCGATTCGCTGCCGCTGCTGCCGGCCATCGCCGTGCCCACGCTGATCGGCGTGGGCGACGACGACCGCATGACCCTGCCGGAAGAAGCCCGCCTGCTGCACCAGGGCATCGCCGGCGCGCGCCTGCACGTGTTCGCGCGCTGCGGCCACCTGCCGCCGATGGAAGTGCCGCAGGAGACCACCGACGTGCTGCGCGACTGGCTGCAGGCGGCATGACGCGCCCGGCGCGCACGCACATCCGCGCCGTCGCCGCGCATGCCGGCGACAATGGCGCATCCTTTCCTTTTCGTTGAATTACGGGAGTACACATGGAACTGGCGATGATCGGACTCGGGCGCATGGGCGCCAACATGGCCGAACGGCTGGTGCGCGGCGGCCACACGGTGCGCGGCTACGACCCGGGCGACGCCGCACGCCAGCAGGCCGAAGCGCGCGGGATCATTCCGCACGCGAACCTGGAGAACGCCGTCTCCGCACTGCCCGCGCCGCGCTTGGTGTGGCTGATGGTGCCGGCCGGGCAGGTGGTCGACGACACGATCGCGCAGCTGCGTCCGCTGCTGGCGGCCGGCGACACGGTGATCGACGGTGGCAACTCCAACTACAAGGACACCCAGCGCCGCGGCGCGCAGCTGGCCGACGCCGGCATCCACTACATCGACTGCGGCACCAGCGGTGGCGTGTGGGGCCTGGCCGAGGGCTACAGCCTGATGATCGGCGGCGACGCCGACGCGGTCGCGCGCCTGCAGCCGGTGTTCGCGACGCTCGCGCCGACGCCGGACACCGGCTGGGGCCGCGTGGGTCCGGGTGGCGCGGGCCACTTCGCCAAGATGATCCACAACGGCATCGAGTACGGAATGATGCAGGCCTATGCCGAAGGCTTCGCCATCCTCAAGCACAAGGAGGCGATGGACTTCGACCTCGGCGCACTGGCCGAGATCTGGCGCCATGGCAGCGTGGTGCGCTCGTGGCTGCTCGACCTCACCGCCGATGCGCTGAAGAAGAATCCGCAGATGGCGGGCATCGCGCCGTATGTGGCCGATTCCGGCGAAGGCCGCTGGACGGTGGCCGAGGCGATCGACCTCAACGTGTCCGCGCCGGTCATCACGATGTCGCTGCTGGAACGCCTGCGCTCGCGCGACGACGACTCCTACGCCGACAAGTTGCTGGCGGCGATGCGCAACGAATTCGGCGGGCACGCGGTGAAGCAGGGCTAGCCGCGCGGGTCAGGGACGGTTAACCCTGCGGCCGCGCGGCTCACCCGGTCTTATCGCGCGCGTCGCTAGGCTGGTGCCCTCGACTGGAGGACCTCGATGAAGATCCTGATGGTGCTGACCTCGCACGACCGCCTTGGCGACACCGGCCAGAAGACCGGCTTCTGGCTGGAGGAATTCGCCGCGCCGTACTACGTCTTCAAGGATGCCGGCGCGCAGCTGTGGCTGGCCTCGCCCAAGGGCGGGCAACCGCCGCTGGACCCGAAGAGCGAAGCGCCCGATGCGCAGACCGCGGCCACCGTGCGCTTCAACGAGGATGCCGAGGCGCTATCGGCGCTGGCCACGACGCATCGCTTGAAGGACGTGCTGGACGAAAGCTTCGATGCGGTGTTCTTCCCCGGCGGCCATGGGCCGCTGTGGGACCTGGCCGAGGATGCGGATGCCATCCGCCTGATCGAACAGACGTTCTCCGCCGGCAAGCCGGTCGCGGCGGTCTGCCATGGGCCGGCGGTGTTCCGGCACACGCGCGGCGCGCTCGGCGAGCCGCTGGTGAAGGACAAGCGCGTCACCGGGTTCTCCAACGAGGAGGAAGCGGCGGTTGGCCTGACCGATGTCGTGCCGTTCTCGCTGGAGGATGCGCTGAAGAAGAACGGCGCCCGCTACGAGCGCGGCCCGCTGTGGCAGTCGTACGTGGTCACCGACGGCATGCTGGTGACCGGCCAGAACCCCGCCTCGTCCGAAGCCGCCGCCGAAGACGTGCTGCGCCTGCTGCGCTGATGCGTTCACGGCCGCTTACCGCCGCGCGCGTAGCGTGGCACTCGCAAGGAGGTGACCGATGAACCAGGCGCCCGCGCATCTGTACACACGCCAGGACGACATCGCCCGCATGGAGGCGCTGGTCCTGCAGCTGCCCGACGAGGCGGTGGTGGAACTGCACCTCGCCGATGGCGGATCGATCACCGGTGTGGTCACCACGCGCCCCAGCGTGCAGGTGTTCCGCGACGGCGACGGCCACGAGGGCTTCAACGCGGTGGTCCGCATCGACGACCGCAAGCGCCCGGACGTCACCCACTACCTGTGGCTGGACCGGATCGCGTCGGTGACGGCGCTGGGATCGGCCTGATGCCGCAGCTCCCCACCAGCGACATCGACTGCCCGTACTGCGGCGAGACGATCACCCTGGTGATCGACGATTCGGCCGGCGACCAGCAGTACGTCGAGGATTGCCATGTCTGCTGCAAGCCGATCGAAGTGCGCGTGAGCGTCTTCGAGGACGGCGGCATCGACGTGGTCGCCTGGGGGCAGGACGAGGCCTGAGCCGTTGACGTGGCGTTCGCGCGTGCCTGCCTAGGCTCGCGGCCATCGTCTGGAGCGTGCCATGCCCCCGATCCGCTGCCTGCTGCCGTTGCTGCTGTTGGGATGCCTGTCGTGCTCGGGGCATGCGCAGTCGCCGGCCGAAACGGGTCCGCAGCCGACGCTGCCGGCGCCGGAGAAGCGCTGGATGCCCACCGTCAACGTCGCCCCAGCCGTGGGCTGGCCGAACGGCACCGCGCCGACCGCGGCACCCGGCCTCGAGGTGACCGCTTTCGCGCGCGGGCTGGACCATCCGCGCTGGCTGTACGTGTTGCCGAACGGTGACGTGCTGGTCGCCGAGACCAATGCGCCGCCGAAGCCGGCCGAGAAGAAAGGCCTGCGCACGTGGTTCATGAAGCGCACGATGAAGAAGGCCGGTGCGGCTACGCCCAGCGCCAACCGCATCACCCTGCTGCGCGATGCCGATGGCGACGGTGTCGCCGAACTGCGCACGGCCTTCCTCACCGACCTGACCTCGCCGTTCGGCATGGCGCTGGTCGGCGAGCGCCTCTACATCGCCAACGCCGATGCCATCGTCAGCGTGTCGTACCGCGCCGGGCAGACCGCCAGCGACGAGGCGCCGGTGAAACTGGTCGACCTGCCCGGCGGGCCGCTCAACCACCACTGGACCAAGAGCCTGCTGGCCAGCGCCGATGGGCGCCATCTCTATGTCGGCGTGGGCTCCAACAGCAACGTCGGCGAGAACGGCATGGAGATGGAGGTCGACCGGGCGGCCATCCTGCAGGTGGAGATCGCCACGGGCCAGCGCCGACTGTTCGCGGGCGGCCTGCGCAATCCCGTCGGCCTGGCATGGGAGCCGAAGACCGGTGCGTTGTGGACCGTCGTCAACGAGCGCGACGAACTCGGCGATGCGCTGGTGCCGGACTACCTGACCTCGGTGCGCGAAGGGGCGTTCTATGGCTGGCCGTACAGCTACTACGGCCAGCACGTGGATACGCGCGTGCAGCCGCCGCGTCCGGACCGGGTCGCGGCGGCGGTCGCGCCGGATTACGCGCTGGGTGCGCACGTGGCCGCGCTGGGGCTGGCCTTCCACGACGGCGCGGGCTGGCCGGCGGCGCTGCAGGGCGGCGCCTTCATCGGCGAACACGGCTCCTGGAACCGACGCGAGCCGGCCGGCTACAAGCTGGTGTTCGTGCGCTTCGTCGACGGCCGCCCGCAGGGCGCGCCGGTCGACGTGCTGACCGGCTTCCTCGATGCCGACGGCCAGGCCCGCGGCCGCCCCGTGGGCGTGGCCGTGGACGCGCGCGGCGCGGTGCTGCTGGCCGACGACGTGGGCAACGTGGTCTGGCGGGTGGCCCCGGCCCGACAGCCGTAACGCGCGTATCGCCGCGTGCGGGCGTATGCTCGGCCCCGGTCCGACAACCAACCCTGGGGAGGGGAGATGAATTCGACCACCACCGTTGCACCCAAGCGCTCGATCGGCTTCTGGATCACCGGCGCCTTCGCGCTGGTCTGGAACCTGATCGGCGTGGCCATGTGGTACATGCAGGTCACCATGTCCGCCGAGCAGCTGGCGGCGATGACCGACGCCCAGCGCCAGGTCTACGAGGCCACGCCAGGATGGCTCAACATCGCGTTCGCGGTTGCGGTGTTCGCCGGCGTGCTGGGCGCGCTGGGCCTGTTGTTGAAGAAGCGCTGGGCCGCCACGATGTTCCTGCTGTCGTTGATCGCGCTGCTGGTGCAGATGGCCGGCGCCTACGTAGTGACGCCCGCCTGGGCTGCCTATGGTCCTGTGGGATTGGCGATGCCGGCGGTGCTGCTGGTGATCGCGCTGTTCCTGCTGTGGTACGCCAACAAGGCCAAGGCACGCGGCTGGCTGTCCTGAGCGTCGCCCGCTAAAGAAAAAGCCGCCGGGGAACCGGCGGCTTTTTTATGTCGAGAGGCCCACCCTGCGTCCGTCGTTATGCTTCCGCGTCTTCCAGGTCCACACCGATGAAGCCGCCGGACTGGCGGCGCCACAGGGCGGCATAGAGGCCGTCCTGCTGGAGCAGCTCCTCGTGGCTGCCGCTCTCGATCACGCGGCCGGCATCCATCACCACCAGGCGGTCGAGCACGGCGATGGTGGACAGCCGGTGCGCGATGGCGATGACGGTCTTGCCTTCCATCAGCGCGTACAGCTGCTCCTGGATCGCGGCTTCGACTTCCGAATCCAGCGCCGACGTCGCTTCATCGAGCACCAGGATCGGCGCATCCTTCAGCAGCACGCGCGCGATGGCCACGCGCTGCCGCTGGCCGCCGGAGAGCTTCACGCCGCGCTCGCCGACCTGGGTGTCGTAGCCGCTGCGGCCCTTGGCATCGGTCAGTCCGAGGATGAACTCGTCCGCATGCGCGCGCTCGGAAGCCTGCATCAGCTCCTCCTCGGTGGCGTCAGGGCGGCCGTAGCGGATGTTGTCGCGGATCGAGCGGTGCAGCAGCGAGGTGTCCTGGGTGACCATGCCGATGTTCCGGCGCAGCGATTCCTGGGTGACGTGCGCCACGTCCTGGCCGTCGATCAGGATGCGCCCGCCTTCCACGTCGTAGAAGCGCAGCAGCAGGTTGACCAGGGTGGACTTGCCGGCACCGGAGCGGCCGACGATGCCGACCTTCTCGCCGGGCTTGATGACCAGCGACAGGTCGTCGATCACCTTGGCCTTGCGGCCGTAGTGGAACTTCACGTGGTCGAAGCGGATCTCGCCGTGCGCGACATCGAGGTCCTTCGCGTCCTTGGTGTCGGCGATGGCCAGCGGCTGCGCCAGCGTGCCCATGCCGTCCTCGACGGTGCCGATGTTCTCGAACAGGCCGGCCACTTCCCACAGGATCCAGTCCGACATCGAGCGGATGCGCATCACCAGCGCGATGGCCACCGCGATCGCGCCCATCGAGATCGACGACTGCAGCCAGGCCCAGATCGCCACACCGGCCACGCTGGCCAGCAGGAAGGCGTTGAGCGTGTGCAGGCTGACGGTCAGCTGGGTGACCAGCCGCATCTGCGCGTGCACGGTGACCATGAACTCGTCCATGGCGCCGCGGGCGTAGTCCTGTTCGCGCATGGTGTGGGCGAACAGCTTGATGGTCTGGATGTTGGTGTAGCTGTCGACGATGCGGCCGGTCATCTGCGCGCGCGCATCCGACTGCGCCATCGACACCTTCTGCAGGCGCGGCACGAAGTGGAACACCAGCAGCAGGTAGCTGACCAGCCAGACGACCAGCGGCAGCACCAGCCACACGTCGGCCTGCGCCACCAGCACCACGGTGCCGACGAAGTAGACGACGACGTAGACGAACACGTCCATCAGCTTCATCACCGTCTCGCGGATCGACAGCGCGGTCTGCATGACCTTCTGCGAAATGCGGCCGGCGAACTCGTCCTGGAAGAAGCCCACGCTCTGCCGCAGCAGATACCGGTGTGACAGCCAGCGGGCGATCATCGGGTAGTTGCCGAAGATGGTCTGGTGGATGATCAGCGACTGCACCAGCACCAGCAGCGGGTAAGCCACCAGCACCAGCACGCCCATCCACAGCAGCTTCTCGCCATGCACCTGCAGGAAGCTGTCGCGGCCGGTGCTGCCCATCCAGTCGACCAGCTGGCCCATGTAGTCGAAGAAGGTGATCTCCAGCGCGGAGATCACGCCGGTCAGCACCGACATCGCCACCAGCCACGGCAGCAGCGGCCGCGAGTAGTGCAGCAGGAACGGCAGCAGCTTCCGCGGCGGCGTGCTCGGCTCGCCCTTCGGATACGGATTGATGCGGGTTTCGAAGAATCGGAACATCGGGTCGGTCCATCGTGGGCGCGCATGGGCGCGCCGGGGAAAACGTACCGGCTCAGCCGGCGGGATAGGGCCAAGCCGCGCGCGCCTGGCGGAGCGCGTGGCCGTACCAGGCGAGCTGGTCCAGCATGCGGCGTGCGGCGCGTTCGCTGGCATCGCCTTCGCGGGGCCTGCCACCGGCGTCGAAGCGGTCCCACGCCTGGCTGAAGTACACGCCATCGCGCACCGGCACCGCGTGCAGCCCGGAGAACACCTGCCGCAGCTGCTCCGCCGCGCGGACACCGCCACTGTGGCCCCCATAGGCGACGAACGCGACCGGTTTGGCCTGCCAGTGGGCCTGGACCGAATCGATCACGAATTTCAGCGCAGAGGGATAGCCGTGATTGTACTCCGGCACCACCACCACGAAGGCGTCGGCGCGCCAGACGCGTTGTTGCAGATTCACCAGATCGGCGCTGGGTGCGCCGCCGTGGCGATGCGGCAGGTCGAGCAGGGCGGGATCGATGGCGTCGACGGTGTAGTCGCGGCGCAGGGTCAGCTGCGTGCGCAGCCAGTCCGCGACGGTGTCGCAGAAACGGCCTTCGCGCGTGCTGCCGTACAGCAGGGCCAGGTGGAGGGGATCGGGCATGGGAGGCGCGGCTTGCCAGGACGGGGAAGCGCAGGGTAGAACCTCAACCATTCTTGAGGTCAATGCGTCATGCCTGGAAAACAGCATCCTTCACAGCACCCACCCATCGAAACGGAGCTCACCGTCGGCCAGGTCGCCGCGCGCGCGGGCGTTGCGGTCTCCACGCTGCACTTCTACGAGTCCAAGGGCCTGATCCACAGCTGGCGCAACGCCGGCAACCAGCGCCGCTATCCGCGCGAGGTGCTGCGACGCGTGGCCGTGATCAAGGTGGCGCAGCGCACCGGCATTCCGCTGGCGGAGATCCAGGCCGCGCTGTCGTCGCTGCCGGAGAACCGCACGCCCACCGCCGCCGACTGGAAGAAACTTTCCGCGCGCTGGCACGCCGCGCTCGACGCCCGCATCGCCAGCCTCACGCGTTTGCGCGACCAGTTGGACGGGTGCATCGGCTGCGGCTGCCTGTCGCTGAAGGCCTGCCCGCTGCGCAATCCGTGGGACGAACTCGGCGAGGACGGGCCGGGCGCGCGGTTGCTGGAAGCGGAGGGCTGACGCGATGGATCTGGCCCTGTTCGATTTCGACGGCACGCTGACCACGCGCGAGACGTTTCCGGACTTCATGCGCTACGCGGTCGCACGGCCGCGCCTGCTGGTCGGCGGTGTGCTGCTGGCGCCGGTGGTGTTCGGCTACCGGCGCGGTTGGGTGGCCGGCAATCCGACCCGCGCCAGCATCGTGCAGGTGGGGTTGCGCGGCGTGGACGCCGCGCGCCTGCGTGCGCAGGGCGACGCGTTCGCGCGTGACCGGTTGCCCGCCGTGTTGCGACCCGAGGCGATGGCGCGGCTGGCGTGGCACCGCGAGCGCGGCGACCGTGTCGTCGTGGTGTCGGGCGGGCTGGATGTCTACCTCGCGCCGTGGTGCGCGGCGCAGGGCGTTGAACTACTGTGCTCCGTGCTGGCCGAGCGCGACGGCCGCATCACCGGCTATGCCGGCGCGCAGTGCATCGGCGAGGAGAAGGTGCGCCGGGTGCGCGCGCTGTGCGACCCGCAGGCCTATGCCGCCATCCATGCCTATGGCGACACCCATGAAGATCTCGCCATGCTGGCGATGGCGCATCACCGGACCTATCGCGGGCAGGCGGTGGTCTGAGGGAGTCGCCCTTGTAGGAGCGACGTCAGTCGCGACCGCGGATCGCGGCGCTTCATGATGTCCTTTTTCAGGCGCTCGTCCCGCCCGCGTCGCTTGATCGGTCCGCAAGGCGTATGGCGTGAGGTCGCGACTGACGTCGCTCCTACAGAAAAGCGGTCAGTCCACGGGAAGGCTGCGGCGCTCCTCGCTGCTCCGCACGCCCAGTTCGATCAGCCGCATCACGTCCAGCGCCTGCTGTGGCGTCACTGGCGGCGTGCCACCCTGCAGGACGGCATCGCGGAAGGCCGCATAGTAGCGGCGGTAGTCGCCAGCCTCGGCATGCGCCACCTCCGCGACGAGCCGTCCGTCGCGTTCCTGCACGAGTTCTCCCGCGCGCGTATCCACGCCCCAGCCCGGTGCGCCGGGCACCACGCCGGCACGCAGCTGGTCTTCCTGCACGTCCAGCCCGTGCTTGAGATAACTGCCACGCGTACCGTGCACCGCGAAGCGCAGCCCGTTGCCCGCCACCAGCGCGCCCGCATGCAGGTGCGCGCGGTGGGTGGGATAGCGCAGCGTCGCGTGCACATAGTCCGGCGCCTGCGCACCGTCGCGCAGCCGCGCGATGTCCACGCTGATCGCGTCCGGCAACCCGAACAGCTGCACGGCCTGGTCGAGCAGGTGCGGGCCCAGGTCGTACCAGAGGCCGCCGCCGGGCGCATCGCGCTCGCGCCAGCGGTCCTGCACGACCGGGCGGAAGCGGTCGAAGTGCGAATGGAATTCCGCCACGCGGCCGAGCGCGCCCTCGTCGAGCAGGCGCTGCACGGTCAGGAAATCGGCATCCCAACGGCGGTTCTGGAACACGCTGACGAGGCGGTCCGCACGACGTGCCGCCTCGATCACCTCGCGTGCCTCCTGCAGCGTCAGCGTGAAGGGCTTGTCGACGACGACATGCTTGCCGTGGCCGAGTGCCGCGATCGCCAATGGCGCGTGCGAATCGTTCGGCGATGCGATCACCGCGAGGTCGATCGCGGCGTCGGCGAAGGCTGCGCCAGCGTCGGCGACGACCTGCACGTCAGGCCAGTCCGCGTGCACCTTGCCGGCATCGCGCGAGACGACGGTATGCAAGGACAGCCCGGGTGTGGCCTGGATCAGCGGTGCGTGGAAGACCTTGCCGACGAAGCCATAGCCCACCAGGGCGACGCGAAGGGGAGCGCTCATGCGGGGGCGTGCGAAGAGAGGGATGCGGCCATCTTAGGCGCAACGCGCATGTTGATCACGCGTGCACGTGGATGAACCCCGCGCAACACGTAACTGAATGCTGCGGACCCTTTCACATGCGCTGTACGGAAGCGCACGGAGACTGGCACCGCACCACGAAAAGGAGGAATCCCATGAAGCATGCACCTACCCGTTCGTTGCTGACCGCCACGCTGGCCACGGCGCTACTGTTCTCCGCCGGCCATGCGCTTGCGGACAATCCGCCGCCGAACGAGCCCGAGGAGAATTCGCAGAACGACTCCTCGCAGCCCGTGGGCGATACCTGGATCACCACCAAGGTGAAGGCCGACCTGTTGGCCACCGAAAACGTCTCGGGTCTCGACATCAAGGTCGAAACCGTCGATGGCGTCGTGACGCTGACCGGCGCCGTCGCCAATCAGGCGCAGAAGGACAAGGCCGTCGCGGTCGCCAAGCAGATCAAGGGTGTGACCCGCGTCGACGCCAGCGGCCTGACGCTCGCCTCGAAGTAATCCCCCGACAGGGTGTGGCACGGAGCGGGTGCATCCCAACGCAGGATGCGCCCGCTCCTCTTGTCAGGGGCGCGGGTCGCCGCGCGCAGCAAGGCAGTCCATCTTTCAGGGAGTGAACCATGAACCGTCTTTCCGTGATGCGCGGCATGCTCGCCGCGACATTGGCCCTCGGCAGCATGGGTGCATTCGCGGCCGAGCCCGTGACCTCGGTGCCCCAACTCGACATCTCGCGCTACGCGGGGCAGTGGTACGAGATCGCGCACCTGCCGATGTCGTTCCAGAAGCAATGCGTGGGCGACATCACCGCGCGTTATTCGCTTGATGCGCCCGGTCGTATTGGCGTGCTCAACGCGTGCAAGACGAAGGACGGCAGCACCGACCAGGCGCAGGGTACCGCGCGCCCGGTGCAGGGACATCCGGGACGCCTCGAGGTGCGGTTCGCGCCGGAATGGCTGTCGTGGCTGCCCTGGGTGTGGGCCGACTACTGGGTGATCGCGCTCGACCCCGGCTACCAGTGGGCCGTCGTGGGCGAGCCGGATCGCGACTACCTGTGGATCCTTTCGCGCGAGCCGTCGATGGATCGCGCGCAGTTCGAGCAGCTCAAGGCGAGGGCCGAGGCCATGGGCTACGACCTGTCGCCGCTGATCGTGGCGGCGCCGCTGAGGTAGCGGTACTGCCTGTGTAGGAGCGACGTAAGTCGCGACCGAAACAACGCAACCACCCGGATCACGAAGCATGCATTCGGCCGCAGTATCGGCCGGTGTGGCGTGCGGTCGCGACTTACGTCGCTCCTACAAGGGTGGCGCGGCGCTCAGAACCGCTGCGTATAGCGGAACTGCAGGAAGTTCTCGCCTGGGTTCGGCTTCTTGATGCGCGCGTTGGAGAAGTGCTGGAAGCGCAGCGACCATTCGTGTTGCTGGTCGGCGCCGAAGCGCTTGCCGATGGCGATGTGGTCGCCGAAGTTGAAGGTGGTGCTGAATTCTTTCTTGCGCGTGTCGTACTTGGGGAAGATGACGTTCAGGCCGATGCCGCCTTCGACGAACCAGCCGTTGTCCCAGCCGTTCGGGCGCCAGCGCACGGCCGGCGTCACGCCGAGCTGGGTGCTGTTCTGGCTGTCGCTGTGCCAGCGCGCCACCTCGCCCTGCCACTGGCCGCTGATGTGGCCGTAGCGGTACTGCTTCTCCCAGCGCCAGTCGCGGCTCATGCCGACGGTCAGCGATTCCGCGTCCTCCGCGACGCCGCCCTGCACGTACCACGCGCTGCGCGGCTCTTCGGCGAGCGCCTGGGTGGTGGCAGCCGCCAGCAGCACGCCGAACACCAGGCGGGGCAGGATGCGGGGCAGGAGGGACGAGGGGGTCGAAGCGGGGGGTGCGACGTTACGGTGTGCAGCGGACACGGATGACACTCGGTAAGGGGAAGGGGACCGCGCCCGGGGGCGCGGCATTCACTGGATCATCGGGGAAGGCGCGTGACGGCCCCTTCAAGGCTGTGCAGCGAGGGCGGGCGCCACGTCCTGCTCGCCCCAGCCCCCCAGCGATTTGTAGATCGCCACCACACCGACATTGACGCCGGCCTCGGCTTGCGCAAGCGCATCGTCCGCAGCGAGCTGCGTACGCTGGGCGTCCAGCAGGGTGAGGAAGTCCGACGAGCCGGCACGATACCGGACTTCGGCCAGCTCTGCTGCACGGCGCGCGGCAACGGATTGTTCCAGCCGGAATTTCAGCTGGGTCTGTTGCTTGGCATAGGACAGCAGTGCGTTTTCCGTATCCTCCAGCGCGCCCAGCACGGCCTTCTCGTACTGCGCGGCCACACCGTCGGCCTGCGCCTCGCTCGCACGCAGCCGCGCACGCACGCTGCCCATGTCGAACGCCGCCCAGCTGATCGAGGGCGTCACCTGCCACGCACGGTTGTCGCCGTTGAACAGGTTGCCCCAGCCGCCGGACAGGAAGCCGACGAAGCCGCGCAGGCTGACCCGCGGGAACAGGTCGGCGGTGGCGACGCCCACGCGCGCCGTGGCCGCGGCCAGGCGACGCTCGGCCGCACGCACGTCGGGCCGCTGGCGCAGCAGCTCGGTGGTGTCGCCGATCGGCAGGGCCTTGGCGAACGCCGGGGCTTCGCGCGGCGCGAGCAGCGCATCCAGTTCACCCGGTCGCTTGCCGACCAGCACCGCGAGGCGATGGCGCGACTGCCCTTCGGCCGTTTCCAGCAGCGGCACCTCGGCTTCGACCGCCTTCACCCGGGCGAGGCTGCTCTGCACTTCCAACTGGCTGCCGGCGCCCAGGTCGAAGCGCGACTCGGTCAGGCGCTGGGTTTCGCCCAGGCTGACCAGGATCCGGCGCGCGACGTCCAATCGCTTCTGCGTGCCGCGCAACTCGAAATAGTTGCGCGCCACTTCCGCGGCGACGGTCACCTGCGCGGCCTGCAGGTCGTTGCGTTGCGCCTGCAGGTCCGCATGTGCGGCTTCCGCGCTACGGCGTACGCGACCGAACAGGTCCAGCTCCCAGGCCGCATCGAAACCGGCCGAGTAGCTGTCGGTCTCCACCCGGCCCTGGCCCTCGACGGGCTGCTTGGTACGCGTGCCTTCCACCCCAGCGGTCACGTGCGGCGCCAGGTCCCAGCGCCGCTCGGAGAACACCGCGCGGGCTTCGTCCACGCGCGAGATCGCGATGCGGACATCGGGATTGGCGAGCAGCGATTCGCGCACCAGCTGGTCGAGCACCGGGTCGTCGAACTGGCTCCACCACGTGGCGACCGGATGGTCGGCCACGTAGTCGGTGGAGGCCGCATGCTGCAGCGTGGCCGGCGCGGTCTGCGGCGCCACGTAGTCGGGACCCACGGTGACGCAGCCGGCCAGCACCACCGACGCGACGGCGATGACGAGCGGACGGATCACCATGGCAGCACCTGGTCGAAGTAGTAGTAGCCACCGGTCGGGCCATCGTTGCCGATCAGCGCGAGCTGCACGCTGGTGCGTGCGCCTTCCGGCACGGACAGCTCGCCGTTCTGCTGGTCGCCGGCCTTGTTCATGTCGGTCTGCACGTAACCCGGATGGATGGTGTTGACCTTGATGCCGGTGTCCTTCAGCTCGTGGGCCAGGTGCACGGTCCACGCGTTCACCGCGCTCTTGGAGACGTTGTAGGCCGGCACGCCCTTGAACTCGTAGATGAAGGACGCCGGGTTCTGGTGCTCGGAGATCGAGCCCAGCAGGCTGGACACGTTGACGATGCGGCCGGCATCGGACTTGCGCAGCAGCGGCAGGAACGCCTGCGTGGTCTCGATCACGCCGAACACGTTCGTGTCGAACGTGGTGCGCCAGGTCTGCAGCGACTGGCCGGAGACGCCTTTGCTGGCGTCGTCGACCAGGATGCCGGCGTTGTTGACCAGGATGTCGAGCTTGCCGTGGCGCTGTTCGACCTCCTTGACGGCGGCGGCGATGCTGGCGGCGTCGGTGACGTCGAGCGCGATGGCCTCGACCGGCAGGCCCTGCGCCTGCAGCTCCAGCGCGGCTTCGACGGCTTTGTCGCGGTTGCGGCCGGCGAGGAGGGTGTGCACGCCGGCTTCGGCCAGCTGGCGGACGGTCTCGCGGCCGATGCCGCGGGTGGCACCGGTGACGAGGGCGATCTTGGAAGAAACGTTCATGGCATGACCTCGTGGAAGTTGGGTAAGTGGATCAGTGATGTGTCGTCGCCGTGTCGGCGACGGGTGCGTGGGAAACCAGCGGACGGTTGGCCAGCTTGCGCAGGGCCACGTAGAAGACCGGGGTCAGGAACAGGCCGAACAGGGTCACGCCCAGCATGCCGGCGAACACCGTGATGCCGGTGACGGAGCGCACCTCGGCGCCCGCGCCGCTGGACAGCACCAGCGGCACGGTGCCGGCGATGAACGCCACCGACGTCATGATGATCGGACGCAGGCGCAGGCGACAGGATTCCAGTGCGGATTCGATGATGCCCTTGCCCTGCAGCTCCAGCTCGCGGGCGAACTCGACGATCAGGATGGCGTTCTTGCACGCCAGGCCCATCAGCACCACCAGGCCCACCTGCACGAACACGTTGTTGTCGCCGCCCACCAGCCACACGCCGGCCAACGCCGAGAGCAGGGTCATCGGCACGATCAGGATCACCGCCAGCGGCAGCGTCCAGCTTTCGTACAGCGCGGCCAGCACCAGGAAGGCCAGCAGGACGGCCAGCGGGAACACCACCAGCGCCGCCTTGCCCTGGGTCGCCTGCTGGTAGCTCAGGTCGCTCCAGTCGATGCCCATGCCGGTCGGCAGCACCTGCTGCGCCAGTTCGGTGACCTTGGCCATGGCCTCGCCGGAGGACAGGATGCGCGGGTCGGCTTCACCCAGCAGGTCGGCGGCCGGATAGCCGTTGAAGCGGATCACCGGGTCCGGGCCGTAGGTCTGCTTGATGTTCACCATGCTGCCGATCGGCACCATCTCGCCGTTGGCGTTGCGGGTACGCAGGTTGGCGATGTCCTCGACGTTGTCGCGGAACGGACCGTCGGCCTGCGCGATCACCTGCCAGGTACGGCCGAACATGTTGAAGTCGTTGACGTAGGCCGACCCCAGATAGGTCTGCAGCGTGTCGAACAGCTCGGTCAGCGGTACGCCCTGCGCCTTGGCCTTCACGCGGTCGACCTCGGCATCCAGCTGCGGCACGTTGGCCTGGTAGCTGCTGATCGGGAAGCCCAGGCCCGGCGTCTGCGACGCCGCACCCTGGAAGGCCTGTACCGCGCTCTGCAGTTCACCGTAGCCCAGGCGCGTGCGATCCTCGATGAAGAGCGACCAGCCCGAGCCGTTGCCCAGTCCCTGGATCGGCGGCGGCATGAAGGCGAACGTGAAGCCCTCCTGGATGCCGGCGAACTTCTGGTTGAGTTCCGCGGTGATGTCCTCGGCACTGCGCGAGCGCTCGTTGAACGGCTTCAGGGTGAAGAACACCACGCCGTTGTTCGGCGTATTGGTGAACTGCAGCGGGTTCAAACCGGGGAATGCGACCTCGTGCTCGACGCCTTCCACCTGCATGGCGATGGCGGCCATCTTCTTCAGGGTGGCGTCGGTGCGCTCGATCGAGGCGCCTTCGGGCATCTTCACGCCGGCGATCAGGTACTGCTTGTCCTGCACCGGGATGAAGCCGGCCGGCACCGCGCGGAACACCAGGGCCGCGCCCACCAGCAGTACCGCGTACACCACGAACACCGCGCCGCGACGGCCCAGCGTGCGGCCGACCGCGCCTTCGTAGCGCTCCGAATTGCGCTTGAAGAAGCGGTTGAACGGACGGAACAGCCAGCCGAACAAGCCGTCGATCACGCGCGACAGGCGATCCTTCGGCGCGTCGTGCGGCTTCAGCAGCTTGGCGGCCAGGGCCGGCGACAGGGTCAGCGAATTGATCGCCGAGATCACCGTGGAGATGGCGATGGTCACCGCGAACTGCTTGTAGAACTGGCCGGTGACGCCGGTCAGGAACGCCATCGGCACGAACACCGCGCACAGCACCAGCGCGATCGCGATGATCGGCCCGGAGACCTCCTTCATCGCCAGGTGGGCGGCTTCGAGCGGGGTCGCGCCGTGTTCGATGTGGCGCTCGACGTTCTCGACCACCACGATGGCGTCATCCACCACGATGCCGATCGCCAGCACCAGGCCGAACAGGGTCAGCGTGTTGATCGAATAACCCAGCAGGTGGAGGACGGCGAACGTGCCGACCACCGACACCGGCACCGCGAGCAGCGGGATGATCGAGGCGCGCCAGGTCTGCAGGAACAGGATCACCACCAGCACCACCAGCAGGGTGGCTTCGAGCAGCGTGGTGATCACCGACTTGATCGAGTCGCGCACGAACACGGTGGTGTCGTAGATCGACTGGATCTCGACGCCCGGCGGCAGGGTCGGACGGATGTCGTCCATCTTCGCCACGACCGCATCGCGGATCTCGAGCGCATTCGCGCCCGGCGCCTGGAAGATGCCGATCGCCGAGGCGTTCTTGCCGTCCAGGCGCGCACGCAGCGTGTAGTCGCCGGCAGCCAGCTCGATGCGGGCCACGTCGGCCAGGCGCACGATCTCGCCATCGGTGCCGCTCTTCAGCACGATGTTGCCGAACTCCTCGACAGTCTCCAGGCGGCCCTTGGCGTTGATCGGCAGCAGGAAGTCGCTGCCGTTCGGCATCGGTTCCGCGCCCAGCTGGCCGGCCGAAACCTGCACGTTCTGCTCGCGCACGGCGCGCAGCACGTCGCTGGCGGTCATGCCGCGCGAGGCGACCTTGTCCGGGTCCAGCCACAGGCGCATGGCGTAGTCGCCGCCGCCGAACTGCTGCGCGTCGCCGACGCCGGGGATGCGCGCCAGTTCGTCCTTCACGTGCAGGCGCATGTAGTTGCGCAGGTACAGCGAGTCGTACTTGCCGTCCTTGGAGGTCAGGTGGACCACCATCAGGAACACCGGCGACTGCTTCTGCGTGGTCACGCCCTGCCGGCGCACGTCCTCGGGCAGGCGCGCCTGCGCCTGCGCCACGCGGTTCTGCACGCGCACGGCGGCCTCGTCCGGATCGGTGCCCGGCTTGAAGGTCACGGTCAGCGAGAGCACGCCGTCGGAGCCGGCGACGGACTTGATGTACATCATGTCCTCGACGCCGTTGATGGCTTCCTCGAGCGGCGTGGCGACGGTTTCGGCGATCACCTTCGGGTTGGCGCCGGGATACACCGTGCGCACGACCACCGAGGGCGGCACCACTTCGGGGTACTCGCCGATCGGCAGCAGCGGGATCGAGATCAGGCCGGCGGCGAAGATCACGATCGACAGCACGGCGGCGAAAATCGGCCGGTCGATGAAGAATCTTGAGAAGTCCATGGGTGGATTTCCTGGAAAGAAGAAAGAGCGTCCCCGCCGCCTGCCGCGTGAGCGGCAGGCGTGGGTTCCATCATTGCGGTGCGGGTGGCGTCAGTTCTGGGCGACGGCCTGGGTCGGCGCGGGCGCCTGCGCACCCATCGCGACGGCCTTGGCATCCACCGGCATGCCGGGGAAGAACACCTTCTGCACGCCGCTGACGATCACGCGGTCGCCGGCGGACAGGCCCTTCTCGACGATGCGCAGGCCATCGGCCATGCGGCCGATCTGCACATCGCGGCGCTGCGCCTTGCCGTCCTTGTCGACCACGTAGACGTACTTGCGGTCCTGGTCGGTCAGCACGGCCTTGTCGTCGACCAGCGCGGCCTTGAACTGGCCGCTGCCCAGCAGGCGCACGCGGGCGTACAGGCCGGGGGTGAAGACGCGGTCGGCGTTGTCGAGCACGGCGCGGGCGCGGATGGTGCCGGTGCTGCGGTCGACCTGGTTGTCGAGGAAGTCGACCACGCCCGCGTGCGGGAAGTCGGTTTCGTCGGCCAGCGCGATCTGCACCGGCACCTTGCCGTCGCGCTCGCTGGGGCGTTCGCCGTTGCGGGCCATCTCGGCATAGCGCAGGAAGGCGCGCTCGTCGGCGTCGAAGTGCACGTGCACCTTGTCCAGCGAGACCACCGTGGTCAGCACGCTGGCGGCATCGCCGGCACTGACGAGGTTGCCGGCGGTGACCAGGGCGCGACCGGCACGTCCGTCGATCGGCGCGCGGACCTGGGTCCATTCCAGGTTCAGGCGCGCGCTTTCAACCGCTGCCTGCGCGGCGGCGACGTTCGCCTGCGCCTGGTCGGCGTTGGCGCGGCGCTGTTCGTACTCTTCGGTGGACAGCGCCTGCAGGTCGGCCAGGCGCTTGGCGCGCGAGGCTTCGCTGCGGCCGAGTTCGGCCTGGGTGCGGGCACGGGCCAGTTCGGCCTGCGCGCGCGCCAGTTCGGCGCGGTAGCTGCGGGCGTCGATGGTGAAGAGCACGTCGCCCTTCTTCACTTCCTGGCCCTCGGTGTAGCTGACGCGATCGATGTAGCCGGAGACGCGCGGACGCAGGTCGACGTGCTCGATGGCTTCGACGCGGCCGCTGAATTCGTCCCACTGGCTGACGGTCTTGACCGGCACGGCGGCGACGCTGACCTGCGGCGGGGGCGGCGCGCCGTTCTCGGCGGCCTGGCCGCTGCAGCCGGCCAGCACGGCGATGGCGAGGGCACTGAAGGCCCCCAGCGCCAGCAGGCGTCGCGAACCCGAGGAGAAAGAGATGTTCGTGTTCATGGGTGGTGGTCTCGTGGGGGAGAGGTGGTAGGAAAGGAGGGCTAGGGTGCAACCTGAAGCTTGCTTGAGGTCAAGCGGCGGATCGGCATCTCATGTCGCGAGGACGTGGCGGGACGGCGTGGCGTGACAGTCAGGCCGACGCGCGGCCGTTGCGCGGCACGCCGGCGACGGCCATCAGCGTGTCCTCGAAGTCGCAGGCCACGGTGCGTTCCGGCGGCAGCGCGTCCTTCGCCGCCCAGGTGACGATGGATTGCGAGCGCTTGTCGGTGCGTGTCAGCAGCGACACCGCGCTGCGACCGACCGCCAGCGCATTCGGCCATTCGGCGCATGCGTTGACGGCGTTCTCCGGCGTGCACACCGGTTTGTCGACCGAGAGGAGCTGCACGCGCACCCCCAGTGCCTGCGCTTCTTCGTGCAGCACCTGCGCCAGCATCCGCATCGCCGCGCCGGTCACCGAGGCATGGCCATAACCGGACCAGCCACGCTCGGCGTAAGGGCCGCCGATCAGCACGTAGTTGGCGGTGTGCTGGCCTTCGGCGAGCAGCGGCAGCAGATGACGTGCGGCGGCCAGGTGCGGGATCAGGTCCGCTTCCAGCTTCTCCAGCAGGAAGCTCGCCGGGCGATCCAGCAGGCGGCCGCTCTGCAGCGGCGTGCCCATGCTGGCGAACACGGCGCGCAGCGGACGGCCGCGTTCGCGGACCTGTTCGGCCAGCCGCGCGGCATCGCGGTCGTCGTGGATGCACGGCGCGTGCAGCAGGTCCAGGCCCGGTTCGTCATCGAAGTGGTCGGCCAGCGCGCTCATGCGCGGGCCTTCGCGACCGACGGCGAGCACCGGGCTGCCCGCTTCGAGCAGCGCACCGACCACACCGAAGCCGACGTTGCCGCCCGCGCCTAGCACCAGTGCGCCGGGAGTGAGGCTGTCGCGGCTCAGGCTCATTGCGGGCTCCGCAGGCGCAGCGGCATGACGCGCGCGCTGGTACCGGTCGTCTTCACCCGCAGGCGCGAACGCTCGCCGTTGGCGAACGCGCGCGGCGCGGTGAATTCGCGGAACCCCATCGCCTTGCCGGCGAACAGCGCACGCGAAACCGGCCGACCCGTCGCGGGGGAGGGAGACGACGGGGCGGCCGATGCGCGGAACAAGCGGGCGACCACGCGCACGCTGGCGTCGAGCCAGCGCTGCGCGGCACGGAGAAGGGAACGGGGCATGCCGTGCAGTGTGCTGGCGCGAGGTGCGTCGCTGATATCCGGATCCTGCTCCGCGCTTGCACGATCCTGCGCGGCCATGACGACCGACTGGCAACGGCCGAGGCGCAGGGACACGCCGCTGTCGGACGGGCCGCCGTTCGTCGGACGGGAATGGGCCACTGTCCCGCTCATGGGATGAATACTCCCGCGACGGGGATAATCCCATCCGCCGAAGCCAGCCGGGCCAGACGGCGGCCCGCGCTCACGACACCCCCTCGCTGCGAGCGGGGTGCGACCACCGGGCCGGCGACTTCCTGCCGGATCAGGTGTTTGGAGCGACGAAACGCTTGATAGGACGGGGTCTCCTGGGAGGAGGCCGGGTGGTCCAGGGTCTGGAAGAGGCGGGCGAGCAACATGGCGAGGGAACCCGTGCTGGGACGATGGGTGGCACGTTACGCCCCCAATGAGGACTTGATTAGTCCTGATTTAGGGGAATAATCATCCCGTCAGCGGGCCAATGCCCCGCATCCCCCTGGAGCCAGACCGATGAGCCACGACCTCAACGACACCCTGATCTTCGTCAAAGTGGTGGAGCAGGGCAGCTTCGTTGCCGCCGCCCAGTCGTTGCGCCTGCCGAAGACCACGGTCAGTCGCAAGGTGCAGGAACTGGAGACGCGCCTCGGCGCGCAGTTGCTGCACAGGACCACGCGCAAGCTGGGATTGACCGAAGCCGGCAACGTCTATTACGAACACTGCCAGCGCATCGCGCGCGAACTCAACGAAGCCGCGAGCGCGGTGAGCCAGCTGCACGCCGGCCCGCGCGGGTGGTTGCGCTTCACCGCGCCGTATTCGATCGGCATCGACAAGATCGCGCCGCTGCTGGGCGAGTTCCACGCGCAGTATCCGGAGATCCGCGTGGAGATGATCCTCGCCAACGACACGCTCGACCTGATCTCCGGCGAGATCGACGTGGCGCTGCGGATCGGCAGCCTGCCGGATTCCAACCTCGTCGCGCGTCGCCTGAGCACGCTGCGCACGCAGGTGTACGCCAGCCCGAAGTACCTGGCGCGCTACGGCGAGCCGCTGCACCCGAATGACCTGCAGCACCACCGCGTGCTCGCCATGCAGAAGCACCGGCGCGGCAACGGCTTCGCGCTGACGCTGCGCGATGCGAACGGCGAGCAGGACTATCCGATCAATCCCATCCTCGTCGCCAACGATCCCGCCGCGCTCAAGGGTGCGCTGCTGTGCGGCGAAGGCCTGACGGTCGGTGCGGACGTGATGGTGAAACCCTACCTGGAGCAGGGCCACCTGCAGCGCGTACTGGCGGGGTGGACCGGGCCGGAGTTCGAATTCAACGCCGTGTTCCCACGCGGTCACGTGCAGTCGCCGAAGGTGCGCGCGTTCGTCGACTTCCTGGTCGAGCGCATGAAGTTCGACGTCGACTACATGATGGAGCACTGCCCGGTGTACCTGAAGCAGCAGGCCGAAGCGCGCGCGGCAGCGGAAGCCACGCCGGAAGTGGAAGCCGAGGCCGCGGCGGTGGGGCGCAAGGTGCTGGCCGACGTCCTCAGCTGACGGCCTGTCCGGCTAACGATTCCCGAACGCTTGTCCGTGCGCCCGCCGCTACCATGGGGGCGCACCGCCGGAGTTCGGCTGTCGTGCCAGGGACGGACCTTCGCACCACGTTCGCCACCAGAACCAGGAAGCCGCACGATGAAGAAGCTGATTGCCACCCCGATGGTGCTGTGGCTGGCGGCGTGTACGCCGTCGGCGCCGGAACCCGCCGTCACGCCCGCCTCGCCTGCGGCTTCTTCCGGCGCGACGACGCCGGCGTCTGCCGCCGCACCCGCGACACCGGTCGCTGCCGTGGTCGACGATCCCGCCGCCGTGAACCAGTCCATCGACGACGTGCTCGGCGACCATGTCCGCTATGAGACGGTGATCCGCCAACTGCAGCAGTCGGTCGCCGCGCGCGATGCCGCGGCCGTGGCCGCGCTGGTCGACTACCCCTTCACCACGGTGCGCGACGGCCAGCCGCTGAAGGTCGCCGACGCGGAGGCCTTCGTGCGCGATTACGATCGCATCGTCACGCCGGCGATCGCCGACGCGATCACGAAGCAGAAGTACTCGCAGCTGATGGTCAACTACAAGGGCGTGATGTTCGGCAACGGCGAGGCCTGGGTCAACGGCATCTGCCGCGACAACGCCTGCAAGGACGTCGACGTGCGCGTGGTGGCGTTGCAACCCGGCACCTGATGCGCGGACGAAGAAAAAGGCGGCCGAAGCCGCCTTTTTCTTTGCTCCGTGGAGGTCAGGTCACTCGACCGTGACTTCCACCCGGCGTGCTTCATCGGCGTTGCCATCGCCGGTCGTTTGCGCCGGCTTGTCCAGTGCGATGCGCTCGGCGGCCACGCCGTTGACCACCAGCCACTGCTGGATGGCCTCCGCGCGCTGCTTGGCCAACGCTTCGTTGGCGGCCAGGTCGCCGCTGGCGTCGTGGAAGCCGGAGACGCGGGCGCGCGCATCGGGGTTGGCATGCAGGGTGCCCAGCACGCCGGCCAGGCGCGCGCTGGTGTCGGCCGGCACGACGGCGGAGCTGGTGTCGAAGTACAGCTTGGCCGCATGGCCGTCCACGACCTCGCCCGCGGCCATCGGTGCGGCATGCGCCGCGACCTCCGCCGATGTGGCGCTGCCCAGCCAGCCATTGACCGGCAGCACCGGCACCAGCAGCAGCGCGACGATGTTGATGATCTTGATCAGCGGGTTGATCGCCGGGCCCGCGGTGTCCTTGTAGGGGTCGCCGACGGTATCGCCGGTGACCGCAGCTTTGTGCGCTTCGCTGCCCTTGCCGCCATGGTGGCCGTCTTCGATGTACTTCTTGGCGTTGTCCCACGCACCGCCGCCCGTGGTCATCGAGATCGCGACGAACAGGCCGGTCACGATCGTGCCGATCAACAGCCCGCCCAGCGCCTGCGGACCGAGCAGCAGGCCGACGACGATCGGTACGATCACCGGCAGCAGCGACGGCACGATCATTTCCTTGATCGCCGACTTGGTGAGCATGTCGACCGCGCGGCTGTAATCCGGCTTGGCGGTGCCCGCCATGATCCCCGGAATCTCGCGGAACTGACGACGCACTTCCTCCACCACGCTGCCGGCCGCGCGGCCGACGGCTTCCATCGCCATCGCGCCGAACAGGTAGGGAATCAGGCCGCCGATCAGCAGGCCGACGATCACCAGGTGGTTGGACAGGTCGAAGGTGAACGTCGTGCCAGGATGCGCGGTCTGCAGGTTGTGCGTGTAGTCGGCGAACAGCACGAGTGCCGCCAGCGCCGCCGAACCGATCGCGTAGCCCTTGGTCACGGCTTTCGTGGTGTTGCCCACCGCGTCCAGCGGATCGGTGATGTTGCGGATCTCCGGCGGCAGTTCCGCCATCTCGGCGATGCCGCCGGCGTTGTCGGTGATCGGGCCGTAGGCGTCCAGGGCCACGATCATGCCCGCCATCGACAGCATCGCGGTCGCGGCGATGGCGATGCCGTACAGGCCGCCCAGGGCGTAGGCGCCGAGGATGGCCAGGCAGACCGCCACCACCGGCCAGGCGGTGGAGCGCATCGACACGCCGAGGCCGGCGATGATGTTGGTGCCGTGGCCGGTCGTCGATGCGGCCGCGACGTGTTTGACCGGCGCGTACTGGGTGCCGGTGTAGTACTCGGTGATCCACACGATCACGCCGGTCAGCACCAGGCCGACCAGGGCGCAGAAGTACAGGTTCATCGCACCGTAGGCCGAATCGGCCATCAGCTGCGTGGTGATCGGGTAGAACGCGATCGCGGCCAGCACGGCCGACACGATGACGCCCTTGTACAGCGCGCCCATGATCGAGCCGCCCGCCTTCACCTTGACGAAGAACGCGCCGATGATCGAGGCGATGATCGACACGCCGCCCAGCACCAGCGGGTAGAGCACGGCGTGCTCGCCGGCCTGCGCCGCCATCAGGCTGCCCAGCAGCATCGTCGCGATGATGGTGACCGCGTAGGTTTCGAACAGGTCAGCCGCCATGCCGGCGCAGTCGCCCACGTTGTCGCCCACGTTGTCGGCGATCACCGCGGGATTGCGCGGATCGTCCTCGGGGATGCCGGCTTCGACCTTGCCCACCAGGTCCGCGCCGACATCGGCGCCCTTAGTGAAGATGCCGCCGCCGAGACGCGCGAAGATCGAGATCAGCGATGAGCCGAACGCGAGGCCGATCAGCGCGTGCAGCGCCTCGGCTTCGGTGTAGCCCATGTGCAGGTGGAGGACGGCGTAGTAGCCGACCACGCCCAGCAGGCCAAGGCCGACCACCAGCATGCCGGTGATGGCGCCGCCCTTGAAGGCCACGTCCATCGCCGCACTCATGCCCTTGCTGGCGGCTTCCGCGGTGCGCACATTGGCGCGCACCGAGACGTTCATGCCGATGTAGCCGGCGGCGCCGGACAGCACCGCGCCGACCAGGAAGCCGATCGCGCTGGGCCACGACAGGAAGAAGCCGATCAATGCGAACAACACGATGCCGGCGATGCCGATGGTCGTGTACTGCCGGTTGAGGTAGGCGCTAGCGCCTTCCTGCACGGCGGCCGCGATTTCCTGCATGCGGCTGTTGCCGGCAGGTTGTTTCAGGATCCAGCGCGCGGCCAGCACGCCATAGATGATCGCCACGCCGGCGCAGATCAGCGCCAGCGTCAAACCGTGTTGTTCCAGCATGACCCCTCCCAAGGTTGATGGATGTCGTCCAGCGAAGCGCATGAACTTGCAACCCAATCCTGTGGAGCCTGTTGAACGATTGAGCGCACTCGACCGCTGCGATGCCCTGCAGCACGAAACCCGTGTTCAGACAATTCCCTGGAGCCGACCCGAGTATGACCGGATGGCGTGCGCACCGCCATACGTGACGGGCGGGTTCAGGCGGGCCGTGCCAGCCTTGCGCCCCTGTTCCGCCATCGTCCCGGAGTCGCCATGCGTCCCAGCGTCGCAGTCCCGCTGCTTGCCGCCTGCCTGCTCGCGTTTGCGGTCGATGCCGCCGAACCGGCGCCGGAGATCCAGCGCCCGCCTGCCAAGGCGCAGGCGACCGGGGTGGTGCACAGTCTGCGGCAGATTCCCGAAGCCTGCGCACGCCTGGAAGGCGCGTTCACCGGTGACGCCACGCAGCCGTATCGCTACGCGCCGGTACGGACCAGCCCGCAATGCCAGCCCCGCGCGCGCTTCGTGGATTTCGACAAGGCCAAGCCGTCGATCGCCGGCGGCTGGAAACTCAACGACGTGATCCGCGTTCCCAGTGCCGCGTGTCCCTCGCAGCAGGCGGTGTTGAGCGTGTGGCGCAAGCCGGGCAGTGCCGCGCCGCCGGCGGCGGATGGACAGGGCCAGTCCCGCATCTACCTGCAGGACGCGAAGGAGCAGGCGGCCGGTGCCGCGCAGGCGCCTTCGCTCGCGTTGTTCGCGGCGAAGCTCGATATCGCGGGCAAGGCCTGCAAATGACGACGGCGCCGTTCCGGCGCCGTCGTCGTACAACCGCGTTGCCCGGCCTTATTTCTTCGCGGGCTTGAGTTCTTTCGCCATGCCGTTGAAGGCGGTCTCGTCGGACGGCGACAGGTTCGGGCGACCCGCCAGGATGCCCATCGTGATCGAGCCCTGCACGTAATAGGTTTCGCCCGCTTCCACTTCGAGCGTCAGCACGTCCTTGGCTTCGGAGTGCACCGTGTACTGGTGCGTACCCGGCGCGACGGAGGCGACGAAGTAGGTGCCGCTGCTGAGCTTGCCGAGTTCGGTCTCGCCTTCGCGGACCTTGTACTTCACGCCTGCACCGGCGAATTTCTTCTCGCGGAAGAACACCACCTGGCCCATGCCGTCCGCGGGGGCGCCGACCAGCCCGTTCGTCGGGGCAGCAGGCGTTGCCGGCGTTTCAGCCGGCGCCGCGGGCGTTTCCGTGGCGGCGGGTTCCGGCGTGGCGGTCTCCTGCGACTGGGCATGGACGGCAACGGCGGGCAGCAACAAGGTCAGGCACAGCAGGGCACGATTCAGCGGTTGACGCATGCGGATTACTCCAGGTGGTGGGTGGGTGTGGTGGTGGTTGCGGGGGCCGGCGCGGCATCGGGTTCCTGCGGATCGGCTTCGGCGTCGGGAGACGCGGTCGCCTCGGGGTGCGGCAGCGCGTGCAGGGGCTCGGCCAGCTTCGCCATGCCGGCCGTCAGGGCCGGGATCTCGATTTCCTTGCCGTGGATGAAGTGCGCGAACGGACCGATGCCGAACGATGCGCCCAGGGCGACGTGGCTGGTGTCGTTGCCGGCGCCTCCCAGTTTGAATCCGCGGAGCTTCACCTCGCGATCGCCCATCTGCAGGCGGCGCGCGGCGAGAATGAGTTCGCCCGGCTTTCCGCCGCCACGCGAGGGCTCGGCGTGGACGATTTCGCCCACGCCCTCCGTGCCGGCCGCGAGCACGACAACGCCCTCGACACTGACGGCCTCCCGCACGCGCAACCGGAACGCATCGCCGCGCTTGGCGCGGGCGGAGCTGATGGGGTCGAGGAGTTCGAGCAACAGCGGCGTGCCCTCGGGCAGCTGGCAGCACGCGGCAGGCACCGCTGACGCTGCTGGAGACGTTTCAGTCGCCGGCGCGGTCGCCTGAGGTTCTGATTCCTGCGCGCTGCACGGCAGTGCGCACAGCCAAGCCAGCAGGCCGAAGCCCGCGCATTTCCATGCAGTCGACATGTCCCCTCCCCTGGGGCGTACGCTAGCGCACTGCGCGCGGGTCGCCAAGCGGGTAAGCCGTCCGCCCCGTGCCGGCACGCGACGTTCCCAGGGGAGTCAGCAGGATGCGGATCGTCGCCCGGCGACGACGCGGATGCTCAGGCGTGCGAACGCGCCTCGGCGGCGTCCTTCTGCGCCAGGTACTGCCCGAAGCGATAACCGGCGCCCGCGACGGCGAGCCCGATGGCGACGGCGAGCAATCCAACCAGCACTTTGCGGAACATGGCGGAACTCCGGTGGCGTGGCGACGGAACCCACGCTAACACCGCCGCCCGCATGGCGACGGTGCCTGAAGTCATCCTGCCCGGAGCGATGCCCCGCGTTCGGCCAGCAGTGCACGGAGGACCGACCGGTGACAGTGCGCTTCGTCTTCGCAGTAGCAGCCCACCGAGAAATCGCTGGCGTGCGAGAGTGCCGCCAGCAGTTCCAGCGTCCGTGCGTTGTCGGGGGTGCCCATCTCGGCGCGGTACTTCTTCACGAACGTCGCCCAGGCCCTGGGCGTGGCGGCGTCCTGGGCTTCCTTCACCAGCTCGGCGCTCGGCGCGAGATTGGGATACCAGACGTCATACCAGTCCTGCGAAGCGAATTCGGCTTTGGGCACGCCGCGCGGCGGCCGACGCACCGTGCCGATGCGCAGGCCTTCGTCCTCCGCACGCGGACTGCCGAGGCGGACGATGCGGATGCCCATCCGGCGGTCAGCCTGCCCAGGCCGGCAGTTTCTTCTTCACCGCCACGTTCTTCAGCGCGACGTATTTGGGCAGGCCATCGGTGCCGTAGGGCGGGTAGGCTTCGCCGCGGATCAGCGGTTGCAGGTAGGCGCGCGCCTTGTCGGTGATGCCGTAGCCGTCCTTGCGGATGAAGTTCGGCGGGAACTTCTTCTCGTGGTTCGCCACCTTCGACAACGGCGCGGCTTCGATCTTCCAGCGGAACGGCGTGTCGGACGTGCGCACGATCACCGGCATCACCGCGTTCTGGCCCTTGAGGGCGAACTGCACCGCCGCCTTGCCGACGGCCTGCGCCTGTTCCCAGTCAGTCTTAGAGGCGATGTGGCGCGCCGAACGCTGCAGGTAGTCCGGCAGGGTCCAGTGCACCTTGAGGCCCAACTGGTCCTTGACGCGTCCGGCAAGATATGACGCGACGCCACCGAGCTGCGTGTGGCCGAACGAATCCTTACCGCCGCCCGCATCGGCGACGAAACGGCCGTCGGCGTACTGGATGCCTTCGCTGGCGACCACGACGCACCAGCCCACCCGGTCGACGACCTTCTTCACCTGCGCGAGGAACTGCGTCTCGTCGTAGGCGCGCTCGGGGAACAGGATGAGGTGCGGTGCCTCGTCCGGCGACTGCCCGGCCAGGCCCGCGGCCGCGGCCAGCCAGCCGGCATGCCGGCCCATCGCCTCGTAGACGAAGACCTTGGTGGAGGTCTCCGCCATCGCGGCGACGTCCAGGGCGGCCTCGCGCACGGAGACGGCCGTGTACTTGGCGGCCGAACCGAAGCCGGGGCAGGTGTCGGTCACGGCCAGATCGTTGTCCACCGTCTTCGGCACGCCGATGCAGGTCAGCGGGTAGTCGAAGGCCTGGGCCAGTTGCGAGACCTTCCACGCCGTGTCGGCCGAATCGTTGCCGCCGTTGTAGAGGAAGTAGCGCACGTCGTGCGCCTTCAGCACCGCCAGCAGACGCTCGTACTTGGCCCGGTCGGCCTCCAGTGATTTCAGCTTGACGCGGCAGCTGCCGAAGGCGCCGCCTGGCGTGTGGGCGAGGGCACGGATGGCCGCGACCGACTCCTTGCTGGTGTCGATCAGCTCCTCGCGCAGGGCGCCGAGGATGCCGTTGCGCGCGGCCAAGACCTTGATTTTCCGGGCCCGCGCTTCGGTGATGACCGCCGAGGCGGAGGCGTTGATGACGGCGGTAACGCCGCCGGACTGCGCATAAAGTAGGGTGCCAGTGGCCATGTGGGGTTCGTTCCGGGTTGCCGGGATGCGGTAAGCTTCACACAGATGACGCGGTGCAGCGCGGCGCCCGGCGCCCGGCGCGATCCACCGCCCGCAGGATTCCAGTTTCGGGAGTTACAGCATGCGATTGGTTCTACTGGGCCCACCCGGGTCGGGCAAGGGCACTCAGGCAGCGCGCCTGAAGGACTACCTGCAGGTACCGCACATCTCCACCGGCGACCTGTTGCGCGCCGAAGTCGCCGCCGGCAGTCCGCTGGGTTTGCAGGCCAAAGAAGTGATGGCCCGCGGCGAACTGGTCAGCGACGACATCCTGCTCGGCATGCTGGAAGTCCGGTTCTCCCGCGACGACACCAAGGCCGGCTTCATCCTCGACGGCTACCCGCGCAACCTGGTGCAGGCCGCCGCGCTGGGCCAGCTGCTGGCCAAGCTGGGGCAGAAATTCGATTTCGCCGTGCAGTTGGAGGTGCCCACCGAACTGCTGGTGGAGCGCATCGCCGGCCGCGCCAAGGCCGAAGGCCGCGCGGACGACAATCCGGAATCGGTCCGCAAGCGTCTGCAGGTCTACACCGACCAGACCGCGCCGGTCATCGACTTCTACCGTCAGCAGGGCGAACTGACCGTCGTCGACGGCGTCGGCTCGCTGGACGAGGTCTTCACCCGCATCACCGAGGCGCTGGCGCCTGCCAAGGAAGTGGGCTGACGCCGGCGTCCCGTAGCGCGTGACCTCATGAAGCCCCGCCTGTGCGGGGCTTCTGCTTTTTCCGGTGCTGTGACCGCGCGCATCGCGATGCGATGGGGGCGCTGCTATGGTCCGGGTCCGAGGGGGCCGTCCGGAGTCGTCGATGAAGCGCATCGCCAGTCTGTTGCTTGCCTGCCTTGCCGCGTCGCCGGCGGTGCATGCCAAGGATTTCCTGCGCACGCAGGGCACGCAGATTGTCGACGCAGCCGGCAAGCCGGTGATCCTGCGCGGCATGGGCCTGGGTGGCTGGATGCTGCAGGAAGGCTACATGCTGGATATCGACGGCATGGGCACGCAGCGCAGCATCCATGCGCGCATCGCCGATCTGATCGGGCCTGAAAAAGCCGAGGCCTTCTACCAGGCGTGGCGCGACCACCACACCACCAAGGCCGACATCGATGCCATGGGGCGCTGGGGGTTCAACTCGGTGCGCCTGCCGATGCACTACGCGCTGTACACGCTGCCGGTGGACCAGGAGCCGGTGGCCGGCCGGCAGACCTGGGTCGAGGAAGGCTTCCGCCGCACCGACGAACTGCTGGCCTGGGCCAAGGCCAACGACCTCTATCTGATCCTCGACCTGCATGCCGCGCCGGGCGGGCAGGGCAACGACAACAACATCGCCGACCGCGATCCCGCGACGCCCTCGCTGTGGGACGACCCGCGCCACCAGGACAAGATGGTCGCGCTGTGGAAGGCGCTGGCGCAACGCTACAAGGACGAGCCGTACATTGCCGCCTACGACATCATCAACGAGCCGAACTGGGGCTTCGCCGACAAGGCCGACACCAACGGCTGCAGGGAGAACGACAACGTCCCGCTGAAAGACCTGCTGGTGCGCACCACGCGCGCGATCCGCGAAGTCGATACCCGCCACATCATCGTCATCGAGGGCAACTGCTGGGGCAACAACTACCGCGGCGTGCTCGATGACGGGCCGTGGGACGACAACCTGGTGATCAGCTTCCACAAGTACTGGAACGTCACCACGCGCGACAGCATCGCCGAGATGCTCGCGCTGCGGGACAAGCACCGCATGCCGTTGTGGCTGGGCGAGACCGGCGAGAACTCCAACGACTGGTTCGCGCGCACCGTCGCGCTCGTCGAAGGCGAGGGCATCGGCTGGGCGTGGTGGCCGCTGAAGAAGATCCGCTACAACAACCCGCTGCAGATCGTCCCCAACGACGGCTATCGCGCGGTGCTGGCGTACTGGAAGGGCGAAGGGGCGAAGCCGTCGGCGGAAGTGGCCGAGGCCGCGCTGATGCGGTTCGCCTCCCACGATGTCCGCTACGAGAACAACGTGCAGCATCCGGACGTCGTCGATGCGCTGTTCCGTGCGCCGCACTCGGGCCAGTCGGTGCCGTTCAAGGCGCACGTGATCGGCGAAGCGGGCGGCACGATCGCGGCGATCGATTTCGACATGGGCCGCGACGGCGTGGCGTACCACGACCTGACGCCGGCCAACCACCACATTTCCGAAGGCGGCGAGCGGATCGTGTGGAATCCGGCAATGACCTACCGCAACGACGGGGTCGACCTGGGCAAAGGTCCTGGCGGCGGGTTGCAGGTCGCCGGCCTTCAGGAGGGAGAATGGCTGAAATACACCTTCGAGGCGCCCGCCGGCGGACGCTACCGGCTCGCCCTCGACGGCCGCGGCGACGGCCAGGTGTCGTTGGTGCTCAACGGCGAACCGGTGAAGGCGGTCGGCCGGGCGCGCGGCTTCCGCGCGCTGGCGCTGGCGCCGGGGCGCAACACGCTGGTGGTGAGGGCCGAGGCGGGCCGTTTCGACCTGGAAACGCTGCGCTTTTCCCGCTGAACCGCCGTCACGCCATTGCGAGGAAGCGGATGCCGAAGCGGGCGCGCTCGGCTAAAGTTTGCGGACTCATACCGGAACCGCAGTCTTGAAGATCCACATCCTCGGCATCGCCGGCACCTTCATGGGCGGCGTGGCCGCCCTGGCCCGCGAACTCGGCCACACCGTCGAAGGCAGCGACCAGGCCATCTATCCGCCCATGTCGACCCAGCTCGAGACGCTCGGCATCGCGCTGGCGCAGGGGTATCTGCCGCAGAACATCGCGCCGGACTGCGACGAGATCGTCATCGGCAACGCCCTGTCGCGTGGCAATCCCGCGGTGGAGGCGGTGCTCGACCAGGGCCGGCGCTACATTTCCGGCGCGCAGTGGTTGTCCGAGCGCGTGTTGCCCGGCCGCGACACGCTCGCCGTGGCCGGTACGCACGGCAAGACCACCACGACGACCATCCTGACCTACCTGCTGGAAGCCGCCGGTCGTTCGCCGGGTTTCCTCATCGGCGGCGTGGCCGAGGATTTCGGCGCATCCGCGCGCATCGGTGGCGGACGCGAGTTCGTGGTCGAGGCCGACGAGTACGACACCGCGTTCTTCGACAAACGCAGCAAGTTCGTCCACTACCGCCCGCTGGTCGCCATCCTCAACAACCTGGAATACGACCATGCCGACATCTTCCCCGATGTGGCCGCGATCCAGCGCCAGTTCCACCATCTGGTGCGCACGGTGCCGCGCCGCGGCCGCCTGATCGTCAACGGCGAGGACACGCGCCTGGCGGAAGTGCTCGCGATGGGCTGCTGGACGCCGGTGGAGCGCTTCGGTCTCGATGCGGCGCTGGAGTGGAGTGCGCGCCTGATCCGCGATGACGGCAGCGCATTTGCCGTGCGCCACAACGGCGTGGAGATCGGCGACGTGCATTGGCCGATGCTGGGCCGGCACAACGTGTTGAACGGCCTCGCCGCATTGGCTGCCTGCCATGCGGTCGGCGTCGATGTCGCCACCGTGTTGCCGGCGCTGGCCGCCTTCCGCAGCGTCAAGCGCCGGCTGGAAGTGATCGGCCAGCATGACGGCGTCACCATCTACGACGACTTCGCCCACCACCCTACCGCCATCCACACCACGCTCGAAGGCCTGCGTGCGCGCGTCGGCACCGCACGGATCGTCGTCGCGATGGAGCCGCGCAGCAATTCGATGCGCTCCGGTGCGCACGCCGATGCGCTGGCGCCGTCGCTGGACATCGCCGATGCCGTGGTGTTCCTGCATCGTCCGGAACTGGCATGGGATGCGGCGAAGGTCGTCGCCGCCATCCGCGGCGATGCGCGCACGGTGCCGGATGCCGATGTGCTGATCGCCGCGCTGCGCGAGGTCGTGCACCCGGGCGACCATGTGGTCTTCATGTCGAACGGCGGGTTCGACGGTGCGCCAAGGCGCTTCCTGGCGGCGTTGCAGGGCTGAGCCGACGGCATGGCGACCGAGTCTCTTGCCTTGTTCCCGCTCCAGCAGGTGCTGCTGCCGGGCGCCGCGATGGACCTGCGCGTGTTCGAGCGGCGTTACCTGGACCTGGTGCGCGACTGCGGGCGGAGCGGAGGCGGCTTTGGCGTCTGCCTGATCCTCGAAGGCAGCGAAGTCGGTGCGCCGGCGACGCCCGCGGCTTACGGCACCGAGGCGGTGATCGAGGACTTCGACATGGGCGCGGATGGCCTGCTGTCCCTGCGTGTGCGCGGACACCGCCGCTTCCACGTGCATCGCACCCGTGTGCGCGACAACGGGCTGGTGCTGGCGGATGTCGAATGGCTCGCCGCCGATGGCGATGACGCGCTGCGTCCCGAACATGCGCTGCTGGGCACGCTGCTGCAGACGATGATGGAGAAGACCGGCACCGACATGAACAAATTGCCGGCGCGCATCTTCGAGCATGCGGCCTGGGTCGGCTGGCGGCTGGCGCAGGTCCTGCCGATCACGCCGGAACAACGCGTCACGGTGCTGCAGGAAGACGATCCGCACGTCCGGCTGCAGCACCTGCTCAACTGGATCGATTGATCCCCTGATTCAGCGCGACGCGTCCACGTCGGTGGTGCAGACCCGCAGCACCGGCAATCCGGATTCCGGGTGCGGCGCAAGCGTATGGTCGAGTCCGGAGGTCGCCTGGCTGACCGCGTCCAGCGCTGTACGCGCTTCGCGCAGCGGTCGCCACAGGCGCACCAGGTTGAACGCGCGCTGTTGCTGCAGCACCTGGGCGCTGCCGATCCATAGCGGCACGTTGTCGGGCTGCAGGCGCGTATCCGCTGGCCAGACGCGCAGCACGAAGACTTCGCCCGGCTGGTCGCCGGCGCGCACCATCAACAGGCTTTCGGCGCGGGTGTCGAGCGTGGCCGGCAGCACCGGCTGCTCGTTGTCTGGCAGATCGCTGTCGAGCAGGTTGAGTGCTTCCTCCCAGCCGGCCTGCGACTGCTCGCGCCAGCCCTGCGCGGTCAATGCGGCCTTCAGTGGCGCCAGCGGCCCGGCGACCTGCACATCCAGCGGCCAGCGCTGTTCGTCATCGAACTCGTTGCGCCTCGCGGGCAGCGTCTGCCAGTCGCGTTGCCACCAGTCCTGCAGCGCCACCGTCCGCTCGATCACCGGCATCTGGAACTGCGCCAGCATGTGCTCCACGTTGCGCGGCGCGTGCCACAGGCCCGCCACCACGAAGGCGCCGTAGAACAACCACGCGATCGGCTTGATCCAGAACGAACGCACCATGCGGCGCCGGTAGGCGATGCCCAGCACCAGCAGCCACACCAGGCCGAACAACATGCCGCCGATCACGTCGCTCAGCCAGTGCGCGCCCAAGTAGATCCGCGCGAAGCCGATCAGCGCCACCACGAAGCCCGACACCAGGTACGGCCACACCCGTGTGCGCCCCGGCAGCTCGCGCGCGATCAGCACGGCGAAGAAGCCGAAGGTGATCGTGGACATCGTGACGGCGATGGAGGGGAAGCCGAATCCGCTGCTGACCGACGGCGGCTTCGGGATATCCACCGACGCGCCGAGCCACGCGGTCAACGCCAGGCCGAACGCGAGCGCCGCCACCCAGTGGGCGGCCGCCATCCAGCGCTTGCGCCAGGCCAGGTAGGCGAGCACCAGCAGCGAGGCGGGGGCGAGCACCTGCTCGTCGCCGAAGGAGGCGATCGCCGCCAGCGGATAGTCCGCGAGCGGATTGCGCAGTGCGCGCATCAGGTCGTAGACCATCACGTCGATGGCCAGTGGTTCGCCGTGGCCGATGACGATCACCAGGAACGCGAACCACACCCACACGATGGCGAGCAGCAGGATCGCCAGCAGCGCCAGTGGCACGGATTCGCGTCGGCCCGGATCGAAGACCGCCGCGGTGTAGCGACCGAGCACGGGGTGCGCATGCGACCACGCCAGCGCGCGCGCGAGCAGCGCATCGGCGTGCGCTGCGAACCAGCGGTACGTGTAGAGCACGAGCGCCCAGGCCACCGCCAGCACGACGACCAGCAGGCCCAGCACCAGCGCCAGCCGGCCGGCGACGGCCGCGACGGCGTCGTACGCATGGCCGAGCACCCAGCCCGGCAGCAGGAAGGACACCGCCCACGCCAGGCATGCCGCGGCGCTCGCGGCGCCGTAACGCCGCAATGGCATCCGCGAGATGCCGGCCACGGCGGGCACGAAGGGGCGGATCGGACCCACGAAGCGCGCGATGAAGATGCTCTTCCACGCATTGCGCCGGAACAGCAGCTCGCCCCGGTCCAGCAATTGCGGGTAGCGCCGGAACGGCCACACCGTGCGCAGCTGCTGGCCCCAGCGATGGCCCACCCAGTAGCTGGTCGCATCGCCGATCAGGGCCCCGAGCATCGCGCACGCGACGGCATAAGGCCCCGAGATCTCGCCCAGCCCGATCAGCACGCCCACCGCGAACAGCAACGGCAGCGCCGGCACGATGGCGCCGAGGATGATCACCGCGTCGCAGAAGGCGATGGCGAAGATCACCAGCCCCGCGGCCACGGGATGCGCGCTGATCCAGGCCAGCAGGGAGTCGAACCAGGTGGAATCCATCGGCGGATTATAGGCGGCGGTCGCTGACCGGCGCCCCCTCCCTGCGAACGGTAGAATGACGTGGTGGACTTGCGCTCGCCTTCCGAAATCGCCGCACTCAAGGCCGACAGCTTCGGTCGCATCTCGCTGATGCAGGGGGCGACGGGGCCGTTCGTGCGCCGTGATCTCGCGCACGTGCCGCTGTGGCTCAGGCTGCCGGCCTGGTGGCTGGCGCGCCGGGAAGCCCTGGCGCTGCGCAAGGTTGCCGGCATGGAGGATGTCCCGCACCTGCTGGCCTGGACCGGGCGCCGGCTCGACCGCAGCTACATGGAAGGTGCGGCGATGTACCAGCGGCCGCCCCATGGCGACCTGGCCTACTTCCGCGCCGCGCACCGGCTGTTGCAGCAATTGCACCGGCGCGGCGTCGCCCACAACGACCTGGCGAAGGAAGCGAACTGGCTGGTGCTGGCCGACGGCCGCCCCGCGATCATCGATTTCCAGCTCGCCACCCGCGGCGATCCGCGTTCGCGCTGGATGCGCCTGCTGGCGCGCCAGGACCTGCGCCACCTGCTCAAGCACAAGCGCATGTATTGCGGCGCATCGCTCACGCCCGTCGAGCGGCGCGTGCTCAAGCGCACCTCGTGGCTGCGCGACCTGTGGTTCCGCACCGGGAAACCCGTCTACCGCTTCATTACCCGTCGCTTGTTGAAGTGGGAAGACAACGAAGGGCAGGGACCGAAGCCGTGAGCGCATCCGCATCCATCCGATTCTCCTTCTGGAGCACGCCATGACCTCGCTGGCCGGCAAGACCCTGTTCATCACCGGCGCCTCGCGGGGCATCGGCCTGGCCATCGCGCTGCGCGCCGCGCGCGACGGCGCCAACGTCGCGATCGCCGCGAAGTCCTCGGTGCCCAATCCGAAGTTGCCCGGCACCATCCACACCGCCGCACAGGCGGTGAACGAGGCCGGCGGTCGCGGGCTCGCGCTGAAGTGCGATATCCGCGAGGAGGACGAGGTCCGGGCCGCGATGGCGGCCACTGCCGATGCCTTCGGCGGCATCGACATCCTCGTCAACAATGCCAGCGCCATCTGGCTGGCCGGCGCGCTGGACACGCCGATGAAGCGCTTCGACCTGATGCAACAGGTCAATGCGCGTGGCAGTTTCCTGTGCGCGCAGGCCTGCCTGCCGTACCTGAAGGATGCCGCCAACCCGCACATCCTGACCCTGGCGCCACCGCCATCGCTGGACCCGAAATGGTGGGCGCCGCACACCGGCTATACGCTGGCCAAGATGGGGATGAGCTTCGTGACGCTGGGCTTGGCCGGCGAGTTCGGCCCGCAGGGCATCGCCGTCAATGCGTTGTGGCCGCGCACCATCATCGCCACCGATGCGCTGAACATGATCCCGGGCGTGGAGATCCCGCGCTGCCGCACGCCGCAGATCGTCGCCGACGCCGCGCATGCGGTACTGGTGCGCGAGGCGCGTGGTTTCCATGGCCGGTTCCTGATCGACGAGGACGTGCTGCGCGAAGCCGGCACCACCGACTTCTCGGGCTACGCGGTCGATGCCTCGCAGCCGTTGCTGCCCGACCTGTTCGTCGACCCCTGACGCACACCCCTGCTCTCCTGACCCGGAGCCCCGAAGATGCCGACCGCTGAACTTCCTGCCCGCCAGGCGCTGGCCTTCATCCGCATTGCATTGGCCACGCTGCTCTTCATCCATGGTGTAGCGCGCGTACTGGCCAACGGAGTGACACCCTTCGGCGGCTTTCTGGAGGCGCAAGGGTTTCCTGTCGGGCTCGCGATCGCCTGGTTCGTCACGGTATTCGAGCTGATCGCCGCGCCGGTGTTCGCAGCGGGCCGGTGGGTGACCCCGATCGCGCTGGTGTTCGCCGCGATCTACGCGTGCGGCATCTGGCTCGTGCACGCGCCGGCGGGCTGGTTCGTCGTCGGACTGGGGCGCAACGGCGCGGAGTACAGCGTACTGATACTGGCCTGCCTGCTGGCCAATGCGTGGGCGCATCGTCCGCGCGCTTCCCTTCCGAAATGAGATCGCCATGAAATACCTGCATGCCATGATCCGCGTCCACGACCTGGACGCGACCGGCCGTTTCCTCACCGAGGGCCTGGGCCTGACCGAAACCCGTCGCATGGAAAGCGCGCAAGGGCGTTTCACGCTGGTGTACTTCGGCGCGCCCGCCAATCCCGAGGCAGAGGTCGAGCTGACCTGGAACTGGCCGCCGGAAGACGGCTCGCCGGCCGAGGACTACGGCAGCGCGCGCAACTTCGGCCATCTGGCCTTCGAAGTCGACGACATCTACGCGTTGTGCTCGCATCTGCAATCGCAGGGCATCACCATCAACCGCCCGCCGCGCGATGGCCGCATGGCCTTCGTCCGCACGCCCGACCTGATCTCGATCGAGTTGCTGCAGAAGGGTGCCGCGTTGCCGCCGCAGGAGCCTTGGCTTTCGATGGCGAATACGGGAAGCTGGTAGGGCGCGGTTCAAGGGGCCACGCCAAACAGGGGATCAGGGATCACATGGCGTATCTGCAGGGATTGTCCGCATTCGCCACGTACTTCGGCATGGGATTGGGGTTCGTGCTGCTGTACGTGGTGTTGTATTTGCACGTGACGCCGCATCGCGAGCTGGCACTCATCCGCGAAGGCAACCTGGCCGCCAGCATCGCGCTGGCCGGCGCACTGCTGGGCTTCGCATTGCCGCTGGCGGGTGCACTGCGCGCCGCCGTAAGCGCGCTGGATCTCGCATTGTGGGCCGGCATTGCACTGGTGGCGCAGGGGGTGGCCTATCTGCTGGTGCGCCTGCTGCTGCCGCGATTCCCGCAACGCATCGCGCAGACCGAGCTGTCGGCTGCTGTGCTGTCCGCCACCGTGCACGTGAGCGTTGGGCTGGTGAACGCGGCTGCCATGAGTTACTGACCATGGGCAAGCGCAGGAAGCGACCGGTCGTTCCGTTGAAGACGTTGTCCGTGCCCACGCGCAAGCGCTCATGGGACGTGCCCTGGATGTGGGTGGGCGCCGCCGTGCTGATCGGCTTCCCGATGCTGCGTGATGCCACGGCGGATCGCATGCTGCGCAACCGGTACGCCAACCAGTACAGCTGCGAATGCGATTACGGCCCGCAGCGCTGCAGTCCCGTGGGCGGCCAATGGGTGGGACCGTGGTATGCCCGCGACCTTGCGAAGCGGGCGAAGGACGACCCCGGGCATGGCGGCACGTGCCCCAGTCGCGGCGCGACGGGCGGATACGGTGGAACCTATCGTTACGGGAGTGGCGCCGCCTCGGATGGGTACGAGCCGCCGCGCAGCGTCGAGCAGGGTTACCGCGGTGGATTCGGCGGCACCGGGCGGGTCCGCGCTGCAGGTTCCTGATGGAACGGCGCAGCTGCGTACCGCGCGCGCATTGGCAGTCGCGCGTCGAAGCGTTGGGGTTTGATTTCCATAGCCTCAACGGCACCTACTGGGTGGAGGACGGCTACTACGCGTTCGAGGCCGCGGAAGTGGACCGTATCGAAGACGCCGCCAACGAACTCCATCGCATGTGCTTGCATGTCGTCGCAGAGATCGTCGCGCGTGGCGACTGCCACCTGCTGGGGCTGGACACGCGGGCGGCCTCGCTGGTCGAGCGCTCCTGGAATGGAGGCGAAGGGGCGCTGTATGGCCGCATGGACCTGGCCTACGACGGCCACGGGACGCCGCGCCTGCTCGAATACAACGCCGACACCCCGACCTCGTTGTTCGAGGCGTCGGTGGTGCAGTGGCACTGGCTCGAGGACACCGCGCTGCTCCCGGACCAGTTCAACCTGATCCACGAGCGACTCGTCGCGCGTTGGAGCCACGTGTTGCCCACCCACGCGCATGTGCATTTTGCCGGCGCCCTTGACGCGCCCGAGGATGCGGCGACGCTGGGGTACCTGCAGGCGACCTGTCTGCAGGCCGGACATGCCGCGCACCTGCTGGACATGTCCGACATCGGCTGGCGCGAAGGGTTCATCGATCTTGCAGGCCGGCCACTCGATCTGGCCTTCAAGCTGTATCCCTGGGAATGGATGATGGCGGAGCCATTCGCGGAGCACCTGCCGCGCGCGCCGACGCGATGGATCGAACCGCCGTGGAAGCAGGTGCTGTCCAACAAGTCCCTGCTGCCGGTGCTGTGGTCGATGTTTCCGGGTCATCCCAACCTGTTGCCGGCGTCCCATGAACCCCGTGACCTCGCCGGGCCCGTGGTAGGCAAGCCGCGCTTCGGGCGCGAAGGCGAGGGCGTGTTCCTCGCCGATCAAGGCGTTCAGTTCGGTGAGCACGGCATGGTGTACCAGGCCCGGGCGTCGTTGTTCGAGCATGCCGGACGCCATGCGTTGCTGGGCGTCTGGCTGGTCGGCGATGAGGCGGTGGGCATGGGGATCCGCGAAGATGACGGCTGGATCACGCGAGATACCAGTCGGTTCGTGCCCCACGGCTTCCGCTGACCGCGATCGCTTCATGCCAGATTGCGACGCAGTGCCGCTTGGCAGCCTGCGCCGGATGCGGGAAGCTGGCAGCCCGTTTCCCTGGCAGCAGACTGCATGAACCTCGCCCTGATCGTGATCGACGTGCAACGTGGCCTGTTCGAACCGGCGCCGGCCGATGCCGATGCGGTCATCGAACGCATCAATGCGCTGTCGGCGAAGGCACGGCAGGCGGGTGCCCCGGTGATCTTCGTGCAGCACGAGCGCGGCGGCGACCTGGTGCCGGAATCGGACGAGTGGGCGCTGCACCCGGCGTTGTCGCTGGAGCAGGGCGACCATCGCATCCGCAAGGCGACGCCGGATTCGTTCCTGCGCACGGGGCTGGACGAAGTGTTGTCGTTCTGCGGCGTGGAAGGCGTGGTGCTGTGCGGCTACGCCACCGAATTCTGCGTTGACACCACCACGCGCAGCGCCGCCGCGCACGGTTACCACGTGCTGCTGGCCTCCGACGCCCACACGACCCACGACAAGCCGCACGCCGATGCCGGCCAGATTCGCGAGCACCACAACGCCACGCTGCCGGCGATCCGCAGCTTCGGGGTCAGCATCCGCGCGCTGCCGGCCGACGGGATCGCCTTCGCCGCCTGATCCGATGCTGCGGCGCCCGCTGGCGCGGGCCGCGCAATCGGCGACAATACGCCGCCATTTCCGCCGCCGAGCCGCCGCCATGAGCGCCACGACCGCCGACCTGCTGGCCAACGGCCAGCGCTACTACCTGCCCGTCTACCGCCCGCGCGAGGTCATTCTTGAGCGCGGCCAGGGTGCGCGCGTCTGGGATAGCACGGGGCGCGAATACCTGGACCTGTCCGCAGGCATCGCGGTCTGCGGCCTGGGCCACAACGATCCGGACCTGGTCGCGGCGCTCACCGAGCAGGCCGGCAAGCTCTGGCACACGAGCAACGTGTTCTACAGCGAGCCGCCGTTGCGCCTGGCCGAGGAACTGGTGACGGCCTCGCGCTTCGCCGAACGCGTGTTCCTGTGCAACTCCGGTGCGGAAGCCAACGAGGCGGCGATCAAGCTGGTGCGCAAGTGGGCCGCCTCGCAGGGCCGGCCGGCCGACCAGCGCGTCATCGTCACCTTCCGGGGCAGCTTCCACGGTCGCACGCTGGCCACGGTCACCGCGACCGCGCAGCCGAAGTACCAGGAAGGCTACGAGCCACTGCCTGGCGGCTTCCGCTATGTCGACTTCAACGACCTGACCCAGCTCGAGATCGCAATGTCCTGCGGCGATGTGGCCGCGGTGATGCTGGAGCCGGTGCAGGGCGAGGGCGGCGTGATGCCGGCTGCGCCGGGTTTCCTGAGCGCGGTGCGCGCGCTGTGCGACCACTACGGCGCGCTGCTGGTGCTGGACGAGATCCAGGCCGGCATGGGCCGCACCGGCACGCTGTTCGCGCACTGGCAGGATGGCGTGGTACCCGACATCGTCACCCTGGCGAAGGCGTTGGGGGGGGGCTTCCCGGTCGGCGCGATGCTGGCCGGCCCGAAGGTCGCGCAGACGATGCAGTTCGGCGCGCACGGCACCACGTTCGGCGGCAATCCGTTGGCGGCGGCGGTGGCCCGCGTGGCGCTGCGCAAGCTGGCGTCGCCGCAGATCGCCAACAACGTCGCGCGGCAGTCCGCCGCGCTTCGCAAGGGCCTCGATGCGATCAACGCCGAACTCGGCCTGTTCGCGCAGGTGCGCGGCCGCGGCCTGATGCTGGGCGCCGTGCTGAATGCGAAATATGCCGGCCGCGCCGGCGAGGTGCTGGATCTCGCCGCCGCCCAGGGCCTGCTGATGCTGCAGGCCGGTCCCGACGTGCTGCGCTTCGTGCCTGCGCTGAACATCACCGACGAAGAAGTGAGCGAAGGCCTCAAGCGCCTGCACGCTGCGCTCAGGGCGTTCGCGATACCGGGCTGACCGACCCGGCAACGTCCTGCCGGAGAACGAGGAAGGCGGCGCTGCCGTCCGCGTCGCCTTCGAACCGCAGGTCGATGGCGTGCCGTTCGCACAGCCTTCGCACGATCGACAGGCCGAGCCCGAAGCCCGTGCTGTCTTCGCTCTTGGCGAAGGGGACGAAGTCGCCCTCGCGGACAGCGCGGCCGGGATTGCGTATGGCGAGCACGTCGCCCTCGGCCGAGATGGCGATGCGCCCTGCCCGGGTGTGGGCGAAGGCGTTGCCGACGAGGTTGGCCAACAGGACCTGCAGCACGGGCGCCGCGAGTGTGCTGGTGACGTCCGTCGCGACATCGAAGGTCACCTCGACGCGCTTGCCTTCCAGCAGCGGCGACTGTTCGACCACGACACGTTCCAGCAACGGCAGCACGCGCGTGCCCGGCGTCGGCGTCGCCGTCGATGCGGGCTGTTCACGCGCCAGCGCCAGCAGCAAGGCGACGGTCTGCTCGAGATGTGAAGCGGACTGCCCGATATGGTCGACGCTGGCGCGCGCCGTCGCACTCAACCCCGTGTCGGCGGAAAGCCGCTCGCTGGCGGCGCGGATCACGGTCAAGGGCGTGCGCAGTTCGTGGCTCGCGTCGCGGGTGAACTCGCGCTCGCGCTCGACGAAGGCGTGTACGCGCGCGATCAGATCGTCCAGGCGGCGCGCGAGCAGCCCGACCTCGTCATCCGGGAAGCCGGCGGCGAAGTTCGGCGGCAGTCGCTCCGGCGTCGCTTCGCCGACGGCATCCGCCAGCCGGGAGAGGGGCGCCGTGGTCCGCCGTGCCAGCCAGCCCCCCAACAGCAGCGCGAGTGCGACCGCCAGCGCGCCGGTCCATGCGAAGAGTTGCAGCATCTGCGTGCGCATCGGCCGGACCGCCAGCAGGCCGCTGACCTCGGCGACAAGCCAGGCGCGCGTGGCGGGTGCCGGTGGATCCAGCGCGCGCAGGTGGTAGTGGCGCCCCGCCGGAGCAGGGAACTCCCTGCGCGCCGGCTCTTCGCGCAGCACATGGCCGATCCCGTCGGGCAGATCATCGATCCGTTCCACCACCGACATGAAGCCATTGCGCGGTACGGACCAGCGTCCGTGCGCCGCGCGATGCTCCAGCTGCGTGGCCGCCTCGCGTGCGAGCAGCGTGTCGAACAGCTGGTCTTCGACCGTGTAGACGAAGAGCAGCGCATACAGGCCGAACAGCGCGGCCATCGCCAGCGTGAAGCCCGCGAACACCAGCATCATCCGGTTGCGCAATCGGCGCCGTGGCATGGCGGTGGCGACGCTCATCCATCGGCCTCCAGGCGGAAGCCGACGCCGTGCACGGTCTTCAGCAGGGGCGTGGCGAACGGCTTGTCCAGCACCTGGCGCAGCAGATAGAGATGCGTGCGTAGCGGGTCCGATTCCGGTGGCGCGTCTCCCCACAGGCGCTGGATCAGCTCGCTGCGCGTGAGCGTGCGCGGCCAGGCCTCGGCCAACGCGAGCAGGATCTGGTACGCGGTCTGGTGCAGGTCAAGCGCCTCGCCATGTCGCGTCGCGCGCGCATGGCGGCGATCGATGCACAGCGTGCCGATCCGCAGCAGGTGGGTCCCGCCCGCGCGGTGGCGCTGGGTGAGCGCCTGGCAGCGTGCGACCAGTTCCGCACCGGCGAATGGCTTGACCAGATAGTCGTCGGCCCCGGCGCTGAATCCCTGCAGCTTGTCCTCCAGCGCGTCGCGGGCGGTCAGCATCAGCACCGGGACGTGGCGGTCCGCCTGTGCGCGCAGCCGCTCGCACAGGCGCAGGCCATCCAGCGCGGGCAGGCCCACGTCGAGCACCAGCACGTCGGGGGGTGCATCCAGTGCCATCCGTAGGCCGCTCAGGCCGTCCGAAGCGAATTCCACGGCCATGCCGGCATCGGTGAACAGGTGCTGCAACTGCGCCCGTAACAGGGCGTTGTCTTCGATCACCAGGATGCGGGGCGCGGATGCCGCCATGGTTCAACCGTCGATGCGTTGCAGGAGGGCTTTAGCTTCCGCCATGTCCGGCGTGGCGGCCAGCACCTTTTGTACCAGCGATTTCGCCTGCGCCCGTTCGCCAAGGCGGAGATGGGCCTCGGCCGCACCGAGCTTCAGCTGTGGCTGCGCCATGTACGGCATCGCCAACTGCATCAGGGTCAGTGCATGCCGCAGGTCGTCATCGCCGCCCGCTGCCTGCGCCTGGTAGTAGCCCAGCAACCCCAGCAAATCCACGTGATAGCGCGCGCGATCATGCGCCAGTGCATCCGCTGCGCCACGGACATCGCCGCTGCGGGCCCGGGCGGCGAGCGCCATCGTCAGTTCGTCGCGCCATGGCGCGCGCGCGACCGGTACGCGACCCGTCGCGCGCACGATGGCCTCGGCGACGCCGGGCGTGGAATAGGGGTTCTGGCCGGTGACGAGGCGCCCGTCCACCACGACCTTCGTCATCATCAGCGGTGCTTCCTGCCACTGCGCTCCGCGCGCGCGCAACGCGTCCTCGAGCAGCCAGGGAAATTCCTTTGCCCAGCGCTTGCCGAATACGGCTTCCTCTTCGTTGGTGAATCCGGTCATCGCCTTGCCCGCGACCAGCAACGTGCCGTCGGCAAGCTCCACATCCACCAGCGCGGCCGGCCCGTGGCAGACCGCGCCGATCACAGCGCCCTGCGTGTACGCCTCCGCGAGCAATGACGCGAGCGCAGCGTCGCGTGGCAGGTCGAACATGGCGCCCTTGCCGCCCACGACGTAGATGGCCGCGTAGTCCGCCGCCTTCACGTCGCGGGTCGAACGCGTCACCGCCAGCGTGCGCATGGTCTCCGCATCACCCAGCAGGGCGGCGTTGAAGGGCTCGTCTGCGTTGTACGTGTCGGCGTCCACGGCACCGCCCTGCGGGCTGGCGACATCCACCTCCAGCCCATTGGCTTTGAAGATCAGCCAGGCCTGTGACAGCTCGTCGAATTCGTAGCCGGGACGCGTCTTGCCTTGGTCGCGGCCTTCGCCACTGATGACGATCAGCACCTTGTCCGGCGCGGCAGCATGCGCGGGCAAGACGACGAGGGTGAGGAGCAGCGCGCCCAGCAGGCGCAGCGCGTCGGGAATCAGGGACATGGGGCGGATCTCCGGGTGAGGGCCGCCAGTCTCCTGCGCCCGGATCAAGCAAGTTTCAAACGCGCGCTCACCAGCCGGTCTGCGGGCCGAACACGTAACGCTTCAGCGCCTTGCCGAAGCTGCGTGCATCGGTGACGGTCTCCGCGTGCAGGCCGGCCTCGCGCGCGCCCTGTTGGTTGGAGAACTTGTCGTCGACGAACAGCGTGCTGCCGGCGTCCCACCCCAGCACCTCGAGTGCGCGTGCGAACGTCGCCGGGGCAGGCTTGCGCATCTGCAGTCCGCCGCTGGTCAGCACGCGGCCTTCGATCCTGGCCGCCATCGGCGCGACGATGCGGGGGATCGCGTGCGTCATCATCACGCCGTTGTTGGTCAGCACACCCAACGCGAGCGCAGGGTGCAGCGCGGCGATGCGCTCCAGCACGCCGTCGATGGCCGTGCTGCCGGCCATGCGCGACGCCAGCCACGTGTCTTCATCCACCACTACGCCCAACCCCTCGCCCAGTCGGCCGAGATAGCCGGCGGTGTCGATCGCGCCGCTGTCGTATTCGGTTTCCAGGCCCGAGACGAACAACACCTCGCGCACGCGTTCGGATGCGCAGCCAGCGTGCGCGGCGAGGTGTGCGATCCGCAGATCGTGCCGGTAGTGGGCCAGGACGCCGTCGAAATCGAACAGCACCTGGTGGATGCGGGGCTTCATCCCGCGGCGACCACCTTGAAGGCCTCGCGGGCGGCGGCGATCGTCGCGTCGATGACGTCGGGTGTGTGCGCGCTGGACATGAAGCCGGCTTCGAACGCGGACGGTGCGAGGTAGACGCCGCGCTCCAGCATCGCGTGGAAGAAGCGGTTGAACGCCGCGGTGTCGCAGGCGATCGCCTGCGCATAGGTGTCGACCTGCTGGTCGGTGAAGAACAGCCCGAACATCGCGCCGACGCGCGTGGTGGTCAGCGGAACGCCGGCATCGCGCGCGGCGGCTTCCAGGCCTTCGCAGAGCGTCGCCGTCGCCGCGGCGAGGCGGTCGTGGAAGCCCGGCGCCTGGATCAGTTCCAGCATCGCCAGGCCTGCGGCCATCGCCACCGGGTTGCCGCTCAGCGTGCCGGCCTGGTAGATCGGGCCTGCCGGCGCGATCTGCTGCATCAGGTCGCGACGGCCACCGTAGGCGCCCACCGGCATGCCACCGCCGATGATCTTGCCGAAGGTGGTCAGGTCCGGCGTGATGCCGTAGTGCGCCTGCGCACCGCCGAGGGCGACGCGGAAGCCGGTCATCACCTCGTCGAAGATCAGCAGCGCGCCATGCTGCGTGCACAGGGCACGCAGGTGCTGCAGGTAGCCTTCGCGCGGCGGCAGGCAGTTGGCGTTGCCGACGACGGGCTCGATGATCAGGCAGGCGATCTCGCTGCCGTACTGCTCGAACAGCGCGGTCGCGCCATCGACATCGTTGTAGCTCAGCGTCAGCGTCAGTTCGCTGAGGCCCGCCGGCACGCCGGGCGAGGTCGGCACGCCCAGCGTCAGCATGCCGCTGCCGGCCTTCACCAGGAACGAATCGCCATGGCCGTGGTAGCAGCCTTCGAACTTGACGATCCGGTTGCGCCCGGTCGCGCCGCGCGCCAGGCGTATCGCCGACAGCGTGGCTTCGGTGCCCGAGTTGACCATGCGCACCATCTCGCACGACGGCACCAGCCGCGTGATCGCGTCCGCCATCGTCACTTCGGCCGGGCAGGGCGCGCCGTACGACAGGCCGTCCTGGATCGCCGCCTGCACGGCTTCGCGCACGGCCGGATGGTTGTGGCCGACGATCATCGGCCCCCACGAACCGACGTAGTCGATGTAGCGGTTGCCATCCACGTCATGCAGCCAGGCGCCATCGGCGCGCTGCACGAAGAACGGTTCGCCGCCCACGGACTTGAACGCGCGCACCGGCGAATTGACGCCGCCGGGCAGCAACTGCTGGGCGCGGGTGAAGAGGGCGTGGGACTGATCGTGGTTCATGGGTCTTCCAGGGAGAGCGGAACAGGGTCTGGCGTCAGCGCAAGAACGCGGCGGCATAGGCCTTGGCTGCGGCGACAGGATCGGCCGCCTCGAACACACCGCCGATCACGGCGACCAGGTCGGCGCCGGCCGCCACCAGAGGGCCCATATTGTCCGGCGTTATGCCGCCTATCGCCACCCGCGGGACGCCCAGCGCCGCGGCGGCGGCGAGTAGTGTCGGCGTGGCGCGTCGCGTCGTGATCTTGCTCGTGGTCGGGAAGAAGGCGCCGAAGGCCACGTAGCTGGCGCCTGCGGCCACCGCGCGTTCGGCCAGCGCGATGTCGTCGTAGCAGGAGGCGCCGACGATGGCCCGCGGTCCAAGCGCGGCGCGCGCGGCTGCGATGTCGCCGTCGTCCTCGCCCAGATGGACGCCTGCCGCGCCCACGTCGGCGGCGAGCGCGACCTCGTCGTTGATGATCAGCGGTACGCCGGCGCGTGCGCACAGCGCCTGCAAGGCCGTGGCCTGCGTGCGCCGAAGGCCGGCGTCCGCGCCCTTCTGCCGGTACTGCAGCCACGTCGCCTGCGGCAGGACCGCCGCCACGCGCGCCAGCAGGCGCGCGGTGTCCGGTTCCTCGGGCGTGATCAGGTACAGCCCGCGGGCAGGGCGGACGGATGGCGGCAGCGAGGTCATCGATGAACTTCCGGTGCGCGGGCGGCGATGGGACAATGACCGCTCCTTCCAGCCGGCATTATCCGATGACCGACGCCACCGACACCATGTTCCGCACCTGGATGTGCGTGGTCTGCGGCTTCATCTACCACGAGGCCGATGGCCTGCCGGAAGAGGGCATCGCCCCGGGCACGCGCTGGGCGGATATCCCGGACGACTGGACCTGCCCCGACTGCGGCGTGGGCAAGGACGATTTCGAGATGGTGGAGCTGGACTGAGGCGTTCGCCGCCCCGAGGATCCGCAGCCGCTGTCGGCCTCAATGCATCCGCGACGTGCGCACCGCGCTGAGTTCCACCAGTTGCTCGCGCATCGCCGGCGCGTCGTTCGCTTCCGGCGACAGGTGCAGGTAACGCGCCAGGTCGCGTTGCGCACCGGCCTTGTAGTCCATCTTCAGGTAGGCCAGTCCGCGGTCGCGCAGCGCGTCGGGCTGGTCGGGCGTCAGTTTCAGCACGCGGTCGGCGCTGCGCGCGGCGCGGTCCCATTCCTCGCGCTCGGCGTAGAGACCATGCAGGTTGCGCAGCGTACGCACGAGGATGGCGCGGTGCGAGGCGGGATTGAGAATGTGCAGCAACGCGGCATCGTCGGGGACGTCGCCCCCCAAGTGCGGCTTGGCACGCTCACGCAGTTCGTCCACGCCAAGCGGGCGTCCGCCGTTGAAGGGATCCATCACCAGCAGGCCGTCGTCGACCGGCAGGCGGACCAGGAAATGGCCGGGAAACGACACGCCGTCCAGGGGCACGCCCAGCCGGCGCGCGACTTCCATCTGCACCATCGCCAGCGACACGGGATTGCCGAGGCGGCGCTCGAACACCTCGTTGAGGTAGCTGTTGCGCGGGTCGTAGTACTCGTCGTGGTTGCCGGTGTAGCCCAACTCGTCGAACAGGTGCCGGTTGATGGCCGCCATCTTCAGCGGCCATGGCTCGATTGTGGCGATCTCGTGGCGGAGATGTTCCGCGTGGCTCTGGACCAGCGTGTCGTACAGGTCGGGGTCCAGTCCGGGGTATTCGTCGCGCGCGATCAGCAGCGCAGTTTCCAGCAGCGGCACCGTGTCATCGGGCTGGCTGGCCAACGCATTCCATTCCGGCAATGTCAGTCGATCCCCCATGCCGACAGACTGGGGCCAATTCCGCCGCGAATCAAGCCTCAGCGGACGGGCGGAATGCCCTTGCCGAGGGTGAGCTCCGCACCGTCCTGGAGCTTGAGGCGTTCGGCTTCGCCGGCATTCAGTTCCAGCACAAAGCGGGCGGGCTGGTCGCTCGGATAGGACGGGCAGGCATTCCCCGCCGAGCAGGGGGGCACGTTGCGCTGCTGGGTGACCAGCTTGCGGCCCGTGTCGAAATAGAGGATGTCCAGCGGGATGCGCGTGTTCTTCATCCAGTAGGCCTGCGGTTCCTCGGCCTCGTGGATGAAGAGCATGCCGGTGCCGTCCGCCAGCGTGTCGCGGAACATCAGGCCGCGCGCGCGCTCGGTGTCGTCGTCGGCGATCTCGACGGCATAGCGTTTGCCGCCGATCTCCACCCATTCGCCACCGCTGGCGCAGCCGCTGAGCAGGAGGGTCGAGGCGAACAGGACGGGGAGCAGACGGCGCATGGCGGCTTCCGGCGGTCGGGTCGCCAGTCTACCGGTTCACGCCGCGCCGGCGTGTCAGCCGACCGGTACGTTCGCCTGGACCTGGCCCCGGACCCAGGTGGCGATGCGGTTCGCGACCCGTGCGTTGTCGCGGTAGTACGCGGCGTTGTCGGCCAATGCATGCCAGCGCTGCTGGTCGCGGCACAGGTGATGCAGCTGCACCACGAAGCGCTGCATGAGCGAGCCATCCGGCATCGCGCCGCCGGCCTGCGTGCCATGCATCAGGTCGAGCAGCAGGAGCATGCCGTCCTGGCAATGCTCGGCCTGGATGCGCGCCCCCATGTACAGCAGGTCCAGCTGCGCCGCCGTAAGCAACGTGATGCCCGGGTCCGCCAGACTCTGGCCCGGCCCACCCTGAAGGGCCTGCAAGGCCTGGTCCAGTGCGCTGGGCGCATCGTCGACGCCGCGGATGATGGACTCGGCCGACGCGACATCGTCGGTTCCCGCGGCTTCTTCATGTGAGTCGGACATCGTGCATTCCTTGCAGGGTCGTCGATGTGGATCGCTGCCGAGGAAGGTCATCGGCAGCATCGTTCGTCGTCGACTATATGAACACAAAATGTTCGCGTCAATTAACTTTGATAGTGATGCGCGACCGTGCTCGTGCGCGTAAGTTTCCGGCATGGCAGACGAACGAGAAAAATTCGCGCAACGCCTCGTGCACGCGATGCAGCAGGCCGGTTACGAGCCGCGCCCGATTGTCCTGTTCCATCTTTTCAATGCGAAATACCGCGGCGCTTCGGTCACGTTCCAGACCGTGTCGCGCTGGCTTCGCGGACGCGCGATGCCGGAGCAGGACAAGCTGCAGGTGATGGCCGATCTGCTCGGCATCGAACCGCATGCGCTGCGGTTCGGTGTGTCGCCGCGCTCCCGCGTGGCGGAAGCGCGGCCGCCGTGGCCGGCTGGTGCCGGCAGCCGCGAGCGGCAGGTGGTGGAGGCGTTCCTCCAGCTACCGCCGAAGAAGCGCGAGCTCGTCGGAGAACTGGTGAAGGCGCTGTCCGACAGCGCCTAGGCGCTGCGGATCACTTCAGCACGATCGGCGGTTCGCCGCCGACGATGACGATGTCCGCCGGGCGGCGGGCGAACAGACCCACGCTGACGACGCCGGGGATCTGGTTGATCCCGCGCTCCATCGCCACCGGATCGGTGATCGACAGGTTGTGGATGTCCAGGATGACGTTGCCGTTGTCGGTCACGGTGCCGTCGCGCCAGACGGGCTGGCCGCCGGTCAGCGCCAGGATCTCGCGTGCGACCAGGCTGCGTGCCATCGGGATGACTTCCACCGGCAGCGGGAACTTGCCCAGCACGGGCACCTGCTTGCTCGGGTCGACGATGCAGACGAACTGCTTGCTCGCCTCGGCGATGATCTTCTCGCGCGTCAGCGCGGCGCCGCCGCCCTTGATCAGGCGCTTGTGCGGGTCGCACTCGTCGGCGCCATCCACGTACAGCGAGAGCGTGCCGGCGTGGTTGAGGTCGAGCACCTCGATGCCGTGCTGCTTCAGCCGCGCGGTGCTCTGCTCGGAGCTGGAGACCGCACCCTTGATGCGGTCCTTGATGCCGGCCAGCGCATCGATGAAGAAGGCGACGGTCGAGCCGGTGCCCACGCCGACGATCATGCCGTCCTCGACGAACTCGATGGCCTTTTCGCCGGCCAGGCGCTTTGCTTCGCTCATGGGGTTGCAGTATCAGGAAGAGAGAGAGAGGTTCATTCGAGCGCGAGCAGGAATTTCCACTGCGCGGCGGTGACCGGCAGCACGGACAGGCGGTTGCCGCGCTGGACCAGCGCGAAGCCTTCACCGAGATCGTCGGCGTGCTGCTTGATCTCGTCGAGCGTGATCGTGCGCTTGAGCTTGCGTTCGAACTTCACGTCCACCAGCGACCAGCGCGGTTCCTCGCGCGTGCTCTTCGGGTCGTAGTAGTCGGACTTGGGATTGAACTGGGTATCGTCCGGATAGGCCGCCGCCGCCACGGTGGCGGTACCGACGATGCCGGGTTCCTTGCAGTTCGAGTGGTAGAACAGCACGCCGTCGCCGACCTGCATGGCGCGCATGAAGTTGCGCGCCTGGTAGTTGCGCACGCCGTTCCACGGCTCCGTGCCGACCTTCTTGAGGTGGTCGATCGAAAAGGTGTCCGGCTCCGATTTCATCAGCCAGTAGTGCTTGCGTGCGCTCATTGCGGGAGTTCCGGCGTAACGGCAGAGGGGGTCAGGGTGTCGCGCTCGGTGCAGATCGCGTCCAGCGGCACGTCCCAGGCCTGGGCGCCGACCGAGGCCACGCGCTGTGCCTCGAACCCGACGCCGACCAGCCAGGGGGGCGCGGGGTGTTGCAGGCGCGACGCCAGCGTGCGGTCGTACCAGCCGCCACCCATGCCGAGCCGGTGACCTGCGCCGTCGAAGCCCACCAGCGGCACCGCGATCAGTGCCATCTCGCTCGCGGACAGCCCGGAACGCGGATCGATATCGGGTTCGGGAATGCCGTAGCGGTTGGTCACCAGTTCATCGCCGGGACGCCACGGCGCGAAGCGCAGGGTGTCGTCGTCGGCCAGTACCGGCAGGCAATAGACCACGCCTTTCGGCAGGCGCAGCTGCCAGCTGTGCAGCCCGATCTCGCCATCCATCGCCCAGTAGCCGGCGGCATAGCCGCTGGCTGGCGCGAACGGCAGCGCCAGCAGGTGCGTGGCGAGCGTGTCGGCCCCGGCGATGCGTTCGGCGGCGGAGATGGCCTTGCGGCGTGCGCGGAGGTCGCGGCGCAACGCATCGCGCTGGGCCGTCATGGTCGCGGGGAGGGGCGGGTGGGCATGCGTGAATTTTACGGCATGCGCCCCGGCGTTGCCGGGGTGGGACCGCGGGAGCGGCGTCAGTCACGGCCCTGGGCGTCGGGTCCCCGGTGCAATCGGCTTCATTTCGAAGTCATCCCGCTCAAGGGCGGGTGCAACAGGACCGGCCGGGTCGCGGCTGATGCCGCTGCCGCGGGAAAAATACGTCCTCCGCCATCAACGATGCTCACGAAACGACCTTGAACCCGGGGTTCAAGTGGGAAGGCTGGGGAACCATCGGGCTTTCCGCTGCGAGGCAGACCTGCACTCCCGGTACCGTCGCCATCCCGTGGTCGTCATTAAGGGACAAGGCGAATGTTTGCGTGCGCTGTCGAGGACAGCAGAGGACGCGAAGCCAGTATAGCGGCTGGAAAAAAGTTGCCTAGCCCGTTCGTCGGCGGATTCAGTGCGCAGTCGGTGTGGTGCGTATGCCGTTACGGTGCGCCGAGCGCGGCATCGAGCTTGCGATGCAGGTCCTGCAGCGTGCGTTCCACGTCGCGGTTGCGTGCGTGCTGTTCGTCGCGCATCTGCTGCAATTCGTGTGCCAGGTTCAGCGCAGCGAGCACCGCCACGCGATCCACCGCCGCCATCCGGTTGCTGCCGCGCACTTCGCGCATGCGGCTGTCGAGCAGCTTGGCGGCCGCCATCAAGCTGGAGCGTTCGTCGGGCGAGACACCCACGGTGTACTCGCGATCGAGGATGTGGACGCTGACGGGCTCGGTGGCGCTCACGTGTGCTGCTCCAGGGATTTCAGGCGGCTGATCATCGCTTCGACCCGCGAACGCGCCTGTTCGTTCTTGGCCAGCAGTTGCGCGCGTTCGCCCACCAGCTGTTCCTGATGCTGGCGCAGGCTGCGGTTCTCCTCGGACAGCCGCTGGCAGCGGTCCGCCAGGTCCTGGATGCGCGCGCTGAGCGCGCGGAGCTGGTCGAGCAGGTCGGCGTTGTCCATGGCGGCCACGATAGGCATGCGCTCGGCGGGTGGTCAAGGGCGGCCGGGCAGGGGATGCGCCGGCGGTCGCGGCGCGGCGTTCAGGAGGCGACGCGGATACCGGAGCCGGGATAGTACTCGCGGATGAATCGCAGGCACTGGTCCGGGCTGAGCGCCTGCGCGACCCAATGGCCCTGTACTTCGTCGCAGCCGTGGCTGCGCAGGAATTCGTACTGGTCCCACGTCTCCACGCCTTCGGCGACCACCTTCAGCGCCAGTGACTGGCCCATGGTGATGATCGTGCTGGTGATGGCTTCGTCATCGCTGTCGTGGGTCAGGTCGCCGATGAACTCGCGATCGATCTTCAGCGTGGTCAGCGGCAGGCGCTTGAGGTAGGCCAGCGACGAATAGCCGGTGCCGAAGTCGTCGATCGCCAGGGAAATGCCCAGGCGCCGGCACGCGCGCAGCGTGTCGGCGTTCTGTTCGGGGTTGGCCATGATGACGCTTTCGGTCAGCTCCAGTTCCAGCCGGCTGGCCGGGATGCCGGTCTCCTGCAGCGTGCGGGCCACCACCGCCTGCAGGTCGCCGCGCTGCAGCTGCGTAGCCGACACGTTGACCGCCACGGAGAGCTCCTCCAGTCCGGCATCGTGCCAGCTGCGCAGCGTGAGGCAGGCTTCGCGCAACGCCCAGGCGCCGAGCTCGAGGATCATGCCGGACTCTTCGGCCAGCGGGATGAACTGCGCCGGCGACACCATGCCGAATTCACGGCTGTCCCACCGCAGCAGCGCTTCCACGCCGGTGATGCGCTGACGCGAGATCGACAGGCGCGGCTGGAACACCAGCGAGAGTTCGTTGCGGTCGATCGCGCGCCGCAGCGCGCTGGCCAGGATGGCGCGATGGCGGTTCTTCTCGTCCATCGTCTCCGAATACACCTGGTAGGTGTGCCGGCCCATGGCCTTGGCCTGGTACATCGCCGTGTCGGCATGCTTGAGCAGTTCGGTCGGAACCTGCGCATGCTCGGGATACAGGCTGATGCCGATCGAGGGCGAGACCGCCAGTTCCAGCCGCTCCCCGAAGTTCAGCGGCGCACGGAAGGCCTGGATCAGCCGCTTCGCGACGTCTTCGGCATCCGGCAGGCCGTTGATGTCTTCCAGCACCACGGTGAATTCGTCGCCGCTCAGGCGGGCGACCGTGTGCTGGGTGCCGACGGTCTGCTGCACGCGCGCGGCGGCAGCGCGCAGGATGCGGTCGCCGGTCGCATGGCCCAGCGAGTCGTTGATGTCCTTGAAGCGGTCCAGGTCGATGAACAGCACCGCCACGTGGCCGTGCTCGCGACGCGCACGCACGATGGCGCGCGACAACCGCTCCGACAGCAGCGATCGGTTCGGCAGGCTGGTCAGCGTGTCGTAGTTGGCCAGGTAGCGCAGCTCCTGCTCGGCGCGCTTCTGCTCGGTGATGTCGGTGAGCACCTGGACGTACAGGGGGCGCTCGCCGCTGGCATCGGGCACCACGTTGGTCTCGATGCGGCAGAGGATCTCCTCGCCGTCCTTGCGCACTTTCCACACTTCGCCGGACCAGCGCCCGGTCAGGCGGAGCTCGCGGTTCATGCGCTCGAAGAAGGCTTCTTCATGCTGGTCGCTGTCCAGCATGGTCATCGGCTGGCCGATGATCTCGTCCTCGGCGTAACCGGTGATGCGGGTGAACGCCGGGTTGATGGTGATGAACTGGTGCGCCCAGTCCAGCACCGCCACCGCTTCATTCATGCTGCGCATCACCTCGCCGGCGATGCGGTGCTCGTATTCGGCGTTGCGGCTGGCGGTGATGTCGCGCGCGGTACCTGCGATGCGCACAGGTTGGCCTTCGGCATCGCGCTCCACCACGCGGCCGCGTGCGCGCACCCACACCCACGTGCCGTTGCCCTGCATGTCCATGCGGTGCTCGGAGGTGAAGATCGGCACCTTGCCCTGCAGATGCAGACGCAGGCGCTCCATCACCAGCGGCAGGTCTTCCTCGTGGATCGTCGGGACTTCGCCCTGGCGCGTCAGCACGGTGATGTCGGAGGTCTGCACGGCGGTTTCGTCCGCGCGCATGCGGTACAGCCTGCGCTGCACCAGGTCGTAGTCCCAGAACTGTTCGCCCGAGGCCCACAGCGCCAGTTTCAGGCGCTCGTCGCGGTTGCGCAGCGATTCGCTGCGCGGCGGTTCCGGCGTCACTTGCCGCGCCACCAGCCAGGCCTGCCACCAGCGTCGCGTGCCGATCACCACCACGCCCAGCAGCACCGCGCCGGCCAACACCATGGTCAGGGGCCGGGACGACAGCGGGGACGCCGTTGCGAGGAGTGCAGCGACAGGAAGGGGGTGCATGGGGGTGGACGGACCGTCCGGGCCAAGGCGATACCGGAGTGTAGGCATGCGTACACACGCACAACAAGCCGGGGCGTGGCTTTTCGTTGGTACACTTGCGGGGTTGTCCGAAACCTTCAGCGGATTGCGTTCTTCTATGCCCGACCTTCCCGATATCGCCGCCGTCGACGCGGCATCCCGCCAGTTGGGACTGGCGACGGACGCCTCGGAGCTGCACGGCGCGCTGTGTGGCTGGCTGGCCGGCGGCGGCGCCGCCGACGGTACCTGGCTGGCTCGCGCGCTCGCCGACGATGCCCTGCCCGCACCCGCACCGGGCAGCGTGCTGGACCAACTGCGCGAAACCGCCGTCGTCCAGCTCGAAGACCGCGGTTTCTCCTTCGATCTGCTGCTGCCCACGGCCGACCGTCCGCTGGACGAACGTGCCGAAGCGCTGTTCTCGTGGTGCCGCGGCTTCCTCGGCGCGTTCGGGCTCGCCGCCGGCGCGGCACCGCCGCTGTCTGAGGAAGGCCAGGAAGCGCTGCAGGACCTCGCGCGCCTCGCCAAGGCCTCGGCCGAGAGCAGCGAGGACGAGGAAGACGAGGACGCGCTGGCCGAACTGGAAGAGTTCGTCCGCGTCGCGGCCCTGCTGCTGCACGGCGATTGCGTGCTCGGGCCCCGGCATCGCCGGAGCCTGAACTGATGAAGGCGCTGACCGGCATCGCCGCGGCGGAGTTCGCCCGCCGGCGCCGGCAGTTGATGCGGATGGCCGGCAACGACGCCATCCTGGTGCTGCCGGCCGCGGCGGAGCGCATCCGCAGCCACGACACCCACTACCCGTATCGGCAGGATTCCGACTTCTGGTACCTGTGCGGGTTCCCCGAACCCGATGCGGTGCTGGTGCTGGTACCGGGGCGCAAGCATGGCGAGGCGATCCTGTTCTGCCGCGAGCGAGATCCCGAACGCGAAGGCTGGGACGGTCCGCGCGCCGGCCAGGATGGCGCAGTCAACGAGTTCGGGATGGATGATGCCTATCCCATCGACGATCTCGACGAGATCCTGCCCGGGCTGCTCGAAGGCCGCTCGCGGGTGTACTACCACTTCGGCCGCGATGCCGACTTCGACCTCAAACTGATCGGCTGGGTGCGCCACGTGCGTGCGCAGGTGCGCCAGGGCGCACAGCCGCCGCACGAGTTCCTCGAACTGGGCCACCTGCTGCACGACCTGCGCCTGTTCAAGTCGAAGGACGAGATCAAGCTGATGCAGCGCGCCGCCGACATCAGCGTGCAGGCGCACCAGGCCGCGATGCGTGCCGCGCGTCCCGGCATCCGCGAGTACGAACTGCAGGCCGATCTGGAACGCGTGTTCCGCGCCCATGATGCCTGGCCGGCCTACAGCAGCATCGTCGGTGCGGGACACAACGCCTGCGTGCTGCACTATCGAGCCAACACCGCGCAGGCGCGCGACGGCGACCTGGTGCTGATCGATGCCGGCGCCGAATACCGCGGCTATGCCTCGGACATCACCCGCACGTTCCCGGTCAACGGCCGTTTCACGCCGGCGCAGCGCGCGCTGCACGACCTGGTCGGCGAGGCGCAGCGGGCCGCGCTGGACTGCGCGCGCGTCGGCGTGCCCTACGAGGCCGGCCACGTGGCCGCCGTGGAGACGCTCACCGAAGGCCTGCTGCGGATCGGCCTGCTGAAGGGCAAGCTGGAGAAGCACCTGGCCGAAGGCACGTACCGCCGCTTCTATCGCCACAAGACCGGCCATTGGCTGGGCCTGGATGTGCACGATGTCGGCGACTACCGCATCGACGGCGAGTCCCGCCTGCTTGAACCGGGCATGGTCTTCACCATCGAACCCGGCCTGTATGTCTCGCACGACGATACGACGGTGGACGCGAAGTGGCGCGGCATCGGCATCCGCACCGAGGATGACGTGCTGGTTACCGCCGACGGCCCCGTCGTGCTGACCGACGCGCTGGCGCGCAGCGCCGACGAGATCGAAGCGGCGATGGCATCCGCCTGACGGCGGCCTACTTCAACTGCACGCTTACCTCTCCAATCCACAGTTGACGCCAGCGCGCGAGCTTCTCCTCGGGTGACAGCCGCTGCGGCGAGGTCGATGCCGTGGGCGCGAAGGCGTCGCGCTCCTCCAGGCACCCGGTGTTGACCGCCGCGTACGTGCGCTCGCCGTCCTCGAACAGCACCGCCAACAGCACGCCGCACTCGCCGCACAGCAGGAATTGCGCGGCCAGCGAGCCCTGCCGATAGCGACGTAGACATTCAGGACGATGCGCATGAATGATCAGTTGCGCGTTCGCGTCCGACACCCATGCCGCGCCATGCGCGCGGCAGAAGCTGCAATCGCAGGCGCGAGGTGTCGTGGCCGGCGGCACCAGGGGCGTGGAGAAGGCGAGGGTGATCGCGCCGCAGTGGCAGCCGCCCGCCAGCGTTGGACGTTCCGCATCCATCCGGTGCGTCAACCGTCGACCGGGCGCCAGGCGGCGGGCGTTTCGTTGGTCACGTCCTCGGCGCGCGCCGTCGCGGCGTCGAGCGGCCGGATTTCCAGCGTCAACCCGAAGGCCAGGCAGGGATTCTCTTTGGCGATCCGGGCGGCGGCGTCCAGCGACTCGGCGACGATGAACCAGTAGCCGCCCACCAGTTCCTTCGCTTCGGCGAACGGGCCGTCGATGACGCCGTCGCGCGAGACGCATTTCCCGCGGGTCTCCAGGCGGCTGCCGGGCTTCAGCACGCCTTCGGCGAGACCGCGTTCGTACCAGACGTAGAAGCGGTCGATCGCGTCCTGCACGTCCTGCGGTGAGGCGGTGTCGTCCCACTGGCCGCGGGAGATCAGCAGATAGTCGGATGTCGTCATGGCGGGTCGCTTCTGTTCGTGGAGCGGAAGAGGGGAATGCCGGTGCGTGTACGCGATGCGGTCAGCAGATGCTGTGGCAGCGTCGGGGACGGCGGGTGCGGCAGCCTGCCTCGCGATGCGCCGCCTGACGGGCACCCGTCTGCGTGCGCCGGCTCGTCACGCAGCGGGGGTCCTCCAGTAGCTTGGCGAACAGCCGGTCCAGCTCGCGCTGCTCGTTCGGCGAGTAACTACGCAGCACCCAGCGGGCGTTACGGACGTAGAACCTCTCCGCAAGCGCCGGCGCCTCGCTTGCAAGCAAGGGGCCCTGGCCATCGAGCAGCAGGAACTTCTCGAATGACACCCGCGATCCGCGCCCCGATCCCCGGGTGCGAAAAGGACCCACGCCTATCCAGGTGACCTTGCCGGCAATCGCCTGATCGCCCCGCCAGGGCGAAAGACTGCCGATTCCCAGCACGGCGTCGAACGAGAGATCGCGTACCGATCCCATGCAATCGGACGATCCGAACGTGCCGTATGCATCGGGATCGCCTGTATGCGTTCGTTTGTAGGTCAGGATGCGCACGCTGTCCGGACTACTGTCCCGCCGGCGGCTCCCACAGCTCGACCTTGTTGCCTTCGGGGTCGAGCACCCAGCCGAACTTGCCCTGTTCGGATACCTGAGGATCGCCGACGACGTTGCAGCCTTCCTCGCGCAGCACCGCCAGCAGCGCGTCCAGGTCGGCCACGCGGAAATTGATCATGAAGCTCGCGGTGCTCGGCGCCATGTAGGTGGTGTCCTGCTTGAATGGACTCCAGATGGTCATGCCCGGCGGGCTGCCTTCGCCGCCCCACGGGAAGATCGCGCCGCCCCAGTCCGACACGTCGAGCCCGAGGTGGTCGCGGTACCACGCACTGAGCGCCTTGGGGTCCGCGGATTTGAAGAAGATGCCGCCGATGCCGGTGACGCGTTCCATGGTGGACCTCCGAGTGTGGTGGCGAAGCCTCGTTCGCAGCGGGCCGAGTGTGTCAGCCCGCCGGCGGCATCGCCAGTGAGGCCGCGCCGAGCGCCGCGAAGACGCCCAGCAGGATCACCAGCCCGTAGCGCAGGCGGAAGGGAATGTCGGGGCGGCCATAGAGGCGTTCGGCTTCATGCGTGTCGAGCAGCCAGCCGTGCTGGCAGACCGGACACGCGAGCTGGTAACGACGACCGTAGACGAAACCGAACAGCAGATCGAAGCGGCCGTACTGGTATCTGTACTGCGGTTCGAACTCGCGCATCTCGTCGCAGCGCGGGCAATGGTGGGGTTCCGGTGGCCCGACCACCACCACCCGCTCCCCCTGGCCGATCATGAACATCATGCGTGCATTCCCCCTGGCGTGCATGCGACTCCGCTGGACAGCGCGATTCTGTGGTGGTGCCTTGGCGCCGTCAAACGGCGCCAAGCAGGCTCACTGCACTTCCTGGAACGCCGGCCGTGTCAGGTTGTCCGCGTCGCCATCGGTACACAGGACTTCGTCTTCGATGCGGATGCCGCCGTAGGGACGGAGGGCGTCGACGCGCGCCCAGTCGACGCTGGCGGCGTGGCCGTTCTTCTTCACTTCGTCCAGCAGCAGGTCGATGAAGTAGAGCCCTGGCTCGATGGTGACGACCATGCCCGGTTCCAGCACGCGGGTCATGCGCAGGTACGGATGGCCCGCGGGGCGTTCGATGCGGCCACCGCGGTCGCTCGCCGCGAAGCCCGCCACGTCGTGCACCTGCAGGCCGATCGGATGGCCGAGGCCGTGCGGGAAGAACGCCGCGCTGACGCCGGTGGCCAGCGCCGCTTCCGGCGACACGGTGATCACGCCGAAGTCCTTCAGGATGCCCATCAGGGTGAGGTGTGCGTCCACATGCAGCTGCTTGTAATCCACGCCGCTGCGCACGCCCGCGCACATCGTCTGCTGCGCGGCATCCACCGCATCGATCATCGCCTGGAACTCGCAGCCAGTGTCGTAGGCGTGGGTGCGGGTGATGTCGCTGGCATAGCCATGGAAGCTGGCGCCGGCATCGATCAGGAAGCTGCGCAGCGGCGATGGCGCGACACGCTGCAGTTCGGTGTAGTGCAGCACCGCGGCGTGTTCGTTGAGGCCGATGATGTTGCCGTAGGGCAGGTCGTTGGCGTCCTGGCCGACGGCGGTGCAGTAGGCCATGTGGATGCCGAACTCGCTCTCGCCCGCGCGGAACGCCGCTTCCGCCGCGCGGTGGCCGCGCACGGCCAGGCGCTGCGCCTGCCGCATCAGCGCGATTTCATAGGGCGTTTTATAGGAGCGCTGATACTCCAGATACTGGATGACGGACTCGGGGTTGTTCGGCGTGTAATCCCCGAGCGCACTCTGCGGCTCGCCGAGGATCGCGCAGCGGGCTGCGGGCGGCAGCAGCGCGATGGCCTCCTCGGGCTTGCGGATGATGTGGATGTCGAAATGATCCACCCACCAGCCGCTCGGCGCATCCGGCACCACATGCCAGTAGTCGAACGGCTGGTAGAAAACCACCTTGGGCCGCTCGCCCGGCGTGTACACCAGCCAGCTGTAGGGCAGGCGTGTCATCGGCAGCCAGGCCTTGAACTGCGGATTGACCGCGTAGGGATAGTCGCGGTCGTCGAACACCTGCCAGTGCTGCGTGCCGCTGGGCACGACCAGATGGTCGAAACCACCGCGCGCCAGCGCTTCGTCGGCGCGGCGCTTCATCATCGCCAGGTGGTCGGCGTACAGCGGGACGAGGCGGGCGGCGAGATCGGCGGGTGCGTTCATGGCGGAGGCTCTTGCAGGAGAACCGCCATTTTGCCGCATCCGGCCCCTCGCAGGCCGCGGTGTCGGACCTAGTCGGCTTCCGGGCCGGCGTTGACCCACTGGCGCAGGCGCTCCAGCGGTTCGCGGTCGATGGTCAGGAAGCGCAAACCCGCGAACGCCTGGCCGGGCGTATTGGCTGGCGCGGACCACAGCAGGTGCGCACCGACATCGATCGGCACGTCCTGGCCGCGTTCGTCGCGCAGGTGGAAGCGCAGCTGGTACAGCGCATCCTCGGTCACGGGCTCGGTGGCCACCAGCAGCATGCCCGATTCGGACAGATTGCCCAGGCGGCCGATGACCTGTTCGGTCATCAGGTCGAACACGGCCACGGGCTTGGGCACGTTGCGCCGGCGGGCGCGGCGGAACTCGCGCATCATGCGGCGTCTCCTGCGGGTTCGGCGTCGCCGCGGCGGCCGGTGAGGCTGCGCAGCGCGTTGAGCGTGGCATTCCATGCGCGGTCAATCAGGCGGCCGCGATCCTCGGTGACCACCTGCGCCTGGCCTTTCGCCATCAGGTGCGCCAGGGTATCCAGCGAGTGCTCGCCCACGCGCTGTCCGCGCTGGTTGACGAACAGCGCATTGCCGGTCACCGGGCTGAACCACGACAGGCGCTGCCGCTGCACATCGCCCTGCTGGTTGCGGGTGAACTCGAACCAGGTACCGAACGGCAGCGTGCGCAGGTAGTCGTAGCACTCCTGTTCCTGCGGCGTGCGTGATTGGGTGGGCTTCTTCTTGACTTCGTTCTGACCGCCCAGCCGCGCGCGTGCCTTCAGTCGCGCCGTCAGTTCGGTGCGCGAGGTGGTCTCGTCTTCCTCCACGCTGGACAGCCGGCGCGCGATCGCGGCCGCCTCGTCCTCGTGATAGCCCACCTGGACCAGCGACTTCTCCACCTTGCCGGCCAGTTCGCCGTTGGCGCCTTGCGCCGTGGTGGTGGCCGCGATGATCTCCAGGGTGGTCTGCAGCTGCTCCGCCCATTCGCTGGAGGATTCGCCATTGCGCAGTTGGGTGAGCGTCAGCACGTCGGCCCAGGCCTGGCTGAGCAGGGCCTGCACGAACTTCTGCGGCTTGGCTTCCGCCATCGCCGATTCGATGGTCTCGGCGGCGCGCTGCTTGGCGATCTCCAGCCGGTCCTTGCCGCGCGCGGCTTCGATCTGCCGGCGCTCGGCCAGTTCGGCCTTGCGCACGGCCGCTTGCAGATGCTGCTGCACATCGCGGTGGGCGTCTTCGAAGACGGCTTCGTCGCCCTCGTATTTTTCCACCACGGTTTCGACGGCCTGGTGCAGCTTCTGCACCAGTTGCGGGTCCACGTCGTCCTCACCCAGCCATGTGGCGCCGGATTCGGCCACCGTGTTGAGCAGGTCGCGTGCGGGATGCTGCGCGCGCAGGAAGAAGTTGCGATCGCGCAGGGCGGCCTGCACCACCGGCACCTGCAGGCGCACGAGCATGTCGGCGGCAGGCGCATCGTGCTGCACCTCGCGCTCGATCTCGTTGTAGAGCAGATCCAGCAGTTCGAAGGTGTCCGAATCCGCGCTGGCAAGCGTGGCGTTCGGCCCGTGCTGCTCGCGCGCGGCAGCCAGCATGGCCTGCTGCAGGTCCTGCACCGTGCGGCGTGGTTGTTCGGGGGTGCGCGTGGGCAGGGGCGCGGCCTGCATGGTCTGCAGCGTGTTCAGCACGTCGGGCGTAGGCAGCAGGCGCGGAGCTGCTGCGGACTGTCCGCCCGTCTGCGCGGCCGCCGATGCGTCATGACCGGCCGCAGCGGGTCCGCCGGCTGATCCGGCACCGAGCGTCGCGTTTCCACTACCCTGGGCCAACGTCCCCGAGCCGCCAGACGGGGCGCCCGCGAGCGCCTGCGCGTCGGCCTGCAGGCCGCCACGACGGATGGCGAGCAGCTTCTGCAGGACTTCGAACGAGCCCGCGCTGTCGTCGGTCGCCGCGGCGGTGCCGGTCGTCGTGGGCGCGTCACGCGGCGGGAGCGGTGGCGGCGCACCGCCGCCCGCGTCGGGCAGGCTGCTGCCCATCAGGGCACCGGCGACCGCCTGCAACTGCTCCGGCGTCAACGTGGCCCAGTGCGAGGTCGTGCCCTGGCCATTCCATCCGGTCATCGGACGTGCGGCGCCGTCGCCCTCGTCGCGCGGATGCCGACGGATGGTGTCCTGCGCGCGCACCCGGCGTGGCGCGTAGACCAGGCCAGGAAGGATGCCTTCGCGGGCGAGGAACTGGTTCACCGTCCCAGCCCACTCGCTGTAGTTCAGCATCACCTTCTGGTCGAAGGTGCGGTACAGCACGAGTTGCGCGTCCAGCGACAGGTCCAGGCACGCGGCCGCTTCCTTCAGCACATGGCAGAGGCGGTTCGGACCCACCGGCAGGGTTTCCGCCTCGTAGGCGGGCTGGCCGGCAAGCACGCCGAAACGCTGGCCCAGCATGAGGATCTGGGCATTGCCGCGCTGCTCATGTCGACGCGCGACTTCGCGCAGCACGATTTCCTGGTCCATCACCGCGTCTTCGACCAGCGTCAGCGTCTGGTAGTCCAGGCGCGCGGCCGCCGGCGCTTCGCCGCTGGTGCGCGGTGCGCGGATGGCGGCCAGCTCGGCTTCCAGGCCGAACATGTAGTGCGGCGCGAGTTCGGTGCGGTGCTTCTGCAGTGCGCGCAGGTCGACGAACACCTGCGCCTGCAGGTGGTTGCTGCGGGCCTGGTCGGCCTGCTTGAACAACTGCTGCTCGAACTCCACCAGCATCGCATTGAGGGCGGTGATGAAATCCGTGGACACATGGTCGAACAGGTTCTGCAACACGCGGCGCACGCGCGGGGGCAGCGCGGCCGATGCGATCGTGGTCGGCGCGGCAGCGGGCGAAGGCGGTCGTGGCGCGGTCATCGGTGCGGCGGGCTCCCCTGTGGCGCCATCATTATCACACCCCGTGCAGCCCGCGCATCCATCCATCGCCCGGTCCCGGGCGCCGCCGTCACGCGTCCAGGAAGAGTTCGATCACATCGTTGGTGAAGCGGCGGCCGAGTGCGGTGGGATGGACGTGGGTGTCGGACACGGTCACCCAGCCGTGCTGCAAAGCCTGTGCCAGCGCATCGGCGATCGCCGCGCGCCCTAGGCCGGTGGTGGCCTCGAAATCCGCCAGCGCGAAGCCCTCCTGCAAACGGAGCGCATTGAGCATGAACTCGAACGGCCGGCGTTCGGGCGTGATCTCGTCGTCCCCGCCGATGGCGGCCGGCGTACCTGCAGCGGCAAGGTAGGCGGTGGGGTGCTTGACCTTCCAGCGCCGCAGTATCTGCTGCGTTGCACCCAAGGTGATCTTGCCGTGCGCACCGGCGCCGACACCGATGTAATCGCCGTAACGCCAGTAATTGAGGTTGTGCGCGCAACGGTGGCCCGGGCGGGCATAGGCGCTGACTTCGTAGTGCTGGTAACCGGCCTCGGCCAGCAGCGCCTGGCAGTGCTCCTGCATGTCCCAGGCGTGGTCGTCGTCGGGGAGACCCTGCGGCGGTCTCGAGAAGAAGACCGTGTTCGGCTCCAGCGTCAGCTGGTAGTGCGAGATATGCGCGGGCTGCAGGGCGAACGCGCGCTGCAGGTCGTATTCGGCCATCGCCAGCGTCTGCCCCGGCAGGGCGTACATCAGGTCGAGGTTGAGGTTGTCCAGGCCTGCGTCCTGGGCCAGCTTCACGGCGTGCTCGGCCTCGCGACTGTCGTGGATGCGGCCGAGTTTCTCCAGGCTCGCATCATCGAAACTCTGGATGCCGAAACTGATGCGGTTCACCCCGGCTGCGCGATACCGGTCGAAGCGGCCGTGTTCGGCGGTGCCGGGGTTGGTCTCCAGCGTCACTTCCAGCCCGGGCGCGAATCGCAGCCGGCTGCTCGCACCCTGCAGGAAGCGGTCGATCGCCTCCGGCGGAAACAGGCTGGGCGTGCCGCCACCGAAGAACACGCTGTGCACGGTACGGCCCCAGACCAGCGGCAGGTCGTGGTCGAGGTCGCGGAGCAGGGCGTCGATGTAGTCGTCGAACGGCAGTTCGCCCTTGCCCTGGTGCGAATTGAAGTCGCAGTACGGGCATTTGCGCACGCACCACGGCATGTGCACGTAGAGCGCGAGGGGCGGTGGGATCAGCATGACTATGGAAGCGCGAGCAGGCGCTGCTTGAGCCCGGCCAGCGCCTTGCCGCGGTGGCTGATGCGGTTCTTCTCGTCCAGCGGCATTTCCGCGGCGGTCTGGCCGCGCTGCGGTTCGAAGAACACGGGGTCGTAGCCGTGCCCGCCGGTGCCGCGGCGCTCGTGCAGGATGCGGCCGCGCCACTCGCCTTCGACGATCAGCGGCTGCGGATCGTGCGCGTGGCGCAGCAGCACCAGCACGCAATAGAAGTGCGCGCCGCGCTGTTCGCCCGGGACACCGTGCAGCGCATCGAGCAGCTTGTCGATGTTGCGCTCCGCGTCGCCGTGGCCGCCGGCGTAGCGCGCCGAGTACAGGCCAGGCGCGCCGTTGAGCGCGTCCACGCAGATGCCGGAGTCGTCGGCCAGCGCGGGCAGGCCGGTCTGCAGGCTGGCATGGCGCGCCTTGATCAGGGCGTTCTCGACGAAGGTGGTACCGGTCTCGTCGGCATCCTCCACGCCCAGGTCGGATTGGGCGACCAGTTCGATGCCGGTATCGGCCAGCAGGCCGCGCAGTTCTTCCAGCTTGCCTGCGTTGGAGGAGGCGAGGACGAGTTTCATCGTGGATCAGCCCTTCGGTTGCAGCAGGTCCCAGCGGTTGCCGTAGGCATCGCGGAACACGGCGACGGTGGCGTAGCTCTCCTCCCGCGGTGTCTCCAGGAACTCGACGCCAGCGGCGGTCATGCGCGCGTGGTCCCGCCAGAAATCGTCGGTCTGCAGGAAGAAGCCCACGCGCCCGCCGGTCTGATCGCCGATGCGCGCGCGCTGTTCGTCGGAGCTGGCCACGGCCAGCAGCAGGTCGGTGGTGCCGTCGCCGGCCGGCGCGACGCGCACCCAGCGCTTGCCGCCGCCCAGGTCGGTATCCTCGCGGACTTCGAACCCCAGCGCATCGCGATAGTGCGCGATGGCGCGGTCGTAGTCGTCGACCAGCAGGGTGACCAGGCTCAGGCGCGACATGGCATCAGCCCTCGAGCGCTGCACGCTGCGCGGCGAACAGCTCGCCGATGCCCTTCTCGCCGAGGGCGAGCAGCGCATCCAGCTCGTCGCGACGGAAGGCATGGCCCTCGGCCGTGCCCTGCAGTTCGATGAAGCCGCCGCCGTCGTTCATCACCAGGTTCATGTCGGTATCGCAATCGCTGTCCTCGGGATAGTCGAGGTCGAGCACGGGTACGCCGCGATAGATACCCACCGATACCGCCGCGACCGCGCCATGGATCGCCTCGCGCTTGATCTCGTTGCGCGACTTCAGCCAGTTCACCGCATCCACCATGGCCACGTAGGCACCGGTGATGGCGGCCGTGCGGGTGCCGCCGTCGGCCTGCAGCACGTCGCAGTCCAGGGTGATGGTGCGTTCGCCCAGGGCCACGCGGTCGACGCAGGCGCGCAGGGTGCGGCCGATCAGCCGCTGGATCTCCAGGGTGCGGCCGCCCTGCTTGCCGCGCGCCGCTTCGCGGTCGCTGCGGGTGTGGGTGGAGCGCGGCAGCATGCCGTACTCCGCGGTCACCCAGCCTTCGCCCTTGCCGCGCAGGAAGCCCGGGACCTTGTTGTCCACGCTGGCGGTGCACAGGACGCGGGTGTGGCCGAAGCTCACCAGCACGGACCCTTCCGCATGCCGGGTGTAGTTGCGCAGGATGCTGACGTCGCGCATCTGGTCGGGCTGGCGGCCGCTGGGGCGGGAGAAGGACATGGAGGCATCCGCGATGAGGGGGGCGAAGTTTACCAGCCCGCCACGGCCCGGCCGGGACGCCGGCGTGCAGGCTGCTAAGATGCGCCGCTCATTGACCCGATGGGCTCCCGCATGATCCGCAGCATGACCGCGTTCGCCACCGCCGAACGCGCCACCGAGGGCGGCACGCTGGCGGCCGAACTGCGCGCGGTCAACCACCGCTTCCTCGAACTCGGCGTGCGCCTCCCCGACGAGCTCCGCGTGCTCGAGCCCGCGCTGCGCGAACGCGTCGCCGCCCGCGTCTCGCGCGGCAAGCTCGACCTCACCCTGCGCCTGCGCGCATCGGAAGGCAGCGGCGCGCTGGAGCTCAATCCGCGCGTGGTCGCACAGCTGTCGGACCTGGCGCTGGACCTGTCATCGCGCCTGCCCCACCTGCGCACCGAACTGACCGACCTGCTGCAGTTCCCCGGCGTGCTGCAGAGCAAGGGCGTCGACATGGAGGCGTTGCAGGCCGAGGCGCTGTCCCTGCTGGACGGCGTGCTGGACCAGTTCGTCGCCGCGCGCGAGCGCGAGGGCGGCAAGCTGGTGGTGGCGATCCTCGAGCGCGTGGACGGCATCGCCGCGCTGGCGGGCGAGGTGCGCACGCTGATCCCGCAGATCCGCGCGGGCCAGCGCCAGAAACTGGAAGCGCGCATGGCCGACGTGGCCCAGAACATGGAGCAGGGCCGGCTCGAGCAGGAGCTGGTGCTGTGGTTGCAGAAGCTCGACGTGGACGAGGAGCTCGACCGCCTCGACAGCCACGTCAAGGAGATCCGCCGGGTGTTCACCCAGAAGGAACCGGTGGGTCGCCGGCTGGACTTCCTGTTGCAGGAATTCAACCGCGAAGCGAATACGCTGGGCTCCAAGTCCGTGGACATCCGCACCACCAACATCGCGGTCGAGCTGAAGGTGCTGATCGACCAGATTCGCGAACAGGCGCAGAACATCGAATGAAGCGCGGAACCCTCTACATCGTCGCCGCGCCGTCCGGCGCGGGCAAGAGCAGCATCGTCAACGCGGTGCTCGCGCGCGATGCGGAGATCGCGCTGTCCATCTCCTTCACGTCGCGGGGCGCCCGGCCCGGCGAACGCCATGCGCAGCACTACCACTTCATCAGCGCGGACGAGTTCGAGTCGATGATCCGCGCCGGCGACTTCTTCGAGTACGCGCGCGTGCATGGCGACTGGAAGGGCACCGCCCGCCAGTCGGTGGAGCCGCAGCTGGCGGCGGGCAAGGATGTGCTGCTGGAAATCGACTGGCAGGGCGCGCGCCAGGTGCGCGAGAAAGTGCCGGACGCGGTCAGCGTGTTCATCCTGCCGCCCTCGCGCCAGGCCCTCGAGCAGCGCATGCGCGCCCGCGGCCAGGACAGCGAGGAGGTGATCCAGCGGCGCTTGGCGGCCGCCCGCGAGGAGATGTCGCACTACGGCGAGTTCGACTACGTGATCGTGAACGACGTGTTCGACGATGCCGTGGGCCAGATGCACGCCATTTTCACCGCCAGCCGGCTGCGCCAGGAGGCGCAGGACGTCCGTCACGCCGGCCTGATCGCCGCCCTGCTGGCCGACTGACGGCCGCAACGGCGGCGCATTTTGCGGGTAACTGGTTGATTTTCAAGGAAAGGCTTGCATTGCTGGGGCTGCCTGCCTACAATCGCCGCCCCTTTCCCTATTCACTGCGCGGCCTGTCTGGTCGCCGGGAGCCCGCATGGCCCGCATCACCGTCGAAGATTGCCTGGAAGTCGTCAACAACCGTTTCGATCTGGTCACCATGGCCGCCAAGCGCGCCCGCCAGCTCGCCAACGGCGTCGATGCCCAGATCGACAACACCGAAGCGCAGGACAAGCCCACCGTGCTGGCGCTGCGCGAGATCGCCGCGCGCAAGATCGACAATGAGCTGATCGACCGCGTCGAGAAGGCCGAGCGCGAGCGCGCCGAGCGCGAAGCGCTGGAGTGGGCCGCCGCGGAAGTGGTCGCCGACGACGACCTGTCCAAGGGCGACGACTGAGAGATCCACGCCGTCCGACGTTTCGATCGAAACGGACGATGACCCGAGGCCCGCGAAAGCGGGCCTTGTGCGTTTCCGGGCCCCTGCCGCGCGTTGCCGTGGGGACCCGACTGGCATAGGCTGGCGGCATGAATTCAGGCCGCACCGTGAAGGCACTCCGCACGTCCGCGCCGTCGCACGATGACGCGACGCCGGACTACGTGGTGCAGTTCGAGAAGACCGCCGCCTACCTGCCGAAAGACCAGCTGCCGCTGCTGCGGCGCGCCTGGGAAGTGGGTGCCGCGGCGCATGCCGGGCAGACGCGCAAGTCCGGTGAACCCTATATCACGCATCCCGTGGCCGTCGCCGGCGTGCTGGCCGAACTGGGCATGGATGCGGAGACGCTGATCGCCGCGATCCTGCACGACACCATCGAGGACACGCCGCTCACCCGCGAGGAGATCGCCGGCGAGTTCGGCGAGAACGTGGCCGAGCTGGTGGACGGCGTCACCAAGCTGGACAAGCTGAAGTTCCGCGACCGCCAGGAGGCCGCGGCAGAGAGCTTCCGCAAGATGCTGCTGGCGATGTCGCGCGACCTGCGCGTGATCATGATCAAGCTGGCCGACCGCCTGCACAACATGCGCACCCTGGGCGCGCAGAGCGCCGAGGCGCGGTCGCGCATCGCCCGCGAGACGCTGGAGATCTACGCACCCATCGCCCAGCGATTGGGCATGAACCTGGTGAAGTCCGAACTGCAGGACCTCGGATTCCGCGCGCTGCACCCCTGGCGCCATGCGGTGATCGACAAGCACATCCGCAGCCAGCCGGTCATGCGGCGTGAATCCATGGCGCAGATCGAAGCGCACCTGTCGCAGCGGTTGGCGAAGGAGGGCATCGAGCACCGCCTGGTCAGCCGCATCAAGACGCCATGGAGCATCTACAACAAGATGCAGGGCGAGGGAAAAAGCTTCGACCAGGTGATGGACGTGTTCGGCTTCCGGGTCGTCGTCGACTCCGTGCCGTCGTGCTACCACGCCCTCGGCGCGGTGCATGCGCAGTACAAGCCGCTGGACGGGCGCTTCCGCGATTTCATCGCGATTCCGAAGGCGAACGGCTACCAGTCGCTGCACACCGTGCTGTTCGGTCCCTACGGCTCGCCGATCGAGGTGCAGATCCGCACCATCGAGATGGACCTCGTCGCCGAGCGCGGCATCGCGGCGCACTGGACCTACAAGTACGGCACCGACTCGCCCAACAGCGCGCAGAACCGCGCACATGCCTGGATCGTCGAACTGATCGACAACCAGCGCGCGGCGGGCTCCTCGCTGGAGTTCCTCGACAACGTCAAGGTCGATCTGTTCCCCGACGAGGTCTACCTGTTCACGCCGAAGGGCAAGATCCTTTCGCTGCCGCGCAACTCGACGGCACTGGACTTCGCGTACGCGGTGCATACCGACGTCGGCAACCAGGCCGTCGCCTCGCGCGTGGACAAGAAGCTGGTGCCGCTCCGCACCAAGCTCAGCAGCGGCCAGAGCGTGGAGATCATCACCGCCAAGTCGGCCGCGCCGAAGCCGCAGTGGTTGGAGTTCGTGGTGACCAGCAAGGCGCGCACCGCGATCCGCCACCAGCTGAAGCAGCTCGAGCACGAAGACGCGGTGCAGCTCGGCCACCGCATGTTGGACCGCGCGCTGGAGGATCTGGACAGTTCGCTGGAGCGCTTGCCGCAGCAACGCCTGGAAGCCTTCCTCAGCGAGCACAAGTACCCGCGCCTGGAAGCCTTCCTCGCAGATGTCGCGCTGGGGAACTGGATGCCGTCGCAGGCCGCGCAGGCGCTGACCGCGTTCGCCGAACTGCGCGGCGGTGGCCATTCCAAGCACTCGCAGGAAAAGATCCTGATCACCGGCGGCGAGCGTGGCGTGGTCAGCTTCGCGCAGTGCTGCCAGCCGATCCCGGGCGACGAGATCATGGGCTACCACACCGCCGGCAAGGGCATCGTGGTGCACCGGCTGGATTGTCCCAACGTCGTCGAGTTCCGCAAGTCGCCCGACCGCTGGGTGCCGATCGCGTGGGATGCCAATGTCACCGGCGATTACGACGCGGCCCTGCTCATCGACGTGGAGAACCGCCCGGGCGTGCTTGCGCAGGTCGCCGCCGCGGTGGCCAAGAGCCAGTCCAACATCGAACGCGTGGAGTACCTCGAGCGCGACATCAACATGGCCGTCCTGCGCTTCTCCATCCAGGTGCGCGACCGCAACCACCTGGCGGAAGTGATGCGCCGGTTGCGGCGCCTCAACGTCGTGCATGGCGTGCGCCGGCAGTAGGCGCCCCGCTTACAATGCCGGCTCCCGCCGACAGGAGCCGACGATGTCCAAGCAGATCATCCACACCGACCGTGCGCCCGCGGCCATCGGCCCCTACTCGCAGGCCGTGCGCGCCGGCGGCACCGTGTACTTCTCCGGACAGATCCCGTTGGATCCGGCCACCGGCAACCTGGTGGACGGCGATATCGCGGTGCAGGCGCGCCGTGCGTTCGACAACCTCACGGCAGTCGCCGAAGCCGCGGGCGGTTCCCTGGACCGGGTGGTGCGCCTGGGCCTCTACCTGACCGATCTGGCGCAGTTCGCCGCGGTCAACGCCGTGATGCAGGAATACTTCGCGGCGCCGTACCCCGCGCGCTCGACGATCGAGGTATCCGGCCTGCCGAAGGGCGCTGCGTTCGAGGTCGATGCGGTGATGGTGGTCGACTGACCGGATGATCCTCAGGCCGGCGTGTGCCGCATCTCACTCGGGGTGTGGCCGGTCCAGCGCTTGAAGGCGCGCCGGAATTCACGCACATCGGTGAAGCCGATCTGGCTGCCGACGGCGGCGATGGTGAGGTCCGGATCCTGCAACAGCTCGAGCGCACGTTCGGTGCGCACGCGGTCGTGCACCGCGCTGAAGCTGGTGCTCTCCTCGGCCAACTGGCGGCGCAGCGTGCGCTCGCTCAGATGCAGCGCGGTCGCGACATCCGTCATCTGCGGATTTTCGCGCAGGCGCGGGCGCAACTGGCGCTCGACCGCCGCCGTGGTCTCGCCCCGCAGCGACATCGCCGCGAGTTGCGCCTGGCAGAGCGCCAGGGCTTGGCGCGAGGTCACGGGGTTGTAGCTGGCGAACGGCAGCTCCAGCCAGCGGCGATCCACCACCATCGCGTGCTGCGCCTGGTTGAAGCGGATCTCGCAGCCGAACAGATCGGCGTAGCGTGCCGCGTAGCGCGGCGCCGGGTAGCCCAGTTCCATCCACAGCGGCCGGAACTCCCCGCCCGCCAGTTCTCGGGCGAGCATCAGCGTGCTCGCGAACATCTCTTCGCACAGGAACGGCAGCAGGTCGGCCGCTTCTTCCGGCGCCGTGGCGACGACGGCGAGCGCACCGTCGTCGCGATCCTGCAGATCCAGGTCCATCAGCGGGCCGAGGTTGCGCTGATACTCCAGGCCGATCTGGACGGCATCGCCGAACGTGGGGGCGGTCTTCATCGCCAGGCCGAGCAGGCCGAAGTTGCCACCGTTCTGTTTCTCGCCCATCGCCAGGCCCACGCCGTCGATCGGCAGGGTCGGCAATGCGCGGCGGATGATCTCGCTCGCCTGGCGGTACGACACGCGCGCCTGCGGGTCGTGGATTTCCTGCACGTTGAGGCGCATGCCGGAGAACCAGCTCTCGGCATTCACGCCGAATTCGCCGGCGAGCAGCACCAGGCCGCACAGCATGTTCGTGGGCAGGTTGGCGACCGACAGGCGATTGCCCAGTCCTGTTTTCCAGCGCATCGAAGCCCCTCCAGCTTGTCCGCTTTGCCCCCCTTAGTATGCCGTTCCTGCCCTCCGCGCAACATGCCCCGGGGCACGAGACTGGCCGCCACTACGCAGGCGTATGGGAGGGGAGACTCATGCAGCGCAGCATTTCCGTGGCGGTGGCCGGCGCGATAGCGCTCCTGGCCGGCGCCTGCCAGCCCAAGACCCCTGAAGCCACGGCCGTGCCGGCGGCCGACGCGGCGTTCGCCACCACCCTGCAGGAGCGCCTGCTGGACGCCAAGCCCGGGGATGTCATCGAGATTCCGGCGGGCCGCCACCAGTTCGATCGCAGCCTGACCCTGCGCGCAAACGGGGTGACGATCCGCGGTGCCGGCATGGACAAGAGCGTGCTGAGCTTCAAGGGGCAGAAGGCCGGCGCCGAGGGCCTCCTGGTCAATGGCGACGATTTCACCATCGAACACCTCACCATCGAGGATTCGAAAGGCGATGGCCTGAAGATCAGCGAGTCGTCCAACATCACCGTCCGCGGCGTGAAGGTGCAGTGGACCGGCGGGCCGAGCACCAAGAACGGCGCCTACGGCATCTATCCGGTGCTGACCAAGAACGTGCTGATCGAGGACACCGTGTCCATCGGCGCCTCCGACGCCGGCATCTACGTCGGCCAGTCCGACGGCGTCATCGTGCGGCGCAGCCGTGCCGAACAGAACGTCGCCGGCATTGAGGTGGAGAACACCATCAATGCCGACGTCTACGAGAACACGGCCACCGGCAACACCGGCGGCATCCTGGTGTTCAACATGCCGGGTCTGTCTCAGCAAGGCGGCAACATCCGTGTCTACAACAACAAGGTGATCGCCAACAACCACGAGAATTTCGGCGCGAAGGGCACGCCGGTGGCCAGCGTGCCGGCGGGGTCGGGCATCGTCATCAATTCCAACGACGACATCGAGGTCTTCGGCAACGAGATCCGCGACAACGCCACCGCCAACATCATCGTCTCCAGCGTGTACTCGACGGGCTACAAGGACAGCAGCGCATCGCCGAACTTCGATCCGTACCCGGAACGCATCTACATCCACGACAACACGCTGTCCGGCGGCGGCGATTCGCCCGACGGTTTCGACCTGAAGGCATTGAAGGTGGCCACCTACGGCCTGGGTGGCAGCTTCCCCGACGTCCTGTGGGACGGCTACTTCAACCGGGACCGCAAGGTGGACGGCAAGGCCGTGGGTCCGCAGCTCTGCCTGCGTGGCGTCAGCGGCGTCATCAACGCCGACGGTCCCGGCGGCTACAAGAACCCCAGCAAGGATGCGAAGGCCCACGACTGCGAGCTGCCCCGGTTGCCCGCCGTCGACCTCAAGCGCGGGTAAGGCATGCCTGAGCGATACCGCATCGCCCTCCTGTTCGCCGTGGTCGTTCTCTGCCTCGGATTGGCCGCGTGCGGCCCCGTGGCGCGCGTGCACTTCTTCGCCGAAGGACAGCCGAAGACGCTGGACGAGTGGGGCGTGCTCCGCATCGAAGGCGGGAAGCTGCGCCTCAACGAAGGCGTGGTGCCTTACGACCTCAACACGCCGCTCTTCAGCGACTACGCGCACAAGCTGCGCACGGTGTGGATGCCCGAGGGCACGTCGGCGACCTACAAGGCCCAGCAGAGTTTCGATTTCCCGGTCGGCACCATCCTCAGCAAGACCTTCTACTACCCGCTGCCTGCCGGGACGGGATGGGACGGCAGGTCCGTGGCGCGCACGCCGCCGTCGCAGTCCTCGCTGGAAGGCGAAGCGCTCGATCTCGCCAAGGTGCGTCTGATCGAGACACGCCTGCTGGTGCATCGCGCCGAAGGTTGGGTCGCACTCCCCTACGTCTGGAACGAGGCGCAGACCGAAGCGACGCTCAAGCGCACGGGCGAACTGGTGGCGCTCGAACTGGTGGATGCCGCGGGCGCACGCGAGGCCGTGAACTACCAGGTGCCCGACCAGAACCAGTGCGGTGGCTGCCACATCACCGACAACAAGTCGCGCAAGCTGCTGCCGATCGGCCCGAAGGCGCGCCACCTCAATCGCAGCTTCGACTATGCGGACGGTCGTGAGAACCAGCTGGCGCACCTGGTCCGCGTCGGCTATCTGACGGGTGTGCCGGCGGGCCCCCCGCAGCTGGCGGATGCGATGGATGCCGCAGTGCCGCTGGAGGCGCGCGCGCGGGCCTACCTCGACGTCAACTGCGGCCATTGCCACAGTGCCACCGGCCCCGCCATCACCTCGGGCTTGTGGCTGGATGCCGGCACGCAGGACCGCCTCAAGCTCGGCTTCTGCAAGCAGCCGATCGCCGCCGGCAAGGGGACCGGCAACCGGCTGCACGATATCGAGCCGGGTAACGCCGCAGCGTCCATCTTCGAGTTCCGCATGGACAGCGACGATCCGGCGATCATGATGCCGGAGCTGGGTCGTTCGGTCGTGCATCGCGAGGGCCTGCAATTGATCCGCGACTGGATCAATGCACAGCCTGGGAGTTGCGAGGTCGCGGCAGGGGAATCCGTGAACATGCCGCCGGCACGATGAGGCCGGCTTCCGCACAAACGCTTCTTGGGAGGGAGTGATGAAAGTGACGCAACGGAATCTGGTGGTCGGGCTGCGGCGCGCGCTCTTCGGCGGCTGCGTGGTGCTGGGGTCGGGCGGCACGGCATGGGCGCAATCGACACCGCAGGGCGAACAGGACGCCACCAACCTGGACACCATCGTCGTCACCGCGCAGAGTCGCCAGCAGGAGCTGCAGGACGTGCCGATCGCGCTGCAGGTCGTGGACCAGCAACTGCTGGATGACGTCGCGGCAGACAACCTGGGCGACATCGACGCGTTCGTGCCGGGCCTGGTCGTCGACGCGGTGCAGCCCACCCAGCCGTCGTTCCGCCTGCGCGGCGTGGAGACCAGCGATTTCGGCATCGGCACCGATCCGGCCGTCGGCGTGTTCGTCGATGGCGTCTACGGCGGCCGCGGTGGCGGCGTGCTGCTTCCCTTCGTCGATGTCGAACGCATCGAGGTACTGAAGGGTCCGCAGGGCACGCTGTTCGGCCGCAACACCGCGGCCGGCGCGATCTCGCTGGTGACCCGTCGTCCGCAGAACGAAACCGAAGCCCGCCTGCGCCTGCGTCTTGGCAACTACGGCAAGCAGTACGCCGATGCGATGTGGAACATTCCGACCGGCGACAACTCGGCGCTGCGCTTCAATGCGTTGTTCAACCACAGCGACGGCTGGTTCCAGGACGGTGCCACCGGCAAGGACCTGGGCGGCGAGAATGTCTGGGCCACGCGCGCGGCCTGGCAGGTGGGCCTGGGCGAGAACACGACCGCGCTGGTCAGCTGGGACCACGAGAGCCTGGACCAGAACGGCCGCGTCACCACCGGCATCGTGCCGTTGCCGGCCTATCCGCAGCGCCCGTCCGTGCCGGTGGACCCGGATGACTACCTCGATCCGCGCCACACGCCGACCTACAGCGATGCGACCAACGCCGAGTGGCGGACCTTCGATGGCGTCACCCTGATCCTCGATCATGCATTGAACTGGGGCCACCTGACCTCGACCACGTCGTGGCGGCAGTACGACTCGTTGAACCAGACCGAAGAGGACTGCACCAATCGCGCCGACCTGTACATCGACTCGGTCAATACCGAGAGCAACGAAACCTTCTACCAGGAATTCAAGTTCGCCGGCAGCAATGCGCGGCTGGACTGGGTGGCGGGCGCCAGCTTCTTCAAGGAGGACGCGGACCAGACCAGTGAGGTGAATACCAATACCGAGGCCGTGGACAACATCGTCCGCAACCTCGGCATCGCGCCCACGCCGGACGGCAGCCTGTTCGGCTTCACCTCCGTGCTGGCACAGATGGCTGGCATCCCGGTGTCGCTGGTCGGCGACCGCTGGAACGAGCGTTTCACCAATACCCTGTCGACGACCGCCTATGCGGCGTTCGGCGACGTGATCTGGCGTGCCACCGACAAGCTCAACCTGACCTTCGGCCTGCGCTATACCCGCGACGAGAAGGACTTCACCTGGCTCAATACGCCGCGCAGCGCGCCGGAACTGGAAGCCAAGCTGGCCCTGCTGGAGTCGCTGGGCTTCTTCGATGCGCTGGCGCAGATGGGGATCCCGATCAGCCGCGAGACGCTGACGTTCGACATGGCGTTCATCGATCCGCCGGCGATGGTCAACAAGGGCGTGCTGGTGCGCGACAAGCGCAGCTGGAGCGACTTCAGCCCGCGCTTCGTCGTGGACTACCATTTCAACGACAAGGCGATGGTGTTCGGCTCGCTGGCCAAGGGCTACAAGGCCGGCGGCTTCAACGCGCTGCAGATCGGGCCGGCGTTCGAGAACGAGGATGTGTGGAATGCGGAAGTGGGCATCAAACAATCCTTCGGCCGTTTCTCCTACAACGCCTCGCTGTTCCATTACCGCTACGACAACCGCCAGTCGATCCGCCTGATCGATCCGGACCCGAACAACCCCGTCGACATCCCGCGCTTCGTGTTCGATACCGGCGACCTCGAGGCGACCGGCATCGACTTCGATATGCGCTGGAAGGTGACGGATGCGCTCACCCTGGACGCGCAGGCCGAGTGGATCGACTCCAAGTACAAGGACTACGTCACGCCGGAAGGCGTGGACCTGGATGGCGAGCCGACCGGCGAGCCGCGGTTCACCGCATCGGCCGGCGCCGCGTACCGGGTGAGCCTGGGCGACAGCGGCGACCTGCGCTTCTCGGCACGCCATGCCTACCGCGGGCGCACGCGCTGCAATGCGGGTTCGGACCTGCAGGGCGATTGCGGCGTCAATGCGCTGCTGGACATCGGCGAGCCGCGCGAACGCACCGATGTGCGGGTCGGGTGGACCTCGCCGCAGGGCACGTGGAGCTGGGCCGTCTACGGCAACAACATCTTCGACAACCAGTATGTGAAGGGCCTAAATACGTATGGCCGCGGTCCGCTGGGCGTCGTGGGTGCGACCATCAGCGAGCCGCGCACCTACGGGATGGAAGTGGCCGTGAAGTTCTGATCCGCGCGGTGACGCGTTGGACGTGGGCCCCGGCATCGTGAGATGCCGGGGTTTTTGTTTGCCGCCGATCCCGGCATTCTTGTGCGATGCCCGTGCGTCGCAATGTCCCCGTCGTCGAACTCTCCGCCGAACCCCTGAGCCGCCTGCCCGGTGTCGGCCCGCGCGTGGCCGAGAAGCTTGCCGTGCGCGGTCTGGTGACGATGCAGGACCTGTGGCTGCACCTGCCGCTGCGCTATGAGGACCGCACCACGCTGACACCCATCCGCCTGTTGCAGCCAGGCGTGCCCGCGCAGGTCGAGGGGCGGGTGGAAGCGGTGGAGCGCGGATTCCGCTATCGCCCCGTGCTGCGGGTGGCGGTCGGCGATGAAGGACATGGGACGCTGGTGCTGCGCTTCTTCCATTTCCGCGCGGCGCAGGTGGCGCAATTCTCGGTCGGTACCCGCATCCGCTGCTACGGCACGCCGAAGCCGGGACAGCATGGGTTGGAGATCATCCACCCCAGCTACCGGGTGCTGGGCGACGGGGACGACGCGGCACTGGGCGATGCGCTGGACCCGATCTATCCCGCCGTCGAGGGCCTGGGGCCTGCGACCGTGCGGAAACTGATCGGACAAGCGCTGGAGCGGCTGCCCGAATCCGATGCGCTGGAACTGCTGCCCCCGACCTTGCTCGAAGGCCTTGGGCTGCCCTCGCTGCGCGAGGCCCTGCTGACGATGCACCGGCCCCCGCGCGACGCGGACGTGGCCGCGCTGGCGTTGGGCACGCATCCGGCGCAGCGCCGGCTGGCGATCGAGGAGCTGCTGGCCCACCACCTCAGCCTCCGGCGGCAGCGGCTCGCATTGCAGCAGCACCGCGCGCCGGCGCTGAAAGGCAAGGGCACGCTGGTGAAGGCGCTGGTGAAAGCGCTGCCGTTCGCGCTGACGGGGGCGCAGCAGCGCGTGTTCGCGCAGATCAGGGAGGACATCGCGAAGCCATCGCCAATGCTGCGCCTGGTCCAGGGCGACGTCGGCAGCGGCAAGACCGTGGTGGCGGCGCTGGCCGGCATGCTGGCGGTGGAAGCCGGCAAGCAGGTCGCACTGGCCGCACCCACCGAGCTCTTGGCCGAACAGCATCTGGCCAACCTCAAGGCCTGGCTGGAACCCCTGGGCGTGCGCGTGGCCTGGCTGGCCGGCAAGGTGACCGGCAAGGCGCGCGCGCAGGTGCTGGCGCAGGTGGCATCGGGCGAAGCCCAGGTCGTCGTGGGGACGCATGCGCTGATGCAGGACACGGTGGTCTTCCACGATCTGGGGCTGGCCATCGTCGACGAGCAGCACCGCTTCGGCGTGCACCAGCGGCTGGCCTTGCGCGACAAGGGGGCGGGCGCGGACCGCGTGCCGCACCAGTTGGTGATGACCGCCACGCCCATCCCGCGCACGCTCGCGATGGCGGCTTACGCCGACCTGGACGTGTCGGCCATCGACGAACTCCCTCCGGGCCGCACGCCCGTGCAGACCGTGGCGCTGAGCGCGGAACGCCGGCCGGAGCTGGTCGAGCGCATCCGCGCCGCATGCGCCGAAGGGCGCCAGGCGTACTGGGTCTGCACGCTGATCGACGACAGCGACGAAGTGGTCGCGCAGGCCGCGCAGACCACGTACGAAGCGTTGTCCGCTTCATTGCCCGAACTCCGCGTGGCCCTTGTGCACGGTCGCATGAAGGCAGTCGACAAGCAGGCCACGATGCGCCGTTTCAAGGAGGGCGAGGCCGACCTGCTCGTGGCGACGACCGTCATCGAGGTCGGCGTCGACGTGCCCAATGCCTCGCTGATGATCATCGAGAACGCGGAGCGCCTCGGTCTGGCTCAGCTGCACCAGCTGCGGGGCCGGGTGGGGCGCGGCGCGACCGCGTCCAGCTGCGTGCTGATGTACCAGCCGCCGCTGTCGGCGATGGCCAAGCATCGCCTGGCGACGATGCGCCAGACCAACGATGGTTTCGTCATCGCCGAGAAGGACCTCGAACTGCGCGGCCCGGGTGAACTGCTGGGTACGCGGCAGACCGGACTTGCCGCCTTCCGCGTGGCCGATCTCGCCCGCGACGCCGGCCTGTTGCCGCAGGTGCATGCGTTGGCGGAGCGATTGCTGGCCGAGGATCCCGCGGTCGCCGATCGGGTGATCCATCGCTGGGTCGGTGGCGCAGCGCGTTATGCATCGGCGTGATGCGGCGCGGCTTCCGCTGGTCATCCATCGGTGCGAGACTCGACCCCCGATAGAAGAAGCGAAGCCCGATGACGGACAAGATTCCCCTGCTGATCGACACTGATCCCGGCGTCGATGACGCCCTCGCCCTGCTGATGGCGTTCAACGATGCGCGCCACGACATCGTCGGCCTGACCATCGCGGCCGGCAACGTGGGCCTGCAGCACACCGTGCGCAATGCGCTGAAGCTGTGCGAAGTGGCGGGACGCGGGGACATCCCCGTCTTCGCCGGCGCGCCGGCCCCGCTGCTGCATCCTTCGCCGGATGCGGGCTACGTGCATGGGCAGGACGGTTTCGGCGATGTCGGCTTCGTGCCGGCGAACCGCACGGTGGAGGACGAGCATGCGGCGCTGGCCATCCTGCGCTTGTCCCACGAACACGCCGGCCGGCTGGTGCTGGTCGCGCTGGGCCCGCTGACCAACATCGCGCTGGCGCTGAAGCTGGATCCCACGTTGCCGCAGCGGGTCGCTCGTTTCGTGGTGATGGGGGGCGCGGTCACCTGCCACGGCAACATCACGCCTGCCGCAGAGTTCAATTTCTACTTCGATCCCGAAGCGGCGCACATCACCCTGCAGGCCTTCGAGCGCTACGACCTGGCCGACTGGGAAGCCACCATCGCCCACGGCCTGCCGCACGACGAGGTCACGGCGTGGCTGGCCGCCGACAGCGACCGGGCCCGGTTCTACGACCGCATCTCCGAAAAGACCCGGCTGTGGTCGGCCGACCGACGGGGCGACCACTGGTACGCCGCCGATGCGCTGGCCATGGCCTTCGTGCTGGCGCCCGAGGGTGCGCTGGAGCTGGCCGAGCGCCCGTTGGCGATCGAGCTGCAGGGCCAGCATGCCCGAGGGGCTTCAGTGGTCGACTGGCGCCGGGAGGGCGGCCGGCCGGACCAGGCCAACATCCTGCTGCGCTACGACCAGGCCCGTTTCCAGAACCTGATCCGGGCTGCGCTGGCAGCCGGCTGAGGATTGGGTTGCGCCGGCAGGGGAGGGCGGGCTACAATGCCGCTCTTCCATTCCCGCTACACGGTGTGCCCGCCATGAAGGCCGACATCCATCCCAATTACCGCGAAGTCGTCTTCCACGACGTGACCTCCGATTTCAAGTTCCTGACGCGCTCCACGCTGAGCACCAAGGAAACGACGAAGTGGGAAGACGGCAACGATTACCCGCTGATCAAGGTCGAAATTTCGTCGGCCTCGCACCCGTTCTACACGGGCAAGCACAAGGTCATCGACACCAGCGGCCGCATCGACAAGTTCCAGAAGCGCTACGCGCGCTGATCGAACCGTCGTTCGCCTGATCCGCAGCGGCCGCGCCTTGTGCGCGGCCGTTCGCGTTTGCGCGCGCCTCATGGCCTGCACCGACGGAACGGACGGTTGCGTCTGCGGTCTCATTCTTTGGTCTGACGTTGGTCTTCTGTCGAGCGACGGCTCCAGAACCTGTGTGCGATAATTCGGGTCATCCAAGGTTCACTCCCTGGACTCCCGTCACACGTCGACCGGGCCTCCGGCCGGCGTTTCCCCACGAAGGAGCGCACACTGTGTCCGAACTCGACCAGGTCACGCTGAATGCGGGCGACAAGTCCGTCGTCCTGCCCGTCCTGAAACCCACGCTTGGCAACGACTGCGTCGACATCGCCAAGCTGACCAAGGAAACCGGTCTTTTCACCTACGACTCGGGTTTCACCGCCACTGCCAGCTGCAAGTCGGCCATCACCTACATCGATGGCGACAACGGCGTGCTGCTGTACCGCGGCTACCCCATCGAGCAGTTGGCCAAGCACTCCAGCTTCCTGGAAGTCTCGTACCTGCTGATGAACGGCGAACTGCCGACCCCGCAGGAATTCGCGAAGTTCGAGCACGAAGTCACGCATCACACGATGATGCATGAGTCGCTGAAGAACTTCCTGCACGGCTTCCATTACGACGCGCACCCGATGGCCATGCTGGCCGGCACGGTCGCCTCGCTGTCGGCGTTCTACCACGACACGCTGGACCTGGAGGACCCGGAGCAGCGCCGCCTGGCCGCGATCCGCCTGCTGGCGAAGATGCCGACCCTGGCCGCCGCCGCCTACCGCTATTCGATCGGCTGGCCGATCCGCTACCCGCGCAACAACCTCGAGTACGTCGACCGCTTCCTGCACATGATGTTCGAAGTGCCGAGCGAGCCGCTGGAACTCAATCCGGTGGTCGCCAAGGCGCTGGACCTGCTGTTCATCCTGCACGCCGACCACGAACAGAACGCCTCGACGTCCACGGTGCGCCTGGTCGGTTCGACCGGTGCCAATCCGTACGCGTCCGTCGCCGCCGGCATCACCGCGCTGTGGGGTCCCGCGCACGGCGGCGCCAACGAAGCCGTGCTAAAGATGCTTGAAGAGATCGGTACGCCGGACAAGGTCGACAGCGCCGTGGCCAAGGCCAAGGACAAGGAGTCGGGCTTCCGCCTGATGGGCTTCGGCCACCGCGTCTACAAGAACTTCGATCCGCGCGCCAAGATCATCCGCGAGATGACCCACAAGGTGCTGGGCGAGCTGGGTGTGGACGATCCGTTGCTGGAAGTGGCGATGAAGCTGGAAGAGGCCGCGCTGAAGGACGAATACTTCATCCAGCGCAAGCTCTACCCGAACGTGGATTTCTACAGCGGCATTATCTACAAGGCGCTGAAGATCCCGACCGAGATGTTCACCGTCATGTTCGCCATCGGCCGCACCGCCGGCTGGGTGTCGCACTGGCTGGAACAGCAGGTCGATCCGGAAGCGAAGATCGGCCGTCCGCGCCAGATATACACCGGTTACGCACCGCGCGACTACGTGCCCACCGGGAAGCGTTGATCCTCCCGCAAGGCAACCAGAAGGCCCCGAAAGGGGCCTTCTGCATGTCTGCGGTCAGGCGTCGGGGCCTATCCCGACGCGCGTGGACAGGGCATGCAGGGCGAACCCATGGATGGTCTCATCCACCGTCGTCGTGCAATCGGACAGCACACTGACCTGATATCGCGCAGCGTCCGGCGACACGGCGGTGAACGCCACGCAGTTCTGGGTCATCATGCCGGCGATCCGCAGATGGCTTACCCCTGCCTCCTCCAGCAGGCCGCCCAGCGAGGTCTGATGGAAACTGTCGGCGAACTGCTTCACCACCACCGGCGCGCCGGGTAGGGCGGCGAGGATGTGCGGGTGGATGTCCGCGCCTGTGCTGCCCGGCTTGAAGAAGCCCCCTCCGGAAGACGCGGACACGTGCTGGACCAGCACGACCAGCTCACCGCGCGCCTTCGCACGGGCAATGGCGGCTACGGTGGCGTCCAAGGTCGGTCCGACGTTCCACAGGGGGAATGCACCGCCGGGAAAATAGTCGTTCTGGACATCGATGACGATCAGGGCGGTGCTCATGCGTTGCCTCGGGAAGGAATGTGCGCACATGCTAGGAAGCCATGCCGTCCCCGTGAATTGCAGTCCGCAAGAATCCGCGCCGTTCTGCTTGAGGTTTGAAAGACATGCCACTGGACAAGATGAGCCGGACCCTCCTGGCCCACCTCGGGCGCGATGCGCGCGCCAGCTGGCAGGCGCTTGGCCGCCAGGTGCACCTGACCGGCCAGGCGGTGGCCACCCGCGTGCAGCAGATGGTGGAGGACGGCACGATCCGCCGTTTCACCCTCGTGCGCGGCGACCTGCGGCGCTATTTCGTCACCGTGTTCATGGACACGCCTCGCTTCGACGATTTCGAGGTGTTCCTGCAGGCGCGGGACGAGGTAGAGAGCGCGAGCAAGATCGCCGGCGAGGGGTGCTATCACGTGGTCATCGCGTGCGAGGACGAGGCGACGCTGGAAGCCTTCACCGAGGCATTGCTGAAGTACGGCCGCTACAAGGTGGCCAGCGAAATGCGGCGCGTGAAGGACTGAGCCGGGCTCAGCGCACGAGTGCCGTCGGCAGGACGGGCGGTCACGATCGTAACGCCGGTGGACGCTTGCCGTGAGCTCCGGCCTTGCATGCGGGTGCGCTTCCACCCGAAGCGGGCCGCATCCGCCACGCCACGTCAGCGCAGGGCGTCTGACTCGTACCCGGCGATCTCCGCTTCCGCCAGCAGCTCGCGCAATTGCGCGGCCGACACGCGCTTCATCGGTTTTTCGTCGATGCTGGACAAGGGGGCCTGCCGGAGAGCGTCGTGGGGCAGCACGGTCAGATCGAAGCTGAGATCTTCCGCGCTGAACACCCAGACCGGCAGGTCGGCCACGCGCTCGCGGTCCATGCGCAGGCGGCGCGTGCGTGCTTCAGCGGGAATGCGGTGCTCTTCGAGGAAGCGGGTGACGGCATCGGGGTCGTCGCTGTGGACATGCAACTGCACGGGCGAGTTGCCGTCGGCCGTGCCGTCGAGCACCGGGCCCACCAACCGCGGCGAGAATGCGGCGAGGAACTCCAGGGCCCGCTGCGCCGCTTCGCGCCGGCGTCGCACACCCTCGGCGTGCGCATCGCCGACGAAGAGCCGTTGATAGGTGCGCAGGGCATCCTCGATCTCGCGGTTCCGCGGCAGCGACGCGTCGTCATGGATGCCGAGCCGGCTGGCGGCCTTGAGCTTGGCCTGGTGGAAATCGCGGATGCCGCCTTCGGCCATGAGGCGTGCGGCTTCGTGGGCGAGCCGTTCGCGCCGCTCGCGCGTGCGGGTTTCGGCGTGTTGACGGGCGTGGTGCATGGCAGGCCTCCGCGTCGAACCTGCCCCGAATGTACACCATGCCTCTGCGATGTCGATGACGGCGCGACGACGCCATCATCGAATCCCGACCGCCGCGCGGATCAGAAGATGTCGAACGCCTCTTCGTCCGGCACCGCGTCTTCAGGGCCATACAGGTCGTAATCCTGCAGGCGCTCCATGTCTTCGACCTTCACCCACTCGGTCACGCCGTTGAGCGTGGCCTGGACCATGCCTTCCGGCGGATCGTTCGATGCCACGGGCTTGTCCTTCAGTGCCACCCGCATGTAATCGATCCAGATCGGCAGGGCGGCCTTGCCGCCGTATTCGCGATAACCCAGCGACTGGAAGTTGTCGCGACCGACCCAGACGACGGTGGCGTACTGGCCACCGAAGCCGCCGAACCAGGCGTCGCGGTGGTCATTGGTCGAGCCCGTCTTGCCGCCCACGTCCTCACGGCCCAGCACCTTGGCGGCCGTGCCCGTGCCGCGCTGGACGACATCGCGCATCATCGACACCAACTGATAGGCCGTCCGCTCGTCGATCGCGCGCGGTGCGGTCACGGTGTTCGGGTCGGCCGGCTTTTCCGGTTCCTTGGTCTTCTGCGCAGCCGCAGGTGTCGCGGGCTTGCCGGCCGCGGCCGGGCCGAAATTGAAGCCGTCCACGACCTGGCTCGCCGGCGTGCTGGCGCCGTACTGACCGCCCTGTCCGCAGCTACGGCAGGCGATGGCGGCGTTCTCCTTGAACACCACGTTGCCCTCGCGGTCCTTCACTTCGTCGATGAACCAGGGCGTCACCCGCGAGCCGCCGTTGGCGAACACGGCGTACGCGCGTGCCACCGACAACGGGGTCAGCGACGCGGTGCCGAGCGACATGGAGAGGTTGGGCGGCAACTCGGATTCTTCGAAACCGAACTGGCTGATGTAGGTACGCGCGAACGGCACACCGATGCCGTCCAGCAGGCGAACGGATACCAGGTTGCGCGACTGCACCAGGGCTTCGCGCAGGCGCATCGGCCCACGGAAGCCGCCGCCGTCGTTCTGCGGGCGCCACATGTGGCCGCGGCGATCGCGGAAGACGACCGGTGCATCAAGCACGATCGAGGCCGGGTTGAACCCCTTCTCGAAAGAAGCGGCATACAGGAACGGCTTGAAGCTGGAGCCTGGCTGCCGTCTCGCCTGGGTGGCGCGGTTGAACTTGTTGCCCGCGAAGCTGTAGCCCCCGACCAGCGCCCGCAACGCACCGTTGCTGGCATCCAGCGAGACCAGTGCCGCCTGGGCGCGCGGCACCTGATCGACGACGTAGCTGCCTTCGTCCTTGCCTGCCTTGATGCGGGCGAGGTCGCCCCGCTTGAACAGCTTGGCCGGCGTGCGACCGGTCCATTTGGTAGCGGCGGTCGGCAGGGTGAGTTCCTTGCCGTCGGCCATGACCACCACGACGCTGCCATCGTCGTTCACGCGTGCCACGACCACCGGCAGCAGGCCGTTCTGGGCGGGAATACCGCGCAGGTGCGTGGCCAGCGTCGCCGCGTCGGCATCGGCGGCCACGTCGAAATGCCGCTCGACGCCATTCCAGCCATGGCGGTGATCGTAAAGGCCCAGGCCGTCGCGGACCGCGATGTTCGCGGCGTCCTGCAGCGGGGCGTCCAGCGTGGTGGTGACGTGGTAGCCCTTGGTCAGGGCCTCCGGGCCGAAGCGCGCGATCATCTCCTGCCGCACCATCTCGGACACGTAGGGCGCGTTGACCTCGATCGGCCGCTCGTGCGGCTTGGCGTGCATCGGCTCGGCCTTGGCCGCTGCAGCCTCTGCAGCGGTGATGTAGCCGTCTTCGCGCATCCGCTCGACGACATAGGCGCTGCGCTGCTGGTTGCGTCCGGGGTTGCTGATCGGGTTGCCGCTGGACGGGAACTTCAGCGCGCTCACCAGCGTGGCGGCCTCGGCCAGGGTCAGCTGGTCCAGTGTCTTGCCGTAGTAGTACTCGGCCGCCGCGGCCACGCCATAGGAGCGGTTACCGAAGAAGCTCTTGTTGAGGTAAAGCTCGAGGATCTCGTCCTTGGTCAGCATCTTCTCGATGCGGACGGCCAGCATCATCTCGACCAGCTTGCGGGTGTAGCTGTATTCCGAGCTCAGGAACCACTGCCGCGCGACCTGCTGGGTAATGGTGCTGCCGCCCGCCACGCGGCCCTCCTTGCGGCTGGCGATCTGCCAGACCGCGCGCGCGATGCCGGTGGGGTCAACGCCGTTGTGCTCGTAGAACTTGCTGTCTTCGGCCGCGATGAAGGCCTGCTTGACCCGGGGCGGGACCTGGGCGATCTGGACGGGATACCGGCGGATCTCGCCGTAAAGCCCCATCAGGCGGCCGTCGCTGGCGTAGATGTAGAGGGGTTCCTGCAGTTCGACGTTCCGCAGGGCCTGGACGTCCGGGACCTTGGACGAGACCGTGTAGTACAGCACCCCCAGGCCGACCGCGCCGGCGAGGGCAAGTATCAGGAACGTGATGAGGGTCCAACGGAGAAGACGACGGAACCGGGACATCCAGAGCTTTCCGATTGCAGAATTCGTGGCGGCAGAGTATAGATGACCGACGGGATCGCCACAGGTGACCCCATGGGGAACAGGGACTTGGGGAACAACCCTCGTGAAACGTGACAAGCCGCACAGCCACGTCAACGGCGGTTGCCAAGCGTAAAAACTTGGTTATTAATGTGGGCGCGCGTCGTGCGCCTTGTGCCCGTCGGAAGGGGAAAGACCGTGGGGCTACTCCCAAAAAGCCAATCGCCGCTGATCGGCGTCGATATCAGTTCGACTGCGGTGAAACTGCTGCAGCTGTCGCGCGTGGGCAACCGTTTCAGGGTTGAGCACTACGCGGTCGAGCCGCTGCCGCCGAATGCCGTGGTCGAGAAGAACATCGTTGAGGTGGAGGCGGTCGGCGAGGCCATCCGCCGCGCCGTGAACCGCGCTGGCAGCAAGGCCAAGCACGCGGCCGCGGCCGTCGCCGGTTCGGCGGTGATCACCAAGATCATCCCGATGCCCGCGGACCTCGAAGAGAGCGACCTGGAGGCCCAGGTCGAACTCGAGGCCGTCAACTACATCCCGTACCCGATCGAGGAAGTGAACATCGATTTCGAGGTACTGGGCCCGATGCCCAACAACCCCGAGATGGTGCAGGTCCTGCTGGCCGCCTCGCGCTCGGAGAACGTCGAGCTGCGCCAGTCCGCGCTCGAGCTGGGCGGGCTGACCGCCAAGATCATGGATGTGGAAGCGTTCGCGGTCGAGAACGCCTTCGCCCTGATGGCCAACGATCTGCCGGTCCCCCAGGACGGCGTGGTCGCGCTGGTCGACATCGGCGCCACCATGACCACCCTCAACGTGCTGCGTCGCGGTCGCAGCCTGTACAGCCGCGAGCAGGTGTTCGGCGGCAAGCAGCTGACCGACGAAGTCATGCGCCGCTACGGACTGACCTACGAGGAAGCTGGCCTGGCCAAGCGCCAGGGCGGTCTGCCCGAGAGCTATGAGGTCGAAGTGCTGGAGCCGTTCAAGGAGGCGACCGTCCAACAGGTCAGCCGCCTGCTGCAGTTCTTCTATGCGGGCAGTGAATTCAACCGCGTTGACCAGATCGTCCTCGCCGGCGGTTGCGCCGCGCTGGTCGGCCTGCCGGAAATGGTCGAAGAGCAGCTCGGCGTGCCCACGGTCGTCGCCAACCCGCTCGCGCAGATGACCCTCGGGCCGCGCGTGCAGGCGCACGCACTGGCGCAGGACGCGCCCGCGCTGATGATCGCCACCGGGCTGGCTTTGAGGAGCTTCGACTGATGGCAAGAATCAACCTACTCCCGTGGCGCGCAGAGCGCCGCGCTCAGCGCCAGCGCGAGTTCTACGTGATGCTGGGCGCCGCGGCCATCGCCGGGCTGCTGCTGTCGTTCGTGCTGTGGTTCCATTACGACCGCCAGGTGGCCGGCCAGAACGAGCGCAACAACTTCCTGAAGGCCGAGATCGCGAAGGTCCAGGCCCAGAACAAGGAAATCGAGCGCCTCGATGAGCAGAAGCGCCGCCTGCTGGCCCGCAAGGAAGTGATCGAGAAGCTGCAGGCCAACCGTTCCCAGATGGTGCACCTGTTCGATTCCCTGGTCCGGACCATTCCCGACGGCGTGATGCTCGGCAACATCAAGCAGGACGGCGAAGTGCTGACGCTGGAAGGTCGCGCGCAGTCCAACGCCCGCGTGAGCGCCTACATGCGCAACCTCGAGACGTCCGGGTGGATGACGAAGCCGGAGCTTTCGATCATCGAGTCCAAGCCTGAAGAGGTCAAAACGCTGACCAACACGGGTGCCAGCCGTGCGCTGCCCTACGTGTTCAAGCTGACGGTGCGACTGGCGAACCCCACCGCGGAACAGGAGGCGGAGACCGCCGCAGGCGCTGCGCCTGCCGCGCCGGGTGCCGCCCCCGCTGCGCCGCTGGAGGGTCAGCCTGCCGCGCCCGCGACGCCGGCACCCGCGCCTGCGACCCCGCCGCCCGCCGCGCCGGCCGGTAACACTCCCCCGGCCACCGGGAGCGCCTCATGAGCAAGAAGAACGCGTCGCTCAAGAACCTCGACATCAACAACATCGGCGCCTGGCCGCGGAATGCCAAGATCGGCTTCTGCGTCATCCTTGCGCTGTTCATCCTGGCCTTCGGCTACTTCTTGTTCATCAAGGGCAAGACGGAAACGCTCAACAGCCTGGAGCAGGAAGAAGTGCGCCTGCGCCAGGACTTCGAGAAGGAACAGGCCAAGGCCGCCAACCTCGAGCCGCTCAAGCAGCAGCTCGCGCAGATGGAGCAGGTGCTGCAGCAGATGCTGCGTCAGCTGCCCAGCAAGACCGAGATGCCCGATCTGATCATCGATATCTCGCAGACGGCGCTGTCGAGCGGCCTGGCCAACGAACTGTTCCAGCCTGAGCCGGAGACGCTGAAGGAGTTCTACGCCGAGAAGCCGATCCAGCTGCGCATGGTGGGCAACTACCACCAGTTCGGCGCCTTCGTCAGTGGCGTGGCCTCGTTGCCGCGCGTGGTCATCCTGACCATGCACGACATCTCGCTGCAGCCCAAGGCGGGCAAGGGCGGCATCAATCGTGGCGCGCTCGAGCTCTCGGGCACCGTCAAGACGTACCGCTACCTGGATGAAACCGAAGTCGCCGAGCAGGAAGCTGCCGCGGCGGCCGCGCAGGGCGAAGACGGGAAGAAGAAGCCGGCGCCGAAGAAGGCGGGGGGTGACGCATGATGCTGGTCCGTAACCCCTCCGCGCGCGGCGTGATGCTGCTGCTCGTCGTCGCGGCGCTGGTGGGATGCGCGCGCGGCGTGACCAGCACGCCCGGCGATGCACCGAACCTGGAAAGCTGGGTGGCCGACGTGCGGGCACGCCCGGCGCCGCCGCTCGACCCGCTTCCGGTGATGCAGCAGTTCGAGACATTCGAATACGCCGCACAGACGCTGCGCGATCCGTTCAGCGACGCCTGGAACAACGCGGAAGGTGGCGGGCTGCGCCCTGATCCCAACCGCCGCAAGGAAACGCTGGAACAGTATCCGCTGGACAGCCTGGACATGGTCGGCACGATCGGCAAGGGCGCGGGTCTGGTGGCGCTGGTGATGGGGCCCGACAAGGTCACCTACCGGGTACGTCCGGGGAACTACCTGGGGCAGAGCGATGGCCGGGTCACCTCGGTCCGCGAAGATGGTTTGGAACTTGTCGAACTAGTGCCGGATGGCGCAGGCGGCTGGCTGGAACGGCCGGCGTCGATCGCGCTTGAAGATCAATGATTGGGGGATACACGATGACCGCTTCGAACGCCTACCGCCTGCGGCCCTCCCGGCGCCTGGCCACCCTACGGGCCTGCTCTCTGGGACTGGCCATCGGCCTGCTGGCGGCCGCCAGCGCGGCCAGCGCCGCATCCCCGGGCGAGCAGGCACCTGCTCCCGCCACCTCCGCGCAAGCCGCGCAGACCGTATCGGTGTCCAACATCGACTTCCGGCGCGGTGAAGACGGCGCGGGCCGACTGATCGTTAAGTTCGACGGTCAAGGCGCCGCTCCAGACCTGCGCAACCAGGGCGACAGTGTCGTCGTGAACGTAGGCAATGCCTCGCTGCCTGCATCGCTGCAGCGGCCGCTCAACGTCGTGGATTTCGCCACGCCGGTGCAGCGCGTCGAAGCGCAGTCGAAGGCCGGCGGCACGCAGCTCGTCCTGAGCACGCGCGGCGACTTCGAATCGCTCGCCTACCAGTCGGGCAACGAGTACGTCGTGGAGATCGTGCCGCGCGCCGGCCAGAAGGCGATGGGCGACGCGACCACGACCGCAGGCACCAGCTCCGCCTCGATCGCGGCCGCAGCACAGAGGGTCGCCAGCGAAGCCCGCCGGTACAACGGCCGTCCGGTGACGTTCAACTTCCAGGACGTGCCGGTGCGCACCGTGCTGCAGCTGATCGCCGAGGAGTCCAACCTCAACATCGTCGCGTCGGACACCGTGCAGGGCAATGTGACCCTGCGGCTGGTCAACGTGCCGTGGGACCAGGCGCTGGACATCGTCCTGCGTGCGAAGGGCCTGGACAAGCGCCGTGACGGTGCTGTCGTGTGGGTGGCGCCGCAGCCGGAGCTCGCGAAGTTCGAGCAGGACAAGGAAGACGCGCGCATCGCGATCGAGAATCGCGAAGACCTGCGGACCGACTACATCCAGATCAACTACCACAACGCGGCTGCCATCTTCAAAGCGCTGACCGAGGCCAAGGGTGTTGGCAACAGCGCCGGCAGCGGTGGCGGCGGTTCGAGCAGCCAGAACGACAACGGTTTCCTCTCGCCGCGCGGACGCATCGTGGCCGACGAGCGCACCAACACGCTCATGATCAGCGACATCCCGAAGAAGATCGCGCAGATGCGCGAACTGATCGCGGTGATCGACCGCCCGGTCGACCAGGTGCTGATCGAAGGTCGCATCGTCATCGCCACCGACTCGTTCGCGCGCGACCTGGGTGCGAAATTCGGCATCATGGGCAAGCGCACGGGTGATCGCACGCAGGCCATCAGCGGCACGATCGGCGGCAACGTCACCATCGTCAACGATAACGTCTGGCCCGTCGATGTCGAAGGCGACACTGGCAGCGACGGCTTGAACGTCAACCTGCCGGCGAGCGGCTTCATCACGAATCCCGCGGCCAGCATCGCGTATACGCTGCTCGGTGAGAACTTCAATCTCGACTTCGAGCTCTCCGCGTTGCAGGAAGAAGGTCGCGGTGAGGTCATCTCGAATCCTCGCCTGGTGACCACAAACCAGCGCGAAGCGGTGATCAAGCAGGGCCGCGAAGTCGGCTACCTGACGGTGACGGGCAGCGGCACGGGCATCGCGACGCCGACCGTGCAGTTCAAGGAAGCCTTGCTCGAACTGAAGGTGACGCCGACCATCACCGACGACAATCGCGTCTTCCTGAACCTCAACGTCAAGAAGGACGAGGTCATCCGCTTCATCAGCCTCGGCCAGTTCGGCCAGGTGCCTGAACTGGCCCGTCGCGAGATCAACACCGCGGTGCTGATCCAGGACGGCCAGACGGTGGTGATCGGCGGCGTCTACGAGTTCAACGACCGCGCCAGCATCGCGAAGGTCCCGTTCCTCGGCGACATCCCCTTCCTGGGCAACCTGTTCAAGAAGAAGGGCCGCAGCAAGGAAAAGGCCGAACTGCTGATCTTCATCACGCCGAAGGTCCTGCGCGTGGCCGAGCGCCGCTGAGCGGAACCGCCACGACGGATTGGAAAGAGGGAGCCCTTGGGCTCCCTTTTTCTTTGCGTATCCGTTACCTGAATCGGCGTGTCGTGTGCCGATGGTCCTGTGAACCTTCGGGGCGCAGGTGGGTCAAAATCGGCCTTCATCCCGACTTCCGGCCATCCCATGGATTCGTCGCCCGGCAACACCGACCACGCAGTGGATGGGCAGACCTCCCTGCATGGGGCCTTCGCGCGGCTGCGCGAGGATCTTTCACGCACCATCGTCGGACAGGCCGCACTGGTCGAACGGCTGCTGATCGCCCTGCTGGCGGATGGCCACCTGCTCGTGGAAGGTGCGCCGGGCTTGGCGAAAACGACCGCCATCCGCGCGCTGGCCTCGCGGCTGCAGGCCGAGTTCGCACGGGTGCAGTTCACCCCCGACCTGCTGCCGGCGGATCTCACCGGCACCGAGGTCTGGCGCCCCCAGGAGGGGCGCTTCGAATTCCAGCCGGGTCCGGTGTTCCATCCGCTGCTGCTCGCCGACGAGATCAATCGCGCACCCGCCAAGGTGCAGTCCGCACTGCTGGAGGCGATGGGCGAGCGCCAGGTGACGGTGGGCCGCCATACCTATCCATTGCCGGCACTGTTCCTGGTGATGGCCACGCAGAACCCGATCGAGCAGGAAGGCACGTTTCCGCTGCCGGAAGCGCAGCTCGACCGCTTCCTGATGCACGTGAAGATCGGCTATCCCGAAGCGGCGGCCGAAGCGGACATCCTGCGGCTGGCGCGTGATCGTGCGCGCGACGAGATGCAGGCCGTTTCCGCCGTCGTCGAGCGCATGCCGCTGGATGACGTCTTCCGCGCCCGCGCCCAGGTGCTGGACCTGCATCTGGCCCCGGCACTTGAGCGCTACCTGATCGAACTGGTCCTGGCGTCGCGTGATGCCTCCCGCTACGACGCGTCACTGGCGCGTCGCATCGCCTGGGGTGCGAGTCCACGCGGTTCCATCGCGCTGGAGCGCTGCGCGCGTGCGCGTGCGTGGCTGGCAGGCCGCGACTACGTGACGCCGGACGACATCCGCGCCATTGCACCGGATGTCCTGCGCCATCGCGTGCTGCCCAGCTACGAGGCCACGGCGGAAGGGTGGGATGGCGATCGCCTGGTGAAGGGCTTGCTGGACGTGGTGCCCCTGCCCTGAGCGGGCGTCCGGCGCTTCGACGACCTCCATGAGCGACGGCATCGTCCCCACCCTGCAGGAACTGATCGCGTTGCGCGCGAGCGCGCAGCGACGGCCGCCGGCGCGGCGTGGCCGGCATTCCGTCACCGGGCCTTCGGCGTCGCCCCTGCGCGGGCGCGGCATGGAGTATGCAGAGTCCCGCGAATATGTCGCCGGCGACGACGTGCGCCATATCGACTGGCGGCTGACCGCGCGCAGTGGCCGCACGCATACCAAACTGTTCCAGGCCGAGCGCGAGCGGCTCACGCTGATCGTCGCCGACACGTCGCCCCTGCTGTACTTCGGCACGCGCCTGCGTTTCAAGTCGGTGCAGGCCGCACGCGCCGGCGCAGTCGCCGCGTGGCAGTCCGTGCGTGAAGGCGATCGGCTGGCGATCCTGCGCGGCAGCATGGCCGAAGCCCCGGTTCCCCCCGCTTCGGGAACACGCGGCGCATTGCGCGTACTGGATGCGCTGGTCCGCTGGTACGCGAAGCCACCGACGGACGATGTCGGGTTAGCGTTCGCCCTCGATCACGCGGCGCGACTGCTCCGTCCCGGTTCGCGCCTGCTGGTGCTGGCGGAGCCGCACAGCGTGGCGGGCATACCCGATACACGCTGGACGGCCTTGGCGGCCCACCATGACGTCGTGGTGCTGTTGCTGACGGATCCGCTGGAAACGGATCCGCCATCGCAACCGCTGCCTTTCGCGGCAGGTGGCCGGCGGATCGAACTGGATCTCGCCAACACCGCACAGCGCGATGCATGGCGGAACGAATTCCAGGCGCCACTCGATCGTGCCCTGGACCGGCTTCCCGCGCGCGGCGTGCAGGTGCGCACGCTGTCCACCGAGGCCGCCAGCGACGCCTGGCTGGTCGCGCTGGGTCGCGCGCAACCGCAGGTGGCCTGAGCATGGCGCCGGACACGCTGGTGCTGCGCGACGTGCACGTGCCGCCGGCGCCCTCGTGGTGGCCGCCGGCACCGGGCTGGTGGTTGGTGGCTGCGCTCGTGCTGGCGGTCGTGTTGTGTTTCGCCGCGTGGCGTTGGCACCTTCGCCGGCGTCGCCAACGTTGGCAGCGGTGGTTCGATGCTGTGCCCGACGGGCGGACGCCGGCCGAGCAGGTGGCCGCCGCATCGGAACTGCTGCGCCGCGCGGCGCGGCGCGTGTCGCCCTCCGCGGATCGACTCGAAGGCGAGGCGTGGCTGCACTTCCTGGATGGCAAGCACGGGCGAACGTTCAGCGAGGGTCCGGGAAGGCTGTTGCTCGATGGCGGCTATCGCCGCGATGTCGATCCGGCCGCGTTGGCGGCGGCACTGGCCGCCGCACGCGAGCGCTTCCTCGAACTGATGGCGGCGAAGCGATGAGCCTCTCGTTGCCGACGCTGCAGCTGTTGCAGGATGGCTATGCCGGTTTCGCGTGGCCCTGGGCATGGCTGGTCTTCCCGCTGCCGTGGCTGGTGCGCTGGGCACTGCCTCCGCGACGGGCGCAGGCGGACGCCCTGAAGGTGCCCTACGGCAGTGCCGTGCAGGCGATCGCCGCACAGGGCGGTCGCGGGTTGCATGGGCGCGGTGCGGCGCTGGCGTGGCTGGTGTGGTTCCTGCTGTGCGCCGCGGTGGCCCGGCCGCAGCAATTCGGCGATGCCGTGACGCCTCCGACCAGCGGGCGTGATCTGATGCTGGCCGTCGATCTCTCCGGCAGCATGACCGAGCCCGACATGGAGCTTGGCGGTGCCGTCGTCGATCGCCTGACGGCCGCGAAGGCCGTGCTTGCCGACTTCCTCGACCGGCGTGATGGCGATCGCGTCGGCCTGCTGGTGTTCGGCCAGCGCGCCTACGCGATGACACCACTGACCCGCGACCTGCAGACCGTGCGGGAGCAGTTGCGCGATGCCGTGGCCGGGCTCGCCGGCCGCGAGACCGCGATCGGCGATGCCATCGCGCTCGCCGTGCGCCGGCTGCGCACGCAACAGGAGGGCCAGCGCGTCCTCATCCTGCTGACCGACGGCGTGAACTCCGCGGGTGTGCTGACGCCGCAGAAAGCGGCGGAGCTGGCGAAGGAGGAGCGCGTGCGCATCCACACCATCGCGTTCGGCAGCGACGGAGTGATGAGCCTCTTCGGCATCCCGTTGCCGATGCCGGCCAGTTCGCCGGAAGACATCGACGAAGCGACCCTGCGCGACGTCGCTGCCCAGACCGGTGGACGCTTCTATCGCGCCCGCGACACGGCCGAGCTGGCGGGCATCTATGCCGAACTCGATCGACTGGAGCCGGTACAACAACCCGGGAAGGCCGTGCGTCCGCGCATCGAGCGCTACATGTGGCCGCTCGCGGCAGCGCTGAGTTTCGCCTTGCTGGCGTTCGTGCTGCCCAGGAGGCGCGCATGACGGCGGCCTGGGACGCCCTGCATTTCCTGAGGCCGCACGGGTTGTGGGCCTTGCTCGCACTGCCGCTGCTGGCGTGGTGGTGGCGCGTGCGGCGGCAGCGTCTGAACGCCTGGCGCGCGCACGTCGACCCGCACCTGCTGCAACACCTGCTGGTGCGGGGTGGCACCACGGCGCGCACCGGTCTGGTTGCCGCGGTGCTGGCCTACGTGCTGGCAGTGCTCGCGCTGGCCGGACCGAGTTGGCGACAGGGCGATCAGCCGCTGTGGCAGGCCCAAAGACCGCTGGTGGTGGTGCTGGACCTGTCGAGCAGGGTCACGACGCCGGATCTTCCGCCGTCGCGCCTGCTGCAGGTGCGGGCGAAGCTGGCGCGCCTGCTCGACGCGCGCGCGGGCAGTCCCGTGGCGCTGGTGGTGTACGCGGACGATGCGTTCACGGTCGCGCCGATGACCGACGATGCGGCCAACATCCGCCTCTACCTCGACGAACTCTCGCCGGAGATCATGCCGGTGGATGGCCAGCGTGCCGATCGCGGCATCGCGTGGGCGGCGCGCCTGCTGTCGCAAGCGGATTTCCGCAATGGCGACATCCTCGTCCTCACCGACCGCGCGGACGAAGCGGCATCCGCGGCGGCCTCCGAAGCGCGCACTAAAGGGTACGCCGTGTCCGTGCTCGGGCTTGGCACGTCGGCCGGCGCCGCCTACCGCGCCACCGATGGCACGATCGGCCATGCCGCACTCGATGCCTCGTCCCTGCGCGCGGTGGCCTCTGCGGGAGGTGGCCGTTACGAACCGGCCACGACCGACGCTGCGGATGTCGCAGCGCTCGGCGTCGCGTCGCCCGCACTCGAGACGGTGGGCGTCTCCGCGGCATCCGGCGGCGGCAAGGCGTGGCGCGACGAGGGCTACTGGCTGTTGATCCCGCTGATGGCGATCGCGTTGTTGTGGTTCCGCCGCGGTGCGGCGCTGGTGCTGGTGGGCGCACTGTGGCTGCCGATGGCGTCGCCCGCGCATGCCACCGGCATCGAGTGGTGGCAACGCAGCGACCAGGCCACGCATGCGCGCCTGGAGAAAGGTGCCGACGCTTATCGCCAGGGCGACTATGCGTCGGCCGAGCAGGCCTTTACCGGCATCGATTCGGCCGAGGGCCAGTACAACCTGGGCAATGCACTGGCGAAGCAGCAGCGTTACGACGATGCCGTGGCCGCCTACGACCGCGCGCTGCGGATGCAGCCCAACATGGCCGATGCGGTCGCCAATCGGGCCGCCGTCGACGCCGCACGCAAGCGACCGCCTTCGCCGGGCGACGGGCAGGGCAAGCCCGGGCAGCAGGGCAGTGGGGATCGTTCGTCCGCAGGTGCGAAGGGCGACACATCGGAAGGAAAGACATCGGGCCAGCAACAGGAATCGCCGCCATCGCCGCAAAACGCATCGACGCCACCTTCGGGCGATCCCGGCAAGGCCCAGGCGGGCAAGCGCACGCAACCGCCGGGCACGCCGCCCAAGCCTTCGCCCGACCCCGCGGCGCAGGCCGCCGCCGATGCGGCGCAACGCGAACGCATGCGCGCCGCGATGGGTGAACAGGATGGGCAACGTGCCGGTAAGCCGTCGGAGGGATCGCCAGCCGTGCAGGCGGAGACGGCGGAACAGCGCGAGCGCCGGCAGGCGGTCGATGTGTGGTTGAAGCGCGTGCCGGATGAGCCCGGGTCGCTGCTCAAGGCGAAGTTCCGGCTCGAACACGACCGCCGGCAGAAGGAAGGGCAATGAAACACCGCATCTGGATCCTGCTGATCGCACTGATGCTCTGGCCGACCTCGCTGTTGGCGGCGACGCGCGCGTGGCTGGAGCAATCGCAGGTCACGCTCGGCGAGGCGGTCACGCTCAACGTCGAGACCGACGCGGTATCCGCCACGCCGGACCTCACGCCACTGATGCGCGATTTCGAAGTCGAAGGCCAGTCCGACAGCCGCAGCGTGCGGCTGGTGAACGGACGCATGAGCACCAGTACGACGTTCTCGCTGACGCTGCGGCCGCGACGCGCCGGCACGCTCGCGATCCCCGCGCTGCAGGTGGGCAACGAGCGCACGGTGCCGGCGACGCTGGAGGTCGCCGCCACGGCGACCGCGCGCGCGGCCTCCAACGGTCTGGTGTTCGTCGAGACCGAGGTGGACGATCCGACCCCGTACGTGCAGCAGTCGATCGGCGTCACGGTGCGGTTGTACTACGCGACGCCGCTGGTCTCGGGGCAGCTCGATCTCGACCCGCCGGACGGTGCGCTGCTGCAGCGCGTGGGCGAGATCGTGCAGTCGAGCCGCGAGATCGACGGGCGGCGCTACAGCACCGCCGAACGCCGCTTCCTGCTGGTGCCGGAGCGCAGCGGTGCGTTGACCCTGCCGGGTGCGCGCTTCGAAGGGCGCGGCGCCGGCGGCTGGATGGATGACCTGCTGGGTGGCAACAGCCGCGAGGTCAACATCACCGGTGCGCCGCGCACGCTGCAGGTACGCGCGCAGCCCACGGGCGCGCCGCAGCCCTGGCTGCCGGTGCGCGACCTGCGCCTGCGCTACACCGCGGTGCCTCAGCAGTTGCGTACCGGCGAAGCGGGGACGCTCACCATCGAGACCACCGTCATCGGCGCCACGCAGGCGCAGCTGCCGGAGCTGCCTGCGCCGTCGATTCCCGGCGCGCAGGTCTTCGCCGAACCACCGCAGTTCGATGAGCGCTTCGTCGGCGGCACGCCGCAGGTGACATCGACACGCGCCTACTCGATCGTGCCGTCGCAGGCAGGTGCGCTGGCGATCCCGGGCACCGCGATGGCGTGGTGGGACGTGCGCGCGGGCGCGGCGCGGCGTGCGACGTTGCCCGACCTGACCCTGCCCGTCGTAGTCGGTACCGGTGCCCCGTCGTTGGCACCGGTGGCAGGCGCGTCGCCTGGCGCGGCCATGCCTGCCACGGGCGCCGGCGATGACATCCTGCTCGAAGGTGGACGGCGCGTCCCGCCTCATCTGTGGCCATGGCTGGCCGCCGGTTTCGCCGTGTTGTGGCTCGCGACGCTGTTGTGGGGGCTGGCGCGGCGTGGAGCGGCTGCGCACGACCCGCGCGTGCGGACCCGCAGCGACGCACACGCGGCCGCCGCCCTCCCGCCCGCGACGCACACCGCCGCCGACCTGAAGCGGGTGCTGGATGCGGGCGATCTCGATGACATCGAGAACGTCCTGCGTGGCATGGCGCGGCCGGCCGCCGCCGATCTCGACGAGCTGCATCGCCGGCTCGCGTCGCCTTCACAACGCAGCGCAGTGGATCTGCTGCGCCGCGCCCGCTGGGCCGGCGGTGATGCGGCACAGGCGAGGGCGGCGCTGCGCGAGGCGTTCCGTGGCGGCCCCCGCTGGGACGTCGCGGATCCGGAGGCGGTCGACGAACCCCTGCCTCCGCTCTACCCCCGGTGAGGGAAGGCGGGCCTCTGTTCGTCATTCCCTAGGCGATCGCGGCGATGCCATCGCAGCATGTCCGGCGCAGCCCGTCGCGTATCGACGGGCCGCCTTGCCGGGTTTGCTAAGCTCCCGACTTTGTCTTCGCAGGACCCGCCGATGACCGACGCACCGACCGCCACCCGCGCCAAACTCCCGCTGCACTGGAAGATGGCCATCGGCTTCGGCGTCGGCCTGATCGTCGGGCTCATCGTGCATGCCACCGGCCAGGGCGACGCGGGCTGGGTGAAGGACGTCACCCAGTACGTCACCACGCCGTTCAGCAAGATCTTCCTCAACCTGATCTTCATGCTGATCGTGCCCCTGTTGTTCTCCGCGCTGGTCTGCGGCATCGCCGAGATGGGCGACATCCGCGCGCTGGGGCGGATCGGCTGGAAGACGATGGCCTATACCGTGCTGCTCTCGGCGGTGGCGGTGCTGCTGGGCCTGGTGCTGGTGAACGTGCTGAAGCCGGGCGTGGGCGTGGACCCGGCGATGGCGCAGCAGCTGATCGCCGAGAACGCCGAGCGCACGAAAGAGATCGTCGCCAGCGTCGGCACGCAGGCCACCGGCATGGACATGCTGCTGTCGATCGTGCCGGACAACGTGATCGGCGCCGCCTCCAGCAATGCCGCCATCCTGTCGCTGATGTTCTTCGCGGTGATGTTCGGCGTCGGCCTGGTGCTGACGCCGTCGGAGAACACCGGCATCCTCAAGCGCGGCATCGAGGGCGTGTTCGAGATCTCGATGACGCTGATCGGTCTGGTGATCCGCTTGGCCCCGTACGCGGTGGCCTGCTTCATGTTCAACCTGGCCGCGATCTTCGGCTTCGACCTGCTCGTGCGGCTGGGCGCCTATGTGGGCGTGGTCGTGCTGGCCTTGGGCCTGCATCTGCTCGTCAGTTACTCGGTCGCGCTGAAACTCGCCGGCTACTCGCCGCTGAAGTTCTTCCGTGGCGCGCAGGAAGCGATGGTGATGGCGTTCTCGACCGCGTCGAGCAACGCGACCCTGCCCACCGCGCTGCGCGTCGCCGACGAGAAGCTCGGGCTGCCGCGCACGGTGTCGCGCTTCGTGCTGACCGTGGGCGCCACCGCCAACCAGAACGGCACCGCGCTGTTCGAGGGCGTGACGGTGATCTTCCTGGCCCAGTTCTTCGGCGTGGACCTGTCGCTGGGCCAGCAGTTCATGGTCATGCTGGTGTGCATCCTGGGCGGCATCGGCACGGCCGGCGTGCCGTCCGGTTCGCTGCCGGTGGTGGCGCTGATCTGCGCCATGGTCGGCGTGAACCCCATCGGCATCGGCCTGATCCTCGGCGTGAACCACTTCCTGGACATGTGCCGGACCACGCTGAATGTCACCGGTGACCTGACCCTGGCCTCGCTGGTGGCCAAGGGCGAGCGCACCGACGTGAAACTGCCCGGCCAGCCCGGGTAGCACCCCGGCCGGGGTCCCGCAACCGCGACATGGCGGGCGGGGGGTGGGACAATGGGCGGCCCGCAGCCCGCCGGGCGCCGCCCCCTCTGTCCCGATCCCCATGACGACGCCCACCCGCCGCCAGCTCGCCAACGCCATCCGTTTCCTCGCCGCCGACGCGGTGCAGGCCGCCAATTCCGGCCATCCCGGCATGCCCATGGGCATGGCCGACATCGCCGAAGTGCTGTGGAACGACTACTACCGCCATAGCCCGTCGAACCCGCACTGGTTCAACCGCGACCGCTTCGTCCTGTCGAACGGCCACGGCTCGATGCTGCAGTACGCGCTGCTGCACCTGGCCGGCTACGACCTGCCGCTGCAGGAACTGAAGCAATTCCGCCAGCTGCACAGCAAGACCGCCGGCCATCCGGAGCGCCACGAGACCCCGGGCGTGGAAACCACCACCGGCCCGCTCGGCCAGGGCTTCGCCAACGGGGTCGGCTTCGCGCTGGCCGAGAAGCTGCTGGCACAGCGCTTCAACCGCGAAGGCCATGACCTCGTCGACCACCGCACTTTCGTGTTCATGGGCGACGGCTGCCTGATGGAAGGCGTCTCGCACGAGGCCGCCTCGCTCGCCGGCACCTGGGGCCTGGGCAAGCTGGTCTGCTTCTGGGACGACAACAAGATTTCCATCGACGGCAACACCGATGGCTGGTTCACCGACGATACGCCGGCCCGCTTCGAAGCCTACGGCTGGCAGGTGGTGCGCAACGTCAACGGCCATGATCCCGTCGAGATCAAGACCGCCATCGACACCGCGCTGAAGGCTGCCGACAAGCCCACGCTGATCTGCTGCCGCACGACGATCGGCTTCGGCTCGCCGAACAAGGCCGGCAAGGAATCCAGCCACGGCGCACCGCTGGGCAAGGACGAGCTGGAGGCCACGCGCGCCGCACTGGAATGGCCGTACGGTCCGTTCGAGGTGCCCGCCGACATCTACGCCGGCTGGAACAAGGTCGAGGCCGGCAAGGCACTGGAAGCCGACTGGAACGTGCTGCTCGACGCCTACACCGCGGAGTATCCGGAACAGGCCGCCGAACTGAAGCGCCGCGCATCGGGCGAACTGCCCGCCGACTTCGTCGCGCAGGCCGATGCCTACATCGCCAAGGTGCAGGCCGAGGGCCCGGTGATCGCCTCGCGCAAGGCCTCGCAGAACGCCATCGAAGCGTTCGCGCCGCTGCTGCCTGAACTGGTCGGCGGTTCGGCCGACCTGGCGCACTCCAACCTCACGCTGTGGAAGGCGAGCAAGTCGGTGTCCACCACCGACCCGAACGCCAACTACGTGTACTACGGTGTGCGCGAGTTCGGCATGACCGCGATCGCGAACGGTCTGGCGCTGCACGGCGGCTTCGTGCCGTTCGACGCCACCTTCCTGGTGTTCAGCGACTACGCGCGCAACGGCGTGCGCATGAGCGCGCTGATCCCGGCGCACGCCATCCACGTGTACACGCACGACTCCATCGGCCTGGGCGAAGACGGCCCGACCCACCAGCCGGTCGAGCACCTCGCCTCGCTGCGCTACATCCCGAACAACGATGTGTGGCGCCCGTGCGATGCGGTGGAATCGGCGGTGGCGTGGAAGCAGGCCATCGTCCGCCAGGACGGCCCGAGTTGCCTCGTGTTCTCGCGCCAGAACCTGCCGCACCAGCCGCGCACCGATGCGCAGGTCGGCGACATCGCGCGCGGCGGCTACGTGCTGGCCGATGCCGACGGCACGCCGGACATCATCCTGATCGCCACCGGTTCGGAAGTCGGCCTGGCCACGCAGGCCAAGGCGACGCTGGACGCGCAGGGCCTGAAGACGCGTGTGGTGTCGATGCCGTCGACCGACGTGTTCGATCGCCAGGATGCGGCCTACCGCGAGGCCGTGCTGCCCACGGCCGTGCGCAAGCGCGTGGCGGTGGAAGCGGCGATCAGCGACTTCTGGCGCAAGTACGTGGGCCTGGACGGCGCGGTGATCGGCATGACGACATTCGGCGCCTCCGCTCCGGCCGACGCGCTGTACAAGCACTTCGGCATCACCACCGAAGCGGTGGTCGAGGCGGCGAAGTCGCTCTGAGCGGGTCGTACCGTGGGAAAGAAAAAGCCGGGCATCGCCCGGCTTTTTTCTTGTCAACGATCAGCGTGTCTCGCGTAGTCCGAGCGCCAGCAGCTTCGCTTCGAGGCGCTCGCCCAGCGTCGCCGGTTGCGCCAGCGCCATGCGCGCCATGGCGGCTTCGTCGTCCGATCGCGCCGGCAGCGCCTTCGCGACCGTCGCGGCCTTCTTCCATAGCGTGCCGGTGTTTGCCTTCAACCAGCCCAGTGCCTTGACGATGCGCTGTTCCACCTCGGTGAAGTCGCTGCCGAGCGGATAGTCCGGCAGCGTGCCGTCGTGGCGGAAGGCGCGCAGGCGCGCCGACAGGTGCACCGGCGTGTTGTCGATCCAGTGGCTTGGCGCATGGAAACCACTGCGCAGTTTGCCTTCGCGCTTGGCCCGTTCGACTAGTGCCTCTTGGAAGCGCCCATCGGTGATGCCGCCCATCGCGATCACGCAGTCCTCATCGTTCTTGCCGCGCAGGTCCGCTATGCCGTACTCGTTGACGTACAGGTCACGCAGGTGGCGGGGAATGGTCGTGTGTCCGTAGTTCCAGCGGACGTTGGACGCGGCCGCGCCGGCGTCGTCGCGCACGGCGCGGAACATCAGCGCGCTGCGCGCATGGTCCAGCGCATTGGACATGTCGACGAAGTTGTACTGGCCACCCACACCCGACACCACCCGGCCGTCCTCCAGCCCGTCCGACACCGCGGCCCCGAGCGCGGTCACCATCATGCAGGAGTTGAAGAAGCGGGCCTCGTGGCGCTGCAGGCGGGCCAGCGGTTCATGGTCGCGCTGCAGTTCGTTGATCAGGCTGATCCGGCGCATGCCGATGGCACGGCGCTGGTCGTCCGGCAGGTCGCGCAACCACTGGTAGAACGTCGGCGAGCCGAGATAGAACGCGCCATGCAGGTATTCGCCGTCGCGTTCCAGCCGCGCCTGGTCGCCGAGGTTGGCGGTGCCGTCGGCGATCCGGCGCATCAGCGCCTCGTCGTCCACCACCTTGCGCCGGATCACGCCGGTTTCCACTAGCCGCTTGAAGCCTTCGTTGACCATCTCGCTGCAGCCATACAGGCCGATGGCGAACGGGTCCAGGCCGCCGCTGGATAGCACCGCGGGGTGCTGTTCCAGTGCGGGATCGAGGGCGGTCAGGATGCGCCGGTAGGTCGCGTTGTCGGTGTGGCGCAGCACCAGCGCATGGCACAGCGCATCGGCGAGCGCGCCGATGCCGATCTGCAGCGTGCCGCCGTCCCGCACCAGTGCGCTGGCATACAGGCCGATCGCGTATTCGGCATCGGAGACCGGCTGGCGCGGCAACCCGAACAGATGCGGATAAGGACCGGGCGGTGCGATGACGATGTCGAAGTAGGCTTCGTCCACCGCCGCCGTGCCGCCGATCCACGGCAGCTGCGGATCGATTTCGGCCACCAGCAGCGGGCGTGGCAGGCCGCGCGCCACGATGGCATCGACGGCATCCTGGGTGAGGTCGTTGTTGCACGAGAACGAGAGCCGGGTGCCGCCGGGTTCGCGCGCGACCTTCTGCACGATCACGTTGAGTGCACGATCCGCCAGCGCCCGCGCCACATGCGTGTAGTTGAGACTGGCGTACAGGCGCTGCGCGGTGGTGGAGCGGAGCAGCGCGCCGCCTTGCATGTAGAACTCCTCCACCTCCATGTGCGCGGGCAGCGCGTCGCGCTTCACCGCCTGCACGTAGTCCAGCCGCGGGAAGTCATCGCCGAAATGGCGCGCCGCGAAGGGCTTCACGAACCGGCCCTCCAGCCCCTGGCCGCCCATCGGCGGATCGAGCGAGAGCGCGGTGTAAAGCGACCACGGGCGCGACGGGTCGGCGGCACCGCGCCGGTACAGGGCATTGAGCAGCCGGTGCGGCTTGCCGATGCCGAGCGGTGCGCCCATGCGCAGCGGCCCGTGGGCGTGGGCCAGGATCAGGTCGACGGCTTCGTCGAGATCGGTCAGGTGGCGAGGGGTCATGGCGTCAGCCTACCGAGCCGTGCGTTAACCGGCCATGGGTCACTGTGCCAGCATGTCCGGCCGGAACAGCCGGCGCCGGGAGACCTCGCGGCCGGCGACCATGAAGCGGCCGTCGCCGCGGTAGTGCACCGTGCGGGGGATGCGTGGCGCAGGCGCGACATGCGCCGCGACCACCCGCCACACGAACAGCGGGTAGTCGGCGGTGATCCGGGTCTCGTGCAGGCGGCACTCGAACTGCGCGTGGCATTCGGCGATCCGCGGCGCATCCACCTCGCGCGAGGGCAGCGCGGTGAGGCCGAAGCGCTCGAACTTGTCCTGCTCGGTGCTGCTGCAGTTGCCGATGCGCACGACGGTATCCAGCAGGTCTTCGGTCGGGAGGTTGATCACACATGCGCGACTGGCGCGCGCGAGCGCGTGGCTGCGATTGGCGTCCCAGATGTAGGTGCCGACCAGGTCGTAGCCCAGCATCATGTGCCAGCCCAAGGTCATGATCGCGCGTTCGTCGCGGTGCGCGGTGCTCACCAGCACGACGGGCCCGGGCTCCAGGTAGCGGCGGGTCTGGTCCACGGGCAGGGACTTCCAGCGCTTGGGGTGTTTCATGCGGGGCGCTCCGGTGGCGACGCCGCAGGATACGGCGGCGTCAGTCGAGGATGTGTGTGGAATCGGCCACGCGGCGCACTTCGTCCGGGTGGTGGCTGACGTAGACGATGGGCAGGCGGATCTCGTCGCGCACGCGCTGCAGGTAGGGGATCAGTTCTTCGCGGCGGGCCTGGTCCAGCGAGGAGAGCGGTTCGTCGAACAGCAGCAACGACGGCTGCGCCAGCAGGGCGCGGCCGATCGCGACGCGCTGCGCCTCGCCGCCGGACAGGTTGCGCGTGCGGCGGCCGAGCAGCGGTGCGATGCCGAGCAGGTCCACGACGGCATCGAACCCGAAGCGGGGCGTGCCACGCCCACCGTGGCGCCCGTAGAGCAGGTTGCGGCGCACGTCGAGGTGGGGAAACAGCCGCGCGTCCTGGAACACGTAGCCGATGCGGCGCTGGTGCACCGGCACGTCGATGCGCTGCGTGCTGTCGAACAGGCAGTGGCCATCCACCTCGATGCGCCCGGCCACCGGCGTCACCAGCCCCGCGATCGCATTGAGGACGGAGGTCTTGCCCGCACCTGACGGCCCCACCAGGGCGATCACGCGCGCGTCGTCCTGGATGCGCACGTGGCGGTGGAAGTGTCCGCGTCGCAGTTCGATGTCGAGGTGCAGCATCAGCTGTCCTCGCCCTGGCGCGTGTGGTGGCGGCGCACCAGCCATTCGGAGAACAGCAGTGCGGCCAGCGAGATCGCCACGGCGACCGCGGCCAGGCGCCAGATGCCGGCTTCGCCGCCCGGTACCTGCATCAGGCCATAGATGGCGGAGGAGAGCGTCTGCGTTTCGCCGGGAATGTTGGAGACGAAGGTGATGGTGGCGCCGAACTCGCCCAGCGCCTTGGCGAACGCCAGCACGCTGCCGGCGACCAGGCCGGGCCAGGCCAGCGGCAGGGTGACCGTGAAGAAGACGCGCCAGGGGCCGGCACCCAGCGTGGACGCGGCTTGCTCCAGGCGGCGGTCGGTGGCTTCGAGCGACAGGCGGATCGCGCGCACCATCAACGGGAAACCCATCACCGCGCAGGCCAGTGCCGCGCCGGTCCAGCGGAACGCGAAGACGAGGCCGAGGTGCTCCTTCAGGAAGCTGCCGACGGCGCCCTGCGTACCCAGCGTCACCAGCAGCGCATACCCCATCACCACCGGCGGCAATACGAGCGGCAGGTGCACCATCGCATCCAGCAATGCCTTGCCCGGGAAGCGCGTGCGCGCCAGCACCCAGCCGACGAGCACGCCGAACGGCAGGCTGGCGAGCGACGCCACCAGCGCCACCTTCAGGCTGAGCCGGATCGCGGTGAGCTCTTCCGCGGTGAACGCATCGAACACGAAGGCGTCAGTCCTTCACCGCGAATCCGCGCCGCGCGAAGATCGCATCGGCGGCGGGGGAGGCGAGCCAGTGAACGAACTGCGTCGCCTGCGCCGCTCGCGGGCCACGCAGCGCGGCGACCGGATAGACGATCGGCGGATGGCTGTCTTCCGGGAACGTTGCCACCACGCGCACGGCCGGCTCCGCCTTCGCGTCGGAGGCGTACACGATGCCGAGCGGCGTCTCGCCGCGCGCCACCAGCATCAGTGCCGCGCGCACGCTCTCGGACTCCGCGAGCCGCGCCTTGACGCCGTTCCACAGCGACAGCGATTCCAGCGAGGCCTTGGCGTACTTGCCCGCCGGCACGGTCTGCGTCTGGCCCACCGCCAGGCGACCGTCGCCGAGCGCGGCGAGGAAGGTCGCGGGCCGCTTCAGGTCGACGCGCGCCTTGCTCGCCTTAGGTGCGACCAGCACCAACTGGTTGCCCAGCAGCGAGCGGCGCGTGGCGACATCCAGCTTGTCGCGCTGCTGCAGATAGTCCATCCACTCCAGGTCGGCGGAGAAGAAGGCGTCAGCCGGTGCGCCTTGTTCGATCTGGCGTGCCAGCGCCGAACTCGCGGCGTACGAAACACGCACCGGCACGCCGGTCTGCTTCTGGTAGGCCGCGGCGGCCTCGTCCAGCGATTCCTTCAGGCTGGCGGCAGCGAAGACGGTGAGGCCGGCGTCGTCCTGTGCGCGCGCGGTGCCGGGCGTCAGCAGCGAGGCGAACAGGGCAAGGGCGACGAACGATGCGCGGAGCGGAGACAGGTTCATGCAGGCACTCCTTGGGGGAAGGGACGCTATTCGATGATGAACGTCTGGATCTGTCGTGCGCTGCGTGCCGGCCGGCTGTCGCCGGGGACGAGCAGCCGTGCGGGGCCTTCGCGTGCGTCCAGGGGCTTGCCATTGCACTGGTCCGCCACGTAGACCGCCTGCTTGCCGAGCGTGGGGTCCAGTTCGCCGAGCGAGAACACCACGCGATAGCCATCGCTCGCCATCACCTCCACCCGGCGCGCAAGGTGTGCGCCGCGTAGCGGCTCCGCCGGCATCGCACCCGCACGTCGCAGCAGGTCCACGAGGGCGACGCCGTCGCAGCGCAACGGCGTGCCGTGCACGTCGATGGTGATGTCATGGCGAGGCAGGCCTTCGATCAGGGCCGGCGCCCAGGCCAGTTCCATGCGGGCCGGGACCGGCGATGCGGGCGCGTGCGTCGCGTGCGATTGCGCGAAGGCCGGCAACGCCAAACCGCACAGGATCAGCGCGGATGTTCGGAACCAATGCCTCATGCGATGCTCCCGTGCGTGGATCAGTGGGTGTCGAGCGCCTGGTTCAACACCGCGGCCAGGGCCACGCCACCGGCGCGCAGCTGGCGCTCCGCGATGGGCAGGTGCTGGTCGACGTAGCTTTGCTCGAGTTTCGCGCGGCGCGGATAGAAACCGGCTTGCGTGACCACGCGGCACGACTGCTCGGCCCAGTCGGCCGACGGGGGCGGCAGCACGACGCGGCCAAGGTGCGGACGCGGCAACGCGCGCAGTCGGCGCAGGTACTCGGCCTCGCTGCGGCCGGTGGAGAGCAGCATGCGGCTGTCCCACAACGTGTGCAGGTTGGTGCCGCGGTCGTTGAAGTTGATCTGTACGTCGTTGCCGCCCTTGTCGCGGCCGTAGCCGGCATGCAACGGCTGGTGCACGTCGCCGACGAAGTGCACGACGAACTTCAGCGCCTGCAGCCGCTCCGCCCGCGTGCGCGTCGGGTCGGCCAGGATCGCCGCCTGCGTCCTGATCGCTTCGACGACGCAGTTGCCGCCCGGGCAATCGCGCACCTGTTCGTAGGCGCAGTCGTGTTCGCCGATGTTGACGTAGTGCCAGCGCGAGGACTTCCTGCCCAGCACGGGATCGCTGTCGCGCAGGTCGTCTGCCCAGCTCGCGATGCCGGCCAACGTCGCATCCGGCTCGCCCTGCAGCAGCATCTCGGCCTGGCGGCGCGCCGCGGGTGTCAGATCGTCCCAGGCCAGTTGCGCCACCAGACGGTGGCCCATCGGCCCCCACGCGAGGGCAGGCGCGGGCAGCAAGGCGCCGGCGAGGAAAACAACGAGGGTGGCGGCGATGAGAAGGGGACGGACCATGCCGGTACTGTAACCGACACGGGCCGTCCCCATTGCGCGTTGCGTGCGGATCGCGCGCTCAGAACTTCACGACATAAGCCACGCCGTACACGAGCGGATCGATGTTCGCGGTGCCCAGCTTGGCGCCATCCACCTTGACCTCGGTGTCGATGTCAATCCAGCGCGCATCCACGCGCACGGCGCCGCGTTCGCTGACCTTGATGTCGATGCCCGCGTGCGCGGCCAGGCCCCACGAGTCCTCGAGCTTCAGCTGGGTGCCTTCCAGTGCACCCTTCGTGTCTTCGCTGAAGAAGGTGGTGTAGTTCAGGCCGGCGCCGAGGAACGGCGACACCTTGCCCTTGCTGTTGAAGTGGTACTGCAGCGAGACGGTCGGCGGCAGGTGCTTGGTGCTGCCCACCGTGCCGACGCCGTCGATGGCGATGTCGTGCTTGAACGGCAGTGCGGCCAGCACTTCCAGGCCCAGGTTGTCGCGCAGGAAATACTCGAAGGTGATGGTCGGCTTGACGTCGCTGTCGATGTCGAGCGGCAGGGTACCGCCGGCGAGTTTTCCGTTGTCGGACGTCGGGTTCACCTGGTGCGCGCCGACGCCCAGGGTCCAGTCGCCCTTGGACTGGGCGAAGGCGGGAGCGGCGGCGCCGACGGCGAGGACGAGGGCGATCGGGATCAGGGTCTTCTTCATGGTGGTGACGCTCGTTGGAATGTGGCGCCAGTCTCTGCCCGCGGTTTCGCGGCCGCCTTGATCCTGATCAATGCCCGCTGGGGTGTGTCGGCGGGGCGGCCTGTTAGAATGTGGGCCCCCGTCAACCCGCCGCGCCAGGCGCGGCCGCAGGAGTCCCGAGCAATGTCGATCAAGGTGGGTATCAACGGCTTCGGCCGCATCGGACGCAACGTGCTGCGTTCCGCCGTGCAGAACTTCGGCAACGACATCGAGATCGTCGCCATCAACGATCTGCTGGAACCGGACTACCTGGCGTACATGCTGCAGTACGACTCCGTGCACGGCCGTTTCGACGGCGACGTGAAGGTCGAAGCCGGCGCACTGTTCGTCAACGGCAAGAAGATCCGCCTGACCCAGGAGCGCGACCCGGCCAACCTGAAGTGGGACGAAGTCGGCGCCGACGTCGTCATCGAGTCCACCGGCCTGTTCCTCGACAAGGCCACCGCGCAGAAGCACCTCGATGCGGGCGCGAAGAAGGTCATCCTGTCGGCGCCGTCGAAGGACGACACGCCGATGTTCGTCTACGGCGTCAACGACAAGACCTACAACGGCGAGGCGATCATCTCCAACGCCTCGTGCACCACCAACTGCCTGGCGCCGATCGCCAAGGTGCTGCACGACAAGTGGGGCATCAAGCGCGGCCTGATGACCACCGTGCACGCGGCCACCGCCACGCAGAAGACCGTCGACGGCCCGAGCAACAAGGACTGGCGCGGCGGCCGCGGCATCCTCGAGAACATCATTCCGTCCAGCACCGGCGCGGCGAAGGCGGTCGGTGTGGTGATCCCGTCGCTCAACAAGAAGCTCACCGGCATGTCGTTCCGCGTGCCGACCAGCGACGTGTCGGTGGTCGACCTGACCGCCGAACTCGAAAACCCGGCCACGTACGAAGAGATCAAGGCCGAGATGAAGGCGCAGAGCCAGGGCGCGCTGAAGGGCATCCTGGGCTACACCGAGGACAAGGTGGTCGCCACCGATTTCCGCGGCGACACCCGCACCTCGATCTTCGATGCCGAGGCCGGCATCGCGCTGGACCCGACCTTCGTCAAGATCGTCAGCTGGTACGACAACGAGTGGGGCTACTCCAACAAGTGCCTGGAAATGGTGCGCGTGGTCGCCGCCAAGTAAGCCGGTGGCGCGGCCGTAGCGGCCGCCACGCCTCCCGATATGGGCGCCCCAGGGCGCCCGTATCGTTTCCGGGTATCGCCTGGCGATACCGGGTGCGCCGTACGCCGCCACCTGCGGATCGGAATCTTGCAAAACCCCGGGCCATGCCCGAGGCTGCGGACGCGGCTGCACGGACGGCCGGAGGACGCGGCCTTCCACGTCCTTGCACCGGAAACACGCACAGGCGAGGTCGGGGAATGGATGACGTGGTCGGGTTGTTGGTCCTGGTGGGGCTGGCCGTGCTGGCCATGCCTGTCCTGCTCATCGTGGCGCTGGTGTCGGTCAGTGGCCTGAAGCGTCGCGTCGCGACGCTTGAAACGCAGGTCGCGCATTTGCGCGCGGCGCGCGTCGCCGAGGGTGCGCCCGCAGCGGCGGACACGGTAGCGGCGCCGGCGGCACCGGCCGTGGACGAAGGCCCCACGTTGGCGGACCTGATGCGCGAGTCCGCGCCCACGCCGCCGCCACGCGTCGTGCCCGATGCTGCGCCTGCGGCGCCGACCCGGACATCCGGTCCGCCGCCGATCCCGCCGGCCACGGAGGCGCCGAAGCCGGCCCCCGCGGTACCGCAGATGCCGCCCCGGCCCCCGCGCCCCGTCGCAACCGCGCGACCGGATTTCGCCACCACCGCGGTCCGTGCGGTGCAGCGCTGGTTCACCGTCGGCAACGTGCCGGTGAAGATCGGCATGCTGGTGCTGTTCGCCGGCGTGGCCGCGTTGCTGAAGTACGGCGCGGACCAGGGGTGGTTCACCCTGCCGCCGGAATTGCGCCTGGCCGGCATCGCCGCGGCGGCGCTGGGCGCCCTGGTGTTCGCATGGCGCAAGCGAGAGAGCAATCGCGTGTTCGCATTGAGCCTGCAGGGCGGCGCGATCGGCGTGCTGCTGCTGGTGGTATTCGGTGCGTTCAAGATCTTCGGCCTGATCCCGGTCGGCGCGGCCTTCGCGCTGAGCATCGCGCTCGTGGCCGGCGCGGGCATGCTGGCCGTGCTGCAGGACGCGAAGGCACTGGCGGTATTCGCGCTGCTGGCGGGCTTCCTGGCGCCGATCTGGCTGTCGACGGGCAGCGGCAACTACGTCGCGCTGTTCTCGTACTACGCCGTGCTCAACGCGGCCATCGTCGGCATCGCCTGGTACAAGTCCTGGCGCCTGCTCAACCTGCTCGGGTTCGCCTTCACCTTCGGCATCGGCACCGCGTGGGGCCTGTTCGATTACGCGCCGGAGAAGTACGGCACTACGCAGCCGTTCCTCGCGTTGTTCTTCGTGTTCTACCTGCTGATTCCGCTGCTGTTCGCGCGCCGCCAGCCGGCCAGCCGGCGCGACTTCATCGACGGCTGCCTGGTGTTCGGCATGCCGCTGGTCGCGTTCTCGCTGCAGGCCTGCCTGATGCAGGGTGGCGCGTTCGAAGACAGCCGCCTGCCGCTGGCGTTCTGTTCGCTCGGGTTGGGCGTGCTCTACACCGTGTTGGCGTGGCTGCTGCGCCGTCGCGAAAGCTACGAGGTGCTCGCACAGTCGTATGCACTGCTCGCGGTCGGCTTCGCCACGCTGGCGGTGCCGCTGGCGTTGTCGGCGCAGGCCACGGCGTGCGTGTTCGCCCTGGAAGGCGCCGCGCTGGTCTGGCTGGGCCTGCGGCAGTCGCGCCTGCTGCCGCAGCTGACCGGTGCCGGCCTGCAGGTGGCGGCGGCGTTCGCGTTCTTCATCGCGCGGGCGGATGCGTGGACATCGGGCGCGGGACTCGACGCCGCGGGTGGCCAGATGTTCGCCAATGCCCCCTTCATGAGTGCGCTGCTGATCGCCATCGCGGGCGTGGCGAGCGCGTGGAGCTATCGCGGAAAACTGGGCGCCGTCGCGGGGTTGTACTACCTGTGGGGCCTGGCGTGGTGGCTGGGGAATGGCGTGATCGAGATCAGCCGCTTCCTGGGCCACCGCGATGAACCGGATGCGATGCTCGCGTTCGCCGCGCTGACGGGCTGGCTGGCGGCCGAGGTGCATCGTCGTCGTCCGTCGAGTGGGCTGGCGTGGACCACCCTGGTGGCGCTGGCCTCCGCTGTGCCGCTGGCGCTGTGGCAAGCGGACGTGCACCAGCAGCCGTTCGCCGGTCACGGCGCATGGGCATGGCTGGCCTATGCCGTGCTGGGCATTCGCAGCCTGCTGTGCCTGCGCGACAGCGAGCATCGCCTCGCGGGCGCGGCGCAGTTCGTCTGGTGGCTGGTGTGGCCGATGGTGGCGAGCCTGCTGATGGCCTGGTTGCCGGATTGGCTGGAAGGCATGGGCCAGGGCTGGACGGCCGGTCTGATCGCATTGCCCTGGCTGGTGGTCGTCGCATTGGCGCTGTTCCGCTGGGGCTGGCTGTCGGCACCGCTCGGCGAACGCTTCGATGGCTGGCGCACGCCGTTGCTGGGGGTGATCTTCGCCGCGCTCGGTCTGTGGTGGATGGGGTCGCTGTTCGTTGCCGGCAACGCGACGCCGCTGCCGTGGATCCCTGTGCTGAATCCGATGGAACTCGCGCAGCTCGCGGTGCTCGTGCTGCTGCTGCGCTGGTGGATGCCGGAGGACCGCAGCATGGCGCCATCGCAGATCGTGCTGCTGTCGACGGCCGCCTTCGTGTGGATCACCTCCGTCGTACTGCACGCCGTCCACCACTGGGGCGGTGTGCCGTGGAGCGACGGACTGCTGTCGGGCAGCCTCGCGCAGACCAGCCTGACCGTCGTGTGGAGCGTGCTGGGTGTGCTGGGCTGGGTGATCGGTTCGCGTCGCGGCCAGCGGATGCTGTGGCTGGGCGGCGCGGTGCTGATGGGCGTGGTCCTGTTGAAGCTGCTGTCGGTCGATCGCCAGCATCTCGGCAACCTGCTGGGCATCGGTTCGTTCATCGCCTACGGCCTGCTGTGCACCGTGGTGGGTTACTTGGCGCCGGCGCCGCCGCGTCGCGCCGATCACGAGGAAGCGACGGCATGAGGACGTTCCTGCTCGCCACGCTGGTCATGCTGTCGGCCTCGCCCGGCGCATCCGCGCAAACGAAACCGGAAGGCGCGTATGCCAAGCGCTGGCCCTTGGCGTTGTCGGCCGAGCGTGCGGGCGCCTATCGCGTCGCGCTCGATCGCAGCGTGTACGCCACCACGGCGTGGCCGGACCTGCGCGATGTCGACGTGCTCGATGCGCATGGCAAACCCGTGGCCGCCGCGATGTTCGGGCCCGAGCAACCCACCGCCGTGCCGGCGCGTCGCGTCGTGGTGCCGTGGTTTCCGCTGCCTGCGTCGCCCCGCGGCACCGCGGAGCCGTCGCGCGTATCGGCGCAGTTCGGCGACAACGGGCGCATCGTCCGCATTGAAGCGAGCGGTGGCACAGCCACTGTCGACACGGGCCGCGCCTTCCTGGTGGATCTGAGCGGCATCCGTGACGATCCCGAGGCGCTGGAGATCAGCTGGGAGTCCGGCGAGTCGCGCGAAGCGGTCTTCCGCGTCGAAGGCAGCCAGGACCTGCAGGTGTGGGACGTGGTGCAGGCGCGCGTGGCGCTGGTGGAGTTGCAGCAAGGCACCCAGCGGATCGTGCGCGACGAAGCGCCGATCCGGGGTGGGTTCCGTTATGTGCGCTTCGTGCCCCTGGACGCGGCTGCCGCACTGCCGATCCGTGAGGTCCGCGTGCGTCTGGATGCAGCGCGCCTGCAGGCGACGGTCGAATGGTCCGACCTGCAGGGCCGCAAGGAGAGCGAGCAGGGCATCGACGGATATGTCTACCAGAGCGACGGCCGCTATCCCGTCGCGCTGGCGGACCTCGCCATGGACGATTTCGCCGTGGGCGAGTGGACGCTGGAAAGCCGCGATGCCGACGATGCGCCCTGGCGCCTGCGCGCGGGGCCCTGGGTGGCGTATCGCGTGGACGGCGACCGCCCCAGCGCGTCTCCGGAGCAGCCGCTGGTGAGCGAGCCGGTGCGTGATCGTTACTGGCGCCTGCGCAGCCGCGGCCCGTTGCCCGAGCAGTCACCAACGCTGCGGCTGGGCTACAGGCCGGAGGTGATGGTGTTCCTGGCGCAGGGCACGCCGCCGTACGCGCTGGTCGCGGGCAGCGCTTCCGCGCGTCGGGCCACCGTGCCGATGCCGGAACTGGTGGACGCCCTGCGCCGCGACCGGGGCCAGGACTGGCAACCGGCGCCGGCTTACCTGTCGCCGGCCACGGCGCTGGCGGGCGACGCGGCGCTGGTGCCGCCGCCTCCGCAGCGCGACTGGAAGGCCTGGCTGTTGTGGGGCCTGTTGCTGCTCGGCGCGGCGCTGGTGGTCGCGTTCGCCTTCAGTCTGTTGCGCAGCCGTCCCGCGGGGTAAGTCATCCGCGGGTTTGCGGCGCCCGCGCGCAGCCGGGACAATAGGGGTCTTTCCGGCCGCCCAGGACTCCCCCGATGCCCATCGTCCGCATGACCGACCTCGACCTGACCGGCAAGCGCGTGCTGATCCGCCAGGATCTCAACGTGCCGATCGACGCAGGACGCATCACCTCCGAGCAACGCATCACCGCATCGCTGCCCACGCTGAAGCTCGCGCTGCAGAAGGGCGCGGCCGTGATGGTCACCTCGCACCTGGGACGTCCGAAGGAAGGCGTGTGGAGCGAAGCCGACTCGCTGGCGCCGGTCGCCGCACGTCTGTCCGAATTGCTCGGCGTGGACGTGCCGCTGGTGAAGGACTGGGTGGACGGCGTCGACGTGCAGCCCGGCCAGGTGGTGCTGCTCGAGAACTGCCGCATGAACGTCGGCGAGGGCAAGGACGACGAAGCGCTCTCAAAGCAGTACGCCGCGCTCTGCGACGTGTTCGTGATGGATGCATTCGGCACCGCGCACCGCGCGCAAGCGTCCACGCACGGCGTGATCCGCTTTGCGGCCATCGCCGCCGGCGGTCCGCTGCTGATGGCCGAACTGGATGCGCTCGACAAGGCCCTGGCCAATCCCGCGCGCCCGCTGCTCGCCATCGTGGCCGGCAGCAAGGTGTCCACCAAACTGGAGCTGCTGACCAGCCTGGTCGGCAAGGTCGACCAGCTGATCGTCGGCGGCGGCATCGCCAACACGTTCATCGCGGCGGAAGGCCATGCGGTCGGCAAGTCGTTGTACGAAGCGGACCTGATCGATACCGCGAAGAAGATCGACGCCGATGCGAAGTCGCGCGGCGCGGACATCCCCCTGCCTTCCGACGTCGTGGTCGCGACCGCGTTCTCGGCCGATGCGCCCGCAACCGTCAAGGCGGTGGATGCCGTGGCGGCGGACGATCTGATCCTCGATATCGGCCCCGAGACCGCGCAGCGCTACGCCGAGCTGATCAAGTCCGCCGGTACGGTGGTCTGGAATGGCCCGGTGGGCGTGTTCGAATTCGACGCCTTCGGCAAGGGCACGGAAACGCTGGCGCGCGCGATCGCGCAGTCGGCGGCGTTCTCCATCGCCGGTGGCGGCGACACGCTGGCGGCGGTGGACAAGTACGGGATCGCCGACGACGTCAGCTACATCTCCACCGGTGGCGGCGCATTCCTGGAGTTTCTGGAAGGCAAGACGCTGCCTGCCGTCGCCGCCCTGGAGGCGCGCGGCGCGTGAGCCGTCCGACGCTGTTCTTCGATCTCGACGGCACGCTGATCGATTCCGCCATCGGCATCACGCGCTGTGTCGCGCATGCGCTGACGCAGCTCGAGCATCCGGTGCCTACCGACGCCGAGCTGCGTGGCTGGATCGGTCCGTCGCTGCGCACCAGCTTCATGCCGCTGCTGGGCGATCCGGCCAAGGTCGAAGCCGCGATCGAACACTATCTCGAACGTTTCGAGTCGCATGGCTGGCTCGAGCACCAGGTCTATGCCGGCATCGGCGAGGCTATCGAGGCCTTGCATGCGGACGGCCACCGGTTGGCCGTGGTCACCGCGAAGAACGAGCCCCACGCGCGAAAGATCCTTGCGCATCTGCCGTTCGGCCACCGCTTCGAGGAGATCATCGGCGCCACGGCCGATGGCCGCCTGAGCCACAAGGCGGACCTGATCGCGGAAGCCCTGCGCCGACTCGCGCTGACGCCGGAAGCCTGCTGGATGATCGGCGACCGCCGCATGGACATCGAAGGCGCGCGCCACCATGGCATGCGCAACGTGGGCGTGCTGTGGGGCTTCGGTGGCGAGCAGGAACTGCGCGATGCGGGCGCGTATCATCTGGCGAAGTCGCCTGCGCAGCTGGCGCCGCTGTTCGGCTGACGCACCACGATCAAACGCGCGTTTCATCCGTTTCGTTTGCGCAGTCGGGTGTGCGCGCGCAACATCCCGGCCTCTTCTTCAGACCAAAAAAATACCAGTAGCGCGATGCCGCGGGATCGCGTGAAAAGGCTTTAAAACAGCGGTTTCGAACGGCATACGACATCACCGTGCATGCTGTCCCGGGACAGCATGCGGGCATGATGATCGCCGGTCGTTGCGGCATTCAATCGCTGTGGTAGCGTTTGCGGCGATTTCAGGGAATCCGCACCATGACCGAACGCCAGCGCCGCACCAAGATCCTCGCCACCCTCGGACCGGCGACGGACCCGCCCGGCGTGCTCGAGGACCTGTTCCGCGCCGGCGTCAACGTGGTGCGCCTGAACTTCTCTCACGGCGATCCCTCCGGCCAGGCCAAGCGTGCCGCTGCCGTGCGTCTTGCGGCACAACGCGTGGGGGCCGAAGTCGGCATCCTCGCCGACCTGCCGGGGCCGAAGATCCGCATCGAGCGTTTTGCCGAAGGCAAGATCGTGCTGAAGAAAGGCAACCGCTTCGATCTGGTCGCCAGCGCGGACGCGCCTCCGGGCGACATCCACCAGGTCGGCGTCAGCTACCTGGGCCTGCCGGGCGACGTGGGCGCCGATGACGTGCTGCTGCTCGACGACGGCCTGATGCAGTTGCAGGTGGTGCAGGTCGATGGCGAACGCATTATCTGCACGGTGTTGAACGACGGCGTGCTGTCCGACCGCAAGGGCCTCAACAAGCAGGGCGGCGGCCTGTCGCTGGGCGCGCTGACCGAGCGCGACCGCGAATTGATCGCTTACGTCGCCGAGAACATCGGCGTGGACTTCATCGCCGTGTCGTTCTGCCGCAACGCCGAGGACATGAACGAAGCGCGCCGCATCGCGCGCCAGCATGGCTGCGATGCCGCGCTGGTGTCGAAGATCGAACGCACCGAGGCCATCGAGAACCTGTCCGAGATCGTCGATGCCAGCGACGTGGTGATGGTGGCGCGCGGCGACTTGGGTGTGGAGATCGGCGATGCCGAGCTGCCGGGCCTGCAGAAGAAGATCATTCGCGAATCGCTGGCGCAGAACAAAGTGGTGATCACGGCCACGCAGATGCTGCAGTCGATGGTGGACAGCCCGATTCCCACGCGCGCCGAAGTGCTCGACGTGGCCAACGCCGTGATCGACGGCACCGACGCGGTGATGCTCTCCGCCGAAACCGCGGCCGGCAGTTATCCGGTGCGCGCGGTGGAAGCGATGGCGCGCATCTGCCTCGGCGCCGAGAAGCAGTTCGAGATGGACACCGATTTCGAGAAGGCGCCGCGCAACCTGGAGCGCGCCGACCAGGCGATCGCGATGGCGACGATGTTCCTCTCCGAGCACATCGGCGTGCGCGCGATCGTCGCGATGACCGAGTCCGGCGGCACCGCGCGTTTCCTGTCGCGCTTCCGTTCCAGCGCGCCGATCTACGCGTTCTCCCGCCACGACGGTGCCCGCCGCAAGATGGCGATGATCCGCGACGTGTTCCCGATCGCGTTCGACAGCCGCGGCCTGGCGCCGCGCGAGGCCGCACGCGATGCCATGCGCGTGCTGCATGACCGCACGCTGCTGGCCGAGGGCGACCGTGTCATCTTCACCAGCGGCGACCACATGGAGCAGCACGGCGCCACCAATACGCTGCGCCTGCTGCAGATGGGCGAGCGCGGCAAGGCCGAGGGCCTGGGCGAGCTGTAACCGGTTTCCCCGGACGGGGGCGAGGTCCAGCAGCGTCCGGATGCGGGCGCGGCGGTGGCGCGCCCCGTGCGTCGTCACCCGCGGGCACCGCCAAGCGGGCTACAATTGGTATCTTTCCCGCCGCTTCTCCAGGAACCCCATGAGCATCGAACAGCTTGCCGAAACCGCCCAGGCCATGGTGGCCGCGGGCAAGGGCATCATCGCGATCGACGAGTCCACCACCACCATCGCCAAGCGGTTCCAGGGCGTGGGCATCGAGAACACGGAAGAGAACCGTCGCGCCTACCGCGAGCTGCTGCTCACCACGCCGAAGCTGTCCGACTACATCTCGGGCGCCATCCTGTACGACGAGACCATCCGCCAGTCCACCAAGGACGGCGTGCCGTTCGCCAAGTACATGAGCGAGCACGGCATCATCCCGGGCATCAAGGTGGACAAGGGCACGCATGCCCTGGCCGGCTGCCCCGGCGAAGTGGTCACCGAAGGCCTGGACGGCCTGCGCGACCGCCTCAAGGAGTACTACAAGCTGGGTGCCCGCTTCGCCAAGTGGCGTGCGGTGATCACCATCGGCGAGGACATCCCGTCCGGCACCTGCATCGAAGCCAACGCCCACGCGCTGGCCCGTTACGCCGCGCTGTGCCAGGAATGCGGCCTGGTCCCGATGGTGGAGCCGGAAGTGCTGATGGACGGCGACCACAACATTGAAGTCTGCTACGAAGTGACCGAAGCTGTGCTGCGTTCGCTGTTCGGCGCGCTGTATGAGCAGAACGTGCTGCTGGAAGGCACCATCCTGAAGGCGTCGATGGTCATCGCCGGCAAGGACAGCGACGAGCAGGCCGATGTCGACGAAGTGGCCGAATCCACCGTGATGTGCCTGAAGAGCACCGTACCGGCGATCCTGCCGGGCATCGTGTTCCTGTCCGGCGGCCAGACCGACGAGCAGTCCACCGCCCACCTCAATGCGATGAACCAGCTCGGCAGCCTGCCGTGGCCGCTGAGCTTCTCGTACGGCCGCGCCATGCAGCAGGCCGCGCTGAAGCTGTGGTCGCAGGACCTGAAGGGCAACTTCGCCAAGGCGCAGGCCGTGGTGTACGAGCGTGCCAAGGAAAACGGCCTGGCCGCGCTGGGCAAGTGGGAAGGCTGAGCGCCCGCGCTCAGCGATGACTGCCCTGCGGCAGTCCGTGGTCGATGAAACGCCGGCGAAAGCCGGCGTTTTTCGTTATGCCTGCGCGCGCGCCCGTTTCGCAGCGTTCTCCGCCATCCGCCGGTCGGCGTAATCCATCGTCAGGTCGGACGCCGTTTTCAGCACGGTGAAGCACAGCGTCATCAGCAGGCCGCTGCCGAGCGCGGCGCTGGCCAGGATGATCAGGTGCATCGGGATCACCCGCAGGTAGGGCAGGAACATCAGCGCGCCGAGGCTGGGTTTGCCCTCCACGTCGGCCGCGTGCTGCACGGCATAGGTCTGCTGCTGCGAATAGACGAATGACAGGCCGCAAAGCGCCAGCAGGGCGATGTCGCGCGGGTTCGCCACGGTGTGGTGCACGCACAGGAAGACGAAGTAGACCGCGTGGAAGAAGCCGTAGTGCAGCGAGAAGAAGCTGGCCGTCGAACGCTTGCCGGCCTCGTCCTCGCTGACGCGCTGGCCGCCCGAGGTGAAGCCCTCGGTGGTGAAGTCGCGCAGGGCCAGCATCCGCTTCCGGGCGTACCAGCCGATCACCACGCTCTGGATCCAGTAGGGCCAGACCAGCCAGCCGGTCTCCCAGTCGAAGACCAGGGCCAACGCCAGGGTCAGGGCATTGGAGGCGAGCAGGGCGAGCGTCGAGGAGCGCATCTGTTCAGGATAAGGCAGGCCGCGGCCCGCCAGCACAAGGCGTCGGCCGTCGCCAGGCTGAACGGAATTCCGCTGCCTGCAACATTATTGCCTAAGCAGCTATATCATAGGCAGCCATGAAGACCCCCTCCGGCAACAGCACCATCGGTTACCTGATCGCGGACCTGAGCCGGTTGTTCGGCCGGGTGTTCGACCGGCGTGCCTCCCACCTGGGCCTGACCCGCGTGCAGTGGCGTGCGCTCAAGCGCATCCACCAGAGCGAGGGCATCACCCAGTCGGAACTGGCCGACCTGCTCGACATGGAGCCGATCGCCGTCGGCCGCGTCATCGATCGCCTGCAGAAGGCGGGCTTCGTCGAGCGCCGCAGCGATCCGGACGACCGCCGCGTATGGCGCCTGCACCTGTTGCCGCCGTCGGATGCGGTGATGCACGACATCGAGGCGGTGGCCGTGTCGGTCCGCGAGGACTGCCTGGCCGGTATCGATGCCGATGAGCTCGCCACGGCCCTCAAGGTGCTCGGCCAGATCCGCGAAAACCTCTCCCAGCTCGACCGCGCCAGCCGCGGCGAGTCCTCCCTCCGCAAGAGTTGAATCCCACCATGACCAGCAAGATCAACGAAGCCGGCGAGAACGCCGCACAACCGTCCGTGGCCAAGCGTCGCCGCGTGCCCATGTGGCTGTGGATCGCCGGGCCGCTGGCCGTCGCCGGCTTCTTCGGCTGGGAGTACGTCGCCTCCGGCCGTGAAATCAGCACCGACAACGCCTACATCAAGGCCGAGCGCATCCTCATCGCGCCGCAGGTCGGTGGGCGCGTGGTCGAAGTCGCGGTGCAGCAGAACCAGCCGGTGAAGAAGGGCGACCTGCTGTTCCGCATCGATGCCGACCCGCTGACGATCGCCGTCACCCAGAACGAAGCGCTGGTCGCGCGCATGGCGAACTCCGCCAGTGCGAGCCGCGCCAAGGTGGTCGGCACCGGCACTTCGATCCAGGCGGCGCGCGAAACGCTGACCTGGGCGCAGCGCGACCTGCAGCGCATGCAGCAGCTCGCCAGCCAGCAACTGGTCTCGCGCAAGATGCTCGACGACGCGCGCCACGCCGTCGCCGAAGCCCGCACCGACCTGGCCGATGCCATCGCCAGCCAGTCCGAAGCCACCGCCTCGCTGAGCGGCAGCCCGGGCACGCCCACGCAGGACCTGCCCGAGTACCGCGCTGCGATGGCGATGCTGGCGAAGGCCCGCCTGGACCTGGACCACGCGGAAGTGCGCGCACCCGTCGACGGCATCGTCGGCCTGCATGACCTGCAGGTGGGCGAGTACATCAACGTCGGCCAGACGGCGATGCCGCTGGTGGCGACCTCGCCGATCTGGGTGGAAGCCAACTTCAAGGAAACCGAGCTGGAGAAGATGAAGGTCGGCCAGTCCGCGACGATCGAAGTGGACAGCTATCCGGGCGTGAAGTGGAAGGCGCATGTCGCGTCCATCGCGCCGGCCTCGGGCGCCGAGTTCAGCGTGCTGCCGCCGCAGAACGCCACCGGCAACTGGGTGAAGATCGTGCAGCGCATCCCCGTGCGGCTGGAGATCGACAGCGCCGCCAACGATGCACCGCAGCTGCGTGCCGGCATGAGCGCCGACGTGCACGTCGACCTGCGCGACGGCGGTACCGCCTCCAGCCGCGCCACCGCCGCGCGCTGAGCCCCTGTTTCCATGTCATCCCGGGCGTGCGCGGATGCGGGCGAGGGCACTGTGGTGGGGCCCGGCCCCGCTGACGCCGCGCCCCGGGTGACCTCTGGATCGTCGTGCGTTCCGCATGGTGATCGCTTCCGGAATTTCCCATGAGCACAACCGCCGTTCCCGCTGCACCCGCGCAGGACGACACCGGCAAGCGCACGCTGCTGGTCGGCTCGGTGATGCTGGCCACGCTGATGCAGGCGCTGGACACCACCATTGCGAACGTCGCGCTGCCCGACATGCAAGGCTCGTTGTCGGCGACCCAGGACCAGGTGTCGTGGGTGCTGACGAGCTACATCGTCGCTGCCGCGATCCTGACGCCGGTGACCGGTTGGCTGGCGGGCCGCCTTGGCCGCCGCCGCCTGCTGATCATCGCGGTCAGCGGCTTCACCGTCGCCTCGCTCTTGTGCGGCATCGCCAGCGGCATCGGCGAGATGGTGGCGTTCCGCATCCTCCAGGGCGTGTTCGGCGCCTCGTTGGTGCCGATCTCGCAGTCGCTGCTGCTCGATGCCTTCCCGAAAGAGAAGCACGGCGCGGCGATGGCGATGTGGGGCATGGGCATCATGGTGGGCCCGATCCTCGGCCCGCCACTGGGCGGCTTCCTGACCCAGAACTACAGCTGGCACTGGGTGTTCCTGATCAATCTGCCGATCGGCATCCTCGCGCTGGTCGGCATCATGGCCAGCGTCAAGAAGGACGTGCCGCACGAGCGGCCGCTGGACGGCATCGGCCTCGCACTGCTGGCCCTGGGCATTGGCGCGCTGCAGCTGTTCCTCGACCGCGGGCAGAGCGAGGACTGGTTCGGCAGCCTCGAGATCCAGATCGAAGCCGCGATCGCCTTCCTCGCGCTCTATACCTACGGGCTGTGGTGGTGGCGCAAGCGCGACCATGCGCTGCTCGATCTGGGCCTGCTGAAGAACGCCAACTTCGCGGTCGGCTGCGCGCTGATCTTCGTCGTCGGCATCGTGCTGTTCGCCACGCTGGCGCTGCTGCCGCCGTACCTCAGCACGTTGATGAACTATCCGGTGCTGACGATCGGCCTGGTGCTGGCGCCACGCGGCGTGGGCACGATGTTCAGCATGATGATCGTCGGCCGCCTGCTGGGCCGCATCGATGCGCGCTGGCCGATCCTGGTCGGCATGGGCCTGATGGTGGCGTCGCTGCACGGCATGACCCAGTTCGGGCCGAACGCGTCGATGCATTCCATCGTCTGGCTTGGCGTCGTCCAGGGCATGGGCCTGGGCCTGGTGTTCGTGCCGATCTCGACGGTCGCCTACGCCACGCTGGAACCGCACCAGCGCACCGAAGCCGCCGGTCTTTTCAGCCTGGTCCGCAACATCGGTTCGTCGGTCGGTATCTCGGTGGTGATGACGATGCTGTCGCGCGCGCTGCAGGTGAACCACGCGGAGATCGGTGCGCGCATCCCGGCGTTCGGTGCGGAGACCACGTTGTTGCCCGCGGCGATGGACCCGTCCACGGCCACCGGCCTGGCCCTGCTCAATGCCGAGGTCAACCGGCAGGCCGCGGCCATCGGCTATCTCAACGACTTCAAACTGATGATGCTGCTGACCCTGGTGTCGATGCCACTGGTGCTGCTGATGCGCGGTGGCAAGGCGCCCTCCGGCGGCGGTGGTGCAGATGCCGCCGCGGCGCACTGACATGGACCTGCGCGGCCTGCACCACGTCGCGATCATCGCGTCCGACTACGCACGCTCGAGGCGCTTCTATACCGAGGTGCTCGGCTTGCGCGTCGTCGCCGAGCATTACCGCGCCGAACGCGATTCCTGGAAGCTCGACCTCGCGCTGCCCGATGGCACGCAGGTCGAGCTGTTCTCGTTCCCGTCGCCGCCGCCGCGCGTCTCGCGCCCGGAAGCCTGCGGCCTGCGCCACCTGGCCCTGCGCGTGGCCGACATCGACGCGGCCATCGCCCACCTGCATTCGCACGGCATAGCGACCGAGCCGGTGCGCGTGGACGAGTACACCGGCCGGCGCTTCACCTTCTTCGCCGACCCGGACGACCTGCCGCTGGAGCTCTACGAACACTGACGTGCTTGTTGTAGGAGCGACGTCAGTCGCGACCGCACGCCATCGGCAACATCAGTACCGGGGAAAGGCGCGTCGCTAAAAACACGCGGGCTTGCCGCATGTTCCCCTGCGATCGCGGTCAGCGGTCGCGACTGACGTCGCTCCTACAGAAAAGCGAGCCAGTGGGCGTGCTGGGCTTACGGCAACGCAGCGTCGCCCAGCGAAGCCAGCCACTCGTCGTCGGAGCCTTCGTTGACCCCTTCGAACAACGGCGTGGAGAAGTAGCGCTCGCCGGTATCCGGCAGCACCGCCAGCAGCACGTCGCCTGGCTTGGCCTTCTGCGCGACCTGCAATGCGGCCGCCACGGTGGCGCCGGCGGAGATGCCGACGAAGATGCCTTCTTCGGCCGCGAGGCGGCGCGAGGTCGCGATCGCCTCCACATCGGTGACCGGCAGGATCTCGTCGGCGACCTCGCGGTTGAGCACCTCCGGCACGAAGTCCGGCGTCCAGCCCTGGATCTTGTGCGGCTGCCATTCCTTGCCGAGCAGCAGCGACGCGCCGGCCGGTTCGGACGCGGTGATGCGCACTTCCGGACGCGCGACCTTGAGCACTTCGCCCACCCCGGTCAGCGTGCCGCCCGTGCCCCAGCCGGTGACGAAATGGTCCAGTCGACGGCCGGCGAAATCGCGCAGGATTTCCGCCGCGGTGGTCTGGCGGTGGTAGGCGGGATTGGCGGGATTGGCGAACTGGCGCGCGAGGAACCAGCCGTGCTTCTTCGCCAGTTCCTCGGCGCGCCGCACCATGCCGCTGCCGCGTTCGGCGGCCGGCGTCAGGATCACCTTGGCGCCGTAGGCGCGCATCAGCTTGCGGCGTTCGATCGAGAAGGTCTCCACCATCGTGGCGACGAACTTGTAGCCGCGTGCGGCGGCCACCATCGCCAGCGCCACGCCGGTGTTGCCGGAGGTCGCCTCGATGATGGTGTCGCCGGGCTTCAGCAGACCCTTGGCTTCGGCATCGAGGATGATCGCCAGCGCCAGGCGGTCCTTCACCGACCCGCCGGGATTGAACGACTCCACCTTCGCGTAAAGGGTGACGTGCTCCGGCGCGATGCGGTGCAGTTTGACGACCGGGGTGCGACCGACGGTGTCCAGGATGCTGTCGTAGATGGCCATGGAATCTCCAGGGTGGGAACGGTCAGGCGGCCTGCAGTGTGGGCGCCGGAAGGTTGCGGGAATGTGTGGGGTGGGCCGTGCCGATCGGCGGCTGGCCGAACCAGTGCAGCGATCCGGCCAGCGCGGCCACTTCGCCCAGGATCAGCAGGGCGGGCGAGCGCACCTGATGAGAACGCGCGGTTTCCGGCAGATCGGCCAGGGTGCCGTTCAGCACGCGTTGCTCGCGGCGGGAGCCGTTCTCGACGATCGCGAACGGGGTCGACGCTGCGCGCCCGTGCGCCAGCAGGCGGTCGCGCAGGCCTTCCAGTCCGGTCACGCCCATGTAGACGGCGAGCGTCTGCCGCTCCTGCGCCAGCGCGGCCCAGTCGAGCGTGTCCAGCGAATCCTTGCAGTGCGCGGTGACCAGCCGCACCGCCTGTGCGTGGTCGCGATGCGTCAGCGGGATGCCCGCATACGCCGCGCACGCGACGGCGGCGGTGATGCCGGGCACGACCTCGTAGGGAATGCCGTGCGCGCGCAGGAATTCCAGTTCTTCGCCACCACGCCCGAACACGAACGGATCGCCGCCCTTCAGCCGCACCACGCGCTGGCCGGCGCGCGCGTGTTCCAGCATCAGCGCGTGGATATCGTCCTGCCGCGTGCTGTGGCCGTTCGCCGATTTGCCGACCTCGATGTAGGTCGCATCGCGCCGCCCGAGACGCAGCACGTCCTCGCTGACGAGGCGGTCGTGCAGGATCACGTCGGCCTCGTTCATCGCACGCAACGCGTTGAGCGTGAGCAGGCCCGCATCGCCTGGGCCAGCGCCCACTACCGCGACAGTGCCGCTGCGTGTTTGCGTTGCGTTCTCGTCCAGCGTGGCTAGGAACTGCTGCTCCGCCTGTGCGTGCAGGTGCTGGCGGAACAGGCGTGGCAACGGGCCTGCCAGCACCTTCTCGAAGAACCGCCGCCGATCGACCGTGCGCGGGAAGCGCTGGCGGATGCGGTGGCGCTGGCGCGTGAACAGGTCGGCGAGCGATGCCCACGAATCGTCCAGCAGCGTTTCGAGTTGACGGCGCAGGTGCCGCGCCAGCATCGGCGCGCCGCCGCCGCTGGAAATGGCGATCTGCAAAGGACCGCGTTCCACGATCGCCGGCACCTGGAAGCTGGACAGCGTCGCATCGTCGACCACGTTGGCCAGCAGCCGGCGCGTTTCCGCGGCGGCGGCGACGGCGCGATTGACGGACCGGTCGCCGGTGGCGGCGACCACCAGCCAGGCGTCATCGAGCTGGGTGGGTTCGAACACCGCTTCCCGCCACTCGATGCGGTCTGCCGTATGCCAACCTGCCAGTGCAGTCGTCAGCGTGGGCGCGACCACCCGCACCCGCGCCCCGGTGCGGAGCAGGGCGTCGGTCTTGCGTTCCGCGACGGCACCGCCGCCCACGACCAGTACCCGGCGGCCCTTCAGGTCGGCGAACAGGGGAAACAGCGGAGCGCTCACAGGGATGGCGGACAGGGATGGGCCGTTGACCGTACTGCCCGGTCATAGCGGCCGGAAATGACATCCCAACCGCACCATATATCTTGCGGTTATAAGGAGCGCCGGCTACGGTCCGGGGAAATCCTCTACAGTCCAAGGCCCCCTCCGGTGGGCCCTCCACGCCCCACGCCGATGACGCTGACCCAACTCCGCTACCTGGTGGCGATCGCCGATGCCGACCTCAACATCACGCTGGCGGCGGCGCGCGTGCATGCCACCCAGCCCGGCCTGTCCAAGCAGCTCAAGCAGCTGGAGGACGAACTCGGCTTCCTGCTGTTCGTCCGCAAGGGCCGCAGCCTGGAAAGCGTGACGCCGGCGGGCCAGGAAGTGATCGAGCGTTCGCGCCTGGTGCTGGCGGAAGCCAACAACATCCGCACCTATGCCGCCAACCAGCGCCGCGAGAGCCAGGGCCAGCTGGTGCTGGTGACCACGCACACGCAGGCGCGCTTCGTGTTGCCGCCGGCCATCGCCCAGATCAAGCGCGACTACCCGCAGGTCAGTGTCCACCTGCAGCAGGCGCCGGAAAGCACCGCCCTCGATCTGCTCACCCAGGGCGATGCCGACATGGCGGTGGTCAGCACCGCCGGCGACCAGCCGCAGGCCGGCATCGCGGTGCCGCTGTACCGCTGGCGCCGCCTGGTACTGGTGCCGCGCGGGCACGCGTTGGAACAGGCCGGTGGCGTACCAGCCATGGCCGATCTCGCCGAACAGCCGCTGATCAGTTACGAATCCTCGACCCGTCCTGGCTCCTCATTGCAGCGCGCGTTCGCCAAGGTCGGGCTGGAACCGAACATCGCGCTCACCGCGCTCGACGCCGACCTGATCAAGACCTACGTGCGCGCCGGGCTCGGCGTGGGCCTGCTCGCGGAGATGGCGGTCAGCGCCGCGGATACCGACCTGCGCGCGTGGCCGGCGCCGGCGGAAGTGAAGGAATGCATCGCGTGGGCCGTGCTGCCGCGCGAGCGCGTGCTGCGCGACTACGCGCTGGACCTGGTGCGCGCGCTGGCGCCGCAGATCGACCGCCGCGACCTGCGCCGGGTGATCGATGGCAACCAGGATCCGGACTGGCCCGAGCCGCCGACGTGGCAGGCGCTGACCCAGACCATCACCAGTTGAGCGATCACCCGCTGGCGTGATTGACGGACGCCGGCGTCCGGGCGACGCTGGCGGCATTCTCCCGGGCATGTGTCGGCATCCCATGAACCGCATTTCCAAGATGGTCGTGCGCATGTACGTGCCGGCGGCGGTGATCGCCGTGGGTGGACTCGCCACCGCCGAAGCCGTCACCCGCAGCGGACGCGCGCTGGGCGACCTGACGCCGCAGCGGCTGGCCTCGCTCGCGTTCCTGCTCGCCATCCTGCTGGGCACGGCCTGGGCGCTGCATTCCACCTGGCGGCTCTACCGCTGGGCGCGCGGCCGCGAGCTGCGCTGCGCATGCGGCGGCATGATGTCGCGCGTGCGCTACAACCGGCAGCGGCAGAAGTACCGCAAGTGCCTGGCCTGCGGCGGCAAGAGCCTCGAAGGTGCGCATTGCGGCAGCGCCTGAGGTGGCGGTTCGACCCCGCCGCGGCGGGGTGGGCGCTGGGTCTGTTCGTGTTGCTCGTGCTGCTGGCGACGGCCGGCGCGGGACTGGGCTGGTTGCGCAGTTTCGCTGGCGACGTGCTCGCCGTGGTCTGGGTGCATTGCGTGCTGGCCAGCGTCGTGTGGCTGCGCCCACCGACGCGGCCGCTGCTGGCGCTCGCGGTCGGCCTGGCCGTCGAGGCGGCGCAGTACGTCAGCCAGCAGACGGGCTGGCAGGTCACGTCGCCGGTGCTGCGCATCGTGCTGGGCAGCACGCCCGATCTCTTGGACGTGGTGGCCTACGTGATCGGCTTCGGGCTGGCCTGCGTGATGGAGCAGCGCATGGCGGGCAAGCCCGCCGTCTGATCGCTCACGAAGGACAGCGTTCGCCGACCGCCTGTTGCGCCACGCATTCGCGGTAGCCGTCGGGCAGCCCGCGGATCTCGTGCGTCTTGCCGGGCGCCAGCACGAAGTTTTCCAGCGTGGTGCGTTCGCAGGCAGCGGGGTTCTCGCCTGGTGCAGGCGTCGGGCATGTCTCCGTGTAGACACGGTAGTGGCACTGGCCGCTTTCGCTGGCGAAGCACTCGAACTTCGCCACGCCCTCCTTCAGCGTGCTCTTGCTGAAGAGCGTGTCCACGCCGTTCGCGCTGCTGTGGTGGATGGTGGTGACGCTCGGCTTGTCGTCGCATCCTGCCAGGGCCAACAGGCAGGACATCAGGGACGTGATGATGCGCATGGCGGTTCCTCGTTTCCTTTCGGCAAGGGCACGCCCACCACGGCGCGTGAGCGCCATGCCGGCGATGCCATGTTGGATGCCGCTCGGGGCGGCAGGGTTTACGTCGGCGTTACATGTTGCGGAACAGGCTCATGAAGGGTTGGCTGACGGTCAGCGTTTCCGGGCGGTTCTTCAGCTTCAGCCGGCCGCGGCCGGTGTCGTCGCGGCTGACCGAGGCCACGGCCTTCATGTTGACGATGGTGGAGCGGTGGATCTGCTTGAAGGTGCCGGCGTCCAGCGAGTCCAGCAATTCGCGCAGCGGCGTGCGCAGCAGCGATTCGCCTTCGGCGGTCATCACCGTGGTGTATTTGTTGTCGGCCTGGAAGTAGGCCACGTCGTCCACCATGATCAGCTTGGTGTCCTTGCCGACGCTGGCCGTGATCCACACCAGGGGCGGCTTGGACGACGGCATCGACCGCGCGGAGAGATGGCGCAGCAAGGCGTCCAGGGTGGCGCCATCGGGATGTCCGGCCGCCGCGCGCGCCTGGATGCGCTGCGCGGTGGCCAGCAGGCGTTCGCGCGTGATCGGCTTCAGCAGGTAGTCGATGGCGCCCTGTTCGAATGCATCGATCGCGTACTGGTCGTAGGCGGTGACGAACACCACCTGCGTCTTCGGGCTGGCGTCGGCCAGGCCGCGCGCTACTTCGATGCCGGTCAGGCCGGGCATGCGGATGTCGAGGAAGGCCACGTCCGGCTGCAGTTCGGCGATCGATTCCAGCGCGCTGGCACCGTCCTCGCATTCGGCCACGATCTCCAGCTGCGGCCAGGCGTCTTTCAACAGCGAGGACAGCGCGGTGCGCAGCAGTTCCTCGTCTTCGGCGATCACGCCCCGGAAGTTCATGCGGCACCTGCCTTGCCGTCGAGCGGCAGCGTCAGCGTGGCGGCGACGCCACTGGGGAAGTTGGACACGATGGCGAACGAGGCCTCGCTGCCGAAGGTCAGGCGCAGGCGTTCGCGCAGATTTTTCAGGCCGATGCCGGTGCCGGTGCTCTGGCCACCGAAGCCCTGGCCATCGTCGGCGACGGTGAGTGTGGCGTGGTCGTCGTGCCGGCGGGCGAGGATCCAGATGGTGCCGCCTCCGGTCTTCGGTTCCAGACCGTGCTTGATGGCGTTCTCCACCAGCGTCTGCAACATCATCGAGGGCATGGGCACCGTCTTCAGCGTATCGGGTACGTCCACCTGCACGTTCAGGCGCGAGCCCATGCGGATCTTGAGGATTTCGAGGTAGGCCTGGGTGCGCTCCAGTTCCTCGCCCAGCGTGGACAGGCTCTCGTCGGTGCGCGGCAGCGAGCTGCGCAGGTACTGGATCAGGTGGCCGAGCATGATGTCGGCGCGCTGCGCATCGGTGCGGGTCAGCACCTGCGCGCTGGCCAGCGTGTTGTAGAGGAAGTGCGGTTCCACCTGCGCGTTGAGCAGGTTCAGGCGCGCGACGGTCAGCTCCTTCTCGCTGACGGTCTTCACGACATCGGCCTGTTCCTGCCGGCGCTGGTCCGCCACGCGGCGGGTGATGGCGCGGGTAACGGCTTCGGCGTTCTCCACGTTGACGCCGTCGTCGAGCACGAACAGGTCGAGCCAGGCGCTGGCATCCGGGCCGACCATCAGGGTGATGCTGCTGGTGCCGTTGCCGGGCGTGACCGTGGCCTGCACCAGGTCCCGCTTCACCGCGAAGCGCGCCATGATGTTGAAGCGCGAGGGCTGGCTGGGACCGTCGAAGCTGTCGATGCGGCGCACCTTGACCCGCACCTGCAGGCTGTCCGGGGCGCTTTCGGCCTCTTCGGCACGGGGCAGTTCGCGCAGTGCGCCTTCGATCAGGGAGAACGCGGCGGCCGTGTCCAGCGGCACTTCGATCTGCCGGCGCTGCCGGCTCGACAGGGCCGCGCTGTCCAGGCGGCCGGTGATCAGCCAGATGCGGCGCAGGTGGCTGATCGTGCCGATCAGCACCGAGATCATCACCAGCGTGGCCGCCAGGTTGAACAGCCAGCTTGCGCCGCCCGACAGGAACGTCTGTTCGAAGATGCCGTTCCACACCAGGCCCGCCATCAGGATCGCGCCGGACCAGGCGATGAGGATGCGGATGATCAGGAGCAGGCTGGGGAACACGTCGGGCACCACGGCGTTGGGAGTGCCGTGGAGGATAACGGGGCCGCCTGCGGAGGGAAGGGGGGCCGCGACGGAGCCGGCGATCGGGCGATGAAACCGGGCTGGCCCGGCGCGAATGCGTCAGGCCGCCGGGGCCTCCGTCAGACCTCGACGTGGATGCCGCACTCGCGCTTCAGGCCGTTGAAGCGGGTATCTTCCTCGCGCATGCCGGGTTCCCAGCGGCGCGTGGTGTGGAAGTCGCCGATCGACACGTAGCCCTGTTCCCACAGCGGGTGGTAGGGCAGGTCGTGCTGCTTCATGTACTGCCAGACGTCGCGGTCGGTCCAGTCGACGATGGGGTTGATCTTCCAGCGGGCTTCGCGCTGCTGCAGCACGGGTGCGTTCGCCCGGCTGGTCGCCTGGCTGCGGCGCAGGCCGGTGAACCACGTGCCCACGCCCAGGTCTTTCAGGGCGCGCTTCATCGGTTCGACCTTGCGCAGGCTGTTGTACTGCTCGATGCCGACCAGGCCCTGTTCCCACAGGCGGCCGTGGCGGGCCTCCATCCAGGCGCGACTGACCAGCGGACGGAACACCTGCAGGTTGAGCTTCAGGCGCTCGACCAGTTCATCGGCGAAGCGGTACGTCTCCGGGAACAGGTAGCCGGTGTCGATCAGGATCACCGGGACGTCCGGCTTCTGCTGCGACACCATGTGCAGCAGCACGGCCGCCTGCGCGCCGAAGCTCGAGGACATGGCCGCCTCCGCGGGCCCGTGCTTGAGCGCCCACGCGACGCGCTGCTCGGCGGTCTGCGTTTCCAGCCAGGCGCTGTGCTCGGCGATCTGGTCGGTGTCCAGGGAAAGGGCGGAGGCGCTCATGCGTGCAGTTCCAGTGCGATCTGTCGGTGGGTGGGGTACGAGGGCAGGGCGATCACGCCGCTGCGATGGAGGAAGTCGCCGAAGCCTTCGTCATCGGCGCGTTCGCCGGCATAGCGCGCGAACAGGCCGTCCAGCGTGTCGAGGATCGCGGCTTCGTCGATGTTCTCGCGGTAGAGCGTGTTGAGGCGCTGGCCGCGCGCGTCGCCGCCGAGCATCAGGTTGTAGCGGCCCGGCGCCTTGCCGACGAGGGCGATCTCGGCGAGGTAGGGGCGCGAGCAGCCGTTCGGGCAGCCGGAGATGCGCAGCAGGATCGGCGCCTCGCGCAGGCCGTGCTTCTCGAGCAGCGGCTGCAGGCGGTCGGTGAAGTCGGGCAGGTAGCGCTCGGCCTCCGCCATCGCCAGGCCGCAGGTCGGCAGCGACACACAGGCGACCGCCGCGCGCTGCAACGCCGTGCCCAGGCGCTGGCCGGCATCCAGCCCGTGCGTCTTCACCAGCGCGTCGATGCGTTCGCGCTCGCCCGCGGGCACGCCGGCGATGACCAGGTTCTGGTTCGGCGTCATCCGGAAATGCTGTTCAACAGCGCCGCCACGAAGCACGTTGGCGATCTCGCGCAGTCCGGTCAGGTGGGTGGCCTGCGCGGTATCGGCGATGCGGCCGGCGAACAGGTGCAGGGTCAGGTGCCAGCGCCCGTCCTCGCCTTCCACCCAGCCGTAGCGGTCGCCGTTGTGGTCGAAGCGGAACGCGCGCACCGGCTGGAGCGCCACGCTACTGCGACGTTCGATCTCGCCGACCACCTTGTCCAGGCCATGGTCGTCGATCGTGTACTTGAAGCGCGCGCGCTTGCGCAGCTCGCGATTGCCCAGGTCGCGCTGGGTGGTGACGACGGCGGTGGCGACCTCGAGCAACTGGTCGGGCGTGATGAAACCGACCACGTTGCCGACGCGCGGATAGGTCTCCGCATCGCCATGGGTCGCGCCCATGCCGCCGCCGATCACCAGGTTGAAGCCGGTCAGCGCGCCGTCCTCTAAGATGGCGATGAAGCCGAGGTCGTTGGCGAACACATCCACGTCGTTGACCGGCGGTACCGCGAAGCCGATCTTGAACTTGCGCGGCAGGTAGGTGGCGCCGTAGATGGGCTCCTCTTCCTCGCCGCTGCCGGCCACGCGTTCCTCGTCCAACCAGATCTCGTAATAGGCGCGGGTGTTCGGCAGCAGGTGCGCGGACAGCTTCGCCGCCCAGGCCTGCACCTCGGCGTGCGCGCGCGATTCCAGCGGGTTGGCCGCGACCAGCACGTTGCGGTTGACGTCGCCGCAGGCGGCCAGCGTGTCGATCAGCGCGGCGTTGATGGCCTGCATCGTGGCTTTCAGTTCGCGCTTGATCACGCCGTGGTACTGGAAGGCCTGCCGGGTGGTGATGCGCAGCGAGTGGTTGGCGTACTGCGTGGCGATCGCGTCCAGCTTCAGCCACTGCTCCGGCGTGACCACGCCACCGGGCGTGCGCGTGCGGATCATGAACTGGTAGGCCGGCTCCAGCTTCTGCCGGCGGCGCTCGTCGCGCAGGTCGCGATCATCCTGCTGGTAGCTGCCGTGGTACTTGATCAGGGTCTGGTCCGACTCGCGCAGCGCCCCGGTGACCGGGTCGGCCAGGCTGTCGAGCAGGCTGCCGCGCAGGCGGTGGCTCTCGGATTTGATGTCTTCGACGGAATGGTTGCTCATCGGCTGTCTCACTGTAGGAGCGACGTAAGTCGCGACCGGAAGGTTGCAGGTCGCGACTTACGTCGCTCCTACAACAGCGGGGTCGTCAGTACACGTCGCGCCCGTAGCGCCCCTCCGTCTGCAGGTTCACCAGGTACTCGCGCGCCGAATCCTCGTCCAGCCCGCCGTGCTCGACGACGATCGCCTGCAAGGCGGCGTGCACGTCCTTGCCCATGCCGATGGCGCCACAGACGTACAGGTGCGCACCGTTCTGCAGCCAGTCGTAGACCTCGCGGCCGCGCTCGCGCAGGCGGTCCTGCACGTAGATCTTGCGCGCCTGGTCGCGCGAGAACGCCAGGTCCAGTCGGTGCAGTTCGCCGCTGCGCAGCGCGTCCTGCCACTCGCTCTGGTAGAAGAAACCGTGGTTGAAGTGCGGGGCGCCGAAGAACAGCCAGTTGCGGCCGCGCGCGCCGGTCTCCGCGCGGTCCTGCACGAAGCCGCGGAACGGCGCCACGCCGGTGCCCGGACCGATCATCAAAATGTCGCGGCTGCCGTCGGCCGGCACGCGGAAGCGCTCGTTGGCCTCGATGTACACCGGCACCTGGTCGCCTTCGTCCAGCGTCGCCAGGAAACCGCTGGCCGCGCCGCCGTGCGCGTGGCCAAAGGCCTCGTAGGCCAGCACATCCACGGTGAGGTGCGCTTCCTCGCCCACGCGCTTGCGGCTGGAGGCGATCGAGTACAGGCGCGGTGCGAGCGGACGCAGTGCGGCAACCAGCTCCTGCGCGCTCCAGCCGGCGGGCCAGCGACGCAGCACGTCGACCAGCTGGTGCGTATTGAGCAGCTGCGCCAGCGCGGTGTTCTGCGCGGGCGCCAGCAGGGTGTTGAGGTCGTCCGCCTGTGCGTGCGCGGCATGCGTGGCGAGGAACGGGCGCGACAGCCGGGTCAGTTCGCGGCGCGCGGCCAGCCATTCGCGCAACGGCAGGGTGTCGCTACCCTCGTTGACGGCATCGTCGCCGTCCAGGCGCGCGGCTTCGAGGATGGCATCGACCAGGGCGGCTGGATTGCGGTGGCGGATACCCAGCGCATCGCCGGGTTCGTAGTGCAGGCCGCTGCCTTCCAGCGACAGCTCGAGGTGCCGCACGTCCTTGTCGGCGGTGCCGTGCTGGCCGAAGCGCGGGCCTTTGAAGTCGCGACCGCTGATGCGCTGGTTGAGCAGCAGTTCGGCCGGAAACGGATGTTCGTGCGACCACACCGCCGCCTGGCCCGGACGCAGGGGGGTGACGGTCGCCAGCGCCGCCGCTGCTGCGGGCGCCTTCAGCAACTCGCGGGCCTGCGCCACCGCCTGCTCGCGCCACGGCGTGGCCACGGTATCGATGTCGAGGTCGGCCAGGCCGGCGGCGAACAGGCGGCTGCCACCAAGTTCGGACAGGCGCGCATCCAGCCGCGACGCGATGCCGCAGAAGTCGGCATAACTGGAATCGCCGAGCCCGAGCACGGCGTACTTCAATTCCGGCAGCTTGGGCGCGCGCTTGCCGCGCAGGAATTCAACAAGGCCGATGCTGTCGTCCGGCGGGTCGCCTTCGCCCTGGGTGCTGATGACGATATAGAGAAGGCGCTCGGCCGCCAGTTCGCGCTGCGGGTACGCGTCGGCGCGCAGCAGGCGGACCGACAGGCCGGCTGCTTCGGTCTGCTGGGCCAGCGCTTCGGCGGCACGGCGGGCGTTGCCGGTCTGGCTGCCGTAGACGATGGTCAGTCGCTGGGCCGTCTGTGGGCCGGCCGCCGGCACGACGGCCAGCGATTGCGGGGGCAGGGCGGCCGGGGCCAGCTGCGCCTGCGCGAGGCCGGCGGCGTAGCCGGAGATCCACCACAGGCTCGCCCCGTCCAGGCCGGCCACCGCCTGGGCCAGCAACGCCCGCCGCTCCTCCGCAAGGGGGATGGGGGCGAGGACAGGCTGGGTGGCGGACATCGACAAGACCCACGGGCGCGACTGGGACGGTCGATGTTAGGAACCCGTTCCGGCGGGCAGAAAGGACGCATGGTTATGGGCTTATGTCCCCCGCTTATTTCGCCGGCATGAGCCCGCGGCCGAATACTGGTGGCCCTCCCGGCCATCAAGCGAAGCCCTGCTAGGCTAACGCGTCCGGATTCCCGCCCTGCCGCGCCCCTCGATGACCGCCGTACACCGCCTGTCCCACCTCGACCGCCTGGAAGCGGAAAGCATCCACATCCTCAGGGAGGTCGCCGCCGAGTTCCGCAATCCGGTGCTGCTGTACTCGGTGGGCAAGGACAGCTCGGTGTTGCTGCACCTGCTGCTGAAGGCGTTCGCCCCGGCCCGGCCGCCGATCCCGCTGCTGCACGTCGATACGCGCTGGAAGTTCCGCGAGATGATCGCCTTCCGCGACCGGCGCGCTGCCGAGACCGGGGTGGACCTGCGCGTGCACATCAATCCGGATGGCATCGCCCGCGACATCGGCCCGATCACCCACGGCGCCACCGTCCATACCGACGTGATGAAGACCCAGGGCCTGAAGCAGGCGCTGGACCACTACCGCTTCGATGCGGCCATCGGCGGCGCCCGCCGCGACGAGGAGAAGTCGCGCGCGAAGGAGCGCGTGTTCTCGTTCCGCAACGACAAGCACCGCTGGGATCCGAAGAACCAGCGCCCCGAACTCTGGAACCTCTACAACGCGCGCATCAACACGGGCGAGAGCGTGCGCGTGTTCCCGCTGTCGAACTGGACCGAGCTGGACATCTGGCTCTACATCTACCGTGAGAACATCCCGGTCGTGCCGTTGTACTTCGCTGCGGAACGGCCGGTCGTCGAACGCGACGGCGCGCTGCTGATGGTCGACGACGAACGCCTGCCACTGCGCGAGGGCGAAGTGCCGCAACAGCGACGGGTGCGCTTCCGCACGCTAGGCTGCTACCCGCTGACGGGCGCGATCGAATCCGACGCCGATTCATTGGAGAAGATCATCGCCGAGATGCTGGTCACCACCAGCTCCGAGCGCCAGGGCCGGGTGATCGACCACGATCCGGGCGCGTCGATGGAGAAGAAGAAGCTGGAGGGTTATTTCTGATGAGCGAGCTCCCCAGCAACGTGCGCACCGACATCGCCGGCTACCTCAAGCAGCACGAAGACAAGCCGCTGCTGCGCTTCATCACCTGCGGCAGCGTGGACGACGGCAAGAGCACCCTGATCGGCCGCCTGCTGTACGACAGCAAGCGGCTGTTCGACGACCAGCTGGCCGCGCTGGAAAAGGACAGCCGCAAGCACGGCACCCAGGGCGAGCGCATCGACTACGCGCTGCTGCTGGACGGCCTGGCCGCCGAGCGCGAGCAGGGCATCACCATCGACGTGGCCTACCGCTACTTCGATACCGACCAGCGCAAGTTCATCGTCGCCGATTGCCCGGGCCACGAGCAGTACACGCGCAACATGGCCACCGGCGCGTCCACCGCGGACCTCGCGGTGGTGCTGGTGGATGCGCGCAAGGGCCTGCTGACCCAGACCCACCGGCACAGCTACATCGTCTCGCTGCTCGGCATCCGCCACGTGGTGCTGGCGGTGAACAAAATGGACCTGGTCGAATTCGACGAAGCCGTGTTCGCGCGCATCGCCACCGACTATCGCGCGCTCGCCCAGCGCCTGGGCATCGCCGAGGTCACCTGCATCCCGCTGTCGGCGCTGGAAGGCGACAACCTGTCGTCGCGCTCGACGCGCACGCCGTGGTACGGCGGCCCCGCGTTGCTGGAGCATCTCGAGCAGGTGCAGGTGGAGACGCAGGAGGGCGGCGACGGCCTGCGCCTGCCGGTGCAGTGGGTCAACCGCCCGCACCAGAACTTCCGCGGTTACGCCGGCACGATCGCGGCCGGGCGGGTAAAGCCCGGTGACGAGGTGGTGGTGTTGCCGTCCTCGCGGCGCACGCGCGTCGCCCAGGTGCTGGCCGCGAACGGCGAGGTCGACGTCGCGTCGGCCGGGCAGGCGGTGACGCTGACCCTCGCCGACGAGATCGACATCAGTCGCGGCGACGTGATTGCCGCCGCGGGCGATCCGCCCGAAGTCGCGGACCAGTTCGCCGCCCACCTGCTCTGGATGTCCGATGCGCCGCTGCTGCCGGGCCGGCCCTACTGGCTGAAGATCGGTGCACGCACGGTGTCCGCCACGGTCACCGAGATCAAGCACCGTATCGACGTGAACACCCAGGAACACCTGGCTGCCAAGCGGCTGGAACTCAACGAGGTGGCGTACTGCAACCTCAGCCTGGACGAGCCGGTCGCCTTCGAAGCCTATGCGCGCAACCGCGCGCTGGGCGGCTTCATCCTGATCGACCGTTACGACAACACGACCGCCGGTGCCGGCACGCTGGACTTCGCCCTGCGTCGCGCCGGCAACGTGCACTGGCAGCATGTCGACGTGGACAAGGCCGCGCGTGCGCGCCAGAAGGGCCAGGCGCCGAAGGTGCTGTGGTTCACCGGCCTGTCCGGTGCCGGCAAGTCGACCATCGCCAACCTGGTGGACAAGCGCCTGCATGCGCTGGGCTACCACAGCTTCCTGCTCGACGGCGACAACGTGCGCCACGGGCTGAACCGCGACCTGGGCTTCACCGACGAAGACCGCGTGGAGAACATCCGTCGCGTGGCCGAAGTGGCCAAGCTGATGACCGACGCCGGCCTGATCGTGCTGGTCAGCTTCATCTCGCCGTTCCGCGCCGAGCGCCGGATGGCGCGCGAACGCTTCGACGACGGCGAGTTCGTCGAGGTCTTCGTCGACGTGCCGCTGTCCGTGGCCGAATCGCGCGACGTGAAGGGGCTGTACAAGAAGGCGCGCGCCGGCCTGATCCCCAACTTCACCGGCATCGACTCCCCGTATGAGGCGCCGGAACATCCCGACCTCCACCTGGATGCCGGCGGCGCCGATCCGGAGGCGCTGGCCCTGCAGGTGCTGGCCCATCTCGGGCTCGACTGACGGGCGGTCGCCGCAAGGGTCATTGGTCATGGTCGGCTGTGTCCACCGCGCGCCCTTCGGCGCGTTTCAGGCACGAACCGCCGCATCGACGGCAGCGTATGTCACGCAGTCTCGCTAGACTGCGTGGATAACGAAGATTACGGGATGATCCATGCTCAGCCGATCCGGAACCCTCCGCCTTGCGGTCGTCCTGCCGCTCCTGCTGCTCGCCGCGTGCGGCGGCTCGGAGCCGCAGGCGAAGGCGAACGGCAACGCGGCCGAGCGCCCCATTCCGGTCACCACGCGCGTGGTCCAGCCTTCCGCATGGAACGACACGCTGCAGGCCCTCGGCACGGCCAAGGCGCGTGAATCGGTGACCCTGACCGCCAAGGTCAGCGAGATCGTCCAGAACGTGCATTTCGAAAGCGGCCAGCAGGTCGCCGCCGGGCAGACCCTGGTCACCCTGAAAGGCGATGCCGCGCATGCCGCGCTGGTCCAGGCCGAAGCAACCTATGCGGAAGCCGACCGGCTGTACCGCCGGCAGAAGGAACTGGCGGACCAGCAGCTGATCGCGCGCTCGCAACTGGATACGCAGCTCGCCCTGCGCGACGCCGCCGCCGCCCGCGTGCGCCAGGCGCGCGCCGACATCGGTGACCGCAGCGTGCGCGCGCCGTTCGCGGGCGTGCTGGGCATCCGCCAGGTCAGCCCCGGCTCGCTGATCACCGCCAACAGCACCATCGCCACGCTGGACGACGTCTCGCGCATGTACGTGGACTTCCAGGTGCCGGAAGCGGCGCTGGCGACCGTCGGCGTCGGCAATGCCGTCACGGCGGGTGCGACCGCGTTCCCGGGCGAGACGTTCGAAGGCAAGGTCGAGACCGTCGATGCACGCATCGATCCCACCACGCGCGCGGTGACCGTGCGCGCCGTGTTCCCCAACGACGCGCGCAAGCTGCGCCCCGGCATGCTCCTCGATGTCCGCCTGTTCCGTCCTGAGCGGCAGGCGCTGGTGATCCCGGAGATCGCGGTGGTGCAGGTGGGGCGCGACTCGTTCGTGTACCGGGTGAAGGCCGACGGCAGCGTCGAGCAGGCACCGGTCACGGCGGGCGTACGCCGTGATGGCCAGGTGGAGATCCTGAAAGGCGTGGCCGCGGGCGACCGCATCGTCATCGACGGCACCGGCAAGCTGCGCCCCGGCGTGAAGGTGGCCGATGCCGCGCCGGCCGCGCCGCCGAAGCAGGACGCGCCCGCCGCCGACGGCAAGGGCTGAGCGCCATGAAGCTCTCCGATCTGTCGATCAAGCGCCCCGTCTTCGCGGTGGTGGTCAGCCTGCTGCTGGTCGTGCTGGGCGTGATGTCGTTCCTGCGCCTGACCCTGCGCGAACTGCCCAACATCGATCCGCCGATCGTGTCGGTGGAAGTGAACTACCCCGGCGCGTCGGCCGCCGTGGTCGAGACGCGCATCACCCAGATCCTCGAGGACGGCCTGTCCGGCATCGAGGGCATCAAGACCATCCAGTCGAGCAGCCGCAACGGCCGCGCCGACGTCACCATCGAGTTCAACCTCAGCCGCGACATCGAGGCCGCCGCCAATGACGTGCGCGACCGCGTCAGCCGGGTGATGAACCGTCTGCCGGAAGAAGCGGACCCGCCGCAGATCTCGAAGGTCGAGGCCGACGCCGACGTCATCATCTGGTTGAACATGCGCTCCACCGTGATGGACACGATGGAGCTGACCGACTACGCCGACCGCTACGTGCTGGACCGCCTGTCCGCGCTCGATGGCGTGGCCCGTGTGCAGCTCGGCGGCGGCCAGCGCTACGCGATGCGGATCTGGCTGGACCGCGAGGCGATGGCCGCGCGCGGCGTGACCACCAGCGACGTGGAAACCGCGCTGCGCGCGCAGAACGTCGAACTGCCGGCCGGCCGCATCGAATCGCAGACGCGCGACTTCACCCTGCGCGTCGAGCGCGGCTACCAGCGACCCGAACAATTCGCGCAGCTGCCGCTGCGGAAGGGCGCGGACGGCTACGTGGTGCGCCTGGGCGACGTGGCGCAGGTGGAGCTGGGCGCGGAGGAGCGCCGCTCCTACCTGCGCAGCAATGCCGTGCCGAACGTCGGCCTGGGCATCGTGCGCACCTCGACGGCGAATGCGTTGGACGTGGCCCGCGCCGCGCGCGCCGAGGCCGAGGTGATCCAGCAGACGCTGCCGGAAGGCACGGACATCTTCGTCGCCTTCGACAGCACCACCTTCATCGAAGCCTCCATCGAGCGCGTGTACTGGACGCTGGGCGAGGCGATGGTGTTGGTGTTCCTGGTGATCTGGCTGTTCCTCGGCAGCCTGCGCGCCGCGCTGATTCCCGCGGTGACGGTGCCGGTGTGCCTCATCTCGGCGTTCATCGCGCTGTATGCGTTCGGCTTCTCGATCAACCTGCTGACGCTGCTCGCGCTGGTGCTCTGCATCGGCCTGGTGGTGGACGACGCCATCGTGGTGCTGGAGAACGTGCAGCGCCGCGCCGACCTGGGCGAACCGGCGCTGGTCGCGGCGCGCCGTGGCACCACGCAGGTCGCGTTCGCGGTGATCGCGACCACCGCGGTGCTGGTGGCGGTGTTCCTGCCGGTGGGCTTCATGGAAGGCAACACCGGGCGCCTGTTCCGCGAGCTGTCGGTCGCGCTGGCGGCGGCGGTGGCGATTTCCGCCTTCGTCGCGCTGACGCTGACGCCGATGATGTCGTCCAAGCTGGTGAAGCCGCATACCGAGCCGCGAGGACTGAACGCCTGGACCAACCGCACGCTCAACCGCGTCAGCACCGGCTACGGCCATCACGTGGAGCGGCTGGTGTCGCTGAGCGGCAAGCGCATCCTCGGCCTGGTGCTGTTGGCGATGGCGCTCTGCGGCGTGGCGATCGTCGTGCTCGGCCTGCGCGTGCCCAGCGAACTGGCGCCGGCGGAGGACCGCGGCCGCTTCTTCGTGATGGTGGACGGACCGGAAGGCGCCGGCTTCGACTACATGGTCAACCAGATGCAGCAGGTCGAGCGCATCGTGATGGGGCAGGTCGGCGGCGACAAGCCGATCGAGCGCGCCAACTCACGCGTGCCGCGCGGCTTCGGCGGCAGCGACGACATGCATACTGGCCAGGTCATCGTGTTCCTGCAGGACTGGCATGAGCGCAAGGCCACCACCGACGACGTGGTCAACGGCCTGCGCGCCGAACTCTCCAAGCTGCCCGGCGTGCAGGCGCGCGCCAACGTGGCCGGTGGCCTGGTCGGCAGCCGTGGCCAGCGCTACCAGCTGGTGCTCGGCGGCCCGGACTACGCCGAGTTGGCGCAATGGCGCGACCGCATCCTGCAGCGGATGGAATCCAACCCGGGCATCCAGGATCCGGATTCGGACTACAAGGAAACGCGCCCGCAGATGCGCGTGAACATCGACCGCGACCGCGCCGCCGACCTCGGCGTGTCGGTGCAGGAGATCGGCCGCACGCTGGAAACGATGATGGGTTCGCGCCAGGTGACCACGTACGTGGACAACGGCGAGGAATACGACGTCATGCTGCAGGCCGGCCGCGAGAAGCGCGCCAACACCGAAGACCTGGCGCAGACCTACGTGCGCGGCAGCGATGGCGCGCTGATCCCGCTGTCCAACCTCGTGACCCTGACCGAGATCGCCGAGCCGGGCACGTTCAACCGCTTCAACCGCCTGCGCGCCATCACCATCAGCGCAGGCCTGGCGCCGGGTTACACGATGGGCGAGGCGCTGGAATGGACGCGGCAGGCCGTGTCGGAAGAGCTGCCGGACTACGCGCAGATCGACTGGAAGGGCGAGTCGCGCGAATACCAGGAAGCCGGCGGCGCGATCCTGCTGACCTTCACGCTGGCGTTGTTGATCGTCTACCTGGTGCTGGCCGCGCAGTTCGAGAGCTTCGTCCATCCGCTGGTCATCATGCTGACCGTGCCGCTGGCGGTGCTGGGCGCGCTGATCGGCCTGTGGGTCACCGGCGGCACGCTGAACCTCTTCAGCCAGATCGGCATCGTGATGCTGATCGGCCTGGCGGCGAAGAACGGCATCCTGATCGTGGAATTCGCCAACCAGCTGCGCGACGACGGCGCCAGCGTGGCGCAGGCGATCGCCGAATCCGCACGCGTGCGCCTGCGCCCGATCCTGATGACGTCGGTGGCCACCGTCGTCGGTGCGGTGCCGCTGGTGCTCGCCGGCGGCCCGGGTTCGGCCAGCCGCGCCACCATCGGCATCGTGGTGATCTTCGGTGTGACCTTCTCCACGCTGCTCTCGCTCTATGTGGTGCCGGCGTTCTACGCGCTGCTGGCCCCGTTCACGCGTTCTCCGGAAGCGGTGGCGCATGAACTGAGCAAACTGGAAGCCGAAACGCCTTCCGTCGGTGGCCATGGCTGATCCCGACGCGCGCCCGCATGCGGACGTGCGCATCGCGGGCGACGGGTTCCTGCTGCGCGCATGGCGGCAGGACGATCTCGATGCCCTGCTGCGCCACGCCGATGATCCGCAGGTGCCGCGCGGCCTGAGCGAGCGTTTCCCCCATCCGTACACGCGCGCCGACGGCGAAGCCTTCCTGGCCGGCCGCGTGGTGGATTTCCGGCATCCCGTGTTCGCGATCGAGATCGATGGCGAGGCCTGCGGCGGTATCGCCGTGCGTCCGCACGCGGGCGAGCGCGACCATGCCGCAGAACTGGGCTACTGGCTCGGCCGCGCGCACTGGGGCCAGGGCCACATGACCCGCATGGTCGCCGCCTATCTGGACTGGGTCGTGCCTGCGCTGGCGCTGCGCCGCATCGAGGCCAACGTGCTGGATACCAACCCGGGCTCCGCGCGGGTGCTGGAAAAGAACGGCTTCGTGGAGGAAGGCTGCCGGCGGGCCGCGATCCGCAAGCCGGACGGGCTGCATGACCTGAGGCTGTTCGGGCGGGTCTGGCCGGCCTGAAACGCGGGCGGGGACTGCGCAGCGGCGCGTGTTGCGGTTATCTTGCAGGGACCCGGCGGCGCCCTGCGCCGCCTTCCCGTATCCCAGCGCACGCACGAACGACGGAGACGCATCCCCGTGGAAGCCTTTTTCAATTGGTTGAACAGCATCATCTGGAGCAACGCGCTGATCGCGCTGTGCCTGGGTGCCGGCCTGTGGTTCACCCTCCGTACCCGGGTGATGCAGGTCCGTGGCTTCGCCGAGATGTGCCGGCTGACCGTTACCGGGCAGAAGTCCGACGCGGGCGTGTCTTCGTTCCAGGCGCTGGCCATCTCGATGGCCGGCCGCATGGGCATCGGCAACATCGCAGGCGTCGCCACCGCGATCGCCTATGGCGGCCCCGGCGCCGTGTTCTGGATGTGGGTGATGGGCTTCCTGGGCGCGTCCACCTCGTACATCGAGTGCACCCTGGCGCAGATCTACAAGGAAAAGGACGGCGAGGGCCGCTATCGCGGCGGTCCGGCGTACTACATCGAGAAAGCGATGGGCCTGAAGTGGTACGCGGTGACGTTCGCGCTGGCCACGGTCGTGGCGGCGGGCTTCCTGCTGCCGGGCGTGCAGGCGAATGCCATTGCCGACAGCGCCAGCAACGTGTTGTGCGGTGCCGGCGGCTGCGAGGCCGTCGGGGGCGTGGGCAGCATGAAGCTGTGGATCGGCCTGGGTGTGGCCGCGCTGCTGGCCGTCATCATTTTCGGCGGTATCAAGCGCATCGCCACGTTCGCCGAGGTCGTGGTGCCGTTCATGGCGCTGGGCTTCATCCTGATGGCGGTCATCGTGATGATCGTCAACGCGGACAAGGTGCCGACGATGTTCGCCGACATCTTCTCCAGCGCGTTCGGCGCCCATGCGGCGTTCGGCGCGATCATCGGCCAGGCCATCATCTGGGGCGTGAAGCGCGGCATCTACGCCAACGAAGCCGGCCAGGGCACCGGTCCCCACGCCGCCGCGGCCGCCGAGGTCTCGCACCCGGCCAAGCAGGGTTATGTGCAGGCCTTCGCGATCTACTTCGACACCATGCTGGTGTGCACGTCGACCGCGTTCCTGGTGCTGTCGACCGGCATGTACAACACGTTCAAGAGCGTCACCGAGAACGGCAAGGAAACGCTGGTGGAGATCTTCTCCGGTGTGCCGGGCGTGCAGCCGTCGGAGGGTGCGATGTTCACCCAGGCGGCGGTGGAATCGGTGCTGCCCGGCTGGGGCGCGGGCTTCGTGGCGCTGGCGCTGTTCTTCTTCGCCTTCACCACCATCATGGCCTACTACTACATGGCCGAAACCAACCTGACCTACCTGGCCGGCACGAAGAAGACCCATCCGCTGGCGACGCTGCTGCTGCGCGTGGGCATCGTCGGCATGGTGATCTTCGGTGCGTACCACAATGCGGCGATGGCCTGGACGCTGGGCGACATCGGCGTCGGCCTGATGGCGTGGCTGAATGTCATCGCGATTCTGATCCTGCAGAAGCCGGCCCTGATCGCGCTGCGCGACTACGAGCGGCAGAAGAAGCTGGGCCTGGACCCGACGTTCGATCCGGATGCGCTGGGCATCCGCAACGCCGATTTCTGGAAGACGAAGGCCTGACGTGAGCAATCCCTGGAACAACCGGCCGCCGCGTCCACCGGGCAGTCCGCCCGACCGGCGGCGGCCGCCACGCGATGCGGATGCGCGACCGGCACCCGCATCGGCACCGCGCGAAGACCGCCCTGCGGGCGCTGCGCGCGACGAACTCCGCCTGTACGGCCTCAATGCCGTGCAGGCGGTCTTCGCCAGGCGCGCGGACGCGATCCGCAAGGTCTACCTGACCGAGTCGCGCATCCAGGCCCTGAAGCCGTTGCTGGCGTGGTGCGTGAAGCAGCGCGTCGGCTACCGCGTGGTGGAAGAAGGCGATCTCGACCGGCTTGCGGCCAGTACGCACCACGAAGGCATCGTGGCGGACGTGCGCAAGGTCGAACCGTTGCCCATGTCCGACTGGCTGCGCGCCTTGCCGGAAGGCAAGCCTGTCGCTGCGTTGTGGCTCGACGGTGTCGGCAACCCGCACAACTTCGGCGCGATCCTGCGATCGGCCGCGCATTTCGGCGTGGCCGGCGTCCTGCTGCCCCGCGACTCGACGCTGGCGATCTCCGGCGCGGCCGCACGCGTGGCCGAGGGTGGCGCCGAGCAGGTGCCGCTGGTGCGCATGGGGCAGACCGAGAACGCGGCTGCCCAACTGCGCAATGCGGGCTTCTCGCTGGCGGCCACCGTCGTGCGTGGCGGCGATGACCTGTTCACCGCCACGCTGCCGCGGCGCCTCGTCTACGTGATGGGCGCAGAGGGCGAGGGCATGGACGCACGCCTCGCCGACGCCTGCGATACGCGCCTGTCGATCCCCGGCAGCGGCGCCGTCGAGAGCCTCAACGTGGCCGCGGCGACGGCGGTATTCCTGGCGCAGTGGGCACAGCGGAACCGCTGAGCCTCACTCGGCGGGTGCGGCGTCCTTGAGCTGGCTGCCGAAGTCGCCGTCGGCGTTCGCCGCCAGGTAGGCGAACACCGTATACGCCGCCACGTTCTGCGCCAGCGCGGCCGGGTCGATCTTGTCGAGCGTGTCATCCGCGTTGTGGTGCAGGTCGAAATAGTCGCTGCCATCCTGCGCCAGCCACGCCCAGGCCATGCCCTTGGCCGCGAACGGACTGATGTCCGGGCCCGCGCTGCCCTTGCCGGGCGCGTATTCGATGCCGAGCGGTGCCAGCGCCTGCGCGATCTGCTCGGTGGCCTTGCGCGCGTGCTCCGGCGCGCCGGTGTTGAACGCATAGATGCGACCGGCGCCGAAATCGCTCTCCGCACCGATCTGGTGGCGCGTGATGTCGCCCAGGTGCTTCGCCGCATACGCCTTGCCGCCGTACAGGCCCTGCTCCTCGTTGGCGAAGGCGATCACGCGGATCGTGCGCTTCGGCGCCTGCCTCAGCTGGCCGATCAGGTGGCCGGCGGCCATCGTGATGGCGATGCCGGCGCCGTCGTCGATCGCGCCGGTGCCGAGGTCCCATGAATCCAGGTGGCCGCCGATCACCACGACCTCCTTCGGCAGGCTGCGCCCGGTGATCTCGCCGATCACGTTGTGCGAGGTGTACTCGCCGTCCCAGCCGCAATCCAGCGCGAGCGACACGCGCACCGGACCGCGCGCGAGCAGGCGCGCCAACTGGTCGGCATCCGGGATGGTCAGCGAGGCCGAGGGCACCGGCGTCAGGCCTTCGTCGAACCGGGTGATGCCGGTATGCGCGACGCGATGGTGGTCGGTGCCGGCCGAGCGCATCAGGAACGCGATCGCGCCCTTGCGGATCGCCGCCGACGGACCTTTCGAGCGGATCGCGCCGCCGTTGCGGTAGTCGCTGCCATCGCGCGCGGACGTCATCTGGTAATCGACGAATGCGATCTTGCCGGCCAGCGATCCCGCCGGCGCCGCTTCCAACGCGGCCAAGTCGGCGAAACGGACGATCTCCGCGTCCACTGTGCCAGCCGGACTGCCGCCGAGTGCGGTGACGGTAAGCGGTTGTGCATGCGCGCCCAGCACCGCGGCACGTTCGCTGCGACGCACCCACTTCGGAAATGTCACCGGTTCGATCCACACCTTGTCGAAGCCGAGCGCCATGAACTTCGCCTGTGCCCACGCCACGGCTTTCGCATCGGCCTCGCTGCCGGCCAGGCGCGGGCCCACTTCCGTCGTCAGCGATTCGACGACCTGCCAACCGGTGCGGTCGGCCAGCGCCTGTTCGCGGAGCTGCGCGGCGGTGGCGAGGGCGGTGTCGGGGATGCGGGTTTCGCGCGACGCGGCGAACGCGGGGGCGGTGACGGCCAGGGCGAGCAGCAACGGAGCAAGACGCATGGAAGGTCCCGGAAAAACGAAGGCCACGAGCTTAGCAGCCCGTGGCCCGGTGTTTCCGTCGACGGCGTTGCCGATCCGGAACGCCGCGTATCGTTATTTCTTCAGCGCGTCGCGGATCTCGCGCAGCAGCAGCACGTCCTCGGGCGTGGCGGCGGGCGCGGCCTCGGGCTTGCGATGCAGGCGGTTGACCGCCTTGACCAGCAGGAAGATCGCGAAGGCGACGATGACGAACTGGATGACCGTGTTGAGGAATTCGCCGATGCCGATGACCACGGCGGGTACTTCCTTTCCGGCGGCATCGAGGGTGGCTTCCTTCAGCGTCCACGCCCACTTCGAGAAATCCACGCCACCGACCAGCAGTCCGATCGGCGGCATGATGATCTTGTCCACGAGGGTGGTGACGATCTTGCCGAACGCCGCACCGATCACCACGCCGACGGCAAGGTCGACCACATTGCCGCGTGCGATGAATTCCTTGAACTCGCTGACCATGCCCATCGAGGGGTCTCCGTGAACGGCGCCGACACGCCACTGGCGTGGACTATAACCCCGTGCGTCGATGACGCAAGGCAGGGCATCAACCCGCGATGCGCCCGCGCAACTCCACCACGCCATCGAGCGACGCCACGAACGCATCGCCCGGTACCAGTGCCGCGACTCCAGCCGGCGTACCCATGAAGACCAGATCGCCGGCCTTCAACGCATAGAGCTTCGACAGCTCGTGCAGGATGTCGGGCACGTCCCAGATCAGGTCGTGCAGCGCGCCGTGCTGGCGGACATCGCCGTTCACGTGGAGGGTCAGCGTGCGGGCATCGAGCGCGCCGACGTCCGCGGCCGCAACCAGTTCGCTGATGGGGGCCGAGTGATCGAAGCCCTTGCCGGTATCCCACGGCAGGCCCTTGGCCTTGGCGGCGCCCTGCAGGTCGCGGCGGGTCAGGTCCAGGCCGACGCCGTAGGCGATGACCAGGGCCTGCGCCGCCTCGCGCGACAGCTCGCCCGCGGGCGCGTCAACGCCCAGCGCTGCGACCAGTTCGACCTCATGGTGCAGATCGTTCGTGCCGGGCGGGTAGGGTACGTCCGCGTTGCTGGTGACGATGGCATCGGCCGGCTTGTGGAAGAACACGGGCGTGCCGCGCTCGGCCTTCGATGCGGGCGCGGCCGCGCCCATCTCGCGTGCGTGGTCGGCGAAGTTGCGGCCCACGCAGAAGATGCGCCGCACCGGAAAGGTGCCGCTACCGCGCACGGGGACGCGAGGCACCGGCGGGGTCGGGATGATGTCGGACATGCGTCGGCCCATGGGATCGAAGGCCGCAGAGTGTAGGCGGGAACGATGTCCCGCGCAGGCGTGCTCAGCGCGGGAGCGGCAGGACCGGTTTGCGGACCACCTGATACTCGCCTTCCATCGCGCGGTCGCGGGCGACGGGCTTGCCGCGTTGGCGCAGCAGCTTGTAGAGCAGGCCGCCGGCGATCATCGCCGCGCCGACGAACACGCTGAAGAACACCAGTACCGCCAGCAAAGCCAGGCCCAGCAGGCCGATACCCAGGCGCAGCAGCGGGTGCCGCGGCTTGCGGGGCGCGAACGCATTGCGGAAGGCGTTGAACTGGAAGTGGCGTGCGTACATGGCGTTGCGTCGTGACAGAATGCGGCGGGGGCCGGTGCACGCAGTATCGGATGACCGTTACATGACCGTGTGAGAACTTCGTTAAGCCGTATGCGACTGACTGCACTGAATGACATCGCCGACGGTGGTTTTGCCGAAGTTGAGGTCACGATCGGCGACGATGCCGAGTCTCTCATCCTCCATCGCGACGGCGATGCCGTACGCGCCTGGCTCAATGTCTGCCCGCACGCCGGACGTCGCCTGGACTGGGCGCCGGGTCAGTTCCTGAAGAGCAAGGACGGGCATCTGGTCTGTGCGGCCCACGGCGCGTCGTTCGAACTGCAGCGCGGCGACTGTGTCGCTGGGCCGTGTCGGGGCGATGCCCTGCATGCCGTCGCGGTGCAGGTCCGCGACGGCGAGGTGTGGCTCGCCTGAGCCTGCGTGCCGGCTCAGCCGGTGCCTTGCAGGATCACGCAGTGCCAGCCGGTGCGATAGGTCTCATATCCCGGCGATGCGGCCTGCGCGATGCAGTGCGGCCGGCCGTCGAGCACCAGTTCGGTGGCGGCGCGGGGTTCGGCGAACAATGCGGCCCGACCCGGGACATCGAGTCGCGCCGACGCATCGCGGGACGCCGTGTCGGCCAGCACGCGGCCTTCGCCATCGACGATGCATACCCGGCTGCGGCGCCATTCGGCATCCGATAGTGGCGTGTGTTCGACGATGGTCTGCGCCAGCGCGTCCCAGCGGAACACGATGCCCAGCACGCCCAGTGGCCGGCCCTGCACGCGCCCGGCTTCGCGCACGGTGCAGGAGTAGACGAGCACGCGCTCGCCGCCCGCCAGCGGACTGGCGTGCATCGACTGGAAACCGAACGCCTCGCCACTCTGCGTGGCCATCGCCGACTGGAACCACGGCTGTTGCGCTACCGACTGGCCTGTCGACCGATACTGCCTCGGTCGCCCGTTCGCGATCACGTTGCCGTGCAGGTCGGCCAGCACCAGGTCGAAGTACACCGTGTACGAATCCAGGATCTGTCCCAGCCGCTGGCTCGCGTGGGCGAGCGCCGCCGGTTGAGGATCCTGCACCGCGTCGACGACGGCCCCGTCGGTGGCCCACCAGCGCACATCGCAGCTGCGCTCATAGAGGTTGCGGTCGATCAGGTCGATGTTGGCCAGCGCAAGATCGGTCAGACGGGTGCGGCGCACGTCGGTCTGCAACTGGTCCAGCCGTTCCCGCAGGTCGGTGCTGGTGCGGCCGGCCATGCGGTCGATCTCCTGCGCGGTGTCGCTGACCCGGCGCGAAAGGGTGTCCATTTCCTCGGCGATCACGCCGAAACTGCGCCCGGCGGTGCCGATGCGCACGGCTTCGATGCGTGCGTTCATCGAGATGATGCGGGTGATCCGGTTGATCTCGTCGATCTTCTGCAGCGATTGCCGCAGTTGCTTCAGCAGCGCGTCCGACAGTCCGGAGACGGACTGGATGTGGTCATCGATGCCGGCGTCGTCGGTGGGGGCGGCGGCGCGTGCGTTCATGGGGCTCCTTGCGTTGCGGGTTGGCGGGCCGCGCTCGCGGCCATCATTGAGGCGCTATCGGCGGCGTCGTGGATCCGCTTTAACCGGCACCGTTGCGGTGCAGGATTTCCCCGCGATGGGGCGGGCCCGGCATCGAGGTTGGACGTTCGCGCAGTGCTTCCCTAGAATCCGCCAACCATGGGCAGGGGAGCGGTATGGGCGGCGCGAGCATGTGCATCAACTGCCGCCGAGCCGTCGCCGATCCTGATCAGAAGTTCTGCCCCGCCTGTGGCCAGCCCGCCCCGGCGCACCGCATCGACTGGCATTTCCTCGGTCATGAACTGGAGCACAGCGTGCTCCACATGGACCGCGGCATCCTGTACTCGCTGAAGGAGCTGATGCTGCGGCCGGGCCACCTGATCCGCGGCTATCTGGAAGGGCGGCGTGCGACGCAGGTGAAGCCCTTGCTGTTGCTGATGATCTCGGCCGCCGCCGTCGTGCTGCTCGGCAAGTATCTGCTGGGCGGCGACCTGCTGGGTTCCGCGATGCAGGCAGGCTTTTCGGAATCGGGGGCCATGCAGCCGGGTTCGAACGTCGATCCCGCCGTCGCGATGGGCACCTTCAACACGGTGAAGGATTGGATCAACGCCCATCTCACCGCCGTCACCCTCTTCCTCCTGCCATTCGAGGCGGGTGCGTTCCGGCTCGCGTTCCGCGGCAGGGGCCTCAACTATCCCGAATGGCTCGTCATTACCGCCTTCCTGACGGTGCAGACGTTCGTCTTCATGGCACTGGCCATTCTCGTGCGGACCTGGGTGCCGCATGCCCAGGGATGGTCCGTCGCGCTGGCGTCCCTCTACGCCGTGTTCTCGCTCGTCCAGTTGTTCCGCAATCACTCGGTCTGGACGACCGCGTTGCGAACGCTGGTCGGTCTGGGGGGCTTCATGCTGGTGCAGGGCCTGATCACCCTGGCCGCGGCTTACGTATTCGTGGCGATGACGCACTGATCCATCTGGCACAAAAAAAGCCGGCGCAAGCCGGCTTTTTCTGTCGAGGTGTGCGGCAAGCCTGGGGGCTTACTTCAGCGCCTTGAACCGCAGTCGGTGCGGGCGCGCGCCCTCTTCGCCCAGGCGGCGCTTCTTGTCTTCCTCGTACTCGCGGTAGTTGCCCTGGAAGAACTCCACGTGCGAGTCGCCCTCGAAGGCGAGGATGTGGGTGGCGATGCGGTCCAGGAACCAGCGGTCGTGCGAAATGACGAAGGTGTTGCCGGGGAACTCCAGCAACGCGTCTTCCAGCGCACGCAGGGTTTCGATGTCCAGGTCGTTCGACGGTTCGTCGAGCAGCAGCACGTTGCCGCCCTGCAGCAGCGTCTTGGCCATGTGCAGGCGGCCGCGTTCACCGCCCGACAGCGAGCCGACCATCTTCTGCTGATCCTGGCCCTTGAAGTTGAAGCGGCCGATGTACGCGCGCGACTGGATCTCCACGCCGTTGATGTTGAGGATGTCCAGGCCGCCCGAGATTTCCTGGAAGACGTTGTGGTTGCCTTCCAGCTTGTCGCGGCTCTGGTCGACATAGGCCAGCTGCACGGTCGGGCCGGTGGTGATCGTGCCGGAGTCCGGTTTTTCCTGGCCGGTGATCATCTTGAACAGCGTCGACTTGCCGGCGCCGTTCGGGCCGATGATGCCGACGATGGCGCCGCCGGGCACGAGGAAGCTCAGGTTGTCGATCAGCAGGCGGTCGCCGAACGTCTTCGAGACGTTCTTGAACTCGATGACGTTGTTGCCCAGGCGCTCACCCGGCGGGATGAAGATCTCGTTGGTTTCGTTGCGACGCTGGTAGTCGACCGATTGCAGCTCTTCCAGGCGCGCCAGACGGGCCTTGCCCTTCGAGCGGCCGCCCTTGGCGTTCTGGCGCGACCACTCCAGTTCCTTCTGGATGGCTTTCTGGCGGGCCTTTTCCTGGTTCTCTTCCTGCTTCAGGCGCTCGTCCTTCTGCACCAGCCAGTCGGTGTAGTTGCCCTTCCACGGAATGCCGCGGCCGCGATCGAGTTCGAGGATCCACTCGGCGGCGTTGTCGAGGAAGTAGCGATCATGGGTCACCGCCACCACGGTGCCGGTATAGCGGGCCAAGAACTGTTCCAGCCACTCGACGGACTCGGCGTCGAGGTGGTTGGTCGGTTCGTCGAGCAGCAGCATGTCCGGCTTCTGCAGCAGCAGGCGGCACAGCGCCACGCGGCGTTTTTCACCGCCGGACAGCTTGCCGACGATGGCATCCCACGGCGGCAGGCGCAGCGCGTCGGCCGCCACGTCCAGCTGGTTCTCCAGCGTGTGCGCGTCGCCGGCCGCGAGGATCGCTTCCAGGCGCTCCTGCTCCTTGGCGAGTGCGTCGAAGTCCGCGCCTTCCTCGGCGTAGGCGGCGTACACCGCTTCCAGCGCGGCCTGCGCCTGCAGCACGTCGCCCACGCCTTCTTCGACGGCCTGGCGGACGGTGTGTTCGGGATTCAGTTCGGGCTCCTGCGCCAGGTAGCCGACCTTGATGCCGGGTTGCGGACGGGCTTCGCCTTCGAAGTCCTTGTCCACGCCGGCCATGATCTTCAGCACGGTGGACTTGCCGGCGCCGTTGAGGCCGAGCAGGCCGATCTTCGCGCCCGGATAGAAGGACAGGGAGATGTCCTTGATGATCTGCCGCTTGGGCGGGACCACCTTGCTGACCCGGTTCATGGTGTAGATGTATTGCGAGGACATGCAGGCTCCGGTACGCAGGACCCGTCACCCGACCGGGAACCGGCAGGCGAGCAGGGAAATGGGGAAGGTGCCCAGTATAGCCGTTCAGGCCGCGGGGACCGTTGGCTGAACGGGATCCGGGGATTTCGCGACCGTTGTCCCGTAACCGTTTTCCAGCGGGAGACGGTTCAGATGCAATGCGCATCATGCGACTCACGTACCCCTAACAACGGAGTTGCCATGAACAGCCGTCGATTCTTCCAGGGCCTGGCCATCGCCGTGCTGGCGATCGCCACCACCGCGCCGGCGCTGGCGCGCGACGACGACCGCGGCCGTGACCGTGGCCGCCAGCACTACGACCGCGACTGGCGCGACGACCGCCGGGACGATCGCCATGATCGCCGTGATGACCGCCGTGATGACCGCCGTGACCAGCGCCATGCCTACCACAACGGGTACCGCGACGGCCGCCGCGACGATTACCGCTACGACCGCCGTTACGACAACCGCCGGTACTACGCGCCGCCGCGCGTGGTCTATCGCCCGGCCCCGGGCTACCACCGCTGGGCCAAGGGCCAGCGCTACCGCGACTACTACCGTGGCCCGGTTTACGTGGTGAACGACTACGACTACTACGACCTGCGCCGTCCGCCCCGCGGATACCACTGGGTGCGGGATGACCGCGGCAACATGCTGATGGTGGCGATCGCCACCGGCATCATCGCGGACCTGATCCTGCACCACTGAGCCGACCCTTCGGCCACGGGAAAAGCGCGCTCCGGCGCGCTTTTCCTTTTCCGGGGGAGGGGTGGGGCGGGTCGTGGCCGGCTCCCCGGCGGGCTACAATCGGGAACCCCGCCCGCTCTAGCCCCGGAGACCCGATGTTCCCGCGCGACGCCCGCATCGAAACCTACGATCCCGAACTGGCCCAGGCCATCGCCCACGAGGCGCGCCGGCAGGAGGATCACGTCGAGCTGATCGCCAGCGAGAACTACGCCAGCCCCCGCGTGCTGGAGGCCCAGGGCAGCGTGCTGACCAACAAGTACGCCGAGGGCTACCCGCACAAGCGCTATTACGGCGGCTGCGAATACGTCGACATCGCCGAGCAGCTGGCGATCGACCGCGTGAAGCAGCTGTTCGGCGCCGACTACGCCAACGTGCAGCCGCACTCCGGCTCGCAGGCCAACCAGGCCGTGTATTTCGCCCTGCTGAACCCCGGCGACACCATCCTGGGCATGAGCCTGGCCCACGGCGGCCACCTGACCCACGGCGCCAAGGTCAACGCCTCGGGCAAGATCTTCAATGCTGTCCAGTACGGCGTGAACGACCAGGGCCTGATCGATTACGACGAAGTCGAGAAGCTGGCGCTGGAGCACAAGCCGAAGATGGTCGTGGCCGGTTTCTCCGCCTACTCGCAGGTGGTGGACTGGGCGCGCTTCCGTGCCATCGCCGACAAGGTCGGCGCCTACCTGTTCGTCGACATGGCGCACGTGGCGGGCCTGGTCGCGGCCGGCGTCTATCCGAACCCGCTGCCGCACGCGCACGTGGTCACCTCGACCACCCACAAGACCCTGCGCGGCCCGCGCGGCGGCATCATCGTGGCCAAGGGTGCGGGCGAAGAGATCGAGAAGAAGCTGCAGAGCATCGTCTTCCCGGGCATCCAGGGCGGTCCGCTGATGCATGTCATCGCGGCCAAGGCCGTGGCCTTCAAGGAAGCGCTGGAGCCGGAGTTCAAGAGCTACCAGGCGCAGGTCGTGAAGAACGCCCAGGCGATGGCGAAGACGATCATCGCGCGCGGCTACAAGATCGTCTCCGGCGGCACCGAGAACCACCTGATGCTGGTCGACATGATCGGCAAGGACGTCAGCGGCAAGGATGCGGAAGAGGCGCTGGGCAAGGCGCACATCACCGTCAACAAGAATTCCGTGCCGAACGACCCGCGCAAGCCCTTCGTGACCTCGGGCTTGCGCATCGGCACGCCCGCCGTCACCACGCGTGGCTATGGCGAACAGGACTGCATTGACCTGGCCAACTGGATCTGCGACGTGCTCGACGCGCCGAGCGACGAGGCGGTACTGGCGAAGGTGCGCGACAGCGTCACCGCGCAGTGCCGGAAGTACCCGGTCTACGGCTGATCGAAGACGATGCACTGTCCCTTCTGCCAGCACACCGACACCCGCGTGATCGACTCGCGCGTGTCCGAGGACGGCGCCACGATCAGGCGCCGTCGGGAGTGCGAGGCATGCGGGGAGCGGTTCTCCACGCTGGAGAACATCGAGATCAAGCTGCCGGCGGTCATCAAGGGCGATGGCCGTCGTGATGCGTTCGATGCGCGCAAGCTGCGTGCCGGTTTCGACCGCGCGCTGCAGAAGCGGCCGGTATCGGAAGAGCAGATCGAGGCCGCCGTGCGTGCAGTAGTGCACAGCATCCGCATGAGCGGTGAGCGCGAGATTGCCTCGCGCAAGATCGGCGAGTTCGTGATGAGCGAACTGCGCAAGCTCGACCACGTGGGCTACGTGCGCTTTGCCTCGGTGTACCGCAGCTTCGAGGATGTCGCCGATTTCCGCGAGGAAATCGAGAAGTTGGAGCGCGACCTGCCGTCAGGCGCGGGCCAGCTTTCGCTCCTTGGCGGCGATGTCGTCCCGTTCGACAAGCACGCGGACAAGAACAAGAAGCGCTGAGCCGTGCGCATCGACGCGATCGGCCGGTACCCTCAGTACATCCCGGACCTCGCCGCCTGGCATCACGCCGAGTGGGGGCCGCTGTACGACGACTGGACGCTGCAGGCCGCCACGGACGAGTTGGCGGATCACGCCACGCGCGACGCACTGCCCACCACGCTGTTGCTGATGGACGGCGACACGCTGCTGGGTTCGGTCAGCCTGCTGATCGAGGACGCGCCGGCGTTGCAGAACCGCGGCAGTCCCTGGTTGGGCAGCCTCTACATGCGACCCGAGTCGCGCGGGCGGGGCGGTGGGCGCGTGCTGGTCGATGCGGCCGTCGCACATGCAGCGAGGGAGGGCGTTGCGGTGTTGCGGCTGTTCACGCTGTGGCACGAGGACTTCTATGCCGCGCTGGGCTGGCGTGTCGAGGAACGCACGACGCTGCACGGGACGTCGGTGGTGATCATGTCGATCGTGCCCGCCGAGCGGGTAGCGCATACTGGCGCCCCTTCGCCGCCCGGTTGACGCATGACCACCGCCTTCTCCGCTTTCGACCACCAGTGCATGGCGCGCGCGCTGCGCCTGGCCGAGCGCGGTGCCTACACGACCCGACCGAACCCGATGGTGGGCTGCGTGATCGCGCAGGGCGAGGACATCGTCGGCGAGGGGTGGCACCAGAAGGCGGGCGAACCGCATGCCGAGGTGTTCGCCCTGCAGGCGGCCGGTGATCGTGCGCGCGGTGCAACGGCATACGTCACCCTGGAGCCCTGCGCGCATACCGGACGCACGGGGCCGTGCGCGGACGCGCTGATCGCTGCGGGCGTGAGCCGCGTGGTGGCGGCCATGCGCGATCCCTTCCCGCAGGTGGACGGTGCAGGTTTCGACAAACTGATGGCAGCAGGCATCGCGGTGCAGTCCGGTCTGATGGAAGCGCAGGCGCGGCGCCTGAACCGCGGGTTCCTGTCGCGGATCGAGCGCGGGCGGCCGTGGGTGCGGATCAAGCTGGCGACCAGCCTGGATGGCCGCACCGCGATGGCCAATGGCGATTCCAAGTGGATCAGTGGTGAGTCGTCGCGCCGCGACGTGATGCGCTGGCGCGCGCGCGCTGGTGCGATCCTCACCGGCGCCGGCACCGTGCTGGCCGATGATCCGTCGCTGACGGTGCGCTTCGGCGACGACACCGCATTCGAGCCGCCGCTGCGCGTGGTGCTCGATCCCGGGCTGGCGACCGTTGCCCGCGGCAACGTGCGCCAGGGCGACGCGCCGACGCTCTACGTGCATACCGCCGACGCCAAACCGCCGCGCGAAAGCGACGTGCAGCGGGTGGTAGCGCCCGCGTCGGGCAGCAACTTCGATCTCAAGGCGGTGCTGGAGCTGCTGGCGCAGCGCGGCGTGAACGAACTCCACGTGGAAGCCGGCGCCACCCTGGCCGGCGCGTTCCTGGCGGCGGGCCTGGCCGACGAAGTGCTGCTGTACATGGCGCCGGTGCTGCTGGGCGACCAGGCGCGGCCGCTGTTCGGCGGCCTGGGCATCCAGGCGATGGCGGAGCGGCTCAAACTGGAGATTGTGGACAGCCGCATGATTGGCGAAGATCACCGCCTCCTGCTGCAACCTGCCCGCTGACGCTCGCCATGGTGGCCTTCAAGGACCATTTTTCCGGAGTCGCCGACGTCTACGTCGCCTCCCGCCCCACGTATCCCGATGCGTTGTACGACGTGATCGCCGATGCCGTGCCCGCGACCGCCCACGTGTGGGAGCCGGGTGCGGGCAGCGGACAGGCCACGCGCGGCCTGGCGGCCCGTTTCGCCCATGTGCATGCCACCGATCCCAGCGCGGCGCAGATCGAGCGTCACTGGGCCCATGGCCAGTCGGGCGGCAACGTCAGTCTGGCGGTCGAGCCCGCCGAGGCGACCGCGCTGCCGGACGCCAGCGTGGACCTGGTCGCCGTGGCGCAGGCGCTGCACTGGTTCGACCGCTACCGCTTCTTCGCCACCTGCGAGCGTGTGCTGCGTCCGGGCGGCGTGCTGGCGGCCTGGACCTACCAGGACATCATCTTCGAGGACGATCTGGCCGAGGTGGCCGAGAAGGTCCGCGACGACATCGACCCGTACTGGCCGCCCGAACGTGCCGACGTGGACATGGGCTACGGCGACTACGTGTGGCCGTTCGAGACCATCCCCACACCGCGCCTGTGGCTGACCGCCGAATGGAACCTGCCTACCCTGCTGGGCTATTTCGGCAGCCTGTCGGCCACCGGCAGCTACCGCGCGGCCACGGGCGAGGACCCGGTCTACGCCCACACACCGGCCCTGGCCGAGGTCTGGGGCGATCCGCAGCGGGTGCGCACCATGCGCTGGCCGCTGATCCTGCACCTGCGCCGCAAGCCGGCCTGACCCCCCGCGGAACACTCCGTTCGCCGGCCTGCGCCGGAGGTGGGGTGTAGAATGCGCGGGCCGGTCCGCCGGCACACCACCAACGACGTCTTCAGGGCGGGGTGCGACTCCCCACCGGCGGTAGGTGGCGCGTCCCGTGGGGCGCCCATGAGCCCGCGAGCGCCTTCGGTCCAGCCGAAGGGTCAGCAGATCCGGTCAGATGCCGGAGCCGACGGTCATAGTCCGGATGAAAGAAGACGGCATCGCCGAACCGCGCGGAAGCGCGGTGTCGTGCGCCTGCCTTCGCGCCCGGAGGCGTCTCCGCTTTGCTTCCGCGAGAGACGCTGCATGCCTTCCACGAATCCCTGTGCTTTCCCCGTCCTCCTCCAGGAGGCCTGCTGATGTTCACCGGCATCATCGAAGGCGTCGGCCGCATCGCCGCGCTGGAACCCGTGGGTGGCGACGTCCGCCTGACCGTGGCCGTGGGCACGCTGCCGTTCGACGCCGTGCAGCTGGGGGAGAGCATCGCGGTCAATGGCGTATGCCTGACCGTGATCGCGTTCGACGCCGCCAGCTTCCAGGCCGATGCGTCGACCGAGACCCTCTCGCTGACGACGCTCGGCGGTTTGGATGAAGGCGCACTGGTGAACCTGGAGCGGGCGATGCGCCCGACCGACCGCCTCGGCGGCCATCTCGTCAGCGGCCACGTCGATGGCGTCGGCCGCGTGTTGTCGGTGCACGAGGATGCGCGCGCGCAGCGCTGGCGTTTCTCGGCCCCGGCGCCGCTGCTGAAATACATCGCGAAGAAGGGCTCGGTCTGCGTCGACGGCGTGAGCCTGACGGTCAACGAGGTGGACGGCGAAGGCTTCGAAGTCGCGCTGATCCCGCACACGGTGTCGCACACCGCGTTCTCGCAGACCGCCGTCGGCGATGCGATCAATCTCGAAATCGACCTGGTCGCGCGCTATGTCGAGCGCCTGCTGGGCGAGAGGAGCGGCGCATGAACTTCGCCCCGATTCCCGAACTGCTCGAGGAAATCCGCAACGGCCGCATGGTCGTCATCGTCGACGACGAGGACCGCGAGAACGAAGGCGACCTGATCATGGCCGCCGAACTGGTCAAGCCGTCCGACATCAACTTCATGGTCACCCACGCGCGCGGCCTGGTCTGCCTGTCGCTGACCCGCGAGCGCTGCACGCAACTCGGGCTGGCGCCGATGGTGCAGACGAACACGGCCCAGTTCCACACCAACTTCACCGTCAGCATCGAGGCGGCCGAAGGCGTCACCACCGGCATCTCCGCCTACGACCGCGCACACACGGTCCGCACCGCCGTGCGTCCTGACGCGAAGCCCGCCGACCTCAGCCAACCCGGCCATATCTTCCCGCTGATCGCGCAGCCAGGCGGCGTGCTCACACGCGCCGGGCACACCGAAGCGGCCAGCGACCTGCCGCTGCTGGCGGGCCTGGAGCCAGCCGGCGTGCTGGTCGAAGTCCTGAACCCGGACGGCACCATGGCGCGGCGCCCGCAACTGGAAGTGTTCGCGCGCGAGCACGGCCTGAAGATGGGCTCGATCGCCGACCTGATCGCCTACCGGCTGGCCACCGAGCACACGGTGGAGCGCATCGACGAGCGCGAGATCGAGACCGAGTTCGGCCCGTTCCGCTTGGTGACCTACCGTGACCGCATCGCCCACGATCTGCATTTCGCTCTGGTCCGCGGCACGCCCGACAAAGCGACGCCCACCCTGGTGCGCGTGCAGGTGGAGAACCCGCTGAGCGATCTGCTGCACTGGCGGCGCGACGATTTCGGCGTGCACGCGACCGATGCGCTGCGCGCGATCGCGGCCGAAGGGCAGGGCGTGATGGTGGTGCTCTCGGAGCCCCGCAACGCCGAGGCCCTGCTGGCCCGCCTCCGCAAGCAGCCTGAAGTGCGCGCCAACGCCAAGGACGTGGGCCAGTGGCGCCGCAACGGCGCCGGCGCGCAGATCCTGGCCGACCTGGGCCTGGGCCGGCTGCGCGTACTCGGCACGCCGCGCCGGCAGGTGGGCCTGGCCGGGTTCGGCCTCGACGTGGTCGAGTACGTCCAGCCGTGATTCCCGGACCGGCCGGTCGCCCCGGCTGGTAGACTTCCCCACCCCCAAGGAACCCGCCATGTCCCACTACGAAGGCGATCTGCGCGCGCCCGAAGGCGCCCGCTTCGCGATCATCGCCAGCCGCTGGAACCCGCGCATCACCGATGTGCTGGTGGCCGGTGCGCGCCAGAGTCTGGCCGGGAATGGCGTTGGCGAGGCCGCCGTCGACGTGGTCCGCGTGCCTGGCGCATGGGAAATTCCGGTCGCCGCCGCGCGACTGGCGGCGGGCAGCAAGCATGCGGCGATCATCGCCTTGGGTTGCGTGATCCGCGGCGACACGCGCCATTACGAGCACGTCGCCGACCGCTGTGCCGAAGGCCTGATGCGCGTGCAGCTGGACACCGGCGTGCCCGTGCTGAACGGCGTGCTGGCGGTGGAGCGCATCGAGGACGCGGAAGCGCGTGCCGGTGGCAGCCACGGCAACAAGGGTGAAGAAGCGGCGCTGGCCGCCATCGAGATGGCGCACCTGCTCGCGCAGCTGTCCTGATCTTCCGAACGCAACGAATACGCAGCACAGGAGCCACCGTGAGCCGACACCCCCATTCCAACCGCAAGGACGGCGTTGACCCGGTCACCCGTGCGCGCGCGCGTCGTCGCGCTTTGCAGGCCGTCTACGCGTGGCAGATGTCGGGGGGTGAGGTCGGCCAGGTGATCGCGCAGTTCGCGCACGAGCAGGCGCACGAGATCGCCGATCTCGAGTACTTCGAAGATCTGGTGCGCGGCGTTGTGCGGCATCGTGCGTCGCTGGACGAGGCGCTGCTCCCGTTCCTTGATCGCGCCGTCGAAGAAGTCGACCCCATCGAACGCGCCGTGCTGCGCATCGCCGCGTACGAGCTGATCCATCGCCTGGACGTGCCGTACCGCGTGGTCATCAACGAGGCCATCGAAACCACCAAGCGTTTCGGTGCCGAACACGGCCACACCTATGTCAACGGCGTGCTCGACCATGCCGCCGTCGATTGGCGTCCGGCCGAGGCGCAGGCGCGCCGCTGACGTGGCGAAGGGCGGCGCGCACGACGTGACCTGCCTGCACGCCTGACGCCATGGGTACCGGCGAATTCGACCTGATCGCCCGCATCCGCGCACGCGCGGGCACGCGCGACGACATCGTGCTCGGCATCGGCGACGACGCCGCCTTGCTGGCCCCACCGTCGGACAGGCAGCTGGTCGTCACTGCCGACACGTTGAACATCGGCGTGCATTTCCCGACGGGCACCTCGCCGGCCGATATCGGTTGGAAGGCGCTGGCAGTGAATCTGTCCGACCTGGCCGCCATGGGCGCGGAGCCCGCCTGGTGCACGCTGTCGCTGTCGTTGCCGCGGTCCGATGCGGCGTGGATCGATGGTTTCCTTGATGGCTTCCTCGCGCTCGCCGGGCTGCACGGTATCGCCCTCGTCGGTGGCGATACGACGCGCGGACCGCTGTCGGTGTCGGTGACGGCGATGGGCCTGGTCGCGCCCGGCTGTGCATTACGTCGCGACGGCGCGCGCGTGGACGACGATGTCTGGGTCACCGGGACGCTCGGCGATGCGGCGGGCGGTCTCGCTCATCTGGAGCGTGCGTCGTCGCCCGTGCTGCGTGTGCGCCTGGACCGTCCGACGCCACGCATGGAGGCCGGTCGCGCGCTGGCCGGTATCGCGACCGCCTGCGTCGACGTGTCCGATGGACTGCTCGCCGACCTCGGCCATGTCTGCGTGCGCAGCAATGTCGGGGCCCGTGTCGATGTCGATGCGCTCCCCGCGTCCGACGCGCTGCGGAATGCCTTCAGCGAAGAGGATCGCATCGCTCTGCAGGCCAGTGGCGGCGACGACTACGAGCTGTGCTTCACCGCGCCCGCCGCAGAGCGTGAGCGCATCCTCGCGCTGGCATCGCCGCTCGACCTGCCGATGACACGCATCGGCCGCATCGCGGAAGGCGAGCAGGTGCAGGCGGTACGGCACGATGGCCAGCCCTGGCAGGCGTCGCGACGGGGCTACGACCACTTCGACAGCGTCTAGCGACGTTCCCGCATTCATTCCTGGCGCGGCGGCAACACCTTGCCCGGATTGAGAATGCCGTCCGGGTCCAATGCAGCCTTCACTGCGCGCATCGCATCCAGCGTGGCGGGAGAGAACGCATCCGCCATGAAATCGCGTTTGCTCAGGCCGATGCCGTGTTCACCGGACAGCGTGCCGCCGAGTGCCAGCACCTGCGCGAACACGCGCGGCAACGCCGCGTGCGCGCGATCCGTCTCTGCGGTGTCGCCGTCGTCGTACATGATGTTGACGTGCAGGTTGCCGTTGCCGGCATGGCCGAACACGACGACCGGAAGATCCACATCGGCCGACAGCGCTTCCATGGCAGCGACCAGGTCGGGGATGCGCGATACCGGCACCACCACGTCCTCGTTGATCTTGCCGGGCTTGATCGTGCGCAGCGCCGGCGACAGTGCGCGGCGCGCGGCCCAAAGCCGGTCGCGCGCGCTGCCGTCGGCCGCGACATCCAGCGCGATCATGCCGTCGCCTTCCGCCGCCTCGGCCAATGCCTGCAATGCATAGGGCAGTGTGTCGTCGTCGCCATCGGCTTCGACCAGCAACATCGCGCCCGCGTCGGGCACGTCGCTGCCATTGCGGCGGATCAGCGCAATGGCGCTGCGATCCATGAACTCGAGCATCGTCGGTGTCGCCGGCCGCGCCATGATCCGCGAGACCGCTGCCGCGGCGGTGGCGGCGTCGCGATACAGCACGCGCAACCCGGCTTGCGCGCGCGGGCGGGGCGAGAGTTTCAGTGTCGCTTCGACGATCAGTGCCAGCGTGCCTTCGCTGCCCACGAGCAGATGGGTGAGGTCGTAGCCGGTCGCATCTTTCGTGTACGCGCCGCCGCACTGGATCAACTCGCCGACGCCTGTCACCGCGACCAGGCCCAGGACATTGTCGCGCGCGGTGCCGTACTTCACCGCGCGCGGACCGCCGGCGTTGGTGGCGAGGTTGCCGCCAACGCTGCACAGGTCGGCGCTGGACGGGTCCGGCGGCCAGAACAGGCCGTGCGGCATCAGCGCGTGTTGCAGCTCGCCATTCAACACGCCTGGCTCCACGACCACACAGCGATCCGCCGCGCGAACATCCATGATGCGGTTCATCCGCGCGAACGACACCACCACGCCACCCTGCGTGGGCACCGCCGCGCCCGTCGTGCCGGTGCCGGCGCCACGGGCGACGATCGGCACGCGGTGCGCGCGGCAGGCGCGTACCAGAGCGACCACATCGTCGCGCGTACGCGGCAACGCGACAGCAGACGGCATCGCCCAGCGGCGCGAATCGTCGCCACCGAACGGACGGCACGCGTCGCCGGTCAGCCAGCCATCGCTCAGGCGGGCCACCATCGTGGCGTGCAGGTCGGGGGGCAGCGTTGCATCCATGCGGACATTCTACGGATTCGCTGCGCGGCGTCCTGCCTTGATGCTGCGGCGGCATGTGCTGATGCCGGATCGCCATGATCGCGCCCCCCGGCGCCTCAGGCCCGGTAAATCAACGTTTGCGCGCGTGCGCACGTTGCGCGCGCCGCTCCAGCGGCGGTGCGCTAACCGATTCCTTACACCTCGCTGGAACGCGCTTGATAGAAAACGCCGGCCCAACCGACCGGAGACACACCATGCGCATCACCATCGTGGGAGCGGGTTTCAGCGGCAGCACGCTGGCGACATTGCTGGCATCGACGGATGCCGGTGCACCGGATGTCTGCCTGGTGGGTGTGGACGAGACGTTCGCCCGCGGCGCGGCCTATGGCGAGGCACGCCCCGAGCACCTGCTGAACGTGCGTGCGGGCCATCTCGGCGCGCACCATGAGGATCCGGCCGGCTTCGCGCGCTGGCTGAGCCTGGGCGCGCGGGGGAAAGACGAATTCCTGCCGCGTGTCGCGTACGGCGACTACCTTGCGGAGCGTCTGCGCGAGGCCAACGAGACATCCGGAAACCTGTCGCTGGTGCGGCAGGAGGCGATCGCGATCAGCCGGGTCGGGGAAGGCTTCCGTGTGCATCTGGACGACGGCGGCTACTTCGCCAGCGATCGCGTGGTGCTCGCCGTCGGCGCGCTGCCGCCGCAGCGCCTGGCCGGCATCGGTCCGCGCCTGGCGCACAGCGCCCGTTACATCGGGTGGCCGTGGCAGGACGATGCGCTGGACCGGATTCCCGCCGATGCGCGCGTGCTGATCGTCGGCACCGGCCTGACCATGGCCGACGTGGTGGCCACGCTCGTTGCGCGCGGTCATCGCGGCACGCTGACCGCGATCTCGCGCCACGGGTTGCTGCCCCAGGCGCACATGGTGACGCCGGGTGAGCCGATCGAGCTGCCGCCCAGCGTGCAGAACGCCCTGCGCGGGCGCAGCGTACGGGCGTTGCTCACGGCCGTGCGCTCGGTCGTGCGCGTGGCACCGGACTGGCGCAGCGTCGTGGATGCGTTGCGGCCGTACACGCAGGCGTTCTGGCGCAGCCTGCCCGCGACCGAGCGTGCGCGTTTCCTGCGGCATGTCCGCTCCTACTGGGAAGTCGCACGCCACCGCATCGCGCCACGCGTGGCCGACATCCTGGCCACGCTGCAGGCCAGCGGCCAGCTGCGCGTGCGCGCCGCCCGCCTGCTGCGCGCCGGCCTGCGCGCGCAGGGCGCGGAGGTGCTGCTGCGCGGCCGCGGACAGGACCACGTCGATGTCGCGCAGTACGACTACGTCATCCGCGCTACCGGATTGGATACCGACATCGTGCGCAGCACGCATCCATTGGTCTCGCATCTGGTCGAGGCAGGCCTGCTGGCGGCGGATCCGCACGGCCTGGGCGTGCAGGCGGACGATGACCTGCAGGTGCGCGACCGCAACGACGACCTCGTGCGTGGACTGTTTTGCCTGGGGCCGCTGTTGCGTGGGCAGCTGTGGGAAATCACGGCGGTACCCGAACTGCGCGCCGCGGCGGCAGCGCTGGCGATCCGCCTGCGGGACACCTCGCACGCCGGCGTCGGACGGCGTGGCGGAGTGGGACGGGAGCTGGCGTTGTCGGCGGGTTTGTAGCGCGTCAGACGTCGTCGGCGCGGAAGGCGTCGCGGATCCAGTCCAGTCGCGGCGCCGCGGGATCGCCCTCGGCGGCCACCACGTCGAACCGGCACGGCGCTTCGGCGTAGACCGGATGGTCCTGCAGGAAACGCTGCGCCGCGTGTACCAGCCTGCGGCGCTTGCCGGCATCGACCGATGCCGCACCGCCGCCGAACGCGCGCGAACGCCGGAAGCGGACTTCGACGAACACCACGGTCCTGGCACCGGCGACCGTGCCGTCGAGCATCACCAGATCCAGTTCGCCGCCGCGGTACGCCGCGTTGGCGGCGATCTCGGTAAGGCCTGCCTTCAGCAGCAGGGCGCGTGCAGCGGCTTCAGCGGTACGTCCGTCGGTACCGCGGTCAGCCGCCATCGGCGACGGGCACGGCCTGGCCGCCGCTGAAGGTGGACCACGACGGCGCACGCACGACATTGCCGAAGCCGTCGAGCTGCAGGCGGCCGGTGGCGCCGCGGATGTCGGTGTTCGCGCCCAATGCGAGCTTTTCCAGATAGGCCGTCAGCAACCATGCGTCGTAGCCGAACGCGAACAGACGGGCGGCAGGACCGCGCGCCGTTGGCACGCGTTCGCCGGCCACGCTCGCAGCAGGCAGCGCGGCAAGGCCACGGGAGGTCCAGGTTTCGGTGGGGAACACGATGCCGTCCAGCGCCGCGTCGTCTTCGGGCTTGCCGGTGCCGGAGGTCAGCTGCGAGGTGCCCACGCGGGTCTTGCCGCCGAGGCCGGCCAACGCGAGCTGCGGGGTCAGGCTGCGCGCCGTGCCGCCACGTACCGCGAGGAACACGGCATCGACGCCTTCCTGTGCGGCGGCGCCGAGTGCGGCGGACAGGTCGCCCGGCGTCTCGGGCACGCTGATCACGCGCGCGACCTTGCCGCCGCGTTCGACGAAACGTTCGCGGAACGCCTGCGAGGCGCGGCGGCCGTTGTCGTCGCTGCCTTCGATGATCAGCACGGTCTTGCGCTCGCGCGCCCGCACGTACTCGGCCGCCGCGATGCCGTCGTCTTCCGGCGCCAGCGAGAATCCGGCCTTGCCGTCGGGCGGCGCCACGGTGCCACGATTGAGCACCAGCATCGGCACGGCGAGGCTGGGCTGCTGGAACAGGGCGCTTACTTCGTCACGGCCGAGCGGGCCGACCACGAAGTCCGCGCCTTCCGCGGCGGCGCGCGCGTAGGCGGCCGTGGCGCCGGCGGCGGTGCCGGTGGTGTCGTAGAACTGGATCTCCGGACGACGGCGGCGCTCGCCGTAGTAGCCGGCCAGCAACCCGTCGCGCACCGGCGCGGCCGCGGTGGCCAGATTGCCCGACAGCGGCAGCAGCACGGCCAACTTCATCGGCGGCCGGTACCCGTCCGAATCGGCGGCCGGCCGGTTGCCGGCATCGAAGTGCCATTGGTTGCCGCGGTCGAAGGGACGCGGCAGCGGCAGGCCGCGGCGCTGCAATGCGCGGCCGGCGAAGTTGTACAGCGGGTCGCCGGCGGGCAGCGTGGCGGCATCGCGGGCGAGGGTCGCATCGTCGAGCGTGCCGAGCAGGCGGTCGATCTCGCGCGCGTTCTCGCCGCGGGCCTGGCCGCTGAGCGCGCCGTCCTGGCGGGCGAGCGTCGCGGCGCTGGCGAACGCGGGCGAGACGCGTGCGGTGGCGGTGGCCGGTCCGGTTCCCGAGGTGGTGGCGCAGCTGGCCAGCACGAAGGCGAGCATCAGTGCGACGAGGATCCGTCCTAGGCGCACGCGAGTGGAGATCGTGCGGGCAACATGCAGGTCCATGGGCATCGTCGGCGTTCAGGCAGGGGAACCGGCTACGATTCTACCCTCAGCCAAGGAGCCTCACTGGAATGCCCGCCGGAACCCTGTTCATCGTCGCCACCCCGATCGGCAACCTGGGCGACCTGACCCCGCGCGCACTCGAGGTACTGCGCTCCGTGTCCGCCATCTGCGCGGAGGACACGCGACGGAGTGGCCAGTTGCTGGCGCACTTCGGCGTCTCCACGCCGCTGGTGGCGCTGCATGAACACAACGAGGACGCCCTGGCGCGGCGGATCGTCGAGCGCCTGCTGGCGGGGGAATCGCTGGCGTTGGTCAGCGACGCCGGCACGCCGCTGGTCAGCGATCCCGGCTTCCGTCTCGTGCGCGCCGCGCGCGCGGGCGGCGTCAAGGTCAGTCCGTTGCCCGGCCCGTGCGCCGCCATCGCCGCCCTGAGCGTCGCGGGGTTGCCGAGCGACCGCTTCACGTTCGAAGGCTTCCTGCCGGCCAAGGCCTCCGCGCGGCGCGAGCAGCTGCAGCGTCTCGCGGGCGAGGCCCGCACGCTCGTGTTCTATGAGTCCTCGCACCGCATCGCGGAGTCGCTGGCGGACATGCGCACCGCGTTCGGCGGTGACCGCCCGGCGGTGCTGGCGCGCGAGCTCACCAAGCTGTTCGAAACCGTCCTCGACGGCACCCTGGCCGACCTGCAGGCGAAGGTCGACGCCGACGACAACCAGCGCAAGGGCGAGTTCGTCGTCATGGTGCGGGGCGCCGGCGACGACATGGAGGCGCGCCTGGCCGAGGGCCGCCGCGTCTACGCGCTGCTGAACGAGCACCTGCCACCGTCGGCGGCCGCCAAGCTCGCTGCCGAGATCACCGGCGCGCCGAGAAAGGAGTTGTATGGCGCGCGCTAGTGGGCCGTGTTGGCGGGCATCGGATGAAAGGGGATGAAGATGAGAATGCGTGAACGGCTCATGGCTGCCGTCGCTGTGCTGGTCGTCGTGGCTGCATCGCCCGCCGCGATCGCATGGACCCAGCCGGACGCCCGTGAGCGTTTTGGCCTGCTGGTGGCGGAGAGCCAGAAGGCCGATGACGCGCTCCATCCACTGCGTCTCGCCGAGCGCGGCCTGCCCCCGACCGGGGCCGTTTTCGTCGACCCCCAGAGCGAGGCCTTTGCCCGGCAGCTGGCGACGAACAAGCGTGCCGAACTGTCGGGCCTGGCCGGCATAGACCGCGCCTCCCTGGCCGAGAAGGACCAGATTGCCTACGACGCGTTCCGCTACCAGGCCGAGCAGGCGCTCGGCGACATCGACAGCGGCATCCATGCGATCCGCAACCTGGTGCCGCTGAACGCCTCCTTCGGCTTGCACGTCGAGTTCCCCGACTACCTGTCGGGCGCGCGCTTCAAGACGGTCGAAGACTACCAAGTGGGGCTGGCCCAGCTCGAGGGCTTCGCTGACTTCATGCAGCGCACGGTGGATCGGATGGAGCAGGGCATGGCCCAGGGCTATCACCCGCCCAAGGTGGTGGTGAACAACGTCCTGGCGCAGGTCGAGGCGTTCCTCAGCCTGCCGGTGGAGCAGAACCCCTTCTACTCGCCGGTGACGCGTTTCCCCGACGCCATTGGGAAGGCGGACCGCGCGCGTCTGGAGGCTGCCTATCGTCGGACCATCGAGGACCGCGCCACTCCGGCCTACGAGCGGTGGCGCACGTTCCTGCGCGAACGTTATCTGCCGGCCGCCACCGAGGGTGCAGGCCTGTGGGCGATGAAGGACGGCGAGCGGGTCTATGCGTCCCTGCTGGTCAAACACACCACCACCACGATGAGCGCGCAGCAGATCCACCAGCTCGGCGTGGCCGAAGTGGCCAGGATCCGCGCCGCGATGGAACAGGCGCGCCAGGCGACCGGCTTCGACGGCGATCTGCCGGCCTTCTTCGAACACGTCCGCACCGGGCCCGAGTTCTACTATTCCAAACCGGAAGACCTCATCGACCACTTCGAACGCATCGAAAAAAAGGTCTGGGAGCGGATGCCTGACCTGTTCTCGCGTCGTCCGCGTGCCGAATTCGAGCTGCGTCCGCTGCCGGCGCTGGGGGACCAGCGGGGCACGGGCTACTACCGCGCCGGTCCGCCGGACGCGTCGGAGCCCGGCGTCCTGTACTTCAACATGGCCATGTTGAACACGCGTCCCATCCCGACCCTGGAGACCTTGGAACTGCACGAAGGCGTGCCGGGCCACCACTACCAGATCTCACTGGTCCAGGAGGACGAGAGCCTGCCGGCGCTGTTGCGTTTCGGCCAGGTGCCGGCCACCGCCTACACCGAGGGCTGGGGCCTGTACGCCGAATCCCTGGGCCAGGAACTGGGCATGTTCACCGACCCCTACCAGTGGTTCGGACACCTGGACATGGAAATGCTGCGCGCCGTGCGCCTGGTGGTCGACACCGGTCTCCATGCCCTGCACTGGGACCGTCAACGCGCGATCGACTACATGCTGGCCAACACCTCGATGGCGCCGCGCGACGTGGCGGTCGAGATCGACCGCTACATCACCAATCCGGGCCAGGCCTGCGCCTACAAGGTGGGCGAGCTGAAGTTCCAGGAGCTGCGGCGCCGTGCGACCGAGCGCTTGGGCCCGGAGTTCGACATCCGGCGTTTCCACGACCAGGTGCTGGACACCGGTGCCCTGCCGCTGGATGTGCTGGAAGCCAAGATCGACCGCTGGCTGATGTCGAGCGGGGCGGCGCAGTAGGCCTTGGGCGCGCGTCCTGTTCGGAGATGCTGCGTGATCTCATTCTGCGTTCCGGCCTTGGCATTCGAGGCTCAGGACGCTTTGCTTTGGAGGTGCACCTGATGCGTCGTCGTGAACTGCTGGTCGGCGCCGTGGCGCTCGGCATGACGTGGCCCCTGGCCGCGCGCATGGCTGGTTCTAATCCTGTCTCTGACACGACGGGGAATGCGCCCGCCGAGGACGTCCGCCTGGCGGATCTGCTGCAACGCCACGCCCAGGCCCTGAAGGCAGAGGAGGGCGGGCCGGACCGTCTCGCCGACTATTCGCTGGCCGCACGCGCGCGTCACCGACAGGCGACGGTGCGGCGCCTGGACGAACTGGGGGGGATCGACCGTGCCGCACTTTCGGCCGCCGCGGCCCTGGACTACGACACGGCCCGCTTCGTCTACGAGGCCATGGCGGACCAGTACGGGCGCTACGGCTTTTCCGACATCAACCTGCGACCCAGCCCCTACGTCGTCAGCCAGATGAACGGTGCCTACTTCTGGCTGCCGGAGGGTATCGGCGGGCGCTCACCCATGAAGGACGCGGCGGATGCAGACCGCTATCTGGACAGGCTGGGCCAGTTCGCCGTGGCTTTGGACCAGGAGACCGAACAGATCCACCACGACGCAGGCCTGGGTGTCATCCCCCCGGATTTCATTCTGGCCAAGACCCTGAAGCAGCTCGCGACCTTGCGCGATGCCGCGCCGAGCGACAATGCACTGACGACGTCTGCGCTCGCGCGTGCGCGCGATGCCGGGATTGCCGATCTGGACCGTCGTGCCTCGGCGATCCTCGCCGAGCGTATCGTTCCGGCCCTGCAACGACAGAGCGAGGCGCTCGCGGCCTTGCTGCCCCGCGCCGACGATCGGGCGGGCATCTGGGCCAAGCCCGACGGCGAGGCCTACTACGCCTCGGCCCTGCATTCGAACACCACGGCCAGCCATGCGCCGGGGGAGCTGCATCAACTCGGCCTGGTCTGGGTGGAGGAACTGTCTGCCGAGATCGATCAGCTGCTGCGTGCGCAGGGCCTGGCCCGCGGATCGGTGGGTGAGCGCATGGCCGCCCTGGATCGCGACCCGCGCTTCCTCAAGCCGGATACGGAAGCGGGACGCCAGGCGATCATCGACTACGCCCGCGCACACCTGGATCGGATCACGGGCCTGCTGCCGCGTGGGTTCCACGTGATTCCGGATCGACCGGTCGAGGTGCAGCGCATCTCGCCCGCGATCCAGGACGGCGCGCCGGGCGCGTTCTACAGCGCCAGCGACGATCCCGCCCAGCCCTCGACCATCTACCTCAACCTGCGCTCGGTCGCGGAGAACGCCCTGTGGCGCATCCCGACCCTGCTGCATCATGAGGGGATACCCGGGCACCATTTCCAGGACAGCGTCCTGCGCGAGGCGGGCGGACTGTCGCTGTTCCGGCGGTCGGTGCGTTTCTCGGCCTGGACCGAGGGCTGGGCCCTGTATGCCGAACAACTGGCGGATGAGCTGGGTGCCTACGACGGCGATCTGGTCGGGCGCATCGGGTACTTGCAAGGCCAACTGTTCCGCGCCTGCCGCGTGGTCGTCGACACCGGCATCCACCACGCGCGTTGGACCCGCCAGCAGGCCATCGACTGGATGGTGGCCAACGCCGGCGAACATCGCGACGCCGCCGAGCGTGAGATCGACCGCTATTGCGTCTACCCGGGGCAGGCCTGCAGTTTCATGGTCGGCAAGCAGCAGATACTTGCTTCGCGCGAGAAGGCCCGGCAACGCCTGGGGGCGCGGTTCGACACGCGCGCCTACAACGACTTCATCCTGGCGTCCGGACCGCTTCCCATGGACGTCCTCGATGGTGCGGCGGCGCTGATGGCGGGAATCACCAGCGCGCCGCGCAAAGCGCTATCGGGCGCGGGGCCCTCCCCCTGAGTCAGGCGACGATTCGCGCCTTTGGCGTGAATGGGGGGTATGGACGTGCGCAGCGGGGCCCGATGGCGCAGCAGACATTGGGGTATTCGACGGCGAAGCCGTAGAATGCGCGTCGGCGGAGCCGGCCAGACAGTCGCGTCATTGGAAACAATGCCGAGGAAAGTCCGGGCTCCACAGGGCACGGTGCCAGGTAACGCCTGGGCGGCGCGAGCCGACGGAAAGTGCAACAGAAAGATACCGCCAGCGGTCCTTCGGGATGCGGGTAAGGGTGAAATGGTGCGGTAAGAGCGCACCGCGAGTCCGGCAACGGACCGGCACGGCAAACCCCACCGGGAGCAAGACCAAATAGGGAGGCTATGCTGCGGCCCGCAGTGTCTCCGGGTAGGTTGCTTGAGCGTAACGGTGACGTTGCGCCTAGAGGAATGACTGTCCACGACAGAACCCGGCTTACCGGCCGGCTCCGCCGCCAGCTTCAACACGCGAAGCGCGTTGAAGCTCCCAAAGTTCGCGTTGCGAACTTTGGGCCCCAGGCCTTCGTTGCCACACCCCCGCTCGCGCGGTGCGCTCGCCGCCCCCTGACTCAGGGTGCTGAAAAGCGGGCGCTCGTTGCCATTCCTGTACGATCGACGTAGTTCGCGATGGCATTACGCCTCCGCGCCAATCCGCAACGTTGTCTCGCCGTCGAACACGCCTTCCGGCCCGAAGCGCCGCTCGCTGATCCAGCCGTGGCCCGCGTGGTCGACGGCGATGAGCGTGCTTGCGCGGGTGCCGTAGCGGGCGTCGCGGACGAACGCGGGCGAGAGCCTGCGTTCGAGTTCGACGCCCACGCCGGTGTCGGGAAGGCGGTCGTCGGGTGCGGGTGTTTCGTCCGCCAGCGCCTTCCAGAGCGGATCGACATCGTCATCGCCGGCGGCGATCCATGCTGCCAGCAACGCTTTCAGTGCCACCGTTTTCGGCCAGGGCTCGTCGAGGTCGCCGTTGGACAGGCCGTGCACGCCCGGCGCCAGCGGGATGCGGCGTGGAATGGGGTAGTTGCTGAGGTATTCGCAGGTCGTCGCATCGGCCAGCACCAGATTGAAGGGTGCGAAGGATTCCGCCGCGACCAGCAAGCCGGCGGTGCGATGGTCGGCGCCATCGGGCGAGGCGAGGAATCCGGTCGCAAGTTGGCCGCGGGAAGGCGCCCCGGGCACCACGATGGCCGGGTCCCGCACGTTGGTGACCACGGCCACGCGGCCCTGGCCGTCCGTGCCGGCCCACGTACCCCCGGATTGCAGGTCGCGTCCGGCCAGGATGCCGGCCGGTGCTGTCCAGGCGGCCAGCGCGGCCGTGGGACGGGCATGGAATTCGTCCCGATTGCCCACGAGCACGAGCCGCCAGCGCGGGTGGACATTCCAGGCGAGTGCGACCAGGCACATGCCCCGATTCTGGACCCCCGGTCTGCGCAGTTCCACTCCACGCACCCCTGCCAGCAGGTGCGTCATGTGAAGCGACGGTCACCTCACTGAATCATCGCCCAATCTCAAAATTTGAGACGAAACAGCGACTTGTGGATAAGGCTTGAACAAGTCTCTGAAGTTCGCTGCAAGCTATTGATCCGCCAAGCGATTTCCCCTTCGAGTTCCTGTTGACAACCCTGTGCGCGGTGCTAAGGTGGGCAACAGAGGGAAAACCCGGGTTTTAGTGGTTTTTCGTGGTTCAATGACCGTCCAGCGGCAGATTGAAGGGCAGGGGTTGTGTTTCAAGGTGAGACCGCCATCACAGTGGACGACAAGGGACGGCTCGCGGTGCCCACCGCGTACCGCGATGTCGTCGCGCGCGATTGCGGCAACCGCCTGGTGATCACCTACAACCCGTTCGAAGCCGGCAGCCTGTACCTGTACCCCGAGAAGGTCTGGCAGCGCGTCCGCGACGACGTCAACAAACTGCCCAGCACCCAGCGTGCCCACCGCAGTCTGCAGCTGAAGCTGATCGGCGCGGCCTCGCCGGTGGAACTGGACGGCAACGGCCGCATCAGCATTCCCGCGAGCCACCGCAGTGCGGTAGGCATCGAAAAGAAGGCGGTGCTGCTGGGCATGGGAGAGAAGTTCGAGCTCTGGAGCGAGCAGGCACACCACGCGCAGATCCGTCAGACCCTCACTGATGACGATCTGAGCGCACACATGCTCGAGCTGCGCTTGTGAGCAAGGGTGACGGCAAGCGGCAGTCCGCGCCGGCCGGTCACCTCCCAGCGCTGCACTTGCCGGTGTTGTACACGCAGGTCATGGAAGGGCTGCAGGTGAAAGAGGACGGGACGTACCTGGACGGCACCTTCGGGCGCGGAGGCCACGCGCGCGGCGTGCTGCAACAACTCGGCCCGGGAGGCCGGCTGCTGTTGATGGACAAGGACCCCGAAGCGATCGCGCATGCCGAACAGACGTTCGCGGGCGACGCGCGCGTGTCGATCTTCCGTGGCAGCTTCGCGTCCCTGGGCCAATGGGACGAAACCGCAGGCGGCCTGGACGGCGTGCTGCTCGATCTGGGCGTGTCATCCCCGCAGCTCGATGTCGCCGAGCGGGGCTTCAGCTTCGGCAAGGACGGCCCGCTGGACATGCGCATGGACCCCGAGTCCGGCGAGAGCGCAGCGGCGTGGATCGCGCGCGCCGACGAGCGCGAGATCGCTGACGTGCTGTGGACCTACGGCGAAGAGAAGCAGAGCCGCCGCATCGCCCGCGCGATCGTCGCGCGCCGCGCCGAGCAGCCGTTCACCCGTACCGCCGACCTGGCCGCGGTGATCGCATCGGTGATGCCGCGCGGCGAAAAGATCCATCCCGCCACGCGTAGCTTCCAGGGCATCCGTATCCACATCAACCGCGAACTGGCGGACCTGGAAGCGGGTCTCGACGCGGCCCTGGCACGACTCAACGTCGGTGGCCGGCTGGCGGTCATCAGCTTCCATTCGCTGGAAGACCGTATCGTCAAGCAGTTCATCAACAAGCATGCCAAGGCGCCGCCGGCCAACCGCCGACTGCCCGTCGCGACGGACTTCGTTCCCACGCTGCGCGCCGTCGGCAGCGCCCAGAAGGGCGAGCCTGACGAAGTGTCCTCCAACCCGCGTGCCCGCAGTGCGGTGCTGCGCGTGGCCGAGAAGCTGGAGGCCGCGGCATGACGCGCTTCCTGCTCGTCGTCCTCGTGCTGGCCAGCATCGCCTCGGCGATCGGCGTGGTCTACGCGCGCCATCGCCACCGCGTGCTGTTCGATGAAGTGACGCGCCTGGAACGCGCGCGCGACGAACTGAACGTCGAGTTCGGCCGCCTGCAGCTGGAGCAGGCGACCGTGGCGGAAGCCACCCGCATCGATCAGATTGCCCGCGTGCGCCTGGGCATGAAGTCGCCGGAAGCGGCCGACATCGTCGTGGTGCGTCCATGAACGCGGCGCCGGCCAAGAACCGCAACCGGGCGCGCTTCAACCTGCGCGGCCGCCTGGCCCTGGTGCTGGGTGCGATGGGGCTCTGCTCGATCAGCCTGGTCGGGCGGGCGGCGTACGTGCAGTTGATCAACCACGATTTCTACCAGCGACAGGGCGATGCGCGCTTCCTGCGCGAAATCCCGATCCCGACCTCGCGCGGCATGATCACCGACCGCAACGGCGAGCCGGTGGCAGTGTCCTCGCCGGTGGAATCGGTATGGGGCAACCCGCAGGAACTGTTGAAGGCGCCCGACCGACTTCCCGAACTGGCGCAGGCGCTGGGCGTGCCGCTCGACCACCTGACCAACCGGCTGTCGCAGAAGGCCGACAAGGAGTTCCTGTACCTCAAGCGCCGGATCAACCCGGACGAGGCGCACAGGATCCTGGCGCACAAGATCCCCGGCGTGTTCTCGCAGCGCGAGTTCCGCCGTTTCTATCCGCAGGGGCCAGCGATGGCCCATGTGCTGGGCTTCACCAACATCGACGACCGGGGCCAGGAAGGGCTGGAGCTGGCGTTCGACGAATGGCTCAGCGGCACGCCGGGGGCGCAGAAGGTCATCCGCGACAACCGCGGCCGCATCGTCGAGAACGTCGACCTGATCCGCTCCGCGCAGCCGGGCAAGGACCTGACGCTCAGCATCGATCGTCGCATCCAGTACCTGGCGCACCGCGAACTGCGCAACGCGCTGCTCGAACACCAGGCCAGCAGTGGCTCGATCGTGATCATGGACGTGGCCACCGGCGAAGTGCTCGCGATGGTCAACCTGCCGACCTACAACCCCAACGCGATCGAGCGGGTGAAGCCGGATGCGCGCCGCAACCGCGCGCTGACCGACATGATCGAGCCTGGCTCGACGATGAAGCCCCTGACCGTGTCGACGGCATTGAAGGCCGGCGTAGTCACGCCTTCCACGTTGATCAATACCAATCCCGGCTACATGGCGTTGAACAGCCGCTACACGATCCGCGACGTGCCACGGAACAACGGCGTGCTGACCGTGACGGGCGTGATCACCAAGAGCTCGAACATCGGCTCGATCAAGATCGCGGAGAAGCTGCAGAACACCTACTTCTACGAAAGCATCCACAGCTTCGGTTACGGCGAGAAGCCCGGCAGCGGGTTCCCTGGCGAGTCCGCCGGCATGCTGGCGCCGCCGGACCGGTGGAATGGCCTGCAGAAGGCCACGATGTCGTATGGCTACGGCCTCGCGGTGACGCCGTTGCAGATCGCGCGCGCCTACTCGGCGCTGGGCAACGGCGGCCGGCTGGTGACGCCGACCTTCGTGAAAGGCCAGCGGGGCGAGGCGCCGCAGGTGCTGGATCCGGCGATCGCACACGAAGTCGTGGGCATGATGGAGACGGTGGTGACGCAGGGCGGTGCCAAGCGTGCCGGCGTGCTGGGTTATCGCGTGGCGGGCAAGACCGGTACCGCGCGCATCGCGTCCGCTGGCGGCTACGCGAAAGGTCGTTACGCGTCGTTCTTCGCCGGACTGGTGCCGGCGAGCAACCCGCGCTTCGCTGCGGTCGTGGTGATCAACGACTCGCAGGAAGGGGGTTACTACGGCGGCCTGGTGGCCGCGCCCGTGTTCCATGACGTGATGGATGGAACGCTGCGCCTGATGGACGTGCCGCCGGACGATATCGAAGCGTGGCTCGCCGTGCAGGCCAAGAATGCGCAGAAACCGGGCAGCGGCGTGCCGGCTCCCGCACCGGTCGTCGACGAGGCCGTCGACACCACGGACCCGTCCGCATTCGACGCGCCCCACGCTTCGCTGCCGGCGACGGGAGTCGCGCGATGAGGCGCATGATGGCGCTCGCCGAACTGCTGCCCGACGTGGACGTCCCGCGCGATATCGTCGTGCGCGGCCTCACCCTGGACAGCCGTGCCGTGCAGCCGGGCGACGCCTTCGTCGCGATCGCCGGCTTCGGCGCGCATGGTCTGAACTTCGCCGCGCAGGCGAAGGAGAACGGCGCCAGCGCCGTGCTGTTCGAGCCGCCCGTGCCGGATGAGCTGGAAGCGCCCCGCGATGCGATCCCGGTACCGGGCCTGCGTGCGCGCATGGGCGCCATGGCGGACCGTTTCCACGCCGCGCCTTCGCACGACATGAAGATGGTCGGTGTCACCGGTACCAACGGCAAGACATCCACGGTGCAGTTGCTAGCACAGGCATGGCACCTGCGCGGTGTCCGCTGCGCCACGGTCGGCACGCTCGGCGCCGGCATGTACGGCGAAGTGGTGCCCACCGGCTTCACCACGCCGCTGGTGCTGCAGATGCATGCGCTGCTTGCCCAGTTCCGCGACGCCGGCGCGAAAGCGGTCGCGATGGAAGTCAGCTCGCATGCGCTCGACCAGGGCCGCGTGGATGCGGTGCACTTCGATGTGGGCGTGTTCACGAACCTCACGCGCGACCATCTGGACTACCACGGCGACATGGAGCGTTACGGCGCCGCGAAGTCGCTGCTGTTCACGCGCGCCGGCCTGAAGGCGGGCGTCATCAACCTCGACGATGCGTATGGCCGCGACCTGTTCGGTCGCCTCCCGCACGGCCTGCAGCGCGTGGGCGTGAGTTCGCGCGACCAGGCTGACGCCACAGTACGCGCCGATGCGCTGCGCCTGGACGGCAATGGCATCGCCTTCGATCTTGTGATTGGCGATGAACAGCAGCCGGTGCAGTCGCGCCTGCTGGGCCGCTTCAACGTCGACAACCTGCTGGCGGTCGCCGGTGCGCTGCACGCGCTGGGCGACACGCCATCGGAGATCGCCCGCACGCTGTCGCGCCTGTTGCCGATCCATGGCCGCATGAATCGCCTGGGCGGCGACGCCGACGCGTCGGGCCAGCGCCGGCCGCTGGTCGTGATCGATTACGCACACACGCCGGACGCCCTCGAGCAGGCGCTGTCGAGTCTGCGCGACCACGTTCAGGGCCGACTGGTCTGCGTGTTCGGCTGCGGCGGCGATCGCGATGCCGGCAAGCGTCCGCAGATGGCGGAGATCGCCGAGCGCCTGGCCGATGTCGTGATCGTCACCGACGACAATCCGCGCACCGAGGATGGCGATCTCATCGTGGCGGATATCCTCGCCGGCTTCGCGCATCCGGACACGGCCACCGTGCAGCGCGACCGCGGCCTCGCGATCGCGCATGCCATCGCGTTGGCCGGTGCCGACGACATCGTGCTGGTCGCCGGCAAGGGCCACGAGCCCTACCAGGATATCCAGGGCGTGAAGCATCCGTTCGACGACACGACCGTGGCCCGCAAGGCCCTGGAGGAGCGCGCATGAAGCGCCTTCCGTTGTCGCTGCTGGCGCACTGGGCGGGTGGCGAGCTGCTCGGCGACGATCTCGTGATCGGGTCGCTGACGCACGACACACGCACGCTGGTGCCGGGCAGCCTGTACATCGCGCTGCGCGGCGAGCGCTTCGACGGCCACGATTTCGCCTATGACGCATCCATGCGCGGCGCGGCCGCCGTGCTCGTGGACCATGAAGTGAAGGTCGACGTGCCGCAGGTGGTCGTGCCCGACACGCTGCTGGCGCTGGCACGCATCGCGGCCGGTTTGCAGCGCGATCGCGTGGAGAAGGCGGTCGCCATCACCGGCAGCAACGGCAAGACGACCGTGAAGACACTGGTGGTCGCGATCCTGCAGCGCGCCGGCGTCACCTATTTCAACCCCGGTAACCGCAACAACGAGGTCGGCTTGCCGATGGCCGTCATCGACGCACCCGACGACGCCGACTTCTCGGTGTACGAGATGGGCGCGGGGAAGCCGGGCGACATCGCCTACCTCACGGACATCGTGACGCCCGAAGTGGCACTGGTGAACAACATCGCCGCCGCCCACCTGGAGCGCATGGGCTCGCTGATGGGCGTGGCCGAGACCAAGGGCGCGATCTACGAAGCGCTGCCGGCCGATGGCACCGCGGTGATCAACGCGGACGATGCCTTCGCCGAGTACTTCGCCAGCCGCGTGCCGGACCGCCGCATCCTGCGGTTCGGCCTCGAAGCGACATCCGACATCACCGCGCGCGCGCTGCGTCCCGGTGCCGAGGGTACGGAGTTCGTCCTGGTGGCGCCGCACGGTGAAGTGCCGGTGAGCCTGCATCTGCCGGGCCGCCACAATGTGCTGAACGCACTCGCTGCCGCGGCCATCGCAATGGCCTGCGGCGTGTCGCTGGCGACGATCGCCGAAGGCCTGTCCGCCGCGCAGCCGGTCGCCGGCCGTCAGGTGGCCCGCACGCTGGCCAACGGTGCGGTGGTGATCGACGACAGCTACAACGCGAATCCGGGCTCGCTGATGGCGGCCATCGACACGCTCGCGGCGGCCAGCGCACAGGCGCAAGGCGAGGGCTGGCTGGTGCTGGGCGACATGCGTGAGCTGGGTGCCGACGCCGAGGCGCTGCATGCCGAAGCGGGCCGTCGCGCCAAGAGCGCCGGCATCCGCCGGTTGTACACGCTGGGTCCGCTCAGTGCGGCCGCCGCCAACGCGTTCGGCGAAGGTGCGCATCCATTCGACGATCACGCCTCGCTGACCGACGCCCTGCGCGCCGATCTGCGGGCCGGCGTGCGCTGTCTGGTCAAGGGGTCGCGCGGCAGCGCGATGGACCGGATAGTCGCCGCCTTGCTGTCCACCGGGGAGGACAAACCGCATGTTGCTTGAACTGGCTCGCTGGCTGCAGAGCCTGGAGAACTTCTTCGGCCTCTTCGGCTACCTGACGTTCCGCGGCATCCTGGCCGCGCTCACGTCGCTGGCGCTGTCGCTGTGGCTGGGCCCGGCGGTGATCCGCAGGCTCGGACAGTTGAAGGGTGGCCAGCCGATCCGCAAGGACGGTCCGCAGTCGCACTTCTCCAAGGCCGGCACGCCGACGATGGGCGGCGCGCTGATCCTGATCACCGTGGCGGCCTCGGTGCTGCTGTGGGGCGACTTGCGCAACAAGTATGTGTGGGTGGTGCTGCTGGTCATGGTCTGCTTCGGCGTGATCGGCTGGTACGACGACTGGATCAAGATCGTCCGCCGCGACCCCAACGGTCTGAAGTCGCGCTGGAAGTACCTGCTGCAGTCGATCTTCGGCCTGGCCGCCGGCCTGTACCTGTATCTGTACGCCGACGTGCCGGCGGCGACCACGTTCTACGTGCCGTTCTTCAAGTCGATCGCCATGCCGCTGGCGGGCATCGGCTTCGTGGCTATCGCGTACTTCTGGATCGTGGGTTTCTCCAACGCGGTGAACCTGACGGACGGCCTCGATGGCCTGGCGATCATGCCGACGGTGCTCGTGGCGTGCGCACTGGGTGTGTTCGCCTATGCGTCCGGCAACGCGGTGTTTTCCAACTACCTGCAGATCCCGCAGGTGCCGGGCGCCGGTGAGCTGACGATCATCTGCGCGGCCATCGCGGGCGCCGGCCTGGGCTTCCTCTGGTTCAACACCTATCCCGCGATGGTGTTCATGGGCGACATCGGCGCGCTGGCGCTGGGCGCGGTGCTCGGCACCATCGCCGTGATCGTGCGCCAGGAACTGGTGCTCGTGATCATGGGCGGCATCTTCGTCATCGAGACGCTCTCGGTGATGATCCAGGTGGCGTCGTTCAAGCTGACCGGCAAGCGCGTGTTCCGGATGGCGCCGATCCACCACCACTTCGAGCTGAAAGGCTGGCCGGAGCCGCGCGTGATCGTGCGCTTCTGGATCATCTCGGTCGTGCTCGTCCTCGTCGGCCTCGCCACGTTGAAGGTGCGCTGATGAACGATACGCCGCGCCAAGCCACGCGACTGGAAGCCATCGGGGGCCGTTTCGACCCCTGGTTGCTTGGCGCCATGCTGGCGCTGGCGTCGTTGGGCGTGGTGATGGTCGCGTCGGCGTCCATTTACCAGCACGGCAACCCGTTCTACTACCTGATCCGCCACGGCATGTTCCTGGTGGCGGGCGCGGGCCTGGCATGGTGGGTCACCCGTACCGAACTCAAGAGCATCGAGGCGCGCAACCATCTGCTGCTGCTGGGCTGCGTGGTCCTGTTGCTGATGGTGTTCGTGCCGGGGCTGGGCGTGAGCGTCAAGGGCGCGCACCGCTGGATCAATCTCGGCGTATCGAACTTCCAGGTCGTGGAAGTCGTGAAGGTGTTCTTCATCGTCTGGCTGGCCAGCTACCTCGTGCGCTTCCGCGATGAGGTCAACGCGACCTGGGCCGCGATGCTCAAGCCGCTGGGCGTGGTGGTGCTGCTGGTCGCGCTGCTGCTCATGCAGCCGGACTTCGGTTCGTCCTCGCTGTTGCTCGCGATCACCGCCGGCATGCTGGTGCTGGGCGGCGTGAACATGCCGCGCATGTTCGGCCCGGTGCTGGTCGGCCTGCCGGTCCTCGCCGTGATCGCCATCGCCGAACCCTATCGCATGCGCCGCCTGACCTCGTTCTCCGATCCGTGGGCCGATCCGTTCGGCAGCGGCTACCAGCTCACCAATGCGCTGATGGCGATCGGTCGCGGGGAGTGGGCGGGGATCGGCTTGGGCGGTTCCGTGTTGAAGCTCAACTATCTGCCGGAAGTCCATACCGACTTCATCTTCTCCGTGATCGGCGAGGAGCTCGGCTTCGTTGGCATCTGCTTGGTCATCGCGCTGTACGCGCTGCTGGTCGGCCGTGCGTTCGTGATCGGCCTGCGCTGCGTGGAGATGCGCCGCCACTTCGCCGGCTATGTCGCGTTCGGCGTAGCGCTGTGGATCGGCATGCAGAGCTTCGTGTCGATGGGCGTGAACCTGGGCCTGCTGCCGACCAAGGGCCTGACCCTGCCGCTGATCTCGTCGGGCGGTTCCAGCATCCTGATGACGTGCGTGGCGATGGGCCTGCTGCTGCGGGTGTCGTACGAGTTGGAGCGCACCCAGCGCCAGGTCGCGTTGCGCGGTGAAGCATTGCAGACGACGCCAGGCGGCGAAGCACGTGCTCCCGCCGACGCCAGGCCGGCTGCGCCTCAACCGGCGCCCTCGCTGTCCGAAACGCTGCGTGGCACGAGTCGCCTGCGTTCGCGCGTTGAACCCACCTTCGAGAGGATCGCATGAGCATCGCGACCTCTTCTGCGCCCGTGATGATGATGGCCGGCGGCACCGGCGGCCATATCTTCCCCGCGCTCGCCGTGGCCAAGGTGCTGCGCGCGCGCGGCGTGCCGGTGGTCTGGCTGGGTGCGGACGGCGCGATGGAAACGCGACTGGTGCCGCAGCACGGTATCGAACTGGACACGCTGGCGATCACCGGCCTGCGCGGCAAGGGCAAGCTCGCCCTGCTCGGTGCGCCGGTGCGCGTGCTGCGCGCGATCCGCGCCGCGGGTTTCGTGTTGCGCCGTCGCGCGCCCCGCGCCGTGGTCAGCTTCGGCGGGTTCGCCTCCGGTCCCGGTGGCGTGGCAGCGCGACTGATGGGCACGCCGTTGCTGGTGCATGAGCAGAATCGCGCTGCCGGTTTCACCAACCGCATGCTGGCCAAGGTGGCGCGACGGATCATGTCGGGGTTCCCTGGCGCATTCCCGGGCCGCGAGCAAGTAGTCGGCAATCCGGTGCGCGAAGAAATCGCCTCGGTCGCGCCACCTGCATCGCGCCTGGCCGGTCGCGAAGGTCCGCTACGCCTGTTGGTGCTGGGCGGTAGCCAGGGCGCGCGCGCCTTGAACATGGCGGTGCCGCGCGCGTTGGCCACACTGCCTGCAGGCAGCATCGAGGTCCGCCACCAGTGCGGCGAGAAGCTGCGCGACGAAGCCGCCAAGGCCTATGCCGATGCCGGTGTCGCCGCGAGCGTCGAAGCCTTCATCACCGACATGGCCGCGGCCTATGCGTGGGCGGACCTCGTCGTCTGCCGCGCGGGCGCGTCCACGTTGGCAGAGCTCTGCGCCGTCGGCGTGGGCAGCGTGCTGGTGCCCTTTCCGCAGGCTGTGGACGACCACCAGACCCGCAATGCCGAATACCTGGTCGAACGTGGTGCGGCCCTGCTGTTGAAGCAGGACGAAGCCCTGGCCGATGCGCTTGCGACGACCCTCCGCCGCCTGGCCGACGACGCCGGCACCCGCCAGTCGATGGCGGAAGCCGCGCGCGCGCTGGCGAAGACCGATGCGGCCGACCGCATCGCCGACATCATTCTTGAGGAAGCAATCGAAATGAGGACGCAGGCATGATGATGGCTGCTGCACGCGAGCGCCGCCTGCAACACACCGGCAACCTGGCGAAGGAGTTCCGCCGGGTGCATTTCGTCGGCATCGGCGGCTCCGGCATGAGCGGCATCGCCGAAGTGCTGTGCACGCTGGGCTACGAAGTGTCCGGTTCGGACAATGCCGACAACGCGGCCACGCGCCGCCTGGCATCGCTGGGTGCGCGCGTGATGCGCGGCCACAACGCCTCCAACGTGCTGGGCACCGACTGCGTGGTGGTCTCCAGTGCGATCAAGCACGACAACCCCGAGCTGATGGAAGCGCGCAGCCAGCGCATTCCGATCGTGCCGCGCGCGGCGATGCTGGCCGAGCTGATGCGCTTCCGTCGCGGCATCGCCGTGGCCGGCACGCATGGCAAGACCACGACCACCAGCCTGGCCGCCGCGATCCTGAGCGAGGGCGGCCTGGATCCGACCTTCGTGATCGGCGGCCAGCTGCTGGCAGCGGGCGCCAATGCCAAGCTCGGCGATGGGCAGTGGCTGGTGGCCGAGGCGGACGAGAGCGACGGCAGCTTCCTGCGCCTGAACCCGCTGATCTCCATCGTGACCAACATCGATGCCGATCACCTCGAGAACTACGGCAACGATTTCGAGCGCGTGAAGGCGGCCTTCGCCGAGTTCCTGCAGCGTCTGCCGTTCTACGGGCTGGCCGTGCTGTGCATCGACGATCCCGAAGTCGCGGCCATCGCCGCGGAAACCCCGCGCCACGTGATGAGCTACGGCTTCGCCGAGAACGCCGACGTGCGCGCCGAGGATGTGGAGCAGGAAGGCGGGCGCATGCACTTCACCCTGCGTCTGCCGGAGGACGCCAGCATCCGTGTCAGCCTGGCGTTGCCGGGCCGCCACAACGTACTGAATGCGCTGGCCGCGGCCGCCGTGGGCTGGCAGCTGGGCGTGTCGCCGGAGAACATCGCCTCCGCGCTCGAAAAGTTCGCCGGCATCGGCCGCCGCTTCAACGACCTGGGCGAGATCACCACGTCGCAGGGCGCGCGCGTGCAGTTGGTCGATGACTATGGGCACCACCCGAAAGAGCTGGCGGCCGTGTTCGCCGCTGCGCGTGGCGGCTGGCCGCACAAGCGCCTCGTGGTCGCGTTCCAGCCGCACCGCTACAGCCGCACGCGCGACCAGTTCGATGCGTTCGCCGCGGTGCTCTCGGAAGCCGACGCGCTGGTGCTGAGTGAGGTCTATCCCGCGGGCGAACAGCCGATCGCCGGTGCCGATGCCAAGTCGCTCGCGCGCGCGATCCGTGCCCGCGGCCGCAACGAACCCGTCGTGGTCAGCCAGGTCGCCGACCTGGTCGACGTGCTGCCGGATGTACTGCAGGACGGCGACCTGCTGCTGCTGATGGGCGCGGGCGACATCGGCCATATGTCGCAGCACATCGCGTCGCACGGGTTCAATCGGCGGGAGGGCGCATGACCGCCATCGCCGTGCCGCCGCCGCGCTTCGACGACCCGGCCCGCTTCGGGCGCGTCGCCGTGCTGCTGGGCGGTGTCTCCAGCGAGCGTGAGGTATCGCTGAACTCTGGACAGAACGTGCTCGACGCCTTGCTGGCGCGCGGCGTCCAGGCGGTCGCGGTGGATGGCATTCCGGCGTTGGTCGAGGCCATCCGTGCGGGCAAGGTGGATCGCGTCTTCAACATCCTGCATGGCGGCGATGGCGAGAACGGCGTACTGCAGGGCCTGCTGCAGTCGCTCGGCGTGCCGTACACCGGCCCCGGCGTGCTTGGCTCCGCACTGACGATGGACAAGATCCGCACCAAGCAGGTGTGGGAAGCCGCCGGCCTGCCGACCGCGCGCTTCGAGCGCATTCCCGCCGGTGGCGATCTGGCCGCCGCGGCGCGCTCGCTCGGGTTCCCGGTGTTCGTGAAGCCGTCCGCCGAGGGCTCCAGTGTCGGCGTCTTCCGCCTGATGGGTGAAGCGGACCTGGCGCCCGCACAGGCGTTCGCCAGCACCTATGCCGGCGAACTGCTCGCCGAGCAGATGCTGACCGGCGGCGAGTTCACCGTGGGCATCCTCGGCGACGTGGCACTGCCATCAGTGCGCATCGTGCCGGCCGGTGACTGGTACGACTACCACGCCAAGTACATCGCCGACGACACGCAGTACCTGTGCCCGGGCCTGGACGATGCCGCGGACGAAGCCGCGATCCGCGCGCTGGCACTGGCGGGCTTCCGCGCGGCCGGATGCAGCGGGTGGGGTCGCGTTGACGTGATGCGCCACGCCGATGGCCGTTTCATGCTGATGGAGGTCAACACGGCGCCCGGCATGACCAGCCATTCGCTGGTGCCGAAGGCCGCCGCGAACATCGGCGTCGGATTCGAAGCGCTGTGCTGGCGCATCCTGGAACAAACGGTGCCGGAGGTCGCGGGCTGATGAACGCCGCCCTGCGCATCGTCGCCTGGTTGCTCGCGCTAGCCCTGGTCGCGCTGCCGGTCGTGGCCGTGGTGAACGGCTGGATCGGCGCGGACCGATGGCCGCTGAGCACCCTGCGCGTGCAGGGCGAGTTTGCGCGCGTGGACCCGGCGCAGCTGCGCGCCGTGGTGCTGCCGCATGCGAAGCGCGGGTTCTTCGCCGTGCGCCTCGATGACGCCAAGCACGCCGTCGAGCGCCTACCGTGGGTGGAACGCGCCGAAGTGCGCAAGCGCTGGCCGGATGTGCTGGAGATCCGCGTGATCGAGCACAAGCCGTTCGCACGCTGGGGCAAGGACCAGCTGCTGTCCGAGCACGGCCGCCTGTTCCCGATGCCGAAAGAGCTGGCGACGCTGCAGCTCCCGCAACTGGGCGGTCCCGACTCGCAGGTGCAGGAAGTGACTGCGCTCTACAACGAATCGCGGCAACTGTTCGCACCGATGGGCCTGGACGTCACCACGCTGGTCATGGATGCGCGTGGCAGCTGGTCGCTGCTGCTCGGCAACGGTACCCAGGTGGTGGTGGGTCGCACCGATGCGCGCCCGCGCCTGGGCCGCTTCGCGCGGATGCTGCCGCAGTTGCTCGCCGCGCAGCCGCAGCCGCTGCTGCGCGCGGACCTGCGCTACACCAATGGCTTCGCGCTCAGCTGGGGCGACGCGCCGCGGGCGCCGCAGAACGGAACTTCCACGCTGCCTGCGCCGCTCGCGGCCGCAGGTGGTCATTCGCAGGGCAGGACATGAATCGTAAGGGTGACAAATCGCTGATCGTCGGGCTGGATATCGGCACGTCCAAGGTGACGGCGCTGGTCGGCGAATACGCCCCGGGCAATCCGATCGAAGTGATCGGCATCGGCTCGCACGAATCGCGCGGCCTGAAGCGCGGCGTCGTCGTGGACATCGAATCCACGGTGCAGTCGATCCAGCGCGCGATCGAGGAGGCCGAGCTGATGGCCGGCTGCGAGATCCGCTCGGTCTACGCGTCGATCTCCGGCAACCACGTGCAGTGCCGCAACTCGCCGGGCATCGTGCCGATCCGCGACGGTGAAGTGACCTGGGGTGACCTGGACCGTGTGCTGGAAGCGGCGAAGGCCGTGGCGATCCCGGCCGACCAGAAAATCCTCCACGCGATCCCGCGCGAGTACAAACTCGACAATTCGCAGGAAGGCATCCGCAATCCGGTCGGCATGACCGGCGTGCGCCTGGAAGTGGATGCGCACCTGGTGTTCTGCGCGCAGTCCGCGGCCGCCAACATCAGCAAGTGCGTGCAGCGCTGCGGCCTGCAGATCGACGACCTGATCTTCTCCTCGCTGGCCTCCAGCGTGGCGGTGCTGACCAGCGACGAGCGCGAGCTCGGCGTGGTGCTGGTCGACATGGGCGCAGGCACCACCGACCTGGCGGTGTTCGTGCAGGGCGCGATCTGCCACACCGCATCGCTGCCGATCGCCGGCGACCAGGTCACCAACGACATCGCGCACATGCTGCGCACGCCGACGCCGGAAGCCGAGCAGATCAAGGTGCGCTATGCCTGCGCGCTGGCCCAGCTCGCCACGGCCGAGGAAAGCATCCAGGTGCCGAGCGTGGGCGATCGCCCACCGCGTCGCCTGCCGCGTCACGCGCTCGCGCAGGCGGTGCAGCAACGCTACGAGGAGATCTTCGAGATGGTGCAGGCCGAACTGCGCCGCTCGGGCTTCGAGGAGCGCGTGCGCGCCGGCATGGTGCTCACCGGCGGCGCCGCGAAGATGGAAGGCGTCGTCGAGCTGGCCGAAGAGATGCTGCAGATGCCCGTGCGCGTCGGCATCCCGCAGCACGTCACTGGGCTGGGCGAAGTAGTCGGCAACCCGGTGCATGCCTCTGGCGTGGGCCTGCTGCTGATGGGCAGCCAGATCGAACACCCCCGGCGTCCGTCGTTGCCCACGGGCAAGGCGGGCAGCTGGTTCAAGAAACTCCAGAACTGGTATCGCGGCGAGTTCTGAGCAGTGCGGCATTCCGCGAGTCGAGTAGGCGTCACGACGTTCGTTCCACCAGCACCACATAACTAAATAAACGAGGACAAGGACATGGCACATTTCGAACTGGTTGAGAAGATGGCCCCGAATGCAGTGATCAAGGTCGTGGGCGTGGGCGGCGGCGGCGGCAACGCCGTGGCGCACATGGTCAACGGCAGCGTGGACGGCGTGGAATTCATCACCGCCAACACCGATTCGCAGGCGATCAAGAACTGCGGCGCCAAGCTGCAGCTGCAGCTCGGCAGCAACGTCACCAAGGGCCTGGGCGCGGGCGCGAATCCGGAAGTTGGCCGCCAGGCGGCGCTGGAAGACCGCGAGCGCATCATCGACGCCCTCGACGGCGCCGACATGGTGTTCATCACCGCCGGCATGGGCGGCGGCACCGGTACCGGCGCCGCGCCGGTCGTGGCGCAGCTGGCCAAGGAGATGGGCATCCTGACCGTCGCCGTGGTCACCAAGCCGTTCCCGTTCGAAGGCCGCCGCCGCATGCAGGTCGCGCTGAAGGGCATCGAGGAGTTGAGCCACCACTGCGATTCGCTGATCACCATCCCCAACGAGAAGCTGATCACCGTGCTGGGCCGCAATGCGACGATGATCCAGGCGTTCCGTGCCGCCAACGACGTGCTGCTCGGCGCCGTGCAGGGCATCGCCGACCTGATCGTCCGCCCGGGCCTGATCAACGTCGACTTCGCCGACGTGCGTACCGTGATGAGCGAGATGGGCCTGGCCATGATGGGCACCGGCAGCGCCCGCGGCGACGACCGCGCGCAGGCCGCCGCCGAGGCCGCGATCCAGAACCCGCTGCTGGACGACGTGAACCTCAACGGCGCCAACGGCATCCTGGTCAACATCACCGCCGGCCCGGACTTCACGATGGCCGAGTTCGACGAAGTGGGCCGCACCATCGAAGGCTTCGCTTCGGAAGATGCGACCGTCGTGGTCGGCACCGTGCTCGACCCGGACATGCAGGACGAAGTGCGCGTCACCGTGGTCGCCACCGGCCTGAACCGCAATGCCGCCCGCCAGCCGGTCGGCCGTGGCGGAGACCTGCGCGAGCCGATGCGCGCGCCGATCAAGCTGGTCCGCGACGCCACCACCGGCATGCCGATCGACGACGGGTTCTCGATGGATCCGATCAGCGCGGCCACCAGCGGCCTCGGCCTGCGTCGCGGCGCGTCGTCGGCGGCCCCGTCGGCGCCGGCGTCTGCCCCGGTCTCGGCCGACCTGCCGTCCGACTACCTGGACATCCCGGCGTTCCTGCGCCGCCAGGCGGACTGACGAAACAACCTCCCCGCGAGGGGAGGGCTGTACCCGCACCACACGCCATGTCCTTTCGCTGCCGGGCCCACCGGCCCGGCAGCCCTTTCCGGAACGCCTTAACAGTCCGTTGTTTCAGGCGTGGGACAGAGCGGTTCTTTCGTTAAGATTCAGCGAATTGCGTGATATTCTCGCTGCCCCGCCAAGGTTCCCCCCACCTGCGACCCCCACTCGATGGCCCAGCAACGCACCCTCAAGAACGTGATCCGCGCGACGGGCGTGGGGCTGCACAGTGGCGAGAAGGTCTACATGACGCTGCGTCCGGCGCCGGTCGACACCGGCATCGTGTTCCGCCGCATCGACCTGAACCCGGTGGTGGACATCCCGGCGAGCGCCGAACTGGTCACCGAGACCACGCTGTGCACCGGGCTGACCTGCGAGGGCGCCAAGGTGCAGACCGTCGAGCACCTGATGTCGGCCATGGCCGGCCTGGGGGTCGACAATGCCTATGTGGAACTGTCCTCGGCTGAGCTGCCGATCATGGACGGTTCGGCCGGGCCGTTCGTGTTCCTGATCCAGTCCGCCGGCATCGCCGAGCAGGGCGCACCCAAGCGCTTCATCCGCATCGTCCGCCCGGTGGAAGTCACCGAGGGCGACAAGGTGGCGCGCTTCGAGCCGTACGACGGCTTCAAGCTGGGCTTTACGGTGAAATTCGATCACCCGATGATCCCGGCCTCGCAATCGCGTGCCGAGGTGGACTTCTCCACCGGCGCCTATATCAAGGAAGTCGCACGTGCCCGCACGTTCGGCTTCATGCGCGACCTCGAATACATGCGTGAGCGCAACCTGGGCCTGGGCGGTTCGATGGACAACGCCATCGTGCTGGACGAGTTCCGCGTGCTCAACGAAGACGGCCTGCGCTACACGGACGAATTCGTCCGCCACAAGATCCTGGACGCCATCGGCGACCTGTACCTCGCCGGACGCCCCATCCTGGGCGCCTACGAGGGGTTCAAATCCGGCCACGCACTCAACAACAAGCTGGTGCGCGCGCTGCTGGCCGAGACCTCGGCCTGGGAAGAAGTGACCTTCGAGAACGGCGTCGCGCCGTCCCCGGTCACCTATGCGACCCCTGCACTGGCGGTCTGAGACGCCCGTCCGCTCCGGACGGTGACCCCGCTGTCGCCCGGTTTCCTACCGCGATCACGCGTTGGTGTGCGATTGGTTACGCCTTGCTGAAACTGTGAGGTGTGTCAGATTTTGGGTCCGGAAATAACATTTTCCTAACCTTTGGCTAACGACCCGATAGGCGGTGGCCGGTACCATGCCCCGTCCTTCGTGATGGCCGGGTCAATTTTTCCGCCTGCCACGATGACCTCCCTTCGCGGGGGGCGTGCCGGCGGAGTCCGGTTCGGACAGGAGGTCGAGGGCCGCTTGCAGCCCTCTGCGGGAAGCCTCCGATACGGGTACGACCGGGTCCTGCGCAGGCTTCACCAGCGGCGCGAGGCTCGTCTTGGCGGTGACTTCGGTGACCGCCAGTCCGATGGATTGGGCCACGTTGATCAGCTCGGGTGCGGCCAGGCGAAGCCTGGCATGCCAGACGGGGGAGTCGACGATAAAAACGAGCCGTTTGCCCGCCACGTTCGCCAACCGGCAATGCGGCGCCAGGGCAGGCGGAAGGCAGGGGCGAAGCTGCTGTTCCAAGGCGTCGAGCCACATGGCGCGACGCACCGGGTCGGTGGCGGCATCCGTCAGGGCAGCCTGCAAGACAGGTTGCGCGATGCCGGCGCGGCGCGGCTTGGACTTCGAATCAGACATCGGTATCTATGAGCTTTAAGACGATCGTAAACAATACGCGTACCTGGTGGGCCCATGCGTCCGCCCATGGTGCGTACCGGATCCGCCTCGCCTTCCATGCGCGCCCGCTCGCGAGCGCCGCGGTGCTCGTCGCCGCCGGCCTGCTCGTGGGTACGGCCGGCCGCAGCGCCATCGGCATGGGCCAGGTCTCGCTGCTGCAGGCCCAGGCCGGCCAGCGCGATGCGGAACTGGAGCAGGTGCGCCGCGGCGCACAGCAGGAAATCAATGCCATGGCCGCCCGTCTGGGCGAGCTGCAGGCGCAGGCCAACCGCCTGAACGCCCTGGGCGAGCGCCTGACCCGCGTGGGCCAGCTGCAGGACGGCGAGTTCGACTTCAACGAGCCGGTGGGCGTTGGTGGTAACGACGTCTCCTACGACATGAAGCCGGCCGAGCTGAGCGCGGGCGTGGAGAAGCTGGAGCAGCAGTTCGCCGCGTCCGGTCGCCAGCTGTCCGTGCTCGAAGCGCTGCTGTTCAATCGCGAGCTGGACAAGAACGCCACCCCGGGCCGCATGCCGATCGCCAACAGCTACATCACCTCCGGCTTCGGCGGCCGTGCCGATCCGTTCGGCGGCGGTGGCCAGTACCACAAGGGCATCGACTTCAAGGCTGCCGTGGGCGATCCGGTGCTGTCGGTGGCCGACGGCGTGGTGAGCTTCGCCGGCGTGAAGGGCGGCTATGGCAACGTCGTCGACGTCGACCACGGCAACGGCTACGTCACCCGCTATGCGCACAACTCGCGTCTGGTGGTGAAGGCGGGCGACCTGGTCCGCGTCGGGCAGGAAGTGGCGAAGGCCGGCTCCACCGGTCGTTCCACCGGTGCGCACGTGCATTTCGAAGTGTGGGAGAACGGGCGCGTGGTCAATCCGCGCCAGTTCCTGGGCGAAGGCCCCACGCCGGTCGGGCAGATCAAGCGCGGCTGAGGCCGCCTGCGGAACCAAACGGGAAGCCGGCGGTCCTATCGCCGGTCTTGATTCCCCCGGCGGCGCCCCAAGCTACAATACGGTGTTGCCAGACAGGGCGCCTTGCGCCCTGTTTCATTTTGGGCCTGCCACCAGCGCGGCGCCCCGGCGTTCCTTTCCCATCCGGTTCCTTACATGATCAACAACCTGCTTACCCGTGTCTTCGGCAGTCGCAACGAGCGCCTGCTCAAGCAGCTGCAACGCATCGTCGACAAGATCAACAGCCTGGAACCGGAGCTGCGCAAGCTCACCGACGAACAGCTGAAGGCGAAGACACCGGAATTCCAGGAGCGCATCCGCAACGGCGAGGCGCTGGACAAGATCCTCCCCGAGGCGTTCGCGGTCTGCCGCGAGGCCAGCCAGCGCGTGCTGGGCATGCGCCACTACGACGTGCAGCTGATCGGCGGCATGGTGCTGCACCTGGGCAAGATCGCCGAGATGCGCACCGGCGAAGGCAAGACGCTGGTCGCCACGCTGCCGACCTACCTCAACGCCCTCGAGGGCAAGGGCGTGCACGTCGTCACCGTGAACGACTACCTGGCCCGCCGCGACTCGGCATGGATGGGCAAGCTGTACAACTGGCTGGGCCTGACGGTGGACGTGGTCTACCCGGGCATGCCGCACGGCGACAAGCACGCCGCCTATGCAGCCGACATCACCTACGGCACCAACAACGAGTTCGGCTTCGACTACCTGCGCGACAACATGGCGATGTCGAAGGCCGACCGCTTCCAGCGCGGCCTGCACTACGCCATCGTCGACGAAGTGGACTCCATCCTGATCGACGAGGCGCGTACCCCGTTGATCATCTCCGGTCCGGCCGACGAATCGCCGGAGCTGTACATCCGCGTCAACCGCATCGTGCCCCAGCTGATCAAGCAGGAGAACGAGGAGGCGGAAGGCGACTACTGGGTCGATGAGAAGGGCAAGCAGGTCCACCTGTCCGAAGCGGGCATGGAGCACGCCGAGGAATTGCTGCTGCAGGCCGGCATCATCAGCGAAGAAGAGCCGCTGTATGGCGCCAACAACCTGTCGGTCGTGCACCACCTCAACGCCGCCCTGCGCGCGCATGCCATCTACCAGCGCGACGTGGACTACATCGTGCGCGATGGCGAAGTGGTCATCGTCGATGAGTTCACCGGCCGTACGCTGACCGGCCGCCGCTGGTCCGATGGCCTGCACCAGGCGGTCGAGGCGAAGGAAGGCGTGCCGGTACAGCGCGAGAACCAGACGCTGGCCAGCGTGACGTTCCAGAACCTGTTCCGCATGTACAAGAAGCTGTCCGGCATGACCGGCACGGCCGATACCGAAGCCTTCGAATTCCAGAGCATCTACGGCCTGGAAGTGATCGTCATCCCGACCAACCGCCCCACCGTGCGCAAGGATTCGCCCGACCAGGTGTTCCTCAACCGCCAGGGCAAGTTCAAGGCGGTGCTCGCCGACATCCAGGAGTGCTACCAGCGCGGCCAGCCCGTGCTGGTCGGCACGACCTCGATCGAGACGTCGGAAATGCTGTCCGACTTCCTCAACAAGGCCGGCGTGCCGCACGAAGTGCTCAACGCCAAGCAGCACGAGCGCGAAGCGCACATCGTCGCGCAGGCGGGCCGCCCGGGTGCGATCACCATCGCCACCAACATGGCTGGCCGCGGTACCGACATCGTGCTGGGCGGTTCGCTGGAAGCCGAGTACGAAGCGCTGGGCGAAGAGGCCGGTGATGACGCGCGCGCCGCGGTGAAGGCCGAATGGCAGAAGCGCCACGATGAGGTGAAGGCCGCCGGCGGCCTGCACATCGTCGGCACCGAGCGCCACGAATCCCGCCGCATCGACAACCAGCTGCGTGGCCGTTCGGGCCGCCAGGGCGATCCGGGTTCGTCCCGCTTCTACCTGTCGCTGGAAGACAACCTGATGCGCATCTTCGCCTCGGACTGGGTCCAGAAGGCGATGAAGCTGATCGGCATGAAGGAAGACGACGTCATCGAGGACAAGCTGGTCAGCCGGCAGATCGAGAAGGCGCAGCGCAAGGTGGAAGCGCACAACTTCGACATCCGCAAGAACCTGCTGGATTTCGACGACGTCAACAACGACCAGCGCAAGGTGATCTACGCGCAGCGCGACGAACTGCTCGAAGCCGACACCGTGCAGGACAACATCGACGGCATCCGCGGCGACGTGGTGGCCGAGCTGGTGGGTCGCTTCGTTCCGCCGAACTCGGTGGACGACCAGTGGGACCTGCCGGGCCTGGAGCGCGAGCTGGGCGAGGAGATGGGCGTGCTGTTGCCTGTGTCCCGCTGGCGCGAGGAAGCCGAAGAGCTGGACGCCGAGGCCATCGAACGGCGCGTGCAGGAAGGCATGGATGCGCATTTCGCCGAGAAGGCGCAGGTCATCGGCGATGAGACCATGCGCGCGCTCGAGAAGCACATCATGCTGACCGTGCTCGACAAGAACTGGAAGGAGCACCTCGCGCGCATGGATTACCTGCGCCAGGGCATCCACCTGCGCGGTTACGCGCAGAAGCAGCCCAAGCAGGAGTACAAGAAGGAAGCCTTCGAGCTGTTCTCCGGGATGCTGGAGCGGGTGAAGAGCGAGGTCGTGACCCTGCTGTCGCGGGTGCGCATCCGCAGCGAGGAGGAAGTCGCCGCGCTGGAGGCCCAGGAACGCGCGATGGCCGAGGCGCAGGCGCGCCAGATGCAGTTCCAGCACCAGGAGGCCGGTGGTTACGGCGCTGACGAGGAGGCTGAGCAGGTGCAGCAGGCGGCAGCGGTGCAGGGCGGTTACGTGCAGTCCGGGCCGATGCCGGCGCATCGGGATGCGCCCAAGGTGGGACGCAATGATCCATGCCCCTGCGGCAGCGGCAAGAAGTACAAGCACTGCCACGGCCAGCTGGCCTGAGGTTTCCCATCCGGGGTCTGCTGGAAAAGCCGCGCGATGCGCGGCTTTTCCTTTTTCAACACGGGGATATTTGCGTCTACCCGCCGGTTCCCGGCAAAGTTCGACCATGCTGACCCCGTTGCGCTCGATCCACGTCATGGCCGCCGTCATCACCGACGCCCGCGGCCGGATCCTGCTCGCCCGGCGTACCGAAGGGCGGGATCTGGCGGGTCGGTGGGAGTTCCCGGGCGGCAAGCGCGAGCCCGGTGAGAGCCCGGAAGACGCGCTCGTGCGCGAGCTGCGCGAAGAGCTGGGCATCGAAGCCCAGGTCGGCGAGCACATCATCAGCGTGCCGCAGCAGTATCCGGACAAGCGCCTGAAGCTCGAGGTCCGCCATCTGACCGGCTGGAAAGGCTCGCCACGCGGGCACGAAGGGCAGGCATTGGCGTGGGTCACGCCGGACAAGCTGATGCGCTATGCCATGCCGCCGGCGGACCGCCCGGTGGTGGCTGCACTGCTGCACCCCGACCGGTACCTGGTCACGCCCGAACCTACGGACCCGGGCCTGTGGCTGGCAGGGCTCGAACGCGCGCTGGGGCAGGGGATCCGTCGCGTGCACGTGCGTGCGCGCAGCCTGTCCGGCGACGCCTGGGAGCAACTCGCCCGAAGTGCCGTGGCGTGCTGCCGTGCCGCGGGCGCGGAGGTGCTCCTCAACGGCGACATCGAGCTGGCGCGCAGAGTGGGCGCGGGCGTTCACCTGCGCGCATCGCAGCTGGCCGGTCTCGTGTTCAGGCCCCTGCCGGAAGACGTCTTGGTCGCTGCGTCCTGCCATACCGCTGCCGAACTGCGCCAGGCGGAGGCGCTGGCGTGCGACTTTGCGGTCGTCGGCAGCGTGTTTCCCACCGAGACGCATCCGGGGGGCGAACCCTTGGGCTGGGCGGGTTTCGCAGGCCTGCGCGAGAACGTCTCGCTGCCGATGTACGCCATCGGAGGCCTGCAGCCCGCCGACCTGATCGACGCCCGCCAGCATGGCGCGCAGGGCATTGCGGCGATCCGCGGGCTTTGGCCCGCCGCGTAATCGGTGATGCGTCAGGCCGTCGTCGCGGCAGCCAGCGCCAGATAGCGTGCGTGCAGCGCATCCGCTGCACGAACCAGATGCGCGAGATCGCCATCGTTGACCACGATGTCATCGGCGATGGCGAGCCGCTCCGCGCGCGTGGCCTGCGCCGCCATCATCCTGTCGGCCAGTGCGGCATCGATGCCATCGCGCTGCATCAGGCGCGCGCGCTGGACTTCTTCAGGCGCATCGACGACCAGGATCCGATGGAGCCACGGATACGCCGAACGCCCGCCGCCTTCGGCGAGCAGCGGGACCATCGCGATCGCGTAGGGGCTGGGCGCCGCCACACAGATCGCCTGGAGGCGAGTACGGATCGCGGGGTGCAGGATGGCTTCGAGCGTGCGTCGCGCATCGTCGTCGTTGAACACCCGCACACGCAGCGCTGCCCGGTCCAGTCGTCCGTCCGCCTGCAGCACGCTGTCGCCGAAATGCGCGACCACGGCTGCCAGGGCAGGCTCGCCGCGCTCCACCACGGCGCGTGCCAGCACGTCGGCATCCGCGACGGTGATGCCGCGCGCGGCGAAGGCTTTCTCGAGGGCGCTCTTGCCTGAGGCGATGCCGCCTGTCAGGCCGATGAAGTAGTGGCTCATGCGCCGATTATGGAGCGGATGGACCCCGGACTGAGGGGTGCGCGGCGCGTTCTACTTCAGGCCCGAGAAGCGCAGGTAGGCGTCGATGATCTGCGGGCCCCAGAAGAACGTGATCCAGCCGGCAATGGCCAGATAGGGACCGAACGGGATCGGCGTGGCGCGGTCGCGGCCCTTCATGCCCAGCCACACCGAGCCGATCACGGCGCCGACGATGGACGAGAGCAGGATCGTCGGCAGCACGCCGTTGAGTCCGACCCAGGCGCCTAGCGCGGCCAGCAGCTTGAAGTCGCCCCGGCCCATGCCTTCCTTGCCGGTCACCTGCTTGAACAGCCACCAGACCAGCCAGAGCGAGACGTAACCGGCGATGGCGCCCAGCAAGGCGGGCTTGGCTGGCATATAGAGGTTGTCGAGGCTGCCGATCAGTCCCAGCCACATCAGCGGCAGGGTCAGCTGGTCGGGCAGCAGCCGCGTGCGCAGGTCGATCCCGCTCAGGGCGACCAGGTAGCAACTGAACAACGCGGCGCCGAACCCTTGCCAACCGAACCCGAAACGCCACACCGACGCCACCGCGAGCAGGGCGGTCAGCAGTTCGACCAGTGGGTACTGCGGGGAGATGGGCGCCTTGCAGTGGCGGCATTTGCCGCGCAGGGCCAGCCAGCTGAACAGCGGGATGTTCTCGTACCAGGACAGCGGCGTCTTGCAGTGCGGGCAGTGCGAGCGCTCGACCACGATCCCGGGTGGGGGCGGGTCGTAGATCTCGGGCTCTTCGAGCACCTCGCGCGCATCACGCTTCCACTCCCACTCCAGCCGCCGGGGCAGCCGCAGGATGACCACGTTGAGGAAGCTGCCCACCAGCAGGCCGAGGCCTGCCACGATCGGGTACCCCAGTTCGGGGTGCTGGTCCAGGAACGCCATCGGTCAGATGGTCGCGGCCAGCTTGAAGATGGGAAGGTACATCGCGATGACCATCGCGCCCACCACGACACCGATGAACACCATGATGATCGGCTCGAGCAGGCTCGACAGCGCGTCCACCGCGTTGTTGACCTCCTGCTCATAGTACTCCGCCACCTTGAACAGCATGGCATCCAGCGCACCGGCTTCTTCGCCAATGGCGGCCATCTGGATGACCATGTGCGGGAACAGGTTGACCTGCTTCATCGCCATGTTCACCGGATAGCCGACAGCGACGTCGTCTCGAATGCGGTAGACCGCTTTCTCATAGACCGCGTTGCCAGTAGCGCCGGCCACGTTGTCCAGGGCTTCCACCAACGGCACGCCGGCTTTGAAGGTCACGGCCAACGTTCGTGCAAAACGGGCTATTGCCGAGTTATGCATGATCTGGCCAATCACGGGAATCTTGAGTACGAATCTGTCGACGCTGTGTTTGAATGAGGGCGAGTGCTTCATGCCGTACAGCAAGCCGACGACTCCGGCGATGATGGCGCCCAGGATGATCCACCACCATGCCTGCATGAACTCGGACATGCGAATGACCATCAAAGTGAAGGCCGGCAGGTCGGCGCCGAAACCCTCGAAGAACTGTTCGAACTGTGGCACCACGTAGATCAACAATACTGAGCTGACCAGCATCGCGACCGCCATGACCATGATCGGGTAAAACAAGGCCTTCTTGATCTTTCCCTTCAGCGTCTCGATGTTTTCTTTGTAGTTGGCGATGGTGTCCAGCACCGTCTCCAATACACCTGCACCTTCGCCTGCGCGGACGAGATTGCGATAAAGCTCATCGAACTGGCCCGGGTGGCGACTGATGGCTTCCGACAGCGAGAGACCACTTTCAATATCGTGGCGGATCTGCTGCACCATCTTGCTCATGCGAGGGTTCTTCTGCCCACCTTCGATGATCTCCAGTGACGATACGATCGGCACACCAGATTTCATCATGGTCGCCATCTGGCGACTGAAGAACGCGATCTCTTTAGCCGTAATCCTGGAGCCCGTGGCTCCGAACAGGGGCTTGGGCTTCACCTTGACGACGGAAGGTGTGATGCCCTGCTTGCGAAGTTCGGCCCGCAGGAAGTTGGCGTTCTTGGACGACTGCTCGCCCTTCATCTTGACGCCGCGTTTATCGGTGCCTTCCCAGACGAACAGGTTCAGCGGATTCTCGCGGGCCTGCGTGGGCGCTTTCTTGGCGGCGGAGCGGGTGACGGCCATTCGGTTTTCCCCTGTCCGGCTTTCCCCACCCGGACGTTCTTCGCCCATGGTAGCCGGTTATCGGCCCGAGGGAAGCACCCCCCGTGTGACGGGGGGCAGGGTTTGCAATGCGCCGGCCTAGTCCTTGGTGACGCGGTTGATCTCGGCCAGGCTGGTGACGCCATTGCGGACCTTCATCAGGGCCGACTGGCGCAGGTCCCGGATGCCCGCTTTCTGGGCGACGGCGGCGATCTGCATCGCATTGCCGCCCTCCAGCACGATGGCCTGGATCTCCTCGGACATCGGCATCACCTGGTAGATGCCGGTGCGACCCTTGTAGCCCTCGGTGCATTCGTCGCAACCGACCGCTTCGTAGAGGGTGAAGCCGGCCTGGATTTCGGTCTCGCTGAAGCCTTCGGCCAGCAGCGCCTTGGCGGGAAGCTCCACCGGCTTCTTGCACTTCGAACACAGACGACGGGCCAGGCGCTGGGCGATCACGAGGGTCACCGAACTGGTGATGTTGTAGGGGGCGATCCCCATGTTCATCAAGCGGGCGATGGTCTGCGGCGCGTCGTTGGTATGCAGCGTGGACAGCACCATATGGCCGGTCTGCGCTGCCTTGATGGCGATCTCGGCGGTTTCCAGGTCGCGGATTTCGCCGACCATGATAATGTCCGGGTCTTGGCGCAGGAAGCTGCGCAGCGCCGCGGCGAACGTCATGCCACGCTTGGTGTTCTGCTGGACCTGGTTCACGCCGGGCAGTCGGATTTCCACCGGGTCTTCGACCGTGGAGATGTTGCGGACTTCGTCGTTCAGGATGCCCAGGGCGGTGTAGAGCGACACCGTCTTGCCCGAACCGGTGGGGCCCGTCACCAGCACCATGCCGTAAGGCTTCTGGATGGCGTCCTCGAACAGTTTCTGCTGGTCGGGCTCGTAGCCTAGCTTGTCGATGCCCAGCTTGGCCGCGCTGCCATCGAGGATACGCAGCACGATCTTTTCGCCGAACAGCGTGGGCAGCGTGCTGACGCGGAAGTCGATCTGCTTGGTCTTGGACAGGTTGAGCTTGATGCGACCGTCCTGAGGCACTCGCTTTTCGGCAATGTCCAACTGCGACATGACCTTCAGGCGGGCCGCGATGCGCTGGCTTAGCTTCACCGGGGCCTTGGCGACCTGTTTGAGAATGCCATCGATGCGCAAACGTACGCGGTAGTCGGCCTCGTACGGCTCGAAGTGAATATCCGACGCCCCGCGCTTGATTGCGTCGACGAGCACCTTGTTGACGAACTTGACTACCGGCGTGTCGTCGCCTTTGGCATCTACGCCGGACTCCGAAGCGCCCGCATCATCGTCGGTACCGACTTCAAGATTGTCCAGGCCCTCTTCGTCGTCGTGTCCCAGGGCGTTGGACAGGTTTCCGGACGCGTTAAGCCACTGCTCAACGGTTCGACGCAGCTGGTCTTCGTCAACCAGCACAGGTTCCACCACCAGGTTGGTATGAAACTGAATTTCGGTCAGGGCCGCCGTCTGCGTAGGGTTCGCAGTTCCTACAAAAAGTTTGCCACCACGCTTGAACAGGGGCAGCACCTGGTGTTTCTGCAGCAGCTCTTCGCTGACCAGTTTGATCGCGGAATGCGCGGGGTCAAAAGTGGTGACATCCATCAGGGGCATGCCGAACTCAACGGCGTTCGCGGCAGCCAAGTGCGGGGCGGCGACCAGGCGTTTGTCGGCAATCCACTGGGCGAGCGGCACCTTGGCCTCACTGGCATTGGCCATGGCGTTGCGTGCCGCGCTTTCCTCCATGGCGCCATCCTGTACAAGGCGGCGGGCGATTCCAGTTATGCCGACCAGATTGGGTGTCGCGACTGCACTCATGAGGTTCTCCAAGGTCTTGCAATTTCAGGAGTTTAACGGCAGGTCGGGCTCAATATCGGGCAGTGTGTCCGTCTATCTGCAAGGCAACCAGCCTAAGGTCGCTCCTGTCCCTACCTATAAAGCTCAGCATTGTTTGAATTCTGAGGTCTACCTTGCAAAATGCGGGCCAATCAACCGGGATCGGCATCATGAACCGTTGGAAGGCGTCCGGACTGCATCTGTTGCTCAGCATTTGCGTAATAGGAGGGATTGCGCTGACCACGCTACTGGTGTGGTTTCCGCATGGTCTTTATAAAGTGGCCGATCTGGATCGCCTGATGCTCATCATGCTCGGCATTGATCTGACCGTGGGACCACTTCTCACGCTCGTGGTCTACAAGCCCGGCAAGGCCAGTCTGAAGTGGGACCTGACCGTGATCGCACTTTGCCAGATTGCCTTCATGGGCTATGGCTTGCATACCCTATGGCAGGCAAGGCCGGTGTTCCTGGTGGCCAGCGATGTGCGGTTGAATCTGGTGTTCGCAAATGAGATTGAACCGCAGGATTTGGTTGAAGCGCCACGACAGCAATGGCGCCGACTGTCCTGGATGGGGCCGCAGCTGGTGGGCGTCAAACCTCCGGCCAGTGCGGAAGAGAAGTCGAAGCTACTGACGACGTTCCTTTCCACCGGCCGCGATCTGGAAAGCATGCCTCGTTACTACGTCGACTACGGGGAAGTGGCGACAGTGCTCTTGCGTCACGGCAAGACCAATGCAACGCATAAAAGAGGTGAAAGGAATGCCTCCGAAATGGTTCTGGTGGAGGTGCCTTTGATCTCTCGCTATGGAGAGGCGGTGATGTTGGTCGACGGCGTACATGGGCAGCCTGTGCGCGTCGCGGACGGCCCGATCGAAAATCGATAGGCAAAAGCATGTCCACGCATTCGGATATGCGCGGCATACGCAAGGATGCGCATCAGAAACGTGGCGCTGCGAGCTGGCCGGCCTGATGTGGCAGGCGGTGGAGCATGGAGGGGTGATTCATTCCCCACCGTTCGATCCGGAGCAAGCCGGCTTGACTGGCGAGCACAAAAAAAAGCCCCGGCAGTGCCGGGGCTTCAGAGCGACGTAGCCTTCCGGGATTAGCGGCAGGACGACGGCACGTGCTGCGGTTCACCGGCGGTCTGGGCGCATGCCCAAACGAGCGGGGCGTCAGCGTTCGCCTGGGTCGGCGTCAGATCCATGGCCGGGTCGGTCGCGGCGCCGGTGTTGGTGGTGGTGATCGAGATCACGCCGGTGCCGTCAGCAATGGCGATGTCGCTGACGAAATCGGTCGCGCTGAAGGTGTAGCCGGCATTGGCGGCGGTGACGTTCGCCAGACCGCCTTCTGCAGCGGCGGTTTCGGCGACGGCGAGCTTTGCGGCCGCAGCCAGGTTCAGGCCTTCAGTGACCTTGGAGCGGATCGTGTAATCCTGGTAGGCCGGAATGGCAATGACCAGCAGGATGGCGATGATCGCGACGACGATCATCAGTTCGATCAGGGTGAAGCCCTGCATGTTCTTCTTCATAACAATTCCCCTTTCAGGATGTGGCTTGGATGGTAGGGACACACATGCCCCGTGTCCCTAGCTGGACCGTGGGCGCCGCGTTTACGGCTGCACGTGGCTAGGAAGATGGAGCAGGATGCGTGCCAACTTTCAGTGCCTCCAGCGGTTCCCCCAAACCTTCCCCGGAATGGAACCCTGACGCCGAAGTCGGGGCGACTATCGCATCAATCAGGAGCGATGTGTATCGGGAATGGCGGCCATTCCGGGGCGCGATCACAGAATTGAGGATTGCCTCGCCAGCACGCCATTTCGTCAATCGGCTGGCGCGGAATCGATCGTGTGACACAGCGCGTCACAATGTGACGCGTTCCGTCGGGTAAATGCAGTGAGGGAGGGTTTTGGCGTGGGCCGACGCGACGGTCAACCGTCGCGACCTGGCGATTCGGCCGGTAAACCCGAACCGCGCCTGCTATTCCATCCCCAGCTTCTTCAGCTTGTAGCGGAGCGCCCGGAAGGTGATGCCCAACTGTGCGGCGGCCTTGGTCTTGTTCCAGCGATTGTCTTCGAGGGCTTTCTGGATGGCGGCCCGTTCCAGCTGTTCGATGTAGTCGGGCAGGGCGCCTGCGGCCGGGTCCACGTCGACCGCGCCCGGCACGTCGCGGATGACCTCGCCCGGGCTGAAATCCCCGCCGAACTTCTTTCCGGCCGGCGCCTGCGGCAGGTACAGGTCATCGATCTCGATGCTGTGGCCTTCGGACATGGCGAGGGCGCGCTCGAGGATGTTCTCGAGTTCCCGCACGTTGCCCGGGAATGGGTAGCGGCCCAGGGCTTCCATCGCTTCGGGCGAGACCGAGGGCGACATCCGGCCATGCTGGGCTGCCAGGCGCTCGAGGATGGCGCTGGTCAGCTGGGCCAGGTCGCCGGTGCGCTCGCGCAGCGGGGGCACCCGCAGTTCGATCACGTTGATGCGGTAATAGAGGTCGTGGCGGAAGCGGCCGTCGGCCGCCAGTTCGCCCAGATCCTTGTGCGTGGCCGACAGGATGCGCACGTCCACCTGCACTTCGCTGGACGCGCCGACCGGGCGCACCGCTTTCTCCTGGATGGCGCGCAGCAGCTTGACCTGCATCGGCAGCGGCAGTTCGGCGACCTCGTCTAGGAACAGGGTGCCGCCGTTGGCCGCCTGGAAGAGGCCCTGCTTGTCGGCATGGGCGCCGGTGAAGCTGCCCTTCTTGTGGCCGAAGAACTCGCTTTCCATCAGCTCGGCCGGGATGGCGCCGCAGTTCACCGGCACGAACGGCCCTGACGCACGCGCGCCCTGCTCGTGGATGGTGCGGGCGACCAGCTCCTTGCCGGTACCGGACTCGCCCATGATGTAGACAGGCGCCTGGCTGCGGGCGACCTTGCCGATGGTTTCGCGCAGCGACTCCATGGCCGCCGAGTTGCCGAGCAGGCGGCTGGCCTGTTCCGGCGGGGGCGGGGGCGGAGGGGCGCGCTCGGCGTTGTTGAGTTCCAGCGCATGCTTCACCAGGCCGCGCAGGACCGCCAGGTCCACCGGCTTGCTGACGAAATCGAAGGCGCCGGCCTTCAGGGCTTCGACCGCGAGTTCGATGTTGCCGAAGGCCGTGATCATGGCCACCGGCGTATTGGGATAGGTGCGCGAGATCTCGCCGACCAGGTCGATGCCGTTGCCGTCGGGCAGGCGCATGTCGGTGAAGCAGAGATCGTAGGTGTTGCGGGCCAGAAGTTCGCGGGCTTCGCCCACGTTGGCCGCGGTGTCGATGCGCAGGCCCATGCGGCCCAGCGTCAGCGTCAGCAGTTCACGGATGTCGCGTTCGTCGTCGACGATCAGGGCGCTACGGCTTTGATTCATGCATCCCCCTCATGCCCCTGTGCGGCCAGTGTAACGGCTGAATGTTAATCATGATAGGCGAGCCCGACGCTCCCGCCGTGCGCTCAGGCGGGCAGCAGCGCATGCGGGCCGGGCAGGGTGATGCGGAAGCAACTGCCGCCGCCGGGTACGGGTACGTACTCCAGCGTCGCCTGGTTGGCGCGGCACAGTTCGCGCGCGATGTAGAGGCCCAGGCCGGTGCCGTGCTCGGAGGTGGTGAAGAAGGGGCGGAACAACTGCGCCGCGACCGCCTCGGGAATGCCGGGTCCGCGGTCCATGACATCGATGGTCGGACGCCCCTCGGCGCTGAACACCCGCAGGCGCACACGGGCGGATTCGCCTGGCAGGCGCCCATAATTGAGTGCGTTCTGGACCAGTACGGTCACCACCTGCTGCAGGTGGCGGGGATCGACCAGTGCAGGTACCGGCCGGGCGCCGATGATCGGCTCCAGGGTGTCGGTTTCGATGGACAGGGTCTGCTGGTACTCGTCCACGAAGCGACGCGCGAAGGTGTTGAGGTCCACGTGCTCCGGGGTCGCCCGTTCGCGACGGGCCAGGCCCAGTACGCTCTCGACGATGCCGTTGGTGCGCTGGCACTGCTGGTGGATGATCTGCAGCAACCGGCGGTCGCCGTCGTTGACCTGCTGGGATTCCTCCAGCAACTGCACGGCGTAGTTGATGGCAGCCAGCGGGTTGCGGATCTCGTGGGCGAGGCTGGCCGAGAAGCGGCCGAGGGCGGCCAGGGTCAGCGACTCGGCCCGGCGGGAGACCACGGTGGCGTCGTCCAGGAAGATCAACGAGGTCTCGCTGTCGGCCAGCAGGCGGGCGAACCGCGGCTGGACTTCGGGTTGCTCGGGCGAGAGCTGCATCGGCGACTCGTCCGTCTGCCAACCATTGCGCCAGCGTTGCAGGCGGCGCGCGAGTTCTGGCGCGGCGTGCAGCAACGAGACGCCCTTGCCGTCGGCGCCCTGACCATCCGCTCCGTCGCCGAGCAGCAGGCTGGCCGCTTCGTTGGCCAGCTTGATGTGGTTGTCGGCATCCACCACCAGCACGCCGGTGCGCATGCGGCGGATGATCAGTTCGTTGATCTCGAAGAGGTTCGCCACCTCTTCACCACGCTTGTCCGCCAGCGCCTGGCTGGCGCGCGCTTTCAGGCCCGCCTGGTGCGCGAGGTACGCCAGCGCCAGGTAGCTGACGGCAAACATGATGACCTCGGCCACTGAGCGGCTGGTCGTGCGGTCGTGGAACAGGGTGAAGAAATATTCGCCGAAGAGCGCGGCGATGGCGATGAGCGCGACGACCAGCGCCATGCGCGTGGAGGGCAGCAGTAGTGCCGCCGAAGAGACGTTGAACAGCAGCATCATCGCGATGCCGGCGGTGGCGCCGGGCAGGGCATGCGTGGCGAGGGCGGCGGCCGCAATGTCGATGCAGACGCTGGTGAAGACGATCCAGGTCAGCCAGCCCAGGTTGCGGCCGACGAAGAACAGCACCAGGGCCAGGAACAGGTAGCCGATGGTGACGGCCGTGCCCAGGTCCTCGTGCCGCGGCTGTCCCAGCACCTCACCCAGGGGGCTGAACATCAGGGCTGCCAGGATCCCGGCCTCCAGCATCCGGTACAGCGCGAAGAAATACAGCTCGCGTCGCGGCACCGATTCAATGCGGGACAGTAGCGACTGGGCCTGGCGCAAACGCGTACTTCCCCTGTAGCGAGGCTCACAGTATAGGCATGACGGCCCTTCCATGGCCTGGCTTGTCCTTTTCCACCAAAGGCTTAGACCCGAGGTTTTGCGCCCCCCGCCCCGGTCAGCGACAATAGGGGGCTTGCCCACGCCGCTGCCCCTGGCCCCGGCCCCGGGCGGTGTCTTCTGTTCCCTTCCCACGGTGACACATGAATTTCCACGAATATCAGGCGAAGCAGTTGCTTGCCGAGTACGGCATCCCGGTCCCGGCCGGCAAAGTCGCGTCCACGGCGGATGAAGCGGTCGCGGCCGCCCAGTCCCTCGGCAACGGCCCCTGGATGGTCAAGGCCCAGATCCACGCAGGCGGCCGCGGCAAGGCCGGCGGCGTCAAGTTCTGCAAGACCGTCGATGATGTGAAGGCGGCCGCCGCCAAGATGCTCGGCACCAAGATGGCCACCTACCAGACCGCCGGCGTCGAGTTGCCGGTCAATCTGGTGCTGGTGACCACCGCCGGCGAGATCGTCAAGGAGCTGTACCTGTCGGTGCTGGTCGACCGCGGCACCCGCACCATCACCTACATCGCCTCGTCGGAGGGCGGTGTGGAGATCGAGCAGGTCGCGGCCGAGACGCCGGACAAGATCCACAGCCTCAACGTCGACTTCGTCGAAGGCGTGCAGCCCTACCAGGGCCGCGAGTTCGGCTTCAAGATGGGCCTGAACGCCAAGCAGGCGGGCCAGTTCGCCAGCATCATGGTGAACCTGTACCGCATCTTCAACGAGAAGGACCTCGCGCTGGTCGAGATCAACCCGCTGGCGATCCTGGACGACGGCAACCTGTACGCGCTGGACGGCAAGTTCAACAGCGACGACAACGCCAGCTTCCGCCATAAGGACCTGGTCGCCATGCGCGACAAGAGCCAGGAAGACGAGACCGAAGTGCTGGCCTCGGAGATGGACATCAACTACGTGACCATGGACGGCAACATCGGCTGCATGGTCAACGGTGCCGGCCTGGCCATGGCCACCATGGACGTGATCAAGCTCAACGGCGGCGAGCCGGCGAACTTCCTCGACGTGGGCGGTGGCGCCAACAAGCAGCGCGTGATCGAGGCGTTCAAGCTGATCCTGTCCTCGGACAAGGTCGAGGGCATCTTCGTCAACATCTTCGGCGGCATCGTCCGCTGCGACATGATCGCCGAGGGCATCATCGCCGCGGTGAAGGAAGTGGGCGTCAAGGTGCCCGTGGTGGTCCGCCTGGAAGGCACGAACGTGGAAGAAGGCAAGCAGCTGCTGCGCGACAGCGGCATGGCCATCATCCCGGCCGACAACATCAACGACGGCGCCAAGAAGGTCGTTGAAGCGGTCAAGGCCGCCGCCTAATCCACGTCACCGAACCAGGAATCCTCCATGAGCGTTTTGATCAACAAGAACACGAAGGTGATCGTGCAGGGCTTCACCGGCCAGCAGGGCACCTTCCACGCCACCCAGATGATCGAGTACGGCACCCAGGTGGTCGGCGGCGTGACCCCGGGCAAGGGCGGCACGACCCACATCGACCTGCCGGTGTTCGACACCGTCGCCGATGCCGTCAAGAGCACCGGTGCCGATGCGTCCGTCATCTACGTCCCGCCGCCGTTCGCGGCCGACGCGATCCTCGAAGCGGCCGCGGCCGGCATCAAGGTCATCGTCTGCATCACCGAGGGCATCCCGGTGCTGGACATGCTGCGTGTCAAGAACGTGCTGACCCGCGCGCATCCCGACACTGTGCTGGTCGGCCCGAACTGCCCCGGCGTCATCACCCCGGGCGAGTGCAAGATCGGCATCATGCCGGGCCACATCCACATGCCGGGCAAGATCGGCATCGTCTCGCGCTCGGGCACGCTGACCTATGAAGCGGTCAAGCAGACCACGGAAGTGGGCCTGGGCCAGTCGACCTGCATCGGCATCGGCGGCGACCCGATCAACGGCCTGAACTTCGTCGACTGTCTCAAGCTGTTCAACGAAGACCCGCAGACCGAAGGCATCATCATGGTCGGCGAGATCGGCGGCGACGCCGAGGAAGCCGGCGCCGAGTACATCAAGCAGTTCGTCAAGAAGCCCGTCGTCGGCTTCATCGCAGGCGCCTCGGCCCCGGCCGGCAAGCGCATGGGCCACGCGGGCGCGATCGCCAGCGGTGGCAAGGGCACGGCGGAAGGCAAGTTCGCGGCGATGGAAGCCGCGGGCGTCACCACCGTCCGTTCGCCGGGCGACCTGGGTGCCGCCATCGCGGCCCGCCTGAAGAAGTAAGGCCAGGTTTCACCGGTCATGTGGAAAGCCGCCTTCGGGCGGCTTTCCGCTTTCAGGGACCCTTAAACCTTTCCGCGCGAACGGGCATCGTAGTCAGTATGCTGAATGCCACCGTCATGGAACCCATCGCCGACAGCACCTCACCGGATGCGGCCGCCGCCGTGGACAGCGCGTTGGCGCGCTCCGCGGCCGCTGGCGACATGCAGGCTTTCGAGGCGCTCTACCGTCGCCACGCCGGACGCGTACATGGCGTCATCCAGCGCCTGGTCGGCTTCCACGGCGTACGTGCCGAGGACCTGACCCAGGAAGCCTTCGTCCGTGCCTGGCAGGCCCTGCCGGCCTTCCGCTTCGAGAGCGCGTTCGGTACCTGGCTGCACCGGCTGGCCGTGAACACCGCACTGATGGAGCTGCGCAGCCGCCGCAGCGGGCCCCGTTTCGACGAGGACGAAGACGCACTCGACGGTGTGGGCCTGGCCGACAGCGCGGGGCACGCCACCGCCCTGTCGATGGACCTGGAGCGGGCGGTCGCGACCCTGCCGCCTCGCGCCCGCGCCGTGCTGGTCCTCTACGACGTCGAGGGCTGGAAGCATGAAGAGATCGCCGCCGAGCTGGGCATGGCGGTAGGCAGTTCGAAAGCCCAGTTGCACCGTGCGCGGCACCTGCTGCGCGAGCGCCTTGGAGTACACGCATGAGCCCCCACGACCCGCTTTCCCCCAACGAAGAAGCACTGCGCTGGCAGTTGCGCGCGTTGCGCCAGGACGCGCCGCCGGCGCGCGACCTGTGGCCCGACATCGCCGCGCGGCTGGCCACAGCGCCGCAGCAGCAGGTAGCCCGGCAGGCGCGCCGCCCCTTGGCGCCGTTCGCGCTCGCCGCGTCGGTGCTGCTGGCGGTCACGGTCACCTGGCAACTGCAGCGCGCGCCCACCGGTGATGCGGTGATCCAGCGCGAAGCCGCTGCGCTGACCCGCGACTACAGCGGCGCGCTCGCGCAGTTGGACGTGCAGGCCAAGGGCTCGCCCGAGTACGGCCCGGCGTTGCACGCACTGGATGAGAGCGCCGCCGAGATCCGCCATGCCATCGCCACCGATCCCAACGCGCGCTTCCTGCTCGACCAGCTGCGCCGTACCTACGCCCGCCGCCTGGTGCTGACCCAGCGCGCGGCCATGACCTGAGGAGTTCCCCATGCGTACGACACTTTCTTTTTCCCTGCTGCTGGCCATGGCGCTGCTCGCGCCCACCGCAATCGCCCAGACCGCCATCAACGAAACCCGCCCACTGGATGCCCGCGGACGCGTGGATATCAGCAACCTCAAGGGCCGCATCGAGGTGCGCGGCTGGGAGCGCAACGAAGTGCAGGTCACCGGCACGCTCGGCAAGGGCGTGGAGAGGCTGGACATCGAGGGTTCCGGTTCGCAGCTGAGCATCGAAGTGCGTTATCCACGCAACAATGGCTGGGGCGGCGACAAGACCGGCCCGACCGACCTGGTGGTGATGGTACCGCTGCGCGCGGACCTGGATATCGAATCCGTCGCCGCCGACGTGCACGTCACGGGTACCGCCTCCGGCGAACTGTCGATCAACACGGTGAGCGGCAACGTGGTGGCGGCCGCGGCCCCGCGCAAGGCTGATGTCGAGACCGTCAGCGGCAACGCCACGCTGACGATCAACAGCGACGACGTCGATGTCGCCACGGTCAGTGGCTCCATCCTGTTGCGCGGCCGCCTTGCCGGCGAGATCGATGCGGAGACGGTGTCCGGCCGGATCGAAGTGATCGTCAATGGTGAAAAGGTACGAGACCTGGGCGCCAGTACCGTCAGCGGTCGCGTGGAGGTCCGCACGGACGTTGCACCGGCAGGGGAGATCAGCATGGAATCCGTCAGCGGCGACCTCGTGCTGCGGCTGCCCAAGGATGTGTCGGCCCAGGTCAGCGGAGAAAGCTTCAGCGGGTCGCTCAAGGCGACCGGCGTAACCATCGAGAAGCGTCGCGGCCCTGGTTCGAGTTTCACGACACGCTACGGCGACGGCAACGCGCGGATCAGCGTCGAGACGTTCTCGGGCAGTGCGGAAGTCCACGTCGAATAACGTCACATCCGGCCATACAACCCGCAACGGGACCGCGACGACCTCGCGGTCCCGTTTTGTTTTCTGAACAGGCGTCTTCAACCAAGCGGGGCAAATCGCCCGACGCACGGCATCTCCGCAATACGTTCGTTACAGTCGAAACCGTTTCCCAAGTAACTGATCGGGCTGGAAAAAACGCTTTTTTCTCAGAAAATCAGCGGGTTCTTTTCATCGCCGTAAAATTTACGTTATCCTTCGGCCACCAGTCGCTGCCATTCACGCGTCTGAACCATTGGCCTGAGCCGCGAGGCTTTGGCTTTACTGTGAACATTTGGAGAGAGAGCCTCTAATGACTAACCTCAAGAAGCTGCCCAACGCGATCAAGTTCGCGTTGTTCGCCAGCGCCGCCTCGCTGGCCACGGGCAATGCATTCGCCCAGGAAGCCAGCAGCGATACGGAAGCCAAGACCCTGGATCGCATCGAGGTCACGGGCTCCCGCATCAAGCGCGCCGACCTGGAAGGTGCCGTCCCGGTGACGGTCATCGATCGCGCTGCGATTGATGCCAGCGGTCGCGTGTCCGTGGCCGACGTGCTGCGTGAATCCACCTTCTCGTCCTTCGGCAACTTCCGTCCGCAGTCGGGCAGCTCTGCCCAGGGCGTTTCCGACATCGACCTGCGCGGTATCGGTTCAGACCGTACCCTCGTGCTGATCGACGGTCGTCGTGCGCCGTACGCGCCGTCCACCGGCCAGAACGCCGACCTCAACACGATCCCGCTGGCGGCCGTCGAGCGCATCGAAATCCTGTCCGACGGCGCATCGGCGCTGTACGGCTCCGACGCCATCGGCGGCGTGGTCAACATCATCCTGCGTAAGGATTACGAAGGCGCCGAGTTCCGTTACGGCAAGGGCCAGACCAAGATCACCGGCGGCGACACCGAAGAAGGCTCGATCGTCTTCGGCACCAGCTCTGATCGCGGCAGCCTGCTGTTGGGCGCCTCGTTCAACAAGCGCGGCATGGTCTTCACGCGCGACCAGATCGGCGGCCAGTCGCCCGGCGCGTCGTTCTACGGCAACAACTTCTACTTCGAAGACGGCACCCTCGGCGGCGCGCTGCCGGGCTATGCGTGCGATGACCCGGGCTTCTACCAGCTGGGCGGCAACTGCGTGTTCGACTTCAACGCCGTGGCGGCCAACGAAGCGTCGGTGACCAACAAGTCGCTGTTCGCCCGCGGCCAGTGGCAGATCAACGACAACTGGTCCATCTACACCGCGGCCAGCTACAGCAACTCCGACAGCTTCGGCCGCTACGCGCCGACGCCGGGCGCGCTGTTCGTCGAAGAGAACTCGCCGAACGACCCGGTGCCGGGTGACGGCCAGGGTGCCTACATCTACCACCGCTACGCAGCGGCCGGTAACCGCGACAACTTCGTCGACAACACCGCCACCGACTTCACGCTGGGCTTCCAGTGGCAGGCCACCGACAAGCTGATGGTGGACTTCGGTCTGCGCCGCAGCGACGCAACGTTCAAGGAAACGGGTCGTGGCTACATCGTGACCCCGCTGGCCGAAGCCGCGGCGGCGTCGGGTGACTACAACCTGTTCGACCCGTTCGGCAACCCGGACGAAGTCATCAAGGGCTTCACCGCGACAATCGGCCGCGACGGCAAGTTCGACATCCAGGAACTGTTCGCCAACGCGACGCTCGACCTGTTCGAAATGGGCGGCGGTACGTCGGCCATCGCGTTCGGCGCCGAGTATCGTGAAGAAGACTACGCCGACATCTACGACTCTCTGTCGGAAGCCGGCGTGGTTGCCGGTTCGGCCGGTAACTCGGCTGCTGGTACGCGTGAGATCTACGCTGCCTACGCCGAATGGCTGTTCCCGATCGTCAGCAGCTTCGATGTCACCGTCGCCGCCCGCTACGATAACTACAGCGACTACGGCAGCGACGTGTCGCCGAAGGTCTCGCTGCGCTGGCAGCCGCTGGACAACCTGACCTTCCGCGCGTCGGCAGGCGAAGGCTTCCGCGCTCCGCCGCTGCCGTACCTGTACGGTGCGCGTTCGTTCTCGGCTGAAGAAGTGCAGGATTTCCGTACCTGCACCAACGTCGGCTACACGGCGGCGCAGTGCGGTAACGACGCCAACGGCGACAACATCGCCGACGGTCCGGAAGCGACGGCGGTCCAGTACCAGATCGACAGCTACTCCAGCGGCAACACGGACCTGAGCTCCGAGACGTCGAAGCAGTACAGCATCGGTGCGGCATGGGATGCCACCGACTGGCTGAACATCACCCTGGACTACTACAAGATCGAGATCGAAGACCGTATCCGTCTGATCGCGTACCAGGAACTGGTTGACTTCGACAACCGCGGCATCGCACTGCCGAACGGCACGTCGGTGATCCGTCGTCCGAACGGTGCCGTCCGCGAGATCAACACCGCGTACGCCAACGAAGGTGACCTGGAAACCAGCGGTCTGGACTTCAACCTGCGCACCCGCTTCGACCTCGGCGGCATGGGCAAGCTGGAGAACTGGCTGCAGGTGGCCCACGTGCTCGACTACACCGTCACCGACGGCATCGTCGAGAAGGATCGTCTGGGCTGGGTGACGGCCCCGGATCTGCGCGGCAGCCTGCGCAACACCTGGAGCTACGGTGACTTCACCGTGAACTGGAACATCAACTACATCGGTGACCAGGAAAACCCGACGACCACCCCGGCGGACTATGGTTACATCGCCGCAGGTGCCGGTTCGCGCGTGGGCAGCTACGCCACGAACGATATTGCGTTCACCTACAACGCGCCGTGGAATGCCAGCGTCACGCTGGGCGCCACCAACGTGGGCGATCGTTATCCGGAGCTGGTGGGTTACGACAACCGTCCGTGGAACTTCTACCTGTACGACGCCTATGGCCGTACCGTGTACTTCCGCTACACGCAGAAGTTCTAAGTCGACGTCAGCGTTACAGGAAGTGGAGCAGGCCCCCAGCGATGGGGGCCTGTTTCTTTTACGGTCTAGAAAAGAGGCAAACGTGAGCCAGCCATCTTCATCCGGCGAACAGGATCGCCAGCGTGCCTGGACGACCTACTGGCACTCGGGGGCCCTCCACTCATGCCCGACGAGCTTCGTGGGCAACTATGCCGGCGCGATCGCGGAGTTCTGGAGCGAGGTAGGGAAATCGCTGCCTGCGCCAGCGCGCGTGCTGGATGTCGGGACCGGCAATGGCTCGATACCCAAATTCCTGATGGATATCGCCGCTGATCGCGGTGTCGTCGAGATAGATGGTGTGGACGCGGCGCAGATTGCGCCCACATGGCATTCGACTGCGGATACGCCACGCGTCCGCTTCCACTCCGGCGTGCGGATGGAGGCCCTTCCGTTCCCGGACGCGGCGTTTGACGTGGTGTGCAGCCAGTTCGCAATAGAGTACGCGTCGGCTCCCGAGGCATGGACGGAAGCGCTACGGGTGCTGAAGCCCGGCGGCTCCCTGTGCTGGGTCATGCACCATCGAGCATCCGTGTTCGCGAGCGTGGCTGCCCAGGAGCGTGATCATCTTGCATGGTTGCTGCAGGCGGATGGATTGTTCGGGGCGGCGGCCGATCTAGCGCCTTGGCTGATGCGGCACCGTGCCGGAGAGGCCTCCGTCGCGATGAGCAGTGAAGCGAACGCGGCACGGAGTCGCTTCAATGGCATCCAGCAGGATCTGGAATCCCGCATCCAAGCGTCCGCATCTGCTGATGTCCTAGGAGAGGTTCGTGCTCAATTGCACGCCATTCTGGCGAGATCAACAGAGCCCGTGGCGGCATTGAGTCAGTATCGCCAGCAACTGCAAGAATCCATGCTGAGGAGTTCGGACCTCGTGGATCGCGCCCTCGATAGCGACAGAGTTCGTAACCTGGCGTCGTGGCTTGAGGATCACAGGCCGGGGGCAACGGTCGCCGTCGAGACGTTGCGGCAGGAAGAGGGAATCCTGGCGTGGGGCCTGAAGTTACGCGGTCCGTGACGATGCAGGCGGGATGAGGGTGTCGATCAGCGGGAACAGCTGGCTCTCATAGTGTCGCCAGCGGCCCATGGATCGCGTATGTATCGGTTGGCGGACCTGCCAGCGGCTGGGCGTCTGGACGCCATCCTCGCGCTTGTAGAACTCCAGGCACGCCGCCTCCCAGTCCAGGCCCACGAACTCCACCAGCGCTCTCGCCTGAGCCTCCGGTTCGTTGACCAGATCCTCATAGCGGACGGTGTGGAGCTCCAGGGGGAGTGTCTGTATCCAGTGCGCCATCAGGCGCTCCTGCGCATTGATGTAGTGACCAATGCCATCAAGGCTGGTGCAGAGTCTCTCATCCACGGCGAAGTTCTCGCTGTAAATCGAGACACCGACATCCAGCGGGTCCCGCCGGCACCAGATGACCTTGGCGTTCGGGAAAAGCGCGGCCACCAGCCACAGGTTGAAGAAGTTCAGCGGCGCCTTGTCGATGAGCACGCGCTTGCCGGGATCGATGCCTCGACGGATGGCGCGTAGATAGGCGGTCCGCGCCGCTTCGAGGGATTCGCGTGTCAACGGGGTGTCCCATATGCCAGGTGCATGCCCTTGCAGTTCGGGCCACAGGCTCCGGGCGAGTAGGGGCATTTCCGCCAACTCGCCAGCGCCATGCGCAAGCGAATGACTGCCGAGGATGCGCTCGGTCAGCGTGGTCCCGCTCCTGGGCATGCCGACGATGAATACAAGTTGTGGCTCATCGCTCGCTGGGCGCAGCACCGGCACGTCACCCGGCCATGTCACGGTGTGGCTCACCAGCGATTCGACGCGTTGCTGGAGCGATGCTGGGTTGGGCTCGCCTGCCACACGGCGGCGGAGCCTGTTGGCTTCATGCCAATGATGCATGGCGTCGGCGTACTCGCCTCGCGCATCGTGCACTTTCCCGAGCGCATAGTTGAGCACCGCGGCTTCGTGATCGGGCAATTGCCCATCATCGAGTAGTCGCGCGGCTTGCGCTTCCAAGTGTCGCTCGGCTTTCGCCTGCTGCAGTTGAAGGATGCCGGCGAGTGCGACGGCCCAGCCTGGTCGCGCGAGCAGGGCTTTCATGTACGCGTCCGTGGCGGCCGACCGGTCGCCGAGGTCTTCGCAGCACTGCGCGATGGCGACGTGTTTGCTGGTCGCCCGCGTTTCACTCGACTCGTCGAGAGCGCGGAAATGTCGCAGCGCTTCCTGGTGCAGGCCGTTCCGGCTCAGCAACTCGCCCAGCTTCAGCTGGATCGCGTCGTCGTGCATGTGCGTGGCGGCGTAACTGCGCCACCATGCCAGGGCCACGTCGGGCAGGCCGCCGTTGAACAACGCCTCGGCGAACGCAGCGTTCACCCGATCGTTCGGTTCGAGCAACCGCAGGGATCGCGCGAGCGCCGACACCGCTTGCGGAAAGCGGTGGGCGTTGAGCAATGCCAGGCCTGCGAGATACCACCCATGCCCGTCGGCCGGGTCCAGTCGCAATCCGATGTCGAACTGCTCGAGCGAATCCTTCCAGCGTTTACTTGTGGCGAGCAGGCTTGCCAGTTGCTTGTGTACCTGGGGATTACCGGGCGCCAACGCGCAAGCTTGTTGCATGAGCTGCACGGCGACCGCGGTGTTGCCATGGGCCTGTGCGTACTGGGCATCGGCCAGCAGCGCTTCCAGCGGTGAACGTTCTTGCACGCACACGTCTCACGGAGTTGTCGGAGGGGGCTCGCCCGTAGGGCGGCCAGAAGCATCTTCAGGGGAACGTACCCCGCCAGCAACCTCAATGCGCTGAAAGTGCCCAAGCCCCTGTGAGGGGTAGTGGCGTTCCGCCGGAGAAACAGCGCCCGTGGGCGTTAGAGGTCTTGCTCGTACCGCACGTAGGGCACGGTGCCCTCGTCGGCGTTCTCATTGGTCAGCGAGAAGGGATTCTTGCCGCGGGTGATGACGTTCTCCGCGCCGACGGTGAGCTGGCCGCTCCACGGCGTCCGCCAGGTCACGCCCAATCCCAGGCCTTCCCATTTGCCGGGCTGGCCGGGCACGTCGACCACGCGGCCGATGATGTTGGCGCTGAAGGGGCCGTATCCGCCGCCGACAGTGAGGCTGCGGGTGTTCCAGCGGTCGGCGAAGGCCGGCACGTCGGAGACCGGTACCAGCGTCGCCTTGGCCACCGCGCCGCCGATCGAGACGAAACCTTCCCGGCCGATGTTCTTCTGGCCGAACACGGTCAGATCGTTCTGTTCGATGCGCCCTGCGGCACGACCGGAGGACAGCCAGGCCGGCAGTGTGTCGCGACCGGTGCCGGCGGAGAGGCCGAGCTTGCCGCCAGGGCGGCTCAGGACCGCCGACGCACCGATCCGCTGGCTGTCGGTGTCGTCGTCATCGTCGCCAAGCGTGGCGAGCATGCAATGGCTGGCAAGATTGCCGATGTTGCCCACGACGCCCGCCTTGCGGTTGCAGACCAGGCCCAGGGCGTCGCCGCTGTCCAGGCCAAATGCGGTCGTCAGCGTATTGCGGCCCAGGCGCCAGCGGGCACCGGCCTCGGCCTGGCCCGTAGGCTCGAGCAGCAGCACCGCTTCGACCTTGCCATCGTTGTTCCAGATGGGCAGGGCGGTCGCTTGGGGATCGGCGGCCGGCTTGCGCGGCGCCTTCTGCGCATGCGCATCCACCGCCACGCCGGAGGCGAGCAGCAGGGCAAACGACAGTGTGAGGCTACGCAGTTTCATGGCTCGCTTCAGACTCCTGGGACGACCTGGAGTTCCCCTCCCGAAGGGGAACTGATGCTATGCCGTTTATGTTTCTTTAACAAGTCCCCGGGGCGGCCGCCTGACGGCCGGGTTACTGCATCCGGCCCGGCGCTTCCATATCGACCGCCGGCAGGCTGAAAAGTTCAGCGATCTGGACAGGCGTGAACCGATAATCCTGCCCACAGAACTCGCAACGCACTTCAGCCACCCCGTCGGCCAAAGCGGCCGTCGCCTCGTCCTGCCCCAACGATTGGAGCATGCTCGCAACCCGCTCGCGGGAACAAGAGCAACCGAAGTGAACTGGGCGCTCGGTCAGGATTTGCAGCGATTCCTCATGGAACAGCCGGTGGAGCAGGTCCCGGGTGGGTACGGCCAGCAGTTCGGGCTCTCCCAGGGTGTCGAACAGGGCCCCGGCACGGGTCCAGCCATCCGCGTCGCCCTCGTCGCCGGGCAGCTTCTGCAGCATGAGGCCGCAGGCGTGGTGGCCATCGACCGCCAGCAGCAGGCGGGTGGGCAGCTGTTCGGATTGCCTGAAATAGTCCTCGAAGGCCTCCGCCAGCCGGCTGGACTGCAGGGCGACCAGGCTCTGGTAGCGCTGCGGCTCCCGGGGGTCGAGGCCGGGGTTCTCGATAGTGATGGCCAGCAGGGCGTCCTCGCCGAGGTCGCGTAGGTCCCGGGGAGCGTCCTGCCCTTCCTGCACCTGCGCGATGCCGCGCACGGTGCCCGCCGCCGTGCACTCCGCAAACAGCGTGCGCAGGGTGCCCTGGCTGCGAAGCTGGATGGACAGGCGGCCATCGACCTTGGTGTGCCCGGTGAACAGCACGGCGGCCGCGGCAGCCTCGCCGAGGAGTTCGCGCGCGGACGCCGGATAGTCGCCATGGCCGGACACGGTCTGCCACGTCTCCGCCAAACGCACGGCCACGCCGCGGACGCCGGCGGCGGGAAGCAGGAAGCGGGTCAGGGTATCGAGATCGCTGCTCACAGTTCTCCGAGGTCGGCACCGTCGCCGTAGTAGGCCATGATGCCCTCTACCGTATGGGCGACCAGCCGCCTTTCCAAGTCGGTGAGCATCGGATGCCAGACGTCGAAGATCAGCACCACGCGGAGCTGGTCGCTGAAGTTCCAGGCTTCGTGCTGGATGGTGTCGTCGAACATCACCAGTTCGCCGGGCTTCCACACGTGCGTTTCACCGCCCACGCGGAGCGCGCAGTCTGGCGGGATGATCAAGGGCAGGTGGACGGTCAGGCGCGTATTGGTCGCGCCGGTGTGCGGGGGAATGTGCGTGCCGGGCTTGAGCGCCGAGAAGAACGCCACCGGTGCGCGATTGGGCACGGTGTTGAGGGGGGCGTGCGCAAGCAGCGCCGCCTCGGTGCGCGGGCACATGTCGGCCTGCGCATCGATGCGCTTGCCGTTGCGCCAGAGGAAATAGGCGCCCCAGTCGAGCGTGCGGTCGAGCGCCGCGAACTGCCCCATCGGCGCGCCCGCGGGCGTCTGCACGTAGGGTTCGAAGGAGCGTTGCTGATCGAGCAGGCCCTGGAGCTCGGCGAGGATTTCGGGAAACGCCGCTTCCACCTTCGGGACCCAGTCGTAATCCTCGCGGTGGAAGAACGGGATCGCCGGCAGGCGCGGGAACGGAATCGTCAGCGGTCGTGCGGTGACGAACGTCCTGCGGCCCGTCAGGATATCCAGGCAATGGTCGAAGCGTTCCCGTTCACGGGTAGAGCCCGTGTGCGCCAGGTCCTGCATATGCCCGGTCAGGAACTCGCGGAGCTGCGCATGGTTGGCGCTGATGGCGGCGTTGGCTTCATTGACCAGCGCCTGCATGTGTGGCGCCTGTACAAAGGCCGGAGGCATGAAGGCCATGGCGGCTTCCCAGGCGGAGGCCGCTTCGCGTTCGCGGCCAAGCGCCTGGAGCAGTTTGGCTTTCTCCACGTGCGCGCCCCACGCGGTGGGTTCGGCATCGATGGCCTGCTTGATGGCCGCCAGGGCCTGTGCCCGATCGCCTCGGGCCGAATGGACGCGCGACAGATTGGCGTACGCCATGGAAGGCTGCGGCGAGACCGTGGCCGCACGCTCGAGCAGGCGTTGTGCGTCGGCCAGGTCGCCGCGTCCCAGATGGTAGGCCCCGAGACCATTCAGGGCGGGGGCGGCATCAGGGAACTGGTCCAGTGCCCTGCGCCAGCAATCGGCTGCCCGCTCGGGCTGGTTCTGCTGGGACCACCAGTTCGCCTGCTCCAGCAACTGCTTCAGGGCGTCGGGCAGGGCCGAGAGCGGGGGAGATGGCATGGTGGCGAGACAAGAAGGGCGGCAAGTCCCAGAATAACGAGAACTGAACACTCGGTGTCGGTAACTTGAATTACAGCAGCCCCGATGCTTCGCGCCCACGCAGGACCCGTCGCTGGTTCCGCTGGCTGCTGGCGTTTCCTTTCCTGTTCGCCGCGGCCAGCATCCTGCAGGTCGCAGTGCTCCGATTCATCGATCCGCCTTTCACCGCCTTCATGGCTGCCCGCCAGATGGAGGCCTGGGGACAGGGTGAGTGGGGCTTCCGTCTGGCGCACGACTGGCGCGACCTCGACCAGATGGCCGCGAGCCTGCCGGTCTCGCTGGTGGCGGCCGAGGACCAGAACTTCGCCGCGCACCACGGCTTCGATCTGGCGGCCATCGAAAAGGCCCAGGCCCACAACAAGCGGATGACGGCGCGCGCCGAGAAGCGGGGCCGGCCGGTGACGCGCCTGCGCGGCGCCAGCACCATCAGCCAGCAGGTCGCGAAGAACCTGTTCCTCTGGCAGGGCCAGAGCCGCGCGTCGCGCTGGGTACGCAAAGGCCTGGAGGTCTGGTACACCCTGCTGATCGAGACGCTGTGGTCGAAATCCCGCATTCTCGAGGTCTATGCCAACGTGGCGGAGTTCGGCGACGGCGTCTATGGCGGGCAGGCGGCCGCGGTTCGCTTCTTCAACAAGGATGCAGCGCGCCTGGCACCCGCCGAGAGCGCGCGCCTGGCTGCGGTGCTGCCAGCGCCCCGGCGTTACAACGCCGCCCATCCGGGACCCTATGTGCAGCGCCGCGCGCGCTGGATCCAGCGGCAGGTGGGGCAGTTGGGTGGCAAGGCATATCTGGAGGCCCTGTAAGACGATGCAAGCGCCCTTGCTGACGGTGGTGGTCGCCGCCTACAACGAAGCCCAAGCGATCCCGCTGCTGCAGCCGCGCATCGCGGCGGCACTGGACGGACTGGCGGAGATCGACGGCCGCGTGCTGTACGTCGACGACGGCAGCCACGACGGCACCTGGGCGGTGCTCCAGGCGCTGGTCGCCGCTGATCCGCGCGTGTCCGCGCTGCGCCTGTCGCGCAATTTCGGCAAGGAGGCCGCGCTGACCGCCGGACTTGACCGGGTGCAGGCGGGCGCCGCGCTGATCCTCGATGCCGATGGGCAGGATCCGCCGGAACTGATCGGCGAGTTCGTGCGCCAATGGCAGGCCGGTTACGACAACGTGCATGGCACGCGGGTGGAGCGCGACGGCGAAAGCTGGATCAAGCGCAGCACCGCGCACGCGTTCTACCGGGTGATCGGCCGTCTCTCGAAGACGCCGATTCCGGCCGATACCGGCGACTTCCGCCTGCTGTCGCCGCGCGCGCTGGCGGCGCTGCGCGAGCTGCGCGAGCGTCACCGGTTCATGAAAGGCCTGTTCGGCTGGGTTGGCTTCAACCAGATCGCCGTGCCCTACCACCGCGAGGCACGGGTGGCGGGGCACAGCAGCTTCGGGTTCTGGAAGCTGTGGAACTTCGCCCTCGAAGGCATCACCAGCTTCTCCACCGCACCGCTGCGCGTGGCGACCTACGTGGGCGTGATGAGTGCCGTGCTCGCGTTCGGGTTCGGGATCTGGGTGATGCTGAAAGCGCTGCTGTGGGGCGACCCGGTCGCAGGCTGGCCGACGATGATGACGGTGATCCTGTTCCTGGGTGGCATGCAGCTGGTCGCGCTGGGGCTGATCGGTGAGTACCTCGGACGCTTGTATGAAGAGTCCAAGCAGCGGCCGCTCTATCTGGTCGATACGTGGCAACCGGGGGCGGCAGGAGTATCCTTGCCCGCATCAGATCGACCCGCTCCCCACCCCGGAGATCGCCATGCGCACGGTTCGTCATTTGTTGGGGTCCAAGACCCCTGAAGTCTTCGCGGTATCCCCCGACGCCTCGGTCCTGGACGCCATCAAACTGATGGCGGAGAAAGGCGTGGGTGCGGTCCTCGCCATGCAGGGGCCGCGTCTGTGCGGCATCGTCTCGGAGCGGGACTACGCGCGCAAGGTCGTGCTGCAGGGGCGGTCGTCGTCCAATACGCCGGTGCGCGACATCATGACGGCGAAGGTGGTCACCGTGCGCCCCGACGACACCATCGACCACTGCATGCAGGTGGTCACCACGCACCGTATCCGCCATCTGCCGGTATGCGAGGACGATGCCGTGGTCGGCGTGATCTCGATCGGCGATCTGGTCAAGGCGGTGATCGAGGACCAGCAGGTGGAACTCGACCAACTGCAGCGCTACATCGCGGGCTGAGTGGCCGGGCTACTTCGCGTACTGCCCGCCACAGCCGCTGTCTTCGCCAGGGCCCACCTCGATCGTCGCCAGCAACGCAGCGGGCGGGGTGATGCTCGCCAGCACAAGGGCCGTCGCGCCGCGCAGGCCGAGGCGCTTGAAGTCGGGGCGGAACAAGGGGTCCTTGAACGTGCCGCCGATGACCAGCGGCGAGCGGAGCGCCAGGATGCTGCGGTCCTTCGGTCGCGGCTTCAGCTCGAGGTCGAGGGCTTCTTCCTTCAGGCTGATCTGGCCCTTGCCGACGATGATGGTGTCGGTGGTGTCGAAGGCCAGCGTGCGGGTCTGCATCACGCCGTCCTTCACCGCGAAATCACCGAATGCGCAACGGACCCCCACAGTGCGGTCCTTGGTCAGCAGGAATTTCAGCGCTTCCGCGATATCCAGGCCGGCGAGTTCCATCAGCAGGTTGCTGACCTGCCCCCGGCCCATGCCCATCGCGATGTCGCCATTCGCGCTTCCGAGGATCCCGGCAATCGAGTTGCCCGTGCCGGTAAGCGATATGTCGCCGCCGATGCGACCGATCGCGCTTTGCGTCAGCTGCGCGGTGGGGAACAGCTTGCCCAGGTCCAGGCCGCGTACGGCAATGTCCGCGCGCGTGCGGATCACATCGCTGCGCGCATCCATGCGGATCGTCGAGCGGATGTCGCCCTGCGCCACGCCGAAGTTCAGCGGCTCCAGGCGCAGCAGGCCGGCGTCCAGGAGCAGGTGCGCATCCATATCGTCGATGGGCAGCTTGGGCGCATTGATGCGGTGCGCCTTCCAGCGCACATCGGCGTCCATCGCACGCAGCTTGGTGAGGTCGTACGGTGTGTCGGGCAAGACCCGCGCATCCACGGCGAGATCGGCGGCCTCCGCGCGCTGCTCCGCGTTGCTGGCTTCGGCGCCGCCGGTCTGCGGTGGCGCGCCCACGAAGCCCGCCAGATCGTCGAAGTCCAGGCGTTTGGACACCAGGTTGGCTTTCAGCAGCGGGCGTTCCCGGCCGACCGTGACAGCGGCTGAGCCACCGAGGTCGCTGTCGCCGACGATGCCGGTGAAGTCGTCGTAGTGCCACGTGTCGCCGTCGCGGGTGAAACGGCCATCCAGTCGATACGGCGGCGTCGACGGCGTAGCGACGCCAATCAGCGGGAACAGGTCTTCCAGGTTCTGCCCCGCGAGCATCAGGCGCAGATCGAAGTCGCGCAGCCGGAAGGGATCGAGCAGCGTGCCTCGGGCGTGGGCACGCGTGGGTCCCGCGGTTGCGCGAAGGTCGATACGGTACGGCTTCTCCGTCTCGCGCAGGGCGAGCGGCGACTCGACGCGACCCGCAACGGTGAAGGCATTGCCGGCCCAGCGGCCTTTGCCCTTCACGTCTACCGGCGGCGATGCGGCGTCTTCGCCGGCGACGCTGTCCAGCAGGATGTCCAGGTCGGTGCGTCGCTGTGGGTCCACGAACACCAGCCGGCCCTCCTCGATCCACAGGCCGCCATAGCGGATCCGGCTCTCGCCTTCGTTGTCGCCGAAGACCCAGTTGCCGCTGCCGTCGGGGCCGAATTCGAGGCGCACGCGCGGACGCGTCAGGCGTATCGACGTCAGCCGCGTTTCACGGCTGAAGATCAGCGGCCACACTTCAACGCTCAATTCAGCACGATCCGCCACGGCCATCGCAGGTGTCTTCGACCATGCGGCGTTGCCGAAACTCAACGCGTCGGCACGGATCGTCGTCACCCGGCCAAGATCGACGTCCAGGTTGCCGCCGATGTCGAAGCTGCGCCCTGTCTTCCACGTCACCACGCGCTCGATGGGGCCGCGCAGCCAGTTCCATTCGAACAGCAGCGCACCAACGACGATGAGCGCTGCGAGCACGCCGAGCACGATGGCGCGCGACCGCGACAGCGGGCGCAAGGCGAAACGGCGGCGGGGGCGGGGCACGTCGTTCATGCCCCCATGGTTCGGGTTGGCGTGTTTACGTACCGCGAAACCGGCCGTCGGTGGTTCATGTGCGGGACATGAACCTCGCGACGGCTTCACACCGTCAAAGCACCTGCTTCGTCACGGCGACGAAATGGCAGACGCTGCCGCCGATCACGAACAGGTGCCAGATCGCGTGCGAGTAGCGAATCGATTCGCGGTGGTAGAAGAAGGTGCCCAGCGTGTAGAACAGGCCGCCGGCGAACAGCCAGCCCAACGTCCATGCGTCGATCGATTGCAGCATCGGCTTGATCGCCACGACCACGAGCCAGCCCATCGCGATATAGATAGCGGTGGACAGCAATTTGAAGCGGCCGGTGTAGAACAGTTTGAAGATCACGCCGGCGATGGCCAGTGTCCAGATCGCCGCGAACAGGCCCCAGCCCCACGGTCCACGCAGGCCGATCAGGGTGAACGGCGTGTAGGTGCCGGCGATCAGCAGATAGATGGCGCAGTGGTCGAAGACCTTCAGCCGCCCCTTCGCCACCGGATGCTGGATCGCGTGGTACAGCGTGGACGCCGTATAGAGCAACAGCAGCGTGATGCCGAAGACGATCGACGCGCCCAACTGCCAGCCATCGCCGTAGATCGCCGCCAGGGTGATCAGGACCGCGCCGCCGGCGAGCGCGGCGACGGCACCGAGGCCGTGGGTCAGGGCGCTGGCGATCTCGTCGCGCAGGTCGACGAGATGGTCGGCCCGCTTGCGCGCACGCAGGGAATGGAAGGAAGAGGATCGACTCATGCGGTCACGTTACCGCAATGCAGCACGAGCTGCATGACCGTGCGACCGATGGTCAGCGGCGGGAGGGCGTCCGGCATCGCCGGCGCCCTCCACCGCGCGGGACGGAGGATCAGACCGCCACGGCCCCGGTCAGCGCCGCCATGTCAGGGCGGAACAGGAAGAAAGCCACCAGGCCGGCGATATACAGGATCAGCGGGATCTTGTTCTCGGCGAAGTTCTTGATGCCGTAGTAGATCGTGTAGATGCCGCAGATGAAGCACAGGATCGCCGGTATGGCGCCGTCTTTCTTGGCGGCATTGACGGTGATCCAGATGGCCCCGATCAGCAGCAAGGCGTAGGCAAGCAGATACATCCCCACTTCTCCCCGAATTGGCCGCCGGATGGCGGCCCGCCAAGCCTAGCGGATCGGGGTGACGGGAGGAATCGGGCGAGGGGCCGTCGTTGCAAGCGTAACCAACGAAACGCGGCCGGCCCGCCTGCTCAGCCGACCTCGACCGCGTGTGCGTGCTCGCGGGTGGCCAGGAACTGCACGTCCGGCGCGCGCTCCTGGGCCAATTGCAGGTTGACCCGCGTCGGCGCCAGGTAGACCAGCTGGCCGGCCGCATCCACGGCCAGGTTCATCGCGTTCTTGTCGCGGAACTCTTCCAGCTTCTTCGCGTTGTCGCAGCGGATCCAGCGCGCCGTGGCCACGCTGACGTTCTCGAACGAGGCGTCCACGCCGTATTCGTCCTTCAGCCGGTAGGCCACCACGTCGAACTGCAGTACGCCGACCGCGCCGAGGATCAGGTCGTTGCTCATCAGCGGGCGGAAGAACTGGGTGGCGCCTTCCTCGCTCAACTGCGCCAGCCCCTTCTGCAGCTGTTTGAGCTTGAGCGGATCGCGCAGGCGCGCGCGGCGGAACAGTTCCGGCGCGAAGTTCGGGATGCCGGTGAACGACAGCGACTCGCCCTCGGTGAAGGTGTCGCCGATGGAAATGGTGCCGTGGTTGTGGATGCCGATCACGTCGCCGGGATAGGCCTCGGCCGCGATCTCGCGGTCGCTGGCCATGAACGTCAGTGCGTTGGCGAGCTTCATCTCCTTCCCGCTGCGCACGTGGAAGGTCTTCATGCCGGCCTCGAAGCGGCCCGAGCACACGCGCATGAACGCCACGCGGTCGCGGTGCTGCGGATCCATGTTGGCCTGGATCTTGAAGACGAAGCCGGTCAGCTTGTTCTCGTCCGGCTGCACTTCGCGGCCGGTGGTCTCGCGCGGCATCGGCGACGGCGCGTGCTCGACGAAGAAGTCCAGCAGCGGCTGCACGCCGAAGTTGTTGACGCCAGAGCCGAAGAACACCGGCGTCTGCTTGCCGTCGAGATAGGCCTGCTTGTCGAAGGGGTGGCTGGCGCCCTGCACCAGTTCCAGTTCATCCCGCAGTGCAGCCAGCATCTCGCTGCCGATGCGCGCTTCCAGCTGCGGGTCGTCCAGCGAGGCGAAGATCGTCGAGTCCTGGCGGGTGAAGTTGCGGCCGGCTTCGTACAGGTGCACTTCGCCGGTGAGCAGGTGGACCACGCCTTTCAGACGCTGGCCCATGCCGATCGGCCACGTCACGGGCGCGCACTGGATGCCGAGCACGCTCTCCACTTCATCCAGCAGGTCGATCGGCTCCTTGCCCTCGCGGTCCAGCTTGTTGATGAAGGTCATGATGGGCGTGTCGCGCAGGCGGCAGACCTCCATCAGCTTGATGGTCCGCTCTTCCACGCCCTTGGCGACGTCGATGACCATCAGCGCGCTGTCGACCGCGGTCAGCACGCGGTAGGTGTCCTCGCCGAAGTCGGCGTGGCCCGGCGTGTCGAGCAGGTTGACGATCTTGCCCTCGTACGGGAACTGCATCACCGATGACGTCACCGAGATGCCGCGCTCCTTCTCCAGCGCCATCCAGTCCGAGGTCGCGTGGCGCGCGGCCTTGCGGCCCTTCACCGAGCCGGCCATCTGGATCGCGCCACCGAACAGCAGCAGCTTCTCCGTCAGCGTGGTCTTGCCGGCGTCGGGATGGGAAATGATGGCGAAGGTACGGCGACGGGTGGCTTCGTTGGCCACGGCGCTTTTCGGATCGGACATGGGGCGGGCGCCCGGGCGGGCGCTGGAAAGGCGGGAAGGGCGCGATTATACCGGCTGCCGCCGGGGACGCCGGTCAGCGCGCCGACGGGAACTGCAGCTGGCCCAGCGGCCCGAACATCCGGAACGGCACCGACTCCAGGCGCATGCCGCGGTTGGCCTGCACCACGAAATGGAGGTGGGGCGCGGTGGAAAAGCCCGTATTGCCCGACAGACCGATGTACTGGCCCTTGCGCACGTACTGCCCCACGCGCACCTGCACGCCTTCGGCCTTGAGGTGGGCGTACAGCGCCATGCTGCCGTCGGCGTGGAGGATGCGGATGAAGTTCGCCCGGCCGCCGTACTTCTCCCGGTTCAGGCCGGCCTTGTCGAAGTCCGATTCGACCTGCATCACCAGCCCCTCGCGCGCGGCGACGATCCGGGTGCCTTCCGGCACCGCGAAGTCCACCGCATGCAGGTTCTGCGCATCGCTGTGGCTGAAGCGGCCGCCCGGGCCCTGGTCCACGCGCACGCGGCCGTAGTCGAAGGGCAGGCGGTAGTCGTAGTCCTGCGGCCGGCTGGCGGGATCACCGGGCATGCCATCCAGGGTCAGCTCGAAGTCCCCGCCACGCAGCGGGTCGGTCACGCTGATGTTGGCCACCAGCACGCTGCTGCGCGCCGGCACGACGGCCCGGGCGGGCAGGGCGGGTGCACTGCGCACGTCGCGCTGGCGGCGGAAGCCCAACTGCACCTCCACCGGCCCGTGCATCAGGTTGTCGGCCCAGGCTTCGTAGCGCACGCCCTGTTTCTCGAGGCGCAGCCGCACCAGCGCGCTGGGCGGGTTCCTGAAGCGCACCACGTCCAGGGCGCTGCCGGCCAATTGATCGGGCGGTGGCGGCTGGTCGCCGTACTGGGTGTAGCCCTGCTTGTCCTTCCAGCGGTAGAGGCGGGCGGCGGCCAGGTCACCCACCGTGCCGAGCAGCACGGCCAGACCGCAGAGCGCTGCCAGGGCCCGCCGTCCGTTCACCGCAGGCAGTCTTCGCGCAGCCCCAGCGCGCGGCCGATGTCGCGCAGGTCGAACGCGGCCAGCGATACGTCGTTGTGCAGCGCGAACAGCGCGCCCGCCGGGAAACGCCTGGTGGGCATGGCGTAGACGGTCTCGCCATCGGTGTTGGCGGTCACGCGACCGGAAAAGACGCCGGCCGGGGCCAGTGTCGCCCGGTCGAACACGCGGAAGCGGGTCGGCGTGAGCTGGTCCACCGCGACCCAGTAGCCGGCATCGGCGCTGCAGGCCCACAGTGCAATGCCTTCGGCATCGGCGTCGAAGGTGGGCAGGCTGTGGCCGCGGTACTGGCCCGCCAGCGAATAGTCGCGCAGCGTGGATCCCACGCGGCGGTCTTCCTCGGCGATCAGCAGGCGCTCGTGGGCGGGATCGCCCGCGATGGACTCCACCATCCGCAGGGCGCCGGCGGCATCCGTATCGCCGAACTGGCCGAGCAGCGAGGCGTCCAGCTTGCCGCCTTCCTCCACGCGCACCCGGAAGCGTTTGACCCGGCCGACCAGGTCCTGCATCGGCGGCAGCGTCATCGTGCGGAAATCGGCCATGAAGCTGTCCGTGACCAGCAGCTCCAGTTCGCCCGGCGCGGTTTCGTGCACCCAGAGGCCGTACGGCGCACGCAGCACATCCGCGCCGAACGCGCCGAGCGGCGCGAACTCGGGCAGACGGAAGGCCTGGACGCGATGGTTGTCGCGCTCGGCGACGAACAGCAGGTCGCCGAAGACCGCGATCCCGTTGGGCCGGTTGAACTGGCCCACGGCCTCGCCGGGACCCCCGACGGTGCGCAGGCGCTGTCCCGTGTCGGCGTCGTACAGCGCCAGATGGTGGGTGGCCTTCGCGGTGGCGATCAGCCAGACGCCGCCGTCTTCGGTGGGCCAGGCGACCAGCGAGTCCAGTTCGTCCCCGGGTACGGGCTCGGAGACCCAGGCTTCCGGGACGATGGCGTCCGCCGCGGTCTTGGGGGCGGGCGCCGGGGGCGTAGAGGTGTGCAGGGGGGCGGTGGAGCAGGCGGCCAGCAGCGCCGCGCAGAGACCGCCAATCAGGCATTTCCGGATCATGGCGCGAATTATGCGTGATCCCGCCGGGGCGGGGCAGCGTGACCGGGTTCAAAGTCCATCGCTTCATCCGAATAAAGCGATTGACATCTGCGCACGACGTCGGCACAGTAGGCTCACCATCGAGACCGGCAGAGGGACAGGCCCGAAGAAGCCGGGGCAGCCAGCGACGCGCAAGCGCCGTGGTGGTGCCAAATCCTGCGGGGACCTCAGCGTCTGCCGGAAGATGGTTCGTACCGTGCCTTCGCACGGCGAACGCGAGCTCCGCGAAGCTCGGTGGTGCAGTCCCGTCCCGCAAGGGATGCCCACCGGAAGCCGCCATGAGTTACGCCAGTCCCGCGCTCAACCGCCTTGTCGAATCGTCGTCCATCGACGGGCTCGCGATTCCCTCGTTCCAGGATGACGCGCCGCGTGCGGTGCGCGGCGAGGTCGTGGTCGAACTGTCGATGCGCCATGCCGGCACCCGCGCGGTGACGCTGCGCTACGAGCTGCAGGGCGTGGCCGGTGCGCCTGTCGTGTTCGTGGCCGGCGGCATTTCCGCGCATCGCCACCTGGCCGCCAGCGACGTGTTTCCCGAAGGCGGCTGGCTGAGCGAGCTGGTCGGCACCGGCCGTGCGCTGGATCCGTCGCAGCGCCAACTGCTCGCGTTCGATTTCGTCGGCGCCGACGGCCGCCTGGACGCACCGATCGACACCGCAGACCAGGCCGATGCCATCGCCAAGCTGCTGTCCGCACTGGGCATCGCGCGCCTGCAGGCGTTCGTCGGCTATTCCTACGGCGCGCTGGTGGGCCTGCAGCTCGCGGTGCGTCATCCCGCGCGTGTCGAAAAGCTCATCGCCGTCAGTGGCGCGCACCGCGCCCATCCGTATGCCGCGGCCTGGCGCGCGCTGCAGCGGCGCGCGGTGACGCTGGGGCAACTGCAATGCGCCGATGCGCAGGGCCTGTCGCTGGCGCGCCAGTTCGCCATGCTCAGCTACCGCACGCCGGAAGAATTCGGCGAACGCTTCGACAGCGCGCCGGAGATCGTCAACGGTCGCGTGCGCGTGGCGGCCGAGGATTACCTGGACGCCGCAGGCGCGCAGTACGTCGCGCGCACGCCGGTGAACGCGTACGTGCGCCTGTCCGAATCCATCGACCTGCATCGCGTCGATCCGGCCGATGTGCGCGTGCCGACCCTCGTGGTTGCCGTGGAGGGCGACCGCCTGGTGCCGCTGTCCGATTCCGTCGCGCTGGTCGAAGGCCTGGGCACGCTGGGCCAGCTGCGCGTGCTGCGCTCGCCCTACGGCCACGACGCCTTCCTGAAAGAAACCGACCGCATCGATTCCATCCTGACCTCGGCCCTGCGCGCCGCCGGAGATTCCGCATGAGCAGCTACACCCCCACCGACGCCGACGCGCCCTGTCGTCCCGCCACCGCCGCCGTGCGCGCCGGCATCGATCGCGACACCGCCTATGGCGCGGTGACGCCGCCGATCGTGCTCTCGTCCAACTTCAGCTTCGCCGGCTTCGCCCAGAAGCGCGAATACGACTACACCCGCAGCGGCAACCCCACCCGCGATCTGCTGGCCGAAGCGCTGGCCGAACTCGAAGGCGGCGCAGGCGCCGTCATCACCGCCACGGGCATGGGCGCCATCACCCTGGTGCTGAATGCGCTGCTGGAGCCCGGCGACCGCCTGGTGGTGCCGCACGACGCGTACGGCGGCAGCTGGCGCCTGTTCAACGCATTGGCGAAGAAGGGCCACTTCGAGCTGATCACCGCCGACCTGACCGACCCGCGCTCGCTGGCTGATGCGTTGGCGCAGTCGCCGAAGCTGGTGCTGATCGAAACCCCGTCCAACCCGCTGCTGCGGATCACCGACCTGCGCTTCGTCATCGAAGCCGCGCACAAGGCCGGCGCGCGCACGGTGGTGGACAACACCTTCCTGTCGCCGGCGTTGCAGACGCCGATCGCCTTCGGCGCCGACGTCGTGCTGCATTCCACCACCAAGTACATCAACGGCCACAGCGACGTGGTCGGTGGCGCGGTGATCGCACGCGATGCCGACACCCACCAGCAACTGGTGTGGTGGGCGAACGCGCTTGGCCTGACGGGTTCGCCGTTCGACAGTTTCCTGACGCTGCGCGGACTGCGCACGCTGGATGCGCGCCTGCGCGCGCACCAGGAAAACGCGGATGCCATCGCCGCGCTGCTGGATGCACACCCGACGGTGTCGAAGGTCTACTTCCCCGGTCTGGCCACGCATCCCGGCCATGCGGTGGCGGCACGCCAGCAGAAGGGCTTTGGCGCCATGCTGAGTGTCGAGCTGGAGGGCGGCGAAGACGCCGTGCGCGCGTTCGTCGAGGGCCTGCGCTACTTCACCCTGGCCGAGTCGCTGGGCGGCGTGGAGAGCCTGGTCGCACACCCGGCCACCATGACGCATGCGGCGATGACGCCGGAAGCGCGCGCCAAGGCCGGCATTTCCGACGGCCTGCTGCGGCTGTCGGTCGGCATCGAGGCGACCGACGACCTGCTGGCCGACATCGCCGCCGCACTCGCGCGCGCCGAGGCGGTGGTGGCCGACTCCAAACGCAGGCTCGCCGACGCATGAGCACGGTCGTCCCGCTTCGCGCCGCGGCGCGCCGTGCGCCACGGCTCGCGCTGCTCGGCACCGGCGTGGTGGGCGGCGCATTGGTCGCACGCTACCAGCGCCTGCAGGCCGATGGGCGCCCGCTGCCGCCGCTGGCGTGGCTGGCGAACTCGCGCGCGCTGCACGATTGCGCGGGCGCGCCGCAGCGCGCGCTGGACGAGGCCAATCGCGCCGCTCCCCGTCATGACGATCTCCCGCCATGGGCGGAGGCCGAGGCCCTGCATGCTGGCGACATCATCATCGATGCGACCGCGAGCGACGCGGTCGCGGGCTGGCATGCGGAGTGGCTGTCGCGCGGCGTGCACGTGGTGACGGCCAACAAACTGGGTGCCGGCAGTGTGCTGTTGCGCGCGCAGGCCATCGAACAGGCAGGCGCCGCCTCCGGCGCGCGCTATGGCGAAGCGGCCACGGTCGGTGCCGGCCTGCCGCTGCTGCGCAGCTTGCGTGCGCTCGTGGACGGCGGCGACCGCATCCATCGCGTGGAGGGCGTGCTCTCCGGCTCGCTGGCGTGGCTGTTCAACCAGTACGACGGCATGCGCCCGTTCTCGGGTTTCGTGCGCCAGGCGCGCCAGGCCGGCTACACCGAACCTGATCCGCGCATCGACCTGTCGGGCGAAGACGTGCGCCGCAAGCTGCTGATCCTCGCGCGCGCCGCCGGTTTGCCACTGGAGCAGGCCGACGTGCGCGTGGAATCGCTGGTGCCGCCCGAACTGGCCGCCCTGCCGCTGGAAGGCGTGGACGGCGCCCTTGGCCAGCTGGATGCGCCGCTAGCCGTCCGTTTCAAGGACGCGTACCGCAATGGGGGCCGATTGCGTTTCGTCGGCCGCTTCGACAGCGAGCGCGCCAGCGTCGGCCTGCAGGTGCTGCCCGCCGACCATCCTTTGTGCGGCGGCAGCGGCACCGACAACCGCGTGGCGATCTACAGCGATCGCTACGACGAGCAGCCGCTGGTCGTGCAAGGGCCAGGCGCCGGTGCTGGCATCACGGCCGCCGCGTTGCTCGATGACGTGCTGGCGATCGCGGGGACGCGCTGATCGCCTGCGCGCTCATTCAAGCGCGGACAGCAGCGCCGCGTTGAAGCGTTCCGGTGCTTCGACCTGTGGCGAGTGGCCCAGGTCGGCGAACTCCACCAGCGTCGCGCCGGGAATCGCCGCCGCCGCGCGCTTGCCCAGCGCGGGATAGTCACCCAACCGCGCCGCGACCTCCGGCGGCGCCAGGTCCTTGCCGATCGCGGTGCGGTCCTTCTGGCCGATCAACAGCGTGGTCGGCGCCGTGATGCGCGGCAGTTCGTAGACCACCGGCTGGTTGAACACCATGTCCGAGGTCAGCGCCTGGCTCCATGCCACGGCCTTGCCGCCATCGCCGGCATACATTCCGCCCAGCATCTGCACCCAGTGCTCGTAGGCCGGTTTCCAGTCGCCACCGTAGTACACCGTGCGCTGGTAGTCGCGGATGCTGTCGAACGTGGTCTTCTGCTCGCGCGCATACCAGGCGTCGACGCTCCGCCATGGCACGCCTTCGGCTTTCCAGTCTTCCAGGCCGATCGGGTTGACCAGCACCAGGCGCTCCGTCGCCTGCGGGTACTGCAGCGCGAAGCGCGCGGCCAGCATGCCGCCCATCGAATGGCCGACGAGCGTGGCGCGCTCGATACCGAGTTTTTCCAGCAGCTCCCGCGTGTTGCCGGCGAGCTGGGCGAAGGCGTACTGGTAGCGCGACGGTTTGCTCGACTTGCAGAAGCCGATCTGGTCCGGCGCGATCACCCGGTAGCCGGCGCCGGTCAGCGCGGTGATGGCGGCGTCCCAGGTGGCCGCGCAGAAATTCTTGCCATGCAGCAGCACGATGGTGCGGCCGTTCGGCGTGGCGGGGGCCACGTCGAGGTACGCCATGGCCAGCGACTGGTCCTGGGACGTAAAGGACAAGGTCTTCACCGGATGCGGATACGCGAAGCCTTCGAGCCGAGGCCCGTAGCGCACGGGAGCCGCAGGGTCGGCGACAGCCGCGGCGGCGAAGGACATCGCCGTGATAGCGAGCAGGGTGGATGCGATCTTCATCGGGGCGTCCGCAACGTGGGGAGGCCAGCCTACCGCGGACGCGTTGCGACGCCGTCAATCACCTTGCGGTGCGGATGCCGGCGGTGCAGCCGGATGATGCGGGCCGCGCAACGCCAGATGGCCACCGCGGACGAGTTCGCCTGGATCGCGCCGCACGTGGTCTGCGTCCGGCAGCGGCGAAGAGGAGGGCGCGGTTTCGTACAGCGCCCAGCCGTTGCGGCCGTGCGCCTTGACCTCGTACAGCGCGCGATCCGCGAGCGATACCAGTTGCTCCCAGCCCAGCAGGTCGGGCGCATCGGGGAACGGCGGATACCCGATCAGTCCCAGTGACGCCGTCACCTGCAGGCGCGTGCCGGCCACGTCCACGGGTTCGGCGGAAATGGCGGTACAGATGCGCCGGCCGAGTGCATGCAGGTCATGCCGCGGCATCGGCCGGAACACCATCAGGAATTCTTCGCCACCCCAGCGGATCACGTAGTCGCCGTCGCGCGACAGCGTGCGCAGCCGGTGCGCGACGGTCTGCAGTACATGATCGCCGGCCTGGTGGCCATGACCGTCGTTGATGGACTTGAAGTGGTCGATGTCGAGCAGCACGAACGCCAGCACCTCCACGCCCGAGGCGAACTTGGGCATGCGCTGGTAGTAGGCGATGTCGGCGGGCAGCTGCCGGGTCAGGTAGCGACGGTTGTGCAGGCCGGTCAGGGGATCGGTGAGGCTGATCGCTTCCAACTGTCGGTTGGCCTGCTGCAGATCCAGCGTGCGCTGCTGCACCAGGCGCTCCAGCGCGAGGTTGCGGTTGTGGTGGCGCCGCAATACCCACCGGTTGGACAGCAGCACCAGCACGCCGAGCGCCATCGCCAGCAGCACGTAGAACCACGGGCTTTCGTAGAAGTAGGGCGCGATGGTGAACGCCTGGGTCGCTGCCGCGCGCCCTGATACGCCGCTGTTGTTGGTGCCCAGCACCTCGAACACGTAACGTCCTGCGGGCAGGTTGGTGTAGGTCGCGCTGCGCTGGTGCGGATCGTCCAGCAGCTTCCACTCGTCGTCGTAGCCCTTCAGCCGGTAGCGGATATCGATGTGGTCCGAGGCCTGGAAGCTGAGCGTGGTGAACTCGAAGCGCAGGTCGCGTGCGGCGTTGGGCAGCGACCATGTCGCCGCGGCGTCGGCCGGACGCCATCGCCCCTGGACCTGCACACGCTCGATGACCGATTCAGGTACATAGGCGTTGTCCAACGCCTGGTCCGTCGCCATCACCACGACGCCGTCGCGGGTCGGCAGCCACATCGCATTGTCGACCATGAAGCCGCGGCTGTTGCCGGCCCCGTTGCAACAGTCGCCCTTCTGGCCGCCGTGGCGGTCGCCGCGCTCGTTGAGCAGCGTGCGCGAGGTGACGCGGAAGGCTGGGTCCTGTGTGGCCGCGAGGAGGTCCGCCACCGGCACCCGGTAGATGCCGCGCAGACCACCGACCCACAGCAGCCCGTTGCCGTCCTCTGCGAAGAAGAACGGCGCGTTCGCAGGAATGCCGCGCGTCTTGTCGAGCCGCGTCCAGCGCTGGCCGTCGAACACCAGCATCACTTCCTCCGACAGCGCGCCGGCGAGCCACTGGCCGCCGGCCAGCTCATGCAGCGCGACGATGTGCGGCGCCTCGATGCCGGTGCCGGCGAGCGGGATCGGCACCAGGCGCTCGTTGACGAATTCGTACAGGCCGCTCTGCGTGCCGACCAGCAAGCGCCCATCGCGTGTTTCCAGCAGCACGCGGACGCGTACGTCGCGCAGGCCGGCGTCCGCCGCGTAGTGGCGGAGGCGATCGCCCCCGTCCCAGCGGTACAGCCCCGTACTGGTCGCGAACCAGAGCCGTCCTTGCCGGTCGCGCACGATGCCATTGACCTGCGCCGCATCCATGGCCGCGAGCACGCGCGGGCGTTGCACGCGACCATCACGATAGACCGCTGCGCCGTCGCGCGTGCCGATCCAGGTCTGCCCGTCCTCCGGCAGCAGGCTGTAGGCGGCGGGATGGGGCAGCGCGGGCCCGGGCACCTGCAGCCGGAAGCGGCCATCGGCCAGCACGCTTACGCCGTCATCGCTGCCCACCCAGATGCGTCCGTCGGGGCCTTGCGCCGTCGACCAGAGCAGCGGCTGCAGCAGTCCTTCGGCACGGCTGTAGCGGCGCGTCCATCCGTTCCAGGCGCGACTGACGCCTTCGTTGTTGCTGCCGAGCCACAGGTTGGATTCGCGGTCTTCGTAGAACGCGCGGATTTCCGCCAACGGACCGTCGCCGCGGATCCGCTCCAGCAACCGGCCCGTGCGCAGGCGGTACAGCGTGTCGCGCGTACTCGCCCAGAGGATGCCGTCGCGGTCTTCGTGCAAGGCCAGCACGCCGCCGCTGGCCGACGCCACCTCGCCGTGGCGGTGCCACTGGCGGCCCATGAGCACGAACAGGCCGGCATCGGTGCCCGCCCACAGACGACCGTCGTGGCGTGCCAGCGAAGTCACCGTGGCCAGCGCCGCATCGGCGGGCAGCGGCAGCGTGCGCGCGCCGCCGCCATCGAACAGATGGACCCGTCCACGCCCGCCGACCCACAGCGTGCCGTCCTCATCGACATGCAGCGCCAGCGCGCCGCTGTCCGGGATCGCGTGCAGCGTCTTCAGGCGGCCGCCGGCGACGACCATCACGCCGCGGCTGGTCGCCACCAGCAGTCGGCCGGCCGCATCGGCGGACAATGCGAGCACGTCCACCACGCCGCCCTCCTCGCCGGGTGCCAGCGGCACGGCGCGGAAGCGGCTGCCCTCGCGTACCGCCAGCCCTTGGGGCGTGCCGATCCACAGGCGGCCTTCGGTGTCGGTGCGCAGCGCCTGGACCCAGGTACTGGGCAGCTCGGGCGTGTTGTCGAGGTCGAAGTTGGTGAAGCGCACGCCATCGAACCGGCTCAATCCGGCCTGCGTGCCGAACCACAGATAGCCGGGCTTGTCCTGGGCGATCGCCAGCACGCTGAGCTGGGGCAGGCCCTGCTCCAGGCTCCAGTGGTTGCGGACGTAGTGATGGAACGACTTGGAAGGGTCCAGCGCGTGCGCGGACGGGCAAAGCGCCGCCATCCCACCCAGCAGGGGCAGGCACCAAGCCGCCAATCGAAACCGCCAGGAAGGCCGGCCGCGGCGGATCTTGTCCGTGTGATCGGACAGGGCGCGTCTCCGGTAAGTCTGTTTACCTATACCGTATCGGCCCTGACGCCCACGTCTAAAGGGGCAGCGGCCCCGCTCCGGGAAGGAGGTCGTCCCGGTGGCGGGTGGCTGTCGTGGTCCGCGCGGCATCCCCGGGCGACGATCAGGGGCCGCTTACACTGGCTACGACGCCCCAACGCCCATGGACATGAAACTGGATGCTCGACGGATCAAGGCCATGCGCGAACAGCGGGCCTGGTCGCAGGAACACCTGGCAGCGGTCGCCGGCCTGAGTACCCGCACCCTGCAGCGGATCGAGGCGGGGGCGGGAGCCTCCCACGACACCTGCCTGGCGCTGGCTGCGGCGCTGGACGTTGCGGTGGGCGATCTGGCGGCAGACGGAAGCGCTGCACCGGCAACGTCCGGCGAGATGATGACGAACGCGCACGCCTCCAAGCTCCCGGCCTGGCTCGTGATGGCGATGCTGCTGGTCCTGCTGGTGGTCTGGTTCGGCTACACCATCGGCAAAGACATGGCCCAGCGCGACAACCGTGCCGAGGCCGCCTGTGCGCAGGACGCCCGCGCCTGCGACGCCGTCAACACTCGATGACGTTGACCGCCAGCCCGCCGCGGCTGGTTTCCTTGTACTTGTCCTGCATGTCGCGGCCCGTGTCGCGCATGGTCTTGATGACCTTGTCCAGGCTCACTTTGTGCTTGCCGTCGCCGCGCATCGCCATGCGGCTGGCGTTGATCGCCTTCACCGCGCCCATCGCGTTGCGCTCGATGCACGGGATCTGCACCAGGCCGCCGATCGGGTCGCAGGTCAGGCCCAGGTTGTGCTCCATGCCGATTTCGGCCGCGTTCTCGATCTGGCTCGGACTGCCGCCCAGCGCCGCGACCAGCCCGCCGGCGGCCATCGAGCAGGCCACGCCCACCTCGCCCTGGCAGCCGACTTCGGCGCCGCTGATGCTGGCGTTTTCCTTGTAGAGAATGCCGATGGCCGCCGCGGTCAGCAGGAAATCGAACACACGCTGCTCGCTGTTGCCCGGGCAGAAACGGTCGTAGTAGTGCAGCACTGCCGGGATGATGCCGGCCGCGCCGTTGGTGGGTGCGGTGACCACGCGACCGCCGGCGGCGTTCTCCTCGTTCACCGCCAGCGCATACAGGTTCACCCAGTCGAGCACGGTCAGCGGATCGCGCATCGCGGCCTCCGGCTTGCTGGACAGTTCGCGGTGCAGCGCGGGTGCGCGGCGCGACACGTGCAGACCGCCGGGCAGCGTGCCTTCCTCGCGGATGCCACGCGCCATGCACGACTGCATCGCGTTCCAGATCGCCCGCAGGCCGTCGCGGATCTCGTCTTCGCTGCGCCAGGCCTTCTCGTTCTCGAACATCAGCGCCGCGATGCTCAGGCCACTGCGCTGGCATTGCGCCAGCAACTCGTCGCCGCTCTTGAACGGGTAGGGCAGCGGTGTTTCATCGGCGACGATGCGGTCGACCGCCGCATCATCCTGGTTGACGACGAAGCCGCCGCCCACGGAGTAGTAATCGCGCGTGGCGATCACCTCATCGTTCGCGTCGTACGCGGTGAAGCGCATGCCGTTGGTGTGGTACGGCAGCTTCTGCCGCTTGTTCATCAGCAGGTCGCGCTTCTCGTCGAAGGCGACCCCGTGCGTGCCGCCCAACAGGATGCGCTTGCCGGTGCGGATGCGCTCCAGCGCCGGCGGGATGATGTCGGGATCGATCTCGTTGGGATAGTGGCCTTCCAGGCCCATCAGCACCGCTTTGTCGGTGCCATGCCCGCGCCCGGTCAGGGCGAGCGAACCGAACACCTCGGCGCGGATGCGCGCCACGTCCTGCAAGCGCCCCGCATCGATCAGCCAGCGCGCGACGAAGCGCGCCGCGGCGCGCATCGGCCCGACGGTATGCGAGGAACTGGGACCGATGCCGATCTTGAACAGGTCGAACGTACTGACTGCCATGCTGCGAGCCGCCGCGGAAAAGGCGGCTATTCTAAGCGGGTACGCGCTCGTCGCCTTTCACCCCGCACCTGCGATGTCCCTGATCCTCTACCAGCGCGACGACTGCCACCTGTGCGACCTGGCCCTGGACGTGCTCGCGAACGCGCGGATTCCCGAGTTCGAAAGCGTTTTCATCGACGAGGACGACGCACTGGAAGCGCGCTACGGCATCCGCGTGCCCGTGCTGCATCGCAGCGACACCGGTGCGGAGCTGGACTGGCCGTTCGGTGCCGATGCCGTGGCGGCGTTCCTGCAACGCTGAAGCTGTCCGTCCGCGAAACGGGCGCGTCGCGGCGGGTCGCGTCATGGAGTGGTCGGGATAGGCTGGCGTCCATTCCGCGTGGAGGCGTTTCAGATGAGCTGGATGCGATGGTGGCTGCTTGCGCTCGTCGTCCTGGCGGTCGTGCCCGTCGCCCGAGGGCGAGGCGCCGGAGAGGGTTCCCCCGCGCTGCGCCGGATGCATGAAGCGTTCGTCGAGGCCTTCATCGACAGCCAGGGCTTCGGCAAGCGGCGGGTGACGCCGATGATGGCGCGCATGCGCCAGTACCAGTTCGAGGGCGTGGGCGAGGATGCGCGCTGCGTGCTCGACGTCGAACTGGTCGGTGTCGCCCGGCATGATCCCCCTGTCGTACATCGCGCGGGATTCATGGGGTTCCAGCATCGCGACGACGATGCCACCCTTCCCGCGCCGCCTACGTCGACCCGCGGCCTGCATCCCTGGGAACGCGAGGCCTTGTCCACGCTGGTCGGTGGCGCCGATATCGTGGTGCATGCCGGAGCCGGGGGCGAGCGCCTGATGGGATCCATCCGCGCCCGCCCGGAGTGCCTGGCGTGCCATCGCGACCGGCGCGAGGGCGAGGTCCTGGGTGCGCTGAGCTATGGGCTCGGGCACATGGCGACGTCGCCCGATGATCCGAGCCGGCGGTTCTGCCGGCAGTAGTGCATCAACGCGGCTTGAGCACGACCTTCGTGCTGATCGCCACGTCGTTCGGAATCGTCGAGGTATCCGCCCACTCGCCACCGCCGACGCCGAAGTCCAGGCGCTTCACCGTCGCCTTGCCGGTCAGCACCGGCTGCGCACCGGGCGTCCAGGTGAACGTCAGCGTCACCGGCTTGCTCGCGCCGCGCAGCGTCAGCGTGCCGTCGGCTGCGTACTGGTTGCCGCCGAGTGCGCGGAACTTGGTCGCGGTGTAGCGCGCCTGGGCGAACTTGCCCACGTTGAAGAAGTCGGCCGACACCAGCGTGTCGTCGCGATCCTTGTTGCCGGTCTGCGAACCTGCGAGCTGGATGGCGACATCCAGTTTGCTGGTGGCCAGCTGCTTCGGATCGAAGCTCATCGTGGTGGTGAAGCTGCCGAACTTGCCGGTGAAGGTTTCGCCCTGGTAGTTGCTGGCGAAGACCAGCGTCGAACCGGGGGCCTGCACATAGTCGGCGGCCATCGCCGGCCCGGCAGCCAGGAGCAGTGCGGCGAGCGCGACGCGCGCGCGATCAGGGGTTTTCATCGGGGGAATCCTGCGGAGTGGGGGAAGAGGGAGCGGGCACCGGTGCCGGTGCCGGTGCGAGCGCCTTGCGGCGTCCCGGCAGCATGCGGGTGAGCGTGGCGTCGCCCTGGAACAGGTGGTGGTACAGCGCCGCGCCGGCATGCGCGACCACCAGTACCACCAGCACCCAGAACAGCAGCTCGTGCGCGCCTTCGGCGGCCTCGTGCACGCCGTCGTTGCGGCCGGTGATGGCGGGCAGGTTGAACAGCTTGAACCACTGCAGCGGATAGCCGGCCGACGAATTCAGTACCCACCCCGAGAGCGGGATCGCGAACAACAGCGCATACAGCAGCACGTGCGTCACCGATGCGATGCGTTGCTGCCACGTGGGCGTTCCGGGTACCGCAGCGGGTGCGCCGGCGTAGAGGCGCCACGCCACGCGCAGCGCGACCAGCGCCAGGATGGTCAGGCCGATCGACTTGTGCAGCGCATAGATGTTGATCTTGCGTGGCCCGTTGGGCAGGTCGCCCATCGTCAGGCCGAGGTAGGCCATCACCAGGATCAGGACGACGATGACCCAATGGAACAGCTGGCTGACGGCGCCCCAGCGTTCGTCGGTGTTCTTCAGGGTCATGGCGTCGGCTCCGGCGGTGGTGGTGAAGGCGGGCTGTCGGCGGCCGGCGCGTCATCGTCGGCCTTGCCGTCGTAGGTGGCTTCGGCCTCGATGCGCAGTTCCACGTCATCGCCGATCACCGATTTCCACGCCGTGATGCCGAAGTCGGCGCGGCTCAGCGTGGTGGTGGCGGAAAAGCCGACCGTGCGACGGAACGGCGGCATCGGATGGCGCTTGGCGGCGTTGAGGGCGACGTCGAGGACGACCTCGCGCGTCACGCCGCGGAGGGTGAGATCGCCATGCACGCGCGCATGCGTCGCGTCGACGGGCTCGACGCGCGTGGACACGAAACGCGCATCGGGATGGCCTTCCGCATCGAGCAGCGACTTCGCCAGCGTGGCCTTGTTCCAGTCGGCATCGCCGAGATCGGCGCGCGTGATCGGCACGCGCACATCCACCTTCGCGCGGGTCCAGTCGTCCGGGTCGAACGCCAGCGTGCCGGTGCTGCCGGACACAGTGCCGATGGCCTTGGAGAAGCCCGCGTGCGAGATCGCGAACATCACCCGCGTGTGCACCGGGTCCAGCCGGTACTCGGCGAGCGTATCGCGTGCGCCGGCCACGGCAGGCAACAGCGCCAGCAGGCAGAGGGTGTTCCGCAACAGGCGGCGGGCGGGCGATCCGGACATGGGGCGGATTCTAGGGGCCGGTCCATGAAGATACCCCGCTTGCGCGTGCAACGGTCCGTTGCGACGATGCCGGAAGGGTCACCAGGGAACGAGGGGCGGGCAGGAATGGCGAAGCGTGCGGGGTGGCTGTTGCTGTTGTGGCTGGTCTGCGCGGCGGTGCAGGCGGCCGTGCCCGAGATCCCGCGCTTCCGCCTGCTGGGCGCCGGCGACGGCCTGCCGTCCACGACCATCCCCGCGCTCGCGCGCGATCGTTCGGGTTACCTGTGGATCGCCACCTGGGACGGCCTGGCGCGCTACGACGGTGTCGGCTTCAAGGTGTGGCGCCACGATCCGGCCGATCCCGCCTCGCTGCCCGGCAACGTGGTGCAGGCGCTGCATATCGATGCGGCGGACAGGATCTGGGTGGCGACGGAGAACGGCGGCCTGAGCGTGATGGGCCGCGACCGCGGCGGCTTCCGCCACTACCGGCAGGCCGGCCATCCGCAGATGGGCAGCGACGACGTCTTCGCGATCGCCAGTCGCGGCGACGACGTCTGGTTCGGCACCTTCGGCGGTGGGCTGCACCGGTTGGCAGCCGATGGCCGCATCACGCGGTTCGCCTCTGATGCCACGGACACGGAAGGACTGCCGTCGGACAACGTGCTGTCGCTCGCCTTCGATGCGAAGGGCGTGCTGTGGGTGGGCACGATGTCCGGACTGGCGAAGTACGAAGGCGGGCGGGTCCGGCGCGTCGCGCTGCCCGGCGGCGACGACCTGATCATCTACTCGGTCACGGCCGACGCCGATGCCCTGTGGGTCGGTGCCTCCGATGGCGTGCATCGCCGCCTGCCCGACGGACGCTGGGTGTCGCCGCCGTGGTCGCCGATGTTCGCGCGACCCAACGCGGTCATCGCGATGGCCAGCGACGGCCAGGGCGAGTACTGGCTGGCGAGCCAGGGCGGCCTGTGGCGCACCGAGGGCGACCGCGCACCCGCGCCGGTGAACTACGACGCGCAGGGCGTCGGGATCGGCCGCGTGCTGCAGACCGTGCTCGCCTTGCCCGAGGGCGGGCTGTGGGTACCGGTGCCGACGCGCGGCCTGGCCTACCTGCGCTCGGACTGGCGGCGTGTCGCCGCGTTCTCGACGGCGCAGGGACTGGGCGGCGGTCTGTATCGTGGCCTCTCGCAGGCGGGGGCCGGCGGTATCTGGATCGCCAGCAGCACCGGCAAGGTGGAGCGCCTGGACACGCGCACCGGCCACGTGGCGCCGCTGGCGCACCATGCGGCGCAACTCGCGGAACTGCGCCTGACGTCGGTCCTGCAGGATCGGCGCGGGCAGCTGTGGATCGGCCACCGCAATGGCCTCATGCGGGTCGATCCGGCGACCGGCGCGCGGGTGGACTGGGCGCACGAAGGCGACGATGCGGTGCCTGATTCCACCTCCATCGACTGGCTGGTGGAAGGCGCGGATGGCAGCGTGTGGCTGGTCACGCAGATGGGCAGCGTGCAGCAGCGCGATGCCGACGGACGCGTGCTGCGCACCATCGTCAAGGATCCCGATGCCGGCACCGGCCTGCCCGACATCGAGGGCATCGCTGTCGCGCCGGACGGGCGCGCGTGGGTCGGTGGCGCGCAGGGCATGCTGCAGTGGGACGCCGGTGCCGGCCGTTTCGCCGCCGTGCCGGAGATGGGCACGGACCGCGTCTACGCGTTCGCGTTCGAACATGCCGACCGCCTGTGGCTGCACCGCATGTCCGGCGTGGAAGCCTGGCGGCGCGACGGCGGAACGTGGCGGCGCGAACGCCGCATCGGCGCCGCGGAAGGCCTGCCTGCCGTGGAGTCGACCGGACTGGCGGTCGATCCGCAACGGCGCGTCTGGCTGGGCACGCGTCGCGGCCTCTTTCGCATCGACGCGAACCTGAGCGGCTCGCGGGCGCTGCTGCGCAACTTCGGCGTGCGCGAGGGCCTGCTCAGCCAGGAGCTCAACGATCGCGGCGTGCTGATGACCGCCGACGGCCTGCTGGTCACGACCGCGGCGGACGGTTCGGTCGCGCTGCTCGACACGCACCTGCCCGATCCGCGCCCGATCACGCCCAACCTCGTGCTCGACAGCCTGCAGGTCAGTCGCGGCGACAGCGTGATCCACCTTCCCGCAGGCGAAGGCATCGAATTGCACCCCGAGGACCACGAACTGCTCGTCGGTACGCGGCTGCTCAGTTACGAGAACCCGCTCGGCAACCGCTATCGCTCGCTGCTGGAAGGTTTCGACAATGGCTGGGTGGACCAGGGCGCCAGCGGCGAACGCGTGTTCTCCGCACTCACCCCCGGGCGCTACCGGTTGCGTATCCAGGCGTTCGACGCCGCCGGCAACGCTGCGCGCGAGCGGGTGCTCGGCGTGCACGTGCTGCCGCCGTGGTGGCGCAGCGCGTGGGGCATGGCCCTGTTCGCCGCGCTGGGCGTGCTGCTGTTGCTCGCGCTCGGTGCGGGCTACCGGCGTCGCGTGCGCCGGCGCAGCGCCTGGCAGCTGGCCGAGCACAAGCGCGAGGTCGCCGAACAGGCCTCGCTGGCGAAGACGCGCTTCCTCGCCACGCTGGGTCATGAGATCCGCACGCCGATGACCGGCGTGCTGGGCATGACCGAACTGCTGCAGGCCACGCCGCTCGACACCCAGCAGAAGGGCTACACCGACGCGATCCAGCGCGCCGGCACGCACCTGCTGCGCCTGGTCAACGATGCGCTCGACCTGGCCAAGATCGAGGCGGGCAAGCTGGAACTGCAGCAGGTCGAGTTCGACCTGCACACGCTGCTCGGCGACGTGGTGGCGCTGATGGGCCCGGTGGCGGGCAAGCGCGGGCTCGCCTTCCATGACGGCATCGCCGCCGGCGTGCCGCGCACGGTGCGCGGCGATCCGCTGCGCCTGCGGCAGATCCTGCTGAACCTGCTGGGCAATGCGATCAAGTTCACCGAGGCCGGCCACGTGTCGTTGCGCGCGTTGCCGCTGGCCGGGCAGGGCGTGCGCCTGGAGGTCGGCGACACCGGCCCCGGGATCAATGCCGAACAGCAGGAGCGGCTGTTCCGCCGGTTCGAGCAGGCCGAGGGCGCGCAGACCACCGCGCGCTACGGCGGCAGTGGTCTTGGGCTTGCGATCTGCCAGGAACTCGCCCTGGCGATGGGCGGGCGCATCAACGTCGACAGCGCGCCCGGCAAGGGCACGCGCTTCTTCGTCGACCTGCCTGGCCTGCAGGCGACCGCAGGCGACGGCGCCGCCGTTCCGGCCGCGGGCGAATCCGCGCAGGCGTACGTGGAATCCGGGCCGCTGGAGCTCCTGCTGGTCGAGGACGATGCGACCGTCGCGGACGTCGTGGCCGGCCTGCTGCGGGCACGCGGGCACCGCGTCACCCACGCACCGCACGGTCTGGCGGCACTGACTGAAGTCGCGGCGATGGCGTTCGACATGGCCTTCCTCGATCTCGACCTGCCCGGCCTGGATGGCATGGCGCTGGCGCAGCAACTGCGGATGCGCGGCATCGCGATGCCCCTGGTCGCGCTGACCGCGCGCACCGATGCCGAAGCGGAGCCGCTCGCACGGCAGGCCGGCTTCGATGAGTTCATCCGCAAGCCGGTCACCGGCGACATGCTGGCGGCCATGATCGCCTCGCTGCGGGCGCGCCCAACGAACGCGGAACCGGGAGATGTCCCGTGAAGGTGCACGGTTGGATCGGCTGCGTCGTGTTGCTCGCCATGGTCGCCACGGCACGGGCGGAGACGTCGGAGCCGCCGCTGCTGGGGGCGTACATCACCGATACGCGCGCGCTGTATCCGCTGCGCGTGGGCGACTGGGAGTCCGTCGGCGAGAAGCGCTTCGAACAGCCGGAGCTTGGCGTGGCGGTCCGTTACCAGGACACGCGCAGGCCGGACCGCTGGATGGATCTGTACCTGTACCCCGCGGGCGTGATGTTCGACCCGGTATTCGAGCGGGCGTTCCAACAGAGCGTCGACGAGATCGTGCTGATCGCGCGCCAGCGGGACGCGGGCGACGTGCGCCTCATCGATGCGCGGACCTTCGCGACGGCGCCGATCGAGGGCGAGCAAATGCTGGGCCGTCTGGCCGTGAAGGCCCGCTCCTTCGCGATGGAAATGCCGATGCGCGACGGGCGCTACCGCTCGGCGTTGGCGATGACCGTGCGCGATCTGTACTTCATCAAGATCCGGTACAGCGCGGAGGCCGAGAATACGTCCGACGAGGATGTGCAGCGCCAGGCCGAAGTGCTCCTGGAAGGCTTCGCCGCCGATGTCCGCATATTGAACACGGGTGCGTGCTGGCAAGTGTTGCAGGTGCGTCCCATGCCCACCAATGGCCCGCGGCCCGACGCGATCCTCGCCAGCACCAACGATGGGCAGGAAGAGGAAATGTGGATCGCCGACGATGCGGTCTACCTCAGGCCGGCCGTCGCCGCGCGCGAGGACGACGCGGCGCGGCTGCGGAGCGAAGCGCAGTCGATCCGCGATCTGCTGCGCGGGCGCTGCGTGTCGCCCGAGACGATGGAGATCGCGGTGCCCGACGGCATGCGTGAGATCCGCTTCGAGTATCGCCTTCCGGGAGAAGGCAGCGACGGCACTACGCCGCGGCTCAGGAGCCCGCGTTCGGGGCTGGGCTGACGGAACCGATCAATCGGCCCAGGCTTCGACGTACAGGGTGCGGTTGGCGTCGTCCGGATCGGCATGGATCCAGATGCCGCCGACCTCATCGTGCGGCAGGTAGAAGCCGGCGTCGGCTTCCACCATCGTGCAGGTCTCCAGCGCCACTTCCTGCGCCAGCGTGCGCTGGCGGCAGGCGTCTTCCACGAATCGGCGCAGCGCCGGAGCCGCGGTCGCGTACGGGGCGTCGACGACGTACTGGTGGTCGCCCCAGCGCTGCGAATCCATCAGCCGCACTTCGGCGACCGGCTGGTCCGCCATCCGCACGCGATCCGGCTGCAGCACTGCGCGCGCTGTGACAGCGGTGAGGGCGTCGCGCGCGTCGTCGGCCAGCGTGTCCTCGCAGTCCAGTTCCACCCGCGTGACCCGCGTACGCCAGCCGGGCGCGAGCTCATCCAGGCGGCGTGCGCGGATGCGGTCGCAGCCGGGCAGCATCTCGCGACCGGAGCCGGCCTGTTCGCCGGGCACCACCATCACCAGTGCGGGGAAGTCGCCTCCGGCGACCTGCAGCAGGCGGGGGGCCGCCTCCTCGGCGCGCACGCGCGCACCGGCCACCAGCAACAGGCCGGCGGCGGCGGGGGCAAGCAGGTGGCGGCATTCCATTGCGTCACTCCGGGTGGGGCGCGGCGGAGCCGCGCGGGGTCATCGCCTACTGAACGTATGGACCGCATCGACCAGGACGGCGACGTGCTCCGGATCCATGTCCGGCGACATGCCGTGGCCCAGGTTGAACACGTGGCCCTCGCGCGAGCCGCCGTTGCCGTCGCGGTAGCTGTCCAGCGTGCGCTTCACTTCCGCGCGGATCGCGTCGGGCGAGCCGTACAGCGTGGCCGGGTCCAGGTTGCCCTGCAGCGCGACCTTGCCGCCGGTGCGGCGCGCGGCATCGCCCAGTTCGATCAGCCAGTCCACGCCCACGCCTTCGGCGCCGGTGGCGGCCAGGTCTTCCAGGTAGGCCGCGGTGCCCTTGCCGAACAGGATCAGCGGGGTGCGCTCGGCGCCCTCGCCACGGTCGAGTTCGTGCGCGATGCGCTGCAGATACGGCAGCGAGAACTCGCGGTACATCGCCGGGCTCAGCACGCCGCCCCAGGTATCGAACACCTGCAGCGCCTGCGCACCGGCGGCGCGTTGCGCGGCGAGGTAGGCGATCACGGCATCGGTGTTGACCGACAGCAGGCGGTGCAGGGCGGCCGGTTCGTTCAGCGCCATCGCCTTGATGCGGGCGAAGTCCTTGCTGCCGCCGCCTTCCACCATGTAGCAGGCCAGCGTCCACGGGCTGCCGGAGAAACCGATCAGCGGCACCTTGCCGTCCAGTTCGCGGCGGATCACCCGCACCGCGTCCATCACATAGCGCAGCTCGGTTTCCATGTCCGGCACGCCGAGCTTGGCGGCGTCGGCGGCGCTGCGCACGGTGCGTTCGAACTTCGGGCCTTCGCCCTCGACGAAGTACAGGCCCAGGCCCATCGCATCGGGGACGGTCAGGATGTCGGAGAACAGGATGGCGGCGTCCAGGTCGTAACGGCGCAACGGCTGCAGCGTCACCTCGCAGGCGATCTCCGGGTGCTTCGCCATGCCGAGGAAACTGCCGGCCTCCTTGCGCGTGGCGCGGTACTCCGGCAGGTAGCGGCCAGCCTGGCGCATCAGCCAGACGGGCGTGCAGTCCACGGGTTCGCGGCGCAGGGCGCGCAGGAAGCGGTCGTTCTTCAAGACAGTCATCGGCAATCCGGGGGAAGGAGTTACTTGGGCGCGTCGGCGCCGCGGGCGAACATCAGCTGGAAGCCGCGCTTGAGGTGGCTGTCGCGCGCCTTCTCGAAGGCCGCGTTGGCCTCATCCTGCAGCAGGTACTGCTCGCGCTTGAGCGTGGCGCGGCCGCCGACCTGGCCGGTTTCGCGCAACAGCTCCCAGCCCCCGAACAGGTCGGGCTGGAGGGTCAGTTGGACGTAGCGGGGCGCTTCGCCCGCGTCGGGGCGTTGCTGGAGGAAGACGCGCATGGCCCCATTTTAGCCGGACAGCACGGCCAGCACGCGGCTTTCGTCCACGTCCGGCACCACCTCGGCCTGGCCCAGCCCGCGCCACAGCACCAGCCGGAGGCGGCCGGCGAGGTTCTTCTTGTCCAGGCGCATGCGGGCCAACAGGGCCTCGGGGGCCAGATTGGCCGGTATCCGGACCGGCAGGCCATAGGCGCTCAGCAGCGCTTCGAGGCGGACGGTGTCGGTCGCCGGCGCCAGGCCCAGGTCCGCGGACAGCCGCGCCGCCAGCACCATGCCCACCGCCACGGCTTCGCCGTGGTTGAGGTTGTCGTTGCCCAGGCCGCCATAGCCCTGCTCGGTCTCGATGGCGTGGCCGAAGGTGTGACCGAAGTTCAGCAGGGCGCGCTCGCCCTTTTCCAGCGGATCGCGGGCCACGATCTCCGCCTTGTGTTCGCAGCTGGCGGCGATCGCCAGCGCCAACGCCTCGCCGTCCATGGCCAGCAGCGCATCGCGCTCCTGTTCCAGCCACTGGAAGAAGCGCGCATCGCGGATCGCACCGTACTTGATCACTTCGGCCAGGCCGGCGCGCAGTTCGCGCGGCGGCAGCGTGGCCAGCGCCGCGGTATCGGCGAACACCGCGCGCGGCGGGTGGAACGCGCCGACCAGGTTCTTGCCCTGCGGGATGTCGACCGCGGTCTTGCCGCCTACCGACGAATCGACCATCGACAGCAGCGTCGTCGGCACCTGCACGCAATCCACGCCGCGCATCCAGCACGCCGCCGCGAAGCCGGCCAGGTCGCCGACCACGCCGCCGCCGAGGGCGATCACGCAGGCATCGCGGGTGGCCCCGAGGGTGGCCAGCGCCTCGATGGCGTGGCCGAAATGGGCCAGCGTCTTCGATTCTTCACCCGCAGGCAGGATGAAGGTGCCGATGGCCAGGTCCGGGCGGGCGGCATGCAGCGCCTCGCGCACGGCGCCTGCGTAGAGCGGCGCGACGACCGAATCACTGACCAGCAACACGTGTTTTCCGTGGACATGGCGCGCCAGCGCGACGCCATCGCCCAGCAGGCCCGGCGCGATGGTGATGGTGTAGGGAATCTCGCCGCCGACATCGACGGTGCGTGCGTGGTTCATGCGTTCTCTTCGATGGGCTGCCAACGGTGCGCGAGCAGCTGGGTCAGGCGGGCGGTCGCTTCCGGCGGCGTCAGGCCATCGGTGTCCAAGGCCAGGTCGGCGACCTCGCGGTACAGCGGCTCGCGCAGGGTGGCCATGTCCTGCAGCACCTGCTCGCGGTCCGGGCGCTGCAGCAGGGGGCGGTTGGTGCAGCGGCCCAGGCGGCGTAGTTGCGCGTCCACGCTCACCTGCAGGTAGACCACGTAGCCGCGCTGTTTCATCAGGGCGCGGTTGTCGGCGTCCAGCACCGCACCGCCTCCGGTCGAAACCAACTGTCCGTGGCCGGCCAGCAGCTCGCGCAGGGTGGCTTTCTCGCGCTCGCGGAAGCCGGTCTCGCCCACGTGTTCGAACAGGGTCGGGATGCTGGCGCCGGTGCGGTCCACGATGGCCTGGTCCGCATCGACGAAGGCCAGCCCGAAGCGCTCGGCCACGCGCTTGCCGATGGAGGTCTTGCCCGCGCCGGTGGGGCCGACAAGGATCAGGTTGGGGGCCGGATTCATGATGGACAGATGCTAGCACCGCGCCGCGCATGGCGCGGCCTTAACGCCGGCGGGACTACGGTGGCTGCCCGGCATCGGCCGGGCCACCGAAGAGGAACGCACCATGTCCGTCGCCAAGATCATCGAGGTCAACGCTTCGTCCAAGACCAGCATGGAAGATGCGGTGAAGGTCGGTCTCAAGAAAACCTCCGAGACCGTGAAGAACATCAAGGGCGCCTGGGTGAACGAGATCAAGGTCGTCACCGACGACGGCGGCAACGTCACCGAGTGGCGCGTGAACCTGCGGATCAGTTTCGTGGTGACGTGAGGGCGCGGCTGGAGGAAGGCGCATCGTGGGAGCGACGTGAGTCGCGATGACGCATCCTGGCGCCCCAATCGCGACTTACGTCGCTCCCACAGCGCCCTGCATGGGAATCGGACGGCGGGTTTCGTCCAGCGCGATCGTCCGCTCGGCGATCGCCGGCAGCGTCGCCAGCAGGTGCCGGCTGGTGCGTTCGTAGTGCTGGATGAAGCGGTCCAGTTGCGCGCGGTCCATGCCGGTCCGCTGCGGGTCGCGCGCAACGAGGGCCTGCTCCTGTTCCCAGCGCCAGGTCCGCACGATCTCGAAGCCGGGTGGCTGCAGGAACCACAGCGCATCGATGCGTGACCAGAGGGCCGGGTAGTCGTGGCGCAACGCGTCGTTGCAATGGCGACGCCATCCTCCGTCCGGGTCTTCGTCGCGCTCCAGCGCATTGAGCGGCGCGACCAGCGCCGCGTCGTCCTCCGGCATCGCCTTCAGGCACCAGCCTTCGAACAGCACCAGGTCGACGCGGCCTTCGATCCGTGTCCACACGTTGTCGGGCGCGCGATCGTCCGCCAGCTTGTCGAAGCGCGGCAGGCGCACGTCGTCGCCCTGGCGCAGCGCGTCGAGCAGACGGCAGCCCAACGCCACGTCGTGGGTGCCGGGCGGGCCCCGGGTGGCGAGCAGCGGGTGCACGTCGGTCGCGAGCCGCTGCCGTTGCGCGCGGGTCAGGTAGAGGTCGTCCAGCGACAGCACCGCCACGCGCAGGCCTTCCTCGCGCGCCCGGGCCGCGACCTGGTCCGCCAGCGTCGATTTGCCACTGCCCTGCAGGCCGGTGATGGCGAACACCGGCGTGGTCTTCTGCAACGCGCGTGCGGCCCGCAGCGCATCGTCGACGAGCGCGGCGGGAAAACCATCGGGATGCACGGGTGTCGTCATCGCGCGACAATAGCGCATGCCCGGGATGCGGGCGCTGCCGTTGCCTGCCATGACCGACCTGTACGCCGAAGCCCTGTCCACGTTCGCCACGCTGTTCGGCGAAGCGAAGACCGCCGGCACCGAAATCGAGCCCAATGCGATGACGGTGGCGACCGCCACGCCGGATGGCCATCCCTCCGCGCGCACGGTGTTGCTGAAGGCATTCGACGAACGCGGCTTCGTCTTCTACACCCACACGCACAGCCAGAAGGGGCGCGAGCTGCACGACAATCCGCGCGCGGCGCTGCTGTTCCTGTGGCGCAGCCTGCGCGAGGCGGGCATCCAGGTGCGCGTGGAAGGTGCGGTGACGCCGGTGAGCGATGCCGAAGCGGATGCGTATTTCGCCTCGCGTCCGCGCCAGAGCCAGCTCGGTGCCTGGGCGTCGATCCAGTCCGAGACGCTGGATTCGCGCGAAGCATTCGAAGCACGAATGGCCGATGTGGAAGCGCGCTTCGCCGACGGCGACGTGCCACGGCCGGCCGGCTGGAGCGGCTATCGCGTGGCGCCCGATGCCATCGAGTTCTGGTACGGCGCGCAGTTCCGCCTGCACGAACGCTGGCGCTACGAGTGCGATGCCGCGGGTGCGTGGAGCAAGCGGATGCTGTTCCCTTGAGCGCTATCCGCATCGCGGCCGCAACGCCGGACGACGTGGCGGCCTGGGCCAGCCTGCGCCTGGCGCTGTGGCCGGATGCGGACCTCGCCGAGCTGCGTGAGGAAGCACGCGCGTGGGATGCGGCGTCCGCGCTCGCCCTGCTGGCGTTCGATGCCGACGGCCGCGCCATCGGTCTGGCCGAGGCCGGCCTGCGCCACGACTACGTCAATGGCACCGACGCCTCGCCGGTGGGCTTTCTTGAAGGCTGGTACGTGGATCCGGCATGGCGTGGCCACGGCGTGGGTCGCGCGCTGATCGCTGCGGTGGAGGCGTGGACGCGCGCGCAGGGCTGCACGGAACTGGCTTCCGACGCATTGCTCGACAACATCGGCAGCCATGCCGCGCACGCCGCCTGCGGTTTCGAGGAGACCGAACGCGTCGTCTACTTCCGCAAGCGGCTGGACCCCTGACGCATGGGCCCGCGCCGCATCGTCTGCCTGACCGAAGAGCCGACCGAGACGCTGTACGCGCTCGGCGAGCAGGACCGCATCATCGGCATCAGCGGGTTCACCGTACGACCGCCGCAGGCGCGCAAGGAGAAACCGAAGGTCAGCGCATTCACCAGCGCGAAGATCGACGAGATCCTGAAGCTGCAACCGGACCTGGCGATCGGCTTCTCCGACATCCAGGCCGACATCGCGGCCGAGCTGGTGCGGCAGGGCGTGGAAGTCTGGATCAGCAACCACCGCAGCGTGGACGGCATCGTCGACTACGTGCGGCGGCTGGGCGCGCTGGTGGGCGCCGCATCGCGCGCCAACGCCTACGCCGACACGCTCGAGCGCGGACTGGATGAGGTCCGTGCGCAGGCGTCGTCGTTGCCGCGCAGGCCGACGGTCTACTTCGAGGAGTGGGACGAACCGCAGATCATCGGTATCCGCTGGGTGTCCGAGCTGATCGGGATCGCCGGGGGCGACGACGTGTTTCCGGAGATGGCCCGCGAGTCGCTGGCCAAGCACCGCATCCTGGCCGATGGCAGCGAGGTCGTGCGGCGTGCGCCCGACCTCATCCTGGGCTCGTGGTGCGGCAAGAAATTCCGCCCCGACCGCGTCGCAGCACGTCCCGGCTGGGAGGCGATCCCCGCCGTGCGCGACGGCGAGCTGCACGAAATCAAATCGCCGCTGATCCTGCAGCCGGGGCCGGCGGCGCTGACCGACGGCGTGCGCGCCATTGCAGCAATCGTGCAGGCGTGGGCGGCTCGCCAGTCCTGAGGTTGGCGCTTCTGTAGGAGCGACGTAAGTCGCGACCGTGGACCAGATGCCATCCGCTCGTTCGACGGGGCGGGTGCTCATCATCACGGTGTTCTGCAACGGCCAGTTCGATAGGGACGGCGTGCGGTCGCGACTTACGTCGCTCCTACATCGGGTCCCACGGACCTCAGAAATTCCGCTGGAATGTCACCGTTTCCGTGCGACCACCGGCCTGTACCTCGATCTCGAAGCGATAAGAGTTGCGCGGCGAGATGCGCGCGGTGCCGATCAGGTCGGTGTATCCGCCAGCTTCGACCTTGCGCAGCGCGACCACCTGCCGTGCGCCGGACAGGTCGTGCGCGGTGACGTCCACCTCGCCGTCGGCATCGAGTTCTTCGGTGCCCTTCATGTCGCGCAAGGCCACCAGCACCAGTGCGGTGCCGGCATCCCGCGGCACGCCGTACTGCTTCGCCACGGCCTCGCTCAGCGCCAGGGTGGGCAGCGCGTTGTAGCGCACGCGCAGGTTGCCGAAGTCGGTTTCGGCCGGTGCGGGCGGCACGAATTCGGCGGCGCGCGGCGTTTCACCGCCGGAGCAGGCGGCCAGCGACAGGGCGAGAACGAGGGGGGCGATCAGGAGTTTCATCGGCGTCGGTGCCTGGATACTGAAAGGGTTACGAGGATCAACGCGGGCCGGATGCGGCGTCAGTCGTTGGCGGCGGACAGTTCGCCGCCGCGTGCCGTGGCCGCGTGCACGGCCCGGGCGACCAGCGCCTCGAAGCCGCCGGCCTGGAAGGTCTCGATGGCCGCCTGGGTGGTGCCGTTGGGCGAGGTCACGCGGCGGCGCAGCTCGGCCGGCGTTTCGCCGCTTTCGGTCAGCATGCGCGCCGCGCCGAGCACGGTCTGCAGCACCAGCGTGCGCGCGGCCTCGGCCGACAGGCCTTCCGCCACGGCCGCCGATTCCATCGCCTCGGCCAGCAGGAACACATACGCCGGGCCGCTGCCGGATACGCCGGTGACGGCATCCATCTTCGCTTCGGCGTCGATCCACACGGTCGGGCCCGCGGCGGACAGGAGCAGCTCCGCGCGCTCGCGGCCGGCCGCATCGACCTCGTGGCTCGCATGCAGGCCGGTGACGCCGGCGCCGAGCAGGGCGGGCGTGTTGGGCATGCTGCGCACCACCGGCATGCCGCCGCCCAGCCACCGCTGCATCTGCGCGACGGTGATGCCGGCGGCGATGGAGACGGCCAGCGGGCGTTGCGTCTGCGCCATGGAAGCGAGGGACTCGCACACCGCGCGCATCACCTGCGGCTTCACCGCGAACAGCCAGGTATCCGCGCCGTAGGCCGCTTCGCTGGCCTCGGTGAAGACCTGCACGCCGAAGTCCGCGGCCAGCGCGGCACGCAGCGGCTCGGCCGGCTCCGCCACGCGGATGCGCGAGGGTTCCGCGCCGCGCTTGATCAGGCCCCCGATCAGGCTTCGGGCCATGTTGCCGCCGCCGATGAAGGCCAGCGGATGGGTCAGCACGCGCGACGTGGAAGGGGTCATGGCGTCAGGCCTCTGGAAGGTGGGAAGGAGTCACGCGGGTCGCGCCGGGCGCGCGCCGAACAGGGCCGTGCCGATGCGGACCATCGTGGCGCCGTGCGCGATGGCGAGCGTGTAGTCGTCGCTCATGCCCATCGACAGGGTATCCACGCCGGGATGTTTCGCGGCCAGCGCCTCCTGCAGCGCCTGCATGCGACGAAACGCCTCGATGCGTCGTCCGGCCTCGGCATGCGGCGCGGGAATCGCCATCAGCCCGCGCAGGCGCAAGCGCGGTTCGGCGGCGATCGCATCGACGAGGGCGGCGACCTCGCCGGGGTGGCAGCCATGCTTGCTGGCTTCGTCATCGATGTTCACCTGCACGAGCACGTTGAGTGGCGCACGGTCGGAAGGACGATAGCGTGACAGAGCGCCAATCAATTTGTGACGGTCTACCGTCTGCACCCAGTCGAAGCATTGCGCCGCCAGTTCGGCCTTGTTCGACTGCAGATGGCCGATGAGGTGCCATTCCAGGCCCATGCCGCCCAGTTCGCCGATCTTCGCCTGGGCTTCCTGCACGTAGTTTTCGCCGAAGGCACGCTGTCCGGCACGCGCCAGTTCGGCCACGGCGGAGGCCGGATGCAGCTTCGAGACCGCCAGCAATGCAGGGGTTGGCCGATGTGCGGCTTTCGCTGCGTTTTCAAGGTGTTGCAGGGTCTCGCTGAGGGTGTCGGCGAGCATGTTGATCCAACCATTGGCGGGAACGGCAAGGGCGCTATACTGCCCTTCGGGGAATGAACGTTCCAGTTCGCAGCAACTTGGGGAAGCAGCGTCATGGATATCGCCGAACTCTTGGCGTTCTCGGTAAAGAACAAGGCCTCTGACCTCCACCTCTCGGCCGGCCTGCCGCCGATGATCCGCGTGGACGGCGACGTGCGCCGCATCAACATCCCGGCGCTGGACCACAAGCAGGTGCACGCGCTGGTGTACGACATCATGTCGGACAAGCAGCGGCGCGACTTCGAAGAGTTCCTCGAGGTCGACTTCTCGTTCGAGATCCCGTCGCTGGCGCGCTTCCGCGTCAACGCCTTCAACCAGAACCGCGGCGCCGGCGCCGTCTTCCGTACGATTCCCTCGGAAGTGCTCACGCTGGAAGACCTGGGCTGCCCGCCGCTGTTCCGCGAGCTGATCCAGCAGCCGCAGGGCCTGATCCTGGTCACCGGACCGACCGGTTCGGGCAAGTCGACCACGCTCGCCGCGATGATCGACCACATCAACAAGAACGAGTACGGGCACATCCTCAGCGTCGAGGATCCGATCGAGTTCGTGCACACCTCGCAGAAGTGCCTGATCAACCAGCGCGAAGTGCACCGCGACACGCACGGCTTCAACGAAGCGCTGCGTTCAGCGCTGCGTGAAGACCCCGACTACATCCTCGTCGGCGAGTTGCGCGACCTGGAAACCATCCGCCTGGCGCTGACCGCCGCGGAAACCGGCCACCTGGTGTTCGCCACCCTGCATACCAGCTCGGCGGCCAAGACCATCGACCGCGTGATCGACGTGTTCCCCGCCGGCGAGAAGCCGATGGTGCGCTCGATGCTGTCCGAATCGCTGCGCGCGGTGATCTCGCAGGCGCTGCTGAAGAAGATCGGCGGCGGCCGCACCGCGGCGTGGGAAATCATGGTGGGCACGCCGGCCATCCGCAACCTGATCCGCGAGGACAAGGTGGCGCAGATGTACTCGGCCATCCAGACCGGCCAGCAGAGCGGCATGATGACCCTGGACCAGCACCTGCAGGACCTGGTGAAGCGCGCGCTGATCACCCGCCAGCAGGCCAAGGAATACGCGAAGGACAAGCGGTTGTTCGAATGACGGCAGGGCCCGCGCGGCGCCACGCCGCCTGACCGCCGCCTCGCCTACGGAGCAGACCCATGAGCACCATCGACTTCACCTCTTTCCTCAAGCTGATGGCGCACCAGAAGGCGTCGGACCTGTTCATCACGTCCGGCATGCCGCCGTCCATCAAGGTCCACGGCAAGATCTCGCCGATCACCCAGACGCCGCTGACCTCGCAGCAGTCGCGCGACCTGGTGCTGAACGTGATGACGCCGGGGCAGCGCGAGGAGTTCGAGAAGACCCACGAGTGCAACTTCGCCATCGGCGTGGCTGGCGTGGGCCGCTTCCGCGTGAGCTGCTTCTACCAGCGCAACCAGGTCGGCATGGTGCTGCGCCGGATCGAGACGCGCATCCCGACGGTGGAAGAGTTGAACCTGCCGCCGATCATCAAGACGCTGGCGATGACCAAGCGCGGCATCATCGTCTTCGTTGGTGCGACCGGTACCGGCAAGTCCACCTCGCTGGCGTCGATGATCGGTTACCGCAACCAGAATTCGACCGGGCACATCATCACGATCGAGGATCCGATCGAGTTCGTGCACAAGCACGAAGGATGCATCATCACCCAGCGTGAAGTCGGCATCGACACCGACAGCTGGGATGCGGCACTGAAGAACACCCTGCGCCAGGCGCCGGACGTGATCATGATCGGCGAGGTGCGTACCCGCGAAGGCATGGACCACGCCATCGCCTTCGCCGAAACCGGCCACCTGGTGCTGTGCACACTGCACGCCAACAACGCCAACCAGGCGATGGACCGCATCATCAACTTCTTCCCGGAAGATCGCCGCACCCAGCTGCTGATGGACCTCTCGCTGAACCTGAAGGGCGTGGTCGCGCAGCAGCTGATCCCGACCCCGGACGGCAAGGGCCGCCGCGTGGCGATGGAGATCCTGCTCGGCACGCCGCTGATCCAGGACTACATCCGCGACGGCGAGATCCACAAGCTGAAGGAAGTGATGAAGGAATCCACCAACCTCGGCATGAAGACCTTCGACCAGAGCCTGTTCGAGCTGTACCAGGCCGGCGAGATCAGCTACGAGGACGCACTGCGCTACGCCGATTCGCAGAACGAAGTGCGCCTGCGCATCAAGCTGGCGCAGGGCGGCGACGCCCGCACGCTGGCGCAGGGCCTGGACGGCGTGGAGATCGCGGAAGTCCGCTGACCTCCGCACGACGCGTCATACGGAAAGGGGCGGGCGACCGCCCCTTTCTCGTGGGCGTTTAACCCGTCCCTTACATGGGGCTGACTTCGTTCTGAACGTATTCGTGCCGCGATGCGTCGCACGGTGGTCGTGCAGGTAGGGTGGCGAGCCATTCGCGACCCCGCTCGACACCAGGATGGAACGCATGCGCAGGGACAGGATCGTCGCCGTCATCGTGGTCGTGCTGGTGCATGCGTGTGTCGGCGTTGTGCTGCTGGTCCCTCGACCGCCGGGGCAGGGTCGGATGACGGAAGACAGCGATCGCCTGCGTCTTCGCTTCATCGCGCGCCCGACCGTGGTTCCACGCACCGTGACTTCGCGCCCGAACCTGCCGTCGCTGCCTGCACGCCCGCGACCCGCGCCGCGCATGTCGGCGATGCCTCCGGAGATCGCGCCGCACGATGCGTCGCCGCTGCCATCGCAGGTCGAGGGGTCGCTGGTGCTCTCGCTGCCGGCTGTGCCGCTGCGCGCAGGCGAGCGTGATCTCTTCACCCGCCAGAACGAGCGCGCGTTCGAGGCGCCGTCACGGCTCAACGTGACCCTCCACGACAGCACGTTCGTTGGCCGTTACCAGCAGTTCCTCAAGGACGTGACCTGTGAAGAGCTTCGTCGTGCCATGCGCAACAGTCCCTCCAGCGCGAACACGATCCAGGCTTCGATGAGCCGCCGCGGCTGCGCACTCTGATCGGCTGCCGAGGCCGGGCACAGGTCAGCGGATCAAGGCGGGTAGGCGCCACGACCTCCGGCACCTGAAAGTGTTGACTTCCGGCACCTCACGGAAGAGCAGGCGGGTCCGAAGATATGCATGAACCGACGCGGTGTCGGCCTCTCCCGGACCCTTGCCCATGACGCAGATCCTCTCCCACACGCCCCTCTGGGTCTTCGGCCTGTTCGTCGGCCTGGTCTACCTGGGTTACCTGCAGAGCAGGACGCGCTTGGTCTCGCGCGGCCGCCTCATCGTGCTGCCGGTCGCCATGTTGGCGTGGTCGCTGTACTCGGTCTGGTCGACCTTCGACGCTCACCTGACTGCACTAACTGCCTGGGCCTGCGCGTGGGTCGCCGTGGTGGCCATCTCGTTGGTGCGGACTCCGTCGCGCCGCGTGTCCTACGACGCGGCGACGAAGCAGTTCACCGTGCCCGGCAGCTGGGTGCCGCTGGCGCTGATGATGGGCATCTTCTTCTTCAAGTACGCGGTGGCCGTGATCCATGCCACGAAGCCGGGCATCCTCGATGCGACGATGGCCGTCGTCGTGGTGGCCGGCACGTACGGCCTCTTCAGTGGCCTGTTCATGGCGCGTGCCTTGTGCGTGCTGGGCGTGATGAAGCAGGCACGTCTGGTCGAGCGCAGCGCCTGACGAGACACGTAGGATGGGTTGAGCCGAAGGCGATACCCATAATCAAGGCGCTGATGATCCAGCGATGATGGGTATCGCCTTCGGCTCAACCCATCCTACAAAGGGCTTCAGCCCTTCATGCTCCCCGTCTCCAACCACCGCTGGTGCCATGACAGCGCCTCGGGCAGCAGGTGCGGGGTGTGTTTGCCGTAGCTGTGGTGCAGGGCGCGGTCGAAGTAGTCGTGCAGGGCGTCGCGGTAGTCGGGGTGGCTGCAGTTCGCGATCAGCGTGCGGGCGCGCTGCTTGGGGGTGAGGCCGCGCAGGTCGGCCAGGCCTTGTTCGGTGACGATGACGGAAACGTCGTGTTCGGTGTGGTCCACGTGGCTGACCATCGGCACGAGCGCGGAGATGCTGCCGCCTTTGGCCGTGCTGGGGCTGAGGAACACCGACATGAAACCGTTGCGGGCGAAGTCGCCCGAGCCGCCGATGCCGTTCTGGATGCGGCTGCCCATCACGTGGGTGGAATTGACGTTGCCGTAAAGGTCGGCCTCGATCATGCCGTTCATGCCGATGCAACCGAGCCGGCGGACCAGTTCCGGGTGGTTCGACATTTCCTGCGTGCGCAGGATGATGCGCTCGCGGTAGAAGGCGATGTCGCGCTTGAAGGCCTCGTTCGCCTCCGGGCTCAATGCGAAGCCGGTGCACGAAGCGACATCGAGCACGCCATCGCGCAGCAGGTCGAGCATGCCGTCCTGGATGACCTCGGTGAACGCCGTGAGGCCACGGAAGCCGCTCTTCGCCAGGCCCGCGAGCACGGCGTTGGGAATGTTGCCCACGCCCGATTGCAGCGGCAGCAGGTTCGCCGGCAGGCGGCTCTGCGCGACTTCGTGCTTGAGGAACTCGATCAGGTGCGCGGCGATGCGCTCGCTGGTCGCATCGATCGGGCTGAAGGGGCTGTTGCGGTCCGGGCCGTGCGTGCGCACGACGGCGACGATCTTGTCCGGATCGCAATGCAGCGCGGTATCGCCGATGCGGTCCTGCACGTGTTCCAGCGGGATCGGCTTGCGGTGCGGCGGCAAGGCGGTGCCGTAGTAGATGTCGTGCATGCCCTCCAGGCCGGCCGGCTGCCAGTCGTTGACCTCGACGATCACCTTCTTCGCCAGGTCCAGCCACGTCTTGTTGTTGCCGACCGAGGTCGACGGCACCAGCGTGCCGTCTTCGCGGATCGCCGAGACTTCCACCACGGCCGTATCGATGGGGCCGTAGAAGCCGAACCACACGTGCTGCGCGACGTGGCTGAGGTGGATGTCGATGTAGTCCAGGGTGCCGTCGTTGATCCGCTTGCGCGCATCCGGGTCGCTCTGGAACGGCATGCGCAGCGCGATGGCATCGGCCTTCGCGAGTGCGCCGTCGAGTTCCGGCGCGGTGGAGGCGCCGGTCATCAGCTTGATCTGGAACGGCTGTCCGGCCGCATGCGCGTGTTCGATGCGGGCGGCGAGGGCGGGCGGCACCGTCTTCGGATAGCCCGAGCCGGTGAAGCCGCTCATCGCGACGGTCTCGCCGGGCTGGATCAGCGCGGCGGCGGCCTCCGGCGTGGTCAGGCGGGCGCGCAGGGCGGCGTGACGGATGCGGTCTTCGGACATGAGGGCGGCTGGAACGAAACGGGCATTATCGAACCCGGGGTCGGACGCCAGCATACGACCTTCGTGGAGCGCCGGAATTGCGGTGGATCAATGCCTGGCGCGGGCCATCCACGGTGGCCGCTGTTTCGCGGCGCGGCGAAAAGCCGGGCAATCTTCGCGGTGCGCCCCGGGCAGGTAGCCCAGGCTCATCAGGAACTCGTTGGTGATCTCGCCGCCGGTGAAGCGGAAGGTCTTCTTGAACAGTTTGATCCATTCGGCCTTGCCCAGCGGGTGGTGGGCATCCAGCCATTCGGCGAATCCGCCATGGCTGCGGCGCAGCCCCTGGATGACCTGGGCATTGTGGATGGCCGCCTCGATCTTCAGGCGGTTGCGGATGATGCCGGCGTCGGCCATCAGCCGCGCGCGGTCGCGTTCGCCGTATTTGGCGACCTTGTCGACATCGAAGCTGCTGTAGGCGGCGCGGAAACCCTCACGCTTGCGCAGCATGGTTTCCCAGCTCAGGCCGGCCTGGTTGATCTCCAGCAGCAGGCGTTCGAACAGCACCGCTTCCTCGCGCTGCGGGAAGCCGTATTCGTGGTCGTGGTAGGGGCCATGCAGCGGATGGCCGTGGGCGACGTCGCAATAGCCGGACATGGGGAAGGCGAGAAGGGGGACAGCGCATTCTAGGCGGCATCGCGGACCGTTCTTGTCCGCAGGGGCGCGCCCGTGCGCGGCGGGCTAGAATGACGGCCATGCAAGACGCCGCCACGCCCCTGGCCAACCAGCTGCTGATCGCGTCGCCGGCGCTGTCGGACCCGAACTTCGCCCGCAGCGTGGCCCTGATCTGCCAGCACGACGACGAAGGCGCGATGGGCGTGGTGGTGAACCGGCCTTCCGAGTACACGTTGGGCGAAGTGCTGCGGCAGATGAACCTGCAAGCGCAGGACCCCCAGCTGGCCGGGCAGGTCGTCCTTGCCGGCGGCCCGGTGCACCCGGAGCGCGGCTTCGTGCTGCACGACGGCCTGCGCGCCTGGGAGTCGACGATGGAAGTCGCCGACGGCCTCTACCTGACGACCTCCCGCGACATCCTCGAAGCGATGGCGGCCGGCGATGGCCCCGCGCACGCGATCGTCGCGCTGGGCTGCGCGGGTTGGGGTGCCGGGCAACTGGAATACGAACTGGGCGAGAACAGCTGGCTGACCGCGCCCGCGGACGCCGAGCTGCTGTTCGCGCTGCCGCTGGAGCGGCGCTGGCAGGCGGCCGGCCAGCGGATCGGCGTGGACATGACGCGGCTGACCGATTACAGCGGCCACGCATGAGCCGGCGCGCGCCCTTGCCGACGCGTTCTCCACGTCCACGGGTGCAGGATGGGATGCGTTTTTCCGAACGGAGGCAGGTCGCATGAAGCTGGACGGCACCGTACTGGGATTCGATGTGGGCGCCCGCCGCATCGGTGTGGCGGTGGGCAGTGCCTTCGGCACCGGCGCCCGCGCGCTGGCCGTGATCGACGTGCATGGCCATGGGCCCGACTGGCCGGCCATCGACAAGCTGCATGCCGAATGGAAGCCCGACGGCCTCGTGGTCGGGGACCCCATGACCCTCGACGGCGGCGACCAACCGATCCGCAAGCGCGCCCACGCCTTCGCGCGCGAACTGCGCGTGCGCTACAACCTGCCGGTGGTGCTGGTGGACGAGCGCACCAGTTCCGTCGAAGCCTCGCAGCGCTTCGCCCAGGACCGCGCCGAAGGCCGCAAGCGCCGCCGCGATGCCGCGGCGCTGGATGCCGTCGCCGCGGCCGTCATCATCGAACGCTGGCTGGCCGCGCCGCACGACGCGACCCAGCTGACCTGACTTCCCTCACACGACACCCCATGACCCCACAACTCGATTCGGATGGACGCCTGCGGCACCTGCTGACCCTGGACGGGTTGCCCCGCGAAACCCTGTGCCGGTTGATCGACCGCGCCGGCCAGATCCGCGACGCGGCGCTCGGGCGCACGCCGCGGCGCACTGTGCTCGACGGCACCACGGTCTGCACGCTGTTCTTCGAACCGTCCACGCGCACCCGCAGCTCGTTCCACATCGCCGCGCAGCGGCTGGGCGCGGACGTGCTGAACTTCGACGCGTCCACCTCGTCCACGCGCAAGGGCGAGACCGCGCGCGATACGCTGCGCAACCTGGAAGCGATGGGCGTGCGCGGCTTCATCATCCGCCACGCGGACGACGGTGCGGTCGCCGCGCTGGCCGCCGAAGCGGGCGAGGGCACGGCACTGATCAACGCCGGCGACGGCCGCAGCGCGCATCCCACCCAGGGCCTGCTGGACGTGCTGACGCTGCGCCAGGCGAAGGGCCCGGATTTCTCGAAGATGAAGGTGCTGATCGTCGGCGACGTGAAGCACTCGCGCGTGGCGCGCTCCGACCTGCATGCGCTGCGCACGCTGGGCGCGGGCGAGATCCGCGTGTGCGGCCCGCAGTCGCTGCTGCCGGACGACGGCACGCTGGCGGGGTGCGAGGTCGGACAGGATTTTGACGCCATGCTCGACGGCGTGGACGCGGTGATGATGCTGCGCCTGCAGCGCGAGCGCATGGAGGAAGGGCTGGTGGCCTCGCTGGAGGATTACCACCGCGACTACGGCCTCGATGCCACCCGCCTGACCCGCGCGGCGAAGGATGCGGTGGTGCTGCACCCCGGCCCGATCAACCGCGGCGTGGAGATCACCGACGAAGTCGCCGATGGCCCGCAATCGCTCGTACTGCGCCAGGTGAGCAACGGCGTGGCCGTGCGCATGGCGGTGCTGGAGATGCTGCTGGGCTGAGGACGCCGTCGCGCGCCGGGCTCATTCCTCGGCGGCGACGACCCGGTCCTTGCCGGCCTGCTTGGCCTGGTACATGGCGCGGTCGGCGCGTGCGAGCAGCTCGTCCTGCGATTCGCCCGGCCGCCAGCGCGCCACGCCGGCACTGAAGGTCACCATCACGCCGCGGCCTTCGTAGATCAGTGGCTTGTGGGCCAGGCGGCCGCGCAGGCGCTCCAGGGTGCCGGTGGCTTCGAGGAAGCTGGTGTCCGGCAGTAGCAGCACGAATTCCTCGCCGCCGAAGCGCGCGATCGCATCGCTCGCCCGCAGCGTGGCGCGCGCCATCACCACCACGTGGCACAGCGCGGCGTCGCCGCCGAGGTGGCCGTGCGCGGCGTTGATGTGGCGGAAGTCGTCCAGGTCCAGCATCGCCAGGCTCAGGGTCTGGCCGCTGCGCAGGGCGCGCACGGATTCGCGCTTGAACAGTTCGTCGAAGCCGCGGCGGTTCAGCGCGTCGGTCAGCTGGTCCACGCGGACCAGCTCGGAGACCGACTGCAGCTCCACTTCCAGGTCGGCCACGCGCTGTTCGGCGGCTTCGACCTCGCGGCGTGCCTCGATCAGGCTGTCGCGCGCGCGCAACGCCTGCGCCTGCACGTCGGCGGTGTCCTGCAGGATGTCCTCCATGCGCTTGCCGAGTTCGGCGATGCTGCGGCTCTCGCGGATCGCCTGCGCGTGGAAACTGATCCGGTCGTGGTATTCGCCAGTGCTGCTGGCCATGCCGTCCAGGCGCTCGACGAAGGTGACCATCATGTCCTTCATCGAGGCCTTCGACTCGGCCAGCCCCTGCTTCAGCAGGCCCTGCTTGTAGATCACTTCGCGCAGACCGGCGCGGGTCTGTTCCAGCGAAGTACGGTCCAGCGGACCGGCCAACAGCTGGCGCACCGCACCGATCTGGTCCTGCAGCCAGCTGCCATCCTCGATCAGTTCGCCGACGTTCTCCAGCAGCAGGTCGAACAGACTGCGCATGAGTTCCTGCGCGTCGTTGACCTCGTGCGTACGCAGACCGACCTGCAGGCAGAGCTCCTTGAGGTCCGCGCCCAGCGGCTCCAGCGGCTGCGCCGGTTGCCATTGCCGGACACGGTCGGCCAGCGCATGCGCCTGCGGCAGCAGCGCGGCATCGTCGCGCAACAGATGTTCGATGCCCCCGGCGAGCAACTGGTGCAGCAGGTCGCGCAGCTGTTCGGCTTCGCCCGACAGCGGTTCGTCGAGGATCGTGCGGATGTACTTGTCGATGAGCTGGCGCATCGCGCGGCCATAGCGCGGCCAGTCGCTGTCGCCATGCGCCGACAGCAGGCGTTCGCCCATGCCCTGGAGTTCGCCCGGCAGGCCGGCGACGCCATGGGCGAACGCGGACAGCAGCGCCGCGGGTTCTTCCGCATGCGCGAACAGGGCCTGCAGCTGCGCGCTGCTGATCGCGGCACGCGAACGGGCCGCGCCGGTCGTGGCGAGTTCGTGCGACGTGGACGCGGTGGCCTCGCGACGGCGCGACCAGAAGCGGCGGAGGCCGCCAGGAGTTCCGGAGTTGTCGTCGGCCACGTCAGCCATCGGGAGTCGCTCGCACGGCCATGGGCGGATGCCCGTCAGCCACCAGGGGATGCCGGGTTATCGGCCGGGATCGGCGGCGGTTGAGGGTGCGATGGCGGCCCGTGGGCGCCGCAACGGCGAAGCGTGACCGGCGCCGCGGCTCAGTCGGCGGGCGGGAACCGGGCCAGGGCTTCTTCGATGATCGCCAACTGGCCCGCAGCTTCCGCGTTGCCGGCTGCGGCGGCCTGCCGCACCCGGGCCAGGTCCGGGTGGCTGACGATCAGCAGCAGATTGCCGCAGGTGGGGCAGGCATAGTCGGTGACGGCGTCATGCAGCTCCATCGCCATGCCGCGGCTGTCGCCTTCCCAGCCACAGGGGCAGGCCAGCGTGCGCTGACGCCAGCCGTCGGCGAAGTAGTCCTCGACCAGTTCCGCCATGCTCAGCGGTCCCGGCGCTGGGCGAACAGCCAGTCCCACATCGGGGCGTAGGCATAGGTCGCGTCCCAGCTGTTGTGGTTGGCGTCGGGGAATTCGGTGTAGCGCGCGTCGCGCGCGCCGACGGCCTTCAGCGCGGCGTCCATGCGTCGCGACTGTGAGGGCGGCACCACGTTGTCCTGGCCGCCGTGGAAGATCCACACCGGCACGTCCTTCAGACGCTGCGCGGTGGCGGCGAACGGGTCGGCCGCGTTGCCCACCGTATGCGCGCGCAGGCCGGGCCGCGCATCGGTCCAGTCCACGGTGACGCCGCCGCAGATCGGTACCAGCGCGGCGAAACGGGTGGGCTGCTGGAGCGCGAGTTCCCACGTGCCGTAGCCGCCCATCGACATGCCGGTCAGGTAGACGCGGGCCGGGTCGCCCTTGAACTCGCGCATCGCCGCATCGAGCGTTGCGAAGGCGATCGGGCCTGCATCCTCGGTCCACTCGGTGTCGTCGGGCGCCTGCGGAAACACTACCAGCGCGGGGAAGTCCGCCGCGTGTTCGCGCAGGTACGGCCCCAGCCCCGCCATCGTCTGCTTCACGCCGTCGCTGCCGCGCTCGCCGGAGCCGTTGAGGAAGAGCACGGTGGGCACGGCGCCGGTGCGGAAGCGCGAGGCGGGCACAAAAACCTGGTAGCGGTAGGTCTTGCCGTTCAACGCGACTTCGCGCGAGACGAACTCGCCGGTGGTCGAGGCAGGAACGGTCTGGCAGGCGCTCATCAGGATCAGCAGCAGGGACGCGACGGCGAAGCGGAAGGGAAGGCGCATGAAGGCAGGCATCCGGGGGCGACGATGCGCGCAGGATACCCCGTCGTGTTCACGCGCGCGTCCACGCCCAGGCGGCCAGGGCAACGCCATGCAGCACCACCATGAGCCAGAACACGGCGCGGTAACCGGGCTTGCGCGACTTGTGCCGCAGCAGCTGTTGCGCGACCCATGCGCCGGGCCAGCCGCCGGCGAGTTCGAGCAGGTGCAGCGTGGACTCCGGCGTGCGCCATCGCCCCGTCTGTGCCGCATGCTTGTCCAGCGCGTAGACGACGAAGGTGATGGCCGACAGCCCGGACACCACGAATACGGCTTCGAACGGGAGCCGGTCGGCGCGGATCGCCGCGCCGAAGAGGAGCGCGTACACGATCAATGCCAGTGCGCCCGCGAGCGGGGGCGTCGGGCGTGGCGAAGCGGATGCGCGTGCGGGGGTCTTGGCGGATCGCGCCATGCGCAGGCCTCAATGCAGCAGGATCAGCGTCGCCAGGCCGAGGAAACAGAAGAAGCCCATCACGTCGGTCACTGCGGTGACGACCACCGTGCCGGCGACGGCAGGATCGATGTTCATGCGCTTGAGCAGCAGCGGCAAGAGCACGCCGGCAGTGGCGGCGGCGCAGAAGTTCAGCACCAGCGCCATCGCGATGACCAGCGACAGCAGCGGACTGCGGAACCAGACGAAGGCGATCACGCCGACGATGCTGCCGATCAGCACGCCGTTGATCAGGGCTACGCGGATCTCCTTCCACAGCAGGATGCGCGCGTTGCTGGCGCCCACCTGGCCCAGCGCCAGGCCGCGCACCATCAGCGTCAGCACCTGCACGGCGGCGTTGCCGCCGATGCCGGCGACGATGGGCATCAGCACGGCGAGCGCGACGATCTTCTCCAGCGTCATCTCGAACTGGCCGATGACGCTGGCGGCCATGAACGCGGTGAACAGGTTGATGCCCAGCCACACCACGCGGCCGCGCACGGCGCGCTTGACCGGCGAGAACAGGTCCTCGTCCTCGTCCAGGCCGGCGGCGCCCAGCGCCTGGTGCTCGGCCTGCTCGCGGATGATGTCGACCACGTCGTCGATGGTGATGCGGCCGAGCAGGATGTTGTTGTCGTCCACGACTGGCGCCGACACCCAGTCATGGTCGGAGAACTGGCGCGCCACTTCCTGCGCGCTCTCGCCCACGTCGATGGCCGGCTGCTCGTCGTCGATCAGCCGGTTGATCGGCGTGGTGTCCTCGTGCGTCACGAGCGCGGCCAGCGGCACGCGGCCCAGATACTGGTGGCGGCGGCTGACCACGTACAGGTGGTCGGTGTGGTCCGGCAGCTCGCCGCGCAGGCGCAGGTAGCGCAGCACCACGTCGACGTTGACGTCGGCGCGCACGGTGACGACGTCCGGGTTCATCAGGCGGCCGGCGGTGTCCTCCGCGTACGACAGCACCTGTTCCAGGCGTTCGCGGTTCTCGCGGTCCATCGACTTGAGGACTTCGTCGATGACGGTGTCGGGCAGGTCCTCGACCAGGTCCGCGAGGTCGTCGATGTCGAGGTCCTCGACCGCGGCGACGATCTCGTCGGTGTCCATGTCCGCCAGCAGGCTTTCGCGCACCTCGTCGCCGACGTGCACCAGCACCTCGCCGTCGTCCTCCGGATCGACCAGGCCCCAGACCACTTCGCGCTTGCCCGGCGGCAGCGATTCCAGCAGGTTGCCGATCTCCGCGGGCGACAAGGTATTGACCAACCGGCGCACGGGACCCAGCCGGCCGCTGTCGAGCGCGTCGGAGAGCAGGCGCAACTGGCGTGCGGTCTTGTCGTGGCGGATGGTCTCGACCATTCGGTACTCCGGAATGGGGCCGATCCGTCAGGCGGATGCGACCGGGGCATCAGGCGTTCATGCCGCCATTATCGCCCGGGCTGCGACTTATGGACACCCTGCGGGAAGCGCCGGAACCAAGCGTGGGGTGTGAGAGCGACGTGAGTCGCGATGAGGCACCGGCCGTGGCCGATCGCGACTGAGGTCGCTCCCGCGACGGCAGGGTCAGCTTGCGGTCGCGGCCTTCAACCAGCGTTCGATGCCGGTGCGGTCGCGCGCCTGCAACAGTTTCGCCGCACGCGCCTGCAGGTCCGACAGGTCGCTGTCGCGGATCGCCTTGCGCAGCTCCAGCAAGGTCGCAGGATGCAGGCTGAACTCGCGCAGGCCCAAGGCCAGCAGCATGGGCGCCAGGGTGCCGTCGCCGGCGATCTCGCCGCACATCGCCACCGGCACCTTGTGTTCTGCGCCGATGCTGATGACATGGCGGAGCAGGCGCAGCACGCCTGGGTGCAGCGGCGAATAGAGTTCGCCCAGCGCTTCGTTGTTGCGGTCGGCCGCGAGCAGGTACTGGACCAGGTCGTTGGTGCCGATCGAGACGAAGTCCACCACGTCCACGAAGCCATGGAAGGCGATCGCAGCCGCGGGCACTTCGATCATCGCGCCGAGCTCGACGCGCTCGGCGACCTCGTGCCCCTGCTTGCGCAGCTGCAGGCCGACGCGGCGCAGCCGGCGGCGGACTTCCAGCAGTTCCTCGCGGCCACTGACCATCGGCACCAGGATGCGCACGGGACCGTAGGCGGAGGCCCGCAGGATCGCCCGCAACTGTGTATCGAAGACGGCCTCATGCGCGAGCGACAGCCGCACACCGCGTAGGCCGAGTGCGGGATTGTCCTCGTCGCCCACCACCAGGCCGGTGCGGTCCGCCTTGTCCGCGCCGAGATCAAGCGTGCGGATCGTGACGGGCCGCCCGCTCATGCCCAGCGCGAGGTCGCGATAGACCTGGAACTGCTCGTCTTCGCTGGGCAGTTCGCGGCGCTGGAGGAACAGGAACTCGGTGCGATAGAGGCCGACGCCGGCGGCGCCCAGCGCATGCGCATTGGCGACGTCTTCCAGCGATTCCGCATTGGCCCACAGCGCGATGTCGACACCGTCGCGCGTGCGGCTGGGTTTGGAGCGCAGACGGCCGAGTTCGCGCGCTTCGCGGGCGGCGTCGCGCAGCCGTTCGCGGTAGCGGCGCAGGTCGTCCGGGTCGGGATTGACCACGACTTCGCCGGTGCTGCCGTCCACCAGCAGCACGTCGCCGTCGTTGATGCGGTGCAGGGCCTGCGCGTTGCCCACCACCAGCGGCAGGTGCAGGCTGCGCGCGAGGATGGCGCTGTGCGACAGCGCGCTGCCGGCGGCGGTGACCACGGCGACGACGCCCTGCTGCTGGAGCTCCGCCAGTTCCGACGGGGCCACGTTGTCGCTGACCAGGATCTCGCCGGCCACGCCGGGCGTGTCTGCCGCGCGCTGGTGAAGATGTGCGTGGATGCGCCCGATCACATGGTCGAGATCGTCCATGCGGCTCTTGAGGTAGGCGTCGTCCATGCCGTCGAACACCGCGGCCAGGCGGTCGCGCTGCAGGCGCAGGGCATAGTCGGCGGCGTAGCGCCCGGCGCGGATCAGCTCGTCCAGGCCGTGCAGCAGTTCGGGGTCGTCCAGCAACAGCGCGTGCAGGTCGAGGAATTCGCCGACCTCCTTGGCCAGCGCGCCGTGCAGGCGTGCCCGGAGGCTGTGCATCTCGCGGCGGGTGGCATCGACGGCGTCGTGCAGCCGGGTCAGCTCATCGTCGATCTGGTCCTGGCGGATGCGCTGCTCGCTGACCTCCAGGACATGCGGCAGCCGGACCCGGGCGCGTCCCAGCGCGCTGCCGCGCGAAGCCCCATGGCCCGGCAGCAGCGCCCGCATCAGGCGTCCTCGTCGAATCGTCGCTCGAACAGCGAGACGATTTCCTGCATCGCGGCGGCTTCGTCCTCGCCCTCGATGCGGACGGTGACCGGCGTGCCCTGGCCGGCGGCCAGCAGCATGACGCCCATGATGCTCTTGGCATTCACCTCGCGGCCCTTGGCGGCCAGCGTCGCATTGCAGCGGAAACCGGCCAGCGTCTGCACGAGCTTGGCGGTGGCGCGCGCGTGCAGGCCCAGGCGATTGGAAATAGTGAGTTCGCGCTCAAGCATCGTCGTGAATGACTCCATTGCGTGCGCCGGCGGCGGCGGTCGCCGGCAGTTCGTCCAGTCCCTGTTCCGAATAGTTCATCACCCGCAGCAGCATGGGCAGGCTCAACGCCGAAACGCGCCGGACCGGGGTGCCCAGGCGGGCGAGCTTGCCCGCCAGGTTGCTGGGGCTGGCCCCGTACAGGTCGGTCAGCACCAGCACGCCGTCGCCGCCGTCCACGCGCCGCAGCGCGGCGGAGGCCTGCGGGAGCAGCGCCTCCAGGTCGGCATCGAACGGCACCTCGAAGGCTTCCGCCTTCAGGGGCAATTGCCGCAACAGCGCCGTGGCGACGGCGAGGATCGCCGCACCCACGCCGGGATGAGTCACAAGAAGAATGCCACAGGCCATGCAGGAACGTTAACAGACCGGCATGACGCGCTGGAAGCCGCGCGGATGGAACGATGCGGCGCCCAGGCCGGGCGTCAGTCCATCTCCGGTCAGTCCTGCTCTCGTCAGTCCTGCTCTAGTCAGTCCAGTTCCCGATGGAAGGTGGCCACTTCCTCCCAGCCCTGCTCGCGCGCATGGCGGGCGAGCGTCTCGGCCAGGTACACCGAGCGATGCTTGCCGCCGGTACAGCCGAAGGCGATGGTCACGTAGCTGCGGGTCTCGCCGCGCAGGCGCGGCAGCCAGGTGTCCAGGAAGCCGCTCACCTGGCCGACGTATTCGGCGACTTCCGGCTGCGCGTCCAGGAACGCCCGCACTTTCGGGTCGCGGCCGGCGTAGGGGCGCAGGTCCGGGTTCCAGTGCGGGTTGGGCAACACGCGGGCGTCGAAGACGAAGTCGGCGTCGGCCGGCACGCCGCGCTTGTAGGCGAAGGATTCGAACAGCAGCGACAGCTGTGCGCTCTTGTTGAAGGCGAACTCGGCGATGATCCGTCGCCGCAACTGGTGCACATTGAGCTGGCTGGTGTCGATGATGACATCGGCTTCGCCGCGCAACGGTTCGACGATGGCGCGCTCCTGCCGGATCGCCTCCTGCAGCGACAAGCCGCCATGGCCGAGAGGATGCCGGCGACGGGTGTCGGAATAGCGCCGCAGCAGGACCTCGTCGCTGGCGTCGAAGAAGATCAGGCGACCTTCCAGGCCGAGCTGGGCCAGCGCGGCGCGCCATTGCGCCAAGCGGGACAGATCGCTCTGGCGGCTGCGCACGTCGATGCCGACCGCGATCTTCGGCGGGAGCTCGTCCTCGCGCATCAGGCTGCGCACGAACGACGGGAGCAGGTCGACCGGCAGGTTGTCGACGCAGTAGTAGTCCAGGTCCTCGAACGTCTTCAATGCGACCGATTTCCCCGAACCGGACAGGCCGCTGACGATGACGACGGTCGGCGCAGGCGGAACCGCCGCGCCGTTCTCGTCGTGCGCCGGGTCAGCCTGTGGGGCAGTCGGGTCCGTCATGGTGTGCTGCGCTCGAGCAGGTTGCTGTGGCGCGCGATGAACATCGCGGCCGGATCGATGCCCTTGGTGCGCAGGATGTGCAGGCGCGTCGCCGCTTCGGTGAGCACGGCCAGGTTGCGGCCGGGCATCACCGGCAGGGTGATCAACGGCACGTCGAGGTCCAGCACGTGGCGCGTGCCGGAATCGCCGGTCAGCCGTTCGTAGCCGTGCGGGTTCGGTTCGGTCATCGGGCGGGTCAGGTGCACGATCAGGCGCAGGTACTTGTTCTTCTTCACCGCGGTGTCGCCGAACATCTCGCGCACGTTGAGCACGCCGAGGCCGCGCACTTCCAGCAGGTCCTGCAGCAGCTCGGGGCAGGTGCCATCCAGCACGTCCGGCGCGATCTGGGTGAACTCGGGCGCGTCGTCGGCGACCAGGCGGTGGCCGCGGCTGAGCAGTTCCAGTGCGAGTTCGCTCTTGCCGGACCCGGCTTCGCCGGTGATCAGCACGCCGATCGAGTAGATCTCCATGAAGACGCCGTGCAGCGTCACCCGCGGCGCCAGCGTGCGCGCCAGGTGATAGGAGATGTGGTTGAGCAACTCATGGCCGCGCTTGGGCGAGACCCACAGCGGCGTGTCATTCTCGTTGGCGGCTTCGCGCAGGTCCTCGGGGCAGGACTGGTTCTTGCTGATCACCAGCGCCAGCGGCTTGGCCTGGACGATCTTCTCGATGGTTTCCCAGCGCTGGCGTGAATCCAGCGAGTCGAGCCAGGTCAGTTCCTCGGTGCCGAGGATCTGCACCTTGTTGGGATACACGGCATTGAGATAGCCGGCCAGCGACGGGCGTCGCGAGAGGGTGTCGCCGGCTTCCAGCACTCGCTTCTCGCCTTTCTGGCCCGCCAGCCAGCGCAGGACCAGCTTGTCCTTCTGGTGGTCGAACAGTTCGCGGGCGGTGATGCTGGTATTCATCATGCGGAAGCGGCCGGCTGGAAGAGGGCGCCGGGTCGCGCAATGACGGCGTGATCGGCGGGGCCAGTGTAAAGGGCCCGTGCGGGCTTCGCGACCGCAGGGGGCCGCTCCGTCATGGAGCGGCCCGTGGGGAACGCGCGGCGATCGCCGCGCGAGGACTCAGCCGATCAGTTCGCCGCGCACGCCGGTGCGCTGGACGTCGGAACGTTTTTCCTTGTGCTTCACCAGCAGGCGATCGAGCTTGTCGGCCAGGACATCGATGGCGGCGTACATGGTCTGTGCGCCGGCATCGGCATGCAGGGTGCGGCCTGCGACGTTGACGGTGGCTTCGGCCAGGTAATCGGGCTTGCGGGTCCCCAGTTGTGTACGGACTTCGAAGGGTTGATCGAAGTGGCGTTCCAGCCGCTTCAGTTTGGTCTCGACATATTCGCGCAGGGCGGGGGTGACTTCGATTTCATGGCCGTAAGTCTCGATACGCATGTGTGCCTCCTTCGGGTCTGTAGAGCCGCGCGGCTGCGCGGTACGCGTGTCAGGTGAACTGACAACGCAGTGGTGTCAGGGTTCCCGCAAATCCTCCGTGTGTGGGCCGATGTAAAGCAGTGCTTTCAGGGACAAGATGGACCCGTTGGCGGTAACTATCAACCGTCCGCGTGCCTTTTTTCAGGCGCGCGGGACGAGGTGTTAGAAAAGTGTTTCGGGCGAGCGGGACGCGGTCACGGAACCGGCTTGCGCCGGTCGACGGTTCAGCCGATGCGCACGCGTTCGTGTGAAGACAGGATGTTCAGTGCTTCGCGGTACTTGGCCACCGTGCGGCGCGCCACCGGGATGCCGGACGCCTTGAGCAGGTCGGCCAGTTTTGCGTCGGAAAGCGGCTTGCGCGGGTTCTCCGCCTCGACCAGGCGCCGGATCATTGCCTGGATGGCGGTACTGGAGGCCTCGCCGCCGCCTTCGGTGTCGATGCCCGATGCGAAGAACGCACGCATGGCGAGGGTGCCGCGCGGCGTGCGCACGTACTTGCGCGCGATGGCGCGCGATATGGTCGATTCGTGCAGGCCGACGTCTTCGGCCACATCGCGCAGAGTGAGCGGGCGCAGCGCCTGCTCGCCGAACTCCAGAAAGCCCGCCTGTTGGTGCAACAGGCAGCGCATCACCTTGAGCAACGTCTCGCCGCGTGCCTCGACGCTCTTGAGCAGCCAGCGCGCTTCCTGCAGCTGCGCCTTGAGGTACCCGGCATCGCTGTCGCCGCACTGGCGGATCATCTGTTCGTAGCCGCGATGGATGGTGATGCGGGGCAAGGTGTTGCCGGCCAGCGCCGCGCGCCACACGCCGCGCTGGCGCCAGACCACGCAATCGGGCACCACGTAGGTGTCGTGCGAGAGGTCGCCGACTTGCGCGCCGGGTTTCGGATCGAGCGTGCGCAGCAGCTGCACCGCTTCCTCGACATCGGCGACGGATCGTTTCATTTCCTGGGCGATGCCGGCCACGCCGCTGCGGGGCAGGCGCTCGAGCGCCGTTTCGGCGATCTTCGTCGCCAGCGCCTTGCCGGGCGTATCGTCGCTGAGCACCGACAGTTGCAACTGCAGGCATTCGCCGAGCGAGCGCGCGGCCACGCCGACGGGATCGAAGCGCTGCACCTGGTGCAGGACGACGAGGATGTCCTCCTCTCCAGCCTCGATCTCGGGGCGCAGCGCTTCGGTGATGCCGGCAAGCGGTTCGCGCAGGTACCCGTCGTCTTCCAGTGCGTCGATCAGGGCGGCGCCGATGGTGCGGTCGCGCGGGGACAGGTGGGACAGGTGCAGCTGCCACAGCAGATGGCCGTGCAGGGTGTCGGCTTCGACCACGCGCTCGGCGGGGCTGCCGTTCTCGTCGTCGTCGAACGATCCACCGCCGGACGATGTCCACGGGCTGTCTTCCGGCGACCAGTCATCGGGCGCTTCACCGCCCTCGCGGTCGCCGTCTTCGTTGCGCGTGCGCTCTGCGGGCGGGGCGTCGTCGTCGCTGCCGCGGGGCGCGGGTGGCTCCTGCTCGGTGTCCACCCAGTCCAGGAGGGGGTTGGTCTCGACGGCTTCGGTGAGTTCTACCTCAAGCTCGGCGGTCGACATCTGCAGCAGCCGGATGGCCTGACGCAGCTGCGGCGTCATGACCAGGTGCTGTCCCAGCGATGTCTGAAGGCGTGGCTTCATTCCCGACCTTGGAAACCCGTGGCAGCCAGGGGCCGCCGACGGGGATCACAGGCGGAAGGTCTCGCCCAGATAGACCCGGCGTACGTCCGGATTGGCCAGCAATGCGTCCGGGGCCCCCTGCGCCAGAACGCTACCGGCATTGAGGATATACGCCCGGTCGCAGATTCCCAAGGTTTCGCGCACGTTGTGGTCGGTAATCAGGACGCCGATGCCACGATCCTTGAGGTGCTTCACGATACGCTGGATCTCGCCGACCGAAATCGGGTCGACGCCGGCGAAGGGCTCGTCCAGCAGCATCAGGCGCGGGCGGGCCGCCAGCGCACGCGCGATCTCCACGCGCCGGCGTTCGCCGCCGGACAGGCTGGCGCCGAGCTGGTCGGCCACGTGGGTGACCTGCAGTTCGTCCAGCAGCGAGGCCAGTTCGCGATCGATGCCGGCCGCATCCAGGTCCTCGCGCAGTTCCAGCACCAGGCGGATGTTGTCGGACACGGAAAGCTTGCGGAACACCGAGGGTTCCTGCGGCAGGTAGCCCACGCCGAGCTTGGCGCGCCGGTACATCGGCTCCGCGGTGATGTCCTTGCCGTCGAGCTCGATGGTGCCGGCATCGGCGGCGACCAGGCCCACGATCATGTAGAAGCAGGTGGTCTTGCCGGCGCCGTTCGGGCCCAGTACGCCGACCACTTCGCCGGGCTGCAGCGTCAGGCCGAAGTCGGCGACGACCTCGCGTTGCTTGTAGCGCTTGCGCAGTCCCTTCGCGATCAACATCAGTTCTTGCCCTGTGCCGGTGCGGCGGTCTTCGGCTGGATCACGGTCTTGATGCGCGAGCCGTCGCCACCGGCCTGCATGTTGCCGGTCTTGGTGTTGTAGACCATGCGCTGGCCACTGTTGGAGCCGCGGTCGGACTTGACGGTGTAGTTGCCGATGAAGGTGATGGTCTCGGTCTTCATGTCGTATTCGACACGGTCGGCCTGGGCGTCCATCCAACTGCCGTTGTCCATCTGCTGCTTCATTTTCACCTGCTTGCCGGTGAAGATCGAGCGCGAAATCTCGCCGCCGGCCATGTAGATCTCGGCCGCGCTCGAGCGGATCTCCAGCGAGCCCTGGGTGACCACCACGCCGCCCGACAGCACGGTCTTGCCGTCGCCCTCGAGGTTGCCGGACTGGCCGCCGGCATCGATCGACATGGCCTGGTTGCGGTCCGTGGACTTGGCCACCGCACCTGCGGCAGGCAGCAGGAGCAGCAGTGCGGCGCTAGCGAGCAGAACGCGGTTCATAGATGGATTTCACCTGGGATTTGAATTCGTAGGCCTTGGTCTTGAGATTGGTCTCGAAACCACGCCCGGTCAGTCTAGAGCCGGGCTGGGTGACCGTCACCTCGTCGTCGGTCTGGGCGAGGTCGCGATCGGGGAATACGTTCAGCGACGCGGTCCGGAAATCCGCCTTCCGGGCGCTGCCGGCCGGCGATGTGCCATGAACGTCGCCGCGCAGCCGCAGCTCCTCACCCTTGGCGCTGAGCCAGCCGGTCTTCGAGCGCAGCTCCCATGAGCGGCCCTGTTCCTCGGGCAGCAGGAACAGCGGCGTGGTGATGGTGTAGGTCTCGTCGCGGGGGTCGCGGGTCATCAGCGGTGCACGGACCGCCACGGCCTCCTTGCCTTCGCCGTTGAGCGCGATCATCTCGAAGTCGCGCATCACGTAGTCGGATCGGTCGGCCAGCACGCGGTTCGGCGGCGGGATGTCGCGGTTCTTCCAGGCGGACCAGCCGCTGACGATGGCGGCAAGCAACAGGACCAGGCCGAGGATGGCGCGCCAGCTCATGCCGTGACCCCTTCGAACACCGGCGCATGGCCCTGTGCGCCCAGCAGCAGGTCGCAGGCCTCGCGGGCGGCGCCCTGGCCGGCGAGGCGGCGGGTCTGCCAGTGCGCGCGCCGGGCTGTCCACGGGTGCGCGTCGGCCGGCGCGATGGCCAGACCCACGGCGTCGAACGGTGGCACGTCCGGCAGGTCGTCGCCCATGAAGGCCACTTCGTCCAGCCCGATGCCCAGCGTGGCGCAGAGCTCGCGCACCTTCGCCAGCTTGTCCTTAGTGCCGGTGAAGACCTGCACCCCCAGTTCGCGCCCACGCGCCACGGCGACCGTGCCGCCGCGCGCGGTGATGAAGGCGACCTCGATGCCGGCCCGCTTCAGCAGGACCAGCCCTTGGCCGTCCTGCACATTGAAGGCCTTCTGTTCGCGACCCTCGCCATCCAGGTAGATGCGGCCGTCCGTCAGCGTCCCGTCCACGTCGAAGCACGCCAGGCGGATACGCGTGGCGCGGGCCAGCACGTCGTCGGTCAGGTCGTGGAGATGGCGCAGGGGCATGGGCACAGGATGGGGTGGGGAGGGGGACGGGGCAAGCCGGCGGCCATAGGAGACAGCCGGTTACACCACGCGGGCGCGCAACAAGTCGTGAATGTTGAGGGCGCCTACCGGGCGCTGTTCATCATCGACCACCAGCACGCCGCTGATCTTGTGGGTCTCCATCAGGCGCGCGGCTTCGACGGCCAACTGGTCGGCGCCGATGGTCTTGGGCTGGCGCGTCATCACGTCCGCGATCCGCGCGCTGCGCAGGTCGAGGGCGGGGTTGTCGAGGGTGCGGCGCAGGTCGCCGTCGGTGAAAAGACCCGCGAGGCGTCCTTCGGCATCGACCACCGCGGTCATGCCCAGGCGCTTGCGGCTCATCTCCACGAGCGCTTCGCTGAGGGTGGCGCTGATGGCCACGCGGGGTACGTCGTCGCCGGCATGCATCACATCGGTGATGTGCAGCAGCAGGCGGCGGCCGAGGCTGCCGGCCGGATGGGAGCGGGCGAAGTCGTCGGCGGTGAACCCGCGTGCATCGAGCAGGGCCACGGCCAGCGCGTCGCCCATCGCCAGCGAGGCGGTGGTGCTGCTGGTCGGGGCGAGGTCGAGCGGGCACGCCTCGGCGGGCACGCTGACGTCGAGGTGGATGTCGCTTTCGCGCGCCAGCGTCGACTGCGGCCGGCCGGTCATGGCGATGACCGTGTTGCCCTGGCGCTTGAGCACCGGCAGCAGCATCAGCACTTCATCCGATTCGCCGGAGTAAGACAGGGCCAGTACCACGTCGGCATCGGTGATCATGCCGAGGTCGCCGTGGCCGGCTTCGCCCGGATGGACGTAGAACGCGGGCGTACCGGTGGATGCCAGCGTCGCGGCGATCTTGCGCGCCACGTGGCCGGACTTGCCCATGCCGGTGCACACCACGCGACCCTGGCCGGCCAGGATCGCCTGGCAGGCCGCGGAGAAGGTGCCGTCGATCCGGGCGGCGAGGGCGTCCAGTGCCCGCGCCTCGATCTCGATGACCCGGCGTCCGCTGGCCGCCAGGCTGGCAGGCGGGACGGGGCGGGTCAGGGGGTTCGGCTGGGACATGCGGATGGGGCGCCGACGGTTAGAATGGCCGGGTATTTTATTAGGAAAGCCCGTTGGACGCCGAAACCATCCGTAAACTGATCGAATCCGGCCTGCCGGGCGCCCAGGCCGACGTCCAAGGGGACGATGGTGTCCATTTCGAGGCCACCGTCGTGGCGCAGGCCTTCCTCGGCAAGCTGCCGCTGGCCCGCCACCGCCTGGTCTACGCGACCCTGGGCGAACGCATGGGCGGCGAAATCCACGCCCTTCAGCTGCGCACCCTGACTCCCGAGGAAGCCGCCGCAGCGCGCTGACGCGCCGGTGTTGCGGTCCTTCCTTCCTCCTCTTTCGACTTTCCTTCCGGACTTCCATGCAGAAGATCATCGTCACCGGCGGCAACGCGCTCAACGGCGAAGTCACCATCTCCGGCGCCAAGAACGCCGTGCTCCCCATCCTGTGTGCGACCCTGCTGGCGGATGCGCCGGTAGAGATCACCAACGTCCCGCACCTTCACGACGTGGTGACCACCGTGAAGCTGCTGGGTGAGCTGGGCGCGGGCATCACCATCGATGAGGGCACGCTGGCGAAGGGGCGCGGCATCACCGTCGACCCGACCACCGTCAGCCGCTTCGTCGCGCCGTACGAACTGGTCAAGACGATGCGTGCGTCCATCCTCGTGTTGGGCCCGCTGGTCGCGCGCCATGGTGCTGCGGTCGTGTCGTTGCCGGGTGGTTGCGCCATCGGTTCGCGTCCGGTCGACCAGCACATCAAGGGCCTGCAGGCGCTGGGGGCGGAGATCACCGTCGAGAACGGCTACATCAAGGCGCGCGCGGCGCGCCTGAAGGGCGCGCGTTTCGTTTTCGACATGGTCACCGTCACCGGCACCGAGAACGTCATGGCCGCCGCGACGCTGGCCGAAGGCACCACGGTGCTGGAAAACGCCGCGATGGAGCCTGAAGTCACCGACCTGGCCGAATGCCTCAACGCGCTGGGCGCGAAGATCGAGGGTGCGGGTACCTCACGCATCGTGATCCATGGCGTCGAACGCCTGGGCGGCGGGCGCCACTCGGTGGTGCCGGACCGTATCGAGACGGGCACGTTCCTGGTCGCCGGCGCGATGACCGGCGGCAAGGTCATCGCGCGCAATGCGCGCCCCGACACGCTCGAAGCCGTGCTCGACAAGCTGACCGAAGCCGGCGCGAAGATCGAAACCACCGCCGACAGCATCACCCTGGACATGCAGGGCAAGCGGCCGAAGGCGGTCAGCCTGACCACGGCGCCTTATCCCGCGTTCCCGACCGACATGCAGGCGCAGTTCATGGCCCTCAACTGCGTGGCGGATGGCGTCGGTGTGATCAACGAGACGATCTTCGAAAACCGCTTCATGCACGTCAACGAGCTGCTGCGGTTGGGCGCGGACATCCGTGTCGAAGGCCACACCGCCATCGTGCGTGGCGTGGAGCGGCTGGGGGGCGCGCCGGTGATGGCGACCGATCTGCGCGCGTCGGCGTCGCTGATCCTCGCCGGCCTGGTCGCCGATGGCGAAACCACCATCGATCGCATCTACCACCTGGATCGTGGCTACGAGAACATCGAAGAGAAACTCGGCGGACTGGGCGCGAAGATCAGGCGGGTGTCGTGAGCCGGGCCGATCCGAAGCTGTCGGGGATCCGGCCGAGGTTCCCGCTGCGGCGCAAGATCCTGCTTGGCATCGTCATCGCGCTGCTCGCGCTGGTGGCGTGGTTGCACTACACGGGCTCCGCGGCGACCCACGGCATCACCACCGAGGACATGGACTGGAACGGCGACGGCACCGTGACGCAGGGCGAGATCGCGCAGGCGGTCTTTTCGGTCGTCGTCGAGCAGAAGCAGGATGGCCGGCGGCAGTGCAACAGCTTCGCCTGGCGAAGCGGGGCGGGCACGATCCGGATGGACTGCAAGACCGTGTTCCAGGCCGACGCACCCGTGGCCAAGGAATGAAAAAAGCCCGGCGATGCCGGGCTTTTTTTCGATCGGAAGGCCTCAGCGCCAGGATTTCAGCGTCAGGTCGATGGTGTCCTGGCCATTCTCACGTTGCAGGATACGCGCCGGCACCGGGGCATCGGCCACCACCCACACGATGGTCTGCTTGTCTCCGTCGGTGCGCACGACCTTGGTGGCATCCTGTGCCTTGCCGCCCACGGTAATGCGCTCCTTGCCGGCGACCTGGTAGGTCATCGGCTTGGCGCGTCCGTTCTCGACCATGCGATAGGTGAGCGGCTTGCCCGCGGCGACATCGCGCACGATGGCGAGGTTGACCAGCAGCGCATCCATGTCGCCTGCCTGCAGCTTCACGGGCCCGGCGCGATCGGGCTTGATGTCGCCGGTCCAGGTCGCCTGCGCCTTGGACCAGTCGTAGACGGTGTTGACGTTCTTCTTCTTGATCAGCAGGCGCGAGCTGTCGCTGCTGTTCAACGGACGCATGCGGCCGTCCTGCTCGTCGAACACGGTCTTCTGGCTGAGATCGACCGCCTGGTTGCGCACGGTCAGCGTGTACTGCCAGCGATTGCCCGGCTGCGGCGCGACGACCATCTGGCCCTCGCCGACCATGCCGAGGGCGCTGGCGTTGTAGTTGGCGGTGAAGGCCTCGACCGCGAGCGCCGGCGCGGTGGCCGCGCCGAACAGCGCCAGGGCGAGCAGCAGGTGCGGGGTGGGATGGGCATTCTTCGTCATGCTCAGGGCACTCCTTGGTATTCGACCAGGCGCAGATCGATGCCGTCCTGACCGTCTTCCCGCTGCAGGATGCGCACGGGAGTGGGCACGCCATCGGCGACCCAGAAAATGGTTTCGTCGTTGCCGCCGTTCGTGCGGCTGACACGCAGCGCACTGTAGCTCAGATCGTCCACCTCGACCGTTTCGGGCTCGACGGATACGGCGTACGCGTATTCGCGTACGCGTCCGTTGTCGACGACCCGGTAGCTGAGCTGCCGCCCCGGTGCGGCATCGCGGATGACGGCGAGGTTCATCAGCAGCGCACTCAGGTCGCCGGTCTGAAGCGCGAGCGGTGCCCTGCGGTTCTTCTTGATGTCGCCCTGCCACTGCGCGGTGTGCGCGGTCCAGTCGTACGTGCCGACCATCTTCTTGCCCATCAGCAAGGCGTGCCGGACGGTCGCCTGGCTGCGCGGACGGAACAGGTCGCCCTCGACGTCGAACACCGTGCTCTGCTCGATGTTCAGGCCGGCCAGACGCGCGAAGCCGCGGGTGCCCTTCACGTTGAGGTCGATCTGCCACTGTGCCCCACCGCGCGGCGCGACCTTCATGCTCGCGCTGCCCGCCAGCTTGCCCTCGTTGTAGGCCTGGTAGCTGGCCACGAAGGGCTCCAGCGCCTGGGCAGGCGCTGCCAGTCCGGCCAGGAGCAGGCCAAGCATCGGGAGGCGTAGGTTGAAGGACATCCTGGGGAGGCAGCGTCAGGGAATCAAACGGTCGGCTGAATCTAGAGACAGGGGATTTAATAGCGCCTGACCATGACGGAACACCGTATCCCCCTGTTCAGCTAACTCGCCGGCCACGGCCAGCCCCAAGGCCGCCACCAACAACGCGTGTTCACGCGGCAGCAGCCGCGCCGCCAGGGTTTCGGGGGTGTCGCCGGCCGTGACCGGAATGCGGACCTGGCCGATGACGGCGCCCGCGTCGAGTTCAGGTATCACGAAGTGCACGCTGGCCCCGTGCTCCACATCCCCGGCCTCCAGCGCGCGGGCGTGGGTGTGAAGGCCGCGGTACTTGGGTAGCAGGGAGGGATGGATGTTCAGCAGCCGGCCCCGGAAGCGCGCGATGAAGGCCTCGCCCAGGATGCGCATGTAGCCGGCGCAGACGATCCAGTCCGGTCGTGATGCCGCGATGGCGTCCGTCAACGCGGCTTCATGGGCGGATCGATCGGGGAAGCCGGACGGCTTGGCGCTCCAGCGGGCCGCGGCCGGCACGAGCCGTAGGGCGGGTGCGTTGGGACGGTCGGAGAACACGCCCACGACCTCCGCATCCAGCGTGCCCGCTTCGATGGCCCGCAGGATCGCCTGCAGGTTGCTGCCCCTGCCGGACGCCAGGACGGCGATGCGGGCCGTCATGGCATCGCCCGCCTGCGCTCGGTGCGCGTCAGCGGCCAGGTCGCGACCGCACCCAGCGTGGCGAGCAGCATGTCGGCATGCGCATCCCAGACATCACCCTGCTGGCCGTTGTAGGACTCGGCGGCCTCCGGCGACATCGCCAGCGCGATGCCCCACTCAAGCCACTCGTAGGCCAGGCTGCTGCACGTGACCAGCATCACCGCGAGGCCGAACGCCTGACCCATCGTCAGCGCCGGCCAGCGCTGACGCAGCCAATGCCAGACCGCGGGTGCGAAACACACGCCGTACAGCAGGTGGATGAAACGGTCGAAATGGTTGCGTTGCCAACCGAAGGCGTCGGCGGGCGACCAGCCGGTCGCTGCCTGCAACCAGGCGTCGTACGGCACGTAGGAGTACAGCCAGCGCGCACCGATGCAGTGCGCCACGATGAAGGCGCAGATGAGCGCGAAATGCAGCGGCTGCACGGGCCAGCGGCGGTCATGCCACCAGAGCCACGCGAGGCCCAGCACCGTCAGGCTGCTGTGCATGGCCTGTTCGACCGGCCAGCGCGGCGCGATCCAGCTGGCCGCGAACACGACCAGTGTCAGGCCGAAGGCGATCCCCTTGGTGCGCGGCATCGCGCGGCTCAACCGATGCGGACGCGCTCGCCGCCCTGGGCCGGCACCACCTGGCCGATCTGCCAGTGCGCCAGGTGCAGGCGCGCCAGGTCGGCCTGCACGGCTGACAGCTGGTCGGGTGCCACCACCAGCACGAAGCCGATGCCGCAGTTGAACGTGCGCCACATCTCGCTGTTCTCGACGGCGCCTTCGCGCTGCAGCCAATCGAACACCGGCGGCAGGGCCCATGCGCTGGCGTCGATCTCCAGGCCGAGACCGTCGGGAACCACGCGGATGATGTTCTCGGTGAGGCCGCCACCGGTGATGTGCGCCATGCCATGCAGGTCGTGCGCCTGCAGCAGTTCCAGGATCGGCTTCACGTAGAGCGCGGTCGGTGCCATCAGCGCATCGGCGAGCTTCACGCCGCCCACATCGATGTCGGACGGCCGGCCGGCGCGGTCGTAGATGCGGCGGACGAGCGAATAGCCGTTGGAATGCGGGCCGCTGGACGCGATGCCGATCAGCACGTCGCCGGCACGCACCTTGGCGCCATCCAGCAGGCGCGATTTCTCCACCGCGGCCACGCAGAAGCCGGCGAGGTCGTATTCGCCCGGGCCGTACATGTCGGGCATTTCCGCCGTCTCGCCGCCGATCAGTGCGCAGCCGGAGAGTTCGCAGCCGCGGGCGATGCCGCCGACCACGGCCACCGTCGTGTCGACGTCGAGCTTGCCGGTGGCGAAGTAGTCGAGGAAGAACAACGGTTCGGCGCCCTGCACGAGGACGTCGTTCACGCACATGGCGACCAGATCGATGCCGATCGTGTCGTGACGGCCCAGCTGCTGCGCGAGCTTGAGCTTGGTGCCCACGCCGTCGGTGCCCGACACCAGCACCGGCTCGCGGTACTTGCCGGACAGGTCGAACAGGGCGCCGAAGCCACCCAGGCCACCCATCACCTCGGGGCGGAAGCTGCGCTTGACCAGCGGCTTGATGCGTTCGACCAGTTCGTTGCCGGCGTCGATGTCGACACCCGCGTCGCGATAGGTCATCGGGGTGGGGGCAGGCGGCGTCGGCTGGGTCACGGGCGGTCTTCGGCGGGGCAAGAGGCGTGATTTTAAAGGAATCGCCACCGGAATCGGCCGGCCTGAACGACCGACGTTGGCGAGGGCGGGCCATTCGGGCAACAATTCGGGGGGTCTGAAGAGCTCAAGGACGCTCGATGCGCCGGATTCCTGGTTTCGCCCTCGTAGGCGTGCTGCTGTTCGCAGCCACGATCACGCCGCCCCCCGTACAGGCCCAGTCCGGCCTGCGCACGGAAGGTGACGCCGTGTCGGCGCGCGGCCTGTACCAGGCGGAAGTGCCGGTGAACGGCCAGGGCGAAGCGGAGCGCCAAGGCGGCTTCGCGCGCGCGCTGGGCAGCGTGCTCGGCAAGCTGTCGGGTGATCGCGGCGTCATGTCGCGGCCCGGTGTGGGCGCGGAGCTGCGCAACGCCAAGGATTACGTCGACGGCTACGACTACCGCCAGGACCAGGGCACCTCGTCCAGCGGCGCACCGACATTCCGCACCACGCTGGTGGTTCGCTTCGACGAAGACCAGGTCAACGGGCTGGCCGGCGCGATTGGCCTGCCGATCTGGCCGCAGCCGCGTCCCAAGCCGGTGGTCTGGTTGGCGATCAACGATGGCAGTGGTCCGCGCCTCGTGGGCCTGCCGCAGTCCAATGCAGCGCGGCCGCTGCTCAATCGCGCGGTCGAGCGTGGCTACAGCCTGGGCCTGCCTGCTGGCGGCGCGGCAGAGCAGGCGCTGGTCGGCGCCATCTGGCGCCAGGACACCGCCGCCGTTGCGCGCGCGTCTTCGCGCTACAGCCCGCCCATGCAACTGATCGGCAAGCTGTACCGCGACAAGAACAGTTGGACGGCCGACTGGGTGTTCGTCGATGCCGGCAAGGTGCTGGCGAAATGGTCGGTCACCGACGCCGATGCGCGCCGCGCGATGTCCTCCGGTGCCGATGGCACGGCCGACGCGCTGGTGAAGCGCTACGGCAAGCGCGGTACCGCCGGTCCGGCGGGCACCTACCGCGTCCTTTTCTCCGGCGTCCGCAGCACCGATGACTACCTGCGCCTGACCGGCCACCTGCAGAAGATGGCCGTCGTCCGCCGCATCACGCCGGTGCGCGCCAGCGGCGACACGCTCGAACTGGATCTTGAACTGGTCTCCGGCCTCGCCGGCTTCCGCCGCACCATGGGCGACCAGGCACCGTTCACCGGCGGCGAAGGTGAGCCGCCGGCCTTCCAGATGCGCTGACCGAGGGATCGCATGGACCTTTCTTCGACTCCGGCAGGAACGCTGGCCCGCCGTTGGCAATGGTTGCTGATCGCCCTGATCGTCGGCTGGCTGATCTGGCTGCTGGCACCGGTGCTGACGCCGTTCGTCTGCGCCGCACTGCTGGGCTGGCTCGGCGATCCGTGGGTGGATCGCCTGGAACGTTCGGGACGGTCCCGCACCACGGCCGTGGTGCTGGTGTTCACCCTGATGCTCCTGTTGCTCGTCCTGGCGATGGTGATCCTGGTGCCGATGATCGAGCGCCAGGTGGTCACAGTGATCGAGTCGCTGCCGGCGTATCGCGACTGGTTCGTGCAGACGGCGTTGCCGTGGGTCGAGCGCAGGACGGGCCTGGAACTGGTGGCGTGGCTGGACCCCGACCGCCTGACCGAATGGGTGCGCGGCCACTGGCAGCAGGCTGGCGGTGTGGCGGCGACGTTGTTCGGCTACTTCTCGCGTTCGGGCTTCGCGGTGATGGCGTGGATCGCCAATCTCGTGCTGCTGCCGATCCTGACGTTCTATTTCCTGCGCGACTGGGACCTGCTGGTGGAGCGCATCGCCGCGCTGGTGCCGCGTGACCACATCGCGACGGTGAACCGGCTGGCGCTGGAGTCGAACGAAGTCCTCGGCGCCTTCCTGCGTGGACAGTTCCTCGTGATGCTGGCGCTCGGCGCCATCTACGCGATCGGCCTTTCCGTGGTCGGCCTGAAGGTCGGCCTGCTGGTCGGCATCATCGCCGGCCTGATCAGCTTCGTGCCGTACCTCGGCACCGCGAGCGGCATCGTGCTGGGCGTGATCGCCGCACTGGTGCAGTCCGGTGGCGACTGGTCGCTGGTGGCGATGGTGATGGGCGTGTTCGTCGTCGGCCAGATGCTGGAAGGCTACGTGCTCACGCCGCGTATCGTCGGCGACCGCATCGGCCTGCATCCGGTGGCGGTGATCTTCGCCATCATGGCGGGCGGCCAACTGTTCGGCTTCCTGGGCATGCTGCTGGCGCTGCCGATCGCGGCGATCGCCAACGTGCTGCTGCGTTTCGCCCATGAGCGCTACACGCAGAGCCGGCTCTACGCCGGCGACCGTCCGGCGATCCTGCTGGATTCCTACATCGACAAGGGCAGCCTGGAGCAGGCCGCCGAGCGGGGCAGCGAAGAGCCGTGAGCAGCAGCCAGGGCGGCGCGAACGTGGGGCCACAGCTGCCCCTGGCGCTGCGTTATCCCGCCGACCAGCGATTCGAAACCTTCGTGCGGCCACCGCAGGGCGCGCTGCCCGGTCTGCAGGCGCTGGCCGCGCAGCCCGACGCGACGTGGACCTACATCGCAGGCGCTGCGCGCACCGGGAAAACCCATCTCGCGCTGGCGTTGTGCGCCGCCACCGAACAGCGGGGCCGACGCGCGGCCTACCTGCCGATGGCGGCGGCAGCGGGTCGTGCGCGCGAGGCGCTGGAGGCGCTGGACGGATACGACGTGATCGCCCTCGACGGCCTCGAAGCGATCGCGGGTATTCGCGAGGATGAGGTCGCGCTGTTCGACTTCCACAACCGGGCGCGCGCGAACGGGCTCAACGTGCTCTACACCGCCCGCGGCATTCCGGATGAACTCGGGATCGGCCTGCCGGACCTACGCTCCCGCTTGCAGCAGTGCCTGCGCATCATGCTGGATCCGCTGGACGACGAAGGCCGTCGCGATGTGCTGCGCGAGCGCGCGCACCGGCGTGGACTGGTGCTGGAGGATGCCGCACTCGACTGGCTGCTGACCCATACCCAGCGTGATCTGGGTGCGCTGGTCGCACTGCTGGATACGCTCGACCGGGCGTCGCTCGCCGCACAGCGCCGCATCACCGTGCCGTTCCTGCGGCAGACGCTGGGCAGCGGAAAGCCGTCGGCTGCCTGAGTCAGGGGCAACGCTCCGAGACTTCTTCCCACACCACCGGTTCCCAGTAGGCATTGTCGCGCAGGCTCTGGGTATCCAGCTTGTCCCGCAGCAGCCGCGCACCGATGCGGTAGCTGGTGTTCGGTTTGATGTCGACCACCAGCGGCTTGTACGCCCTCGCCATCGCGAAGCGCTTCATCTTGTTGATCTGCAGCAGCTGCGCCGAATTCAGGCGCTGCGTATCGATGAACTCACGCACGACCAGCACGTGGGTGCCGGCGGCCAATCGGTGACGATTGACCGGCTGCAGCGGCGTGCTGCGACCGTCGATGGTGGTGATCTCGGCAGGGAAGATGTCGCGACTCTTGGGGATCACGCCGCCGCGCGTCGTGACAAAGCCGCAGGCACCCCGCGCGTCCGTGCCGATCTCGATGCGATAAGCCGGCACGGCCACCACCCCGGCGGCACCGTCGAGCTTCAGCGTGGCGCTGCCGCGCAGCACCTCGGCGGCGATGCGGCCGCGACCGCCCTGCATCGCCTGCTCCAGCAGCGGTGCCGGCGACGATGCGCCATCCAGGCGCACGCCATTCAAGGCGGTCAGCCGGTCGCCGACTTTCAGCCCGATGCGCGCGGCGGGTCCGTCGGGCGTCAGTGCCAGCACCGGCAACCCGGATCGCTGCGCGCCGCGCACATCGACCACCGCGCCGAGTTCGTACCGGACCTGGGCGGGCTTCTGGATTACCTGCGGGCCGCCGCTGTCCTTGAGATCGCCGCGCTCCGACATCTGCAGCAGGGCGGCATCCAGTTCGCGGGTCGATTGCGCCTGGCTGTTCGCCGCCATGCAGGCCGCCAAGGCCAGAACGAAACGCGCTCGCGTGGAGATACGGGAGATGTCCATGACGACGGCCTCAGATTTCGATGGGTTGGGGAACGGCGGTAGCGGTGCCGCTGCGTGCAAGCGCTTCGCGCCGTTGCCACAGCCATTGCAGCTCCTGCTCGCTGGCGCCGCGCTCGTAGGCATGCTGCAGCTCGCGGTCGACGCTGCGCAGCGGCTCTTCGTGCAGCGGTGCACGTGGTGCGGCAGCGAACGCCGCGGGTGCCGGTGAAGACGCGGGCGTGGGCGGTGCGGCGGTACGCAGGTAGAAGAGCGGCAATGCGACCAGCGCGAGCATGGCCATGCTCCCGGCGACGATGCGCCTGCGCCGGTCACGCTGGTGCAGGCGCGCGCCACGGACCCGCAGCCACAAGTCCGGCGGCAATTCCGGTTCCGGAAGCGCGGCCAGGCGAGCCTTGATAGGTTCAGTCATGGGAGATGTCTCCTTCGGGTTCGAGCTCCTCACGCAACCGCATGAGCGCGCGGGACAACAGCGACTTGGACCAACTGGCCGTCCGCCCGAAGCGGCGGCCGAGATCCTCGTGCGACCAGCCCTCCATTTCGTGCAGCCACACGACAGTACGTGCGGGTGGGGGCAAACGTCGCAGCAGGCTCCCCGCGTCGGCGGCATCGGCGGGCGACGCGTGCGAGTCGTCGGCCAGGAGCGCGAGCTCGGCGTCCGTGCCGGAGCGATGCTGGCGACGCAGACGATCGATGGCGAGGTTGGCGGCCACGCGCTTGAGCCAGGGCCGAAGCGGCGCGTCGTCGCGCAGGCCCGACAGAAACCCGAACATCTTCAGGAACGTCTCCTGCACGATGTCCTCCGCCTCTGCGGTGTTGCCCGTCAGCCGGAACGCCAACGCATGCACGGCGCGGGCATGCTCGCGATAGAGCGCTTCGAAGGCCGCCTGGTCGCCACGGCGCGCTCGCCGCAGGCGGGCGGCTTCGGAGTCGTGGGGGGCCGTGCGCGCATCCATCTGGTCCACAGTACGCGCGGGAGCGCCGGATCGTCGCAACGAACCCTATCGGAGGGCGGTTTCCAGTTCCGCCAGTCGCCCGGGCGTGCCGACGTCGGTCCAGTGCCCGTCGTGGTGCTGGCCGGTGATCAGGTCGCTGTCCATGTGCGCGCGCAGCAGGGGTGCCAGGCGGAAGCGCGGCTTGCCGCAGGCGACCACACCGGCATGTTCGTCCACGTGCTGCGCCCAGTCGTCGAGCAACGCGGGGCGATAAAGACCGATGCCCGCATAGGTCAGCCGTCGCGCGCCGTCCTGCCGCACGTGGCCTTCCGCGTCGAGCGCGAAATCGCCGTGCGTGGCGTAGCCGGGCGGGTCCACCATCACCAAGTGCGCGAGCCCGCGGGGTTCGCGCGGGAGCCTGGCGAAGTCGAAGTCGGTCCAGATGTCGCCGTTGACCAGCAGGAAGGGCGCCTCACCCAGCAAGGGGCGCGCATTGAGCATGCCACCGCCGGTTTCCAGGGGCGTGTCGCCTTCGTGGAGGTAGTGGATGCGCAGGCCCCAGCGCTCGCCATCGCCAAGCGCTATCGGGAAGCGGTCGGCCAGCCAGCTGGTGTTGACCACCACCTCCTGCACGCCGAGCGCCGCCAGCTTTTCCAGATGCCAGACGATCAGCGGTTTGCCGCCAGCTTCGATCAGCGGTTTGGGCGTGTGGTCGGTCAGCGGCCGCATGCGCTCGCCGAGGCCCGCCGCGAAGATCAGCGCCTTCATGCGATCTCACCACGGGCGTGCAGCACGGGCTTGATGCGGGCCTCCAACAACGTGCGCAGCCCCGCCAGCTCCGGATAGCGCGGCAGCACCTCGTCGAGATAGCGGATGAAGCGCGGCACATCCGGCAGGTAGCGGGTCTTGCCGTCGCGGTAGTGCAGGCGAGCGAAGATGCCGAGGATCTTGAGGTGCCGCTGGATGCCCATCCAGTCGGCGTCGCGGAGGAACACCTTGAGTTCCGGCACGGGCAGGCCTGCGCGCGTGGCCCGCGCGTGATAGCGGGCCAGCCATCCATCCACGCGCTCCAACGGCCAACTCAGGAACGCATCCTTGAACAGGCTCATCGCGTCGTACGCGATCGGCCCGCGAACGCAGTCCTGGAAATCCAGCACCGCCGGCCCCGGCGTCACCGGCATCAGGTTGCGCGGCATGAAATCGCGGTGGGTCAGTACGCGGGCCTGGGTCAGGGCGTTGTCCATCAGGCGGCGCTGGGCCAGCTCGAGCCCTTCGGCCTCCCCGCAATCGAGCGTCAGCCCCAGGTGGCGCCGCAGGAACCACTCGTCGAACAAGCCCGCATCCCGCTGCAGCAGCGCCTCGCCGAACTCGCCCATGCCCTCCGGCGGGGCGATGGCCTGCAGGCGCAGCAGCTGTTCGAGTGCGGCATCGAACCAGGCATCGGCGTTGTCGTCGCTGATGACGTGGGCGAGCGTCGGGCCACCCAGGTCTTCCAGCAGCAGGAATCCGTGTTCGGTGTCGATGGCCAGCACCTCGGGGACGCGCACGCCGCCGCCCGCCAGCAGTCCGCGCATGGCCAGCCAGGGACGCACGTCCTCCAGGCCGGGAGGCGAGTCCATCACGATCCGTCCGGGGCCATCGCCAAGGCTGCGCCAGTAGCTGCGGAAGCCGGCGTCCACCGAAGCGCGCTCCAGCTGCGCATAGGCGTCGCCGAGCGCGCCGCGCGCCCAGTCCAGGCGTTGGGCGCCTCGCCCGGAAGGGTCCTGAATCGTAGGGTTCATGCAGTCGCGGCCGGGAGACAGGCGTCAAAGGGCTACAGGGTAAACTGGCGCCCTACCGACTTGCGAGGCTTGCATGGCCAAACTACAACCTGTGCTGCTTTCCGGCGGCTCCGGCACGCGGCTGTGGCCACTCTCGCGTGAGGCCTATCCGAAGCAGTTCCTGCCCCTCGCAGGCGACGACACCATGGTCCAGGCCACCTGGCGGCGCGTGGAGGCGTTGGCCGATCTCGCGCCGATCGTGGTCGCCAACGAGGAGCACCGGTTCCTCGTCGCCGAGCAACTGCGCCAGGTGGACGCGCCGGTGCCGGCGATCCTGCTGGAGCCGGTCGGCCGCAACACGGCGCCAGCGATCGCGGCCGCAGCACTGCAGGCGATGGCGGAGGGCGCGGACCCTCTGTTGCTGGTGTTGCCTTCCGACCATGTCGTTCGCGATGTCGGGGGATTCCAGCGCGCGGTACGCGAGGCTTCCGCAGCAGCGGACGCTGGTGCGCTGGTGACCTTCGGCATCGTGCCCGATGCGCCGGAGACGGGGTTCGGGTACATCCAGGCCGAAGCGGGCGAAGGATTGCGCAAGGTGTCGCGCTTCGTCGAAAAACCCGATGCCGCCACCGCCCAGTCCTACCTCGATGCCGGCAGCTACTACTGGAACAGCGGCATGTTCCTGTTCCGGGCCAGTCGCTACATCGAAGAGCTCGCGCGCTTCCGCCCCGACATCGTCGACGCCGTGCGCGCATCGCACGCGGCCGCACGGCACGACGGTGACTTCGTCCGACTGGACAAGGATGCATTCGCCGCCTGTCCGTCCGACTCCATCGACTATGCGGTGATGGAGAAGACCGCGGATGCGATGGTGCTGCCGGTGGACATCGGCTGGAACGATGTCGGGAGCTGGTCAGCCCTCTGGGACGTGGCCGAACGTGATGACCACGGCAACGCCCATCACGGTGATGTGATCGCCGTGGACAGCCGAAACAGCTACGCGTACGCGCAGCGTCTGGTCGCGCTGGTCGGCGTGGACGACATCGTGGTGGTGGAAACCGACGACGCCGTGCTGGTCGCGCGCAAGGACCGCGTGCAGGACGTCAAGCAGGTGGTGGCGCGGTTGAAGGAAGAACAGCGCAGCCAGGCGGTGCTCCATCGCGAAGTGCATCGGCCGTGGGGCAGCTACGACTCCGTCGACAACGGTGGTCGCCACCAGGTGAAGCGCATCAAGGTCAAGCCTGGCGCCGCGTTGAGCCTGCAGATGCACCATCACCGCGCCGAGCATTGGATCGTCGTCAGCGGTACCGCCAGGGTCACGCGTGGCGACGAGGTGCTGCTGCTCTCCGAAAACGAAAGCACATACATCCCCCTCGGCGTGAAGCACCGCCTCGAGAATCCGGGCAAGGTGCCGCTGGAGCTGATCGAAGTGCAGTCCGGCAGCTATCTGGGCGAGGATGACATCGTGCGGTTCGAGGACGTGTACGGTCGCAGCCAGTAACCGCGCGCGCAGTTGCGTCCGGCAAGAAAAAGGCCCCGCATGTGCGGGGCCTTTCGTTTCCGGTCTACTTCTTCTTGCGGACGAAGCCGTAGATCACCAGCAGCAGGATGGCGCCGATCACCGACGCGATGAACCCGGTGGGCTCGCCCGGTCCGTACCAGCCAAGCGCCCCACCAATGAATCTCGCCAGCAGTGCGCCTGCGATGCCCAGCAGGATGGTCATGAAGAAGCCGAGCTTGTCGTCGCCGGGCTTCAACGCGCGTGCGAGCAGGCCGGCGAGAAAGCCGATCAGCAGGGTCCAGAGAATACCGCCACCAAAGATCTGTTCCATCGAATCGCTCCGGTTGGGAAGGTGTGGGGCGATGTGAGCCTAGCAGGCCACCGGCCGGATCGGCCATGCCTGCGCACCGGAAACGGAAACGCCGGGTTTCCCCGGCGTTCCTCATGGCCTGCCCGGTGATGGGTCAGCAGCAGCCGTGGTCGCCGTGCTGCTCGCCGCCGGCCACGGCCGCCACGCCCGTCGTTTCGCCACGGACGCTGGCGGCGTGGTGTTCGGCGATGACGCGCGCCACGCAGGCAGTGACCTTCTTGCCCATGGGGATATGCAGGAATTCGTTCGGACCGTGCGCGTTGGAGTGCGGGCCCAGCACGCCGGTGATCATGAACTGCGCGCCGGGAAACTTCTCGCCCAACATGCCCATGAAGGGGATCGTGCCGCCTTCGCCCATGTACATCGCAGGCTTGCCGAAGAACTCGCGGCTGGAGGCATCGATCGCCTTCTCGAGCCACGGCGACATCGTCGGCGCATTCCAGCCGGTGCTGGCCTTTTCCAGCTCCAGGCTGACCTGCGCGCCGTTGGGCGGGTCCTTCTCCAGCAGGTCCTTCAACAATTCGCCGGCCTGTTTGCCTTCCAGTGTGGGCGGCAGGCGCAGCGACAGCTTCACCGACGTATGGGGGCGCAACACGTTGCCCGCTGACGACAGCGGCGGCATGCCGTCCACGCCGGTCACGGACAGGGCCGGACGCCAGGTGCGGTTGAGCACCAGTTCGGCCAGGTCGTCGGCCATCGGCGTCATGCCGGGCAGGAAGGGGAATTTGTCGAACACGGCCGTGTCCAGCACGCGCGCGGCTTCCTTGGCCTGCGCCTGACGATCCTCGGGGATTTCCACCCGCAGGCCGTCGGGCAGGATGCGGCCGGTCTGTTCGTCTTCCAGTCGCGACAGCAACTGGCGGAGCAGGCGGAAGCTGGAGGGCACGACGCCAGAGGCGTCGCCGGAGTGCACGCCTTCTTCGAGCACCTTGACCGTGAAGTTGCCGCCCGCCAGACCACGCAGCGAGGTGGTGCACCACAGCTGCTCGTAGTTGCCGCAGCCGGAATCCAGGCAGACCACCAGCGAGGGTTTGCCGATACGGTCGGCGAGGTGGTCCACGTAGGCAGGCAGGTCGTAGCTACCGGATTCCTCGCAGGCCTCGATCAGGATCACGCAGCGCGCATGCGGTACACCCTGTTGCTGCAGCGCCTGGATGGCCGCCAACGAACCGAAGATCGCGTAACCGTCGTCCGCGCCACCGCGACCGTAGAGCTTGTCGCCCTTGATCACCGGTACCCACGGGCCCAGGTCGTCATCCCAGCCGGTCATTTCCGGCTGCTTGTCCAGATGGCCATACAGCAGCACCGTATCGTTGCCGGTGTCCGGGCCGCTGGCCGGGATCTCGATGAAGATCAGCGGCGTGCGCCCTTCTAGCCGGACCACCTCGACCTGCATGCCGGGCACCGACTGGGCCTTCGCCCAGCGTTCCATCAGCTGGACCGCCTGCTCCATGTACCCGTTGGCCACCCAGTCCTTGTCGAACATCGGCGACTTGTTCGGGATGCGGATGTACTCGACCAGCTGCGGGACGATCTCGTCATCCCATTTTTCGGCTACGTAGCGGTCGACTTTGGCGGTATCCATGGCAACTCCGGGTACTGGATGCGGTGACCGTCCATTCTACGCCCCCTCCGGGTAGGACTTTTCCTACATGGCGGTGCGGGGTTTACGGGCAGACCCGCGCGTGACGGGGCGATACCTTGGCTGCCGTGGGCGCTGGAAACTCTCCACACCGTCGCAAGCGACGGGAACATGGCGGATACGGCGATGCATCCGTCATCCATGGAGAGTCCAACGTCACAAGGAGAGTCGTCATGAAGTCGTTCATCCAGTTTGCCAAGATCCTCGTGCTGTCGCTGTTGCTGGCCTTACCGGCGCTGGCGGCGGAGAAGGTCAACATCAATACGGCCGACGCCGCCGCGCTGGACCGGGTGCTCATCGGCGTGGGGCCGGCCAAGGCCGCCGCCATCGTCGAGTACCGGAAGGCCAACGGTCCGTTCAAGAGTGCCGAGGAATTGGCGATGGTGAAGGGCATCGGGCTGAGCACGGTTGAACAGAACCGGGATCGCATCGAACTGCGCGCCGGTGCGGCACAAGCCAAGCCGGCGGCCGCCAGCGCGGCCAAGCCGAAGCCGGTGGCGAGGCGCTGACAATTCCCGCGGAAGGGTGACTCCACAGGATGTGGACACCCTGCGCAGGGGCAGGAGGCCGGGGGGAATCGGGCAGGACGCCGACAAGGACGTACTTATCAAGGGACGGATTCGCGGCGACCAGGTCAGATCTGGTCAGAGGCAGGAGCCGACACGGAGGTGAGCATCGCCCGGGCACGCGAAACGCGCCCGGGCGATGTGCTTTGGGCGTGGCGAAAACGCGGAAGCAGTGGCGTTAGAATCGCGCGTCCGCTTCGGGGGTCCCATGTTCGACAGATCGCACGTCATTCCGGCGAACGAGTATCGGCGCGAGCGCTGGAAGAATGGACTGGGATGGACACGCGAGATCGTCCGGATGCCCGACGCCGATGGCTGGCGCTGGCGGCTGTCGATCGCAGAGATCGAGCGGGATGCGGCGTTCTCTTCATTCCCCGGGGTCGAGCGGGAGCTTATCCTGCTGCGCGGAAACGGACTCCGCTTGCGATTCAATGATGGTCGGTGCGTGGAATTGTCACCCCCGCACGGGCGGGTCCGTTTCCAGGGCGAAGATGTGGTGACGGGCGAACTCGTCGACGGACTGACGCACGATTTCAACCTGATGTGGCGACGCGACGCGGTGCGCGCGGAGTTGTTCCATCGTCCGCTGGTCGGCCCCATGCTGTTCTTTGCCGAGCCCGGTGTCTGCTGGGCGATCCATCTGCTTGCGGGTCAGGCGGAGTTCGATGCAACCGACGACCTGCCAGCATTGTGGAGCGGTGATACCGCGCTGCTGGTGTCCACGCAGACTCGACGGAGATACGCGTTGAATGGCGGTGGTGAGCTGCTGGCGATCCGCATCGAAGATGCGCTCCAGGGCCCGCCGTTGTAGTTCGGTCGGGCTCAGTAAACGTCGCGACGGTAGCGGCCTGCTGCCAGCAATGCCTCGACCTGGGCATCACCCAGTACATCGCGCAGCACGTCGTCCACGCCGGGTGCCATGCCCTCCAGGCTGCCACACACATAGAGCGCGACACCTTGGCTGATCCAGTCGCGCAGTGTGTCGCCGTTCGCGCGCAGGGCATCCTGCACATAGCGGTGAGCACCGCCATCCCGGGAGAACACGAGGTCCAGGCGCTCCAGGTGCCCTTCCGCCAGCCATCGGTCGAGCTCGTCGCGATGGAAATAATCGTGCGTGCGATTCCGCTCGCCGAACAGCAGCCAGTTGCGATGCGCGCCGTCCTGCTTTCGTGCACGCAGGTGCGCGCGCAGGCCGGCCAAGCCTGTGCCGTTACCGATGAGGATCATCGGGACGTTCGTGGCCGGTGCGTGGAAGTTCGGGTTGCGACGGACCCGCAGTGCGATGCCGTCGCCAAGCGTCGCGTGCCGGCAGAGCCACCCGCTTCCCAATCCCGGCGTGCCGTCGTCGCGTGTCATCAGGCGCACCAGCAGATGCATCGCGCCGTCGGACGGGATCGAGGCGATCGAGTACTCGCGGTGCGGCAGCGGCACCGCAGCGTCCGCCAGCGATTGCGCGGTGATGCCGGGGGAGAGCAACGAGACCGACGGCCATTGGCTGCGTGCGACCACCTCCGCCAGCGTGCAGGCTTCGTCCTGCCAGGTCACGCGCGCTTCGGGCTTGAGACCCAGTGATGCGAGGCGGGCGTCGACATCGGCGTGCGCGTGTCGTGGGCCGATCTCGACGATGTCGCCGGCTGCCCAGTCCAGTGTCGTTCCTGAGGGAGGCGCGAGCGCGATATGGAAGGCGCCGCCGCCAACGCTTCCCGGATTGAGCTCCAGGCGCTCGACCAGCGTCCACGGCGAGTAGCGCGGTGCATCCCAATCCGGCAGCTCATTGCCGCCGCTGATCTGCCCCAGATGGTGTTGCCAGTGGCGCAGCGCGCCATCGTCCGCGTTGTCGACTTCGACCAGATCGAACAGCGGTTGCGCGGCGTGCCGACGCAGCCAATCGTCCAACTGGTGGCCGAATGCGCAGAAATGCTGGTATTCCCGGTCACCCAGCGCGAGCACCGCGTAACGAAGATGGTTCAGCGTTGCGGATTGCCCCATCACCGATCGCACGAACCCCAACGCCGGGTCCGGTGGATCGCCTTCCCCCGTGGTGCTGACGACGAACAACGCTTGCTTGATGCCGGACAGTCGTTCGCCATCGAGATGCTCCAGCGCGGCGCGTTGCACCGGCATGCCGGCCTTGCGCAGCGACGCCGCCGTGAGGTCGGCGAGTTCGATGGCAAAGCCGGTCTGGCTGGCGTGGACGACCCACATCGCGTCATCAGGCACAGTGCCGCCGGGCGACGTCGCGCGATCCCGGCGATATGCAAACCAGAGCCAGCCTGCCGTGAGGCTCACGTAGGCGAACACTGCCGCGCCCGCAGCAGCCCAGCGATCCGTCGCAGGCGTTGCCACCCACCAATCGCCACCCTGCCAGGACGCCATGCAGCCGCCCACGGCGGCGAGCGCCAGGAGCACGAGGCCATTGCCCGCACGTGCGCGGAAGCCGGATCCAACAGGCGTCGGACTCATGCGTCGAGGTGCCGTTCGAACGCGGAGGTTGCGCGTTCGATCAGTCCGCCAGGCGTTCGTTCGAGGAACCGCGCCGCCAGCCCGAGCGCCGATGCGTGCGCCAGGCCCGCCTTGGTGCCCATCACGGTCAGCGCCGTCGCCCAGGCATCGGCGTGCATCGCCGTGTCCGCGACGACCGTGACGGCGGCGGCCACATCGTGCACCGGAACGCCCGTGCGGGGATCGATCGTGTGCGAGTAGCGGGTGCCGTCATGTTCGTAGGCGTGCCAGCGGTCGCCCGACGTCGCGACCGCCACGCCGTCGAGGCGTAGCACGCGCGGTTCCAGCGCCTCGCTGTCGGCTTCTTCGTCAGGAGACGATTCCACCAGCACGCGCCAAGGCTGTCCGTCGGCCTTGACGCCGTAACCATGCAGTTCTCCGCCCACTTCGACGAGGGCGCTTTCGATGCCTCGTTGCCGTAGCAGTGACACCACCACATCGACGCCGTAACCCTTGGCGATGGCCGACAGGTCCAGGGTGATGCCATCCCGCTGGAGTACGCGGCCGGCCGTTGGATCGAATGACAGCTGCGACCATCCGACGCGTGCGCGGGCATGCGCAAGGGCGATGTCCGTCGGTCGCTCCCGCACGCCGGCATGCGCGCCGAAACCCCACGCTGCGACCAACGGCGATACGGTGGGATCGAAGGCGCCGTCGCTGCGTGCGGCGACGTCCAGCGCCGCAGCGAGCACCGCAGCGAAGTCGTCCGGCAACGGGAACCATGTACCCGGGTCGGCGCGATTGAAGCGGCTGATGTCGGAATCCGGCTCCCAGGTGCTCATCTGGGCGACGACCCGATCCAGCCGCGCCTGCACGGCGTCATGCAACGCATGCAGGTCGGTGCGCGCGCGCGCGTGGAAGCGCACGGACCAGGTCGTGCCCATCGTCTGGCCATGCAGGGCCTGCGTGGGCACGGGTGGAGCAGGGGCGGCGGGGAGGGTTGCGTTCATGCCAGGACACCGCCGGACTGACGTCCGGCGGCGGAATGCGGATTACTGCGGCAGCACTTCGAGCGTCGCCACGTAGCTCAAGCGACGCTGCTTGGCCTGCGGGATCGTGGTCTTGGTGTCTTCCGTGCCGGTTTCCAGCCAGTACATGCCGGCTTCCGGCCAGGTCACGCTGAACTCGCCGTTGGCGTCGGTGGTGACCTTGATCTCGTCCTGCGCGTTGCGATAGCGGGTGCCACCGCGGGTGATTTCGAATTCCAGGCCGGCCGCCGGCTTGCCATCGACCAGCATCCTGAACTTCGCCTGCTCGCCGGCGAACAGATCGTTGGGATGGGTGACCGGCACCAGTTCAATGCCTTCGCCGGTGGCCTTCAGCGCAGTGTCGTTCGGCGAACCGTTGGTCACGAAGGTCTCGATTCGACCGACCGACTGCGACACCTGCAGGTTCTTCGCATCCTTCGGCACCTTGGTGGCGAGATCTTCGGGCTTGGCGCCACGCAGGCCGGCCGGCTTGCCGTCCGCGCCTTCCCAGCGAACCATCAGGCCCTTGTTGACGGTCGCGATGCGGTAGGTGCCCTGCTGTTTCAGCTCGACGTCGAACACGGTGCGGTATTTGCCCGTGGCGAGGTTCTGCGCCTCTGCCGTACTGCCGTCCGGTGCGGTGATCACCAGACCTTCGGTGCGCAGCGGCACGTGGTTGAAATAGAACAGGTCGTTGGAGACGGCGGCATCGACCGTGATCCACGGGTTGGTGCCGGCGATGACCGTCTGCGACGGCATCATCCAGGCCTTGTGGGCCAGGGCGCTGGCGGGAATGACGGAGGCCAGGGCGATGGCCACGGCGAGGGAACGCTTCATCGGAATCTCCAGCTGCGTACGTGGAAGGAAATCAGGGCTTGACGGTCAGCGTGACGGCACCGAGTTCGGTGGTGCCCTGCGCCTTGCCGGTCTGCGGCGGCTTCTTGGCCGGCCAGCTGAAAGGGATCTTCAGCAGTTCGCGGCCGCCGACTTCGCGTGCGGCTTCGACGACCAGGGTGTATTCGCCCGGCGCAAGCTTCGCCAGCTCGGGCTGCTTGTCGGTGAAGCTCAGCGCATGCTTGCCCACCGGCTTGGTCGGGCCGGTCACGCCATCCACCGGTACCTTCAGCGTGCGGCCGGACTTGCGCCACCACTGGCGCATGTCGGGCAGCCACTTCGTGCCGTGGCCTTCGGCGGTATCGCGCTGCTGGTACCAGACCGACAGGTTGGCCGCGACCTTCTGGTCTGCGCCCTCGACCCAGATCGCCACGTAAGGGCGGTGGTATTCGGCGACGTTGAGCTTGGGGACTTCGACATTGATGTCGAGGGTAGCGGCGTACGCCGGCGTGGCCAGCAAGCCGCTGAGCGCGATGGTCAGCGTGGTGTGGACGGCGATCTTCGACATGCGGTCACTCGCGGTTCGTGGAAGGGAATCAGTGGATGAAGAGCAGGGCGATCAGCAGCGGCACCAGCAGGCCGAGGCCGACCATCGGCCAGGTCATGCTGCGCTGCCGCCCGTGCAGGTACAGCAGGAACAGTCCGGTGATGCAGAACACCAGGCAGGCGACCGCGAAGATGTCCAGGAACCAGCTCCATGCGGTTCCGGCATTGCGCCCTTTGTGCAGATCGTTGAAGTAAGAGATCCAGCCGCGGTTCGTGCGCTCGAACTCCACCGCGCCGGTCTCGCGATCGATGTTCAGCCACGCATCGGTGCCGGGACCGGGCATCGAAAGATAGACCTCGACGTCGGACCATTCCGCCTGCCGTGCGCCGATGGCGATGGACAACTCGTCCTCCAGCCAATCCGCAACGGGCGCGGGCAGCGGCGCGTTGCCCTCCTGGCGATCGCCCAGGCCCGCGAGCACCGGCGCAGGCAGCGTCGCTGTGCGGTTGCTGACCTCGGGCTTGGCTTCGATCCGTGCGGCGTGATTGAGCGTGATGCCGGTGATCGTGAACAGCAGCATCCCCACCAGGCAGACCGCCGAGCTGATCCAGTGCCACTGGTGCAGCGTGCGCAGCCAGAAGCCGCGGCGTTGCTGTTGCAGGGCAGGGGAGGCGGCTGGGGACACGCAGTGTCTCGAGGGGGGAGAAGGCGGGCCATTACATCACAGATGAGAATGGCTCTCAATTGAAGGGTGTTCCCCTCCCAGTCGGAAGGGGAACGTTCGGGGCCGTCAGAAGTTGACGTTGAAGCTCAGCCAGACGCTGCGGGCCTTGTCCTTGTTGTTGTAGTCGTCCTGGGCCGACAACGTGTACGTGCCGTCGTTGTTGTCGACAAACGAGTACTCGTAGCTGGTGAAGTCGCGGTCGAGCAGGTTGTTGATGCGGGCATTGATCGTGAGCCAGTCGGTGGCCTTGTAGGCGGCACCCAGGTGGAACACCTCGTAGTCCTTCCAGTACAGCGGCCTGCCGGTGACCGCATCCACCGCGCGGTAGCGCTTGGAGCGGACCTCGGCGCTCACGAACACGTTGAACCGGTCGCTGGCCTGCCAGTCGAGCGTCGCATTGGCCATGTGCTTGGCGCTGTTGCCCAGCGGCAGGCCGCGCGAAGGACCGCTCTTCTGTTCGCTGTCGGTGTAGGTGTAGTTCGCGCGGAAGCCGAAGCGCTCGCTGATCTGCCAGCGTCCGGCCAATTCCGCGCCCTGGACCACGGCCTCGTCGATGTTCACCGGCACGCTGCCGCTGACATAGCCGAGTTCGCCGTACTCGCCGGTCGGACAGGCCAGCGCCAGTCCCACGCCGCAGCTCTCGGTGGAGAGCTTGTCGTCGAATTCATTGCGGAACACGGTCGCGTTGAAGCCGTGCCCGTCCGGGTGTTGCCAATACACGGCCAGCTCCGTGCTGGTGCTGGTCTCCGGCTCCAGGTCCGGGTTGCCGAACAACGGCGTCGTGCCCTGTCCACCGAAGCCGATGATGCCGTCATACAACTGTGTGGTCTTCGGCGTCTTGAAGCCGGTGCTGATGCCGCCCTTGACCGTCCACTGATCGGTCACGGTGTAGACGCCATAGAGGCGCGGGCTGAGGTGGTCGCCGAAGACTTCATGGTCGTCGTAGCGCAGCCCGGCGGTGATCGCCAGCGGCTCGGTCACGCGCCAGGTGTCTTCGGCGAACAGCGAATACATGTTGTGCTCCTGCACCGCGCTGGAGGTGCCGGCTTCCATGCCGAACACGCCATCTTCCAGCTCACCGCGGATCACCTGCGTGCCGAGCACCAGCGTGTGATCGCCACGCCACTGCCATGGCATGTCCAGCTTGGCATCCAGCGTGTACTGGCGGCTTTCCAGGGTGCGCTTGGGGCGTGGCAGGAAGGTCGATTCAGCCAGCGCGCGCCGATCGGCCAGGCTCATGCCCGCATAGGCACCGGTGCCGTCGATCATCGCAAGCAGCTGCTCGCGTTCCGCGACCGTGAAGGGCAACGTGCGGCCGTCGTTGTTGGTGGCGATGTGCGCCAGCGAGACCAGGCTGTTGCCGAACGCCCAGGTACCCTCGTGCGTGAGCGACCAGCTTTCGCGGGTGAATTCCTGGGTCGGGCCATAGCCCACGCGCGGATTCGCGCGCCGTCCCCAGGTACCGCCATTGGACGCGCAGGTAGTGGCGTTCGTGCCCGCGGCGCCCAGGCAGGCGTTGCCCGCGGACCAGATGCTGGCGATGCTGTCGACCGTGCCGACCGGATACTCCTCGGCACCCGAATCGTTGATCTTGGTGCTGTTGTCGTATTCCTGGCGAGAGGTGTCGTAGTCGAACGTCAGGGTCTGGCTGTCCGACAGCGTCCAGTCCAGGCTGAAGCCGCCGGCCTTGTTGGTGTTGTCCACCGTCTTGCCGCCGCCGCCGAAGCCAAGCGCGCGCGTGTGGACGACACCCGACGGATCGGTCACCGGTGCGTACACCGGGTTCGAGGCATCGCGCTCGTACCAGCTGCCGCGTGCACTGAAGTCCAGCACGCCGCGCACCAGCGGGCCGGTAACGTAGAAATCCACCGTCGTGTCGTCGCCGAACTGGTCATCGGTCTCGAAGGTGCGGCCGATCGTGACCGATGCGCTCAACGTGTCCAGGTTCTTCTTGGTGATCACGTTGATCACGCCGCCCATCGCATCCGCGCCGTAGAGCGTGGACATCGGGCCACGGATCACTTCGATGCGCTCGATCGCATCCAGCGGCGGAATATGGTTGAACTGGTTGCCGCCGAAGTTGTTCGGATAGATGTCGCCGTGGTTGTTCTGGCGCTTGCCGTTGACCAGGATCAGCGTGTAGTCCGAGCCCATGCCGCGCATGGAGATCGTGCCCTGGCCGGTCTTGTCGCGGGTTTCGCCCACGTCCACGCCTTCCAGGTCGCGCACGGCGTCCAGCAGGCTCATGTAGGGGCGCTTGGCGAGTTCTTCGCGGGTGATCACGCTGATGCTGGCGGGTGCGTCGGTGATCTTCTGTTCGAAGCCGGAAGCGGTCACCACCACGGTGTCGAGCGTGTTGGCGCCGGAGGCATCCGGTGCCTCCTGGGCGACGGCAGGCGTGGTCGCGAGGGTCAGCAGGGCGAGGGCAAGGCGATTGCGGCGCAGCGGCGTGCGCACGGACGTACGAATGACGTTCATGGGATCTGTCGGAAGGGATGAAAGAAATGGGCAGCCGTCACGCGACTGCGTGGCGGTGGAGTGCGACGAGCAGGGCGGCGGCCGCTGATGGGCCGCGCGACATGGATCAGGCTGCCGGAGGCGCCTGTCCGTAGTGGAGGCTCAGCGTGGGATCGGGCAGGCGCAGTGCGCCTTGCGCCGCCAGTCGCGGCAGGGTCGTATGCGAAACAGCGTCAGGCGGGAGCGGCGATGCCTGCAGAGGGAACGCGATGCCAAGCGGCAGGGCCGGCGTGCGCTCGGTCAGTACCTTGAGGGTGGTCAGTCGCGCCTTCTTGGCCGGCGTTTCCTGATGCCGCTCTTCGCGCGGCTCACCCGGATTGCGGATGTCGTGAACAACGAAAGCGGGCGTGGTGGCCGCTTCGACGACGCCGCCTTCTGCGCTACCGGAGGCGACCGGAAGACGCGCACCGAGGAGTATCGCCAGAACGACGACGACCGCCGCCCACGCCACAACCCGGCGCCATGGCGCAGGCGCCATGCACGGGTGCAGGTGGATGTCAGGCGGCTGGTTCAAGAATGTCCCCGTAGGCGCGCCATACTGGCGAGCCGTAACGGGCATTCTAGATGAGAATACGTATCAAGTGCAAACGAGGCTGGCTCTTGTTTGGCTCGATCAGGTCTCGGCCCATTGCCTGAGCAGGTTGTGATACACGCCCGTCAGCTGCACAAGCGCCGGGTGCTCGGGCATGTCGGCGGTCAACCGACGGATGGAGACGTCGAGATCGAACATCAGCCGGCGGTGGCCATCGTCGCGCACCATGCTCTGCAGCCAGAAGAACGAGGCCACTCGCGCGCCGCGCGTCACCGGCGTTACCCGGTGCAGGCTGGTGCCCGGATAAAGCACCATGTGGCCGGCCGGCAGTTTCACGCTCTGCGTGCCGAAGGTGTCTTCGATGATCAGTTCGCCGCCGTCGTAGTCCTCCGGCCCGCTCAGGAAGAGGGTGGCGGAAAGATCCGTGCGAACGGGATCCACGCCGCCCCGGCTCCGGTCGTAACGGATCGCATTGTCGATGTGGTAACCGAACGACTGGCCGCCGTCATAGCGATTGAACAGCGGCGGATAGATGCGCTTGGGCAGCGCCGCCGAGAAGAAGGTGCTGTTGCGCGAGAGCGCGTCCAGGATCAACCCGCCGACTTCGCGCGCCGCCGCCGAATCCTCCGGCAGCTGCGTGTTGTCCTTGGCCTTGGCCGACTGGTAGCCCGCGGTGACGCGGCCGTCCGCCCAGTCGGCGGCATCGAGGCGCGCCCGGGCCTGCGCGACCTGCGCGGGAGTCAGGACATCCGGAATCGCGAGCAGCATGTGGTTCGCCTCGAAAAAGAAAACCCCGCCCATTGTGCATGGGCGGGGCGGTGTCGCGGGTGACTCAGAACCGGAACGTGGCCGTCAGCACCGCCGAGCGGCCTTCGCCCGGATTGGCCCAGCCGTTGCCGGCGGTGACCACACCCGCGCCGTTGACGGTCAGGTTGTTGCGGATGCCGGTGTAGTACTCCTCGTCGAACAGGTTGCTGACGTTGAGCTGCAGGCCGATCCGTTCGTTGATCTGGTACCCGACCATCGCTCGGTGGACCCAATAGGCCTCCGTCTCCAGGTAGGCCGTGGCCGAGGAATTGTTCGGATAGAAGCTGCCCTGGTACGTTGCGCCGTAGCCGAAGGTCCAGTCACCCAGTTCGTACGTGCTCCAGAGGCTCGCCGAGTGGCGCGGCGTCTGGGTCAGTTCATTGCCCTTGACCGGATCGCTGGGGGCGCCGTCGGCGGCGTTCTGCAGGACTTCGCTATCCAGGAACGTGTAGTTGGCGAACACCGCCCACTCGCGCGTGATGTTGCCGGCCACGCCCAGGGCGACGCCGTCCACGCGCGCCTTGCCGTCGAGCACCTGCTCCGGCTGCAGCGGGTCGACGCTGGCGACCTTGTAGTTCTGGCGCTCGTTGCGGAACAGTGCGGCCGTCACCGCGAGGCGGTTCTCCAGCACGTCCCACTTCGTGCCCAGCTCGATGTTGACCGCGGTTTCCGGGTCGACGTTGCACGTCACCGCGCTGCACGCGCCATTGACCGATGCCTTCGACGGCGTCTTGCTGTTGGCGTACGACAGGTAGACGCTGGCGTTGTCGACCGGCTTGTAAACGAGGCCTGCGCGATACGAGAACAGATCGTCTTCGTTCTCGAAGATGCCGCTCACGCCGGTGATCTGGCCCGTGGTGGAGACGGCATAGTTCACCGTGTCGCCTTCGTTGTGCTCGTAGCGCGCACCCAGGTTCAACAGCCACTGGTCGCCGAACTTCAGCGTGTCGAACACGTACAACGCCTGGTTGTTCAAGCTGCCTTCGGTGCGGCCGGTGCGGAAGTAGTTCTGCGGACCGGTCCAGATGTTGTACGGATTGTCGAAGTTCTGGATCGGATAGGTGATGCCCGTCGTGGAGCCATCGGGATTGCGGAACGTCGTACCGGTGTCGAGCTCGAAATCCTCCTTGCTGAAGGACACGCCGACGACCAGGTCATGACGTACGGCGCCGGTGCTGAAGCTGGCGGTCAGGTCGGTCTGGCTGTGGGCGATGAAGTTCTCGGTATCGCGCACCAGCCCGCGCGGGCCGCCGTTCGGGTTCCAGGTGCCCGCGGGCTGTCCTACGCAGGCCTGGCCGGTATAGGGATTGGTGTTGTTCGGCAGGCACCACGAACCCTGGAGTGCGGTGGCATTGGTGTACTGCTCGACCCGCTGCAGGCGTGCCAGGCTACGCAGGCCAACATGGTCGCCGAAATCCATCTCGAGCACGCCGGTCAGCATGTCCACGTCGCTTTCCTGACGGGACGTGTTCCGGTAGCCGAAGTAGGTCTCGCGATCCACGCCGGGCAGCGGGCCATCATTGAACGGGCTCAGCGCGAACGGCACGCCGTACTGCGGCATGTTGTTGTCGTGCTGGTGCAGGTAGCTCAGGGTGAAACGGGTGTCGGAGTCCAGGCCGAACGCGATCGACGGCGCGAAGCCCCAGCGATGCTTGAATTCCTCATCGCGGCCCGGCACGTCCTGGGTGTGGCCCATGGCGTTCAGGCGGACGGCGATGCCGTTCTCGAAATCGAAATTGCTGTCGGCGGTTACCCGGCCGTACTTGTCGCTGCCCGCGCCCACGGTGAAGGTGTTGAAGTCACCCTCTCGCGCCGCCTTGCTGACGAGATTGATCGTGCCGCCGACCGAGCCCGCGCCGGACATGGCGGAGTTGGCGCCGTTGATCAGTTCGATCGACTCCAGGTTGAACGTGTCGCTGCGGGTGTACTGCGCACTGTCGCGCACGCCATCGGTGGTGATGTCGCTGCTGGCGGTGAAGCCGCGCAGGTTGATGCTGTCGCCATAACCGCCGCCGCCTTCGCCTGCACCGAAGGTGATGCCGGGCAGCGTGCTCAGCACGTCCTTGAGGCCCAGCAGGTTCTGCTGCGCCATGACCTCGCTGGTCACTACGGTGATCGTCTGCGGCGTGTCGACCAGGTCTTCGGTGTACTTGGGCGAGCTGGCCTTCTGCACACGCTGGCCATGCACCTCGACGGTGTCCAGTTCCTTGGCCTGCATGGCGGCGTCGGCCGGCGCATCGCCGCCGGGCGCGGCGAGGGTGGGAGCGGTGATCGCCATCAGCAACGCGGCGGTCAGGGGAGAGAGGCGGAGGTTCATAGGCATCCTTGTGTGCTTGAGCGGATGACCCGGTGGCGAAGGCTACGGGGCACATGGAGAGAAAGCGGGTGGGGACCGTGCGCACGATGTTCCGCACGCAGGAGTAACGGAGCGCCGCGCGAATGCGCGCAGTGCTTCACGGGTTCAGCGGGGAGGGCCGCAGCCTCGGTAGGCAGGGGAGCGTGCGCGAGGACCCTCGTCCGTCGAGGCAGCGAGGTATTGCCCATCGATGGGGCATCGCGAAGCAGGCGCGCGGGCGCCGCTTGTTGCCGGTTCGGATTCGGCCGGCATCGGCACGGAGGCGTGCGCGTCTTCGCCGTCGCTCGCCGTCAGTGCGAGGTCGCGGTCCGCCAGCAGCGCCTCTGCCGCCGTAACGGCAATCCCGGAAGTTGTCGGCACGGACGTCGCGTTGAGCGAGCCTGCGAACAGCATCACGCATGCCGCAAGCAGGCAGATGACGGTCGACAGGACAGGGCGGGGGACGCGCGGCACCGGGGCCTCGAAGGGGCGGGCTGCGGCGATCTGCCGCAGGGGTGCGACAGGATAATGAGAATGATTTGCGATTACAACAAAATGTTTACATTCTGCCGGTCAGTCCCGGTCGTCCCGGGTCCAGACGCCGCCATGCTCGAGCCGGACGGGGAATTTGGCTACCGGCGAGTAGGCCGGAGCGCACAGGGCACGGCCGTCACGGATGTCGAAGCGGGCCCCATGCAGGACGCACTCGATGCTGGCTTCGGCGGGGTCGAAGTGGCCGGAAGACAGCTCGAAATCCTCATGGCTGCACTTGTCTTCGAGCGCGTACAGGTCGCCGTCGTGGTTCAGCACCACGATGGGTGTCCCCGTGACCTCATCGAACACGGTCTTCAATTCCCCCGGCAGCAGCTCGCCGGTGGCGCAGACGAAGGTCCAGCTTTCGCTCACGCGAGTGCCCCCGCCAGCGGTTTCTCCAGGATTTCGAAGCGCAGGTCGTCGCGCTTGGGGATGCCGTAGCGCTCATCGCCATAGGGAAACGGCTTCTTGATGCCCGTGCGCACATAGCCCCGACGGACGTAGAACGCGATCAGTTCGTCGCGGATGTCGATCACCGTCATCCGCATCGCGGGCAGCCGCCACTCGTCGCGCGCCACGCGCTCGGCTTCGGCCAGCATGGCCTTGCCGACGCCACCGCCCTGCAGATCGGGGCGCACGGAGAACATGCCGAAATAGCCCGCGCCCTCGTCTTCCGCCACATGCGCGCAGGCCAACAGCACACCGTCGCGTTCGGCCAGCAGGATGCGGCTACGGTCGCGATCGATGTCGCGGGCGAGCACGTCGGGATCGATGCGTTGGCCGTCGAGCATGTCCGCTTCCGTCGTCCAGCCCTGCTTGCTGACGTCGCCGCGGTAGGCGGAGGTCACCAGGGTGACGAGGGCCGGGATGTCGGCGGGGGTGGCGGAGCGGAAGTTCAGGGTATCCATGCCGCCCATTGTAGGGCGGCAGACCCCTTCTGCCCCAGCGTCAGGCCAGCAGGCTGCGCGCTTTCTTCAGGGCAGCGATGAAGCGTTCGACATCCTCGTGCGTGTTGTAGAACGCGAACGAGGCCCGCAGGGTGGCGGCGACGCCGTAGAACTGCAGCAGCGGATGTGCGCAGTGCTGGCCTGAGCGAACCGCGACGCCCTCCAGGTCCAACAGCGTGGCCAGGTCGTGGGCGTGCGCGCCCTCGATCAGGAAGGACACCACGGCCGCCTTCTCCGGCGCGCGGCCGAAGATGCGCAGGCCTTCTATGCGGTCCAACTCCTCGGTGGCGTGCGCCAGCAGCTCCGCTTCACGCGCTTCGACATTCGCCATGCCCAGCGCATCCAGGTAATCCACGGCCGCGCCCAGCCCAATGAACCCGGCGATATTGGGCGTGCCGGCTTCGAACTTGTGCGGCGGGTCGTTGAACACGGTGCCGTCGAAGCTGACTTCCTTGATCATCTCGCCGCCGCCGATGAACGGCGGCATGGCCTGCAGGTGTTCCTTGCGCGCCCACAGCGCGCCGGTGCCGGTGGGGCCGCACATCTTGTGGCCGGTCAGCGCGTAGAAGTCGCAGCCGATGGCGGCGATATCGACCGTGCGATGCGGCACGGCCTGCGATCCGTCCACGACGGTGGTGATCCCGCGCTTGCGTGCCTCGCGGCAGATCTCGCGCACCGGGTTGACCGTGCCCAGCACGTTCGAGGTGTGGGTAATGGCCAGCAGCTTCACGTCGCCGGTCATCGCGGCATGCAGCGCATCGAGGTCGAGCGTGCCGTCAGCATGGATCTCGGCGACTTTGATGGTCGCGCCGGTACGCTGCGCAACCAGTTGCCAGGGCACGATGTTGGCGTGGTGTTCCATGCGCGACACCAGGATCGTGTCGCCGGCCTTCAGGCGCGGCAGCGCCCACGAGTAGGCCACCAGGTTGATCGCAAACGTCGTGCCGCTGCACAGTACCAGTTCGTCTGGCCGCACGTTGAGGAAACGGGCCAGCGTCTTGCGGGCGCCCTCGTAGGCTTCCGTCGCCTCCGTACCCAGCGTATGCACCGCACGGCTGACGTTGGCGTTGTGCTGGCGGTAGAAGTCGTCGGTCGTCCGGATCACCGACGCCGGCTTCTGGCCGGTGTTGGCGCTGTCCAGATAGGTGAGCGGCTTGCCGTTGACCTGCCGCGCGAGCAGGGGGAAGTCCTCGCGTACGCGCGCCCAATCGATGGCGGTACCGGCGTCGGTCAGGACTTCCCTGTTCATCCCGCCTCCAGCGCCGCCAGCGCGGCGTCCACGCGGGCGAGCAGTGCATCGCGCACGCCCGCATCCTCGATCACGCCCAGCGGTTCGCGGCAGAACGCGGTGGTCAGCAACTGCCGCGCTTCCGGCTGCGTCAGTCCGCGCGAGCGCAGGTAGAACAGGGCATTCGCATCCAGCTGGCCGACGGTCGCGCCGTGCGCGGCCTTCACTTCGTCGGCGTGGATCTCCAGTACAGGCTGGGTATCGATCTCAGCGTTGTCGGACAGCAGCAGGTTCTTGTTCGACAGTGCCGCATCCGTGCCGTCCGCACCCTCGCGGATCAGGATGCCGCCATGGAACACCGCACGCCCGCGCCCTGCGCCGAGCCCGCGCCAGGTCAGCTCGCAGGCGGTGTCGCGGCCGATGTGGTCGATGCCCAGCCGGGTATCGACGTGGCGTCGTCCACCGGCCAGCAGCACGCCATTCGCCGCCAGGCGCGCGTTGTCGCCTTCCAGGCGCACGTTGAGTTCATGGCGCGACAGCGCGCCGCCCAGTTCCAGATCCACGCGCCGGTAATCGGCATCGCGGGCCAGCACGGCATCGGTGCGGAGCAGCGTGGTGGCGCGGTCGCTGTCCGCCTGCACGCGGGCGTGCGACAGCGTGGCGCCCGTGGCCAGGTGCACGTGGCTGAGTGCGTTGATGAAATGCGCGTGCGGTGTGGCGGCGAGATGATGCTCCACCACCGTCAGCGACGCGCCCGCGCGAAGTTCGATCAGGTTGCGCAGGTGCCAGGCGCGATCGGCGCCGTCATCGGTGCCGATGAAGACCAGGTGGAGCGGCTGTTCGCTGCGCACATCGGCTTCGGCGCGAAGCAGCAGGCCTTCGGTCGCCAGCGCGGCGTTGAGCCGGGCGAAGACCTCGTCGCTGCGCTCGAAGCGGCGTTGCAGGAAGCGTGCTGCATCGCCGCCTTCCGCGATCGCCTCGGACAACAGTTGCAGGCTGATGCCGTCCGGCAAATCAGTGGTCAGCGACAGCGCCACCGAGTAGCGGCCGTTGACGAACACGGCGCGCGGCGCCGGGATGTCGGCCAGCAGCATCGGGTCCAGCGACGGCAGCGCGTCGACTGCAGCGAAGCTGCGGCGCTCCAGCTGGCGCAGCGAGGTGTACTTCCACGCTTCGGTACGCGGGCCGGGCAGGCCGTCGCGCAGCGCCTCGTCGAGCACCACGCGGCGCGCGGCGTCGCCGCTGAAGCCGGCCGAGAGGGAGTCGAGCAGCGCGCTCATCAGGCGGCCTGCTCCGGTGCGACCCGGTCCTTGATCCAGGCGTAGCCGTGCTGTTCGAGTTCCAGCGCAAGCTCGGGACCACCGGTCTCGACGATGCGGCCACCGGCCAGCACGTGGACCACGTCCGGCTTGATGTAATCGAGCAGGCGCTGGTAGTGCGTGATGACCAGGAAGGCGCGGTCCGGCGAGCGCAGTGCATTGACGCCGTCCGCGACGTTCTTCAGCGCGTCGATGTCCAGGCCGCTGTCGGTCTCGTCGAGGATCGCCAGCTTCGGTTCCAGCACGGCGAGCTGGAAGATCTCGTTGCGCTTCTTCTCACCGCCGCTGAACCCTTCGTTGACGCCGCGGTGCAGCAGCTCGTCCTTCAGGTGCAGCACGGCCAGCTTGTCGCGTACCAGCTTGAGGAACTGCATCGAATCCAGTTCCGACTCGCCGCGCGCCTTGCGCTGGGCATTGAGCGCGGCGCGGAGGAAATAGGTGTTGTTCACGCCCGGGATCTCGACCGGGTACTGGAACGCGAGGAACACGCCGGCGGCAGCGCGCTCTTCGGGTTCCAGTTCCAGCAGAGGCTTGCCGTCGAATTCCACGCTGCCCGCGGTGACCTCATAGCCCTCTCGGCCCGCGAGGATGTTGCCCAGTGTGGACTTGCCGGCGCCGTTGGGGCCCATGATGGCGTGCACTTCGCCAGGCTTCACCTCCAGCGAGAGGCCCTTGAGGATGTCCTTGCCAGCGACGCTGGCGTGGAGGTTGTCGATCTTCAACATGGTGCGTTTCCCGTGAGGTGGACCCTGGCCCACCGTGTGTGTACGTGTTTGCTGCGATGGCGCGCGAGCGCCCGCCTTATCCGACGCTGCCTTCCAGCGAGACTTCCAGCAGCTTCTTGGCTTCCACCGCGAACTCCATCGGCAGTTCGCGGAAGACCTGCTTGCAGAAGCCGTCGACGATCATCGAGACCGCGTCTTCCTGGCCGATGCCGCGCGCGCGGCAGTAGAACAGCTGGTCGTCGGAGATCTTCGAGGTGGTGGCCTCGTGCTCCAGCGTCGCGGTGGGGTTTTTCACCTCGATGTAGGGGAAGGTGTGCGCGCCGCACTTCTTGCCGATCAGCAGGCTGTCGCACTGGGTGTAGTTGCGCGCGCCGTCGGCGTTGCGGTCCACCTTCACCAGGCCGCGGTAGGTGTTCTGGCCGCGGCCGGCGCTGATGCCCTTGCTGACGATCTTGGACTTGGTGCGCTTGCCCACGTGGATCATCTTGGTGCCGGTGTCGGCCTGCTGGCGGTGGTGGGTCAGCGCGACCGAATGGAACTCGCCCACGGAATCGTCGCCCAGCAGCACGCACGAGGGGTACTTCCAGGTGATCGCCGAACCGGTTTCCACCTGCGTCCACGTCACCTTGCTGCGGTCGCCCCGGCATTCGGCGCGCTTGGTGACGAAGTTGTAGATGCCGCCACGGCCTTCCTCGTCGCCCGGATACCAGTTCTGCACCGTCGAGTACTTGATCTCGGCGTCTTCCAGCGCCACCAGCTCCACCACCGCGGCGTGCAGCTGGTTCTCGTCGCGCATCGGCGCGGTGCAGCCTTCCAGATAGGAGACGTAAGCCTTGTCCTCGCAGATGATCAGCGTGCGCTCGAACTGGCCGGTGTGGCCCGCGTTGATGCGGAAGTAGGTGCTCAGTTCCATCGGGCAGCGCACGCCCTTGGGAATGAACACGAAGCTGCCATCGGAGAACACCGCCGAATTGAGCGCGGCGAAGTAGTTGTCGCCCACCGGCACCACGCTGCCCAGGTACTGCTTCACCAGTTCCGGATGTTCGTGGATCGCCTCGGACATCGAGCAGAAGATCACGCCCTTTTCGGCCAGCTCCTTGCGGAAGGTGGTGCCGACGGAGACCGAGTCGAACACCGCGTCCACCGCCACGCCCGCCAGCTTCGCGCGCTCGTGCAGCGGCACGCCCAGCTTGTCGTAGGTGTCCAGCAGTTCCTGCGGCACCTCGTCCAGCGAGGCGTACTTCGCCTTCGGCGCGCTGTAGTAGCTGATGGCCTGGAAATCGATCGGGCCGATCTTCAGCTTGGCCCAGTGCGGGGCCTGCATCGTCAGCCAGTGGCGGTAGGCGGCCAGGCGCCATTCGGTCATCCATTCCGGCTCGTTCTTCTTCGCCGACAGGGCGCGGACGACGTCCTCGTCCAGGCCGGGCGGCAACGAATCGGATTCGATGTCGGTGATGAAGCCGGCGTCGTAGCGACGTCCCAGCTGTTCCAGGATTTCAGCGTTCTCGGTGGCCATCGGGCTGCCTAAGGTTCAGCGGGTCGCGACCTGCACGGCGATGGATCGCCTGCGCACGTCGTCGGAAGAGGAGGGGGGAGGCGCGACCATCTGCGCCAGCGTGAAGCCGCGCAGCGCGTCGGCCACCACATCGTTGATCAGGCGCCAGTTCGCACGCGCGCCGCACTGGTGGGCGATGCCGCACTGGCTCTCGCTCTGGCTGCATTCGGTCATCGCGAGCGGCCCTTCCATGGCCTCGACGATCTCCACCAGGGTGATCTCGGCCGCATCGCGGCTCAGGCGGTAGCCGCCGTGCACGCCACGCAGGCCTTCCACCAGACCGGCCTGCGCCAGCGGTTTGAGCACCTTGCTGACGGTCGGTGTTTCCAGGCCGGAGTGTTCAGCCAGGTCGGAAGCACTGAGCACCTCGCCCGGCCGGGCAGCGAGCACGGTCAGGACCACGGTGGCGTAGTCGGTCAGCTTGGTGACGCGGAGCATGGGGAGGGGACTCGGAAAACGTACCGAAATTGTACGCTTTCATGCCGCCCGGCTCAAACCCGGGACTTTTCCCCGTTCAGGCAGGGGCAGCGGCTGACGAATGTCACCCGCGATGGTTGACGGCTGCGACTGATAAGGCGGGCCCCAGATCAGGACCATGGGCCCCGTCCACTCCCGGACAGCCCCTCCCAGGATCGCCCTCATGAACACCGCGCACGGTCACTCCGGTTCCGCCCCGTCCTCCTCCGGCCTGGACCAGGGCTTCCTCTGGCGTGTGCTGCTCGCCGTCGGCGGCGTCTACCTGGCGGTGAAGCTGTTCCGCGGGCTGGGCCAACTGTTCTGGACGGTGTTCGGCCTGGCGCTGGGCCTGTTCTGGATGTTCAACGGCCGCCTCTTCACCTGGTGAGGGGGCCGCAGGGCCTCAGTGGGCCGCAGGCGCGCCCGCCGGCGGCGTCGGCAGCACCAGGCCGAGGTACGGCGCCGGCGGGGTCTGTCCAGGCGGCAGCGCTTCGGGTGCGGGTTTCCCTGCCGCGCCGAGCGAATGCACGAAGCGGTAGATCGCGCGACGGTCTTCCTCGGTCATCGCGCGCACGGCGAAGTCCGGCATCATCGGGCGCGTGCGCAGGTTGGCGCTGTACTCCAGCCATTGCGCTTCGGTCAGCTGCTGCATGCGCAGCCGCAGGTTGCTCGGGTAGGTGGTGCCCCACGGACCGTGGAAGCCCATCGGCGAACCCACCAGCCAGCCGGCCTTGTCGGTCTTGCCGCCCGATTCGGCGTAGCCCGGTGTGTGGCAGTCGTTGCAGCCGGTGGTCCGCACCAGGTATTCGCCGCGGGCGAGCAGGTCGGTGTCGCCGGGCGAGGGCTGCGGAAGGCTGGCCATCGCGCGCGTTTCCGCAGGCTGGCAGGCGGACAGGGTGAGGCACAGGGCGGTGGCGAGCAGAAGCGGGCTGGCGCGCATGGGTGTGGTCGCAATGAGGGGAACGGGCATCGAACGCACCGCCTTGCGAGGACCGGCCACGCACCGCAACTGCGGTGTTCAGCCGGGAAAGTTGGGAAACGCCACGCGGTTGGGCGAGAATCGCCGTTCCTCACTCCGCTGGACCCCCGCATGCCCCGCAAGATCGAAGCCCGCCAATCCGACATCCACGGCAACGGCGTGTTCGCCATCGCACCGATCGAGAAGGGCGAGCGGGTGGTGGAGTACAAGGGCAAGCGGCGCACGCACGGCGAAGTCGATGCGGACGATGCCGGCGACGTGGAATCGGGCCACACCTTCCTGTTCACCCTCAATGACGAGTACGTCATCGACGCCAACCACAAAGGCAACAAGGCGCGCTGGATCAACCACAGCTGCGACCCGAACTGCGAGGCGGTGATCGAGGAGCACGACGGCAAGAACCGCAAGAAGGACAAGGTCTTCATCGAGGCGATCCGGGACATCAAGCCCGGCGAGGAACTGACCTACAACTACGGCATCACGCTGGGCGAGCCGCACACCGCGCGCCTGAAGAAGGTGTGGGCCTGCCGCTGCGGCAGCAAGAAATGCACGGGCACGATGCTGCAGCCCAAGAAAGGGCGCTGACCTCCACCAGGCACGGATGCCGCAGGATGCCGAAAGGTTGAAATGACCGAAGGCAGGTGTGGCATCCGCGCCGCGTCGATAACGTGCGCGCACCGGACCACCACCCGCCTGCCATGACCCTGACCCGATTCTCCGGCCTGCTCGCGCTGGCCCTGCCCTGCACCGTGGCCCAGGCCGTCGAGATCGACGGCCGCATCGATCCTGCCGAATGGCAGGGCGCGCGGCATGTCGCCGATTTCCGCAAGACCCAGCCGCTGACCGGCGAGCCTGGCTCGCTCGCCACCGAAGCGTGGGTGCTCGCCACGCCCGATGGCCTGGCGATCGCGTTCCGCAATACCCAGCCGCCGAGCGTGCCGCGCACCCGGCAGAAGGTGCAGCGCGATTTCGATGCGCAGGTGGACCGGGTCAACGCCTTCGTCGACTTCGATGGCGACGGCCGCACGGGCTATGCCTTTACCGTCAGTTCCACCGGCGGTATCGCCGACGAGATCATCACCAACGAGAACCAGTTCAGCGACGACTGGGACGGCCAGTGGCGGCATGCGGTGACTGAGGACGAGCAGGGCTGGTCGGTCGAACTGCTGATCCCCTGGCACACCGCGCCGATGCGTGATGGCACGGACGGACAGCGCACGCTGAAGGTCTTCCTGGCCCGCGTGATCGGTTCCACCGGCGAGCGTATGGCATGGCCGCAGGCCAGCTTCGAGCGCCCGCGCTTCCTGTCGGATTTCGCGCCGATCACCGTCACGCGATACGACCAGTCGCTGCTGGCCATCACGCCGTACGTATCAGGCCTGTACGACAACGTCGGCGGCGGCAGCGATTTCAACGGCGGCGCGGACATCTTCTGGAAGCCCAATGGCCGCTTCCAGCTGTCGGCCACCGTCAACCCGGACTTCGGCCAGGTCGAAGCGGATGATCTGGTCGTCAATTTCAGCGCCACCGAGACCTTCATCAGCGACAAGCGCCCGTTCTTCACCGAGAACCAGGGCATCTTCGAACTGACCACGCCGTCGGACTTCAGCCAACAGCTGTATACGCGCCGCGTCGGCAGCACGGGCGACATCACCGCGGCGGTGAAGTTGAACGGCAGCCTGGGGCGAGTGAATTACGGCCTGTTCTCGGCGGACGAGGACGGCGAGCTGGGCCGACGCTTCAATGCGCTGCGCGTGGTGCGCGACTTCGACAAGCAGAACCTAGGCGCGATGCTGACCCGCGTGAACGACGACGCCCGCGATCGCGAGGCCACCGTGCTCGGCGTCGACCACAACTGGCGGCCGACCGCGCGCTGGAACATCCGCACGCGCCTGCTGGGCAGCCGCATCGCGCAGGCCGGCGACACGGTGCAGGACTACGGCGCCACCGTGTGGGCCGACTACGAGATGGACCACGGCTGGCGCCAGCAGTGGATCGCGATGCATTTCGGCAACGACCTGCAGCTCAACGATTTCGGCTACCTGTCGCGCAACAGCACCAATTACCTGCACTGGGAGGCGCGCAAGCGGTTCACCGACCTGCCGGACACGTCGCGCTATTCGTCCAAGGACTGGCGCTGGCGCGTCAGCAGCAGCCACAACAATCATGGCGAGAAGCTCAACGACCAGTTCCGGATGAGCCGCGAAGGCCAGCTGCGCGACGGCAGCTACGAGTACGCGCAGATCAACGTCAACAGCGCCGGTCTGAGCGACACGCTGCTGCGCGGCAACGGCATCGTGCGCCTGCCGGCGAACATGAACGCGTACTTCGAGTACGAGCGCCCGCGCAAGGGCAACTGGGCGCACGAGGTCGAGGTCGAGGCCTTCGGTGGTGGGCTGGCGGGCAACCGCAAGCTGGGTTCTGCGTTCTGGTATGGCGCCACCTACTTCATCAACGATGCCTTCAGTCTCAATGCCGGCTTGAACGTCGTGCGCCGTCCGGACTGGCTGATCTGGCAGGGTGCCGCGCAGGGCGACTTGGTGGGCGCATTCGATGGGCGCGAGACGAAGCTGCGTGCCGGTCTCGACTGGAACATCGACAACCGTCAGGAACTGCGCGTCAAGCTGGAAGCGATCGCGATCAGCGCGCGCGCGCATGATGCCTGGCGCTTCGATCCGTCGGGGCATGCGATCGCAGCCAGCGATACCGTCGAGGACTTCCGCGTGCGCAACCTCGGCTTCCAGGTGCGCTACCGCTACGAACTCGCGCCGCTGTCCTACCTGTACGTGGTGTACGCCCGCGGTGGATACGAGCAACTGCCCGGCACGGATGGCATCGACGATGCGCTGCGCGACAGCTTCAGCCTGCGCAACGACGAGCAGCTGGTCGTCAAGCTGAGCTACCGCTTCGAGCTCTGACGGCCGCGCTGTCGCGGCGGATCAGCGCGCCGCGGCGTCCAGCGCCAGTTCCACATGGCCGTCGCGGATGCGAAGCGATTCGGCCGTCAGCGTTCCCGGCACCTGGGCCAGGTCGTCGGCGCTGAGCTGGTAGAGCGGACGGGTGCGGGCGTACTCACGGATCAGGTCCTGCAGGACTTCGCGCGAACCGCCGGGCAGGCCACGCCCGCCGGCGCCGGTGCCAAGATGTTCCAGTTGCGGGTCCACCAGGTGCAGGCCGCGCGTGCCGGGGTCGTAGCGCAAGCCGCTGCTGACGACGACGTTGCCGTATTCCAGGCGTTCGCCGGTCGCCAGCGCGATGTCGTAGTTCATCTGCAGCTGGACGCGTTCGCCCGGCGTGGGGATGCGCACGTCGGGATCGCTCAACGTCAGCGAGGCGAAGCCTTCCAGCAGCGACTCCTCCATCGGGAAGCCGGCGCGCGCGGCGGCCTGCAGTTGCCCCGCATCGAAGCGCAGCACCGACGGCGTGGCTGCCGACGCCAGCATCGGCGCGACGAGCAGGGCGAGCATCGTCAGGAACGATTTCATCATCGCGACACCTCTCACTGCAGCGGGATGACCACGCGGCCATCCTCGATCTGGGGGTTGCCGATCCGCTTGCTGGCCGGCAGGCGGCGCAGCACGTCGCTGTCGATCTTGTAGACCGGCTCGTTGCGCGCGTATTCCTGCAGCACCGTGTTGACCAGCTGGCGGGTGCCGCCGGACATCAGCGAGCCCGCGCCGGGCACGTCCACGGACAGGATTTCAGGGTTGTCCAGATGCAGGCCCTGGGTGGCCGGGTTGTAGCGCAGCCGGCTGGCCAGCGCGAAGTGGCCGCGGCTGACGTCGCGCGCGCCCAGTGCGCTGACGCCGATGTCGAAATCCAGCCGCAGCCGGTTGTCGCCGGAAGGAATACTCAGACGCGGGTTGGTCAGCGTGGCCGAGACCAGACCGCCCAACTTGTCGAAGTCGCGCGGGAAGCTCTGGTTGAGGTAGCGCTGCAACTGCGGCTGGGTGAAGTTGATCTGGTTGCCCAGCAAACCGGTGACCGCGTTGAGCGTGCTGCAGCCCGCCAGCACGAGCGTGGCGCCCGCGACGAGGGTGGCGGTCAGGAAGTGGCGTCGGGTACGCATGGTGGGCTCCGGAAGACGTCGGCGCACCATAGCCGGGCGCGCCTGTCCGGACCCTAACCGGCGATGCCGGCGTGCCGGGCGAAATGCCGTTTGCGTTCGGCGGTGTAATGCCACCACGGCGTAGGCGGGCCGCCGTCCATGAAACGCACGGCGGCGATGAAGCAGTCGCACAGGCAGGGATCATGGCGCTGGCCGGTGGCGGCGTTCACGCGTTCGTACAGGGCGTAAGGGTCCTGCTGCACCAGCCCCTGCGGCGTGGCGATGCCGATGCCGCGCAGATCGCCGGCGATGGACGGCCCGATGTTGGGGATGTCCTCGAGCACCCTGGCGTGGTCGGCATGACGGGCTTTCATGGCCGCAGCTTACCGTGATGCGCGCTGTCAGCCGGCGTCGCGGGTGCGTTCTTTCAGCGTGCGGATGAACTCGCCCATGTGCGGGCGCAGCGGCGCGAACAGGTCGTCGGCGTCCTTGCGATGATCGAGCATCAGGCCGCTCAGCAGCTTGGTGCCGACGACCAGTGCGGCGCGCTCGTCGCCGCTGAAGCCGCGCTGGCGCTGGATGTTCTCGAGGATGCGCATCCAGTCGTCATGGCAGGCGTGTTCGAATTCGATCGTGCAGCGGCCATTGCATTGCAGGCCATCGTCCTCGATGGGCATGACGGTGATGCGGTAGCGGTGGGTATCGTTGGGCATGGGGGCGTGCGCCGGTGGCGCGGTGGGGACCATGGCCAAGATAGGCGCGCCCGGCAGGGCTAACGAGGGGGCCCCTCGTGATGGACTGTTCCGCCGGCCGGCGTGGTTCAGCGAACGGACGTGGACGCGGCGCCGGCCTTGAACAGCGGCAGGGGGTCGTAGGCGCCCTGCGCGCCATAGATGCCGTAATGCAGGTGCGGTGGCGTCCCGCGCGCGTTGCCGGACGTGCCGACGAAGCCCAGCACGTCACCGGCGCGGATCGGTTGGCCCGTGGACAGGCCGGGCGCCCAGTCATCCAGGTGCGCGTAGTAGTGCCGCTCGCGGCCGGGGCCCAGCACCCAGACCTGCCGCCCACCCAGTCCACCCTCGCGGACGGCCACCACAACGCCGCGTGTGGCGCTGCGGATGGGCGTGCCGCGCACCGCGAAGATATCCACGCCCTGGTGCGTCCGATCCGTGCCGCGGGGTGCACCGAAGGTGTCCGCGATCTGTGTCGCACGCACGCCCTCCACCGGCACCGGCAGCATGCCGGGTGGCGGTGCGCGCGAGACATCCCACAGCATGCGCGGCGCTGCCATGAAGGGCTGGCTCCACGTCCATGCCAGCAGGAGCGCGAGCATCGCCAGGGTGAGCAACGACCAGGCGATGCGTCGCCACCGGCGGACGGCGGGCCGCATGCGGGTCAGGGCAGCGGCGGTGGTTGCGGCTGCGCCAACTGGCGCTCCAGCTGCGCCTTGAGCGACGGATCGAGCCGCAGCTGCTTCGCCAGTTCGTCCAGGTACGCGCGCTCCATGAAGTTCTGGTCGTCGACCACCATCAGGCTGGCCAGGTACATCTCCGAGGCGATTTCCGGCGTGCTGCCGGCGCGCGCGACTTCAGACGGGTCCAGCGGCTTTTCCAGTTCGGCGTGCAGCCACTGCTGCAATTCACCGTCCGTGCCGATGCGCGAGAACTCGCCTTCGATCACCTCGCGCTCGCGCGCGTCGATGTGGCCGTCCGCTTTCGCGGCCGCCACCAGCGCCTTCAGGATCGCCTGGCTGTGCAGTTCCGCCTGTGGCGGCGGCAGGCGGTCCACCGTCTGCGGACCCGCGCCGGCGGCGAAACCGCCCTGCTGCTGCTTGTAGTCGTTGTAGGCGCGGTACGCCATCACGCCGATCGCCGCCAGCCCGCCGTAGGTGGCCAGCTTGCGCGAGGTCTTGTTCTTGCCGAGCAGCAGGCCGAGCGCGCCGCCGGTGATCGCGCCCTTGCCGAAGTCGGCATTGAGCACGCTGCCCTGGCCGCTGGAGGATTTGAGCAGATGGTCGAGGAAACCCTGGATCTTCATGCGTGGAGCACCTTGCGTTGGGGACTATGCAGAGTACGTGCGGGCGATGACGATCGTTCGCAAGCGTGACTTCCGGCACGCCAAAAAAAAACGGGACGGTATGGCCGTCCCGTTCGGGTCACGCGAGGCGCGCAGCGATCAGGCTGCGGCGTCCTTCAGCTTCTTCAGCGGACGCACCTTCACCTTCACCGAGGCGGGCTTGGCGGCGAACCACTGCTCTTCCTTGGTGAACGGGTTGATGCCCTTGCGCTTCGGCTTGGCCGGCACGTTGACGGCGCTGATCTTCAGCAGGCCCGGCAGCGTGAAGGAACCCGCGCCCTTCTTGTTGACGGAGGCGTGGACGGCGCTTTCCAGCGAGGCCAGCACGGCGCGGACGTCCTTGGCGGCGACGGCGGTCGCTTCGGCGATGTGGGCGACGAGGCCCGACTTGCTCAGCGCTTCCTTGATCGGCTTCGGCGCGGCCGGCTTGGCGGCGGCCTTCGGTGCAGCTTTCTTGGCGGCCTTTTTCGGCGCGGCCTTCTTGGTGCTCTTTGCCATGTGTCCTGTCTCTACGGTCGAGTGGTTGGGTAATCGGGCCGATCGCGTCGGCAAGCGAAATGTAGGGCAAAGCATTCGCGCCGCCAAGAGCGAATGGCACCGAAAGTGGCTTTTTTTCGGTTTTTTTTCGATCCGACGCCCGGAGTGGCTGAAATCACCGCGTGGAATGCCCTTATTCCCGCCGCGGATGTGCGCCTGGAGCGGCATCCGGTGCGTGTCCGCGACCGGATGCCGCACCTGCACAACTCACTCTTCGTCGTGCCTCGGCTTGTAGGCCTCGACCAGTTTCTGCTGCACGTTCGGCGGTACCGGCTCGTAGTGGCTGAAGTCCAGGCTGTAGCGTCCCTGTCCCGCGGTCATCGACTTGAGCTCGGCCGCGTAGCCGTCCAGTTCCGCCAGCGGCACCTGTGCCTTCACCACGATCTCGCCACGCACCGCATCGGTGCCGTTGATGCGCGCGCGCTTGCCCGCCAGGCCGCCGGTGACGTCGCCGACCTGCGCTTCCAGCACTGCGACCTCCAGGTCCACGACCGGTTCCAGTACCTGGGGGCGGGCCTTGGACACCGCATCGAGGAAGGCCTTTTTGCCCGCGGCGACGAAGGCCACCTCCTTGCTGTCCACCGGATGATGCTTGCCGTCGTACACGATCACCCGCACATCCTGGATCGGATAGCCGGCCAGCGCACCGGCACCCAGCGCCTGGCGCACGCCTTTCTCCACGGCCGGCATGAACTGTCCCGGGATGGTGCCGCCCTTTACTTCATCGGCGAACTGGAAGCCACCGCCGCGCGGCAGCGGTTCCACCCGCAGGAACACCTCGCCGAACTGCCCGGCACCGCCGGTCTGTTTCTTGTGCCGGTGGTGCCCTTCGGCCTTGGCGCCGATGGTCTCCCGGTAGGCGATGCGCGGCGGCCGCGTCTTCACCTCCACGCCGTGCCGCTCCTTCAGGCGCTCCAGCATCACCCGCAGGTGCAGGTCGGACAGGCCGCGGATAACCGTCTCGTTCAATTCCGGCTGGTGGTCGACGACGAACGCGGGATCCTCCTCCGACAGCTTGTGCAGCGCGGTCGACAGCTTCTGCTCCTGGCCCTTGCTGGCCGCCTCGATCGCCAGGCCGAACATCGGCTTGGGGAAATCGATCGGCGCCAGATGGATGTGGTCCTCATCATGGCTGTCATGGAGCACGGCGTCGAAATGCAGGTCCTCGACCTTGGCCACCGCGGCGATGTCGCCGGGGATCGCCTGGTCGACTTCCACGTGGTCCTTGCCCTTGAGCTTGAACAGGTGGCCGACCTTGAACGGCTTCTTGCCGTCGTCGACGAACAGCTGGGTGTCCTTCTTCAGCGTGCCCTGATAGACGCGGAAGATGCCCAGCTTGCCGACGAACGGGTCGTTGACGATCTTGAAGACGTCGGCGATGACATGCGCGCGTGGGTCGGGCACCGCTTCGATCGGCTGGGGGCCGGTGCCGTTGAGTTTCACGAAGGGGGGTGGGTTGGCTTCGGCTGGATTCGGGAACAGGCGTTCTGCCACGTCCAGCAATTCCTTCACGCCGACGCCCGTACGCGCGGAAGCGAAGCACACCGGCACCAGGTGGCCCTCGCGCAGGCATTGTTCGAAGGCATCGTGCAGTTCCTCGCCGGACAGGCCGCCTTCGCCGAGGTCGAGGTAGTGTTCCATCACCGTTTCGTTGATCTCGACCACCTGGTCGATGATCTTCTGGTGCCAGTCGGCGACATCGCCCAGGTCGGACGTGCCGGTCGACTGCCAGAAACAATCGATGACCGCCTTGCCGCCATCGGCAGGCAGGTTGAGCGGCAGGACCTCGGCGCCGAACTCCTCGCGCAGCGCGGCCAGCACACCCGCGCAGTCCGCGCCTTCGTGGTCGATCTTGTTGATGACGATGGCGCGGCACAGGTTGCGCTGGGCGGCGCGGTCCATCAGCCGTCGCGTGCCATGGGCGACCCCGCTGTCGGCGTCGACCACGATCAGCGCGGTTTCAACCGCGGAGAATGCCGACAGGGCCGGGCCGCGGAACTCGGGATAGCCGGGTGTGTCGATCAGGTTGACGTGCATGCCGCCGTGGTCGGTGCTGGCGATGGCGGTATCGATGGAATGGCCGCGCGTGCGTTCCATGGGGTCATGGTCGGAGACCGTGGTGCCGCGTTCGATGGTGCCTGCCACCTGGAGGGCGCCGCCGGCATGCAGCAGGGCTTCGAAGAGCGTTGTTTTGCCGGCGCCGGGGTGGCCTGCCAGGGCCACGTTGCGGATCTGTTGTGTGCTGTACGACATGAGGCCGTTCCTCCCGTAGGTTGGGTCGAAGGGCCGTCATGGCTGTCCGGGCTGAGCGCGTCCCGTGAGCGTGCGCTCGGCGGGCGGTCATGGCGGGCGGCCAGCATCCGCGCGTGAGCGGGAGGGGTCAAGTCGCACTGCGGTACATGGCGTGAACATCCATCGGTGTACCCTTCGCTTCCCCTGACCCGAGGAGCACGACCATGGCTTTGAAGCGCTACGCGGATGCGGTGTGGGCTGGCGACCTGCAGTCCGGCAAGGGCAGTCTGAGCACGCCGCAGAGCGGCCTGTTCGAAGGCCAGAACTATTCGTTCAAGACCCGCTTCGGCGACGAGAAGGGCACCAATCCGGAAGAACTGCTGGCGGTCGCCCATGCGGGCTGCTTCACCATGGCGCTGTCGGCGGTGCTCGGCAAGGCCGGCTTCACGCCCGACAAGCTGCAGACACGCGCCGAGGCGACGATGGAGCCGGGCATGGATCCGGGCCCGACGATCACCGCGATCAAGCTGACCGTCTCGGCGAGCGTGCCGGGGATCAGTGCGGCGCAGTTCGAAGAGATCGCGCAGCAGGCCAAGGCGGGATGCGTCATCTCGCGCGCGCTGTCGGTGCCGGTCTCGCTGGAGGCGACCCTGCTTTGACGGGGTCGCGGGCTGCCCTGCTCGTGCATGGCGCGGGCGGTGGCGGTTGGGAGTGGAACGTGTGGCGTGGCGTGTTCGAGGCGGCGGGCTTCCGTGTGGCGGCCCCCGACCTCATGCCAGCGCCCGCGGGACTTGTGGCGACACGCTTCGCGGATTACCAGGCCCAGGTCCACGCGGCGTTAGCAGCGCTGCCGCGGCCACGCGTGCTGGTCGGGGCGAGCCTGGGCGGCTTGCTGGCGCTGAGCGCCGCTGAGCGCGCGGATGCGATGGTGCTGGTGAATCCGCTGCCCCCCGCGCCATGGCACGCGGGACTGCCCGCCCGCGACTGGCCCGACATGGTGCCGTGGCAGCGCGATGCGCGATTGTCCGGCACGCGCAGGGCACTGCCCGATGCGGACGACGCAACGACGCTGCACGCGTTCCGCCACTGGCGCGACGAGTCCGGCGCCGTGCTGCGCGAAGCCCATGGTGGCGTCGCGGCGGAACGCCCCGCATGCCCCGTGCTGTGCGTGGTGTCGCGGCACGACGAGGACGTGCCGCCTGCCGGGACGCTCGCGATGGCCGGCGCCTGGGGTGCGGACGTGCTGCAAACGCTTTCAGGTTCGCACGTCGGGCCGCTGCTCGGGCGCGAGGCGGCCGGCATCGCCCTGCAAGCTGTCGAATGGCTAAACCGGGCTGAGAACGTCGGCTGAGTTCAGCCATGTTTCACCCGCATCGGCCGAGCATGCCAGCACGCCAATCCGGCGTGGGGAGTACCCGACATGAAGCGTCTTTCCGCCACGGTGCTGGCCATCGGCCTGCTCGCCTCCGGCGCGGCCTCCGCGCAGTCCACGCAGTACTACGGCACGGCGGACCGCTATGGCAACGAACCCTATTACGACTACGCGCGCGTCGTGCGCGTGGATCCGATCATCGACAACGGGTACGGCCGCCACGATGGTTATGCCAACACGACGACGGGACAGCGCTGCTACTACCGCGAGGCCGACGACGTGTACGCGCGCGATACCTATCGCGACGGCTATCGCAACGACGGTTACAACGACGATCGTTACGGCGACGACGGCTACTACGGCGATCGCCGCTATCCCGACCGCAGCACCGAATCGGGGCGCACCGTCGCCACCGTGATCGGCGGCATCGCCGGCGCGGTGCTGGGCAGCAAGGTCGGCGACGGCAGCGGTCGCTATGTCGGTACCGCGGTCGGTTCGATGGTCGGTGGCATGGCCGGCCGTTCGATCTACGACAGCGCTCAGCGCGAGCGTCGCGTGCAGCGGGGGCAGGTGCGGGTCTGTGACCCGGTACCCGCCGGCAACAGCCGTTACGGCGATGACTATTACGGCGACGGTCGCGTCAACGGGTACGACGTGACCTACGAATACGGCAACCGCACCTACCACACGCGCACCGACCATCACCCCGGTGACCGTATCCGCATCCGCGTGGACGTCCGTCCCGAATAAGCCTTCGCTCCGGTTCTTTTGCGGACGCAGCGTCGCAGGACAGGGGTATGCCGCAACCGAGGGGCCGCAAGGCCCCTCTTTTTATTGCCGTGCGGGGCGCCATTGCGCATAGTCGCGCCCTGGACCGATACGGGAGAGCGGCATGCGGCGTCTGGCGTGGTTGACGGGATTCGGCGTGGGATGCGTGGTCATTGCGGGCCTGGCCCAGGCGCAGGTCCAGGTACTGACGGCAGGGCGCGTGCACACGTCCGATCCGGCGCACCCGGTTGCGGAAGCGATCGCGTGGGACGCGCAGGGCCGCATCCTCGTGGTGGGTGGCGCGGATGAACTGCATGCGCGGTATCCCGATGCGCGCCGCGTGGCCGCCCCTGGCAAGACCGTCATTCCCGGACTGATCGACGCGCACGGCCATGTGATGGGCCTTGGCTATGCGCTGATGCGCGCGGACCTGGTGGAGGCACGCGACAAGGCCGATGTCATCGCACGATTGCGCGAATACGAGAAGCAATTGCCGGCCAACGCGTGGCTGCTCGGCAGCGGCTGGGACCAGAACGACTGGCCGGAGAAGACGTTCCCGACCGCCGCCGACCTGGACGCCGCGTTTCCTGATCGCCCCGTCTGGCTCGAGCGCGTAGACGGCCACGCCGGCTGGGCCAACAGTGCGGCGTTGCGCGCCGCCGCGGCACGTGCGCCGCGCCCGCTGGGGGGCGACTGGCAGCCCGATGGTGGGCGCATCGAGCGCGTCGATGGGCAACCGAGCGGCGTATTCGTCGATGCGGCGATGTCGCTGGTCAATACCGTGGTCCCGGCGCCCGACGCCGCATACCGGCGACAGGCGCTGGAGAAGGCCACGCAGGCCGCCGTGCGCCATGGCCTGACCGGTGTGCACGACATGGGGGTGTCGCGCGAGGACCTGGCGCTGATGAAGCAGTTCGCCGATGAAGGCCGCCTGCCGTTGCGCATCGACACCTACGCCGATGGCAATGGCGACGCACTGGCGGATCTGTGCGCGCAAGGCCTGTATCGCCACGCGGGCGGCCGCCTGCAGATGCGGGGCGTGAAGCTGTACGCCGACGGCGCCCTCGGCAGCCGTGGCGCCGCGCTGCTGGAGGACTACAGCGACGATCCCGGCAATCGTGGCCTGCTGGTGACCGAGCCGGCGGCGCTGGAAGCGGCGATGCGCAAGGCGCGCGGCTGCCACGTGCAGGTAGCGACGCATGCGATCGGTGACCGCGGCAACCGGCTGGTACTGGATGCGTATGGCCGCGTGCTGGGCGACGCAGCGAAGACCGACCATCGCTGGCGGGTCGAACACGCGCAGGTGGTGGCGCCGGAAGAATTCCCGCGGTTCGCCGCGCTGGGCGTGATCGCGTCGATGCAGCCCACGCATGCAACCTCGGACATGCCATGGGCGCAGGATCGCCTGGGCCCGACACGCATCCAGGGCGCCTATGCGTGGCAGCGTCTGCGGGCGAGCGGGGTGAAGCTCGCGCTCGGATCGGATTTCCCGGTGGAATCGGTCGATCCGCGTCGCGGCCTGCACGCCGCGGTGACCCGCCAGGATGGACACGACGCCCCCGCGGGCGGCTGGATGCCCGACCAGCGCCTGAGCGCGGCGGAGGCACTGCGTGGTTTCACCGCCGATGCGGCATGGGCGGCGCACGACGAAGCCGACGTCGGCAAACTCGCACCGGGCCTGCGTGCCGACTTCGTCATCCTCGACGAGGATCCGCTGGCCGTGCCGGGCGAACACCTCGACGATCTGCACGTCCGCTCGACCTGGGTGGATGGCAAGCCGGTGTACGAGGCGAAGTAGAACCGCTTCGCCTTCCGACTGCCTGCGTTACCAGTCGATCTGGCCGGTCACGATGGTGCGCACGTGGCCGCCGGACCAGACATCACCGTTGGCGTCCACGCGCAGCTGCAGACGGGCGTTGTAACCGACTTCGCGGCCCTGGCTGACGACGTAGCGTCCGTCGCGGCCGGGCAGCGCGCCTCGCGATGCGAGCCAGGCGGCCAGCGTTGCGTTCGCCGCACCTGACGCCGCGTCCTCGAAGGCGGCGGGCGCGCCGACGAAGGCACGCACGGCGAGGTCGTAGTCGCGGCCCGGCGTTCGCGCATAGGCGCAGACACCCATGCTCTCGGTAGCGCGCGCCAACGCACTGATCGCGTCCCAGTCGGGTGTGGCGGTGCGGAGCGCGTCTTCGTCGCGAACCTCGGCGAGCCACCAGCGGCGGCCACCGTCGACGAGGGCAGGGGGCAGCGCGCCCGGCGCCAGGCCTTCGAGGGCGGCGCCCAGCAGACGGTCGCCCGAGGGATCGCCTTCCTTCACGACGGTCGCCCGCGGCGTGCGCACGGCGATCGTGCGGTCCGCACCTTCGCCGTCGACACGCAGCGGCAACACGCCGACGACGCCTTCCTGCATCAGCAGGCCCTCGACCGGCGCGGCCAGGCCCGCCTCCAGCACCACGTGCGCGGTGCCGACGCTGGGATGGCCGGCGAACGGCACTTCGCGGCGCGGACTGAACATGCGCACGGCGTAACTGGCACCCGGTTGGGTGGGCGCGAAAACGAAGGTCGTCTCCGGCAAGCGCGTCCAGCGGGCGATGGCCTGCATGGCGGCATCGTCGAGGCCGGCGGCATCGAGGACGACGGCCAGCGGATTGCCGGCGCCGGGGCGGTCGGCGAAGACGTCCAGCTGGACGTAACGGCGGAGGGTCATGGGGGTGTTGTCGCGTGGGGGTCGCGCAGCTTACCAAGTCACCTGGCCGTCGATGACCCACTGCACCTGACCGCCGATCCAGACCTCGCCTTCGTCATCCACCTGCACGTGGACACGGCCATCGCGGCCCAGTTCGCGACCCTGGCTGGCCAGATAGCGGCCCGCGCGGCCGGGCAGCGCGCCAGCGGCATTCAGCGCGGCCGCGATGCAGGCGTTGACGCTGCCGGTGACCGGATCTTCCGGGATGTTGTCGGCGGGGCAGAACGCGCGCACCGCCAGATCATGGTCGTCGTGCACGCCGGCGCGGCCGAAGACGGCCAGCCCGACCGCACCCGTGGCCTGTGTCAGCGCGGCGATCGCCGGCAGGTCCGGCTGCAGGGCACGCACGGCGGCCGCGTCGCGCAGCTCCACGAGCCACCAGGCTGGGCCGTTGTTCCACAACGCGGCAGGCAGGCCCGCCGTGGGCAACGACGCGAGCACGGCATCGCGCTCAGGCAGGGAAGCAGCGACGTCCACCGGGTGCGCCCTTGGCGCACGCAGGCGGATCGCGCGTTGCGGGCCGTCGCCCTCCACCCGCACGGGCAGCAGGCCGGCCGCGCATTCCTGCACCAGCGTGCTGGAGGCGGGCACCAGGCCCGCACCCAGCGCGACCCAGGCCGCGCCCACGCTGGGATGGCCGGCGAACGGCAGCTCCTGGCGCGGGGTGAAGATGCGGATGCGGTAGCTGGCGTCGGGCGTGGTCGGGGGCAGGAAGAAGATCGTCTCCGACAGATTGGTCCAGGCGGCGAACGCCTGCATGCGCGCCGTGTCCCATCCAGCGGCGTCCAGTACGACGCCCAGCGGATTGCCCGCGCCGGGGCGATCGGCGAAGACATCGACCTGCAGATAGCGATGGGGGGTTCGTTGCATGCGGTACGGTCCGGTCGCGCGCGGGGGCTTCGGCTAGAATCGACGGTTCACGCCCGAAGGGTTCGGGCATCCCTCCCCATTCTATCCATGCCCTCTGCCACCCCCGCGTCTGATCGTTGGATCGTCCTCAAGTTCGGCGGCACCTCGGTGTCGCGTCGCCATCGCTGGAACACGATCGGCAAACTGGCGAAACAGCGGGCGGACGAACAGGGCGCGCGCGTGCTGGTCGTGGTGTCGGCGTTGTCCGGCGTCACCAACGAGCTGACCGCCATCGCCGACGGCGCGACCGACAGCGCGGAACGCGTGGCGAAACTGGAACAGCGCCATCGCGAATTCCTCTCGGAGCTCGAGCTGGACGCCGATGCCGTGCTCGGCGAACGGCTGGCGGCGCTGCGCAACCTGCTGGCCGATCCGCGCGCCGCGAGCCGTGCGCTCGACTGGCAGGCCGAGGTGCTGGGGCAGGGCGAACTGCTGTCGTCCACGCTCGGCGTGGCTTACCTGCGTGCGCAGGGGCTGGATTTCGGCTGGGTCGATGCGCGGCACTGGCTGCAGGCGAACTTCCTGCCCAACCAGAGCCCGTGGGCGCAGCGGCTGTCGGTGTCGTGCAACACCGCGCCGGACCAGGACTGGCGCCGAGCGTTCGCCGGCCAACCGACGACGATGCTGCTGACACAGGGCTTCATTTCGCGGCATGCGGACGGCGGGACGGCCATCCTCGGTCGCGGCGGTTCCGATACGTCCGCTGCGTACTTCGGCGCGCTGCTCGGTGCGCAGCGCGTGGAAATCTGGACCGACGTGCCCGGCATGTTCAGCGCGAATCCGCGCGAAGTGCCCGATGCGCGCCTGCTGACGCGGCTGGATTACTACGAAGCGCAGGAAATCGCGACCACCGGCGCGAAGGTGCTGCATCCGCGTTCGATCAAGCCGTGCCGCGATGCCGGCGTGGCGATGGCCATCCTCGATACCGAGCGGCCGGAGCTGCCGGGCACCACCATCGACGGCAACGCCCTGACCGTGCCGGGCGTGAAGGCGATCAGCCGGCGCAACGGCATCGTGCTGGTGTCGATGGAAGGCATCGGCATGTGGCAGCAGGTCGGCTTCCTGGCCGACGTGTTCGCGCGCTTCAAGAAGCATGGTCTTTCGGTGGACCTGATCGGTTCGTCGGAGACCAACGTGACCGTGTCGCTGGACCCCAGCGAGAACCTGGTCAATACCGACGTGCTGGCCGCACTGTCGGCCGACCTGGCGGAAATCTGCCGGGTGAAGGTGATCGCGCCGTGCACGGCCATCACCCTGGTCGGCCGCGGCATGCGCTCGCTGCTGCACAAGCTGTCCGATGTGTGGGCGATGTTCGGGCGCGAGCGCGTGCATCTGATCTCGCAGTCGTCCAACGACCTCAACCTGACCTTCGTGATCGACGAGGCCGATGCCGACGGTATGCTGCCGCTGCTGCACGAGGCGCTGATCGACAGCGGCGCCATGCCCGTCGAGGAGGCTAGCGTGTTCGGCCCCAGCTGGCGCGAGATCAACGGCGCGGTCCGCCATCGTGGCGTGCGCTGGTGGAGTGCGCCCGCCGCCCGCGAACGGCTGCTGTCGCTGGCGCAGGCCGGCACGCCGCGCTACGTCTACAACCTGGATATCGTCCGCGCCCGTGCCCGCGCGCTGGTCGCGATCACGGCCGTCGATCATCGCTTCTTCGCCATCAAGGCGAATTCGCATCCGTCCATCCTGCGGGCGCTGGTGGAAGAAGGCTTCGGCCTGGAGTGCGTGTCGCGCGGCGAGCTGGAGCGCGTGTTCGATGTCGTGCCGGCGCTGCCGATGGAGCGCGTGCTGTTCACGCCGAGCTTCGCGCCGCGCGAGGAGTACGCCTTCGCGCTGGAACGCGGCATCAACGTCACCCTCGACAATGTCGAGGCGCTGCAACAGTGGCCCGAGATCTTCCGCGGTCGCCGCCTGTGGCTGCGCGTGGACCTGGGGCGCGGCGACGGCCATCACGACAAGGTGAAGACCGGCGGCAAGACGTCCAAGTTCGGCTTGCCGCTGGCCAAGCTGGAGGCCTTCCTCGCAGCGGCCCGCGCGATTGACGTGCGCGTCGTCGGTTTGCATGCGCACCTGGGCAGCGGCGTGGAAAGCGCGCAGCACTGGAACCAGATCGCCGATGAGCTCGGCGGGCTGGCCGACCAGATCGGCACCATCGAGACGATCGACATCGGCGGTGGCCTGCCGATTCCCTATGCCGAAGGCGACGAGCCGTTCGACCTCGCCGCCTGGGGCGAGGGCCTGGCCGCGATCAAGGCCGCTTATCCGGCGTACCAGCTGGTGATCGAACCCGGTCGCTTCCTGGTGGCCGAGTCGGGCGCGCTGCTGGCGAACGTGACCCAGGTGGTCGAAAAGCTCGGCATCCGCCGCGTCGGCAGCGATGCCGGCATGCACACGCTGGTGCGCCCCGCGCTCTACGACGCGTGGCACGACGTAGCCAACCTGTCGCGCCTCGACGACACCGAACAGGCGCCGTTCGACGTGGTCGGCCCGATCTGCGAGTCGAGCGACATCTTCGGCAAGCGCCGCAAGCTGCCGTCGGCGACCGCCGAAGGCGACGTGCTGCTGTTCTCCGATGCCGGCGCTTACGGGTTCGTGATGGCGAGCCATTACAACCTGCGGGGCCTGCCGGCAGAGGATGTCATCGAGGTCGGCGATGCCGATCCGGGTTAAGGCCGCCGCATCCGCCTTCTGCTCAACCGGCCATCGACGGCCGATCGTTCTCTCCTTGGATCACGCATGACGACGTTCGACAAATCCAGCATTCGCACCTTCCGTTTCGTCCGCTGTTCCTTCGATGCGGAGACCGGTGTCGCGCGGTTGGTGTACGCCCTCGATGACGGCCCGGAACTGACCGAAACCGTGACGGTCCCCGGCGCGCCCTTCGCGCTGGACGCCACGCGTGCGCAGGCGGTCGAGCAGGCCGTCCGGCTGCTGCATCTGATCACGGGCGTCAGCTACTACAAGGCGGCGGTGCCGAACGAGATCCGCATCGACGGCTACGCGATCGACGCGGCCACCGCCGTGCTGATGGAGCAGGTGTACGTGCATGGCCTGGGCGAGTTCGCCTACCGGAACGGTTTGAGCCTGCATGGCCGCGTGCGCTTCCCGGTCGGCGCCCCGGCGTCGTCGGCCGCGCCGGCAGCGGGGCTGCGCGAGCATGGGCTGGTTGCCATCGGCGGTGGCAAGGACTCGCTGGTCAGCATCGAGGCGCTGCGTGGTGCCGGCATCGAACAGACCGTCACCTGGATCGGTGGTTCGCAGCTGATCGCGGCCTGCGCCGCGCGCACGGGTCTGCCGACGCTCAACATCGGCCGCGCGTTGGCGCCGGAGCTGTTCGAATACAACCGCCAGGGCGCGTGGAACGGGCACATCCCGGTCACCGCGATCAACTCGGCGATCATGGTGCTGGCGGCGCTGCTGCACGGCGTGGACCAGGTGGTGTTCTCGAACGAGCGCTCGGCCAGCTACGGCAGCATGATCCCGGGCACCGGCGAGGTGAACCACCAGTGGTCGAAGGGCTGGGCGTTCGAGAGCGCGTTCGGCGCGCACGTGCAGTCGCACGTGGCCGCCGACCTCCAGTACTACTCGCTGCTGCGTCCGCTGTCGGAGCTGGCAGTGGCGCGGCAGTTCGCCCGCACCGACCACTACGACGCGCATTTCTCCAGCTGCAACCGCAATTTCCATCTGCTCGGCGAGCGCCCCACCAACCGTTGGTGCGGGGTGTGCCCGAAGTGCCACTTCGTGTTCCTCGCGCTGGCGCCATTCATGCCCAAGCCGCGCCTGGTCGGCATCTTCGGGCGCAACCTGCTGGACGACGCCAACCAGACCGCCGGCTTTGATGCGTTGCTGGAATACCAGGATCACAAGCCGTTCGAGTGCGTCGGCGAAGGCCAGGAGTCGCGCGCCGCGATGGCGACGCTGGGCGACCGACCGGAGTGGCGCGAGGACGTGATCGTCGCGCGCTTCAACCACGAGATCCGCCCGCAGCTCGATGCGTCGGAACTGGCCGTGGCGCCGTTGCTGGAGATCGGCGGCGAGCACCGCGTCCCCGCTGCGCTGTGGGAGCGCCTGCGTGCGAATTTCGCAGCTTGAGGGCCGGCGTGTCGCGCTGTGGGGGTGGGGGCGCGAAGGCCGCGCCGCCCATCGCGCGGTGCGCGCGCGGCTTCCTTCGCTGCCGCTGACGCTGTTCTGCAACGCGCATGAAGCCGCGGAGGCGGCGGCACTCGGCGATCCGCTGCTCTCGGTAGAAACCGAGGCGACCGCCGAACGCCTGTCGGTCTTCGAGGTTGTCATCAAGTCGCCCGGGATCAGCCCGAACACGCCCGCAGCCGTGGCGGCGGCGGGCGCCGGTACGCGTTTCATCGGTGGTACCGGCCTATGGTTCGGCGAACACGCGGGCGCCGACGGCGTGGTCACGCACACGTTCTGCGTCACCGGCACCAAGGGCAAGAGCACCACCACCTCGCTGCTGGCGCACCTGTTGCGCGCGGCAGGCAGACGCACGGTGCTGGCTGGGAATATCGGCCTGCCGATGCTGGAAGTGCTGGATCCGCAACCGGCGCCGGACGAGTGGGCCATCGAGCTGTCCAGCTACCAGACCGGCGATGTCGCCGACAGCGGCGCACACCCGGATGTGGCGATCGTACTGAACCTGTTTCCCGAGCACCTGGACTGGCATGGCAGCGAGGCGCGCTACGTCGAAGACAAGCTGAAACTCGTCACCGGTGCGCATCCGCGCATCGCCGTGCTCAATGCAGCCGATCCGCGCTTGGCCGCGCTGGACCTGCCGCGCAGCGACGTGCGCTGGTTCAATCATGCCGAGGGCTGGCATCTGCGCGAGGACGACCTGTATCGCGGCAACGTGTTCGTCATGGATACACGCCCGCTGCCGCTTCCCGGCCGCCACAACCGCAGCAACCTGTGCGCCGTGCTGACTGCGCTGGAAGCGCGGGGCATCGACGCGCTGCCATTGGCGGCACACGCGCACTCGTTCCGCCCGTTGCCCAACCGCCTGCAGGCGATGGGCACGCGCGACGGCATCACGTGGGTCAACGATTCGATCAGCACCACGCCGCATGCCACCCTCGCCGCGCTGGAGTGCTTCGCCGGGCGACGCATCGCGCTGCTGGTGGGCGGGCACGACCGTGGGGTGGACTGGTCCGATTTCGCTTCGCACATGCGCCACGACGCGCCGGCCACCATCATCACGATGGGCGCCAACGGCCCGCGTATCCACGCCTTGCTCGCCCCCGTGGCGCGCGAGGCAGGGTTCGCGCTGATTGGCGTGGAAACATTGCCGCAGGCGATCGCCGCCGCACGTGATGCGTTGGGCGATGAGGGCGTAGTGCTGCTGTCGCCCGGCGCCCCGAGTTTCGGCCAGTACCGCGACTACGTGGCCCGTGGCCGCCACTTCGCGGAACTCGCCGGCTTCGATCCGGAATCGATCACATCGATCCCTGGCCTGGGTGCCGGCTGAGGCCGCACACCCCGTCAGATTGCGTGAACCCGGCGGGCGTACACTCGCTAGCCATCCCCCACGGAGAACGCACAATGCACCGCATGCTGCTGTTGCCCTGCCTGCTGTCCCTGCTGTGGTCGCCCGCGCTGCTGGCTGCGCCCGTGGCCAAGCCGGTGGAATGGAAGATCGGTGGTGATACGTTCGACGGCGTGCTCGTCTACGACGATGCCGTGAAGAAGCCGCGTCCCGGCCTGGTGATGGTGCCCAACTGGAAAGGCGTGAACGCGTCCGCGATCGAGAAAGCGCACCTGGTCGCCGGCGACGACTACGTGGTGCTGGTGGCCGACGTGTACGGCAAGGGCATTCGCCCGAAGACCGATGCGGAGGCGGGACCTGTCGCCACCGCGATGCGCGCGGACCGGCCGAAATTGCGTGCCCGTGTGCAGAAGGCGGTCGAGGTGCTGAAGCAGCAACCCGGAACGCTGGTCGACGTGACCCGCATCGGCGCGTTCGGCTATTGCTTCGGCGGCAGCGCGGTGCTGGAGCTGGTCCGCGCAGGCGATGCACTGTCTGGCGTGGTCAGCCTGCACGGTGGGCTCGCCACCGACCTGCCGGCGGCCGGCCCCGTGAAGTCGCCGGTGCTGGTGCTTAATGGCGGCGACGACACCTATGTGTCCGCCGCGGAAATCACCGCGTTCCAGGATGAGATGCGCAAAGCCGGTGCGGACTGGCAGTTCGTCAGTTTCGGCGGCGCGGTGCACTGCTTCGCCGAATCCGATGCGCAGAACCCGCCGGGCTGCGTGTACCACGCGCCCTCGGCGAAGCGGGCCTACCGGATGATGGCGGACTTCTTCGCCGACGTATTCGCCCGATGACCGGGCGCGGGCATGCTCAGTGCCCGCGTTCCACCGCGTAGCGCGCAAGGCCGCGCAGCGCGGCCAGCGCGTCGGATCCGGGCAGGTCGTCGAGTGCCTGCTCGGCCAGCGTCGCGTAGTGATGCGCGCGCTCGCGGCTGTAGTCGAGACCACCGGTCGCGCGGATCGCCGCCAGCACCTCGGGCATCGCGTCCGCCTCACCCGCCTGCACGATGGCGCGCAAGCGGTCCGCGGTGGTGGCATCCGAGTGGCGGATGGCATGGATCAGCGGCAGCGTGGCCTTACCCTCGGCCAGGTCGTCGCCCAGGTTCTTGCCCAGCGCGTCCGCATCGGCGGTGTAGTCGAGCACGTCATCGGCGATCTGGAAGGCATACCCCAGGGCCATGCCGTAGTCGTAGAGGCGGCGCTGTGTGGCGGGGTCGGCACCCGACGCCATCGCGCCGAGCTGTGTGCCCGCGGCGAACAGGACGGCCGTCTTGCGCTCGATCACGCGCAGGTAGGCGGCTTCGTCGGTGTCGGGGTTGTGGACGTGCAGCAGTTGCAGCACTTCGCCTTCGGCGATGCGGTTGGTCGTGTCCGCCAGCAGGCGCATCACGTCCATGCGGTCCAGTTCCACCATCAACTGGAAGCTGCGCGAGTACAGGAAGTCGCCGACCAGCACGCTCGGCGCATTGCCCCACAGCGCATTCGCCGTGCTGCGGCCACGGCGCAGGTCGGATTCGTCGACCACGTCGTCGTGCAGCAGGGTGGAGGTGTGGATGAACTCGACGATGGCCGCCAGCTGGTGGTGGTCCGGGGTGGTCGGCCCGCAGGCCTGCCCGGCCAGGACCACCAGCATCGGCCGCAGGCGCTTGCCGCCTGCCGAGATGATGTGGTCGGCGATCTGGTTGATCAGGACCACGTCGGACGCGAGCCGGGCCCGGATCAGGGCGTCGACGGCCCCCATGTCGGCGCGGGCAAGCGACTGGATGTCGGCCAGGCCGAGCGCGGGGCGGGGGGATTCGACGACGGCCATGGGGACATGATTCGGGAAGTCGCTGAATTATAGGCGTTACATGACGGGGATTTCCTACGGAGGGCCGCGGCGGCGGCCGACGGTGGGGGCCTCCCGGGTATACTCCACTGGTCTTTGCCCGCGCTCGGCGGGCATCCCTGAACGGATATCGATATGGCCCGCGGCATCAATAAAGTCATCCTGGTCGGCAACCTCGGCAACGACCCTGAAACCCGCTACACCCAGGGCGGCATGGCGATCACCCGCATCAGCCTGGCCACGACCAGCGTTCGCAAGGACAAGGACGGCAACCAGCAGGAGCGCACCGAATGGCACCGCGTGGTGTTCTTCGGCAAGCTCGGCGAAATCGCCGGTGAGTACCTGCGCAAGGGCAGCTCGGTGTACGTCGAGGGCTCGATCCGCTACGACAAGTACACCGGCCAGGACGGGCAGGAAAAGTATTCCACCGACATCATCGCCGACGAAATGCAGATGCTGGGCGGCCGCGAAGGTGGCGGCGGTGGTGGCGCGGGCGGCGGCGACCGTCCTGCGCGTGCGCCGCGGCAGGAGTACGGCAACCAGGGCGGCGGCCAGCAGCGTCGCCAGGCGCCAGCGCCGCAGCAGGCACCGGCGATGGACGACTTCGCGGACGACGATATCCCGTTCTGATCCGCGTCGTTCTTTGCCGGAACTTGCAATCAACTCGATTCGATAGGAGCAGTAGCGTGCCGACATGGCTGGTCACCGGCGGAGCCGGTTTCATCGGGGGAAATTTCGTCCTGCGTGCAGTGGCGCGTGGTGTGAAGATCGTCAACCTTGACGCGCTCACGTACGCGGGCAACCGGGATACGCTGGCATCGATCCAGGACAATCCGCTGCATGCGTTCGTGGAAGGCGACATCGGCGACCGCGCACTGGTCGCGGCACTGCTTGCAGAGCACCGCCCCGATGCGGTCGTGAACTTCGCGGCCGAGAGCCATGTGGACCGGTCGATTGACGGACCTTCGGCGTTCATCCAGACCAACGTCGTCGGGACGCTGGGGCTGCTGGAGTCTGTGCGCGATTACTGGAAGGGGCTGGAGGGCGCTGGGCGCGACACGTTCCGATTCCTGCACGTGTCGACCGATGAGGTCTATGGCTCGCTCGGCGACACCGGCAAGTTCACCGAAACGACGCCATACGCGCCCAATTCGCCGTACTCCGCGTCGAAGGCCGCGTCCGACCACCTGGTCCGCGCATTCCACCATACGTACGGCCTCCCGGTCCTGACCACCAATTGCTCCAACAATTACGGTCCCTATCATTTCCCGGAGAAGCTGGTCCCGCTGATCATCGCGCGGGCGCTCGCTGGCGAACCGCTGCCGGTGTACGGCGACGGCAAGAACGTCCGCGACTGGCTGTTCGTCGGCGACCATTGCCAGGCCATCCGCACCGTCCTCGAGAAGGGGCGCGTGGGCGAAACCTACAATGTCGGTGGCAATGCCGAGAAGCAGAATCTCGAGGTCGTCCACGCGATCTGCGCGCTGCTCGATGCGAGGGTGCCTCGCGCCGACGGCAAGCCGCGCAGCAGCCAGATCACGTTCGTGACGGATCGCCCGGGACACGACCGCCGCTATGCGATCGACGCATCCAAGCTGCGCGACGAACTGGGCTGGGAGCCGGAATACACGTTCGAGCAAGGTATCGCGGAGACCGTGGACTGGTATCTCGCCAACCAGGAGTGGGTGAACCGCGTGCTGGACGGAAGCTACCGTCTGGAACGCATCGGCACGGCCGCCTGAGATGACCGTCATGACAACGCGCAAGGGCATCATCCTGGCCGGCGGTTCGGGCACGCGCCTCTATCCGTTGACGCAGGCGATCAGCAAGCAACTGCTGCCGGTCTACGACAAGCCGATGATCTATTACCCGCTCAGCGTGCTGATGCTGGCGGGCATCCGTGAGGTGCTGGTGATCAACACGCCGCATGAGCAGGCCTTGTTCAAGGCATTGCTGGGCGATGGATCGCAGTGGGGCATGGACATCCAGTATGCCGTGCAGCCGAGCCCGGACGGACTGGCGCAGGCGTATCTGATCGGCAAGGAGTTCGTCGCCGGGCAACCGAGCTGCCTGGTGCTGGGCGACAACATCTTCTACGGCCACGGATTCACCGAACAGTTGCGACGGGCCGATGCGCGGGGCGATGGCGCTACTGTATTCGGATACTGGGTGAACGATCCGGAGCGCTATGGCGTCGCCGAATTCGATGCGCAGGGGCGCGTTGTTGGCATCGAAGAAAAGCCGGCGAATCCACGATCCAACTACGCCGTGACCGGGCTCTATTTTTACGATGGCAATGCCAGCGACTATGCCGCGGAACTGAAGCCATCTGCGCGTGGCGAGCTCGAGATCACCGATCTCAATCGCCGCTACCTGGAGGCAGGCGCGCTGCACCTGGAGCCGCTCGGACGCGGCCATGCGTGGTTGGATACCGGTACGCATCAGTCGTTGCTTGAGGCATCCAACTTCATCGAGACCATCGAAGCGCGCCAGGGCCTGCGCGTCTGTTGCCCGGAGGAAATCGCCTTCGGTAACGGTTGGATCGACGCCGCGCAGGTCGAGAAGCTCGCTGCGCCGTTGGCCAAGAACGGGTACGGACAATACCTGCTGTCGTTGGCTGCGCGTGGGGTCGTGCGATGAAAGTAATCGAAACGTCCCTGTCCGGTTGCGTGGTGATTGAGCCGGCGGTCTTCGGCGACGAGCGCGGCTTCTTTTTCGAAACGTGGAATGCGGGCCGCTATGCGGAGCATGGGCTTCCGACTGCCTTTGTCCAGAGCAATGTGTCCTCCTCGGCGCGCGGCGTGCTGCGCGGCCTCCACTACCAGTGGCCCAATCCTCAGGGAAAGCTGGTCAGCGTGCTCGAAGGTGAGGTCTACGACGTCGCCGTGGACATCCGCCGCGGTTCGCCCACCTTCGGGCAATGGGCGGCCGTCATGCTGAGCGCGGAGAACAAGCGGCAGTTCTGGATCCCTGAAGGTTTCGCGCATGGCTTCGCCGTCGTCTCCGAGCGAGCGGTGTTCAGTTACCTGTGCACCGCGGTCTACGACAAGGCCGCCGATGCGGGTGTGCGCTGGGACGATCCCGCCATTGGCATCGGCTGGCCGATCAGCGAGCCTCAACTGTCTGCCAAGGACGCCATCGCGCCGCTGTTGGCGGACGTGGCGCCGGAGCGGCTGCCGACATATCCGTCATGACGTTCCTCCTGATTGGCGGCAACGGACAGGTCGGCCACGAGTTGCGACGGAGCCTCGCATCGTCAGGCGACGTCGTTGTCACGACACGGTCCGGCGAGCTGCCGGATGGCGTGCGCTGCGAGGTGGCGGATTTCGATCAGCCTGAGGGGCTGGCCGATCTTGTGGAGCGCGTCGCGCCGACCGTGGTCGTCAATGCCGCTGCCTATACGGCCGTGGACAAGGCCGAGGACGACGCCGATGCGGCGTTCCGCGCCAACGCACAGGCGCCAGGCGTCCTGGCCCGCGCCTGTGCTGCGCGTGGCATTCCCTTCGTGCACTACTCGACCGACTACGTCTTCGACGGACAAGGCTCGCGGCCGTACCGGGAAGGCGATCCGACGGCACCCCTGGGCGTCTACGGCGCCACCAAGCTCGCCGGCGAAGAGGCCATCCGCGCGGCCGGAGGCAGACACCTGATCCTGCGTACCGCATGGGTCTATGGCCGGCATGGCCACAACTTCATGAAAACGATGTTGCGACTGGGTGCGGACCGCGATGAACTGCGTGTCGTTGCCGACCAGGTGGGTACGCCTACGCCGGCAGGCTTGATTGCGGATACGACTCGCGACCTGCTGCGTCTGCAGGACGTCGAGGGCACGTTCCACCTCACCGCCGGCGGCCAGACCAGCTGGCACGGATTCGCCGAAGCGATCTTCGATGAGGCGAAAAAACGCGCGTTGATCGAGCGCGCGCCGGTGGTCCTGCCTATCACCACGGCCGAGTACCCCACGCGGGCGCGCCGTCCCGCGTACTCCTGCCTCGACGTAGGCAAGCTCGAGGCCGTTCTCGGCCGCACGCTCCCGGATTGGCGCATGGCACTGCAGCGCGTGCTGGAGAACTGATCGGGCGCTGGTGCAGCAAACGCCACGTGAAGCATTGAACGGGCGCGACCAGTGTGGAACGATGGCCGCCTGAATGGACAGGGGGCGGTATGGGGAATTGGATTCGCGTGGCGGCCACGGCCGTCGCGCTTGGCATGTGCGTGGCGACGTTGCCTGCGAAGGCGTTCGCCGAGATCGATCTGGGTCCGTACATCCGCAAGGATGCCTTCACCGACATCAAGTTGTCGCCGAATGGCGACTACCTGGCGGCGACCGTGCAGCAGGAGGACAGGACGTCGCTGGTCGTGTTGCGCCGCAGTGACAACAAGGTCACGGGTTCGATCTCGCTGGGTCGGCACAACCATGTGCACGATTTCTGGTGGGTCAATCCCGAGCGTGTCGTGTTCTCTGCGTCCCAGAAGCTCGGCATGCTGGACATGCCCCAGCTGACCGGCGAGCTCTTCGCCATGAATGTGGATGGCTCCAAGAAGGAAAACCTGCTCGGCTATCGTGTCGAGGGTTCAGGCCCGGGGACGCGCATCCAGCCCAAGAAGGCGGGCTTCGTTGCAGGTTATCTCGTGGATACCTTGCCGGATGACGACCGCAACATCGTGGTGATGGTGCGTCCTTTCGCGGAGTTGCCCTACACCACCGCGGAATTGCTGGATGTCTACACCGGGCGACGCACCGTGCTGGCGCGCTCTCCGGTGACGGAGGCCGACTTCTCCACCGATGGACGAGGGGTCGTGCGGTTCGCCTATGGCAGGACGGTGAACAACGCGAACCAGCTGTACCTTCGGGCGGGTGAGGGGCAGGAATGGAAAATTCTCAACGACGAGGACGTCACTGAGCGGGTCGAGTATCCGATCGGCTTCAGCGCAGACCAGCGCATCGCCTATCTGAGTGTCGAGCAGGCGAAGGGAACCGACGCGATCGTGGCATTGGATCTGGCGAGCGGACAGCGGACCGAGGTGCTGCGCGATCCCCGTGTCGATCCCGAAGAGACCATTCTCTCCCGCGACGGTAAGGGGGCTCCGGTGGCGGCGGTCTTCTGGGACGGCAAGCCCAGGATCGACCTGCTCGATAGCGGTCATCCTGACGGGCGGCTGCTCCGCAGCCTGCAGGAGGCCTTCCCCAACGACTACGTGCAGATCACGTCCACGACGCGGGATGGCGCGCTGGCACTCGTGGAGGTGTCGTCCGACACGAACCCGGGCGACTTCTACGTCTTCGACATCACCGCCAAGAAGATGGATTATCTGCTGAGCCGTCGGAGCTGGTTCGACCCGGAGCGGCTCTCGTCCTCCACGCCGGTCCAGATCAAGGCGCGCGATGGATTGGTCCTGCATGGATACCTGACGGTTCCCAAGGGCAGCGCGGGCAAGGGCGTTCCATTGATCGTGCACCCGCACGGCGGGCCGTACGGGATCCGTGACCGATGGGGTTTCGACAGCGATGTGCAGATGCTGGCGGCCGCGGGATACGCGGTGCTGCAGGTCAATTTCCGTGGCTCCGGTGGCTATGGACGCGCGTTCCGTCAGGCGGGCGCGCGCGAGTGGGGCGGTGCGATGCAGGATGACCTGACCGACGCGACACGCTGGGCAATCCAGACAGGCGTGGCGGATCCACGCAAGATCTGCATCTATGGCGCCAGCTACGGCGCGTACGCCGCGCTGACGGGCGCTGCGAAGGAGCCCGATCTCTACCGCTGCGCCGCTGGCAACGTGGGTGTCTACGATCTGCCGATGATGCACACCCGCGGCGACACCCAGGAGGCCAAATGGGGGCGCACCTACCTGCGTGATTGGATTGGCCAGGCCAAGGACCTCGCACCCGCATCTCCCACCAACATGGCGGCCCGCATCAAGGCGCCTGTGTTCCTCGCGGCCGGTGGAGAAGACGAGCGCGCACCTGTCCAGCACACCGAGCTGATGGAGCGTCGCCTGAAGGCCGCCGGAGTGCCTGTCGAAGCGGTCTACTACCGCACCGAAGGTCACGGTTACTACAAGGAAGAGAACCAGCGCGACTACTACACGAAACTGCTGGCGTTCTTCAGCCGCCATCTGGGCGGCGCGACCGCGAAGTAATCAAGGCGAACGGGCGGCGGTGCTGCCCGTTCCCCTGCCGGATGCTTCAGTCAGCGGGGCGCATCGCGCGTCGCAGCCACGGCGACACCAGCAGGGCGACCGCCGCACACCCCAGGCCGATCCACATCATCAGCCAGAACAGGTCGGCGTAGCCCGACGCGGCGCGGGCGATATCGAGCGCTTGGTCATCGGGCACGTCCACCGCGGCGAGCTTGCCGAACTGCGCCGCCAGCGTTTCCGAGAACGCGGTGGCCAACAACCACATGCCCATCATCAGGCTCACCACGCGCGGCACCGAGAGTTCGGTGACGGCGGCCAGGCTGACCGGCGCCAGGCACATCTCGCCGATCTCCAGCAGCAGGTAGGCCAGCACCAGCCACCACACGCTCGCGACCACGCCCGTCGCGCCGACCTGCTGCGCGGCCAAGGCCAGCGGGATGAAGGACAGGCCGCCGAACAGCAGGCCCAGCGCGCCCTTCACCGGCTTGGATGGATCTAGGCCGCGGCGCCCCAGCGTGGCCCACAACCAGGCGAATACAGGCGCCAGTACCACCAGGAACATGGCACCCAGGTAGGTCAGCGAGCCGGCCGTTTGCGGCAGCACCAACGAATCACGCAAGACCAGTAGCACCATCACCGCAGCCGTCCCGAGGAACAGTGCGCGCGGCGGCCCCGGGCGCGTGCTCCGCTCCGACCAGCGCGACGCGATCACGAACGACAGCGGCATCGCCACCAGCGCCCACGTGGACCACGGTGCGCTGCCTAAGAAGAGCGCGATGTTCGCCGGCATGCTGTCCGACCACACCATCACCGACGCGGGCTGCACCAGCGACGGGAACAGGTCTTTCGTCAGCAGACGGTCGGTGAACATCACCCACGAGCCGTACGTCTGCTCGTAGAGGGTGAAGAACACCAGGCACATGAAGATCAGCGCCATCAGCGCCAGCATCTGGCGCCGCTGCACCGGCGTGCACTGTGTGGTGATGAACCAGAGGAACCACGCCAGCACCGTGGCCAGCACCACCAGCATCAGCGCGAGCGCCAGCGAGAATTCACCGCCCAGCGCGAACGCACCGTTGGCCGCGGCCCACATCAGCCAAGCCACGGGCAGCACGCCCAGCGCAGCGCCGGCGTAGATCAGCCATTCCCGCGGGATGCTCAAGACTCGCGCGCGGAGCGCCGCGGGCGAGGGCGGTTCGGCATGCCCGTGCAGGTAGCGCTGGCCCCAGAGGAACATCGCCAGGCCCAGCAGCATGCCGATGCCGGCCGCGCCGAAACCGTACTTCCACCCCAGTGTCTCGCCGAGATAGCCGCATACCAGCGAGGCGAGCAGCGCACCGAGATTGATGCCGGCGTAGAACAGGCTGAAGCCGCCATCGCGGCGCGGATCGCCCGCCGGATACAGCCGGCCGACGATGCCGGTGATGTTCGGCTTCAGGAAGCCGACGCCCATGACGATCAGCGCGAGCGACAGGTACATCGTGCGCAGCGCGCCTTCATCGCGCGTGACCACGCCAGCGTCCATCGTCGCCGCCGCGCCTTCCAGCGCCATGCCCGCATGGCCGGCCACCAGCAACAATCCGCCGAAGACCACCGCCTTGCGCATGCCCAGCCAGCGGTCTGCCAGCACGCCGCCGATCACCGGCACGCAGTAGACCAGTCCGCCGTAGGCACCGATCAGGTCGTAGCCCGCGCCATCGGCGAACAGGTGGTACTTGGTCAGGTACAGCAGCAGCAACGCCTTCATCCCGTAGAAGGAGAAGCGCTCCCACATCTCGGTGAAGAAGCAGACGTAGACACCCTTGGGATGACCCAGGAAGTCGTCGCGGCCGGCGGCCACGGGGGCGAGGGGGGTCAAGGGCCGCTCCGGCGGGGATTCCGGGGCGAGTATAGCGACGGGGCCCGTTCCGGCTGGACTTGCCGGGCAGCGGACGCTAGCGTGTCGGCTTTCCGCAATTCGGGAACTGCAATGAGCTCGGGGACCCCGCAACTTACCTTCCGCGCCGTCGTGCTGGCCATCGTGCTGGCCGTCGTGCTGTCGGCCGCCAACGCCTACCTGGGCCTGTTCGCCGGCCTGACCGTGGCCACCGCCATCCCGGCGGCCGTCGTCTCCATGGGCGTGCTGCGCCTGCTGGGGGGCGGCACGATCCTGGAGAACAACATCGTCCAGACCGGTGCTTCCGCCGGTTCGTCGATCGCGGCCGGCGTGATCTTCACGATCCCCGCGCTGATCATTCTGGGCTACTGGCAGGACTTCCAGTACTCCTGGGTGCTGGCCATCGCCGGTCTCGGCGGCCTGTTGGGCGTGCTGTTCTCGGTGCCGCTGCGTCGCTCGATGATCGTCGAGGAGCCGCTGCCGTTCCCCGAAGGCAAGGCCGCGGCCGAAGTGCTGAAAGCCGGCGAGAACCCGGGCCCCGGCCTGAAGATCCTCGCCTTCTCCGCCGCCATCGGCGCCGTGCTCAAGGTGGCCGCGCACAGCGGCATGCGCCTGATCCCGGACACTGCCGCGGGCGCCAGCTTCTTCGGCAAGTACCTCGGCTACATGGGCACCAACCTGTCGCCGGCATTGCTGGGCGTGGGCTACATCGTGGGTCTGAACATCGGCATCGTGGTGCTCTCGGGCAGCATCCTGTCCTGGCACATCGCCATCCCGCTGTACCACATGTTCTTCATGGGCACCGATCCTGCGCTCGCGCAGAGCATCGCGGGCGCGGGTGCCGAAGACGTGGCCGGCGCGATCTGGTCGGCGAAGATCCGTTATCTTGGCGTGGGCGCGATGCTGATCGGCGGCGTGTGGACGCTGTTCTCCCTGCGCAAGTCGCTGCTGTCGGGCGTGAAGAGCGGCATCGCCGCTGCGCGTGCGGGTTCCGGTGGCGCCGATGTCGCGGAGACCGAGCGCGACCTGCCGATGAAGTGGATGCTGGTGGCGCTGGTGGTGTTCGTGCTGCCGCTGCTGCTGCTGTACCAGGCCATCGTCGGCATGTGGCACGTCAGCATCCCGATGGCGATCATCATGATCGTGGCCGGCTTCCTGTTCGTCTCCGTGTCGGCTTACCTGGCCGGCCTCGTGGGTTCTTCGAACAACCCGGTGTCGGGCATCACCATCGCCACCATCCTGTTCGCTTCGGTCGTGCTGCTGTTGCTGCTCGGCGAGAGCGGCCGCATGGCGGTCGGCGCCGGCGGCGCGCCGCTGGGTGCGGTGGCCGCGATCATGATCGGCGCCGTGGTGTGCTGCGCGGCAGCGGTGGGTGGCGACAACCTGCAGGATCTGAAAGCAGGCTATCTGGTCGGCGCCACGCCGTGGAAGCAGCAGCTGATGCTGGGCATCGGCGCGTTCTCCTGCGCGCTGATCATGGCGCCGGTGCTGAACATCCTGTCCGAGGCCTACGGCATCGGTGCGCCGACGGCCGAGCATCCTAATCCGCTTTCGGCCCCGCAGGCCACGCTGATGGCGTCGGTGGCCAAGGGCCTGTTTGGTGGTGAACTGCCGTGGGGCATCATCGGCATCGGTGCGGTCATCGGTGCAATCATCATCGCCGTCGACGAGACGCTGAAGGCCAAGGGCAGCAGCTTCCGCGTGCCGGTGCTGGCCGCGGCGATCGGCATCTACCTGCCGTTGGAGCTGATGGTGCCGATCTTCCTCGGCGGCCTGCTCGCGTATCTGGTCGAGAAGCGCCACGGCATGGTGGGGACCAAAGACGAAGAGGCGCGCGATCGCATCCATCGCCCCGGCACCCTGTTCGCCGCGGGCCTGATCACCGGCGAGGCACTGATGGGCATTGCGGTCGGCATCGCCATCTACGTGTCCAAGGATCGCGACGTGCTGGTGCTGCCGGAAGCCTTCCAGCAGGGCGAGATCGTCGGCCTGGTGATCCTGGCGATCGTGGGCTGGCTGCTCTACCGCACCGGTGCTAAGTCGAAGGCGCTGGGCGACGCCGAGCCCGGCCCCCGTTAAGCCGCCACACGGCGCAAGGGCGTGACTTCACGCCTTTGCGCCGCGGCGCGCTTAGCGCCTAACATCGGGGTTTCCCTGTTGCCGGAGCCCCGGATGAAGCTCAAATCCGCCCTGTTGCCCTTCTGCCTGCTGGCAGCGCTGCCGTCGCTGGCCGCTGCGCGCGGCCTCGACGTACGCGACCTGCAGAAGCTGGACCGCGTGTCCTCGCCCGTGCTGTCGCCGGACGGCAGCACCGTGCTGTTCGCCAAGCGCGTGGTCGATGCCGACGTGACCAAGGGCAGCAATGGGCTCTGGATCCGCAACCTGCTGACCCGCGACATGGGCCCGCCCAAGCGACTGACGCCCGAGGGCTGGAACGTCAACTCGCCCGCCTTCTCGCCGGACGGCAAGACGGTCTACTTCCTCAGCGCCAAGTCGGGCACGCAACAGCTCTATGCCATGCCGCTGGCCGGTGGCGCGCCGCGCCAGCTGACGGCGTTCGCGCTGGACGTGGCCAGCTACAAGCTGTCGCCGGACGGCGCGCGCGTGCTGTTCAGCACCGACACGTTCGCCGACTGCAAGGCGGACTTCGCCTGCACGCAGAAGAGGCTCGATGCCACCGCGGTGAAGAAGAGCACCGGCGTGGTCTACGACGGCCTGTTCGTCCGTCATTGGGACACCTGGGCCGACGGCCGCCGTAGCCGCCTGTTCGTGGCGGTGCTACCGGGGGCCAAGGCCAAGGCGGTGACCACCGCCACCTCGCTGACGGACAGCCTCGATGGCGACGCGCCGTCCAAGCCGTTCGGTGGCGCCGAAGAGTACACCTGGTCGCCGGACGGTACCTCGGTGGTTGCCTCGGTACGCGTCGCCGGCAAGGGCGAGGCATGGTCGACCAACTTCGATCTGTACAAGATCGCCGCCGACGGCAGCAGCGCGCCTGTCAACCTGACCGCCGCCAACCCTGCGTGGGACACCGGCCCGGTGTTCAGTGCCGACGGCAAGACGTTGTTTTACCGCGCGATGAAGCGCCCGGGTTTCGAAGCAGACCGCTTCGGCCTGATGGCGATGGACCTGGATAACGGGAAGGTCCGTGAGATCGCACCGAACTGGGATCGCAGTGCCGACAGCATCGTCCTGTCGGATGACGGTGAAAGGATCTACACCACGGCGCAGGATACGGGCGAGCATCCGCTGTTCTCAGTGGACATCCAGAGCGGCCTGCCGCGCAAGATCGTTGGAGACGGCAGTGTCTCGGCATTCGACATGGTCGGAAGAACGCTGGTGTTGTCGCGGAACACGTTGAAATCCGGCGACGTGATCTATGCCACCACCGATGACGTCGGAGCGACGTTGCGCGCGATCACGCCCAGCGCCAATGAGGTCCTGAAGGACGTCTCGTTCGGCGACTTCGAGCAGTTCACCTTTAAGGGCTGGAACAACGAGACCGTGCACGGCTACGTGGTCAAGCCGCACGACTACGTGGAAGGGAAGCAGTACCCGGTGGCGTTCCTGATCCACGGCGGCCCGCAGGGCAGCTTCGGCAACGGCTGGAGCTATCGCTGGAACCCGCAGACCTACGCCGGCCAGGGCTACGCGGTCGTCATGATCGATTTCCACGGGTCGACCGGTTACGGCCAGGCTTTCACCGATGCGATCAGCCAGCACTGGGGCGACCGCCCGCTGGAAGACCTGCAGAAGGGCTGGGCGGCGGCGCAGAAGCAGTACGCCTTCCTCGACGGCAAGAACGCGTGCGCGTTGGGCGCCAGCTACGGCGGCTACATGATCAACTGGATCGCCGGCAACTGGAACGAGCCGTGGAAGTGCCTGGTTAACCACGACGGCGTGTTCGACATCCGTTCGATGGGTTACGTGACCGAGGAGCTGTGGTTCACCGAGTGGGAGAACGGCGGCACCCCGTACGACGTGCCCAAGAACGTCGAGACGTTCAACCCGGTCAATCACGTTGCCAAGTGGCGCGTACCGATGCTGGTGGTGCAGGGCGAGAAGGACTACCGCGTGCCGGTGGACCAGGGCCTCTCCACGTTCACGGCGCTGCAGCGCAAAGGCATCGAATCCAAGCTGCTGTATTTCCCTGATGAGAACCACTGGGTGCTCAAGCCGCAGAACAGCATCCTGTGGCACGACACCGTCAACGCCTGGCTGAAGCAGCACATCGGCCGTTGAGGCCTTCTTGAAAGGGCCGGTCATGCCGGCCCTTTTTCTTTGACTGGAGGAGAAACCCGCCGATGGCGATCGAAGCCACCGAACCTTCCACCGCGCTGATCCAGAACGACATCGTCCTGTTCGGCCTGATCGCCGCCACGCTGGGCATCGTCTTCTGGACATCGTCGCGCGAGACGGGCTTCTTCAAGAAGTTCTACACCTACGTGCCGGCGCTGCTGCTGTGCTACTTCATCCCCGGCATCTTCAACAGCGTCGGCCTGATCGATGGCGCTGCCAGCAAGCTCTACAACCCGGTCGCGAGTCGCGTGCTGCTGCCGGCGGCATTGGTGCTGCTGACGCTCACCATTGACCTGAGGGGCGTGCTGAAACTGGGGCCCAAGCTGCTGGTGATGTATGCCGCGGCGTCGATCAGCGTGATGGTCGGCGCATTCGTGGCGTTCGGCGTGATGGACGCCGTGCATCCGGAGACCGTGGCCGGCGATACCTGGGGCGGCATGGCCGCGCTGGCGGGCAGCTGGATCGGCGGCGGCGCCAACATGGTGGCGATGAAGGAGGTCTTCCAGGTCGACGAGACCACGTTCGGCCAGTTCGTCGTCATCGACGTCGCGGTCGGTTACGTCTGGATGGCCGTGTTGATCTTCCTGGCCAACCGCGCGAAGGCCATCGATGCGCATACGGGTGCGGACACGCGTGCGATCGAGGAACTCAAGGAGCGCCTGGCGTCCTACCAGAAGCAGCATGAGCGGGTCACCACGCTGACCGACCTGATGGTGATCCTCGCGATCGCCTTCGGTACGGTCGGTCTCGCGCACGCCGTTGCCGGACCGGCGTCGACCTGGTTCGGCGGCTTCGCATGGGCGAAGCAGGTGAGCCTGCACGAGCCGTTCGTCTGGGTGGTCGTGCTGTCCACCCTGACCGGCCTGGGCCTGAGCCTGACCCGTGCGCGCGAGTTGGATGGCGCGGGCGCATCAAAGATCGGCTCGCTGTTCCTTTACATCCTGATCGCCTGTATCGGTATGCAGATGGATATCGGCTCGCTGGCCGACAAGCCGTGGCTGCTGGCGTTGGGCGTGATCTGGATCCTGGTGCACATCGTGCTGCTCGCGCTGCTGGGCAAGCTGCTGCGCGTGCCGTTCTTCTACTTCGCGATGGGCTCGCAGAGCAACATCGGCGGGCCGGCGTCCGCGCCTGTCGTGGCTTCGGTGTTCCACCCCTCGCTGGCACCGGTCGGCGCGCTGCTGGGTGCGCTGGGGTATGCGACCGGCACGGTGGCGGCCTATGCGGTCGGTGTTGGCCTGCGTGCGATGGCGGGGCAGGGGTGATATGGACTCCTTTGTAGGAGCGACGTAAGTCGCGACCGGAAGCATCAACGTCGCGACTTGGGTCGCTCCTGCAGTGGGGCAATGAAAAAGGGCGAAGCCACCGGCTTCGCCCTTTTCGTTTGCCTGCCGGAATCGGTCAGCAGCAGCGGAAGCCGCTCCTGCCGCCGAAACGCGCTTCCTGGCGTTCGCGGAAGAACGTCTTGTAGTCCATCGGTTCCCGGTCCGGATGCTTCTCCAGCACGTGCCGGACATAGTTGTCGTAGTCCGGGATGCCGCAACACAGGCGTGCGGTCTGCACCAGTCTCCGCCACACACGCTTATGCGTGGCGAAGTGCGAGAGCGGGACGAGTTCCGTGCCCATGGCTTACAGCCAGACCTTCTGCTGTTCTTCCGTCAGTGCGACGTACGGCGATTCGCGATCGCTGCGTTCGCTGCTGCGGCGTGCCTTTGCGATGGCGCGCAGTGCGTACACCAGCACGCTGAATACCACGAACAGGAACAGGATGGTCAGGCCGGTGTTGACGTAGCTGTTGACCACGACCTGGTGCATCTGGCCCATGCTCTTCGCCGCGCCGAGCAGCTGACCGTCGGCGATGGACGCCTGGTACTTCTTCGCCTGGGCGACGAAACCGACCGCCGGGTTGCTGTCGAAGATCTTGATCAGGCCCGCATACGTGGTGCAGATCAGCAGCCAGATCGCGGGCACGACCGTGACCCAGGCGTAGCGGTCGCGCTTCATCTTGAACAGCACCACCGTGCACAGCATCAGCGCGATGCCGGCCAGCATCTGGTTGGCGATGCCGAACAGCGGCCACAGGGTGTTGATGCCACCCAGCGGATCGACCACGCCCTGGTACAGGAAGTAACCCCACAACGCGACGCAGCCCGCGGTGCCGATCACGTTCGCGCCCCAGGAGTCGGTCCTGCGCAGCGGCGGGATGAAGTTGCCCAGCAGGTCCTGCAGCATGAAACGACCGGCGCGGGTACCTGCGTCGACCGCGGTCAGGATGAAGAGCGCTTCGAACAGGATCGCGAAGTGATACCAGAAGGCCATCATCGAATCCCCGCCGGGCAGTGCGTCATGCAGGATCACCGCGATGCCGACCGCCAGCGTGGGCGCGCCGCCGGCGCGCGAGATGATGGTGTGTTCGCCGATGTCCTTGGCAGTCTGGGTGAGCACGTCGGGCGTGACCACGAAGCCCCAGCTGCTGACCTTGGCGGCCACATCCACCACGTCGGTGCCGATCGCGGCGGCCGGGCTGTTCATGGCGAAGTACACGCCCGGTTCGATGATCGAGGCGGCGACCAGCGCCATGATGGCGACGAAGGACTCCATCAGCATGCCGCCGTAGCCGATGTAGCGCGCGTGCGTTTCATTGGCGAGCAGCTTCGGCGTGGTACCCGAGGAGATCAGCGCGTGGAACCCCGACACCGCACCGCAGGCGATGGTGATGAACAGGAACGGGAACAGGCCGCCTTTCCAGACCGGACCGTCGCCGGTGCTGGCGAACTGGGTCAGCGCCGGCATCTTCAGCGAGGTCACTTCCGGGCTGGCGATGACGATGCCGATCGCCAGCGCGACGATCACGCCGATCTTGAGGAAGGTGGACAGGTAGTCGCGCGGCGCCAGCAGCAGCCACACGGGCAGCACGGCGGCGACGAAGCCGTAGCCGATCAGCATCCAGGTGATCTGGGTGCCGGTGAAGGTGAAGGCCGGGCCCCACGTCGGATGCGCGCCGACCTTGCCGCCGAACCAGATGGCCAGCAGCAGCAGGACGATGCCGACCACCGAGATCTCGCCGATCTTGCCCGGGCGGATGTAGCGCATGTAGATGCCCATGAAGATCGCGATGGGCATCGTGGCGATCACCGTGAACATGCCCCACGGGCTCTCCGCCAACGCCTTCACCACGATCATCGCCAGCACCGCCAGGATGATGATCATGATCAGGAACGCACCGAACAGCGCGATGGTGCCGGCCACCTGGCCCATCTCTTCGCGGACCAAATCGCCCAGCGAACGGCCGTTGCGGCGGCTCGAGATGAACAGGACCATGAAGTCCTGCACCGCGCCCGCGAGCACCACGCCGGCGATCAGCCAGAGCATGCCGGGCAGGTAGCCCATCTGCGCGGCGAGCACGGGGCCCACCAGCGGACCGGCGCCGGCGATGGCCGCGAAGTGGTGGCCGAACAGCACGTGCTTGTTGGTGGGCACGTAGTCCAGGCCATCGTTGTTGATGTGCGCAGGGGTCGCCCGGCGCGGGTCCAGCCCCATCACGTTCTTCGCGATGTACAGGCTGTAGTAGCGGTACGCCACCAGGTAGATGGACACCGCCGCCACGACGATCCACAGCGCACTGATCTGTTCGCCCTGGCGCAGCGCCACGACACCCAGACACACCGCGCCGAGGAGCGCGAGCGCCGCCCAGCCGATCTTGGAAAAACCGTTCATTCGGGAACCCTCCGACAAGTCGGGACAAGGGTCACCCCATGCGGGAGGCCGGTCAATCCGTAATGCCGGATTCAGCCTTCGACTTTGGTCGCAATCCGATGGCGTAGGGCCGTCAGAGCCAGCGCGAACGCTTGAACAGGCGGTACAGCCCGAAGCAGGCGAGTGCGACGCCGGCGATCAGGATGGGATAGGCGAAGCGTCCACCCAGTTCCGGCATGTGCTCGAAATTCATGCCGTACCAGCTGGTGATCAGCGTCGGAGCGGCAAGCAATGCGGCCCAGGCGCCCAGGCGCTTGACGATCTCGCCCTGCGCCAGCGTCACGAGCGACAGATTCACGCTGAGCGCGGTCGTCAGCATCTCGCGCAGCGTGTCGGTGTATTCGTTGACGCGCAGCACGTGGTCCTGCACGTCGCGGAAGTACAGGCGAACTTCCTCCGGGATCAGCGCGCTCTGCGAGCGGGTCAGCTGCGCGAGCACGTCCTGCAGCGGCGCCACCGCCAGTCGCATCTGCGTGAGCTCGCGCTTCAGTTCGTACAGTTTCACCACCGTCACCCGGCGATAGGTGTCGGCGAAGATGTCCTTCTCCAGCGTGTCCAGCGTCTGCTTGAACTGGTCGATGATCGGCCGGTAGTTGTCGACGATGTAGTCCAGCACCGCATACAGACCGTACGACGGGCCGAGTGCCAGCAGATCGGGTTCGCGCTGCACGCGTTCGCGCACCGGCGCGTACGACAGCGAGGCGCCGTGGCGGACCGTCACCAGGTAGCGCGGGCCGAGGAAGGCGTGCGTTTCGCCGAACTTGATCCGGTCGTCCACCACCTGCGCCGTGTGCACGGCCACGAACAGCGAGTTGCCGTAGGCCTCCAGCTTCGGGCGCTGGTGCGCGTTCTGCGCGTCCTCGACGGCGAGGTCATGCAGGCAGAATTCCTCCTGCAGTTTCTCCAGGATCGAGTCCGCCGGCTCGTACAGGCCCACCCAGATGAAGCTGCCGTCGTCGACGGCGAGCACGTCGCTGATTTCATCGAGGCCGATGTCGCGCCGCTTGCCGCCCTGGTCGTAGACCACGCAGTTGATGACGCACTGGGGCAGGACGGGCTTTTCGACAGGGCTGGCGACGTCATTCATGGCGTGAATCGTGCGCCACGGAGCCGCGTCCGACAAGCCCGTGCTCGTCCTGTAGGAGCGACGTTAGTCGCGACCAAACGAAGGACGCGCCTGGAAGCCCCTTACGCACGGATCCTGTGGAGGGCGCTTCGGCTCTTTCCTCAGGACCGTGCTCCTTCAGTTTTTCTGGGTGTTCCGCTTCCGCGGTCGCGACTCACGTCGCTCCTGCAGAAAGCCGGGGGCAGCTCACTGGGCCACGAACCGGATCGCCTGGCCGCCGCCCGGCGCCAGCGTCAGGGTCAGCGTGTCGCCGCGCGTCACGCTGCGCTCTTCGATCACGATGTCCTGTGGCGCGGTCTTCCAGTTCGCCTTGTCGCCGTCGCGGTAGATCTGCGCGGTGTAGCGACGGCCTTCGTCGAGGAAGGACAGCGGCACGCTGAGCGTGCGGCCATCTTCGTCCGTCAACGCGCCCAGGTACCAGTTGGGGCCGCCGCGCTCCTTGCGGGCGATGGTCACGTAGTCGCCCACTTCGCCGTTCAATACGCGCGTGTCGTCCCAGTCCACCGGCACGTCCTTGATGAACTGGAACGGCGCCGGGTTCTTATCGTAGTTCTCGAGAAGATCCGCGGCCATCTGCAGCGGGCTGTAGATGACCACATACAGCGAGAGCTGCTTGGCCCAGGTGGTGGCGATGCCGTCGGTGGAGCGCGTCTTCATGCCGAAGATGCCCGGCGTGTAGTCCATCGGGCCGGCGAGCAGACGGGTGAACACCAGGTTGGCCTCGTGCTCGGGCGGATTGCCGGGCTGGCCCCAGGCGCTGAACTCCATGCCGCGCGCGCCCTCGCGGGTGATCCAGTTCGGGTACGTGCGGCGCAGGCCACTGTCCTTGATCGGCTCGTGCGGGTTGACGGCGATGTGGCGCTTCGCCGCTTCGGTCACCACCTTCAGGTGGTGGCGCGCCATGTCCTGGCCCTCATGCCACGCATAGTGGCGCTTGCCGTCGGTGCCGGTGACCTTGGCCTGGCTGGCATCGGCCACATAGCCGGTCTTCACCGCCGGCACGCCGACGCGCTGGTACAGGTCGAACGCGGCGCCGAGCTGCGATTCGTAGTGCGCGGCGTTCCCTGAGGTCTCGTGGTGGCCGATCAGCACCACGTTCTTCGAGCGCGCGTAGCGGCTGAGCGCTTCGAGATCGAAGTCGGGATACGACTGGGTGAAGCTGAAATCCTGGCCGTTGCCGAACCAGTCGCCGTCCCAGCCCACGTTCCAGCCTTCGACGAGCACGCCGCCGAAACCGTGCTTCGCAGCGAAATCGATGTGCTTGCGGACGTTCTCGTTGGTGGCGCCGTGCTTGGGACCGGAGGCCCAGCTCTTCAGCTCCAGGTGCATCTCCCACCACACGCCGACGTACTTCATCGGCTTCACCCACGCCACGTCGCCGAGCGCGTTGGGCTCGTTGAGATTGAGGGTCAGGCCGGACATCGCCAGGCCGGCGGCATCGTCGCTCAGCAGCAACGTGCGCCAGGGCGTGTCGAACGGCGCCGCACGCACGACCTTGCCCTCGCCGATGCCGGGTGTCAGGTCGGCCTTCAGTTTGCGGCCGTCGACGCGGGTCAGGTTCATGCCGCTGTAGTCGACCAGCGCGGCCTCATGGATCGAGAGGTGGGTGCCGTCTTCGAACTTGAAGGTGATCGGCGTCTGCGCGTCGCCGACCTGCTGCACGGGCGTGCGGTGGTACAGGTATTCCTCGCGGTTCCATTCCCCGGCGGGAATCCACCACGCGGTCGCGTCACGGGCCAGCGAGAATTCCGTCAGCTCCTCGCTGATCTTCACCTGCTCCAGGCCGGGCTGCTTCGGGAAGCGGTAGCGGAAGCCGACGCCGTCGTCGAACACGCGGAACACCACGTCGAAGCTGCGGAAGGGCTTGGCCTTCTCCTTCAGCGTGACCGTCAATTCGTTGTAGTGGTTGCGGATGAAGCGACGCTCGCCCCAGGGCTGCTCCCAGGTCTCGTCGAAGGAGCGCGTGCGCGGCTGGACGATCTCGATGTTGCGCTCGAACTTCGGCGCGTCCAGCAGCAGGAAGCCGAGCCGCGACGAGGTGATGACCGGCTGACCCTTGCGCGAGACGGCATATGCGGGCCTGCCGTCGTTGTCGGTAGACAACTCGACCACGATGGAGCCGTCGGGCGAGGTGACACGCGGTCCCGGTGCGGCATGCGCGGTGGCGCTGGACAGCAGGACGAGGAGCGGAAGGAGGAAACGGGACATGCGACCCTCGCGATAAGCAGAGGGCCGCATCGTGCGTGGCGTGGCTCAGTGCGACAAGCGTCGGGGCATGAATACGTATGCAAGCGCCAGGTGCACGGGCATCAACAACGCGATCCACGACTGGTTGTATTGCAGGCGCAACGGCAGCCAGTGCAGGAACCACGCGACCAGCGCACCCACTGCGATGGCGACCGTGAGCCAGCCGAACCACGCGGGTGGGATGCGGCGGCGCAGCACGGCAATTGCGCCGGGTACCAGCAGTACGCACAGCGGATTCAACAGCAGCAGATTGCGGTTGGCCCACGCCGCCCAGTGATCGGTGAAGCCCCACAGGTAGACCAGCAGCGCACCGGCGACGAAGCAGACCAGCCAGAACGGCAGCGCGAGCGCCGCGATGACGCGCATGTTCCGACGGCCCACGAATGCGACCAACAGTGCGATGGCAACGCCAGCGACCAGCCACGGCCACCAGCGGCGCGGCGTTTCGGCGGGCTCGGCCGCGATGCGGTGTGGCAGCAGTTGCATCTCGGACTGCACGAGCGGACGGCCCGCGGCGTTCTTCGCCTCGCGCAGGCTGTCGGCCAGGCGCATCGGCACGTAGGCTTCTTCCCAGCGCGACATGGGCTTGTCCGCCGACGGGCCGAGGCCTACGTCGAAGCCGAGCCACATCCAGGTCGCGGGCGAGGCGAGGCGCACGGCTTCGCTTCGGAAGGTGTTGCCGCGCGAACGGCCGGCCAACTGCGATTTCAGCCTGCCGCCCAAGGCAGCGTCCAAGGCGTCGCGCACCTGGGTGGAGCAGTTAGAAGTGAAGTAGTCGTAGCGGTAGCGGGCGTTCTCCGGCCGGGCGCGCTCGGCCAGCGCGCCGGCCAGCGCCTGCGCCTGCTCGGGCGTGATGTCCAGCCATTGCAGCGACACGCCACGCCCGCTGTCGCGGTACTGCGCGAGGTCCTGCTCGAACGGCAGCGCGACCAGGTAATACATCATGTGGCCGCGGGCGAAATTGCCGACGAAATCGGCTTCCGACGGATCGAAGAAGCCGAAGTTGTACGAGATGGCGTCGCCGTTGGCGGGATCCACCACGACGATGGCGTTGTGGCCGAAACGCTCGAAGAAGACCTCGCCCGGCTGCATGGTCGCCACGCCGATGCGCGGTGCCGCCCACGCGGTCGCGGCCAGCAGCCACATCGCGCCCAGCAGCGCCAGGCGCGTGACCAGACTACGCATCATCGGCCAGCACTCCGACGTGGAACGCGTGCACGCGTCGTGCGTCCGCGCGCGCCACCCGGAACATGAAACGGCCCAGCGTCAGCTCCTCACCGGTCTCGGGCAGGTGGCCGATCGCGGCCGTCACCAGGCCGCCCACGGTGTCGTACTCGTCGTCGGGGAAGTCGGCGCCGAAGCGCTCGTTGAAGTCGGAAATGGGGGTGAGCGCGTCGACCACGAACTGGCCATCGGCCTGCGCCGCGATCAACGCGGCGCCGTCCTCGGCCTCGTCGTGCTCGTCGTCGATCTCGCCGACGATCTGCTCCAGCACGTCCTCGATGGTCACCAGGCCCGCGACGCCGCCGTACTCGTCCACCACGATCGCCATGTGGTTGCGCGACAGGCGGAATTCCTTGAGCAGCAGGTTGAGCTTCTTCGACTCGGGGATCAGTACCGCGGGCCGCAGCAGTTCGCGCACGCTGCCAGGGCCATTGTCGGCCACCACGCCGCGCAGGAGATCCTTGGCCAGCAGGATGCCGAGGATCTCGTCCTTGTTCTCGCCATGCACCGGGAAGCGCGAGTGTCCCGATTCGACTACCTGCTTCATCAGGTCGAGGAAGCGCGCCTCGACGGGCAGCGAGACCATCTGCGAGCGCGAGACCATGACGTCGCCCACGGTGAGGTCGGCCACGTCGATGGCGCCTTCCATCATCTTCAGGGTGTCGCCGCCGATCAGGCCGTCGGACTGCGCGTCGCGCAGGAGGGCCACCAGGTCTTCGCGTGTGCTGGGTTCGCCGGAGAACGCCGAACTGAGGCGGTCCAGCCAGGAGCGCCGTTTCTCCGACGGTTTGTCGGAGCCATCCGGCGCGTGGGTACTGTCGTCTTCGGACATCTCGTGGGAGCGGTCGCCCGGTCGGGCGTGGCGGCCAGTCTAACCCGGTTGGCCCACCGCTGCAGGCGGACTCAGGCGCCGGAGGCCCCTGCCGGCGCAGCAGGCGCTTCGTCTTCGGGCGCGTCCTCGGGCAAGTCCAGACTGTAGCTGCAGCCCACGAGGGTCTTGCCGGGGTGCGAGGCGACGTTGCTGACGTTGAGGACGACGGATTCGATCAGCACCTTGCCGCTCGTCGCATCGCGGGTTTCCTCGCTGCGCAGTTCCTTGCCGAACATGGCCTTGGCCGGCGTGTCGATCGCGGTCTCCAGCGCGAGTTCCTTCGCCAGCGGACGTGGATCGGGGAGGTCCAGGACCGCCATCACGCTGCCACCGGAGAACGCGATGTGTCCGGTGTCGTGGCCGAACACGCGGATGGGCGTCGCCAGCCGGTACTCGGTCATGAACATGTTCGCCTGCGGCAGCGGCTGCCAGCCGAGCGCGACGGCCTTCAGCGGGTCTTCGAGCAGGGGCGCCAGCGCCGTGAACCCGGCGATGTCACCGCGGCACTCGATCAGCGGGGCGAGGTCGGCCGTGGAGGGTTGCGCGCGGGCAGGAGCGGGGAGGGCCAGCGCCAGGCAGGACGCGAGCAACATGAAACGCAGCATGGTCAGTCTTCCGCGTAAGGGTCGTCGATGCCGAGGTCGGCGAGGATTTCGCGCTCGAGCTGCTCCATGCACTCGGCTTCCTTGTCGTCCTCGTGGTCCCAGCCCAGCAGGTGCAGGGCGCCGTGGACCGTCATGTGGGCGTAGTGCGCGGCCAGCGGCTTCTTCTGTTCACGGGCCTCGCGCGCGACCACCGGTGCGCATATCACTAGGTCGCCGAGCAGCGGCATCTTCACGCCCTTGGGCAGCTTCACGCCTTCGGCCATCTCGGCCGGGAAGCTCAGCACGTTGGTGGCGTAGTCGCGCCCTCGGTAATGGCGGTTGAGCGCGCGGCCTTCCTTGCTGTCGACGATGCGGATCGCCAGGTCGGCTTCGCGGATGCGGCCCGCCAGCGCGGCGGCCACCCACTTGCGGAAGCTCACGGCGGACGGAATGCCCGCACGCGGCAACGCGTAGTTCACGGAGACTTCGAGGCGGACGGGGCCTTGGGTCATGGCGGTCGCTGTCGACGGAGGGGATCAGGCAGGGCCGGTTTCCGCGTCCTTGCCGTCGCGTGCATCGTAAGCCCGCACGATCTTCGCGACCAGCGGGTGGCGGACCACGTCGCGGCTGGTGAAGAAGGTGAACGAAATGCCGTCGACGTTGCGCAGCACCTCCAGCGCATCCTTGAGCCCTGACTTCTGGTGCTTGGGCAGGTCGACCTGGGTCAGGTCGCCAGTGACGACGGCGGTGCTGCCGTAGCCGATGCGCGTGAGGAACATCTTCATCTGCTCGATGGTGGTGTTCTGCGCTTCGTCGAGGATGACGAACGCATCGTTGAGCGTGCGGCCGCGCATGTACGCCAGCGGCGCGATCTCGATGACGTTCTTCTCCAGCAGCTTGACCACCTTCTCCACGCCGAGCATCTCGTAGAGCGCGTCGTACAACGGACGCAGGTACGGGTCGACCTTCTGCGACAGGTCGCCGGGCAGGAAGCCCAGCTTTTCGCCGGCCTCCACCGCCGGGCGCACCAGGATCAGCCGCTGCACGCGCGACTCGTTCAGTGCCTCCACCGCGCTGGCGACGGCCAGGAACGTCTTGCCCGTGCCGGCCGGGCCGATGCCGAAATTGATGTCGTGGGTGGCGATGGCATGCAGGTACTTGGCCTGATTGGCGCCGCGGCCGCGCACCGTCCCGCGCTTGACCTTGATCGCCACGTCCTGCGCTTCGTAGCCGTCTTCAGCGACACGCTCCACGTTGGCGGCATTCAACCGCAGGTGGATGGCTTCACTGTCGAAGGTTTCGCCGGCGGCTTCTTCGTACAGCGAGTGCAGCAGCTTCTCCGTCGCTACCACGGCTTTCTCCGGGCCGGTAACGCGGAAGACGGCGCCACGGTTGGCGATCTCCACGCCCAGGCGAAGTTCGATCTGGCGCAGGTGCGCGTCGAACGGGCCGGCCAGATTGGCCAGGCGCTCGGTGTTCTCGGGTTCCAGGGTGAATTCGCGTTTGCTGGGGTCGGTCATGGGGCAGGGGGCGATCTGTTCGTTGATTAATGGCGCGTCTGGTCGTCGGCGTCGTCGACCGGCCACTGGTTGAAGACGTAGACCTCGTCCTCGACGAGGGCCTGGTCGAAGTGCTCGACATTGGGCGCCTCGTCGCGGCCGATCTGGGCAGGCTCGTCCTCGACAGCGAGGACGACCCATCCCTGTTCGCGGATGAACTCGGATGCGCGCCGCATCGGGTCGTCGGCGAATCCGGGCTTCTGGTAGCAGGTGACGTACGCGCCACCGGCTTCGGCGAAGTCGGGGCTGTCGGCACGCGGCCGGGCTTCCAGCGTGAACACCCACAGGCGGGGGCTATCCGAGGAAATGGCGGCGATCCTGACAAAACGCAAGGCGGGCGCGCAGGGTAGCGCGAGCGCCCCGGGGCAGCCAGCCGACCACCGCTCGTCGGGACAGGCTTGTAATTTAATTAATCATAAAATTAAATATTGGCCATGACGACCAAGCCACCCCCCAGCCGAACCAAGCAGGGCACACCTGCATCCGCCCCCCGCAAGCGCGCCCGCGGGCGCCGCCCGACCGCCGAAACCGCCGACCTGCGCGCCACCCTGCTGGACGCGGCGCTCGCGTGCTTCGTCCGTCGCGGCATCGCGGCGACCTCGCTCCGGGATATCGCCACGGAGGCCGGGGTGACGCCCGCGCTGGTGCACTACTACTTCGGCGACAAGCCGCAGCTGCAGGAGGCCGTGGTGGCCGAGCGCCTGTTGCCGGTGGTGGCGCAGATGCGTGCCCCGGTCATGCAGGCCGGTGGCGGGGACGTCGCGGGCCTGATCGCCGGTTTCGTGCACGGCATCGGCGGGGTCGTGGCGCAGCACCCGTGGCTGCCGACGCTGTGGGTGCGCGAGATCCTGTGCGAAGGCGGCGCGCTGCGCGAAATGATGATCAACCAGGTCGGCCCGATGCTGCCGAAGATGATGGCGGGCCGCTTCGCCGACGCGCAGCAGGCCGGGCAGCTCAATCCGGACCTAGACCCGCGCCTGCTGATGGTGTCGCTGATCGGGCTGACCATGTTCCCGATGGCGAGCGCGCCGATCTGGCGCCAGCTCTTCGGCGCCGACGATATCGACTTCAACGACCTGCGCCGGCACACGCTGGTGCTGCTGGACCGTGGACTGGAGCTGGACCATGCGAAATGACCTGAAACGCGCTGCCCTGGTGGTCGCGATCCTGACGATGGCGGGCTGTGCCGCCGATGCGCCCGCGGCCCTGGGTACGCTGGAATGGGATCGGGTGACGCTACCGTCGCCGGTCGCCGAGAAGATCGTGCGCATCGACGTGCGCGAAGGGCAGCAGGTGGCGGCGGGTGCGCCGCTGCTGCAACTGGAACTGCTGCGCACCCAGTCGCAACTGGCATCCGCGCAGGCGCAGGCCACGCAGAGCCGTGAAGCCCTCGCCGAATTGCGCGCCGGTCCGCGTATCGAAGCCATCGCCCAGGCGCGCGCCAGCCTGGCGGCCGCGCAGGCGCAAGCACGCGATACGGACGCGTATTACGCGCGCCTGCAACCGCTGGGGCGCCAGCGGCTGGTCGCCGCCTCCGAGGTGGACCGTGCGCGCGCCGCGTCGCAGAGCGCACAGGCGCAGGTGCGGCTGGCACAGGCCGCGTTGCTGGAGCTGGAGCACGGCACGCGCGTCGAGCAGGTTGCACAGGGCGAAGCCGCCGTCGCGTCGGCGGACGCCCAGGCGCGCGTGCAGGCAGTAACGCTGGAAAAGCTCACCATCGTCGCGCCGCGCGCGGGTCGCATCGACAGCCTGCCGTACAAGCTCGGCGATCAGGCGCCGGTCGGCGCGCCGCTCGCGGTCATGCTGGTCGGCGAGGCGCCGTACGCCCGCGTGTACCTGCCACAGGCGATGCGCAACCGGCTGAAGGTGGGCGATACCGTCCGCGTGCGCCTGGACGGCGATGACGCGGCGCACGAAGGCCGCGTGCGGATGATCCGCAGCGAGCCCAGCTTCACCCCCTACTTCGCGCTGACCGGACAGGACGCCGCGCGCCTGAGTTACCTGGCCGAGATCAGCCTGGGCCAGGATGCCGCCGGTCTGCCGGTGGGCGCGCCCCTGCAGGTGGTGTCCGATGGCGACGAATGACGAAGGACTGGCGATCCGCGTCCGCGGACTGACCAAGCGCTTCGGCGCGCTGGTCGCCGTCAACGACGTCGACCTCGACGTGCCGCGGCGGAACGTCTACGGCTTCCTCGGCCCGAACGGCTCCGGCAAGTCCACCACCATCCGCATGTTATGCGGCTTGCTGACACCGACGGCGGGCGATATCGAAGTGCTCGGCCTGCGCATCCCGGAACAAGCCGAGCAGCTGCGCACGCGTATCGGATACATGACGCAGAAGTTCTCGCTGTTCGAGGACCTCACCGTCCGAGAGAACCTCGAGTTTCTGGCGGCCGTGCAGGACATCCCGCGTGCGCAGGCCAGGCGGCGCATCGACGAACTGGTCGAGCAGTACCACTTCCAGGACCGGCAGAAGCAGCTGGCCGGCACCATGAGCGGCGGGCAGAAGCAGCGCCTTGCGCTCGCGGGCGCGGTGATCCATTCGCCCGAGCTGCTGTTCCTGGACGAACCGACCAGCGCGGTAGACCCCGAATCGCGCCGCGATTTCTGGGAGAAGCTGTTCGAACTCGCCGACGCCGGCACCACGCTGCTGGTGTCCACGCACTACATGGACGAGGCCGAGCGCTGCCACCGCATCGCCATCCTCGACCGCGGCGTGCTGGTGGCCGACGGCACGCCCGATGCGCTGACCGGCGAACTCGCCGGGCGCACACTGGTGGTGGAGGCCCCGGAGCCGCGCCAGGCGCAGAAGGTGCTGGTCGGTCTGCCGGGCGTGATCAGCGTGGCGCAGATCGGCAACGTGCTCCGCGTGCTGCTGGCCGAGAACGGGCACGCCGCGGACCGCATCGCACAGGGTTTGCGCACGGCCGGGATCGCTGCGGACGTTTCCGCCGCGCCGGCCAACCTGGAGGACGTCTTCGTCTCCGCCACGCGCGGGCAGCCGGCGCGTGAGGAGGCCGCATGAAACTCCGTCGCCTGATAGCCGTGATGGTGAAGGAGTTGCGGCAGATGCGGCGCGACCGCATCACCCTGGCGATGATCGTCGGCATCCCGGTGATGCAGCTGCTGCTGTTCGGCTACGCGATCAACACCAACCTGCGCGACCTGTCCGCCGGCATCGCCGACCAGTCGCGCACGGCGGCTTCGCGCGCGCTGGTGATGGATATCGTCGCCACCGGCGTGGTGACGCCGACGAAGGAGGCCGCGACGCCCCAGGAACTGGTGCAGGCCATGCGTCGCGGCGAAATCAGCATCGGCGTGGTCATCCCGGCGGATTACGAACGTCGCCGCGCCGAGGGTCGCGAGGCCGTGCAGATCTTCGTCGATGGCAGCGACAACGCCGTGCAGAGCGCCGCCGCGCAGCTGGCGCAGATGCCCTTGGATGGCAGCAGCAGTCCGCTGGCGACGCGCACGATCAGCGTGGTCGGTTTCTACAACCCGCAGCGGCGCTCGGCGGTGAATATCGTGCCGGGATTGATCGGGGTGATCCTGACGATGACGATGGTGCTGTTCACCGGCGTGGCCATCGTGCGGGAGCGCGAGCGCGGCAACATGGAGTTGCTGATCGCCACACCGGTCAGCAGCGCCGAACTGATGATCGGCAAGGTGCTGCCCTACGTGGCCATCGGCTTCGTCCAGACCACGGTGGTGCTGGCGTTGGGCATGTGGTTGTTCCAGGTGCCGCTGGGCGGCAGCCTGCTGCATGTGTACATCGCCGCCTGCCTGCTGATCGTGGCCAATCTGACCCTCGGCCTGCTGATCTCCACCGGCGCGAAATCGCAGTTCCAGGCGATGCAGATGACGTTCTTCATCTTCCTGCCCTCGATCCTGCTGTCGGGCTTCATGTTCCCGTTCGCCGGCATGCCGAAGGTCGTGCAGTGGATCGCCGAGGCGCTCCCGCTGACCCATTTCCTGCGCCTGATCCGCGGGGTCATGCTGCGCGGCGCCAGCCTGTGGGAACTGTGGCCGGACGTGCTCGCGCTGCTGGCCTTCACCACGGTGATGATGACGGCGGCGATCCTGCGGTTCCGCAAGCGGCTGGACTGATAGGCTGGCGCTCTTCCGGCAGGGGTGGGGCGAGCGATGGACGAAGCAGCGATCGGTGCGGTGGTGGACGCCATGTACGCGATGATCTCGGGCCCGGCCGGTCCGCGCGACTGGTCGACGCAGGACGATGTCTTCCATCCCGACTGCCGCCAGATCCGTACCGGCGTGGATGCGCAGGGAACGCCCTGGCGCCTGTCTTTTTCGCTGGCGGAGTACCGTGCCAATGCCGACGCGCTGCTGGCGGAGATGGATTTCTTCGAGGTCGAGACCGCGCGTGAGATCCGCGTGTTCGGCAACATCGCCCACGTCTGGAGCGCGTACGAAGCCCGCCATGCGCCCGGCGATGCGGTGGCGGAGCGTCGTGGCATCAACAGCATCCAGCTCTACAGGGGCGAAGATGGCTGGAAGATCATCCACATGATCTGGGACAACGAGCGCGACGGCATGCCTCTGCCCGCCGTCGGCTGAAACGCGGCGTCAGTCGGTGCCGCTGATGCGGCCACGCAGCGAGTTGGTCAGCGCCTCGGTGATCGCCACGTCGACGAACTGGCCGATCAGGCGCGGGTGGCCGGGGAAGTTCACCGAGCGCATGTTCTCGGTCTTGCCGGTCAGCTCGTTCGGATTCTTCTTCGACGGGCCTTCCACCAGCACCGACTGCACCGTGCCGACCATGCGCTGCGAGATGCCGGCAGCATAGGCGTTGATGTGCTGCTGCAGGCGATCCAGGCGCGCATGCTTAACGGCGTCTGGCGTGTCGTCTTCCAGGTCGGCGGCCGGTGTGCCGGGGCGGCGTGAGTAGATGAAGCTGAAGCTCTGGTCGAAGCCGACATCCTCGAGCAGCTTCATCGTCTTCTCGAAGTCGGCATCGGTTTCGCCGGGGAACCCGACGATGAAGTCGGAACTGATCGAGATGTCCGGCCGCACCGCGCGCAGCTTGCGGATCTTCTGCTTGAACTCCAGTGCGGTGTAGCCGCGCTTCATCGCCGAGAGCACGCGGTCGCTGCCCGCCTGCACCGGCAGGTGGAGGAAGTTGGCCAGCTGAGGCACGTCACGGTACGCGTCCACCAGCGAATCGCTGAACTCGAGCGGATGCGAGGTGGTGAAGCGGATGCGGCCGACGCCGTCGATCTCGGCGATCGTGCGGATCAGCAGGCCCAGGTCGGCGACTTCGCCTTCGCCATACGGGCCACGGTAAGCGTTGACGTTCTGGCCGAGCAGGTTGATCTCGCGCACGCCCTGCGCGGCGAGCTGCGCCACTTCCACCAGCACGTCCTCGAACGGCCGGCTGACTTCCGTGCCGCGGGTGTAGGGGACCACGCAGAACGAGCAGTACTTCGAACAGCCTTCCATGATCGACACGAACGCCGACGGGCCTTCGGCACGCGGTTCGGGCATGCGGTCGAACTTCTCGATCTCGGGGAAGCTGATGTCGACCTGCGGCCTGTTCTGCTCGCGGCGGGCGCGGATCAGTTCCGGCAGGCGGTGCAGGGTCTGCGGGCCGAACACCAGGTCCACGTAGGGCGCGCGCTTGACGATCGCCTCGCCTTCCTGCGATGCCACGCAGCCGCCGACGCCGATGATCACGTCGCGACCGCCGGCCTTCAGCGCCTTCCACCGGCCGAGCTGGCTGAAGACCTTCTCCTGCGCCTTCTCGCGGATGGAGCAGGTGTTGACCAGCACCACGTCCGCTTCCTCGGGGTTGTCGGTCAGTTCGAGGCCATCGGAGGCGGCGAGCACGTCGGCCATCTTGGCCGAGTCGTATTCGTTCATCTGGCACCCGTGGGTCTTGATGTACAGCTTGCCGCGCACCTGGTCGGGCGTGCGCGGACGGCCAACGGGCAGGGGAACGAGGGCGGGGTCGGTCACGGCGGGGCCGGCCGTGGTCGGCAGGTCGGGGGCTTGCGTCCCGGTCATGGCGCTTAATCCAGTCGGGTGGGGGCGGGCAGGCCGCGTAGTTTACGCGCTGGGGCGGCCGGAACCCGTGCCGGATGGCGTTGATAGCGGGTAACAGGCCATCCCTGGCCGCGGTGCCGCCGGCGTCCTGAACTCGGACCGGCCGCACAGATTGGAGGAAACCTTTGTTGGACAAGGACTTGGCAACCGCTGGCGAATTGGGGACACTGCGCGGCATGAGGGGGACTCTGACGCTTCTGGCCACGCTGGCCGCGTTGACCGCACTGCCGGCCAGCGCGGGCACGCTGTACAAGTGCACCGGCGATGACGGTGTGCCGAACTACGTCAGCAAGCGCGTCAGCGGTGCCAGCTGCGAAGTGATCAGCCGCTACACCCCGGATCGCGGCCGACCCGCGCAGGTCACCACCGTATCGCGCCCGGCCACGCCGCCGCCCGCCGTGGGCGCCGCCGTCACGCCCGCGCTGTCCGATTCCGCCAGCGCCGTGGTGCCGGCGTCCGCACCGCCCGCCGCCGCGCCGGCCACCGGTCCGCGTCGCGTAGTCAGTGGGCAGGTCTATTCCTACATCAAGGACGGCGTGCGCCATTACACCAGCACGCGCCCGCGCGGCGGGACCCAGGTCGCCAGCCTGCGCACCATCAAGTACAGCTACATCGAAACCTGCTTCGCGTGCGGCAACCCGAGTGTGGATTTCGGCCGCCTGCGCCTGAACACCGGCGCCTACCAGGCCGAGATCGCCGCCGCCGCGCGCGAATTCGGCGTGGAAGAGGCGGTGATCCGCGCGATCATGCATGCCGAGTCGTCCTACAACCCGCTGGCCCTGTCCCATGCTGGCGCGCAGGGGCTGATGCAACTGATGCCCGCCACGGCCCGCCGTTTCGGCGTGAGCGACAGCTACAACGCCGGTCAGAACATCCGCGGCGGCACCCAGTACCTGGCCTGGCTGCTGAAGCGCTTCAACGGCAACCTGACCCTGGCGGCCGCCGGCTACAACGCGGGCGAAGGCGCCGTGGATCGCCACGGTGGCGTGCCGCCGTACAAGGAAACCCAGCGCTACGTCGAGCGCGTGGCCGTGCTGGCCGACCGCTACCGCCAGGCCGTCGCCGCGCGCTGAGTCGTCCCGGGCGCGCCGACGCGCGCGCAACTCCTTGATTTCAAGGCAACCGTTGTCGGCCGATTAAGGCTTCCGTTACACTTTGCCGTCTTTTGCGGCCCGCACCGGTGTTGGGGTGCGGCCTTGGCAGCCTTTTTAGCTACCTGATTGTTTTGCGGAGTGCCGGATGGCCATCGATGGGGTCAATGGGCCTGTGAATACGGGCCGACGCCGGTTCCTGACTGCGACCACCGCTGTGGTGGGTGCAGTGGGTGCCGGTATTGCAGCTGTACCTTTTATCAAGTCGTGGAATCCGAGCGCCCGGGCCAAGTTGGCCGGTGCTCCGGTGACCGCCGACATCAGCGGCCTGCAGGAAGGCCAGCGCCTGATCCTGGAATGGCGCGGCCAGCCGATCTGGATCGTGAAGCGCTCCAAGGCGATCCTGGATGCGCTGCCGACGCTGGACGCCAACCTGCGCGACCCGCAGTCGTCCAACAAGGACCAGCAGCCGGCCTACATCACCGGCGAGACGCGCTCGCTCAAGCCCGAAATCTCGGTGCTGGTCGGTCTGTGCACGCACCTGGGCTGCTCGCCGGAAATGGCGGCCGAGATCAAGCCCGAGCCGTACGATCCGAACTGGAAGGGCGGCTACTTCTGCCCCTGCCACAAGTCGCGCTTCGACATGGCCGGCCGCGTGTTCCAGGGCGTTCCGGCGCCCACCAACCTCGTGGTGCCGCCGCACTACTACGAGAACGACACGACGATCATCGTCGGCGTCGACCCGAAGGGGGGCGCATAAGCCATGGCGAACATCATCACCCGTAGCGCTGATGGCCTGATGGACTGGTTCAATGCGCGCGCACCGGGCTTCATGCCCGTGTACCGCAAGCACATGAGCGAGTACTACGCGCCCAAGAACTTCAACATCTGGTACATCTTCGGCGTCCTGTCGATCGTGGTGCTGGTCAACCAGATCCTGACCGGCATCTTCCTGACGATGCACTTCAAGCCGAGCGCGGCGGAAGCCTTCGCGTCGGTCGAATACATCATGCGTGACGTGGAGTGGGGCTGGCTGATCCGCTACATGCACAGCACCGGCGCCTCGCTGTTCTTCATCGTCGTCTACATCCACATGTTCCGCGGCCTGATGTACGGCTCGTACCAGAAGCCTCGCGAGCTGGTGTGGATCCTCGGCATGCTGATCTATCTGGTGCTGATGGCCGAAGCCTTCCTGGGCTACGTGCTGCCGTGGGGCCAGATGTCGTTCTGGGGCGCCAAGGTGATCATCTCGCTGTTCGGTGCCATCCCGGTGATCGGCAACGGCCTGACCGAGTGGATCATGGGTGATTACCTGCCCGGCGACGCCACGCTGAACCGCTTCTTCGCGCTGCACGTGATCGCGCTGCCGCTGGTGCTGCTGCTGCTGGTGGTGCTGCACATCTTCGCGCTGCACGAAGTGGGTTCGAACAACCCCGACGGCGTCGAGATCAAGAAGGGCCCGAAGGGCAACCGCTGGTCGCCGACCGCGCCGGCTGACGGCGTTCCGTTCCACCCGTACTACACGGTCAAGGACGGCTTCTACGTGGGTGGCTTCCTGATCCTCGCGGCGTTCATCGTGTTCTTCGCCCCCGCCATGGGCGGCTGGTTCCTGGAGCACGACAACTTCACCGAGGCCAACAGGCTGGTGACCCCCGCGCACATCAAGCCGGTGTGGTACTACACGCCGTACTACGCCATGTTGCGCGTGGTGCCGCACAAGCTGAGCGGCGTGCTGGTGATGTTCGGTGCGATCGCGATCCTGTTCCTGGTGCCCTGGCTGGACCGCGCGAAGGTCAAGTCGTACCGCTACCGCGGCGTGCTGTCGAAGGTGCTGCTGGGCGTGTTCGCGATCTGCTTCGTCTGGCTGGGCAAGATCGGTGCGGGCCCGGGTACGGATCCGGTGGAGACCATCATCGGCCGCTTCCTGACCGGCTTCTACTTCCTGTTCTTCCTGACCATGCCGATCTGGACCAAGATCGACAAGACCAAGCCAGTGCCCGAGCGGGTGACGACGCATGACTAAGACTTTCGCCTCTCGCCTAGCTGTGTTCGCCAGCGGGTTGCTGATCTCGTTCTCCGCGTTCGCCGCCGAGGGCGGCGCCACGCTGCAGGCCGGCAACGACCTGAGCGACCGCGCCTCGCTGCAGCGCGGCGCGCAGCTCTACATGAACTATTGCGCGGGCTGCCATTCGCTGAAGTACATGCGCTATTCGCGCATGGCCGAAGACCTGGGACTGACCGAAGACGAGGTGATGAACAACCTCAACTTCACCGGCGCCAAGTTCGGCGAGCAGGTCCAGGTGGCGATGCCGCACGATCCGGCGACCAAATGGTTCGGCAAGATGCCGCCGGACCTGAGCGTCATTTCGCGCGTGCGTGGCAGCGACTGGATCTACACCTACCTCAAGTCGTTCTACCTCGACGAATCGCGTCCGCTGGGCTGGAACAACAAGCTGTTCCCGAACGCGTCCATGCCCAATCCGCTGTGGGAGCTGCAGGGCCTGCAGCACGCGGAATTCGGCCCGGCCGATCCCGCCACCGGCGAGCGCCACGTCGAGAGCCTCAAGGTGACGCAGGCCGGTCGCCAGAGCGCGCAGCAGTTCGATCAGACCGCGCGCGACATCACCAACTTCCTGGAGTATGTCGGCGAGCCGGCGGCCCTGAAGCGCCAGAGCATCGGCGTGTGGGTGATCCTGTTCCTGGCAGCGCTGACGTTCCTGGCCTACCTCCTCAAGGAGGAGTACTGGAAGGACGTCCACTAAGGGCGCCGCATCCGCCGCCACGGCGCGGGCACACGCCCGCGCCGTAGACGGATTTGGCCGGGCGTGGGGTTGCTTGGCTTTTTCCGGCGGGGATTGCACACTCAGGGACCGGGGCGACCTTCGGCAAGGGGCCGATGGCGTCGGTGCGATCGGCGGATTCCGGTCGTCGGAGAGCCGTGAATGGCTGCGAGCCCACGTATGCGCAATACACTGACGTTGTTTTCCTCCACCGATGATGTGCTCTGCCACCGCGTGCGGCTGGTGCTCGCCGCCAAAGGCGTGAGCTACGATCTGGTGCCGGTGGACCCGCAGAATCCGCCCGAAGACCTCATCGATCTCAATCCCTACCATTCCGTGCCCACGCTGGTGGAGCGCGACCTGGTGCTGTACGCCGCCTCGGTCGTCAGCGAATACCTGGACGAACGCTATCCGCACCCTCCGCTGATGCCGGTGGATCCGCTGTCCCGCGCGCGCCTGCGTCTGGCCATGCTCCGCATCGAGCACGACTGGGTGCCGCAGGTCCAGGCCATCCAGCTGGGCAACAAGCAGCAGGCGGAAGCGGGTCGCAAGCGTCTCAAGGAACTGCTGACCGCCTCGGTCCCGCTGTTCAAGGCCAGCAAGTTCTTCTTGAACCCCGAGATGAGCCTGGCCGATTGCGCGATGGCCCCGATCATCTGGCGCCTGCCGTCGCTGGACGTGCCGCTGCCGAAGGACGGCAAGGCCATCGAGGATTACGGCAACCGCATCTTCCGTAACCCCGGCTTCATCCGCAGTCTGACGGACGCAGAGAAGAAGCTTCGCGAGATCCCGGCCTAGCCGGCATCCCGCCCAGCCGATTCGCGCGTACGCGTCTCTTGCGATCGGCTCCAGAGACTTCCATGACCGACGATTCCTCCCGCATGACCAGCCACCGCCCGTACCTGCTGCGGGCGCTCAACGAGTGGATCGCGGACAACGGCATGACGCCCCACCTGCTCGTGGACGCCACGCAGGCCGGCGTGCAGGTGCCGATGAGCGCGGTGAAGGAAGGCAAAGTCGTGCTCAACATCGCCGAGCGCGCCGTCGTGCGGCTGTCGATCGACAACGAGGCGGTGAGTTTCACCGCGCGCTTCGGGGGCGTCAGCCACCCGGTCTACGTGCCGATCAGCGCGGTGCTCGCGATCTACTCGCGCGAAACGGGGCAGGGCATGGCGCTGCCCGACGATGTCGGCCCCGGCCCGGAACCCGATGGCGGCGACGAACCGCCATCGCCCGATACGCCGCCGGATGACGACGTGCCGCCACCCTCCGGCAAGCGACCGCCGTTCCTGCGCGTAGTGAAGTAACGCGAGGCGACCGCCGCGCGGTCAGTGCAGGTCGAGCGGCGTGACCGAAGGTACGACCGGACCCACGAACGACACCAGTTCGCCCTTGCGCAGCACCAGGCGCCCGACATGGCGGTCGATGCCATCGTGCGAGTACTCGAAGCGGAAACTCCGCTCGAAACCCAGCCATCCATCCTCGCCCCGGCACACCCGCAGTCCTGCGGCGTGCACGCTCTGGTCCAGCCAGATGACGCCGGCGGCCTTGCAGGCATTGCGGCCCAGCACGCCCGCGCGCTCGGCGGCCGCACGCGCGGCATTCCAGTAGGCGAAGGCGGCCGCGGCAGCCACCATCCACAAGAGTGCGCTCAGCGGCGACATGTTCATGGCGCGGGGCCGAGTTTCATCGACAGGTCGATGGCGCGCACGTGCTTGGTGAGCCCGCCGATGGAGACGAAATCCACGCCATCGGCGGCGATCCCGGCCAACGTCGTCATGTCTACGCCGCCGGACACCTCCAGCGGGATGCGGCCGTTGTGCGGCGACTGCTTCGCGCGTCGCACGGCCTCGCGGCGAGTGCCGGCATCGAAGTCGTCGATCAGGATGCGCTCGCAGCCTTCCGACAGTGCCTCGTCCAGCTGGGCCAGGGTTTCCACTTCGACGATCAGCGGCAGCGACGGCTGCGCGGCGCGCGCGGCACGGATCGCCGCGATGAGCGAACCCGCGGCGCGCACGTGGTTTTCCTTCAGCATCACGGTGTCGTACAGCCCGATGCGGTGGTTGCGCCCGCCGCCGCAGCGGACGGCGTACTTCTGCGCCAGACGCAGGCCCGGCAACGTCTTGCGCGTATCGAGGATCGTGCAGCCGGTGCCGCGTACCGCATCGACGTAGGCCGCCGTGGTGGTGGCGGTCCCCGACAGCGTCTGCAGGAAATTCAGCGCGGCGCGCTCGGCCGTGACCAGGGCGCGCGTGCGACCGGACAGCGTGGCCAGCACAGTACGCGCGGCAACGCGATCGCCCTCCTGCACGCGCCACGCGATGCGCACATCGGGATCAAGAGCGCGATGGCAGGCATCGAACCATGGGCGTCCCGCGATGACGGCGTCTTCCTTGCAGAGCAGGTAGGCGATGTCGGCGGTATCGGGCAGCAGCGCGGCGGTCACGTCGCCGGTGCCGACGTCCTCGGCCAGCGCGCGCGCGACATCGTCGCGGATCACGTCCTCCGGCGGGGGCATCGGGCGCTCGCTCATCGGGCGGGAAAGTCGCCTGCCTGGGCGGTCGCGATCGCTTCCTCGGCGAGCAGGACGGGGATGCCGTCCTCCACGCGGTACGCGGTCTTGCGGTCGTGCGTGACCAGTGCCTCGCGCAGCGGTTCGGTCACCGCCGCATCGTCGGCACGCCTGACCTGTCCTTCGCCGATCGCGCGGTTCAAGGCCTCCAGTCCGCGTGCATCGAGCACGGCCAGCGGCTGGCGGGTGGTGGGGCAGCACAGGAGGTCCAGCAGTTTGCGGTCCATGGAGGTCGGGACTCGATCGGCGGTTCAGTCAGGAGGGTAGAATACGTCTTTGCGACCGAGGACGGCCATGACCGCCAGCGTTTCCAGCCCCGTGGTGGGCATCGTGATGGGCTCCCGCTCCGACTGGGAGACCATGCAGCACGCCGCGCAGAAGCTGGATGCGCTTGGCGTGCCCTACGAGGTGAAGGTGGTCTCCGCGCACCGCACGCCCGATGTGCTGTTCTCGTACGCCGATGAGGCCGCCTCGCGTGGCCTGCGCGCCATCATCGCGGGCGCCGGCGGTGCAGCGCACCTGCCCGGCATGCTTGCGGCCAAGACCGCGGTGCCGGTGCTCGGTGTGCCGGTGCAATCGAAGGCGCTCAACGGCATGGATTCTCTGCTGTCCATCGTGCAGATGCCGGCCGGCATTCCGGTGGCGACGTTCGCGATCGGCAATGCCGGCGCGGCCAATGCGGGCTTGTTCGCCGCGGCACTGCTCGCACCGGAATACCCCGCCATCGGCGCGGCGCTGACCGCATTCCGTGCGCGCCAGACCGATGACGTGATGGCGCACGACGACCCGCGCCAGCCGCTATGACGACGGTCGGCATCCTCGGCGGCGGACAGCTGGCGCGCATGCTGGCGCTGTCGGGTGCGCCCCTGGGCCTTCGCTTCCTGGTGATGGACACCGCGCCGGATGCCTGCGCGGGCCAGTTCGCGCCGCTGCTGGTCGGTGACTATCGCGACGAAGCGGCGTTGGCGGAGTTCGCATCCAGGGTCGACGTGGCGACGTTCGATTTCGAGAACGTGCCCGCGGAAAGCGCGGAGTGGCTCGCGCAGCGCGTCCCGGTGTTCCCGAATCCGCGCGCGCTCGCCGTCGCACAGGACCGGCTGGTCGAAAAGACGCTGTTCCGCGAACTGGGCATCCCGGTGGGTGCGTTCGCCGATGTCGCTTCGTACGAGCAACTGCGCGAGGAAGTGGAGCGTCTCGGCGGTGCGTGCATCCTCAAGACGCGTCGACTGGGCTACGACGGCAAGGGCCAGTTCCGCCTGCGCTCCGTGGGCGATGTCGATGCTGCGTGGGAGGCGCTGGGTGCGCAGGCCGCGACGGTGGGTCTGATCGTGGAAGCCTTCATTCCCTTCGAGCGCGAGCTGTCGGTGGTGGCGGTGCGAGGCCGCGATGGTGAGTTCCGCACCTGGCCGCTCACCGAGAACTGGCACGTCGACGGGGTGCTGTCGGCCAGCCTGGCGCCAGCACGCATCGATGATGCGCTGGCGCACGCTGCCCGTGAGCATGCGCGCAAGCTGGCCGAAGCATTGGACTACGTGGGCGTGTTCGCGCTTGAACTGTTCCATCGCGATGGCCAATGGCTCGCCAATGAAATGGCGCCACGCGTGCACAATTCGGGGCACTGGACGATCGAAGGCGCGGAAACCTCGCAGTTCCAGAATCACCTGCGCGCCGTGCTCGGTCTACCGCTGGGCGACACACGCGTGCTGGGGCACGCCTGCATGTTGAACTGGATTGGCGAGATGCCGTCGGCAACGCCGTTGCTGCAGGAGGCCGGTGGCCACTGGCACGACTACGGCAAGGAGCCGCGTGCCGGACGCAAGGTGGGACACGCCACGGTCCGCGCCGACGAGGCAGAGACGCTCGCCCACGCGCTCGCACGCGTCGGTGTCGGCCTTGGGTGTCAGGCGCAGGTCGCGCCCGTCATTGCGCGCCTGACGGAGTGACGTCGGCGACCGTCGTCTGAAGCATGGAACGGCCGGTTCGTCCGGCCGTTCCGCATTGCGCTGCAGGGTGCCTCAACGGCAGCGACCGAACCGGTCCGGCGATGCGCCCGGTCCACCCTTCGGGCCCGGCGGATTCTCCCAGTTCGTGCCGCGACCGCCCCGCGGGCCGGGCGGGTTGTTGTCCAGGTCTGACCAGCAGCGCCTGGTCTGGTTCCACAGGCCGTAGCGCGGGTGCCAGTACCCGTACTGCGGGTTGAAGTAGTAGCCGCTCTTCACCACGACGAATTCGTAGCGCTTGCCGCCGTGCCGGTACCAGCGACGGTCGGGCGACGTGCCCGGGCCGCCCTTCCAGCCCGGCGGATTTTCCCAGTTGGTGCCGCGCCCACCGATGGGGCCGGGCGGGTTGTAGTCGCGATCGCGTGGTGCGGCATCGGCGTTCGCCGACATCGCCAGCAGGACGGTGAGCAGGGATCCAGCCAATCCGTGTCGCATTGCCATGGTGTTCTCCTCGGGGTGGGACCACGCCTCCGGGAACGCCTGCGCACTGGCGGTTGTTGACGCGCGACCGCGCCACATTCATCGGCCAGCCAGCGTCGCGAAAAGAAAACGGCCGGGTCTCCCCGGCCGTTCGAACGTACGGTGACGCGGTGCGATCAGCGCAGGTTGCCGGCCACGAAGTCCCAGTTGACCAGGGCCCAGAACGACTCGACGTACTTCGGGCGCGCGTTGCGGTAGTCGATGTAGTAGGCGTGTTCCCACACGTCGATCGTCAGCAGCGGCTTGTCTTCGCCGGTCAGCGGCGTGGCGGCGTTGGAGGTGCTGGCCAGCGCCAGCGAACCGTCCGGACGCTGCACCAGCCAGCCCCAGCCGGAACCGAAGGTGCCGATGGCGGTCTTGGTGAACTCTTCCTTGAACTTGGCGAAGTCGCCGAAGGTCTTGTTGATCAGTTCGGCCAGCTTGCCGGTCGGCTCACCGCCGCCATTGGGCTTCAGGCAGTTCCAGTAGAAGGTGTGGTTCCAGACCTGTGCGGCGTTGTTGAACATGCCGCCCTGCGACTTGCGCACGATCTCCTCCAGCGACGCGTCGGCGAACTCGGTGCCTTCGATCAGCTTGTTGAGGTTGTCCACGTAGGTCTTGTGGTGCTTGCCGTAGTGGAAGTCGATGGTCTCGCCGGAGATGTGCGGCTCCAGGGCGGTGCGGTCGTAGGGCAGGGGGGGCAGTTCGATGGCCATGGCTCGATTCCTTACGCTAGGCGGGTCAAAGGGCATGCCGGGCATCGTCGGGGCGATGCGAAGGCTTACAATGGGCAATCCGCCGGCGAGGCCTGCGGAGCGGACCGAAAGTGTACCCGACGGTGGTTGCCAAACCGTCAAGGAAGGAGAAATCAGCATGCCGGTGATGGAACGCATCCAGGCCGAAGTGGATGGCCACCCGATCGTCCTTTTCATGAAGGGCACGCCGCAGTTCCCGATGTGCGGCTTCTCCAGTCGCGCCATGCAGGCGTTGCGCGAAGCCGGTGCCGAGCATCTCTACACGATCAACGTGCTGGAGGAGCCCGAGATCCGCGCCAACCTGCCGCGTTTCTCGAACTGGCCCACGTTCCCCCAACTCTTCATCAACGGCGAATTGATCGGCGGTTGCGACATCACGCTCGAATTGCACGAATCCGGCGAACTCCAGCGCATCGTCGCCGAGGCGCTGTCGCCGTGAGCCTGATCGGATTGCCCACCCGTGCGCCGCGCGCGCTGGACCAGCGTGTCGTCCTGGTCAGTGGTGCCCATGGCGGACTGGGCAGCGCGGCTGCCGTCGCCTGCGCGCAGGCGGGCGCCACGGTGGTGCTGATGGGTCGCAAGGTGCCGAAGTTGAATCGTGTCTACGACGCGGTCGCGCAGGCCGGCGCCGAGCCGTTGCTGTATCCGTTGGACTTGGAGGGCGCCTCACCCGACGATTACGCCGAGCTGGCCGACCGCATCCGCGCGGAGCTGGGTCGTCTGGACGGCCTCCTGCATTGCGCCGTCGAGTTCAAAGGGTTGACCCCCCTCGAACACACCGACCCCGCTGCGTTCGCGCGCGTCATGCACGTCAACCTCACGGCGCCGTGGTGGCTGTCGCAGGCCTGCCTGCCGCTGTTGCGCCAGTCGCCGGACGCTGCGCTCGTGTTCGCACTGGATGATCTGGCGCGCGTCGCCCAGCCCTACTGGGGTGCTTACGGCATCGCCCAACATGGGCTCGCGGCGATGGTCGGCATGCTGCATGCGGAGCTGGCGTCGTCGTCCGTGCGCGTGTCCGCGTTGCAGCCCGGCCCGATGCGCACCGGCCTGAGGTCGCGCGCCTACGCGGACGACACCGATCTGCAGGCACGCGAAGCGTCCGATTACGCCGGCGCCTGTGTCACTTTGCTGTCATCTGCCGGTGCTGCCCACCGCGGCCAGGTCTGGAACGTGCGCGCATGACCATCCTGTCGGCGGCGATGCTGCTGTTCCTGATCCTGGATCCGCTGGGCAACATCCCGGTGTTCCTCAGCGTGCTGAAGCCGCTGCCGACGCGCCGGCAGCGCATCGTCGTGGTCAGGGAACTGCTCATCGCGCTGGTCGTGCTGATGCTGTTCCTCTGGTGCGGCAAGTACGCGCTGGACCTGATGCACCTGCGCCAGGAATCGGTGGCCATCGCCGGCGGCATCGTGCTGTTCCTGATCGGCGTGCGGATGATCTTCCCGCGTCCCGAAGGCCTGATGGGCGAAACCCCCGGTGGCGAGCCCTTCATCGTGCCACTGGCCATCCCACTGGTCGCCGGCCCGTCCGGCATGGCCGCCGTCATGCTGATGGGCAGCTCCGAGCCGGACCGGCTCGCGGACTGGAGCCTCGCCCTCATGATCGCCTGGGCGGCCACGGCGGCGATCCTCATCTCCGCCACCGTGCTCTACAAGTGGCTGGGCCGGAGCGTGCTGACCGCGATCGAGCGGCTAATGGGCATGCTTCTTGTCGCGATCTCCGTGCAGATGGTGCTGGACGGTGTCGGGACCTACCTCAAGCTGACGCCCCCCAACATCTGACGTCCCGCGCCTCGACGACCGGGCATCACGGCGGGGTTGTGGGCCCCCCAGGGACCTGGCTGGACTGTCATGTTGCACCGCGGAAGATTGTCATGCCGCGGTCACAAAATGGTCCTATCGTGTTAACCTGTTATTAACCTCCGCGGACGCCGCGTGGGCCATGGGAACCCCTAGCACGCCCTCTTGAACCGACCTCACCGGCCGGTTCCGCACGTCTTGTCAGCCGCTTCGCCAATCACTCCCGTACCTGAGGTTTATCCGATGAACCAATCCCGTCGTCTTCGCATGTCCAAGCTCAGCCTTGGCCTTGTTGCCGCGCTCGCCGCCGCGCCTGCCTTCGCGCAGAGCACCTCGGCCGGTGTGGGCGGCCTGGTCACCGACAATGGCGGCCAGCCCGTCGTCGGCGCCGAGGTGACCATCACCCACGTCGAATCCGGTACCGTCAGCCGTGCCACCACGGATGCCAGCGGCCGTTACACCGCACGCGGCCTGCGCGTCGGCGGTCCCTACCAGGTGACCATCACCAAGTCGGGTTCGGGTACGAAGACCGAAGACAACGTCTATCTGCAGCTGAACCAGACCAGCACCGTCAATGCCGCCCTGACCGGCGACCTGACCACGCTGGAGACCGTCACCGCGGTCGGCTTCAGCGGTGGCTCGGAAGTGTTCAGTGCGACCAAGATGGGCTCCGGCACCAGCGTCGACCAGGTGACCATCGAGTCGCTGCCGTCGGTCAACGGCAACATCCAGGACTACATGCGCCTCGATCCGCGCGTGACCTTCAGCGACCGCGCCTCGGGCAGCATCACCGCTGGTGGCCAGAATCCGCGCTTCAACAAGATCACCATCGACGGCGTGTCGGCCAGCGATACCTTCGGCCTGGAAGGCAACAACATGCCGACGCAGCGCCAGCCGGTGTCGATGGAGGCCATCGAGGCCATCGACATCAACCTGTCGAACTACGACGTGACCATGTCCGGCGCCGCCGGCGCGAACGTCAATGCCGTGACCAAGTCCGGTACCAACGAGTTCCATGGTTCGGTCTACGGCACCTATCGCGACGGCGACTGGTTCGGTGATTACCCGGCGCGCGTCGCGGGCGCGACCATCGACGTCACCGGCCTGCCGTTCGACGAGTACGACGACGAGAAGACCTGGGGCGTGACGCTGGGCGGTCCGATCATCAAGGACAAGCTGTTCTTCTTCGCCAACTACGAGAAGTTCAAGCAGACCAACATCGGCCCCGCGGGCAAGACCCTGGGTACCAATCCGCTGTCCTCCGGCGGCGCGGACTTCGACGCCGCCGACGTGGCCGAAGTGCAGCGCATCGCGCGCGACGTGTGGGGCTTTGATGCGGGCGACCTGACCGGTGGCGGTGACACCGAACTGGAAGAGTACGCACTGAAGCTGGACTGGAACATCAGCGATGCCCACCGCGCAAGCCTGCGCTACAGCAAGCTCGAGCAGAACCGCATCCGTCCGGAAGCGTCCACCGCCAGCGTGCTGGCGCTGAGCTCGAACTGGTTCAACCACGTCAAGACGGTGGAGAGCTACGTCGGCCAGCTGTTCAGCGACTGGTCCGAGACGTTCTCGACCGAGTTCAAGGTCTCCTTCCGCGATTACTCCGCGATCCGCGTCAGCCCGACGAACGCACCCACGATCCAGGTGTACTTCGACGACGGCATTGCGACCAACGGCAACAACAATCCGATCGGCACCAACAGCAACAGCTTCGCCGGTCTCGACGCGATCCGTCTGGGTACCGAGCGCAGCTCGCCCGGCAACGCCTTGCTGACCGAAACCTGGAACTACTTCGGTGCCGCCACCTGGACCGTTGGCGACCACGACCTGAAGTTCGGTGCCGAGTACAGCGAGAACGAGATCTACAACTTCTTCCTGCAGGACTCGTGGGGCAACTACAGCTTCTACGTGCCGCTGGTGAATGGCGTCTCCGATTTCAGCAACCTGATCAACGGCCGCTATTTCGACTACGACCTGCAGACCAACCCGAACGATCCCAATGCGATCGCCGCGCGCTACAAGAACAAGTCGATGGGCTTCTTCGTCCAGGATACCTGGTACGTCACGCCTAATCTGACCTTGACCCTGGGCGTGCGCGCCGACAAGCCGGAAGCCAGCCCGAACCCGCCGTTCAACGAGTGCTTCGCCGCGGCGCCCGGCACGGTCAACGCTGCGTGCGGCACCGGTTACTCCGGCGGCTTCGGCATCGCCAACAACAACACCTATAACGGCGACTACATCATCCAGCCGCGTTTCGGCTTCAACTACACCTTCGACTGGGAGCGTCCGGCCCAGCTGCGCGGTGGTGTCGGCCTGTTCCAGGGCGACGCTCCGCAGGTGTGGGTGGGCAATGCCTACAGCAGCACGGGCATGAACTACACCTCGTACCAGAACTACACCAATCCGACGCTCGTCCCGTTCAGCCCGGATGGCCTGAACCAGAACGTGCCGCCGGGCGGTTCCGGCGTGCGCAACGTCAACGCCATCAGTGGCGACTTCGAGTTGCCGTCGGTGTGGAAGGCCAACCTGGCCATCGACGTGGAAACGCCGTGGAACGGCATCGTCGCGTCGGCCGAACTGCTGCTGACCGACGTCAAGAACGGCCTGTTCTACCGCACGCTCAACGTGGGGCCTGGCTACGTCGGTCCCGATGGCCGCATGCTGTACTGGAACCCGAACAGCGGTCGTCCGTTCGGCAATACCAGCGCCGGCACCGGCCTGCTGGCTCCCAACGGCGCGCGCACCGGTCGCAACACCTACTTCGGTGACGTGTTCCTGCTCGAGAACACCAACAAGGGCAAGGGCCAGCAGCTGACGGTCTCGTTGACCAAGCCGTTCTCCAGCGACAGCGACTGGTCCTGGAGCGTCGGCTACACCCACACCAACGCCGAGGAAGTGTCCGCACTGACCAGCTCCACTGCCGGCTCGGGTTACGGTTCGCAGTACGGCTTCAACATCAACGAGCCGACCAGCTCCACGGCGCGCTACGAGATCAAGGACCGTTTCAGTGGTTCGCTGAACTGGTCGCACAAGTTCTTCGGGGACTACGCGACCCAGGTCGGCCTGTTCTACGAAGGCCGCAGCGGCCGTCCGTACAGCTACATCTTCACGGGCGACGCCAACGGCGACAACCGCACGTTCAACGACCTGTTCTACGTGCCGGCGGGCCCTGGCGACGTGTTGTTCGGCAGCCTGAGCGCAACCGGCCAGTTCACGGCGGATCCGGTGATGGAAGCGCGCTTCTGGGATTGGCTGTCGACCCAGGAAGGCCTGAGCCGTTACAAGGGCTCCTTCGCACCCGAGAACGGTTTCACCACCGGTTGGGTGAATACCTTCGACATCCGTATCAGCCAGGAGCTCCCCGGCTTCTTCAAGGGTCACAAGTCGAAGGTCTGGCTGGACATCCAGAACGTCGGCAACCTGATCAACAAGGACTGGGGCCACGTCATCGACTACGGCTTCAATGCCAACAACGCGGTGGCGAGCCTGCAGGGCATCTACAACGGCCAGTACGTCTACGGCTACCGTGGCAACCTCAACGGCGTGCCGGAGTTCGGCCAGTCCACCGCTCTGGGTCTGCCGACCAACGCCGACAGCCAGACCAACGGCATCTCGCAGTGGTCGCTCCAGGTGGGCCTGAAGTACGAGTTCTGATCCACGGACTCGCATCACGCGTGAAATCGGACGGCCGGGGAAACCCGGCCGTTCTTTTTTGGGCGGGCTCCTCTTGCCTGCGGGACTGCGCTAAAGTCCCGCTCCTGACGACAGAGAACAGGAAAACCCATGAGCGAAACGGCATCGAGGGCGTTGCCGGTGCAGGACGCGCGGATCTATCCGCGCGGCGGACTGGACGTACTTTCCCGCGCCGAAGTGGCGCGCCTGCGCGACGCCTCCGCAGGCGGCATGCACGAGTTGCTGCGGCGTTGCGCGCTGGCCGTGCTGACCAGCGGCAGCGCGTCGGATGATCCGCGCGCGGCGCGCGATCTTTACCCCGACTTCGACATCCAGGTCCTGCAGCAGGACCGTGGCGTGCGCATCGACCTGATCAATGCGCCGGCGATGGCGTTCGTCGATGGCGAGATCATCCGCGGCGTCGCTGAGCTGCTGTTCGCCGTGGTGCGCGACCTGGCCTACACCGCGATCGAACTGGGCCCGGAATATGCGGCCGACCTCGAATCCTCGGCAGGCATCACCAACGCCGTCTTCGGCCTGTTGCGCAACGCGCGCATCCTCAAGCCGACGGACCCGAACCTGGTGGTCTGCTGGGGTGGACATTCGATCTCGCGCGACGAATACCTGTACACCAAGCAGGTCGGTTATGAGCTGGGCCTGCGCGGCCTGGACATCTGCACGGGCTGCGGCCCGGGTGCGATGAAGGGGCCGATGAAGGGCGCGACGATCGCGCACGCGAAGCAGCGCCGTGCGAAGACCCGCTACATCGGCGTGACCGAGCCCGGGATCATCGCCGCGGAGTCGCCGAACCCGATCGTCAACCACCTGGTCATCATGCCGGACATCGAGAAGCGCCTTGAAGCCTTCGTCCGCATAGGCCACGGCATCCTGGTGTTCCCGGGCGGCGTCGGCACGGCGGAAGAGATCCTGTACCTGCTCGGTATCCTGCTGCACCCCGACAATGTGCACCTGCCGTTCCCGCTGATCCTCACCGGCCCGACCATCGCGGCGCCGTACTTCGAACAGATCGACCGGTTCATCCGGCTGACGCTGGGCGATGAAGCTGCCGCGCGCTACGAGATCATCATCGGCGACCCGGTGGCGGTCGCGAAGAAGATGGTGGCCGGCATCCGCCGCGTGCGCGAGTACCGCATCGAGCACAAGGATTCGTTCTTCTTCAACTGGGCGGTCCAGATTCCCGAGGACTACCAGCAGCCGTTCATTCCTTCGCATGAAGCGATGGCTGCGTTGCAACTGCGTCCTGGCCGCGCCGTGCATGACCTTGCCGCCGACCTGCGCCGCGCGTTCTCCGGCATCGTGGCCGGCAACGTAAAGGAAGACGGCATGCGCCGGATCGAGGAGTTTGGTCCGTTCGAGATCCACGGCGACGGTGCCATGATGCAGGCCCTGGACGCACTGCTGCGCGCCTTCGTCGAGCAGCGGCGTATGAAGATCGCGGGCGAGTACAAGCCCTGTTACCGCGTGGTGACCTGAGCGTTCAAGGCATCGGCAAGCGGAGGATGGCGGTATAACGGCCATCCTTCGTCGCCGTCTCGACGCTCCCTCGTCCCTGCGTCATCGCCTGGATGCGCGCCCTGACGGAGTTGAGCCCCACCTGGTGTCCCGTCGTGGGGCGCACCGGGGCAGTGGGGAGGGCATTGCCCACGGTGATCTCCACGGCCCCAGCCGTTTCGATGACGGTCACGCTGACGTCGCCGCCGCCTGCTGCCGGCTCCACGCCGTGGCGGATCGCATTCTCGACCAGCGGCTGGATCGACAGGGCGGGGACCGCCAGCGCCGGTATCACCTCCGGCAGATGCCACGTCATCCGCAGGCGCTGACCGAATCTCAGGCCCTCGATCTCCAGATAACGGCGCACCAACGACAGCTCGTCCGCCAGGCTGATCTCCCGCGGTCCCGCAAGCGCTGCGCGAAACAGGTCGGACAGGTCGAGCAGCAGGCGTTCGGCCTCTTCGGGGCGCTGGTGGACGAGGGCGGCCCCGGTGTTGAGGGTGTTGAAGAGGAAGTGGGGGCGGATGCGCGCTTGCAGGGCCTCGAGTTCGGAGTGGGCGACCCGGATCGCCAGTTGACGCGCGCGCCAGTGGTTCTGGAAGGCGGCGAGTCCGAGCAGGCCGACGGTCAGGGCGATACAGGTAACCCGCACGACCAGGCTCGCCCACGCCTCGCGCGACATGCCCCATTCGTCTCCCAGCACTCCCCACGCAGCGGCGCACGTCGCCCAGGTGGACAGCACCAGGAAGGTGATGGCGACGCACGCGATGAACAATGGCCTGCGGGGACGAAGCGGGTCCCTGAGCACATACAGGCCGCCCAAGGTCAGCAGCAGGACCCACTGGATCATCAACGACGCCAGCCCGAACAGGACCCAGCGCCCTCCGGAGGCTGTTGGCGCAAGCGCGAGCAGGGCGGCCAGTCCCTCACCCCCCATGACGACCCAGGTCAATGTCGTGGGCTGCCACAAGGTCTCCAGCGGAGAGGGCAGGACAAGGGGCGAGGGGCGCGGATGTGGGGAAGGCACCCCGGAATAATGCACGCTCGACGAGGGTCCTGGCAGCCCTCATGACCGCTAAGGGCGCCGCTCCGTCCGTTCATCGGCGCTCGTATGGCAAGGGTCCGGACGAGCCGGTACGGTGTCCTCCGGTTCCAATGGGGGCGAACCCTTATGTGTCGATCTGGTGGGAGCAACGGCGCTATCGCCGGCTCCAGGCGTTCGCGAGGATTCACGCTGGTCGAGCTAATGATCACGCTGGCCGTGCTGGCGATCATTGTCACGCTGGCGGTGCCCGCATTTACCACCCTCATCAACAACAACCGGTTGACGGCGCAGGCCAACGAATTGGTGGCGGATATCCAGGTCGCCCGCTCGGAGGCCGTAAAGCGCAACCAGCGCGTCACTTTGTGCCCGAGTACCGACAATGCTACGTGTACGGGTACGAACTGGGGCAACCGGATCATGACCGCACCCGCAGGCGCGGGTGTGCAGGTCTTGCGCATCAGTAGGGCGAAGAATGTTCTTGTCGTGCGCGGTGACGTGGCTAGCGTCGTGTTCCGGCCGGATGGATTCGCCAGAAACGCAGCAGGCGGGTTGCTCGGAGCACAGTTCACTGTCTGCCTGCCGACCACCTCGCCCGAACGGAATACTCGGCAGGTGCAGCTTGCTGCTGGAAGCCGGCTCGCCACGTCGTCCGCTGCGCACACTACCGCCGGAGCCTGCCCTCCATGAAGCCACACACCATCGACATCGGGCGGACCGTCTCGCGTGATCGTTTCTCTCACCGGCGCAGCCAGGCGGGCGTGGGCTTGCTCGAGGTGATGATCTCGGTCCTGATCATGGGCATCGGCCTGCTCGGCATCGCGGCCATGCAGGCAACCGCGCTCAAGAACAGCCAGAGCTCGCTCGAACGCAGCCAGGCCGTCATCCAGTCGTACGCGATCCTGGAGTCCATGCGCGCCAATCGCCAGGCGGCGTTGGCTGGCCAGTACAACCTGGCGCTCACCTGCAACCCACCGGCGGCCGGCACGCTCGCCCAGTCGGACATGAATGCGTGGATTGCCTCTCTGGAGACCACGCTAGGCAACACGGCGAACACCTGCGGTTCCATCCAGTGCAACGGTGCCGATTGCACGGTGCGGGTCCAGTGGGACGACAGCCGGGGCACCGGCAATGCAGGCGCTGGCAACACTACGCAACAGATCGCGACCAGGACGCAGATATGAGCCGTATCGCACGCATGAACGGATCGCCGCGCTCAATGCGCGGTCTGAGTCTCGTGGAGCTCATGGTGGCGCTGGTACTGGGCCTGCTGGTCGTCGCGGCGGCCATCGGCATCTTCCTTTCCAATCGCCAGGCCTACCGCGCTACTGAAAGCGTGGGTCGGATCCAGGAGAACGCCCGGATGGCGTTCGAACTGATGGCTCGTGATGTGCGCGAGGCGGGTGGCAACGCCTGCAACAGCAGCAACAACATGAGTGTCATCAATGTGCTCAACACCCCCGCTACCCGCTGGTGGAGCAACTGGGGGCGGACGCCGGCCAACGCAGCGCTGGGTAGCGCATTGCTCGGATTCGGTGCCGGGGATGTCATTCCCGCCATTGCGGTAGGGGGCGGCGCCAACCAGCGTGTCGCCAACACGCAGGCGCTGGTGGTGATGTCCGGCGGCGAGCGCTCCGTCAGTGTTGTCTCGCACGTTCCGGGTACCCAGACGTTCACCGTGCAAAACGCGAACCATGGCTTCCAGACAGGCGATGTGCTGCTCGCCTGCGGCCAGGATGCAGACGTCGTCTCGCTGGCCAGCGTACAAGACACCGATGTGGGAACGGTCCGTTTTGGCGCGATCTTCCAGATGACCAATGCTGGTGGCACCACCACCGTACGCCATACGGCGGGCGGCGCCAGTCCAGGCAATGCGACGGGCAATCTGGGGCCGAATGGCGACGCATCGACGTTCGGCGCCAATGCCACCATTTCTCGCATCCACGCGACGGCCTGGTACATCGGCAACGGAACACAGGGTCCTTCGCTGTACCAGGCCCTCCTGACGCCCAACGGCGTCGTCGCACCCCAGGAACTCATCCCCGGCGTCACCGCCATGAACCTGGAGTACCTGTTGCCGGGCGCCAACAACTACGTCGCTGCAGGGCTTGTTCCCGCAGCGAGCTGGGCCGACGTACGGGCCGTGCGCATGACGCTGACGCTGCTCAGCAACGAGAACACCGGAACCGACGGGCAGCCCATCCGCCGACAGCTTGTCCAGGTGGCGAGCCTCAGGAACAGGAGTCTGTGATGCGTGCTCTTCCTTCATCCGCACGTCAGGCAAGCGGTGCATCGCTGGTGGTCGTGCTCATCTTGCTGCTGGTGATGACGTTGCTGGGTCTCGCGGTCCTGCGCGGTACGCTCCTGGAGGAGCGCATGAGCGCCAACCTGCTGGACCGGAGTCAGAACTTCCAGGCAGCCGAGGCAGCGCTGCGCGAGGCGGAGGGCATGATCGCCGGCGGCGTCGTGTGGGGGGTCAACCCTCCTGCTGCCGGCAGCGGCTGCACGAACGGGATGTGCGGTTCACCCGCCGCGGGTAGTGCGGACCGTGCAACGAGCACCACGTTTGCGGGCTGGCGCAACGCAGTCGCGAACGTCAACAACGGCATTGCCGGTGCGCAAGCCGTGCAGCCGCAGTTTTTCGTCGAGCACGCGGGGTGGTCCGAAACCTGGTTCGAGTGCAACCTCGATGTGAAGTATCGGGGCACGGACCTGTGCATTCGTCCGGCGTACCGAGTGACCTCGCGCAGCGAGGCCGATGGCCGCGCCAGCGTGATCCTGCAGTCGAATTTCATTGCGCCGTGACCTGCGGCATTGGATGAACGTATGAAACTTCATCGTCCCCATGGCCGACGCACAGCATCGATGGCTCAGCGTGCCCAAGCCATCCTGTGCGCGTTCGTCGCCACCCTCGTCGCACTACCGGCGAATGCGGGCATTACGGTGCCCTACGAGCCCATCCAGACGGGTGGCCGGATTCCCCCGAATATCCTGTTCATCCTCGATGACTCGGGTTCGATGGCGGATGACTTCATGCCGGATACCGTGCCCGCGACGTCGACGGTGAACGTCGCCAGCCAGGCATTCACCCGCAATACGATCCACTACAACCCCGGGATCACGTACCAGCCCTGGATGGCGGAAAGCGGCAACGGCACCTTGATGACCGGCGGTACCGACTACGCCTCTGCCTACGACAGTACGACGAATGCGAGCGGCGCCGCCAATCTGTATGGGTCCGTCAGGACTTTCTATGCGCCGATCAGCCTTACCGACACGACGGCGGCGTATCTCGGGAACGGCGCCAATTACTACCGTTACCAGATCCTGACCGATGGCCGCATCATCCGAAGCCAATGGCTGGTGCGCTCGGGCGGCGCACCGAACTACAACAACGGCCCTGCGCTCAATTCCGGCTGCACGAACACCGGCACCGCCGCGAACTGGCGCAATTGCACCCAGGTAACGCCTTCGTACCTCAACGCGCAGGGACAGACGGTTAGCCGCGGCGAAGCGGCCGAGCGCACCAACTATGCAACCTGGTATTCGTACCACCGCACGCGCATGAAAGTGGCGAAAGCCGGCGCGGGTGCTGCGTTCAGCGAAATCGGCAACAACTTGCGCGTGGGCTTCCGCACCATCTGGGAGCGCAATCTGACGGGCAACGCGATCACGTTCAGCAAGCCGCTGCTGATCAGCCGCAACAGCGGTCTGTTCGTCGACAGTGGCACGAACAATAACCGCACCGTCTGGTACCAGCGTCTCTACGGCACGACGGCGAGCGGCACCACGCCGCTGCGTGATGCGTTGAACGAAGCGGGACGCTACTTCCAGAACGACACCAGCAACACGGGGCCTTGGGGTCCTGAGACCGGCGTCAACCAGCTCAGTTGCCGCCAGAACTTCTCGCTGCTCACGACGGACGGTTACCGCAACGACAGCGGTTACGACAATGCCGTGGGCGAGCAGGACAACCTGCCTGGGTCCACGATCACCGGCGTCGTGTCAGGCCAGACTTACACCTACACGCCGTCGCGGCCCTACAGCAGTGCCTATGGGGACACCCTGGCCGACGTGGCCATGCGTTACTGGAAGAACGACCTCCGCACCGATCTTCCCAACAACGTGCGGACGAGTGCGGCGAACCCCGCGTTCTGGCAGCACATGGTGACGTTCGCGATCTCGATCGGTGCGGCGGGTACGCTCAATCCCGAAACGGATCTCCCGGCACTGACGTCCGGGTCGCTCAGTTGGCCCAACCCCAGTGCCAATCTGACCCCTGAGACCATCGATGACCTGTGGCATGCATCGGTGAACGGGCGCGGCAGCTTCGTGCTTGCGAACGATCCCAACGAGTTCACTGCTGCGCTGCGCCGCACGCTGTCCTCGATCCTCGAGCGGACAGGCTCGTTCTCGAACCTCTCGGCAAATTCCACGCGCCTCGATTCGGGCACCCGGTCGTACCAGGCCAGTTTCGTGTCCGGCCTGTGGACGGGCAACGTCCGTGCGTTCCCGGTAACGGCGACCGGCATCGATACGGCAACGCCGGTCTGGAACGCCTCCACGGGCATTCCCACCACGGGGCGCCGGATCTATACCAATGGTCTGACGGGAGGCGCCGTCTTCCCGACGGTTGCGCAACAGACGTTGCTCACCCGCGTCACGACTCCTGTGGTGACAGGCGCGAACAATGCGGCGTACATCGCGGGCAACCGCACCCTGGAGCTCGCCAATGGCGGAACGCTGCGTAACCGCAGCCAGCTGCTCGGCGACATCATCAACTCGTCGCCCGCGTATGCGGCGCGCGAGCAGACCCTGTACGTCGGTGCGAACGACGGCATGATGCATGCCATCAACGTGAATGACGGCACCGAGCGCTTCGCCTACGTGCCGGGCGGCATCAACTTCTCGGACCTTTCCACGCTCAGCCATCCCGACTACGAGCACCGCTATTTCGTGGACGGTGCCATTGCCCTCTCCACGCGTGCGCAGACGCCAGCCTCGACGATTCTGGTGGGCGCGCTCGGACGCGGTGGCAAGGGCATCTACACCCTGGACGTGACGGCGCCGCAGACGTTCGACCAGACCAAGGTGATGTGGGAGCGCACGGAAACATTGGGCGCCAACATGGGTCTCGTGGTGGGCCAGCCGATCATCACCAAACTCAACAACGGCGAGACGGGCGTCATCGTGCCGAATGGCATCAACAGCGCGGGCGATCGCGCCGCGCTGCTGATCTATCGCCTGAGCGATGGCGTGCTCCTGGCGGAGATCAACACCGGCGTCGGCAATGCGGCGACCCCGAACGGATTGATGGCCGCCACCGTCCGCGACAACGACGGCAATGGCACCGCCGACTATGTTTACGCCGGCGACATGCTGGGTAATCTGTGGCGCTTCAACCTCACCTCGGCCAGCACCACGACCTGGGCGGCCGGAGGTAGCAGGGTGGTGCTCTACACCGCCATCAATGACGCAGGTCAGCGCCAACCGATCACGGCGGCTCCTGCGGTCGTGCGCGACCCCGCCACGTTCCAGCTGTGGATCTTCTTCGGCACCGGTCGCTTCATCACCGAGGGCGACCTCAGCAATCTTCAGGTCCAGAGCGTCTACGGGGTGAAGGATTCGACCACGACGATCGCGGGCCGGGCTTCGCTGCAACGGAGGACCATCATCGCGACCGAGAATGGCGCACGCGCGTTCGAGGCGCCTTCGAACATGACCACGGGTGTGCAGGGGTGGTACATGGATCTGGTGAATCCGCCCTATCCGCCGGGAACCGCGATCGGCGAGCGCGTGGTCAGCGATACGCAGGTCGTTGCCGGCGTTCTGATCTTCTCCAGCATCATCCCCAGCCAGGATCCGTGCCTGCCCGGCGGCAGCGGCTATCTGAATGCGCTCAACGCGTTCTCGGGCGCGAGCCTGCCGGTGTCGTTGTTCGATCTGGACGGTGATGCCGATTTCAATGACGAACGCATTACCACGGGTCCGAACACGGGCGTGGCCATCGGTTCTGTGCCGCTCGGAGGCATGGGCACGCTGGGTGCCATCTTCGGCGGGGGCGGTGGCACGGGCCAGATCTGCCTGAACATCTCCGATGCGAGCATCGAGTGCGAACGCATCCGTGAGACGCGACAGGTGGGACGTGTTTCCTGGCGCGAAATCATAAGAAATTAGTTCGTGAACCGAGCCCTCTACAAGACGAGATACCAGCCCATGAGCAGTCGCGCCAAGCACGAGCAGGGTTTCACGCTGATCGAATTGATGGTTACCGTGGGTATCGTCGCCATTCTGGCGACGATCGCGTACACGAGCTACAACTCGTTCATTGTCAAGTCGCGTCGCGCTGCGGCAGCGACATGCCTCCAGGAGCGCGCCCAGTTTCTTGAGCGGTTCTATGCGACGAATCTCTCGTACCTGAATCCTGCAACAGGTGCGGCGCCTGCAGTCGCGCAATGTGCTCCCGAGGTGGCGAACTTCTATCAGGTGGGTTATGCCGTAGCCTCCACGGCGCGCACCTATCAGTTGCAGGCGGTCCCGCAGGCGAACCAGCAGGATCCGCAATGCGGCACATTGACCCTGAACTCGGCCGGCCAGCGTGGCGAGAGCGGTACCAGGACGGTCAACGATTGCTGGTAAGTGCGTCGCGCGAGACACAACAAAAAACCCGCACTTCTCAGTGCGGGTTTTTTGTTTGTTGTCTGGCGCCCGAAGTTGGACTCGAACCAACGACCCCCTGATTAACAGTCAAGTGCTCTAACCGGCTGAGCTATTCGGGCGGGGCGCGTATTGTAGCGGCGGGTTCCGTGCCGGGGCAAGTCATCCGGGCGGTGCGGGGCGAGTGCCGTCCCGTGTCAGTGGTGAACTCCCCGCAAAACCTTGAATTCAAAGGCTGCCCGGGGTATCGCAGGGCTCGGCTTCGCTGGGGCGTGCCGTGCGTACTCGGCCAGCGTTGTTCACGACGACCAGCCCGCTGACTTCGCCGTCGTAGCAGATGCGCAGGGTAAGGTTGCTGCCGGAGCTGTAGCCGGTCGGCAAGTACCGGAGCTGGCGCCTCCCTGCGGTGGACAGGATGCGGAGCCGGGGGTTGCGGGGGGCAGGATCGTTCCGATAGAGGTCGATCGCTTCATCGGGCTGACGATTGCCATCGGGATCCCGGAAGGTCAGCCAGTGATCGCTCCAGTCGCTGTCCTGTCGGCACGCACCATCTCCACGACTGGGGCAGATGACGACCGGGACGTTGTGCGTGATCGCCGCGATACGGGCCGAGGCGAAATGGGAGGTCAGCAGGTGCAGGGCGGTATCGACGCGGCTTCGCCGTGAAAGCGCCTGGAAGGACGGAATTGCAAGCGCGGTCAGCACGACGACGACCGCCATGGCCACCGTCAGCTCGATCAGCGTGATGCCGCGCGATGCGGCGGGGCGCATGTGCAGACGTTGGGAAACGCTTGACGCTGGCATCCTTGCCATGACGTATCTCCTTGATTCATTCGGCGGAACCAGCCTCTTCTCGCCGCCCGCGCAGCGCCATCAGGTCAGCCCCTGTCCGCGTGTAGGAAATCGCCCGCGAAGCCATCACGATGGCCCCGCTATACTCTCGAGTCGGCTTCCTGGCGCCCTGAAATGACTGATCGTTTCCAGCTTGTTTCGCCCTATTCCCCGGCAGGCGACCAGCCCCAGGCCATCGATAAGCTGGCGGAGAACTTCGAGGCGGGCGTGGCCAAGCAGACGCTGCTGGGCGTGACGGGTTCGGGCAAGACCTACACCGTGGCCAACGTCGTCCAACGGATCCAGAAACCCACCCTGGTGATGGCGCCGAACAAGACGCTGGCTGCGCAGCTGTATGGGGAGTTCAAGGCTTTTTTCCCGCATAACGCGGTCGAGTACTTCGTCAGCTACTACGACTATTACCAGCCGGAAGCCTACGTGCCGGCCAGCGACACCTTCATCGAGAAGGACAGCTCGATCAACGAGCACATCGAGCAGATGCGGCTCGCGGCGACCAAGACGCTGCTGTCGCGCCCGGACGCCCTGGTCGTGGCCACGGTATCGGCGATCTACGGCCTGGGCGCGCCGGAGGATTACCTGTCGTTGCGCCTGATCCTGTCGCTGGGCGAGCGCATCGACCAGCGCGATCTGATCCGCCACCTGACCCAGCTCCAGTACAGCCGCAACGAGTACGAGTTGCAGCGCGGCACGTTCCGTGTGCGGGGTGAAATCATCGACGTGCACCCGGCCGAAAGCGATGCCGAAGCCCTCCGCATCGAGTTGTTCGACGGTGAAGTCGAAGGGCTCAGTCTGTTCGACCCGCTCACCGGCGAATCCCTGCGCAAGCTGCAGCGCTACACGGTCTACCCGAAGACGCACTACGCCACGACCCGGGAGCGCGTGCTGGCCGCCATCGACACCATCAAGGTCGAATTGAAAGACCGGCTGGAGCAGCTCTACTCGCAGAACAAGCTGGTGGAAGCGCAGCGATTGGCGCAGCGCACCCAGTTCGACGTGGAAATGATGGCGGAAGTGGGCTTCTGCTCCGGCATCGAGAACTACTCCCGCCACCTGACCGGCAAGGCCCCCGGCGAACCGCCGCCGACCTTGTTCGACTACCTGCCGGCTGATGCGTTGCTGGTCATCGACGAATCGCACGTGACCATCCCCCAGATCGGCGCCATGTACAAAGGCGACCGATCGCGAAAGGAAACGCTGGTGGAGTTCGGTTTCCGCCTGCCGTCGGCGCTTGACAACCGGCCGCTGCGCTTCGAGGAATGGGAGGCACGTTCGCCGCGCAGCATCTACGTGTCGGCTACGCCGGGCCCGTACGAGCTTCGCGAATCCAGTGACGAGATCGTCGAGCTGGTGGTGCGGCCCACAGGCCTGATCGACCCCGAGGTGGAAATCCGCCCGGTGGGTACGCAGGTGGACGACCTGTTGTCGCAGATCAATGAGCGGGTGGGGTGGGGCGATCGCGTGCTGGTCACCACGCTGACCAAGCGGATGGCCGAGAACCTCACCGAGTACCTGGGCGAACACGGCGTCAAGGTGCGCTACCTGCACTCCGACGTGGACACCGTCGAGCGCGTGGAGATCATCCGCGATCTGCGCCTGGGCAAGTTCGACGTGCTGGTGGGCATCAACCTGCTGCGCGAGGGGCTGGACATGCCCGAGGTCTCGCTGGTCGCGATCCTGGATGCGGACAAGGAAGGCTTCCTGCGATCGACCGGCTCCCTGATCCAGACCATCGGCCGTGCCGCGCGCAACCTGCGGGGCAAGGCGATCCTGTATGCGGACCGGATCACGCGCTCAATGCAGGCCGCGATGGACGAGACCAGCCGCCGTCGCGAGAAGCAGGTGGAGTACAACGAGGCGCACGGCATCACGCCCCAATCCGTCGCGCGGCCGATCGTGGATATCCTGGAAGGCGCGCGCAGCGAGGCCAGCGAAGGCAAGACGGGTCGGGGCAAGGCGCGGCGCGTGGCCGAAGAGCCTGCCGAGTACGGGGTGATGGACCCGGCGAAGGCGGTGGCCCGCATCAAGGTGCTGGAGCAGCAGATGTACCAGCACGCCCGCGACCTGGAATTCGAGGATGCCGCGCGCCTGCGCGACCAGATCCAGCGGCTCAAGGAGGCCAGCCTCGGCGGTTGAGCCGCCTGCGCCGCCCCCGGTTGTCGGCGACCCCGCTTCCGGGCTAGAATTCGCGCCCCTGCAAAGGGCAAGACCGGGCGGTTAGCTCAGCGGTAGAGCACTACCTTGACATGGTAGGGGTCACAGGTTCGAACCCTGTACCGCCCACCACGCTTCCACTGCGTGGATTCCGGTGATCCGGGCCTTCCCTTCGCGCCATCCGCATTCACGAGGTGGCCCGCGGAAACGCCGGCCGAGCGTGCGACATGAGCACTACCACCATCTGAACCTGGTACTGCCCGAGGCACTGCATCCCGTAGGCGCCTTCGTGGCGCTTTTTTCATGTCCGTTCCCCTGCCTGGCTGCCCCGAGCGCCGGCGACCCTTCAAATCGAGTCCGCACCCGATGATCACGATCACGCTCCCCGACGGCAGCCGCCGCGAGTTCGAGAACCCCGTCTCCGTCATGCAGGTGGCCCAGTCCATCGGTGCCGGCCTGGCCAAGGCCACCGTCGCCGGCGCCGTGGATGGCGTGCTCGTCGATGCCAGCGACGTCATCGACCATGACGCCGCGCTCCGGATCATCACGCCGAAGGACGAAGAGGGCGTGGAGATCATCCGCCACTCCTGCGCGCACCTGGTCGGCCATGCCGTCAAGCAGCTGTACCCGGACGTGAAGATGGTGATCGGTCCGGTCATCGCCGAAGGCTTCTACTACGACATCTACAGCGAGCGCCCCTTCACGCCGGAGGACCTGGCGGCGGTCGAGCAGCGCATGCAGGAGCTGATCGCACAGGACTACGACGTCATCAAGAAGATGACGCCGCGCGCCGAGGTGGTGGACGTGTTCAAGGCGCGCGGCGAGGACTACAAGCTGCGCCTGATCGAGGACATGGGCCCTGAAGTGGCGGCGATGGGCCTGTACTACCACCAGGAATACGTGGACATGTGCCGCGGTCCGCACGTGCCGAACACGCGCTTCCTGAAGGCGTTCAAGCTGACCCGCATCTCCGGCGCCTACTGGCGCGGCGACGCCAAGAACGAGCAGTTGCAGCGCATCTACGGCACCGCGTGGGCCGACAAGAAGCAGCTCGAGGCCTACATCCAGCGCGTCGAGGAGGCCGAGAAGCGCGACCATCGCAAGATCGGCAAGCAGCAGGAACTCTTCCATCTGCAGGAAGAGGCGCCGGGCTTGGTGTTCTGGCACCCGAAGGGCTGGGCCATTTGGCAGGTGGTCGAGCAGTACATGCGCAAGGTCTACCGCGACAGCGGCTACCAGGAATTGCGCTGCCCGCAGATTCTGGATGTTGCCCTGTGGAAGAAGTCCGGCCACTGGGACAACTACAAGGAAAACATGTTCTTCAGCGAGTCGGAGAACCGCACCTACGCGGTCAAGCCGATGAACTGCCCGGGCCACGTGCAGGTGTTCAACCAAGGTCTGCACAGCTATCGCGACCTGCCGATCCGCTACGGCGAGTTCGGTGCCTGCCATCGCAACGAGCCTTCGGGCGCGCTGCACGGCATCCTGCGCGTGCGAGGCTTCACCCAGGACGACGGCCACATCTTCTGCACGGAAGACCAGATCGAGGCCGAGGTCACGGCCTTCCATCAGCAAGCCTTGAAGGTCTATTCGGACTTCGGCTTCGAGGACATCCAGATCAAGATCGCCCTGCGCCCGGAGTCGCGCCTGGGCGACGATGCCACCTGGGACAAGGCCGAGGCCGCCCTGCGCGCTGCCCTGCGCAGCTGCGGGGTGGAATGGCAGGAGCTGCCGGGAGAGGGCGCCTTCTACGGCCCGAAGATCGAGTACCACCTGAAGGACGCCATCGGCCGGACCTGGCAGCTGGGCACCATGCAGGTGGATTTCATGATGCCCGGCCGCCTGGGTGCCGAGTATGTGGACGAGAACAGTCAGCGCCAGCAGCCCGTCATGCTGCACCGGGCCATCGTGGGCTCGATGGAGCGGTTCATCGGCATCCTGATCGAGCACCATGCTGGTGCATTCCCGTCCTGGCTGGCCCCTCAGCAGGCCGTGGTGATGAATATCACCGACGCCCAGGCCGATTACGTGGCCGAAGTCCGGAAAACCCTTGCAAATCAAGGCTTCCGGGTGGCGGCGGATTTGCGGAACGAGAAGATCGGCTATAAGATTCGCGAGCACACGCTGCAGCGGGTGCCATACCTGCTGGTGGTCGGAGACCGCGAGAAGGAAAATGGCGCCATCGCCGTGCGTACGCGATCCGGCGAAGACCTGGGCACGATGTCCGTTGCCGCCTTCGCCGAACGTTTGCGGAACGAGCATGCTGCGTAATTAGGTTCCGGCCCGCGTGGGCCGGTGCACCCCTCCCTGGAGACTGCAACATCAGCACCCCTGACAACAAGCAAAACCGCAAGAACCACGAGATCCGCGTCCCGCGGGTGCGCGTGATCGGTTCCGATGGCGAGATGATCGGCGTGCTCACGCGCGACGAAGCCCTGGCCAAGGCGGAGGATGAAGGCTTGGATCTCGTCGAGATCCAGCCCAACGCCGAGCCGCCTGTCTGCAAGATCATGGACTTCGGCAAGTTCAAGTTCGAAGCGCAGAAGAAGGCCAACGAGGCCAAGAAGAAGCAGAAGCAGGTCGAGATCAAGGAACTGAAGTTCCGCCCCGTCACCGACGAGGGCGACTACCAGATCAAGATGCGCAACATCCGCCGCTTCCTGGAAGAAGGCGACAAGGTCAAGGTCAACATCCGCTTCCGTGGCCGCGAAATGAGCCACCAGGAGCTGGGTCGCGAGATGGCCGCGCGCATCGAGGCCGAACTCGGCGACGAGATCATCATCGAGTCCCGTCCGCGCCTCGAAGGCCGCCAGATGGTCATGATGATCGCGCCGAAGAAGAAGTGATCCCGGCCGCCTTCGGGCGCAGGATCCGCAGGAAGGGCGCCGAGAGGCGCCCTTCCTGTTTCCGGCAACCGCCATCCCCGGGCTAAGTGGCCGGATTTGCAAGAGAAAACGGTAGCGGGCATAATACGCGGCCCGGTACGCCGGGAGGCTGTTCGCAGCCGATGGACCCGTCGGGGGTTCCTTCATGGAATCAACGACTTACAAGCCGATATGGGCATGGATGGAAAGCGTGGTCGTCAGACTGCCGCCCGGATCAGTGACATAAACCCGTCAAGGACATAGCAATGCCCAAGATCAAGACCCACCGGGCGGCGGCGAAGCGTTTTCGCAAGACCGCATCCGGCAAGTTCAAGGCTGGCCACGCCAACCGTAGCCACATCCTCACCAAGAAAGCGACCAAGCGTAAGCGCGGCCTGCGTGCGACGAATATCATTCGCGCCGAGGACAGCGGCCGTTTGAACCGCATGCTTCCCTACCTCTGAGGACTGAGACATGGCACGAGTTAAGCGTGGCGTGACGGCGCGTCGCCGTCACAAGAAGGTCCTCCACCTGGCCAAGGGCTATTACAACGCCCGGCGCAAGGTGTTCCGCGTCGCCAAGCAGGCGGTGATCAAGGCGGGTCAGTACGCCTACATCGGCCGCAAGCAGAAGAAGCGCAATTTCCGTTCGCTGTGGATCACGCGTATCAACGCGGCCGCCCGTCTGAACGGTCTCAGCTACAGCCGTTTCATGAATGGCCTGCTGAAGGCCGGCATCACGCTGGACCGCAAGGTGCTGGCGGATATCGCGGTGCATGACGCGGTCGGTTTTGCGGCCCTGGCCGAGAAGGCGAAGGGCGCACTCGCGGCGTAAGCCGCGTCTCCACCGTAAAGCACTCCGGCAGTCCATCGCCGGGAACACGTGGGGAAGGGCGCGAGTCCTTCCCCATTGTTTTTTGGGGTTCCGAAAGACGGTGCCCTCTCATGGACATCCAATGAGCGATATCGAATCCCTGTCCACGCAAGCCCTGTCCGACATCGCGACGGCGCAGTCGCCGGACGCGGTGGAGCAGTTGCGTGTCGCCCTTCTCGGCAAGAACGGCAGCGTCACCGCGCAACTGAAGCAGTTGGGCGCGTTGCCCGCCGACCAGCGCAAGACCGTCGGCGAAGCGATCAATCGCGCGCGCGATGCCATCGGCGACGCGCTGTCGGCCCGCAAGGCGATCCTGGAAGACGCTGCGCTCGACGCGCGCCTGGCCGGCGAAACCCTCGACGTCACGCTGCCTGGCCGCAATGGCGCGCGCGGTGGGCTTCACCCCATCAGCTATACCCTGGAGCGCATCGCCGATATCTTCGGCCGGCTGGGCTATGAGCTCGCCGACGGCCCGGAGATCGAGGACGACCGGCACAACTTCGAGGCGCTGAACTTCCCGCCGCACCATCCGGCGCGCGCCATGCACGACACGTTCTACTTCGGCGACGGACGCCTGCTGCGCACGCATACCTCGGGTGTGCAGGTGCGTTACATGGACGCACACCAGCCGCCGCTGCGCATGATCGCAGCAGGCAAGGTCTACCGTAGCGACAGCGATCAGACGCACTCGCCGATGTTCCACCAGGTCGAGGGCCTGCTGGTGGACGAGCACTCCACGTTCGCCGACCTCAAGGGCACGTTGGCCGAGTTCGTACGCGCCTTCTTCGAGCGCGACTTCGAGATGCGCTTCCGTCCCAGCTACTTCCCGTTCGTCGAGCCGGGCGCGGAAGTCGACATTGCCTGGCAACAACCGGATGGCAGCACGCGCTGGCTGGAAGTACTGGGCTGCGGCATGGTGCATCCGAACGTGCTGCGCAACTGCGGCATCGATCCGGAGCGCTACACCGGCTTCGCGTTCGGCCTGGGCGTCGAGCGCTTCGCGATGCTGCGCTACGGCGTCAACGACTTGCGCGCGTTCTTCGAGAACGACGTGCGGTTCCTGCGCCAGTTCGCGTAGCGCCCCTGCGTTTTACGACACCTGACTCTTGAAGACGGCGGGCCAAGGCCCGCCCTACGGATCACGAACGATGAAGTTCTCTGAAAACTGGCTGCGCAGTCATGTCCCCACCCAGGCGACCCGCGACGAGCTGTCCGCGACGTTGACCGCCATCGGACTGGAGGTCGAGGAGGTCACGGCGCTGGGCGATGGCCTGGCGAACGTGGTCGTGGCGCGTATCGTCGAATGCGCGAAGCATCCCGAAGCCGACCGCCTGCAAGTCTGCCAGGTGGATGCGGGGCAGGGCGGCCTGTTGCAGATCGTCTGCGGTGCGCCGAACGCCCGCCCGGGCCTGCGTGCGCCGCTGGCGATGGTCGGCGCCAACGTCGGCGGCATCGCCATCAAGGCCGCCAAGCTGCGCGGTGTGGAATCGAACGGCATGCTGTGCTCGGCGAAGGAACTGGGCATCGACGCCGACGCCTCCGGCCTGCTCGAGCTGCCTGCCGATGCGCCGGTCGGCACGCCGGTCGCCGATTACCTGGGCCTGCCGGACGCCAGCATCGAGATCAAGCTGACCCCGAACCGCGCCGACTGCTTCAGCGTGCGTGGTATCGCCTACGACGTCGCGGCATCGCTGGGCAGCGAAGTGAAGGCGCTGGACGCCGCGCCCGTGCCGGCGCAGAGCCTGGCGAGCATGGACGTGCTGCTGGACGCTGGCGCCAAGGTGCCGCGCTTCGCCGGCCGCGTGATCGAAGGCGTCAACGCGCAGGCGGGCACACCCGTGTGGATGGCCGAGCGTTTGCGCCGCAGTGGCGTGCGCCCGATCAGTTTCCTGGTGGACGTCACCCAGTACGTGATGCTCGAACTGGGCCAGCCCATGCACGCCTTCGACCGCGATGCGCTGGAGGGCCCGGTCGTCGTGCGTCCCGCGCGCGCCGGCGAACAGGCCAAGCTGCTGGATGGCCGTACCGTATCGCTGGATGACGACTTCCTGGTCGTCTCCGACAGTCGCGGCGGCCACGCGACGCGGGCCGTCGCCCTCGGCGGCATCATGGGCGGCCTCGACACCCGCGTCACCGATGCGACGACGAACGTGTTCCTGGAAGCCGCGCACTGGATCCCGTCGGCCATCATCGGCCGCAGTCGCAAGCTGGGCCTGCACACCGATGCCGGCCATCGTTTCGAGCGCGGCGTCGATCCCGAATTGCCGCGCATCGCGGTGGAGTATGCGACCCGCCTGATCCTCGACATCGCCGGCGGTACGCCAGGCCCGACGACGGTGGTCGAGCACGCCGAGCATCTCCCGGCGCCGACCGCGATCCGCCTGCGCCGCGCGCGCATCGCACGCGTGCTGGGCGTGGAGATCGCGGACGCCGAGGTCGAACGCATCCTGCGCGCGCTGGGCCTGCAGGCGGCCACGGTCGCCGAGGGCTGGAGCGTCGTGGCGCCGACGCGCCGCTTCGACATCGCCATCGAGGAGGACCTGATCGAAGAACTCGCCCGCATCCATGGCTACGACCGCGTGCCCACCACGCTCCCCGGCGGCGCGACGCGCATCGCCTCGCCGAGCGAAACGCGCGTGGAGGCCGGCGTCATCCGTCGCCAGCTGGCGGCCCGCGATTGCCAGGAGACCGTCAACTTCGCCTTCGTCGATGCCCAGTGGCTCACACACTGGCAGCTGTCGGCCGGTGCGGTGCCGCTGGCCAATCCGTTGAGCGCCGAACTGGCCATGATGCGCACGGCGCTGCTGCCGGGTGTCGTGGCCGCGCTGCAGCGCAATGCTGCCCGGCAGGCGGGCCGGGTGCGCCTGTTCGAGATCGGCAATGTGTTCGAGGCGGTGGCCGGAGCGGCCCCGCGCGAAACCACCCGCCTGGCGGCCGCGGTCATCGGCGATGCGGTCGGCGAGCAGTGGGGCGAGCCGACCCGCAAGGTCGATTTCCATGACCTGAAGGGCGACCTTGAAAGCGTGGCGGCACTGGCCGGCGCCACGCTGGAGTTCCGCCCTTCCGCGGCACCCCACGGCCACCCCGGCCGCTCGGCCGACGTCTTCCGTGACGGCGAGAAGGTCGGCTGGATCGGCCAGCTGCACCCGCGCCTCCAGCGTGCCCTGGACCTGGACGCGGACGTGGTCGCGTTCGAAGTGGACCTGGCGCCGCTCAGCGTCCGCGCGCTGCCGCGGGCCGGCGAAGTGTCGCGATATCCGTCCGTCCGCCGAGATCTCGCGTTCGTCGTCGCCGACGACGTGCCGTGGGCAGCGCTCGCCGCCACGGCGCATGCGGCTGCGGGCCCGCTGCTGCGGGACATTCTGCTGTTCGATCGGTACGTCGGACAGGGGGTCGAATCGGGACAAAAGAGTCTCGCTATGGGCTTGATTTTGCAGGACAACTCACGCACTCTGAACGACCGCGACGTGGAGCAGGTAGTGGCCGCGGTAGTGGCCGCGATCGGCGAGGCGCACGGCGCCCGGATCCGCGGATGAACGGTGTGAAGGCAGTGGCAAGGCCGGCGACGGCCGCAACGGGGAAGCAGTAATCCATGGCGTTGACGAAGGCGGAGATGGCCGAACGTCTCTTTGACGAGGTCGGTCTGAACAAGCGCGAGGCGAAGGAATTCGTCGACGCGTACTTCGACGTCCTGCGCGAAGCGCTGGAACAGGGTCGCCAAGTGAAACTGTCGGGGTTCGGCAATTTCGACCTGCGCCGCAAGAATCAGCGCCCCGGCCGCAACCCGAAGACCGGCGAGGAAATCCCGATCTCGGCCCGGACCGTCGTGACGTTCCGGCCGGGCCAGAAACTCAAGGAGCGGGTGGAGACATATGCTGGATCCGGGCAGTAACCGCGAGCTTCCGCCGATCCCGGCCAAGCGCTACTTCACCATCGGTGAGGTCAGCGAGCTCTGCGACGTGAAGCCGCACGTACTGCGTTACTGGGAGACGGAGTTCCCCAGCCTGGAGCCGGCCAAGCGTCGCGGCAACCGCCGTTACTACCAGCGCCACGACGTGCTGATGGTGCGCCAGATCCGCAGCCTGCTGTACGAACAGGGCTACACCATCGGCGGCGCCCGCCTGCGCCTGGAAGGCGAAGGCGCGAAGCAGGAAGCGGCGCTCAGCCACCAGATCGTGCGCCAGGTGCGCATGGAACTGGAAGAGATCCTGCAGCTCCTGCGTCGCTGAGCACGCTGCACGCGCCTAGGAATGGGCGCTTCAATGCCGGTATAATCAGCGCCCGCCTCAGGGCGGACCCATCCGGGGTATAGCGCAGCCTGGTAGCGCACTTGTCTGGGGGACAAGTGGTCGTCGGTTCAAATCCGGCTACCCCGACCAATTCGCGGCATCTGTCGCACGAAAGCCCGCTTCGCGGGCTTTTTTGTTTCTTTCACGAGACAAACGCACAGGTGCTGGTTAGGATCGCGGCATGCCGACACGCGCCGACGAACTGATCCAGACGCTGCAGTTGATGCCGCACCCCGAGGGCGGCTACTTCCGGCGCATCTACGAGTCGGCCAAGCGCACCGAGGTGAACGGCATCGAGCGCCCGACGCTGACCGCCATCAAGTTCCTGCTGCCGGCCGGCGTGACCAGCCGCTGGCACCGCGTCGATGCCACCGAGGTCTGGGACTGGAGCGAAGGCGGGGCCATGGAGTTGTCGCTGTTCGATCCCGAGCAGCGCACGTTGAGCCGGGTCCAACTGGACACCTCCGCGCGGGGCGGCCAGGCCAACCAGGTGGTCCCCGCCGGGATCTGGCAGAGCGCGCGTTCGCTGGGCGATTACACCCTGGTCGACTGCTCGGTGTCGCCGGGCTTTTCCTGGAAGGGATTCGAGCTGATGCAGGCGGGCAGCGAGGTTGCCCGGCACCTGCTCGACGCGGGCGGCAAGGTCGCCTGAACGGTTCCCCCGGCGCAGCGCGCCGGCGCGCACCGCATGCGTCATCCAACGGCACACTCTTGGCCTCTTCCGCAGGGAGTCGCCTGGATGCGCGTGCCGCTTTACGGAATGTTGTGCCTGTCGTTGCTGATCGCGCAGAGCGCCCGGGCGCAGGACGTCGAAACACCTCCGGAGCCGCCCATCGTGATGGACAAGGATGGGGTCCTCGAGATGGACACGGTCGTGGTCGCCGGCGTACAGCCCGGTCCGGGCCTGTGGAAGGTGCGCCACGGCGATCACCTGCTGTACGTGTTGGGTACGCAGTCGCCGTTGCCGAAGAACATGACGTGGCGTTCGGACGAAGTGACCGAGGCACTGCAGCTCGCCGATGAGGTACTGGGCTCGCCGGGCATCACCGTCAATGCCGATGTCGGCTTCTTCCGCATCATGACCATGGTGCCGTCCGCCCTGAAGGCGGCGAAGAATCCCGACGGCGAAAAACTCGAGGACGTATTGCCCGCCGATCTCTATGCGCGCTGGTCGACGTTGAAACTCCGCTACATCGGGCGCGACCGTGGCATCGAGAAGAAGCGTCCGCTGATTGCGGCGTACGAACTCTACGGCAAGGCACTTTCGAAGAGCGGCCTGCAGGGCGCGGGGAGCGTGATCAATCCCGTGGTCGACGACGTGTTGAAGGCGCGCGGCATGAAGCGCACGCCCACCCAACTGAAGATCATGCTGGAGGATCCCCGCGGCGCGCTGGCGGATTTCCGCAAGGAAGGGCTGAAACCCCAGGATCTGGAATGTTTCCGCAAGACGCTCGACCTGATCGAGCACGAATTGCCTCAAACCGCCGCCAGCGCTCGGGCCTGGGCCGTCGGCGACTGGGCGGCGATCCGCAATACGGCCAGGGCGGACGAACGTGCCGCCTGCAGCTCTGCATGGTTCGACACCGACACCGCGCGCAAACATGGCGTTCGTGATATCGAAGCGCGTGTGCGCGCGCAGTGGTTGGAGATCGCGGAAGCATCGCTGCGCAAGAACCGCATCACCTTCGCCACGATCTCCGTCTGGGATCTGGTGAGGCCGGATGGCTACCTGACGGCCCTGCAGGCCAAGGGTTACCAGGTCGAAGCGCCGGAATGATCCGGCGCGTTGCCGCAGGCGTCAGCCCGCGGCTGTCATCGCCGGCTGGGCCGCACCGAGCTGCGGCCATCGCTTCAGTACGCTGGCGCGGATGCCAGCAGCATCGATGCCGGCCTCGGCCAACAGGTCCTCGCGGCTGGCGTGGTGCTGGAACTCGTCCGGCAGGCCCAGATGCAGCACGGGCAGGGTGATGCCTTCGGCATTGAGCAGCTCGGCCACACCGGAACCCGCGCCGCCCATCACCACGTTGTCCTCGATGGTGACGAAGCCCTGGTGGCTGCCTGCCAACTCGAGGACGAGATCGCGGTCCAGCGGCTTCACGAAGCGCATGTTGACCACGGTCAGGCCCAACTCGCGGCCCACCTGTTCGGCAGCGGCGACAGTCGAGCCGAACGCGAGCAGCGCCACGCGTGTGCCGCGCACGCGCAGGTCGGCCTTACCCATCGGCAGCGTGTCGAGGTTCGGCTGGAGCGCGACGCCCGGACCGGTACCGCGCGGGTAGCGCACGGCGGCGGGGCCGTTGAAGTGGTAGCCGGTGCTCAGCATCTGCCGGCATTCGTTCTCGTCGGCCGGTGCCATCACGACCATATGCGGCACGCAGCGCAGATAGCTCAGGTCCAGGTTGCCGGCATGCGTGGCGCCGTCGGGGCCAACCACGCCGCCTCGGTCGATGGCGAACAGCACGTCGAGTTGCTGGATGGCGACGTCGTGCACCAGTTGGTCGTAACCGCGCTGCAGGAAGGTCGAATAGATCGCGACCACCGGCTTGCTGCCCTCGCAGGCCATGCCTGCGGCCAGCGTCACCGCATGCTGTTCGGCGATGGCGACATCGAAATAGCGTTCCGGATATTCCTTGCTGAAGCGCACCAGGCCCGAGCCCTCGCGCATCGCCGGCGTGATGCCCAGCAGCTTCGGTTCGGCAGCGGCCATGTCGCACAGCCAGTCGCTGAAGATATCGGTGTAGGTCGGCTTCTTCGCGCCACCCTTGCTGACCAGGCCCTTCTCGGGGTCGAACGGACCGACCGCGTGGTAACCGATCTGGTCGCCCTCGGCCAGTTCGTAGCCCTTGCCCTTGGTGGTCAGGATGTGGAGCAGCTGCGGGCCCTTGAGGGTCTTGAGCGTCTTCAACGCGCCGACGAGGGCCTCGACATCGTGTCCATCGATCGGTCCGGTGTAGTGGAAACCCATCTGCTCGAACAGCGTGGACGGCACGAACATGCCCTTCCAATGCTCTTCCCAGCGCCGCATGAAGCGCGCCGGCGGCTTTTTCTTGTCGCCGAGCAGCTTCTTGCCGCCTTCGCGCAATGCGTTGAGCGTACGGCTGCTGCTCAACCGGCCCAGCATCTTGGTCAGACCGCCGACGTTCTCGGAGATCGACATCTGGTTGTCGTTGAGGATCACCAGCAGGTTGGGTTCGGGCTCCATGCCGCCGGCATGGTTGAGCGCTTCGAAGGCCATGCCGGCCGTCATCGCGCCGTCGCCGATCACCGCGACCACCTTGCGGTCGTCGCCCTGGTGCGCGAGCCCGATGGCCATGCCCAGCGCGGCCGAGATCGAGGTGGACGAATGGCCGACACCAAAGGTGTCGTACTCGCTCTCCTCGCGCTTCGGGAACGGCGCCACGCCGTCCTTCTGCTTGACGGTGTGGATGGTGTCGCGACGGCCGGTGAGGATCTTGTGCGGATAGCACTGATGGCCGACGTCCCATACAAGGCGATCGCGCGGCGTCTCGAACAGATAGTGCAGCGCGACCGTCAGCTCGATCACCCCCAGGCCCGCGCCGAAGTGGCCGCCGCTGCGGCCGACCGATTCGATCAGATAGCCGCGCAGTTCCTCGGCGATGGCGGGCAGTTCGGATTCGTCGAACTGGCGCAGATCGGCGGGGATCTGGATCCGGGACAGGCGGGGGTAGCGGGCGGCGTCGATCATCGGGCTGGTATTGGTCTGGCCCGCTATTTTCCCCCTCTTGTGTGAAGCGGGGCAAGCAAAGGGGTGAAGTGGGCGGAAAAACGCCCACAACGTGCGCCGGGTAGGCGTCGACAGGATGTTCAGGTGGCCGTACGGCCGGATGTCCGACGCCGGCAGCGGATCAGGCCGAAAGTTTCGACTTCTTGGGCAGCTGCGCCTTCAGGAACGCCATCTGGTCGGCCAGGATGTTGCGGTTGGACAGGATCAGGTGCTCGATCCAGCTCGGCCGGTACGGCACGGCCAGCAGCGGCATGTGGGCCTGCTGCGGGGTGCGGTTGCTCTTGCGCGAGTTGCAGTGGAAGCAGGCCGTCACGACGTTCTCCCACACGTCCTTGCCGCCCTTGGAGATGGGCAGCACGTGGTCGCGGGTGAGGTGGGGACGCGAGAACTCGTGGCCGCAGTACAGGCACAGATGCGCATCACGGGCGAACAGCGCCGTGTTCGTCAGTGTCGGCGTGGGCGACAGCGCGTGGGCGCGGGCGTGTCCGCGGGAAGCCACGATGGGGTGCAGCTCGATCAGGCTCTGCTCGCCCGTCAATCGGCTCAGGCCGCCATGCACGTGCAGGCAGGGTTCGCCCAGCGTCCAGGCCACTGCGCCGCGGGCGTACAGGCAGGTGGCGTCCTGCCAGTTGATCCAGTCGAGCACGCGGCCATGCGCATCGAGCGACAGCAGGCGGAGGGCGGCGGGATGGGGACGCGGAGACGACGGGGGCGGGGCCGGTGGTTGCGGGAAACCGGCCTGGACCAGGTGAAGCTGAGCTCTGTCTGCTTCCATGGAGAAGCAGGTTATACCCAAATGTTGACGAAATGTGTATATCGCGCGGGTATTTCGTCGGAGGAGCGCATGCCGTGCACTCCTCCGGCTTCCCGCATCAGTCGCCGAAGCGAGTGTCGTCCATCGCCATCAGCGTGTTGGCGCCCGACTCGATGGCGGCCGCGTGTGCCAGCGTGCGCGGCAGGATGCGTGCGAAATAGAACCGCGCGGTCTCGCGCTTGGCCTGTTTGAAGGCGTCGCCATGCGCGGAGGTGTCGGCTGCGGCCACGCTGCGCGCCCACCAGTACGCCAGCACCACGTAGCCGGAATAGAACAGATAGTCGGTGCTGGCCGCGCCGATCTCCTCCGGATTCGTCGCCGCCCGCTCCAGCACTTTCTTCGTCAGGCCGGCCCATTCGGCGGCCTTCTGCTGCAGCGGATCGATGAATTCGCGCAGCGTGGCGTCGTCCTTGTGCTGCTGGGCGAACGCATGCACCTCGGCGAGGAACAGCTTCAGGCCCGCGGCCTGCGTCGCCGCCGTCTTGCGGCCCATCAGGTCCAGCGCCTGGATGCCGGTCGTGCCTTCGTACAGGGTCGTGATGCGTGCGTCTCGCGCCAGTTGCTCCATGCCGTGCTCATGGATGTAGCCATGGCCGCCGAAGCACTGCAGTGCGTGGTACGTGTTCTCGATGCCCCATTCGGTCTGGCACGCCTTCGAGATCGGCGTGAGGAAGCTCACCAGCGTATCCGCACGTTCGCGCTCGGCCGGGTCTTCGGCGTGGTTGGCCACGTCGATCAGGCTGCCCGCGTGCAGTGCGAGCAAGCGGCTGCCCTCGATCAACGACTTGATCGTCAGCAGCATCCTGCGCACATCGGGGTGGACGATGATCGGGTCGGCCGGCTTGTCCGGGAACTTCGGACCGCTCAGCGAACGCGTCTGCAGGCGCTCACGCGCGTAACGCAGTGCGTTCTGGTAGGCGCGCTCGCTGAGGCCTATACCCTGCAGGCCCACGCCCAGGCGTGCGGTGTTCATCATGGTGAACATCGCTTGCAGGCCTTTGTGCGGCTGACCCACGAGGTAGCCCTCGGCGCCATCGAAATTCATCACGCACGTCACCGAAGCCTTGATGCCCATCTTGTGCTCGATCGATCCGCACGACACCGCATTGCGCTCGCCCACCGTGCCGTCCTTCGCCACCTTGAACTTCGGCGTAACGAACAGCGAAATGCCTTTCGGGCCAGGCGGTGCATCCGGCAGCTTCGCCAGCACCAGGTGCACGATGTTGTCGGTCAGGTCGTGCTCGCCCGCGGTGATGAAGATCTTGGTACCGGTGATCGCGTAGCTGCCATCGGCATGGGGCTCAGCCCTGGTCTTCAACAGGCCCAGGTCGGTGCCGCAATGCGGTTCGGTGAGGCACATCGTGCCGGTCCAGCGGCCTTCGACGAGCGGCTTCAGGAAGACGTCCTGCTGCCACGCTTCGCCATGGTGCTTCAGCGCCTCCACCGCGCCGTGCGACAGCAGCGGAAAGTTGCCCCATGCCAGGTTGCTGGCGTTGACCAGTTCGTTGAGCGGCACGCCCATGGTGTGCGGCAGGCCCTGGCCGCCGAAGTCGGGCGAAGCGGTCAAGCCGGTCCAGCCACCCTCGATGAACTGCGCGTATGCCGCTTTGAAGCCGGGCGGTGTCGTCACCTTGCCCGTGGCCTTGTCCAGGGTGCTGCCGATCTCGTCGCCTACGCTGTTGAGCGGTGCCAGCACGGTCTCGGAGAAGCGCGCGGCTTCGTCCAGCACCGCGTCGAGGATGTCGCGCGTGGCATCGGGATACCCCAGGCGCTGGAACAGCGGCTCGACGCCGAGCACGTCGTACAGGGCGAAACGGATGTCGGTGAGGGGGGCTTTGTAGGACGCGCTCATGCAGGATCTCGGAAAGGCGGGGAAAGGTCGGTCGCGTGGCTCAGCGCAGCACGCCGTCCAGGCCGGGAACAGGATTGAGGGTGTTGCGGGTATCGACGTCGAAGGTCCGGACCTTCGCTTCTTCAGGCGTAGCGTCGACGGTGCCCTTCAACGTGTAGGGCAGGGCGCGCCGCCCGGCGAGGACATCCGCGACGACGATCCGCGCTGCGCTGGGGGGCGCGAACGGCACGCTGACGACATCCGCTGACTCCGGACCGACGGAAAGCCCGGGCGTCGCCTGCAGCGTGCCGGCGGCCTGGTCGCCCACCACGACATCCACCTTCACGGAGTCGAAGCGCATGGGAATGCTGCTGTAGTTCTGCAGGCGTAGTTCGACGACCCATTGGCCATCGGCCTTCACGGTGAGCTGCTGCACGCTGACGGCCGGGTCGGACACACGCCGGACCATGCCGTTGCCGCAGCCGGCCAACAAGACCGACGCCAGCGCCAGGCCCAACAGGGGAATACGACGCATCATGCCGCGGCTCCATCGTGGAAAGCGGCAGGATACTACGGCGTATGGCGGCCTGGACGCCCTCCTGGACGGATAACGGCGCCCCGTCAGTCGTGCTGCGCTGCGTCAGGCTTCCACACGAAGGTCGCCAGGCTGCGCGGTGGCAGCGTATAGCTGAAGCGGCCGCCATCGTGCTCGAGCGAGAAGCGCCGCGCCTGCGTGGCCGCGTTGGTGACCAGCACCACGAGCGAGCCGTCGTCGGCGTTGCGGAAAGCGACATTGTCCAGGTCGCCACCGGATTCGGTCGACGCGATGCGGTGCGCGCCGGGGCGGACGAAGCGGCTGGCATGCGCGAGCGCGTAGTACTCGTCGGTGCGGGTGATGGCCCCGGTACGCGAGTCGATCGTGACCACGCCGCGGCAGGTATGACAGCCGCCGGCATAGGGGCCGTTGTTCTCGTCCAGGGCCAAGTTCCAGAACAGTGCACCCCGTGCCCAGTTGCGCGCGCTGCGGATGATGATGTTCTTCGCCTGCAGCGGCAGCCCGCCGCTGCGCACCGGCTCCCAGTCGCCGCCCGAGCATTCGGTCATGTAGGCGTCCTTGTCGGGAAAGGCGTCGTGGACCGGCGACTGCGCGGCGACGTCGCCGCCGTAGCAATGCCACGCCACCGCGTCGATGTACTTGCCGGCAGCCGGATCGGAGAGCACGCCGAGCGGTTCCTCGGGCTTGTCCCAGTTGTGGTCCCAATCGAAGAGCAGCGGTCCGCTGCCACGCTTGGCGACCATCGGGCCCAGGTGGTCGCCGATCAGCCGCGAGCGTGCAGGTGCGTTGAGGCGCATGCCCGGATAATCCTTCGGCTCGTAGTCGGGCTCGTTCTGCACGGTGAGCGCGAAGATCGGCACGCCTTCCGCCGCGTAGGCGTCCACGTACTTCAGCAAGTAGCGTGAGAACGCATCGTAGTACTGAGGAAGCAAGCGGCCCTGGATCAGGCTGTTGCTGTCCTTCATCCACCCGGGCGCACTCCACGGCGACGCCATGATCTTCAGTTGCGGGTTGATGGCCAGCATCGCGCGGGCTACCGGGATCACGTCGCCGCGGTTCTCGTCGATGCTGAAGTGCTTCAGCTCGGGGTCCGGCTTGCCGTCCGGCGTATCGTCGAGGCTGTAGTGATGGCGCGAAAAATCGGATGCGCCGATGGTCAGGCGCGAGAAGCTCAGTCCGAGCCCGTTCCCTTCGCGGCCGAACAACTCCTTCAGCAACGCATCACGCTGATCGTCATCGAGCTTGTGCTGGATCAGCCATGCGGACGAGTCGGTCAGCGATGCGCCGAAGCCCACCATCTCCTGGAACCGTTGCGCGTCATCCACGCGAATGGACAACGCCGCGGATTCGGTTGTGCCGAACTGCGCGGCCTTCGAAGGCGCTAGCGCTTTGCCGTGGTCTGCCGTGGTGATCCAGACGGCCACCTCCTGCGCGAAGGCGGGTGCGCCGGCCATCGTTGCCAAGGCGGCGATGACGGCGATCGCCGCGCGCCTCGGGTGCGAAACACGTTGCTTCATGGATGAAATCTCCTGTTGACCGGATTTCATGTCGCGGATCCCATCCGAAATCCGCGCTGGCCGGTGCTGCATTGCAGCGAAACTTACGGAATGAATTGGCGTACGCCGAGCAAATTCAATCCCGTGCGTGCGTTGCGCCAATGCTTGTTAGGAATTTGTTGACACTGCATTTGAGCTTGTATATGACAGCGCTGTCAACAACGGTCGGAGAGGGACCACATGCAGCACTCGAATCACATCCCGGGCGTGGCCCCGCGCGCGCCGCGCCGCACCCTGCGCAAGCAGCATCTGGCCATGGCGTGCTGCCTGGCGCTTGCCCTTCCGATCGTTGCGCAGGCGCAGCAGGCCGAGCAGGCCCAGCCCGCAGACCAGACGGTGGAGACGCTGGACACGGTGAAGGTCACCGGCATCCGTGCCGCCATCGCGAGCGCTGTCGAAACCAAGAGCGAATCGACCTCGATCGTCGAAGCGATCTCCGCCGAAGACATCGGCAAGCTGCCGGACATCAGCATCGCGGATTCCATCTCGCGCCTGCCGGGCCTGACCATGCAGCGCCTCGACGGGCGTGGCCAGGTCATCCACATCCGCGGCATGTCCGAGCAGTTCGCCGGCACGCTGCTCAATGGCCGCGAGCAGGTCACGACGGGCGACAACCGCGGCGTCGAACTCGACCAGTACCCCGCAGAACTGATCAACGGCGTCACCGTGTACAAGACGCCCGACGCGTCGCTGATCGGTCAGGGCATCTCGGGCACGGTGGACCTCCAGTCGATCCGTCCGCTGTCGTTCGGCGAGCAGCGCATCGTGTTTACCGGCCAGGGCGAATTGAACTCGTTCGATGAACTGACCGAAGGCGGCAACAACAAGGGCTATCGCGTGTCGGCCTCGTACGTCGACCAGTTCGCCAACGATACGGTGGGCTTCGCGATCGGCGTGGCACGCATGGACGCGCCGTTCCAGGAGAAGCATTACAAGTCCTGGTGGTGGGCGAACACCGACATGTGGAGTGCGCCGCAGCCCGGCAAGCCGGCGGATGCGATCGCGCTGCAGGGTGCCGAAGCCTGGGTGAAGTCGCGCGACACCACGCGCGACGGCGTGATGGCCGTGCTCGAATTCAAGCCGAACGACATCTGGCACAGCGTGCTCGACGTGTATGCCTCCCGGTTCGACCAGGAGGAATGGATGCGCGGCGCGATGTGGAGCAACGACCCCTGGTTCAATAGTGGCGCCGTCAGCTACAGCAACGTCACCACGACGCCTTACCACGGCACCCCGGTGGTCACCAGCGGCACCTTGAACGGCATCCAGCCGGCGATCCGCAACGACAACAACACCCGCGAGTCGAAGCTGTTCTCCGCTGGCTGGAACAACGAATTCAAGCTCGGTGAAACCTGGACGCTGGCCACCGACCTCAGCTATTCGAGCGCCAAGGTCGAGGATTCGAAGCTCGAGACCTACGCCGGCCGCCTGGGTGGCGTGTCCGCCGACTTCCGTGCGCGCCTGTCGCCCGGGTACGGCTACTACTCGCTGCCGGATATGGCGGACCCGACCGCCGTGTACCTGCGCGACCCGCAGAACTGGGGTCACGACGGCCGCCTGGAGAACAGCCACCAGAAGGACGAAATGAAGGCGTTCCGCGTGGCGGTGAACCACGCCATCGAGTCTTCCGACTTCCTGCGCAGCTGGGATGCGGGCTTCCACTACAGCACGCGCACCAAGGAAAAGAGCGCGGAGGTGTACTTCGCCGACCTGCCCGGGCGCACGCCGACGTTGATCGATCCTTCGCTGCTGTCCTCGCCGACGGATCTCGGATTCGCCGGCATGGGCCGGGTCATCACCTACGACCCGCGTGCGTTGCTGTCCCGCTACTACAACGTGTACCTGAGCGAATCCAACGACGACCTGCAGAAGGACGCCGTCACCGAGGAGGACGTCAAGACGTTCTACTTCAAGGCCAACCTCGACATGGACCTCACCGACACGGTCCGCCTGCGCGGCAATGCCGGTGTGCAGTACATCCGCACCGAACAGACGTCCGATGGCGTCGTCGTCGAGACCAACGAAGACGGCAGCCAGAACCTGGCCGCCGGTTCGGCCGGCGCGTCCTACGGCGACATCCTGCCGAGCCTCAACCTGGTGGCGGACTTCGGCAACGGCTGGAACGTCCGCTTCGGTGCCGCCCGCGAGATGATGCGCGCCCGCATCAACGACATGGGCGCCCGCGCCAGCGTCTGGGTGCAGACCTCGCAAGGCGGTCCGTCCGAATGGCGCGGCAGCGGTGGCAACCCGGCGCTCGAGCCGTATCGCGCCAACGCCTACGATCTGTCGATCGAGAAGTATTTCGGCGAATCGAGCTACGTCGCGCTGGCGGCGTTCTACAAGGACATGGACTCGTATATCTATACCCGTGAGATTCCCTGGGATTTCACCGGCTACGACTACGAGGGCGACGTGCCGCCGACCTCCAGCATCGGCGTGTTCTCGACGCCGGCCAACGGTACCGGCGGCTACATGCGCGGTTACGAGTTCTCCACCGCGCTGGGCGGCGAGCTGATCAGCGATGCATTGGACGGGTTCGGTCTGTTGCTCAATGCTTCGTACACGGAGTCCTCGATCGATCCGGATGGCCCCGGCATCGGATCGGGTACCGACACGTTCCCCGGACTGTCCAAGATCGTGGCCAATGCGACGGTGTACTACGAGAAGCACGGCTTCTCCGCGCGCGTCAGCCAGCGTTTCCGCGACCCGTACCGTGGCGAGTATGGTTCGATCTTCAACCAGCGCACCTACCGCTACACGTTGAACGAGCGCACCATCGACCTGCAGCTGGGCTACGACTTCCCCGAATCCAGCCGCCTGTCCGGCCTGTCGATCCTGTTCCAGGTGAACAACGTCAACAACGAGCCGTTCCGTACCGAAGTCAGTTCCGGTACGCATCCGGATCTGTTCTTCCCAGAGGAATACACCGAGTACGGTCGTCAGTACCTGCTCGGCTTCCGCTACAAGCTGTGATAGCGCGTAACGACTGAACGCCGCAGTACCTGACGGGATGCGGGGCATGCCCCCGCGTCCCGTCGGATTTTTCGATGCGGCGCGGATCCTGTCGGGGATCGCCTGCGCGCCGCCAAACAGAGGGAGATGCGAGTGAAGCCGATCCGAATGACCCTGCTGGGGGCCAGCCTGTTGGCCTGCCTGTCGTGTACCGGCCAGAAAGAGGACGAGACGAAGCCCGTCGCGGCCGCCGAAACAACAGCCGAACTGAAGGACTGGCCCGCACTGAAGAGCCGCTTCGCGCAGGATCCGGCCATCGAAGCGCGCGTGGCCGAGATTCTCGCCAGCATGACGTTGGAGCAGAAGGTCGGGCAGATGGTGCAGCCGGAGATCAAGTCGATCAGCCCGGCGGACGTGCGCACGTACTACATCGGTTCGGTGCTCAACGGCGGCGGTTCCTGGCCGGCCATGAACAAGCGCGCAAAGGTCGCGGACTGGGTCACGCTGGCGGATGCCTACTACGACGCGTCGATGTCCACCGATGCGAAGATCCCGGTGCCGGTGATCTGGGGTACCGACGCGGTACATGGCCACAGCAACGTGTTCGGTGCGACGATCTTCCCGCACAACATCGGTCTTGGCGCTGCGCATGACGTCGAACTGATCGAGCGCATCGCCGAGGCCACGGGCCAATCCACCCGCGCGACCGGCGTCGCGTGGACATTCGCGCCGACGGTCGCCGTCGCGCAGAACGCGCGTTGGGGCCGCACGTACGAAAGCTATTCCTCGCAGCCCGCATTGATCCGTGAGTACGCCGCCGCGTACGTCAAGGGCATGCAGGGGATGCTGGACAAGGACGGCAACGTCGTCGCCACCGCCAAGCACTTCATCGGCGACGGCGCGACCGACGGCGGCAAGGACCAGGGCAATGCGACGGTCACGCAGTCGCAGATGATCAACATCCACGGCCAGGGCTACTACGGCGCCATCGAAGCCGGCGTGCAGACGGTCATGGCCTCGTTCAACAGCTGGGACGACGTCGCCGCAGGCAAGGACTACGGCAAGATGCACGGCACCCGCGATCTGCTGACGGTCGCGCTGAAGGACAAGATGGGTTTCGACGGCTTCGTCGTGTCCGACTGGAACGGCATCGGCCAGGTGACCGGGTGCACCGACGACAGTTGCGCGCAGGCCATCAATGCCGGCATCGACATGGTGATGGTCCCGGACAAGTGGAAGACCTTCATCGCCAATACGATCGCGCAGGTGAAGTCCGGCGAGATCCCGCAGGCGCGCATCGACGATGCGGTCACCCGCATCCTGCGCGTCAAGCTGCGCGCGGGGCTGTGGGAGCACAAGCCGTCCGCCAGCCAGTTCGCCGGCAAGCCGGAGTCGCTGGTGCACCGCGATCTCGCCCGCCGCGCCGCGCGCGAATCGCTGGTGCTGCTGAAGAACGATGGCGCCACCCTGCCGCTGAAGAAGGGCCAGCGCGTGCTGCTGGTCGGCAAGAGCGCCGACAGCATTTCCAACCAGACCGGTGGTTGGTCGCTGACTTGGCAGGGCACCGACAACACGAATGCGGACTTCCCGAATGCCGACAGCCTCGCCGCCGGCCTGCGCGAGCAGTTGGGTGACGCCAACGTCATCCTGCGCGACAGCGCAGAAGGTGTGGATCCGGCCAGCTACGATGTCATCGTCGCGGCCATCGGCGAAACGCCCTATGCCGAGACGAACGGCGATATCGTGCCGTCCGACTCGATGGCGCACAGCCGTCGCCATCCGGAAGACCTGGCCGTATTGAAGGCCGCAGCAGCCACGGGCAAGCCGGTGGTCACGGTGTTCCTGTCCGGGCGCGCGCTGTATGCCAACGACTTGATCAACCTGTCGAACAGCTTCGTCGCCGCATGGCTGCCGGGCACCGAGGGCAAGGGCGTCACCGACGTGCTGGTGGCGGGCGCCGACGGCAAGGCCGCGCACGACTTCCGCGGCAAGCTGACGTTCCCCTGGCCCGCCGTGGCCTGCCCGAAGGCCGATGGCGTGCCGCAGTTCGCACTCGACAGCGGTCTGCGCTACGGCGACACGAAGACGATCGGCAAGCTGCCTGAGGATGCGACGGCCAGCTGTGGCGATGCCACGGCGCTGGGCATCTTCAAGCAGTCCGATATCGCGCCCTTCACCCTGCAGATGGCGGCGGGCAACGAAGAGAAGGCGGTGGGTTCGGACATGAACACCACGCAGCGCTGGCCGCAGGCCAAGCCCGCGTTGCAGGTCGCCACCGTGCAGGTCAACACCCAGCAGGACGCGAAGGAAGTGACCTGGCTGGCGCCCGCACGCTTCTTCGCCCGCAATCCGTCGAAGAACAACCTCGCGGCGATGGCGACGGCACGCGGTGTGGTGCAGTTCGACGTGGTGGTGAAGCAGGCGCCGACCAAGCCGGTCCAGTTCACGCTGGGCTGCGGCGCCAACTGCGGCGCCAGCCTCGACCTGACCGCCACGGTGTCTGGCGACGCCGTCGGCAAGAAGCAGACCGTCAAGGTCCCGTTGGCCTGCTTCGGCAAGCTCGGCGCCGACCTGACGGGTGTGGACACGCCTTTCAGCATCGCCGCAGACGCGCCGTTCGCCGCGGCCTTCACCAATATCCAGGTGGTGGCGGGCGCCGCGGACGGGGCTGACGTGGTGAAGTGCGCCCAGTGATATCGGTTTGCCCCGTGGCCGGTCGGTCATGGGGCATCACTGACGCAGTGCAAGTTGCAATCGCGCGGCGGCCCCGTAGGCTGGCCGTTCCGTCCGGATTCCCTACCAGCAGGCATACCAATCCATGACCACACAAACCACCCGATGGTCGCAGTTCGGCGTGCTGATCACCGTGTTCTTCTTCTGGGGTTTCGTCGCCGCCAGCAACGACATCCTGATCCCGGTGTTCAAGAAAGCCTTCAACCTGACGCAGGCGCAGAGCCAGTATGTGGCCTTCGCGTTCTACGTGGCTTACACCGTGGGTTCGCTGATCTATGTGGCGATCTCCAAGGTCATCGGCTTGGACCTGCTCAACAAGATTGGTTACAAGAACGGCATCTGCCTGGGCCTGGTTGTTTCAGCGCTTGGCACGCTGCTCTTCTACCCGGCGGCGAACACCGGTTCGTTCGGCTTGATGCTGTCTGGCCTCTTCATCGTCGGCCTGGGCTTTTCGCTGCAGCAGATTGCCGCCAATCCGCTGGCCATTGTGATGGGTGATCCGAAGACGGGCGCGCAGCGCCTGACCATGGCCGGCGGCATCAACAATTTCGGCACGACCATCGGCCCGCTGCTGGTCAGCCTGGCGATTTTCGGCTCGGTGGCGACCGGCAATACCGAGGCCAGCATCGAAAGCGTCAAGACGCCTTACCTCGTACTGGGTGTCGCCTTCATCCTGGTGGCGATCTTCCTGAAGTTCTCGTCGGTGCCCAACCACATCGATCTGGAAAAGCTCTCCGAAACCGAAGCGCAGGACAGCAGCAAGCTGATCCACAAGAAGTCCGCGCTGGCCTATCCGCAGCTCGTGCTGGGCATGATCGCGATCTTCGTCTACGTCGGCGTCGAGGTCTCCACCATCAGCAACCTGCCGGCCTACCTCGAATCGCCGGACGGCCTGGGTCTTGATACCTCGCAGATCGCGCCCTTCGTTTCGCTGTACTGGGCCAGCCTGATGATCGGCCGCTGGGGCGGTGCCGCCGGCGCGTTCAATGTCGGCGCCGGCGCCAAGCGCTGGTTGACTCTGTTGCTGCCGTATCTCGCGTTCGGCGTGTTCCTCGCCGTCAACGCCATCATGAAGCACGATGTCTCGCAGTTCCTGGGCTACGCAGCAGTGATCGTGCTGATGATCGCTGCCACCTTGGCCAGCAAGGGCAACCCGGCGCGCATGCTGCTGTACTTCGCCGTGTGTGGCATCGCCGCGCTGCTGATCGGCATGTTCACCACCGGCTGGACCAGCGTGGTGGCCTTCATCAGCGTGGGCCTGTTCTGCAGCACCATGTGGCCGTGCATCTTCGCGCTGGCCATCACCGGCCTGGGCGACAAGACCAACCAGGGCAGCAGCTTGCTGATCATGATGATCATGGGCGGCGGATTCGTCAGCCTCGCCCAGGGAGCATTGGCCGACAAGGTCGGTATCCACTACAGCTTCATCGTGGGCGTGCTGTGTTTCGCCTACCTGGCTTACTACGCCATTGCCGCCACCCGCACGCTGCGCAACCAGGGCATCGATCTGGACAAGCTCGCCGCCGGCAACGGCCACTGAGTGCGGTGCGCGCCGGAGAGAGGCCGGCGCGCATCCCCCAAGCCACCGGGCCACTCTCCGCCCGGTGGCTTTCTTTTATCCGTCAGGGGTCAGACCGCGACGGCCAATGGAGCGCTTTCTGCGGCGCGTGACGGAAGCGCGGGATCCGCGCGCTGGCGGTCGACATGCCGGCACAGCATGCCCGCACGCTGGCGCGCCCACTGCGTCGCCCAGCCGATCGCGCGTTCCTCGCAACGCACCGCCACTTCGAAGGGGGCGATGTCGCCGGCTTCCACATGTACGCGCAATACCAGTCCCGCGTTGAGCGGCCGCACGTCGGCGATGACGACGTCATCCAGGTACAGCGCGTAGCCCGCCGGGTCGCGGTGCCAGGCGAACCGTTCGGGAAGGGCGTGCTGGGCGTTCTTCATCACGATGTCCAACGTGGCGGCTCCGGCCTGAGGCTTCACCGACCTTGCGGCAGCCGGTGTGCAGGCGGCGTCAAGCCAGAAGAGTTGCCTCCATGACTCCCTTATGGCGTTCAGCCGCAGGTGAACGGGAGGGGGCGTGACGGATGGGACATGGCCCGTACGTCGCTGGCGGCAAGACTCGTGGCTCTTTCACGGAGCCCGCCCATGTCGCTGCGCCTGACCTGCTTGCTGCTGTCGCTCGCCGCTTTGCCTGCGTTCGCGCAGGAGGCGCCCACCCGCGAGCACTTCGCCCGCCCCGGCCAGGAGGCCGCGTACCACGAGTGGCACTACACGCCCGTGGTGAAGGTAGGCGACATGGTCATCGTGTCCGGCATCCCGGCCGCAGGCCCGGGCACGTACGAAGAGAAAGTGCGCCGGATGTTCGTGGCACTGGGCAAGGAACTGGAACAGGCGGGAGCGAGCTACGCCGACGTGGTCGAACTCACCACCTTCCACACCGGCCCCACCGATCCGCGGGGCTTCCAGGCCGAGTTCGCCCGCTTCGCGCCGATCCACCACGAGTTCTTCCCGTCGCATTACCCCGCCTGGAGTGCGGTGGGCACCAGCGCGCTGCTGTCGCCCGGCGCGGTGGTGGAAATGCGGGCGGTGGCGATGATCGGATCGGGGCACGCACCGAAGGCGGACATTCCGAAGCCGCCCACACCCGCTCGCTGAGCGGGCGTCGTCGACGACGCTATGCGATCGGTTCCAGCGGCTTCTGGTCGTAGTAGTCGATCAGAGGCGCGCACCGTTCGATCAGTGCGGTGATCGCGGGCAGCAGCAGCGCGCCGCGCTGGTCGTCGAGACTCCGCCAGAACTCGGTGACGAAGACGCCATCGGGATCGCCCGGCACGCGGCTGATGATGTACTCAAGGCAGCCCGGGCTCTGGCAGGCCACGCTCGCCACGTCGCCCAGCACATCGACGAATTCATCCCGCGCGCCGGGATGCACCTTGATGAAGGTGGCCAGCCCATAGGAGTAGGACGCCGAGACGGGTGCCGTGGGGAGATACATGGGTGGGAAGTTTTTCGTGGTGGAGCCGGAGCGTCGCGGGCCAGAAGTCACGTTGGAGTGCGAGGTGCCACCCGTAGGCGTATTCATTTTCGTATGTGGATAGCGCGCTCACTGCTGTGTTCTGGCGGACGTCCGTGCCACGCCGCCTGGCGCTTCGCAGTCTGTGAGATTGTCGGCCTCCAAGATGACAGCCGATGCATCGATTTCGGTGGGATTCTGCGGCGGCAGCGTGAACGTGTGAAAGAGAGGTTGGCGGAGGCCGGCAAGAAACTCGAGGATCTGTTGCGTGACTTGAGGGGCGCTGCGGATGCTGGTGGGAAAGCTATTGCGCGAAATACGTCAGTGTCTGCGAACACAGATGCAAAGTTTCTGGTCGTGGCGCTGGGTGCCGGAACGGATCAGAGCTACACCATCAACAAGCAACGTCTGTGTGACAACATCGACTTGTAAGTTTTTCGATCTTGGAGCATATGGTGGGGCGGGTGGAGGTGTGGGTCTTTCTCCACCTTGCGGCCTATGACGCAAGGTCGTGGTCCGCGTCTCTGCGGGAAAGGCCTAGAACCGCACACCCGCCGGCAGATAGCGCCACTGGCCCACCGGCACTTTTGCCAGCGCGACGCGGCCGATCCGCAGGCGGCGGATCGACACCACGTCCAGCCCGCCTTCTCGGCACCGATGGCGCAGCTCGCCGGGTTGGACGTTCTTGATCGCGAAGCGCAGCCGCACTTCGTTCTGCCAACTGACCTTGCACGGCGCCAGGCCGACGCCCTGGTACGAGCCTACATGGCCGATGCGGCTGAGCGTGTACGGGCCGGTTTCGCCGCGGACTTCCACCACGAACTCCTGCTCGATCTGCGCATAGTCCTCGGTCAGGCGGCGCCACACGCGCCCATCCTGGCTGAGCACCATCAAACCGCTGGCCTCGGTATCCAGCGGCACCAGCGCAGTGAGACGGTGGAGGTGGCGCTTCAACGCGCGGACGCCGCTGTCGTCATCCGCCATGTGCGTGGATGGCGTTGCCAGCGCAGCGGCCTCCTGCCAGGCGATGCCTTCGGGCTTGTGCAGCAACAGCGTGGCGGGCTCGGCCGCGCCGAGTTCGGCCGCCGGATCGATCTCCACCCGTTCGGTGGTGACCAGGTGCTGCGGCGCCTCGACCGTTTCGCCATCCACCGTGACCCAGCCACCTTCGATGTACTGCTCGGCTTCGGCGCGCGAGCAACCCGTCAGTTCGGCAACGCGCTTGGCAAGGCGGATGGGCTCGGACATGGGGCCGGGTATCTCGGAGTGGGAGGACGTCGCGTCGGACGGGGTCCGCGGGGAGGCGCCACAGGGCGGGGCCGGTGACGGACACGAAAAAGGCCTGCATCGCTGCAGGCCTTCCGGAATCAATATGGTGGCCCGGGGCGGATTCGAACCACCGACACGCGGATTTTCAATCCGCTGCTCTACCAACTGAGCTACCAGGCCAGGATCTGTCGCAGCACGGCGAGCCGGTGCGAAGGCCGCAGATGATACGGATCGGGGCGGGGGATGGCAAGCCGCACCCGGGCTGAATGCGTCTCCGACGGGCCTGCGCCGCCTGTCCACCACCGGCGCATCATCGGCGTTATCGACCGTCTCCCTCCGGAACGACAGGAGTCCGACCATGAAACGCCTCATTCCCCTGGTCCTGCTGGCCGCCGCCCTGCTGGCAGGCTGCGCCACCGGCAAGCTGAGCACCGCCGAGAAGCTGGCCCTCTACCGCGACCATGCCGGCGAACCCGTCAAGGATTTCCGCTACCTCGGCCACCTCAACGGCTGGGCCCCGATCGGCGACTCGGCGCTGGCCGTCTGGACCAAACCGAACGAGGCCTACCTGCTCGACCTGACCGGCCGCTGCCAGGACCTGGAGTACGCCATGGCCATCAGCATCACCCAGTTCGGCAACCGCGTGACCGCGCGCTTCGACGACGTGCTGCCGCTGGGTGCCGGGACTTCCAGCATCAAGATTCCGTGCCGCATCGAGACCATTCGTCCGCTGGACGTAAAGGCCCTGCGTGCCAGCGAGAAGGAATTGCGTGAAGCGTCCGCGGTGGAGCGTCAGGCCAAGCCCTGAGGCAGTGCCGGCTTACGGCGTCGGCACGTAGCCCGCCGGCTTGTCGGCGCCGCCGCCGAACAGGAACTTCTCCAGCTCCGCCTCGAGGAACGCACGGTGCTTGGGATCGCGCGGCGACAGCCGGTTCTCGTTGATCAGCATGGTCTGGTGCGCCAGCCATGCCGCCCAGGCCGGCTTGCCGACGTGGGCGAAGATGCGCTTGCCCAGCTCGCCGGGGTAGGGCACGAAATCGAGGCCTTCCGTGTCGCGGTGTTCGTACTGGCAGAAGACGGTGCGGGCCATCGGTCAATTCCCTAGCAGTTTGCGGATCGGCGCCGGCAGGCCCAGCGAGGCGAGTTCGCCGCGCGCCACCCAGCGCAGGCCGTCATTGTCGCGCACCGCGTCGCGCGGGGCGACCTTGCGCAGGCGCAGCGGTTGCAGGTGCAGGCGGTAGTGGCTGAAGGTGTGCACGACGAGGGGGAGCGCTTCGGCCGCGTCGTAATCGCCCTTCATCTCGCGCGCGAACCAGTCGCGCATGCCCGCATCGGTATCGGCCTGCGGCAGCGTCCACAGCGAGGCCCAGATGCCGGTCTCAGGACGCCGTTGCAGCAGGATGTCGCCGGCCGGATTCTCCAGCCACAACGCGGTCGCTTCGCGCTCGGGCAGCACCTTCGACGGCTTCGGCGTGGGCAACGCATCGGTCAGGCCCTCGCGTCGCGCGACGCAATCGTCCTGCAGCGGACACACCGCGCACGCGGGCTTCGCGCGCGTGCACAGCGTGGCGCCGAAATCCATCTGCGCCTGCGTGTAGTCGGCCAGGCGCCCGTCCGGCACGTGGCGTAGGTGGTCCTCGGCCAGCGCCCACAGCCGCTTTTCCACAGCGGGCAAGCCGGGCCAGCCGGCGATGCCGTGGAAACGCGCGAGCACGCGCTTGACGTTGCCGTCGAGGATGGGGAAGCGGTCGTTCCACGCCTGCGACAGGATCGCGCCGGCGGTGCTGCGACCGATGCCGGGCAGGGCATGCAGCGCGTCGAGGTCGCGCGGCAGGTCGCCGCCATGCTCGGTGACGCAGATTCGTGCCGCGGCGTGCAGATTGCGGGCACGGGCGTAGTAGCCGAGCCCGGCCCAGTGCGCCATCACGTGGTCGGTGGACGCCGCGGCCAGGTCGGGCAGGGTGGGGAAACGTTCGACGAAGCGCAGGAAGTACGGCGTTGCCGTGGCCACCTGCGTCTGCTGCAGCATGATTTCAGACAGCCACACGCGGTACGGCGTGCGCGGATGCTGCCAGGGCAGGTCGTGGCGGCCGTGCCGGTCGAACCACGCCAGCAGGCGCGGCGCGAACGCGTCGCCCCCGGCTTCAGCCACCCAGCGCCTCGGGCAGCAGCGCGTCGACGAAGGATTCCGCATCGAACACGCGCAGGTCTTCCACCCGCTCGCCGATGCCGGCGTAGCGGATCGGGATGCCGAATTCGCGCGCGAGCGCGAACACCACGCCGCCCTTCGCCGTGCCGTCGAGCTTGGTGACCACCAGCCCGGTGACGCCCACGGCCGCATGGAACTGGCGCAGCTGCGAGAGTGCGTTCTGCCCCGTGGTGCCGTCGATGACCATCAGCACCTCGTGCGGCGCGGTGTCGTCGATCTTGCCCAGCACGCGGCGGATCTTGCCCAGTTCGTTCATCAGGCCGGTCTGCGTGTGCAGGCGGCCGGCGGTGTCGGCGATCAGCACGTCGAAGCCGCGCGACTTGGCCGACTGCAGCGCATCGAACGCCACCGACGCGGCATCCGCGTCCTGGCCCTGCGCGACCACGGGTACGCCGTTGCGTTCGCCCCAGGTCTGCAACTGCGCCACGGCCGCCGCGCGGAAGGTGTCGCCCGCGGCCAGCATCAGGCTGTGTCCGTCCTGTTTGAAGCGGCGCGCGAGCTTGCCGATGGTCGTGGTCTTGCCGACGCCATTGACGCCGACGGTCAGCACGACGAACGGCTTGCGGCTGGCATCGATCACCAGTGGCCTGGCAACCGGCGCGATCAGTGCGATCAGGTCCGCGCGCAGCGCCTTCAACAGCGCCTGCGCATCGGTGAACTCGCGTTCCTTCATCCGCTTGCGCAGGTCCTCGATGATCGCCGTGGTCGCGGGCACGCCCACGTCAGCGGTCAGCAGCGCAGTCTCGATCTCGTCCAGCAGGTCGTCGTCCAGGCGCGGATTGCGCGTGAACAGGCCGGCCAGGCCCAGCGCGGCGCTGGTGCGGCGCAGGCGGTCGCGCCAGCCCGACTTGCCGGCGGCAGCGGGCGCGGCATCGGATTCGTTGATCTCGGGGGCGGGAGCGGAGGCTTCCGGAGGTGCGACGGTCGGTGGGTCCGCTTCGACGGCCTCCGCCGGCGATTCACCCGGCGCGCGCGGGAACGCGGCGGCGAGGTCCTCGGTGCTGGGGCGGGGCGGGGCGGCGTCCGGGCCGTCCTGGGGCTTCTTGCGGCGGAAAAAACCGATCATTTCAGGGGGTATCTCGAAGAGGGCGACATGCTACCACCCGCCTGTCGGCGGGCCGTGGACGCCGGGCTAAAGTGGGGCCGGGCACGGCCGATATCGAGGCTGGATACCCTGCGGAGCCTTCGCATGACCCCCATCGCCGGCATCGCCACCTCCGGCCTGCGCGCCGCCTCGCTCGGCATGCGGGCCGCGGCGCACAACATCGCCAACCTCGCCACGCCGGATGCGACGCGACAGGGCGTGGCCCTGTCCAGCGGTCCGGGCAACGGGGTGTCGGCGACCGTGGTCGGCGCCGATGCCGACCCGTCGGCACCGGTCGAGGACATCGGCGCGATGCTGTCGTACCGGACGATGTTCGGCGCCAACCTGTTCGTGCTGAAGGTGGCCGACCAGACGCTGGGCAGCCTGCTCGACGTCAGGGCCTAGGCGGGAACCGCGGCCCGGGATGCTCAGGCCGACAGCTCCAGCAGCAACGCATTGAGCCGCTTCACGTAGCCGGCCGGGTCCTTGAGGCTCTCGCCCGCGGCCAGTGCGGCCTGGTCGAACAGCACGCGGGTCAGGCTGGCGAAGCGGTTGGCATCCGTCTCGGCGTCCAGCCGGGCGATCAGCGGATGCTCCGGGTTGAATTCGAACACTGGCTTGCCCTCGGGCACCTGCTGGCCGCTGGCTTCCAGCAGCTGGCGCATCTGCACGCCGAGGTCGCCCTGGCCCATGGCGAGGATCGCGGGCGAATCGGTCAGGCGGTGCGAAACGCGCACGTCGGCCACGTCCAGGCCGAGCACCGTCTTCAGGCGGCCGGTCAGCGCTTCCTTGGCCTTGGCGGTCTCTTCCTGCGCCTTTTTCTCGTCCTCGCTGTCGAGCGCGCCCAGGTCCAGGTCGCCGCGGGCCACGTCGACGAATGACTTGCCGTCGAACTCGGTCAGGTAGCCCATCATCCATTCGTCCATGCGATCGGTGAGCAGCAGCACTTCGATGCCCTTCTTGCGGAAGATCTCCAGGTGCGGGCTGTCCTTGATCTGCGCGTACGACTCGCCGGTGAGGTAATAGAGCTTGTCCTGGCCCTCCTGCAGGCGGCCCACGTAGTCGGCGAGCGCTACCGAGGGATCGGCCGAAGCCGTATGGGTCGACGCAAACCGCAGCAGGCCGGCGACCTTCTCGCGATTACCGTAGTCCTCGGCCGGGCCTTCCTTCAGCACCTGGCCGAAGTTCGTCCAGAACGCCTTGTAGTCGTCGGGCTTGTCCTTCGCCAGCTTCTCCAGCATGTCGAGCGCGCGCTTGGTCAGCGCGGAACGCATCGAATCGACGACCGGGCCCGACTGCAAGATCTCGCGCGACACGTTGAGCGAGAGATCGGACGAATCCACCACGCCGCGCAGGAAGCGCAGGTACAGCGGCAGGAACTGTTCGGCCTGGTCCATGATGAAGACGCGCTGCACGTACAGCTTCAGGCCCTTGGCGCCGTCGCGGTGGTACAGGTCGAACGGCGCGCGCGCCGGCACGTACAGCAGCGAGGTGTACTCCAGCTTGCCTTCGACCTTGTTGTGGCTCCACGCGACCGGGGCGGTGAAATCGTGGGCGATGTGCTTGTAGAACTCGGTGTACTCCTCGTCCGTGATCTCGGACTTGGCGCGCGTCCACAGCGCATTCGCCTTGTTGACGGCCTCCCACTCGATCGTGGCCGGCGCGTCTTCGTCGTGCTGCTCCTTCGGCATCTCGATCGGCAGGCCGACATGGTCGGAGTACTTCTTGACGATGCCGCGCAGTTTCCAGCCGTCGGCGAAGCCGTCCTCACCGTCCTTCAGGTGCAGCACGATGCGCGTGCCGCGCTCGGGCTTGTCGACGGTGGCGACTTCGAAATCGCCTTCGCCGGCGCTGGACCAGTGCACGCCTTCGCTGGGGGGCAGGCCGGCGCGTCGAGTGAACACGTCCACGCGGTCGGCCACGATGAAGGCACTGTAGAAGCCCACGCCGAACTGGCCGATCAGGTTCGCGTCCTTCTTCTGGTCGCCGCTGAGCGCACGCAGGAATTCGCCGGTGCCGGACTTGGCGATCGTGCCGAGGTGCGCGATGGCTTCGTCGCGGCTCATGCCGATGCCGTTGTCGTCGATGGTGACGGTGCGCGCATCGGCATCGAAGCCGATGCGGATGCGCAGGGTCGGGTCTTCCTCGAGCAGGCCGGGTTCCTTCAGCGCTTCGAAACGCAGCTTGTCGGCGGCATCGGCGGCGTTGGAGACCAGCTCGCGCAGGAAGATCTCCTTGTTCGAGTAGAGCGAATGGATCATCAGCTGGAGCAGCTGCTTCACTTCGGCCTGGAAACCCAGGGTTTCCTTGCGCGTTTCAACGGTCATTGCGGTCGTGCTCCATGGCATCGGGCGTGGGCCGCCGGTGCGGCCGATGGGACTGGTGTATGGGTTCGATGGGGGTTTTCAACCAGCGAGGCCCGGTGGAAGCGGCTGCACCGCTATCATGCGGAGCCCCTCGCACACCGCTCCCGATGCCCAGAAAACCACCGTCGTCGCGCCAGACGCCCTCCACGCCCGCCGCGCGCGGCGAAGGACAGGTGCGGATCATCGGCGGACGCTGGCGCGGCACGAAGCTGGCCGTGCCGGACCGGCCCGGCCTGCGGCCCAGCAGTGACCGCGTCCGCGAGACCCTGTTCAACTGGCTGATGCCGGTGCTGCCGGGCGCGCACGTACTGGACCTGTTTGCGGGGACCGGGGTATTGGGGTTCGAAGCGCTGTCGCGCGGTGCCGCGCACGCCACCCTGGTGGAGCGCGATCCCGGCCTGGCGGCAGCGTTGCGCGAAGCATCCGGCCGCCTGGATGCCCAGGCCACGGTGATCGCGCAGGACGCACTGGCATGGCTTGCCGGCCAGGCGACCCGGTTCGATCTGGTCTTCCTCGATCCGCCGTTCGCCGACGGGCTGTGGGAGCGGGCGCTGGCGGCACTCTCGCCACGGCTGGCGACGGATGCCTGGGTCTACGTGGAATCGCCTGTCGGGACGGTGCCGGCGGTGCCGCCGGGGTGGATCCTGCACCGCGAAGGCCAGACCCGCGACGTGCGCTACGCGCTCTACCGCGCCCCCGGGACGCAGGCCGCTGGTACACTGCGCCCCGACGATTCGCCGGCGACGACTGCATGACTGTGGCACGCACCCGGACGGCCGTATATCCCGGCACGTTCGACCCGATCACCAACGGCCATATCGACCTGATCGATCGGGCCGCGCCGCTCTTCGAGCGGGTGATCATCGGCGTGGCCGAAAGCCCCGGCAAAGGCCCGGCGCTGCCGTTGGCGCAACGCGTTGAGCTGGCCCGCGACGCCGTGGCGCGGCACCCGCACGTGGAAGTGCGCGGCTTCGACGGCCTGCTCGCGCATTTCGTCAAGGACGTGGGCGGCGGCGTGCTGCTGCGCGGCCTGCGCGCCGTGTCCGACTTCGAGTACGAGTTCCAGCTGGCCAGCATGAACCGCCACCTGATTCCCGAGGTGGAAACGCTGTTCCTGACGCCGGCCGAGCAGTACGGCTTCATTTCCTCGTCGCTGGTCCGTGAGATCGCGCGCCTGGGCGGGGACGTGTCCGGTTTCGTGCCGCCGGCGGTGGTCGCCGCGCTCAAGGCACAATGGCAGACCGAGAAGGGCGCCTGAGCGTCCGTATTCCGACAACAGATCCAACAGGAGGGGGAAGACCCATGAAGAACATCGCAACCCGCATGCTGCTCACCGCCTGCCTCGTGCTGCCGTTCACGGCGTGCAAGAAGCAGGATGAAGCCCCGGCCGAGCCGGCCGAAGTCGCCCTGGTCGCACCGACCACGAGCGAAGACGGTCCGTGGAAGGAATACCTGAGCAAGGTCGTCGACGCCAACATGGGCACGATCACCAACACGCCGTACGTGTACTACCTGCCGGCCGACACCGATCCGGAGTTCGACGCCAAGTACGGCCGCCAGCTGGAACAGGCCAAGGGCGCCGTGGCGCGTGGCGTGACCAGCGGCAACCTGGTCGCGTTCGGTTCGCCGTCCAGCGTCAAGATCGCCGATCTGGCCGTGGCCGCCTTCGAAGGTGTGCAGGCCGATACGTTCAAGGGCGTCCGCATCCTGTTCATCGGCAAGATCGAGGACAGCGAGCGCGTGAAGGCCGCCGTGGCCCCGAGCGGCGCCGAGTACGTCTTCGTCGAAGCCAAGTAATTTCCCAAGTCCCTCCTCCGGCCCGGCCGGAGGAGGGCACGGGGTGCCATGTCCCTCAAGATCAACGAGCTCTGCGTCAACTGCGATGTCTGCGAGCCGGCCTGTCCCAATCAGGCCATCTCGATGGGCGACACGATCTACGTGATCGACCCGGCGCGTTGTACCGAATGCGTCGGCCATCATGACGAACCGCAATGTGTCGTCGTGTGCCCTGTCGAGTGCATCGATCCCGATCCGGCGTATCCTGAGACCCACGAAGCATTGCTGGCGAAGATGCTGCGGCTGCAGGCCGACTGAGCAACGCCCACGCGCCATCGCTTCGTGCCGGTTTCCGCAACAGGAGCGATCGTGATCCAACGCCGTTTTTTTGCCTTGCTGTTCGTCCTCGCCTGCGCGCCCGCCGCCTGGGCGGCCGATGCATCCCGCACCTCGTCGCCGCATCCGCCCGGCACCGCCATCGCCAGCGCACATGCGCTCGCCACGCAGGCGGGCCAGGACGTCATCGCCAAGGGCGGCAATGCGTTCGATGCCGCCATCGCGGTGTCGTCGACGCTGTCGGTGGTGGAGCCGATCAGTTCCGGCCTCGGTGGCGGCGGCTTCTTCCTGCTGCACGATGGCAAGACCGGCAAGGATGTCTTCATCGATGCGCGCGAGACCGCGCCGGCGGCATCCACGCCGGATAAATACCTGCTGCCGAATGGCGACTTCAACCGTGATCGTGCAGAGAACGGTCCGTGGGCCGCGGGCATTCCCGGTTTGCCGGCCGCGTTCGTGCATCTGGCCGAGAAGTACGGCCGACTGCCGCTGAAGGCGTCGCTGGCGCCGGCGATCCGCACCGCACGCGAAGGTTTTCCCGTCTATGCGCGCATGGCGCGCGGCTACCAGGCCCGCCGCGAGGTGATGGAACGCTACAAGGGCACGCGCGCCGTCTATCTGGTGGATGGAAAGCCGATCAAGGAAGGCGACGTCTTCCGGCAGCCCGATCTGGCACGCACGCTGGAGCGCCTGGCCGCGCAGGGGTTCGATGGCTTCTACCGCGGCGAGACCGCGAAGCTGCTGCTTGCGGGCGTGAAGGCCGAGGGTGGACAGTGGACCGCGAAGGAGCTGGCGGGCTACAGCGTGCGTGAGCGCGCGCCGCTGACCTTCACGTACAACGACTGGCAGGTGACCACCGCGCCGCCGCCGTCGTCAGGTGGCGTGGCGCTGACCCAGATGCTGCAGATCCTCGATGCGTACGATCTGTCGAAGCTGGATGAAGCGCAGCGCACGCACCTGGTCGTGGAGTCGATGCGTCGCGCCTTCCGCGACCGCACCTTTTACCTGGGCGATCCGGATTTCGTCGAGATCCCGATGAAGACGCTGACCAGCCCGTACTACGCCGCGGGCCTGCGCGCCACGATCAATCCCGAGAAGGCGACGCCGAGCGACCAGCTCTCCGGCCTGCAGACGCCGCTCGAGGACGAGGAGACGACGCACTTCTCCATCATCGATGCGGAAGGCAACCGTGTTGCCGGCACCCAGACCGTCAACCTGCTGTACGGCTCCGGGCTGGTCCCGCCTGGTACGGGCGTGCTGCTGAACAACGAGATGGACGATTTCGCGCTGAAGCCGGGCACACCGAATGCCTTCGGCGTGATGGGCTACGACGCGAACGCGCCGAAGCCGGGCAAGCGCATGCTCAGCTCGATGACGCCGACGTTCCTCGAGTCGCCGGACAAGGTCGCCGTGCTCGGCACGCCGGGCGGCAGCCGCATCATCACCATGGTGCTGCTGGGCATCCTCGGCTACGACGCTGGGCTGGAACCGCAGGCCGTCGCCGCGTTGCCGCGCTTCCACCACCAGTGGATGCCGGACCTGATCGAGATGGAGACCGATGCGCTGAGCCCGGCCACACAACAGACGCTGGAAGCCATGGGCCACCGCTTCAAGGTGCCCGGCAACAGTGCGCAGGCCGGTCGCGGGTCCAGCCACGTGTGGGGCAACCTGCAGACGGTGGAGTGGGACAAGACGACCAACACGCTGATGGGCGGTAGCGATCCACGCAATCCGGTCGGCGCAGCCAAGGTCGTCGAAACGGCCGCCTCGCCCTGACAGGCGTAGAATCGGGGCCATGAAACTCTGGTCGCTGCTGGGCAACTCCCAGAAACTCGATGGCGGCGCGATGTTCGGCAACGCGCCGCGCGCCATGTGGGAAAAGTGGTCGCCGCCCGATGCGGAGAACCGCATCGAGCTGGCCTGCCGTGCGCTGCTGGTGCAGCCGCTCAATGGCAAGACCGTGCTCTTCGAAACCGGCATCGGCGCCTTCTTCGAACCGAAGATGCGTGCACGCTTCGGCGTGCAGGAAGATCGTCACGTGCTGCTGGATTCGCTGCGCGATGCGGGCTTCTCCCACGAAGATATCGATGTGGTGGTGCTCAGCCATCTCCACTTCGACCACGCGGGCGGCCTGCTGGCGCCCTGGCAGGAAGGGCATGTGTCGGAACTGCTGTTTCCGAACGCGACCTTCATCGTCGGCGCCGACCACTGGCAGCGCGCGATGAAGCCGCATCCGCGCGATCGCGCGAGCTTCATCCCGGAGTTGCAGCCATTGCTGGAAGCCAGTGGGCGCTTAGAGCTTGTGTCCGGCGAGCACTCCGTTGCGCTGGGCGACGCGGTCCGCTTCAGTTTCAGCGATGGCCACACGCCCGGACTGATGTTGGCGGAAGTCGTAGGCGCGGTGGGCGACGACGGGCAGCCGCACGGTGGCGTGGTGTTCTGCGCCGACCTGATCCCCGGCCGGTCCTGGGTGCACGTGCCCATCACCATGGGCTATGACCGCAACGCCGAACTGCTGATCGACGAGAAGCGTGCGTTCCTGGAAGACAAGCTGGCGCGCAACGTCCATCTGTTCTTCACCCACGACCCCGGCTGCGCACTGGCGCAGGTGACCCGCGACGAGAAGGGCAAGTTCGGCGTCGCGCACGAGGTCGCCGAACTGCACGCGCGCCCGCTGGCTGCATGAAGTGACTTCCGGCACCCGCTGCGGGTGACCACCGGCTCCTCTCGCGGCATGGCTCCGCCGGCACACTGGTCCCGTCTTCCACACGGGGTCCGGCATGAACAAGCGCTTCTCCTTCCGCGGCATTTTCGCCCTGGCGTTCGCGTCGCTGGTAATGGCGCAGACCGCCTTCGCCGCGCCCACCGCCACGGTGCCCTTGCAGGTGTCGCCCGAGCGCGCGACCACGCTGGCCGTGTGGGAGCCGGCGCAGGTGCGCGGCGTGGTGTTGTTCTCCACCGGCCACGGTTCCTGGCCGGAGCGTTACGACGCCCTGCTGCAGGCGTGGCGCGAGGCAGGCTTCGCCGTGGTGGCGCCGTTGCACGTCGACTCGATGAAGTATCCGGAGCGCGAGAAATTCTCGCCGCAGCGGGGCTTCATGGAGCGCCTGTCCGACATGAAGGCGGCGAGCGCCTACGCGGCGGCGCATTGGCCGGGCGTGCCGGTCGCAGCGGCTGGCCACAGCTACGGCACGCTGATCTCGCTGGCGCTCGGCGGTGCGATGGCCGACATGGCGCCGCTGCGCGATCCATCCGTGACGGCCGTGATGGGCTATTCCTCACCGGGGAGGATTCCCGGCCTGGTCACGCCGGCCACCTACGCGAGCGTCGCGGTGCCGGTGCTCATCGTCACCGGCGACAAGGATCTCGTGCCCGGCTTCGTCAGCGATGCGAAAGACCATCTGTATCCGGTGGAAACCGCACCTGCCGGCGACAAGTTCGCGCTGGTGCTGGCAGGTGGCGAGCACAACCTGATCGGAGGCGAATCCGAAGCGGCCTACCTCCGGGCCCGTGATGTCGGCACCGCGTTCCTGCGGGCCGAAGTACTGAAGGACGATGCCGCTGCGAAGATATTGGCGGCGGAGGACTCGGAGAGCGAACGCTGGATCCGCCGTTGAGCGCGGACCTTCAGCCGATCCGCGTGCCGAAGATGCGGTCGCCGGCGTCGCCGAGGCCTGGCAGGATGTAACCCTTGTCGTTGAGCCGCTCGTCGATGGCGGCGGTGTAGACCTCAACGTCTGGATGCGCCGCTTCCAGCGCCTTGAGGCCTTCGGGTGCGGCGACCAGGAAAATGCCCTTGATCCGCTTCGCGCCGGCGCGCTTGAGCATGTCGATGGTGGCGATCAGGGTGCCGCCGGTGGCCAGCATCGGATCGAGGATCAGCGCATCGCGCTCTTCCAGGCGTCCGGTCAGTTTCTCGAAGTACGGCACCGGCTGCAGCGTTTCCTCGTCGCGCTGCAGGCCGACCACGCTGACGCGGGCGGTGGGGATCAGCGCCAGTACGCCGGGCAGCATGCCCAGGCCGGCGCGCAGGATCGGCACGAGGGTGATCTTGGCGCCGGCGATCTTCTTCACCGGCACCGGACCGGCCCAGCCCGCCATCGTCTCGGTCGTCAGTTCGAGGTCCGCGGTGGCCTCGTAGGCGAGCAACGTGCCCAGCTCGGTCACCAGTTCGCGGAAATCCTTGGTGTTGAGGCCGGCATTCCGCAACAGGCCGATCTTGTGCTGGACGAGCGGGTGGCGGACTTCGACGGTCTTCATGGCGAGGGCAGGGCAGCAGGCGATGCGGGAAGTCTGCATCAAACCCCGCTGTCCCACAAAGCAGAAAGCCGGCGCGAGCCGGCTTCCTGTGTGGATCGCGAGGACCTGGCGGATCAGAACGCCCAGCGCATGACCAGCTGGTAGCTCGGGCCGGCCTCTTCGGTTTCCAGCTCGTACTCGTCGTAGTCGCGGTCGACCTGGTCCTGTTGGGTGTTGAACTTGTCGAAGAACTCGTCCTTGCTCGCATCCAGCAGGTTGTTGGCGCTCAGGCGCACCGACACGCTCTTGCCGAAGCGCTTCTCGACGAACACGTCCAGCTCGCCGCCGTAGCGGATCAGCACTTCCTCGCCCAGCAGGCGGGTATAGGCATCGCCCTGCTTGCGGTAGGTGGCGCCGAAGCTCGCGCCCAGGGTCGGCAGGTCGTGGATGAAGCCGACGTTGTAGACGGACTTGGCCTGGTCGTTGAAGCGGCGCTCGCCCAGGAAGTCGTCCACTTTGGACTTCACCCACGAGTAGTTGGCGAAGATGCCGGTGTTCTCCAGGCCGATGGCGGACAGCGGCGTGGACACGTCGAACTCGAAGCCGTAGACCTTGCCGTCGCCGACGTTGGAGGAGGTGTAGAGCCAGCTCGATGCCGGTTCCTGCGCCATGGCATCGGTCAGGTCGACGGCGTCGCCATCCTCGATCATCTCTTCCCAGGTGTCCTGCATCTCTTCGCTGGGCTCACCGGTGTTGACGATCTCGATGAGGTCCTTGACGTCGCGGTAGAAGAAGTTCAGGCCGACCACGCCCTTGCGGCCAAGGCGGTGCTCGAACCCGAGGTCGAGGCCGTTGGCGGTCTCCGGGTCCAGTTCCGGGTTGCCGATGTAGTCGTTGTCGCCGAACTCGCCGTCCAGCAGGGCCGGCAGCAGTTCGTTGAAATTCGGCCGCTTGATGGTCTTGGCCAGCGACAGGCTGATGCGATCCGCATCGCCCAGGTTCCAGCGCAGGTTCACCGACGGCAGCAGTTCGTTGTAGTCCTTGCTGACCCGGCCTTCGCTTTCCTCGTCCTCGAGGTATTCCACCTTGGACTTCGTGGTTTCATAACGCAGGCCCGCTTCCCACGAGAAGGCCTCGCCCTTGCCGCTGAGCATGATGTACGGGTCCAGGCGCTTTTCCTCGATCACCGAGGCGACGCTGCCGTCCAGCTCGTAGTCCGCCAGTGAAGCAGGGGTCTCGCCGTCCTCTTCCGCTTCCCACTCGTAGCTGACCACCAGGCCTTCGCGCTTCTTGGTGCGGTAGTCCACGCCGAATTCCAGTTCGGCGCCGCCCACGGCGCGCGCATGGGTCAGCCTGAAGCCGGTCTCGGCATCCTTGGCCGTGACGGATTCGGCGCTGTAGACCGTCTCGTCCCACTCGGCGTCCGCGGGAATGCTCCAGGTGTCGTCCCAGTTCTCCGCGCCGCTCACGTAGACCTGCTCGCCCTCGGTGGTGGCCTGCGCGTTCTCGAAGCGCGCGTGGTCCACGCTCACGGCGGTGGTGCCGCCGCCCATGTCGAATTTGTATTCGGCGCCGATGCCGTAGTTCTTCTGGTCGTACGGATCCAGGCCCGGCACGCGGATGTTGATCGTCTCGTCGTCGTCCAGCTCTTCCTCGAACGACACTTCGGTCACGTCGCGATCGGTCTTGACGTAGAAGCCGTCGATGCTGAAGCGGCCGGTCTCGCCGACATCCGCGGTGTAGGACAGGTTGGCCGAGTAGTCGCGGCCGTCCTTCACCTCGGTCTGGTCTTCCCAGCTGACCTTCTCTTCCCGGGTGTTGTCGGTAAAGCGGTCGGAGCGCTTGGACTTCGCGCGGTAGCGGTCCTGCACGTTGATGCCGGCCAGCAGCCGGCCACCGAGCGCCTCGAACGAGGTCACCGCGCCGAAAGTGGGGTTGATCTCGCCGTCGTCCCAGCGGTTCACGCCGACGCGGATGTAGCTGCCAGTGAATTCGTAGGCATCGCGCAGCACGATGTTGATCGCACCGGCCATCGCGTCGCCGCTGCGGTTGGCGCTGGCGCTGCGCTTGATCTCGATGTGGTCCACCATCTCCGCGGGAATGCGGTCGACGTAGAACGAGCGGTCGTCGCCGGCGCCCGGCACCTTCTTGCCGTTGATCAGCACCTGGGTGTAGCCGCCGCCGAGGCCGCGCAGCTGCACCCCGTCGTATTCCATGATGTCCGAGCCGACGAAGCCGACACCGGGGACGCGCTTGAGCATGTCGCCGACCGTGTTGGGCTCGAAGCGCTGGAAATACTCCAGGTCGTAGACCAGGGTGGGCGCGATGTCGTCGGTGCGGTCGCGGTAGGTGATCTCGGCCTGCACCACGACGGTGTCCAACTGCTTGGGATCGCCCGCCGCGCCGGCGTCCGGCGCCTGGTTCTGCGCGGTGGCGGCGAGGCTGGCCGGAAGCAGGGCAGCGCAGAACAGCGCCTGCGCGAGCGAGGCGGCCAAGGCATTGCGTTTCATGTGTGTCGTCCCCGTGACGAAAGTAAACGCCACTTTGTAAGCACGTCACATGGCGGAAACATGACACGCAGGTTCCCGTGTGGTGACAGGTATCCGCGTGCAGTGCATTGACATGAAAATGTCACGCCGCCTGCGTAGAACATGGCAGTTTGTTGACGTCTTCATGTCATGGGGAATCCAGTGAAACCACGCCTTGTCCTGCTCGCGCTGTCCTTCATGCTCGCCGCCTGCGGCGGGAAACCCGATGCGCCGGCCGCGCCCGCGGTCGCGGACGAGACGGCAGCGCGCGAGAAGGAGCCGGACGAGAACGTCGAGAAGGACCCGCTGCTGAGCGAGGCGAAGATCGCGCATGTCGTGGTGCCGGAAGCCTTCATCACGGCGGCGACGCCGGCCGAGAACGTCGATTCGCCGGCCAGCTGGCGCGCGAAGGACGGCAGCCGTTGGCTGATCGCGACCGCCAAAGACACCCACCGCCTGGTCGTCTACGACGGCAGCACGGGAAAGCAGCTGCGCACGGTTTCCGGCCCCGGCGCCGCCTTGGGACAGATGCAGCGGCCGAACGGCATCGCCGTGATCGACGACCTGGTGCTGGTGGTCGAGCGCGACAACCGCCGCGTGCAGGTCTTCCAGTTGCCGGGCTTCGAGCCGCTGCTCGTATTCGGTGCTGACGACCTGAAACAGCCGTATGGCCTCTGGGTGCGCGCGCAGAAGGATGCGTACGAGGTGATCGTCAGCGACAACTACATGTCGCCGCAGAACGAGGACGCGCCGCCGCCGCTCGCCGAGCTGGGCCAGCGCTTCAAGCGTTACCACCTGCAGCGCGCCGAGGGAGGCTGGAAAGCGCGTTTGGCTGGCACCTTCGGCGACACCGGCGAGGCGGGCGCCATCCGCATCGCGGAATCCGTGTTCGGTGATGCGGCGAATGATCGCCTGCTGCTGGCGGAAGAGGATGTCGCCGTCGGCACGCGTCTGCGCGAGTACGGCCTGGATGGCACGTACCGCGGCCGTGACATCGGCGCGGACCTGTTCAAGGCGCAGGCGGAAGGGATGGCGCTGGCGCAGTGCGCGGGCGGCACCGGCTACTGGATCGCCACCGACCAGTTCAAAGACCGTAGCGTGTTCCACGTGTTCGAGCGCACCACGCTGGCGTACAAGGGCGCGTTCGCCGGCAACAAGACCGCGAACACCGACGGGGTCTGGCTGGACCAGAGCGCCGATGCGCGCTTTCCGCAGGGCGCGTTCTACGCCGTCGACGACGACCAGGCGGTGGCGGCGTTCGACTGGCGCGACATCGCCAAGGCGTTGTCGCTGTCGGAGTGCCGCGCCGAATGAAACACGCAGGGGATGCGGGGATGACGTGGGTGCTGGCGGCGCTGTTGCTGGGGACCTGCGCGACAACGCTCGCGCAGGATGCGACGGCGCGCCAGCCCGAACCGAATACACGCGTGCCGCACGGCGTGGTGCGTTACGCGCCCAGCGGCTTTCCGGACCGGATCGTGGCCTCGCCCGCGCAGGACGCCGCGACGGGTTTCTCGGTGGCGTGGCGTACCGATGCGCGCGTCGCCACGCCCTCGCTGGAGATCGTCGTCGCGGGCGATTCGCCCGACATGGGCGAGCCGCGCAGCATCGCGGCGACCAGCGCGGCGCTGAAGACCGAGAATGGCGAAGCCCACCACCATCGCGCGGATGTCACCGGTCTCCAGCCGGATACGCTGTACGCCTGGCGCGTGCAGGGCGACCGCACCTGGAGCGCCTGGCACCACACCCGGACGGCCGCTGCGGCGACATCGCCGCTGACGCTGCTGTACTTCGGCGACACCCAGAACAAGAACGTCAGCCTGACCACCCGTGTCGTCCGGGAAGCGATGCGGTCGGCGCCGGAGGCGCGCCTGGCGCTGTTCGCCGGCGACCTGGTCAGCGGTGGCGACGGCGAGGACGATACCGAGTGGGGCGAGTGGTTCGAAGCGAACGAAGTGCTGCCGACCTCCCTGGTCGTCGCGCCGGCGCCGGGCAACCACGAGTATTTCGAAGAGTTCGAAGACACTCCGCGCGAGCGCCGCGTGCTGGGCGCGCACTGGCCGGTGACGTTTGCGCTGCCGGGCAACGGTGTGGCGCAGGCGAAGCGCACCACGTACTGGTTCGATTACCAGGACGTGCGCGTGGTGGTGATCGACGGTACCTCGGCGCTCGACCTCGGCACGGCCAAGGCGCAGGCCGCCTGGCTGGATGGGGTGCTGGCGGACAACCCGAAGCGCTGGAGCATCGTGCTGACCCACCAGCCGTTCTTCTCGCCGCGCGAGGGGCGCGACAATGTGCTGCTGCGCCAGCATCTGCTGCCGGTGATCCGCAAGCGCAAGGTCGACCTGGTGCTGCAGGGACACGACCACGTCTACGGGCGCCTGAAGAATGAAGCGCCGACGCCGGTGTTCGTCGTATCGGTCACCGGCGCCAAGCAGTACCGGCTCTCGGACGAAGCGCGCAAGACCATGCGCCCCGTCGCCGAGGACACGCAGTTGTTCCAGGTGCTGCGCTTCGATGGACCGCGCCTGCGCTATGAAGCGCGCACCGCAACCGGTCGCCTCTACGACGCGTTCGACCTCGTCGATGATGGCGCGGCCGGCAAACAGCTCGTCGAGCATGCGGAAGGCCGCATCGAAGAAAGGACCTGCACCCGCGCCGAGACCCTGAAGGGCCGCGCCGACCGGTGCTGGGAATGAACGCACCCGCTGACTATCCAAGGACATCCCGCATGTCGAAGCGCATGACGCCGCTGGTGCTCGCGATGGTGCTCGCCGTATCGGCGGGCGCTGCCCTCGCGCGCGAAGCGCATATCCGCCATCCGTTCCTCGCCCAGCAGCCGAAGGCGGCGCCGGAGGAGGTGTTGCTGGCGGTGGAGATCCCTGCCGGCAGCTTCACCAAGTACGAGATCAACGACGAAGGCCTGGTCTTCGTGGATCGCTTCCAATCGATGCCGGTGGCGTATCCCGCCAACTACGGCTCGATGCCGCGCACGCTGGCCGGCGACGGCGATCCGCTGGACGCGCTGGTGTTGACGCGCGAGCCGCTGCATCCCGGTGTGCTGGTGAAGTTCCGGCCGATCGGCGTGCTGCGCATGCTCGATGACGGCAAGCACGACGAGAAGATCATCGGCGTGCCCACGGACAAGATCGACCCGACCTATGCCGGCATCCGCGACCTCACCGACCTGCCCGAGATCGAGCGGCAGCGCATCGAGGCCTTCTTCCGTGTCTACAAGGACCTGCCGAAGGGCCGCAATCCGGTCCAGCTCAACGGCTACGGTGATGCGAAGGAAGCGAAGGCGCTGATCCAGGCATCGCTGGACCGCTTCACCGCACAACCGTAGGGTGGGCCCTGGCCCACCATCCACATGCACGATCAACGGTGGGCCAAGGCCCACCCTAAGAAAGAAAAAGGCGAGCCGAGGCTCGCCTTTTTCGTCGGATCCGCCGCGCCGATCAGGCCGCGGCCGCCTGGCTGATGCGCGGACCTTCGCGCAGCGCCTTGCCCACCATGCCGACCAGCAGGTCCAGCTCCTCGCCGTCGATGGCGAAGTGCGGGGTGAAGCGCAGCGAATTCGCGCCGCCGTGGATGACATTCAGGCCCTGCTGGCGCAGCCATTCCTCGGTGGAGCCGGCGCCGTAGCACTTGAAGGCCGGCGACAGTTCGCACGAGAACAGCAGGCCGGTGCCCTGCACGTTGGTGATCAGGCCGCCGAGCTCCGCCTGCAGCTGCTGCAGTTTCTGCACCGCTTCGACGCCGCGCTTGCGGATGTTCTCGCGCACCTGCGGGGTCAGCTGGGACAGGGTGGCGCAGGCCACGTCGAGCGCACGCGGGTTGGTGGTCATGGTGTTGCCGTACACGCCCTTGCGGTACAGACCGGCGGCGCGCTCGTTCACGGCGAGTACCGACAGCGGGTACTGCGCGGCGTTGAGCGCCTTGGAGTAGGTCTCCATGTCCGGCGCATCCAGGCCTTCGAAGCCGGGGTAGTCGACGATCGACAGCACGCCATGCGCGCGCAGGCCGGCCTGGATCGAATCCACCAGGAACAGGCTGCCGTGGCTGCGGGTCAGTTCGCGGGCGGCGGCGTAGAACGCCGGCGGCACGGAACGGCCCGGGTCGCCTTCGCCCATCACCGGCTCCAGGAACACGGCTTCGACGAACCAGCCCTTGGCCTCGGCGTCGGCGAACGCCTGCTTCAGCGCATCCACGTCGTACGGCGGGATGGCGATGACGGAGTCTTCGCCGCGGTAGCTGGCCAGGTGCTGCTGGTACGACTTGCGCGAGGAATCCGAGTACAACGCCGGGCGCTCGGTGCGGCCGTGGAAGCTGCCCTTCACCACGATGCGCTTGATGGTGCGGCCGGCGTGACGGCCGTCCGGGTCGGTCATCAGCTTGCTGTTGATGTCGGCGATGCGCGCGGCCAGGCCGACGGATTCGGAGCCGGAGTTCAGGCACAGGAACTTCGCGAACGGACAGCCGCCGCGGGTATGGCCGATTTCCTTGCGCAGGGCGCGGTCGAAGCGCAGCTGCGACAGGCTGGGGGTCATGATGTTGGCCATCACCTGCGGGCGGGCCATCGCGTCCAGCACGGCAGCCGGGGTGTGGCCGAAGCCGAGCATGCCGTAGCCGCCCGCGTCGTAAAGCACGGCACCGTTGAGGGTGACCACCCACGGGCCACGCGCGGTCAGCGCGATGTAGGGGTTGATCGCGTCATCGGCGTAGAAATTGACGTAGCCGGCCTGCACGGCACGCAGTTGCTCGGTTTCGTCCAGGCCGAACAGCTCGGCGAACTCGTCCTTCAGGCGCGCATGTTCCGCGGCGGCAGCTTCGATGACGGCGGCCAGGTCCGGATGGCCCTTGGCCAGGCGTTCGACGGCGGCATCGTCCAGGCCGTGGGTCAGGCGCTGGCCGGTATGGGCGCGCAGGGGGGCGAGGGCGTCGGTCAGGGCCATGGGATAGCTCCGGCAGGAAGGGCAAACCCCTATTATCTGGATAAACTCGTCGCTTGACAGTTGTGATCTGCGCGAAATTCATAGATATTTCGTCGATTCGACGAAACGAACCTGCCGCATGAAGCTCACCGACGCCGACCAGCAACTGCTCTCAGTGCTCCGTGAGAACGCGCGCGCCTCAACGGCCCAGATCGCCCGTCGGCTCAACCTGTCGCGGACCACCGTCCAGAGCCGGATCGAGCGACTGGAGCGCGAGGGCGTGATCAGCGGGTACACCGTCCGCGTCCACGACGAGTACGACCGCAGCCACCTGCGCGCGCACATCATGATCGCGGTGCATCCGAAGCAGATGACCTCGGTGGTCGCCGCATTGCGCGCCATGCCGGAGCTGCGGGTGCTGCATTCGATCAGCGGCAGCCATGACCTGATCGCCGTCGGCGCGGTGCCCAGCGTCGGCGACATGGACGTGCTGACCGACCGCATCGGCGCGCTGGACGGCGTCGAGCGCACCACGTCGTCGATCGTGCTGTCGACCAAGTTCGAGCGCTGAGCGGATCCGGGCCGCGCGGGCCGGTCACGTACAATGCACGCCCCCGCAAGGCCCCGACCGTGAAGAAGTCCGATTTCCATTTCGAGCTGCCCGAGGCGCTGATCGCCCAGGCGCCGCTGCCGGAGCGTTCCGCCAGCCGGCTGCTGGTCGTGCCGCCGGGCGATGCGCCGTTCGCCGACCGCCGCGTGCGCGACCTGCCCGAGTGGGTGCAGCCGGGTGATCTGCTGGTGTTCAACGACACGCGCGTGATCCCGGCGCGCCTGTTCGGACAGAAGGAAAGCGGTGGGCGGGTGGAAATCCTGATCGAGCGCCTGCTGCCGGACAACGCGGCGCGCGCGCAGCTCGGTGCCAGCAAGTCGCCCAAGCCGGGCAGCCGCATCCAGCTCGATGCGGGCGGTGAGGCCGAGGTCGTCGGCCGCGATGGCGAGTTCTATCAGCTGCGCTTCCACGTGCCTGGCGCGCTGGAGAGCTGGCTGCAGAAGGCCGGACGCCTGCCGCTGCCGCCCTACATCCAGCGCGCACCCGGGCAGGACGACGACGAGCGCTACCAGACCGTGTTCGCGCGCGAGCTGGGCGCCGTGGCCGCGCCGACGGCCGGCCTGCACTTCGACGATGCGCTGCTGGCGACGCTGCGCGAAGGTGGCGTCGAGTTCGGCCACGTGACGCTGCACGTCGGTGCGGGCACCTTCCAGCCGATGCGCGTGGACAATATCCACGACCACCATATGCACAGCGAGTGGCTCAATGTCGGCGCGGCGCTGGTCGAGCAGGTGCGCGCCACGCGCGCCCGCGGCGGCCGCGTCATCGCAGTGGGCACCACGGTCGTGCGTGCGCTCGAGTCTGCGATGCGGGAGGGGGAACTGCAGCCCTTCGCCGGCGAAACGCAGATCTTCATCTTCCCCGGCTACCGCATCCGCAGCGTGGACGCGATGGTCACCAATTTCCACCTGCCGGAAAGCACGTTGCTGATGCTGGTCAGCGCGTTCGCCGGCAAGGACCGGATCATGGCCGCCTATGCCCATGCGGTGCGCGAGCAATACCGGTTCTTCTCCTACGGAGACGCGATGCTCCTGTTCCCGGACGTGGCCGCGTGAGCCGGCTTTCCTTCGACCTGCTCAAGACCGACGGCGCCGCGCGCCGCGGCCGGCTGACGTTTCCGCGCGGCACGGTGGAAACCCCGGCGTTCATGCCGGTGGGGACCTACGGTTCGGTGAAGGGCATCCTGCCCGAACACGTCGAGGACCTCGGCGCCGAAATCATCCTGGGCAACACGTTCCACCTGTACCTGCGGCCCGGGCTGGACGTGATTGGCGAGCATGGCGGCCTGCACGGGTTCGCGCGCTGGAACAAGCCGATCCTCACCGACTCCGGCGGGTTTCAGGTGTTCTCGCTGGCGCACCGGCGCAAGATCACCGAGCAGGGCGTGACCTTCGCCTCGCCGGTGGATGGGGCGAAGGTGTTCCTCGGTCCGGAAGAGAGCATGCGCATCCAGAAGGTGCTGGACAGCGACATCGTGATGATCTTCGACGAGTGTCCGCCGGTGAACGTCAACGGCAAGCCCGTGGACAAGCGCGTGATCGAGCGGTCGATGGAACTGTCGCTGCGCTGGGCGGAGCGCTCCAAGCGCGCCCACGAGGGCAACGACGCCGCGCTGTTCGGCATCGTGCAGGGTGGCGTGCACCACGACCTGCGCTCGCGTTCGGCAGATGGGCTGAAGGACATCGGCTTCGACGGTTATGCGATCGGCGGCCTGGCCGTCGGCGAAACCGAGGACGAGCGCAACGCGATGCTGGAGCACACCTGCCCGCAGCTGCCCGCCGACCAGCCCCGCTACCTGATGGGGGTGGGCCGGCCCGAAGACCTGGTGGAAGCGGTGGCGCGCGGCGTGGACATGTTCGATTGCGTCATGCCGACCCGCAACGCCCGCAACGGCCACTACTTCACCTCGTTCGGCACGGTGCGCATCCGCAACTCGAAGTATGAGCACGACCTGCAGCCGATCGAACCCGGCTGCGGCTGCTATGCCTGCCGCAACGGCTTCACCCGCAGCTACCTGCGCCACCTGGACCGCTGCAACGAGATGCTGGCCCCGATGCTCGGCACCCTGCACAACCTCTGGTACTACCAGCAGGTGATGGCGCAGATGCGGGCCGCCATCGCGGAAGGCCGGTTCCAGGCGTTCCGGGACGGCTTCTACGCCGCCCGCGGGGCCGCCACGCCGTCCCTCTGACGCCGCGCCGCCTTCCGCCGGGGAACCATCCGGCGCCGGGGTGGTCTTTTCCAGTCCGGGCCAAGGGGATGCCCGGACGGCCCCCGTCGGCGCGTGGCATAATCCCCGGCTGCTTTTGATACCGACTGGACAAGTCCATGAATCTGCTTGATTTCTTCGTTGCCCCCGCGTTCGCCCAGGCCGCTCCGGCCCAGCAGGGCCTGGGTGGTTTCGGCCTGCTGATGCCGATCGCACTGATCGCCATCATGTACTTCCTGATGATCCGCCCGCAGATGAAGCGCGCCAAGGAGCACCGCTCCATGCTGGACAAGCTGTCCAAGGGCGACGAGGTCATCACCTCCGGCGGCATCGCCGGCACCGTCACCGACATCGGCGACAACTTCGTGACCATCGAAGTGGCCGACAACGTGCGCGTGCGCGTGCAGAAGGCCGCCGTGGGCAACGTGCTGCCGAAGGGCACGCTGAAGTCCGCCTGATCCATCCCGTTCCGTCGCGCTTGCGGCGGGACGGCTCCCTGCTTCATTCCGAACCACTGCTGAGCGCATGCCCGGGAAGGGCCTGTGCGGGTCGCTCCGATGCTTGAATTCCCACGCTGGAAATACGTCCTGATCCTGATCGTCGTGTTGGCGAGCGCGCTGTATGCGTTGCCCAACCTGTATCCGCAGGATCCCTCCGTGCAGATCACCGCCAACCGTGGTTTCGCCATCGATGCCGCGCTGCGCGGCCGCGTGGACACCGCGCTGAAGGCCGCGGGCGTGCAGCCCAAGGCCGTGGAGGCTGAATCCGCCAGCATGCTGGTGCGCCTGCCGGGACTGGATGCGCAGACCAAGGCCAACGACGCCCTGCGCGAGGCGCTCGGCGAGGACTACCTGGTCGCGCTGAACCTGGCGTCGACCGTGCCGGACTGGATGGGCAACTTCGGTGCGCGTCCGATGGTGCAGGGCCTGGACCTGCAGGGCGGCGTGCATTTCGTGCTGCAAGTGGATCAGAAGGCCGCGCTCGACAAGCGCATCGAAGGCTACCTGGAAGACACCCGCGTCACCCTGCGCGACAAGAGCGTGCGTTACACCGCCGTCGAGCGCCGCCCGGACAACAGCATCGTGGTCACGCTGGCCGATGGCGAGGACACCGCCGCGGCACAGAAGGTCCTCGGCGCGACCCTGAGCGCGCGCGGTAGCGCGAATGCGCTGCCGGGCACCGGGCTGTCGTACCAGACCAGCGGCAACCAGATCATCATCGGCCTGCCGCAGGCGGAGCTGGACCAGATCGCCGGCGAGGCGATCGAGCAGAACCTCACCACGCTGCGCAACCGCGTCAACGAGATCGGCGTCGCCGAGCCGATCATCCAGCGCCAGGGCAACGACCGCGTGGTCGTGCAGCTGCCCGGCGTGCAGGACACCGCCGAAGCCAAGCGCCTGATCGGCGCGACCGCGACGCTGGAGTTCCGCGCGGTGGTGGAAGGCAACGCCGCCGACGCCGTCGCCAGCGGCCGCATCCCGCCGGAAGCCAAGGTGTTCCAGCTGCGCGACAACGCCGGCCCGGTGCTGCTGAACAAGCGCGTGCTGGCGTCGGGCGACGAGATGGTCAACGCCCGCGTCGGCGTGGACAACAACGGCCTGCCCGCGGTGGACGTGACCCTCAACAACATCGCCGGCCAGCGCATGTTCGACTACACCAGCGCCAACGTCGGCAAGCTGATGTCGGTGGTGTACATCGAGCGCGTGCCGACGGTGAGCATCGTCGACGGCAAGGAAGTGCGCAGCGTGCGCGTGCGCGAGGAAGCGCTGTCGCCGACCCGCATCGCCGGCGTGTTCGGCAAGAACTTCCAGACCACGGGCCTGGAGAAGACCGAAGCCGAGAACCTCGCCAAGCTGCTGCGCGCCGGTTCGCTGGCCGCGCCGATGGACTTCATCGAGGAGCGCGTGGTCGGCCCCAGCCTGGGCGCCGAGAACGTCGCCCGCGGCACCAAGGCGGTGGTCTACTCGTTCGTCTTCGCACTGGCGTTCTTCCTGGTCTACTACCGCATGTTCGGCCTGATCACCTGCGTTTCGCTGCTGCTGAACCTGGTGATGGTGGTCGCGGTGATGTCGTTGTTCGGCGCCACCATGACGCTGCCGGGCTTCGCCGGCCTGGCGTTGACCATCGGCATGTCGGTCGATGCGAACGTGCTGATCAACGAGCGCATACGTGAAGAGCTCAGGGCAGGCGTGCCGCCGCTGGCGTCGATCGCCACGGGCTACGAGAAGGCCTCCGGCACCATCTTCGACTCCAACATGACCGCGCTGCTCGCCGGCGTGGCGCTGTACGCGTTCGGCACCGGCCCGCTGAAGGGCTTCGCCATCACCATGGTGATCGGCATCCTGACCTCGGTGTTCACCGCGGTCACCGTGTCGCGCGGCCTGGCCACGCTGATCTACGGCCGCCGTCGCAAGCTGAAGTCGCTGGCCATCTGACGAGAGCACACGAACCATGAAACTCTTTCCCCTGCATCTCGTCCCGAACGACACCCGCATCGACTTCATGCGCCTGCGGTGGGTCTCCATCGCCGTCGCTGTGATCCTGGCGGCCGTCGCGATCGGCGCCATCGCCGTCAAGGGCTTCAACTTCGCGCTGGACTTCACCGGTGGCACGGTGGTGGAGCTCCGCTTCCAGAATCCGCCGGACGTGGACCAGGTGCGCTCGCGCCTGGAGGCTGCGGGATACGGCAGCGCCCAAGTGCAGACCTTCGGTACCGGCAGCGACCTGCTGGTCCGCCTGCAACCGCGCGAGGAAGGCGCCGCTGCGCCCGACGGCGCCGACGCCACCAATCGCACGGCGCAGGACGTGGTCCAGCTGGCGTCCAGCGATGGCAACGCCGCCACCATCATGCGCAGTGAGTTCGTCGGCCCGCAGATCGGCAAGGAGCTGGCCCTCAACGGCCTGTACACGCTGCTGTTCGTGGTGGCCGGCTTCCTGATCTACATCGGGTTCCGTTTCGAGTGGAAATTCGCCGTGGCGGCCATCGTCACCACGCTGCACGACGTGTTGATCTGTGCGGGCTTCTTCGCGCTGACCGGCCGCGAGTTCGACCTGACCATCCTGGCCGGCCTGCTGTCGGTGATGGGCTTCTCGATCAACGACACCATCGTGGTGTTCGACCGCGTGCGCGAGAACTTCCGCAGTCTGCGCGTCGAGCCGGTGGAAGTGCTGAACCGCTCGGTCAACCAGACCCTGTCGCGGACGATCATCACCTCGTTCGTGGCGTTCCTGACGGTGCTGGCGCTGTACCTGTACGGCGGCGGCTCGCTCGAAGGCATGGCGATCTCGCAGATGATCGGCATCGTGATCGGTACGATCTCTTCGATCTTCGTGGCGTGCCCGCTGCTGACCATCGGCTTCCTGAAGGTCACCAAGCAGGACCTGATGCCGAAGGCGAAGGACGAAGCCGCGCTGGCGCGCCGCCCGTAATCGCCGTCGATCGGTACGAAAAAGGCCACGCAATGCGTGGCCTTTTTCTTTACGGGTTCCGCGTCGCTAGAGCAGCGGGACCGGAGCCGGTCGCGGCGCGGATCAGCCGTTGAACGAAGCCGCGTAACCCGACGACACGATGGTCTTCTGCAGGGCTTCGGCGACCTTCAGGTTGCCGGCCACGATCTGGCGGGGCAGGGCGGTGCGGCCGTCGATCTTGCCGAGCGCGGCGCCGCGGAAGTCGCAGACCTTGCCACCGGCTTCGCGCACCAGCAGGACGCCGGCGGCGATGTCCCAGTCCTTCACGCCGGCTTCGAAATAGGCATCCGAGCGGCCGCAGGCCACGTAGGCCAGGTCGAGCGCGGCTGAGCCGGTGCGGCGGATGTCCTCGGCATGCACCAGCAGCTCGCGCACGCATTCCAGTTGCGCACCGGCGCGGGCGCGCTCGCGCGGCGGGAAGCCGGTGGTGATGACCGTGCCGGCCAGTTCCTTGCGATCGGCCACGCGGATGCGGCGCTCGTTGAGCTGGGCGCCGGCGCCGCGGCTGGCGGTGAACAGGTCGTTGCGCAGCGGGTCGAAGATCACGGCATCGGTGGGTTCGCCGTTGTCCACCAGCGCGATCGACACGCAGTAGTGCGGGAAGCCACGCAGGTAGTTGCTGGTGCCGTCGAGCGGGTCGATGACGAAGGTGTAGCGGCCGTTGATCTGGGCGCCGCTTTCCTCGCCCACGAATCCGTAGTCCGGATAGGCGCGGCGCAGTTCCTTGATGATGACCTTTTCGGCGTCCGCGTCCACTTCGCTCGCGTAGTCCATCCGCTCCTTCTGCACCACGTTCAGCGCGTCCAGCTTGTTGATGCTCCGCAACAGCACGTTGCCTGCAAGGCGGGCGGCCTTGACCATGACGGTGACGACGGGCTTCTGCATGCGAACGGACCTCGGACAGGCGTGGGGCGGGCGAACAAGTGGAAAAGAGCAGCACGGCGCAGTGGCCGGCCCGCGCAGTTTACCATTTGCCCCCATGAACACGCCCCCCTCTGTCATCACTGCCGCCGCCACCGATTCCGTTCCCGCGGCGCTCGCTGCCCGTTTTCGCGTCGTGCTCGTGGGCACACAGCACCCCGGCAACATCGGCGCGGCGGCCCGTGCGCTCAAGACCATGGGCCTGGGCCGGCTGGTGCTGGTGGCCCCCGAGGACTATCCGGCGGACGAAGCCTTCCGGCGTGCGGCGGGGGCAGACGACGTGCTGGCCGCCGCACCGGCGGTGGGCACGCTGGCCGAGGCCGTCGCAGACTGCCACCTGGTCCTGGGGTGCACGGCCCGCAGCCGCCGCGTCCAGTTGGAAGAACACGCCCCCCGGCAGGCGGCGGCGCTGGCGGTCGGCCGGGCCGTGACGGGGGGCGAGGTGGCCCTGGTGTTCGGCCGCGAGCGCACCGGCCTGACCAACGAGGAACTGCAGCTGTGCCAGGCGGCGGTGCACATCCCGGCCAACCCCGAATACAGCTCGTTGAACCTCGCCGCGGCCGTCCAGGTGCTGACGTACGAGCTGCGGATCTCGCTGCTGGAGCACGGGACCGGCGCGCCCATGGCCGACGCCACGCCGGACGAGGCGCCGGCCAGCCACGCGCATCTGGAAGGCTTCTACGCCCAGTTGGGCGAGACGCTGGACGCGATCGACTTCCATAAAGGGCGTGCCCCTGATTCGGCCATGCGCAAGTTGCGCCGGCTGTTCCACAAGGCCGCGATGAACGAGCAGGAGGTCCGGCTGCTGCGGGGCATTCTGGCCGATGCGCAGCGGATGGCCCGCCTGGCGGGCGGCGCGGGCGGCTGACGGCTGTCTAACTCACCCGATTTCCGATAGGCTGCCGCCATCGTTTCGGCGGGCGCCTATCGTTGCGTACAACCTGGTTCAGCCTGGCGCTGGCCGTGATCGGCGCAGCGCTGATTCCCGCCAGCATCGCGCCCGCCAGTGCGGCCGGCGACGACCGCGTCCTCGTCCTGGGGCGCATCAGCGACGACCCCAAGGCGCATTACGAGCAGCTCAAGCCATTGCTCGACTACGTGATTCCCCGCATGCGGGACGTGGGGATCACGGAGGGCCGCATCCTGATGGCCCGCGACACCCAGCAGATGACCAGCTACCTGCGCCGCGGCCGGGTGGACTGGGTGACCGAGACCGCCGGCACCGGCATGCGCCTCCAGGAACGCGCCGGCGCCCGTCCGCTGCTGCTGACCGAGCGCGGTGGCGTGAGCCGCTACCACGGTGTGTTCTTCGTCCGGCGCGACAGCGGACTGGAGCGGCTGGAAGACCTGGAAGGGCGCACGGTCGCCTTCCAGAACACGGCCTCCACCAGCGCCTACTTCGCCCCGGCGACGGCCCTGCTCGACGCCGGTCAGCGGCTTGAGATCCTGCTGTCGCCGATGGATCGGCCGTCGGCCGATTCGGTCGGCTATGTGTTCGCGCGCTCCGAACTCAATATCGCGGCCTGGGTGCACAAGCGCCTGGTCGATGCCGGCGTGGTGAGCAACCTGGACTGGGACGATGTGCGCCGCATGCCGCCGGCGTTCCGGCGCGACTTCCGTGTGATCCACGAGACCCAGGACTTCCCGCGTGCGCTGGAGATGGTGCGGGGCGATCTCGATCCGAAGGTGGAGGCGCGCCTGCGCGAAGTCCTGCTGGAGGCCGCCAACGATCCCGCCGCGCGCGACGCCCTCAACGTGTTCTTCCGCACCACCCGCTTCATGCCTGTGGATCCCGCTTCGCAGCAGGCGCTGGACAATCTGCGCCGCGGCGTGGCCCGCGTCAGGGAGCAGGTGGAATGAAGGCGCTGCGCTTCGGGCTGCAGGCGCGCTTCCTGGCTGCGATGGCGATCATGCTGCTGGTGGTCATCGCGCTGGTCGCCACGCTGCTGCACCGGCAGAAGGTGATGCAGAAGGAGGTTGCCGAACTCGGACGTGATGCGATGCACGGCATGGTCGAGGACAGCCTGCGCCGCCACGGCGAAGCCACCGTCGACCAGCTGGCCGATGCGCTGGCCAACCCGCTGTACTACTTCGACCTCGATGCCGTGGGTTCGCTCGTGCGTTCCGCACAGAAGGAACCGGACGTTAGCTATGTGCTGGTCTACGACAACCAGGGCCGGATCATCCACGACGGCACGGCCGACATCGCCGTGTATGGCCAGACCATGACCGACCCGCTGGCCTACGAGGCGATCAATGCCCGGGCCATGCATACCCAATGGTCCACCCAGATCGTCGACGTGTCGGAGCCGATCACGATCGGCAGCGAGCGTATCGGCGGTGTACGCGTCGGCTACTCGGTGGCGTCGGTGCGCGCCTATGAGGAAAAGGCGATCAATGCCGCCCGCGCGCGCTTGAACGAACTCGGTGCTCGCCACCTGGGCTGGATCGCGCTGCTGCTCGCGGCGCTGGCGGGCGTCAGTGTGGCGACCATGGTGTATGTGCAGCGCACGCTGGTGCGCCCGGTCCGGCAACTGGCGCGGGCCGCGCACGACATCGAGGTGGGCAACTACAACGGTGAGCGCATGGCCAGCGCCCGCCAGGACGAAGTGGGCGAGCTGGTGCGCGCGTTCGGCACCATGAGCGACAGCATCGCCCGGCACGATCGCGATGTGCGCCGCATGGCGTACACCGATTCGCTGACCGGCCTGACCAACCGGCTGGCGTTCCGCGAAAGCCTGGACCATCGTCTGATGATGCTGCGCGGCGCGGGTCGCCAACTGGCGCTGCTGTTCGCGGACATCGACGACTTCAAGCGCGTCAACGACACCCTCGGCCACGAAGCGGGCGATGAAGTGCTGCAGCAGTTCGCGCACCGCATCCGCGACGCCGTCGAACTGCTCGGCGGCGACGACGCACTGCTCGCGCGTTTCGGTGGCGACGAGTTCGTCATCCTGATCCAGGACGGCGACGTGCGCGGCAGCGCCACGCGGTTGGCGGAGAAGCTGGTCGCCGAACTGGGCCGTCCGATCGTGGTGCAGGAGCGACAGGTGTTCCTGGGCACGTCCATCGGCATCACGCTCTTCCCCGAGGATGCCTCGGGTGCCACGGCGCTGATGAAGAACGGCGACATCGCGATGTACCAGGCGAAGGTGGCGGGCAAGAACTGCTACCGCTTCTACAGTCGCGCGATGGACCAGGCGGTGGAGCGCCGCGTGCGGATGGAGCAGGAGTTGCGCGGCGCGTGGGAGCGCGGCGAGCTGAGCCTGATGTACCAGCCGGTGTTCCGCCTGTCCGACAGCCGCATCATAGGCGCGGAAGCGCTGCTGCGCTGGCAGCATCCGGAACTGGGCATGGTGGCGCCGTCGGTCTTCATCGACGTGGCCGAACAGAGCGGGTTGATCGAGAGCATCGGGCCGCGCGTGCTGCGCGCCGCCTGCGCCGCTGCCGCGCGCTGGGGCACCGACCGCGAGGCGATGGAGCCGCTGTTCGTTTCGGTGAACGTATCGCCGCGCCAGCTGCGCAGCGGCGACCTGCCCGACGTGGTGGCGGACTGTCTGCGCGACACGGGGCTACCGGCGTCCCGCCTGCACCTTGAACTGACCGAGACCGCGGTGATCGCCGACGAAGCGCATGCCAGCGCGCTGCTCGCCACGCTGCACCGCACCGGCGTGAAGGTATGGCTGGACGACTTCGGTACCGGTTTCTCCGGCCTGAGCCACCTGCGCCGCGTGCCGGTGGATGGCGTCAAGATCGACCGCAGCTTCATCGCCGACATGCTGCGCGACCCCGACGACCTGGCGTTGACCACCGCGATCATCGCGATGGCGCATTCGCTCGGCATCACGGTGGTGGCGGAAGGCGTCGAGAAGGAAGGCCAGTTCAACCTGCTGCGCGAACGCGGCTGCGACCTGGCGCAGGGCTACTGGCTGGGCTATCCGGTCACCGCGGCGGAGTTCACGCAGCTGATCGCCTGACGTGGTCAGACGCCGGAGGCTGGGCTAGAACCAGCTATCGACCAGTCGACCCAGTGACTCGACCAGGTTGCCGGACAGGAAGCCGAACACCACGACGGCGATGGCACCGGCGATCCATGCCACCAGCAGCAGCGCACCATCGCGTTCCAGCAGCGCCAGCGCAAACAGCAACAGCAGGAAGCCGAACACGTAGTTGGTGAACGGGATGGGCAACGCCAGCAGGATGCCCAGCAGCACCAGCAGCAGTCCGGTGAAGCTGAGCGCGACGCGGTTGTCGAGGAACCCCGCCATGCGGGGACGCACCAGTTTCTCCAGACGACGCAGCCACGGCGCCATGCGCTGGCGGAAGCGCATCATGGCGCTGCGATGCGGGCCTCGCCGGGCCAGGAAGTCCGGCAGCCAGACCTTGCGCATGCCCAACAGCAGCTGCATGCCGACCAGGATCACCATCGGCCCGCCGATCGCGCCGCCGACGCCGGGCACCGGAATGAAGGCCGGGAGCACGCCGATGAAGAGCAGCATGCCGAACGCCGCGGGGCCGAAATCCTTCAGCAGGTCGCCCAGGCGCAGGACTTCATCTGGATCGCCGGCGGCGAAGCCGTCGATCAGCGTGGCGGTGCTGGTGTGTCGCGGCGCGTCGTCGGCGGCCATGTCAGACCGCCAGGTCTTCGCCGTCGGTTTCCGGCAGCTTCTGCAGCAGCAGCTTGTCGATGCGTGCGCCGTCCAGGTCGACCACTTCGAAACGCCAGCCGGCCCATTCCAGTTGCTCGCCCACGTGCGGAATGCGGCCGAAGCGCTCGATCATCATGCCGGCGAGGGTGTTGTACTCATCGTCATCGGGCAGGGCGACGCCGCCCAGCAGTTCGCGCAGGTCGTCGTTGGGCAGCGAGCCATCGACGAGCAGCGAGCCGTCGTCGCGGACCACGACCAGCGGCGCCTCGTCGATATTGTGCTCCGCGGCCTGCAGGCGTCCGACGACAGCGCCCATCAGGTCGCTCTGGGTCACCAGGCCCTGGATCTCGCCGTACTCGTCGACCACCAACGCCAATGACTGCTGTTCTTCTCGGAAGATCTCCAGCAGTTTCATCGCATGGGTGGATTCGGACACGAACAGCGGCTCGCGCAGTTTGATGAACAGGTCTGGCTTCGCGGCACCCAGTGCGGGCAACAGCGACTTGACCTCGAGCACACCGACCACGTCCTGGTCGCTGCCGCGGTAGACGGGGAAACGCGAGAACGCGGACTCGTGCATCGTCTGCAGGTTGTCTTCGTAGGAGGCCGCCGCGTCCAGCCAGACGATCTTCTTGCGCGGGGTCATCAGGCTGTCGGCGGTACGGTCGCCGAGCCTCAGCACCCGATTGACCATGTTGCGTTCGTCGGCGTCGATCACGCCCTGCTCATGGCTTTCGGTCACGAGCATGCGGATTTCTTCTTCCGTCACCGCTGCACGGTTGTCGTCGCGGATGCCCAGCATGCGCAACACGCCGCGGTTGATCGCGCCCAGCACAAACACGACCGGGCGTGCGATCCGCGAGAGCCAGTCCAGCGGGATCGCGACGGCGGAAGCGATGGTTTCGGCGTTGGTGAGCGCCAGGCGCTTGGGGATCAGTTCGCCGAAGATGACCGAGCTCGCGGTGATCAGCGTTACCGCCGTGCCCACGCCGATCGGGGTGGTGTAGCGCTGCGCGCCGGGCCAGATATCCGCCAGCCAGGTCGAGATCATCTGGCCGATGGCGTCGCCACCGAACATGCCGGTCAGGATGCCCAGGCCGGTAATACCCACCTGCACGGTGGACAGCAGATTGTCGGGGTGTTCCGCCAGGTGCAAGGCCACGCGTGCGCCCCGGCTCTCCTGCGCCATCTGCTTGAGTTTGAGTTTGCGGGAGGTCATCAGCGCCATTTCGGACATGGCGAAGAACGCGTTGATGACGATCAGGAAGGCGACGATCAGCAGCTCGAGCACGGCGCCTCCCGGTCAGAAAGATGGAGGGCCGGCAGGGCGGGCGGGGTCTGTCGCGAGGGACAGTGGGGGGGAGTAGGGTCGTCGTCCATAGGGTGCACCCCTGGGGGCGCCGGGCGAGTTTAGCAAACGGCCCCGTCGACGAGACGCGAAGCTGAACAAGACGTTTGGCTAATACGGCGCTCTGAAATGCTGCCGGCAGGCGGGGCCGGACTGTCCGTCCGAGTCATGAAACGGTCATAATTCCGCCCCTGAAGCCGTCCATCCCGTGACGGTGGGACCGCCCGATGTTCTCCCTCCAGACGATCTTCGGCTCCGGCCAGCAGTTCTACACGCTGTTGGACGAGGCCGCCCAAGCTGCCCACGACAGCACCAAGGCCCTGCACACGATGATGAAGGCCACCGACCGCCAGCCTGCGCTCGATGCCTTCAAGCTGGCGCGCCTGCGCGAGCGCGCGGCCTCGGACAAGATCGGCAAGGCGCTGGTGGACAGCTTCATCACCCCGATCGAGCGTGAGGACATCGAAGCGCTCGGCTCGGCGCTCTACAAGATCCCCAAGCAGGTCGAGAAGTTCGCCGACCGCTATTCGCTGGCCATCCAGCACCTGGACGGCATCGATTTCGCGCCGCGCGCGGCGATGCTGGAACAGGCGGCGTCGGTCGTCGTGGAGATGGTCCATGAGATCAAGAAGATGAACATCGACCGCATGACCTCGCTCAACGAGAAGCTGCGCGCGATCGAGAACGAAGCCGACCGGTTGATGCTGGAGCTGTACCGCGACATCTACTCCGGCCGCCTGGACCACCTGCAGATGTTCCTGCTGAAGGAGTTCTTCGAGATCCTGGAAAAGGCCATCGACCGCTGCCGCGAGGCCGGCGTGGTGGCGTACCAGATCGTCCTCAAGAACAGCTGACGGGTCGCGCCCATGCTTACCCTCGTGCTGGTGGTGATCTTCGCCGCGCTCGTCTTCGAGTTCATCAACGGCTTTCACGACACCGCCAACTCCATCGCGACCGTGGTCGCCACCAAGGTGCTGTCGCCGGGCCAGGCGGTGATGCTGGCGGCGGTGATGAACCTGATCGGCGCGCTGACCGGCACCGCGGTCGCCAAGACGATCGCCTCCGGCCTGGTCGACACCAACGTCGTGCAGGTGACCTCGCAGGTGATCCTGTGCGCCCTGCTGGGCGGCATCATCTGGAACCTGATCACCTGGTGGAAGGGCCTGCCGTCGTCGTCGTCGCATGCGCTGATCGGTGGCCTCTGCGGCGCCGCGCTGGCAGCGGCGCACAACGACTGGGGTGCGCTGATCTGGTCGCAGGCCGCCGGCGACTGGACCCAGAACAAGGGCATCCTGTGGAAGGTCGTGTTGCCGATGATCAGTTCGCCGGTGGCGGGCTTCCTGCTCGGCATCGTGGTGATGGTGCTGCTGTGGGGGTTGATCGCGCTGCTGGCGAAACTCGGCGGCTGGCTGGGCCGGCTCGCACGCCCGCACTTCGTCAACAAGTTCTTCGGCAAGGCGCAGATCCTGTCCGCGGCCTACATGGGCTACGCGCACGGGCACAACGATGCGCAGAAGACCATGGGCATCATCGCACTGACGCTGTTCGGCGCCGAAGCCAGCGGCGCGCTCGACAACCTGCCCAATTGGCTGGCGTTCCTGCACCCCGGCAGCGCTGGCGAGCAGGACATCGCCATGTGGATCGTGATCACCTGCGCCATCGTCATGGCGCTGGGCACCGCGTCGGGCGGCTGGAAGATCATCAAGACGCTCGGCCACAAGATGGTGAAGCTGCACCCGATCAACGGCTTCGCGGCGGAGACCAGCTCGGCCACGATCCTCACCGTCGCCGCGCACTTCGGCATGCCGGTCTCGACCACGCACAGCATCTCGACCGCGATCATGGGCGTGGGCTTCGCGAAGAACCCGCGCGCCCTGAAGTTCGGCGTGATCGAACGCATCCTGTGGGCATGGGTGCTGACGATTCCCGCCGCGGGCGGCATCGCCTATGGCCTGTTGCGGTTGCTGGAAGCGATCGGCTGGGCGTGATGCGTGCCGCGACCGGGCAATAAAAAACGCCGGGCTTGCCCGGCGTTTTTTATGGTGCTGAGTGCACGATGGCGGGCCTGGGCCCGTCCTACAGGAGATCGCCTTCCGCGGACAGCGCGCGTTCCATGCTGTCGCCCAGGCCACCGATCTCCAGCACCAGCCGGTCCACTTCGGCCGGGCTGAGGCTCTCGTAGGGGCGGTTCTCGCACAGCTGCAGGTAGGGCACGCCGTCGAGTTCGCCGATGGCCAGGTAGCCCACGCTGCTCTGCCAGTTGAACGTCAGCGCGCGCTTGGCGTCGATGCCGGTCATCGGTGCGATCACCGTGCTCACGCGCAGGTAGCCGCGCTCGTCGTCGTTGCCCAGTTCGGACAGGAAGATGGCCTGGTGCCGCTTGCCGTTGCCCAGCGAGAGTTCCACGCAGGCGACGAACGGGTCGTGCATGGTGACTTTGTAGCCGGATGAATTCAGGTGGCCGCGGACCTGTTCGAAGTTTTCCATGGCGTGCTCCGGTGTTGCCGATGCCGCTATGCTAATGCGACATGAGCGCCAAGTCTCCCGAAGACCGCATCCTGGCCGCGATCCGTGCCATTCCGCGCGGACAGGTGGCCGGCTACGGCGAGGTCGCGCATCGCGCCGGCCTGCCCGGGCGGGCGCGGCTGACGGCACGCATCCTCAGCCAGAACGACGATCCGGCGCTGCCCTGGCATCGCGTGCTGCGCTCGGACGGCCGCATCGCGTTCCCGGAAGGCTCGCGGGCGTATCGCGAGCAGAGCCAGCGCCTGCGTGCCGAGGGCGTGAAGGTGGAGAACGGGCGGGTGAAGCGCCCGCGCAAGGCCGATACGCTGGACGAGGCGCTCTGGGGCCCGGGTCCGCGTTAACGTGAGACACGTATCATGGCAGCCGATGCCGTGAGGACCGCCATGTTTCCCCGATTGCTTCCTGTCACCCGCAACCTGCTGATTGCCAATTTCGTCGTCTATGTCCTGCAACTGTTGCTGGGCGGGGCGTTCGACACGCTGTTCGCGCTGAGGCCGGTCGGCTATGGCTTCATGCCGTGGCAGTTGCTGACGTATGGCTTCATGCACGACACATCGGGACTCACGCACCTGGCGTTCAACATGCTCGCGCTGTGGATGTTCGGCAGTCCGCTGGAGCAGACCTGGGGGCCGAAGCGGTTCCTCACCTACTACCTGGTGTGCATCGTCGGCGCCGGCGTGCTGCAACTTGGCGTGGGCTGGTGGATGGTGAGCAGCGGCGGCATGCCGTACCCCACGGTGGGCGCGTCAGGCGGCGTGTTCGGCCTGTTGCTCGGCTACGGCATGCTCTTCCCGAACAACCGCATGATCATCTTCCCGCTGCCGATGGAAATCCGCGCGCGGACGCTGGTGATCATCTACGCGGTGCTGGCCCTGCTGATGGGGTTCACCGGCCTGCAGCCCGGTGTGGCGCATTTCGCCCACTTGGGCGGCATGGTGTTCGGTTGGCTGATGATCCGTTACTGGCGCGGTCAGCCGCCGTTCGGGCGCGGGCGACGCGGCCCGCCCCGCATGCGCATCGTCAAGTGATCGATGGATGAAGAAAGGCGCGGAAGTCCGCGCCTTTCTTCGTTGCAGCGCCGGGGCTGGAACTCAACGCCAGACGCGGATCTGCTCGGCCTCGTTGGCCTGCATCGGCTGGCCGCTCTTGCAGGTGAAGGCCTGCGCGAAGGACGGCTGCTGCGTCAGCGGGCCGTTGGCGCGCCATTGGCCGGGCGCATGCACGTCCACGGCGGCGCGCTGCGCGGCTTCGGTCTCGGACAGGTTCTGCGCCCACAGGGTGGCCCAGGCCTTGTAGAACGACTGCTTCGCCGCTGCATTGGCCTGCGGCTCGGCGGTCGCGAACGCATCCCACGCCAGTTCGACGCCCGCCAGATCGGCCAGGTTCTCGTCCTGGGTCAGCGCGCCATTGACCTTGACGTTCTTCAGGTCCGGATAGGCGTAGGCGCCGTACTGCGCGGTGACCTTGCTGCCGAGCGCATTCCATGCGGCGACGTCGGCCGGGCTCCACCAGTCGCGCAACTGGCCCTTCGCGTCGACCATGCGGCCCTTGCCGTCGAAGCCACGGCTGAGTTCATGACCCACCAGCGCGCCGAACGCGCCGTACTGCACGGCGGCCGACTGCTTCGCGTCGAAAATTTCTTCCTGCAGCACGGCGGCGGTGACGATCAGGCGATTCTGCGCCAGGTCGTAGGCCAGTGCCGGCTGCTGCGGCAGCACGTCCCAGCGGCGATCGGCGTTGCCCTTGCCGATGCGCTTCATCTCTTCGCGATGGCGCCAGGTGGACGCGATCAGGATGTTGCCGCCGAAGCTGCCGCGGCCCATCGGCTGCACGCTGTAGTCGAGATCGCGCTTGGGTGTGCCGACTTCGATCTTCAGCTTGTCGAGCTTGGCCTTGCCTTCGGCTTTGGCGGTGTCGCTCAGCCAGCTGCTGCGCTCGATGCCGCGGCCCAGCGCGTCACGCACCTGGCCGGCGATCTGCTCGGCACGACGCTTGTGATCGGACGGGACGTAGCGCTCGGCATATTCCTTGCCCAGCATCGGGCCGGCCGCCAGGTTGATCGCGTCGAGCACCTGGCGCCAGCGCGGTGCCGGTGCGGTCTCGCCGCGCAGCACGCGGCCGCGGAAGTCGAACTCCGCATCGCGGAACGGCTTGGCCAGGTACGGCGCCATCGCGTCGCCCACGCGCCAGCGCAGGTAGGCCTTCCACTGGTCCGGCTTCAGGCTGGCCACCAGGCCGTCGAGGCGCTTGAACAGCGCCGGGTCCGCCATCGAGACGGTGTCGTCGTTGACGCCCTGCGCCTTCAGGAAGGCATCGAGCTGCAGGTTGCGGTACTGCTTGCCCAGGTCCTTGGTCGGGACCGGCGCGTAGTTGGCGAACGGGCTGCGCAGGTCGACGATCGGCTTGGAGACCTGCGCCAGGCGTGATTCGAGGTCGATCACCAGCGCCGATTCCGCATCCAGCTTCGCGGCGGGCGTGCCGGTCAGGGCCAGCACCTGCTTCACGTAGGCGCGGTAGCGGCCGAGCAGCTCGCGGGTGTCGGCGTCGCTGCGGGTGTAGTAGGCGGGGTCGGGCAGGCCCAGGCCGCCCTGCATGAAGTAGCCGATGTGGCGGTCCAGCGCCTGCAGGTCCACGTCGGGGCTGAAGTTGAAGGCCACGGGGACGCCCACCTGGTGCAGCGCGGCGATGGCCGGCGCGACGTCCTTGGGCTTCTTGATCGCGTTGATGCGGTCCAGCAACGGCGCGATCGGCTTGGCGCCGTCGGCCTCTACGGCGGCTTCATCCAGGCCGCTGGCCCAGAAGTCGCCCAGCAGCTTCTGCACGTTGCCCTGCGGCGACTTCATCGCGGCGTCGAGCAGCGCGCGCTGCTGTTCCAGGGTGCGCTCACGGAAGGCGCCCAGCACGCTCACACCGCCCTCGCCGGCGGGGACCGGGTGGCTCTTCAGCCAGGTGGCGTTGGTGGCGGTGTAGAAATCGGCGCACTCCGCGCTGACGGCGGGGGCACGCGCGGCGCGCTTCTTGCGCTGCGCATCGGCATCCGGGGCGCCCAAGGCCAGGACCAGGGCGAGAGCGATCAGGGTGGGACGGCCGAGTGCGGTGCGCGGGAGGGACATCAGGGGGCTTCCGTGATTCAGGGGTCGGGCGATTCTAGCAAGGGCGCCGCATCGGGCCTGTCGCGGTGTGGCGCAAATCCCGCCGCATTTGGCGTCGCCAACGGGCCCTGTGTCACAGACTCCGCGGTCGAGCCGGATTTCATAAGCCCGGAAAGGAAAAGGCCCGGACATGCCGGGCCTTCTCCAGATCACGCGGAGCGTGCGCTTACCAGATCACGACCTGCTGGTCGCCGCCGCGCACCATGGCGTCGCCTGCCTTGCAGGAGAACGCCGCCGCGAACGTCGGCAGGTTGGACGGGGCGCCGATGGCACGGAACTGCGCCGGGGCGTGCTCGTCGGTGGCGATGCGGTTCTTCAGCTCCTCCGGGGTGAAGTTGCGGCGCCACACGGTGGCCCAGTTGAGGAAGAAACGCTGGTCGCGGGTCAGGCCATCGGTCTTCGGATCCGGCGCGTCGCCCGCGGCCGCCTTCATCGCGTCGTAGGCCGTCGCCAGGCCACCCAGGTCGGCGATGTTCTCGCCCAGCGTGTGGTTGCCGTTGATCTTCTGGCCATCGGCGGTGCGGTAGCCGTCGAACTGCGCGACCAGTTTGCCCGTCAACGCCTTGAAGCCCTTGGAGTCGGCATCGCTCCACCAGTTCTCGAACTTGCCGGTGGCACCGAAGCGGCTGCCCTGGTCGTCGTAACCGTGGGTCATCTCGTGGCCGATCACCGCGCCGATGCCGCCGTAGTTCATTTCATCCGAGGCGTTCGGGTCGAAGAACGGCGGCTGCAGGATGGCAGCCGGGAACACGATCTCGTTCTGCAGCGGGTTGTAGTAGGCGTTGACCATCTGCGGCGGCATGCCCCACTCGGTGCGGTCGACCGGCTTGCCGATCTTGCCGAGGTTCCACTTGTAGTTGAACTCCATCGCCGACAGCACGTTGCCGATGTAGCTATCGCGGCCGGTGGACAGGCCGGTCCAGTCGCGCCACTTGTCGGGGTAGCCGATCTTGGTGGTGAACGCGGCCTGCTTCTCCATCGCCTTGGCCTTGGTCTCGTCGCTCATCCACGACAGTGCCTGGATGCGTGCCTTCAGCGCGGTGCCCAGGTTGGCCACCAGCTTTTCCATCTTGGCCTTGGAATCCTCGGAGAACGCGACCTTCACGTACATCTGGCCCAGCGCTTCGCCGCTCTGGCCCTCGATGGTGGACAGCACGCGCTTCCAGCGCGGTTCGATTTCCTTCTGGCCGCGCAGCGTCTTGGCGTAGAAGTTGAAGTTCTCGTTGGCGAAGGCGTCGCTCAGGTAGGGCGAAGCGCCGTCGATGGTGTGGAAGCGCAGGTACGCGCGCCATGCCGCCGGGTCGGTGTCGCCCAGCATCTTGCTGACTTCCTGGTGGAACGCGGGCACGGCCAGCGAGAACGTCGCCTGGGGCGCCACGCCCTGCGATTCGAAGAACTTCGTCCACGAGAAGTTCGGCGTCAGCTTGTCGGCGTCGGCCAGCGTCACCGGGTTGTAGTAGAGCGACACGTCGCGCGACATTTCCTCGTTCGACTTGGACACCTTCGCCAGGCGCGTTTCGAACGCCATGATGTCGGTCGCCTGCTTCTGCGCGTCGGCCGTGGCCACGCCCGAGAGTTCCAGCACCTTGGCGATGTGCGCGACGTAGTCCTCGCGGATCTTCTTCTTGTCGGCGTCGAAGTAGAAATTCTTGTCCGGCAGGCCCAGGCCGCCCTGGAAGGCGTACGCCAGGTTGGTGTCGGGCTTGTTGAAGTCGGCTTCCGCGCCGAAGCCGAACAGGAAGGCCTGGCCCTTGGCCGCGGATTCATTGAGGTACGCCACGATGGCGTCCTTGTCCTGCAGACCGTCGATCGCCTTCAGCGTCGGGGCGATCGGTTCGATGCCCTGCGCATTGGCTTTCGCCTCGTCCATGCCGGTGGCCCACAGGTCGCCGACGATCTTCTCCACGCCGGTCGCGCCGGTGTGCGCCGCGGCCTGCTCGGCCAGCTGCTTCTGCACGGCGGTGGAACGCTCGTCCAGCATCTCGAAGGCGCCCCAGCTGGTGCGATCGCTGGGAATGGCATTCGCTGCCAGCCACTTGCCGTTGGCATAGCCGGCGAAGTCGGTGCAGGCGTTCTTCGTGGTGTCGAGGTCGCCGATCTGGAAGCGGTTGACGCCCGGCAGGGTGCTCTCGTCCAGCTTGAGTTCCAGCGCGTCAGGCGCCTTCGCGGCCGTGTCGGCGGCCGGGGCGGCCTCTTCCTTCTTGGCGCACGCGGCCAGCGCGGCGGCCACGGCGAGCGAAAGCATCAGGATCTGGGGTTTGCGGGCAATCACGGTCTACTCCGGCCCCTGGCAGGGGCAATGGAAAAAAGGAACCCCCGGGCGGGGGCGTGCGGGGACTCTACGCCTGCCCGGATGAGGGCAGGTGTGTCGAAGGTCATGGGTGGCGCCAGGGAAACCGGTGGTAGGCGAGTCGCCTTCGGCCCCACGCCGCGGCAAAGACGAGAACGGCCGATTTCGCCCCCCGGCAGGCCGCATACTCACCAGCATGCGAAGGAGGAAGACCCGATGAAGGTCCATTTCCACGGCGCAGCTGGCGAGGTCACGGGCTCGATGCACCTGGTCGAAGCGGCGGGCACGCGCGTGTTGCTGGATTGCGGATTGATCCAAGGCAGCCGGGAGGCGGAGGCGCGCAACGCCGAGCCATTCCCCTTCGATCCGGCGGCACTCGATGCGCTGGTCCTGAGCCACGCCCACATCGATCACATCGGGCGCGTGCCGCTGCTGGTGAAGCGCGGCTTCCGCGGACCCATCTACACCCAGCAGGCCAGCGCCGAGCTGATGCCGATCATGCTGATGGATGCGGCGTCGCTGTCTGAGTCCGAGGCCGAGCGCGCGAATCGGCACCATCGCAACGGCGAGCCGCGAGCCGAGCCGCTGTTCACCGCCGACGATGTGCAGCAGGCGATGCAGCAGGTGCGGCCGCTCCCGTATGACGCGCGCACGACGATCGCGCCGGGTGTCGACATCGCGCTGCGCGATGCCGGCCACATCCTGGGCTCGGCGATCGTCGAGGTGTGGGCCGACGGCCGCAAGCTGGTGTTCTCGGGCGATCTTGGCCCCAAGGGCACGCCGATCCTGCGCGACCCCGCCGTGGTACGCCAGGCCGATCTCCTGCTGATGGAATCGACCTATGGCGACCGCAATCATCGCGACCGTCCGGAGACCGTGCGCGAACTGGGCGACATCTTCGAGCACGCCTGGCGCGACCGCGGCAATGTGATCATCCCCGCCTTCGCGGTGGGACGCACGCAGGAGCTGCTGTACTGGTTCGCGCGGCACTGGGAGGCCTGGAAGCTCGCCCGCTGGCGGATCTTCCTGGACAGTCCGATGGCGGCGAAGGTGGTGAACGTGTACGCACGCCACCACGGCCTGTTCGACGAAGATGCGCGCCGGGTGTGGTCGCAGTCGCCCAATCCGTTCCGCCTCCCGAACCTGCACGTCGCCGAGACCACGCAGCAGTCGATGGCGATCAACGAGGTGGAGAACGGCGCGATCATCATCGCCGGCTCCGGCATGGCCAACGGGGGGCGCATCCAGCATCACCTTCGTTACAACCTGGGGCGACGCAACGCCCACGTCGTGTTCGTCGGCTACCAGGCAGAGGGTACGTTGGGTCGGCGGTTGGTGGACGGCGCCGCCTGGGTCCGCATCCACGGACGCGACATCCGCGTCAACGCGCAGCGGCACACGGTGGGTGGGCTGTCCGCGCATACCGACCAGCGCGGATTGCTCGAGTGGTACGGCCAGTTCCAGCCGTCGCCGCCGCTCGTGCTGGTGCATGGGGAAGACAAGGCCCGGGAGGCGCTCGCCGGCGAGATCGGCGAGCGGCACGGTGCGCCGGTGGAACTGGCGCGGCCGGGGCTGATCGTCGACGTCTAGCCGCCGCGCCGCCGCGGCCTCAGACGCGCGTGGCGGAGATACCGACGGGCTCCTGCTCGCCGGTATGGCTGAAGCTGCGGTTGCGGCCGGTCTGCTTGGCCCGGTACAGCGCTGCGTCCGCGCGGTCGAAGACGTCCTCCGGCCCCAGGTCGTCGCCGGACTGGAACGTATGGATGCCGATGCTGGCCGTGAACGGCGGCGAGGCGCTCGCATTCGCGCCATGCGGCTTGCGGCCCAGGTTGGCGAGATCCACGTGGATGGTGGTGGCGATTGTCGCCGCCGCCTGTGCGGAGGTCTCCGGCAGCAGCACGGCGAACTCGTCGCCGCCGAGGCGCGCGACCAGGTCGCGCGGGCGGCGCGCGCGGCTGCGCAAGACGCGGCCCAGCGCCTTCAGCGCGGCATCGCCCGCGGGATGGCCCTTCGTATCGTTGAGCTGCTTGAAGTGGTCGATATCCATCACCAGCAGCGACAGGGGTTGGCCGCTGCGACGCGCAACGCGCAGCTCCTGGTCCAGGGCCTGATCGAAGCGGGTACGGTTGGCCAGGCCGGTCAGTGCGTCGGACTGCGCCTGCTTGTGGGTACGGCGCAGCAGCCGGTAGATCCACAGCGACGCGCCGAGCGCCAGCACCAGCAGCGCGGGCACCGGAGAGAACCACGCGTGGGCATAGCGCAGCAGCACCACCGACAGCACCACCGCGCCCGCCATCGTCATCACCGTGGGCAGCCACACGCGGCGCAGGCCCGGCAGCGCGGACAACAGCAGCGGCAATGCGGCCAGCAGTGCCGACAGCAGCGCCTGCCACCCTTCGCCCAACGGCGTGATGGCCGCGTCCTTCAGCAGCATGTTCAGCAGGTTGGCCTGGTAGTCGGCCCCACTCATCTCGGCATCGAGCGGTTGGCCCGGCGCGCGCGCGTACTGGCCCATCCCGGTCGCATTGACGCCCACCACGACCCAGTTGCCCGTGAGCAGCGAGGGCGGGATGCGCTGGTTGAGTACGTCGGTGTAGGACAGGTGTCGGAACCCGCTCGGCGGCGACGCGAAGGGGATGCGTACCTCGTGGTCCCGGACCCAATCGTCCTGCGCGGGCGTGGCCACGTCCGTCGTGACCAGCCTGCGGCCCGGCAGCTCAGGGGCGCCGCCGTTGGGCTGGTCCAGCTGCAACAGCGCCAGGGCCAGCGCGGGCCAATGCGGCGACCCGAGACCTGCGCGCAGGTACACGCTACGCGCCACGCCGTCTTCGTCGAGGGCCATCTCCGCGTGGCCCAGCGATGCGGCCGAGGCCGCGAACTCCGGGATCGGCATCAGCTCCACGCTGGCGCCATCGCGTTGGACGGGTTCGGCGAGCACCGGCAACACCACGCGGCCGCTGCGGCTGATCGCGCGCGCCAACAGGGCATCGCCTTCGGGGTCGAAGAGGGCCGGTTCGGACAGCAGCACATTGAAGGCGATGCCTTTCACTTCCGCCAGCCGCAGGCGATCGACCAGCTGCGCATGCGTGCGACGCGACCACGGCCAGCGGCCGAGCTCGGCCAGGCTCTTCTGGTCGATGTCGATCACGACGATGCGCGGGTCCGCCTCGGGTGCGGCGCCGCGTACCAGCCGATCGTAGAACCAGGCATCCGGGGTCGCGGTCAGGCCCGACAGGGTCACCAGCACCGCAAGCGCGGCCGCGCCAACCGCCGTCAACAGGCGGGGCTTCCACTTCGGGCCGGGCGCAGGGGTACTCATAGGGTGAGCAGTATGAGCAACGCCCCCGCCCCAGCGCCAATCCTGCAGAGGCGGCATGGGACTTCGACCACCTGGGGAGCGGGGAAGGGGCCTTCGAAGCCGTCGACATCGATCGTCTGCGCGCGCAGGTACCAGGTGCCGCCACGCAATCGAGGCAAGGTGATTTCCGCTTCCTCCACGGTCTTGTCCACGGTGGGCTCGCGGAAATCCGCCGTCCGCGACAGCTGGAAGCGGTAGCGCTGGCCCGGTTGGCCGGCGGGCCAGCGGAACGTCACCTGCCGGGTGTCCCCGGCTTCGGTGGGGCTTCCGTCGATGCGGGTGACTTCAGCCAGGGGACGGAGGGTGAAGGCCACGGCATCACCGAACGCCCCGGTCCTGCCTGCGCGATCCACGCTGCGGATGCGCCAGGCGTAATCGCCGGGGGCGAGGGGCGGCAGGGACACCGATGAGGCGTCCTCCACACGACCCTGGGCGACCGGTGGGTCCGATCCTGTCGTGCCGACGACCTCGTAATCGTAGGCGACCGCCCCTGGCGCTTGCGTCCAGCTCAGGGCCAGGTCGGGCGTGCGCACCACCGCCCCGGCGGCAGGCGCGATGGAGTAGGGCGGTGGCAGTCGTGCATCCCACTGGATCTGGGCGACGGCGTCGCGGCCCTCCAGGCCTTGTGCATCGATGGCGCGCACGCGCACGAAATAGCGGCCTTCCTCGAGCGTCTGCAGGCGGTAGGCGGGCGTGTCGATCTCGGCGTCCACCCGCAGGCTGTCGAAGCGCGCGTGCTCGCTGACCTGCACGCGATAGCGGCGCGCGCCCGCGATGGCAGGCCATGCCAGCGGCGCTTGCGTGGGCAGCGGCGCCGGGTTGAGACCGGACAGATCCGGCGCCGGCAACAGCGCAACGGGTGTCACCGCAGCCTGATTCGCTGCCACAACGGTGCCGTACCCGCGCTGCACCAGTGCGCTGTGCGTGCCGCTGCTGACGGCCACGCGCCCTTCCAGCACTTCCGCCTGGGTTTCTCCTTCGTTGGCTTCCACGCGGAACCGCGTGCCACGTACCGCCGATGATGCGCTCGGCGTGTCGACGATGAAGTTGGCGGCGGGGCCACGCAGATGGCGGACATCGTTGCCGATGCGTCCGCGCTGCAGGCGCAGGCGCGTGTCGGCCATGCCCGACCGCCCGAAGCGCGTCAGCCGTTCCAGCAGCAACTCACTTTCGCCCAGCAGCAGCAGGCGCGACCCATCGGCGAACTGCAGGCTGAGCGAGGCGTCGGGGGATGTGGTCACCCGGGCACCGCTGCCGAACGACATGCCCGCCGTTACCGGCGCCGCGCGTTCGGCCGCGACCTGTGCGACGGCATCGCCGTGCACCGCCACGACCTTCGCGCGCGCAGGCTGGCGATGCAGCCACTGGACCGGAATGCGCAGCGTGCTGCCCGGCGCAAGGTGGTAGGGGTCGGCGACGCGGTTGTGCTCCTGCAGGCGTTGCCAAGGCACGGACGGCGCGAGGTATTCACCGGCGACATCCCACAGCGTGTCGCCGGGACGGACGCGATACGTCCAGTCCTGAGCGTGGGTCGGGAACGCCAGGACCAGCAGGAACGCCAGTCCCCAGCCCTGCCACCCCACCCGTCGGATCGCCTTTCTCTGCATTGCCGTCCCCGCTGTCACAAAAGTGTTGCGCTGGTCACAATTATAGAAGAAACCCTTCTGGGCACTGGCCGGTTTCGGGGGGATCTCACGTCACATTAGAGCCGTTTTTTCGCTTGCGGCGGGTGAAAGTCAGGGCTCGCCGCCCCAGAGCGTCGCGATGCGTCGGGCCAGTGGATACGGCTCCGGTCCATCGCGATTGGTCAGCACGATGACGGTCAGGCGCTGCTTGGGAAACCGCAGCATGACGTTGCGGAAGCCGATGCTCTCGCCCGAATGCCACTGCATGTCCCCCTGCAGGCGCCAGCCGAAGCCATAGTGCGCGACGTCCGCTTCCGGTGTCGGGGTGGACGGACGTGTCGCCATCGTCCGCGAGGCCGTCGACAACAGCCGGTCGTCGTACCAGGCCGCATCCCAGCGCGCGAGATCGTCCACGGAGGAATAAATGCCGCCGTCGCCGAGCACCGCGCTGGTGGTGCTCTGGTCCGTCCTCTGCCATTCGCCTTGCACAAGGCTGTAGCCGTACGCGCGCGCTGCGACGGCGGGGCCTCCGTCTTCGCGCGCGAGCGTCCGCGTCATCCCCAGTGGGGCGAACACGCGCGTGCGCAGGAATTCCGCGAAACGCAGGCCGGACGCGCGTTCCACCACGAGGGCCAGCAAGGCATAGCCACTGTTGCTGTAGCGGTAATCGGTACCAGGCGCGAAGTAGAGGCGGTCCTCGGGCTCGAGCAGGCGCAGCACGTCCGCGTCGCGCACTTGGTCCGTCTGGCCTGCCGGTATCAGGTCTTCGTAATCGACGATGCCCGACGTGTGGCTCAACACGTGCCGCAGCGTGATGGCGTCCGCGGATGCCGGCAATGTGGGAAGCCATCGGCGCAAGGGGTCGTCGAGCGCGAGGACGCCGTCCTCCACGAGCAGCAGCACGCACGTTGCCGTGAACTGCTTGCTGATGGAGGCGAGCCGATACTGCGTGTCCGGTGTGGCGGCGCGGCCAGTCTCCCGCTCGGCCATGCCGTAGCTGCGTTCGAACGCAGGGCGCCCGTCTTCCAGCACCAGTACCGACGCGCCCGGCGCGTCGCCGCCGTACTCGCGCATCCATCCGTCGATCGTGGCGTCGCGCGAGGCGGCGCTCGCTTCACCCATCGCCATCACCATCACTCCCAACGCCCAGGCCATTTTCATCGCGGTCCCCGTGGTGGAACGGCGGCAGCCTAGCGCAAGTGCGGCGATCAGTCTGTCGCGGCTTCGTCGCGCAGCGCCCGCTCTCGCTCGCGCCCCAGGTAGAGGCGGATGCCGTGGCGCATCAGGTACAGCAGCGGGATCAGCGCGATCGCCGCCAGCATCTTGTAGGCGTAGTTGACCGTGCTGACGGCGAGGAACAGCGATGTGGGCCATTTCTGCGGCCCCAGCACGAAGGCGATGTAGATCACCACGAAGCTGTCCACCAGCTGCGAGATCGCGGTGGAGCCGGTGGCGCGCAGCCACACCCAGCGTTCGCCGGTGGCCTCGCGGATGCGATGGAACACGGAGACGTCGATCAGCTGGCCGGCCAGGAAAGCCACGACCGAGCCGGCGATCGTCCACATGCCCTGGCCGAAGATCGCGGCGAATGCCTTCTGGTAGTCCGGTACGCCCTGTGCCTGCGCCGCCTCCACCCACCAGCCGGCCGGCGCCAGCGCGATGGCAGCGAAAGCGAACAGAAAGCCGTAGACGATCAACGCCACCGCCAACCACGAAATGAAGCGCACGCCACGCTTGCCGAAGAACTCGTTGATCGTGTCGGTCAGGATGAACACGAAGGGCCACAGCAGCGTGCCCGCGGTGAAGCTGAGCGATCCGGTCTGGCCGAACAGGTTCCATTCCAGCGGCGCGATACCGAGCGTGTCTTCCAGCGCGAAGATCTTGACGCCGATGAACTCGGCCAGCACCGCGTTCGCGCAAAATACCGCCGCGAGCACGATGAAGAGGCGGACCGCGCGATCATCCAGTGTGCGCGGCGCGCGCATTGCTCAGCGATCCCCGGCCCGGGTGAAAGGCATCGTGTCGGGCGCCACGGCGCCGCCGGAGATGATGAAGCTCATCGCCTGGTCCACCGTCCAGTCGGTCGGCGTAAGCAGCTCGACCGGTACGATTTCCAGGTAGCCGGAGGTGGGATTCGGCGTCGTGGGGACGTAGACCGCGGCCAGTTCGCGGCCGCTGCCTTCCTCGCGGATCACGCGCGTCACCAGGCCCACCGATTTCATGTCCCGGTGCGGGAAGTCGATCAGTACCACGCGCTGCGTGCTGCCCGGCTTGGTCTCCAGCATGTCCAGCAGCTTGCGCGCGCTGGTGTAGATGACGTTGGCCAGCGGTACCCGCGCGATCAGCGCCTCGAACCAGCTCAGCAAGCGCTGGCCCACGACGCGTCGGGTGAGCGCGCCGACCGCAAGGATGACGAACAGCGTCGCGACCATCGCGATGGTGTTCTGCACCCACAGTCCGTTGAACCAGCCCAGCGATTGCGGGAACATCGCCGCGATCCGGTGCGACAGCGGTTCCACCCACGGCTTGCTGATGTCGGACAGCAACACGAAGACGAACTTGATGACGACCCAGGTCAGCCAGATGGGCAGCAGGGTCAGCAGGCCGGTGATGAAGAGCTTCTGCACCGAGGCTCGGTGCGGCGGATGGTCGGGGGGCATGGGCCTATTGTAGGCCGCTGCGAGGCTCTGGCTGTAGCGCCACCGGCGGAACGCCGTGGTGCCTCCCGGGATTCAGCCGGCCGCCTTCCGCGCTTCGGGCTTCAACCGCACGTAGATCTGCTTGCGCACGCGCGCGACGACCTCGTTCTGGGCGTTGAAGACATCCGCGGGCATCCAGCGCAGGTGCTTCTGCCCGTTGGCCGCTTCGGCACGGATCTCTTCGAGCACGCGTTCGTCCAGGCGGAACTCGGCGTGCAGCGTGCCCTTGCCGGGCTTCACGAACTCGATCTCGGCGGCCTTGTCCCAGACGTAGTAGTCCGGCCCGAGGCGCTCCTTGGCCAGGATCATCCAGAACGGGTCGGTCATGGCGAACAGGCTGCCGCCGAAATGGGTGCCCACGTAGTTGCGGTTCCAGGGCCGCATGCGCAGCTCCACGCGCGCGAAACTCCAGTCGAGGGCCATTTCGGTGACATGGATGCCGCTGAGCAGGAACGGCGGCCAGACGTTGAAGATGTGCCGCAGGGTGGTGGGCTTCATGGGTACTGCACGTGCAAGGGTCGGTACGAGAGGTTTCGGCGATCAGAACAGCAGGGAGGACATCTTCCGCCGGTACTGGCTGACGAGTGCGTCGTCCTCGATGACCCGGAATGCGTCGATCAGACTCTTGCGGGCGAGCCCGTCCTCGTAGGTGCGATCGCGCTTCAGCATCTCGAGGAACTGCTCGAGCGCCTGTTCCGACTCACCGGCCACCAGTGCATGCACGCCCAGCAGGTGGCGCGCGCGCAGGTCGTCCGGATCGGCCTGGACGGTGGCATGCAGCGCATCGGGGGACGGCGCGTCCTTCAGCGCCGCGGCGAAGCCCAAACGGGCCCGGGCCTTCACGGCACGGTCGTCCGTCGCCAGGTTGGCCGGCAATGCGTCCAGCAGCCGCTCGGCCTCGGAGGCTTCGCCGGTCTTCAGCAGGGCGAGGACCAGGTCCAGCTTGAGCTCGTCCTTGTCGGGCTCGGCGCTGACGGCCTCCCGCAGCGCGGCGACCTGGGCGTGGGGATCCAGCGGCGCCTGTTCTTCTTCGATGGGCCCGCCCTCGGCCGGCACGACGCCGTGCGACGCGAGGAACTCGCGCAGCTGGCCCTCAGGCAGCGCACCGGGAAAGCCATCCACCAGCTGCCCACCCTTCACCAGGAACACGGTCGGCACGGAGCGGATCTGGAACGCGGCCGCGATCTGCTGCTCCTTGTCGACATCCACCTTGGCCAGCACGAACGCGCCGTTGTACTCACCGGCGAGCTTCTCGAGGATCGGCCCCAGGGTCTTGCACGGACCGCACCAGGTGGCCCAGAAATCCACCAGTACCGGCACATCCAGCGACTTCTGCAGGACGTCGGCCTCGAAGGTCTCCGTGGTGGCGTCGAAAACGTGGGGCAGCTCGCTCATCGGGCAGGTTCGTCGGGTTCGGGTATCGCGCACAGATGGTGGCGCGCAGGACAGGATACAAGGCAATGTTAAGTTTAATTGACATTGCGGTCCGCCGGGGCTTCGTCTCGTTCCGATGTGGCTGCCACCCGCTGGCAACCTTCCGGCAGGGGGCGCAGGACGACGGGTTTGCTAAGGTCGCGCCGCGGCACGGGCCGCATCATCGACTGGAGGCTGTGATGGGTGTGCGCCGTTTCGTGCTCGGGTTGCTGCTTGCGGGGGGTGTCGTCGGTTCCGCGCTGGCGAAGGACGAGATCCAGGCCTCCGCCGAGGTGAACCCGGCGCCGGCTGAAGCACTGGGCCAGTTCGACCGTTACGAACTCAAGCCCGCCACGCTGTCGACAGAATACGCAGGGCACAAGGCCAATCAGGAAGCGCTTGCTTCGTTCCAGCGCAATCTCGACGAGCGTGTCGGCGCCTGGGTGGGCGAACGCAACGCAGCGCCCGCCACGCATGCGCCCGTGCGCACGCTAGTGATCGAGCCGCGTATCGAGAAGATCCGCTTCATCAGCGGAGGGGCCCGGTTCTGGGCGGGTGCCTTCGCGGGCAGTTCCCGCATCCTGGTGAAGATGAAGCTCACCGACCCGGCCACCGGCCAGGTCATCGCCGAACCCGAGTTCTACCAGCACGCGAAGGGCATGGCCGGTGCGTGGACGTTCGGTGCCGCCGACAACAGCATGCTCGTACGCAGTGCCTCGCTCGCGCTGGACTATCTGAAGACCAACCACGCGACGGCGCAGGGCGGACGGACCGGTTGGGAGAAGGAATGACGCTCCAGCGTTAAGATGCGTTTCCTGACGGGCAGGCCACGACGGCCTGCCCGTGGCGTTTCATCCCTTCGCGAACCTGCATGAAGTCCATCCTGCTCCGATTCCTGCCGCTGACCGGCGCCTTGGCTGCCATCGCGTTCACCGGTGCCCTGGTGGGGTTCGGGCTGGCATTGTCCGGCTATTCGCAGGTCTGGCACCCGGTCGCGGTACTGGGCGCGACAGGCGTGCCGCACGCGTTTGGCTTCAATCTGCTGGGCTTCACGCTGACCGGCGTGCTTGCCGCGGTCGTCGCGCTGGACCTGCGCCAGCGGTTGCCCGCGGACGCCGGCTGGCCTGCGCGCGTGGGGGCGCAGTTCCTGCTGCTCTCCGCGCTCGGCTTCATCGGCCTGGGTGTGCTGCCGCTGGACCCTGACGACCTGCACAACCACGCCAGCAGCCTGCATGCGACGGCCTGGTTGCTCTGGTGGGTGGCGTTCGTGCCGGGTGCCCTGCTGTTCGCCTTCGGCATGCGCGGGCGGCGCGGGTGGCGTGCCGTGACGACGGTCAGCGTGGTCGCCGCCACGCTCGTATTGTTCAGCGCGCTGATCGCGGTGGCATTGATGCCGGCAGGCGTCGCGCAGCGCTTGGGCTACGCCGCGTGGTTGCTATGGCTGTGCGTGGCGGCCTGGCGGCGGTAGGCCGTCGCCAGGCGCGAGGATGAGCTAGTACCGGCCGTTCCACGCTACGGCGCGCTGCGGCGCGTTCGTCATCGCGTCATCGGGCGGGAGCGTCGAGGCGCGGCTGGCGATAGACCTTGCCGTCCTTCATCACGAAATCCACCTTCAGCACGGTGTTGATGTCGTCCACCGGATTCCCCGGCACGGCGACGATGTCGGCACGCTTGCCGGCTTCGATCACGCCCTGATCGTCCACGCCCAGCACCTCCGCTGCCCGGATCGTCGCCGCCTGCAGCGCGTAGGCGGCGGGCATGCCGGCTTCGACCATGTAGATGAACTCGCGCGCGTTGTCGCCGTGCGGGCCCACGCCCATGTCGGTGCCGAAGGCGATCTTCACCCCGTTGCGGTAGGCCTTGCCTGCGGTTTCCTGGATCAGGGCGCCGATGCGCTCCGCCTTGGGCCGCACCACGGCCGGGAAATAGCCGTCGATCTTCGCCTTTTCGGCGACGAAACGGCCGGCCGAGATCGTCGGCACGTACCAGGTGCCATGCTGCTTCATCAACCGCATCACCTCGTCGTCCATGTAGGTGCCGTGTTCGATGCTGGTCACGCCGCCGAGGATGGCGCGCTTCATGCCCTCCTTGCCGTGCGCGTGCGCCGCGACGCGGAAGCCGTAGTCGCGTGCGGTGTCGACGATGGCCTTTACTTCCTCGACGGTGAACTGCGGCGCGTCGCCGGACTTGGCGTAGCTCAGCACGCCACCGGTGGCGGTGATCTTGATGACGTCGCTGCCGTCCTTGTAGCGCTGGCGCACGGCCTGGCGGGCGTCGTCGATGGAGTTGATGACGCCCTCGGTCGGTCCCGGCGGGCCCATCAGGTGCGCGAGGTGGGTGTTGAAGCCGTTGGTGGGGTCGGCGTGGCCGCCGGTGGTGGCGATCGAGGTGCCCGCGGCGAAGATCCGCGGACCCTTCACGGCGCCCTGGTTCACCGCATCGCGCAGGTGCAGGGTCACCTCGCCGCCGAGGTCGCGCACGCTGGTGAAGCCGGCCATCAGGGTCTTCTCGGCGTATCCCACGGAGCGGTAGGCGAAATCCACCGGGTCCAGGCGGAAGCCCTCCGAGTAGCTCTGCGGGCTGGATTCGCCGTCCAGGTGCACGTGCAGATCGGTCCAGCCGGGCGTGCAGGTGTGGTCGGCCAGGACGATGGACTCGGCATCGGCCAGCTTGGCGCGGCCGGGGATGACCTCGGCAATCCGGCCGTCGCGGACCAGGATGGTGTGCTCGCCCAGGATCTTGCCGCTGCGGGCATCGAACACCCGGTCGCAATGCAGGGCCAGCGTCGTGGGCGCGCTCGGTTCGGCAGCCGCGGCGGTCGTGATGGCGGACAGGCCGCAGGCAGCCACGGCGAGGGCAAGGACGGTTCTGTTCATCTGGGATCCCCTGTTTCGACCCCGTCATGCTAACCGGTGCCATGGCGGGGCATGGTGCGCTGCGGTACCCTTGGCGGCTTTGCCGTAGCCGTCGCCGCACGCCGCCATGTCCATCGCCGCCGAACCCGTTTCCTACGATCCGAAATCCGTCGAGTCCCAGGCCCAGTCCTTCTGGGAGGCCCGGCGCGCGTTCGAGGTCGACGAGCGGTCGGACAAGCCGAAGTACTACTGCCTCTCGATGCTGCCGTATCCGTCGGGCGCGCTGCACATGGGCCACGTGCGCAACTACACCATCGGCGACGTCATCAGCCGCTACAAGCGCATGACCGGCCACAACGTGCTGCAGCCGATGGGCTGGGACGCGTTCGGCCTGCCGGCCGAGAACGCCGCGATCAAGAACAAGACCGCGCCGGCGAAGTGGACCTACGCCAACATCGACCACATGCGCAGCCAGCTGAAGTCGCTGGGCTATGCGATCGACTGGTCGCGCGAGTTCGCCACCTGCCGGCCCGACTACTACGTGCACGAGCAGCGCATGTTCACCCGTCTGCTGCGCAAGGGCCTGGCCTACCGCAAGAACTCGGTGGTGAACTGGGATCCGGTGGACCAGACCGTGCTGGCCAACGAGCAGGTGATCGACGGCAAGGGATGGCGCTCGGGCGCGGTCGTGGAGAAGCGCGAGATCCCGCAATGGTTCCTGCGCATCACCGACTACGCGCAGGAACTGCTGGACGGCCTAGACGACCTGCCGGGCTGGCCCGACGCGGTCAAGACCATGCAGCGCAACTGGATCGGCCGGTCGGAAGGCCTGGAGATCCAGTTCGCGGTCGACGGCCACGAGCCGCTGACCGTCTTCACCACGCGTCCTGACACGTTGATGGGCGTGACGTTCGTGTCGATTGCGGGCGAGCACGCGCTGGCGCAGAAAGCCGCCGCGTCGAATCCGGCACTGGCCGCGTTCCTGGCCGAACTCAAGCAGGGTGGCGTATCCGAAGCGGAGCTGGAAACGCAGGAAAAACGCGGCATGGATACCGGCCTGGTGGCCGTGCATCCCATCACCGGCGACAGGATCCCGGTGTGGGTCGCCAACTTCGTGCTGATGGGGTACGGCACTGGTGCCGTGATGGCCGTGCCGGGACACGACGAGCGCGATTTCGAGTTCGCCACCAAGTACGCGCTGCCGATCCGCCAGGTGATCGCGCTGAAGGCGCCGAAGAGCGATGAAGAGAAATCCTACGACGCGACCGCGTGGCGCGACTGGTACGGCGACAAGACCCGCGACGATCTGGAACTGGTGAACTCCGGCGAATTCGACGGTCTGGACTACCGCGGCGCCTTCGAGGCGCTGGCCGAACGTTTCGAGCGAAAGGGCCAGGGCCAGCGTCGGGTGAACTACCGCCTGCGCGACTGGGGCGTCAGCCGCCAGCGCTACTGGGGTTGCCCGATCCCGGTGATCTACTGCGATACCTGCGGCGCCGTGCCGGTGCCGGATTCCGATCTGCCTGTCGTGCTGCCCGAGAACGTCACCCTCGACGGCGTGAAGTCGCCGATCAAGGCCGACCCGGAATGGCGCAAGACGAAATGCCCGCAATGCGGTGCGGCCGCCGAGCGTGAGACCGACACGTTCGACACCTTCATGGAGTCGAGCTGGTACTACGCGCGCTACACCTCGCCGGGCGCGAAGGACATGGTCGACAAGCGCGGCAACTACTGGCTGCCGGTCGACCAGTACATCGGCGGCATCGAGCACGCGATCCTGCACCTGATGTACTTCCGCTTCTACCACAAGCTCCTGCGCGACGCGCGGCTGGTGGACAGCGACGAGCCGGCGACCAACCTGCTGACGCAGGGCATGGTGATCGCCGAAACCTTCTATCGCGACAACACGGATGGTTCGAAAGACTGGATCAACCCGATCGACGTGGAAGTCCAGCGCGACGACAAGGCGCGCGTGGTCGGCGCCACGCTGAAGGCCGACGGCCAGCCGGTGAAGATCGGCGCGGTCGAGAAGATGTCGAAGTCGAAGAACAACGGCGTTGATCCGCAATCGATGGTCGACAAGTTCGGCGCCGATACCGTTCGCCTGTTCTCGATGTTCGCCGCGCCCCCCGAGCAGTCGCTGGAGTGGAACGAGGCCGGCGTGGAAGGCATGGCGCGCTTCCTGCGCCGCCTGTGGACGCAGGTGCAGAAGCATGCCGCCGATGGCGCTTCGCCGGCGTTGGACGTGGCCGCGCTGAACGCGGACCAGAAGGCCGTGCGCCGCAAGACCCACGAGACCATCGACAAGGTCGGCAACGATTACGGCAAGCGCCACAGCTTCAACACCGCGATCGCCGCGGTGATGGAGTTGTCCAACCTGCTGGGCAAGTTCGACGACGCCACCCCGCAGGGCCGAGCCGTGCGCCAGGAGGCGCTGGAAGCCGCGGTGCTGCTGTTGAATCCGATCACCCCGCACGCCAGCCACGCGCTGTGGCAGGCACTGGGCCATGCCGAGACGCTGATCGAGGACGAGCCGTTCCCGCAGGTCGACGCCGCCGCGCTGGTGCGCGACACGGTGACGCTGGCGGTGCAGGTCAACGGCAAACTGCGCGGGACGATCGACGTGGCCGCGGACGCACCGCGGGACGCGGTCGAGTCCCTGGCCAGGGCCGAGCCGAACACCGCCAAGTTCCTTGAGGGCCTGACGATCCGGAAGGTCATCGTGGTGCCGGGCAAGATCGTCAATATCGTCGCGGGCTGAGGGTGGGCGCCGCCGCCTTGCCCCCATGTTCACCTGAGGGCGGGCTACGCTATTGCCGCCCATGACGGCCTCGTCCAGACTTCGCCCATGACCCGATTCCGCCTGCCGCTGCTCCTCGTCGCCCTGGTCTTCCTGGCTGGCTGCGGCTTCCACCTGCGCAACCAGATCGCGCTGCCGGCCGACCTCGGCCCGGTCAGGGTGGTCGGGGCCTCGACGTCGTACAGCGCGCTGGTCACCAGCCTGTCGCGCGGCCTGCAGGCCGCCGGTGCGACGCTCGCCGCGCCGATCGGCGAAGACGAAAACGTCGCCGCCGGCGAACAGGTCGCCACGCTGCGGATCACGTCCGAGCGCTGGGGCGACCTCCCGATCGCCGTGGACCAGTTCGGTCGCGCGCAGGAGTTCAGTCTTCGCTACGCCGTGGTGTTCGCCTTCACCAAGGCCGACGGCACCGACCTGGTGCCGCAGCAGGTCGTCGAACTGTCGCGCGACTACGTGTCGCCGCCGCAGGATGCGACCGGCACGACCACCGAGCGCGAAGTGCTGGCGGAAGAGCTGCGTCGCGAAATGGCGGCGTCGATCCTGCGTCGCGTCGATGGCGTGGTGCGCTCCGGCCCGGTGAACACGGCGCCCTGATGGAGCTCAAGCCGGAACAGCTGGCCGCGCGGGGCGCGTCCGAGCCGTTGCATCCGGTCTACCTGATCGCGGGTCCCGAAATCCTGCGCGTGCTGGAAGCCGCGGACGCCGTTCGCGCGCTGGCGCGCGCGCAGGGCATCGGCGAACGCGAAGTCTTCGATGCCGACGGGCGCGACTTCGACTGGGGCCAACTCGACGCCAGTTTCAATGCGCCCAGCCTGTTCAGTGCGCGTCGCCTGGTGGAAGTACGCCTGCCGGGCGGCAAGCCGGGCAAGGAAGGCGCCGAGGTCATCAGCGCGTTCTGCGCCAATCCGCCACCGGACGTGGTGCTGCTGATCACCGCAGGCGAATGGGGCAAGGCCTACCAGGGCAAATGGAGCGACGCCATCGCGCGCGTCGGCGTGGTCGCGGTGGCATGGGCCATCAAACCGCACGAATTGCCGGGCTGGATCGAGAGCCGCCTGCGCAGCAAGGGCCTGCGCGCCGAACGCGACGCCGTGCAGCTGCTGGCCGAGCGTGTCGAAGGCAATCTGCTGGCCGCCGCGCAGGAAATCGACAAGCTGGCACTGCTCAGCGACGGACAGACGCTCGACGCCGACCGCATGGAGGCGCTGGTCGCCAATGCCGCGCGCTACGACGTGTTCCGCCTGACCGACGCCGTGTTGGCGGGGCAGGGTGCACAGGTCTCGCGCATCCTCGCCGGCCTGCGTGCCGAGGGCGACGTGGTCGCCGGGCTGATGCCGATGATCGTCAAGGAATTGCTGCGCACCGCCGCCCTCGCGCGCGTGCAGGCCGGTGGCGGCAATCTCGCGGCCGAAATGAAGGCGCAGGGCATCTGGGAAGCGAAGCAGGCGCCGTTCAAGCGCGCATTGCAGCGACATGCTTCGCCCGCGCGCTGGGACCGCTTCGTCGCGGAAGCATCGAAGATCGACCGCACCGCGAAAGGTCGCGGCGAGGGCGATGCGTGGGTCGCGCTCGAACGCCTGCTGCTGGCGATCGCAGAAGCCAAAGCCGTGCGGCTGCTGGTGGCCTGACGGGCGCGCAGGATGCTGCAGCTCTTCTACGGCGGCACGTTCGACCCCATCCACAACGGGCACCTGGCCATCGCGCGCGCCGCGCGGGATGAGCTGCGCGTGCCGGTACGCCTGATGCCTGCCGCGGATCCTCCGCACCGTGCGCCGCCTGGCGCGAGCGCGCTGCAACGCGCGCATCTGCTCGACCTCGCCGTCCAGGACGAGGCGGGTCTGGGCGTGGACCGGCGCGAACTGCTGCGTGCTGATCGCGCGCCGGAGACGCGCTCCTACACGATCGACACGCTGCGCGAGCTGCGCGCCGAACAGGGCGACACGGTGCCGCTGGCCCTGCTGATCGGCGCCGACAGCCTGCTGGGCCTGCCGACATGGCGGGAATGGCGGTCACTGTTCGCGCTGGCGCATTTCGTCGTCGCCGACCGACCCGGCAGCCCGCTGGACGCGGGATTGCCGGCCGAGCTGGCCGACATGCTTGCATCGCGCTGGACGTCCTCGCCTGATGCGCTGGGTGATGCGCCTGCCGGCCTCATCTACCGGTTGGACCACCCGCTGCAGCCCGAATCGGCCACCGAGATCCGTCGCCGGATCGCGTCAGGGGGCGCCTGGCGGCACCTGGTCCCTCCACGCGTCGCGGCGGCCATCGCCGACGAAAGGCTCTATCTGAACCAGGTCGCCACGCCGGGTCCGCTATAATCGCGGCCGTACCTCCGGAGCCACCACACCTTTGTCCAGCCAAGCCCACGTCATCAAGACCCGCCTGCCCAGCCCGCCCCCGGCCCTGCCGGACCTGCTCGCCACGGTGCACGCCGCGGTCCAGGAGCTGAAAGCCAAGGATGTCGTCGAGATCGACGTGCGCGGCAAATCCAGCGTCGCCGACTACCTCGTCATCGCCTCCGGCACCTCGACCCGCCACGTGAAGTCGATCGCCGACGAAGTGGTGAGGTTCGCCAAGAAACTGGATGTCATGCCGCTGGGCGTGGAAGGCGAGCGCGAGGCCGAATGGGTGCTCGTGGACCTGGGCGACGTCATCGTCCACGTCATGCTGCCGCGCGTACGCGAGTTCTATGCGCTGGAGCGCCTGTGGACCGTGGGCGACCAGCCGCCGGAAGACATCGAAACGGCAGACGAATCGCGCCTCTGAGCGATCCTTCCGGACGTTGACGCGAAGGCGCCTCGGGGCGCCTTCTTCGTTTCCGGTGCCGGCTATCATGGCGTCATGAAATGCCGTCTCATCGCCACTGGCGAGCGCGCGCCGGGCTGGGTCGCCCAGGGCTTCGCCGAATACCAGAAGCGGTTGTCGCACTGGCTGCCGTTCGAGCTGGTCGAGATCGAACCGGGCCTGCGCGGCAAGGGCCGCGATCCGCAGCGCGCGATCGAGGACGAAGGCAAGCGCGTGCTGGCGGCGCTGCCGAAGAGCGCCCACATCGTCGCGCTGGAAGTCACCGGCAAGCCCTACTCGTCGGAGCAACTCGCGCAGCGGCTGGAGCATTGGCGCACGCTGGGGCGCGACATCGCCCTGTTGATCGGCGGGCCGGAAGGCCATGCGCCCGATGTGGTCGCTGCAGCGCATGAGAAATGGTCGCTCAGTCCGCTGACGCTGCCGCACATGCTGGTGCGGCTGGTGGTCGCCGAACAGGTGTACCGCGCAGCCGCCATGCTCGCCAACCATCCCTACCACCGCGCCTGAATCCAGCGGTGCGAAAAGAAAGCCCGCCTTTCGGCGGGCTTTCTGCTTTCACGCGCGATGCATCACTGCAGGCTGAAGGCGATCGGCACCAGGCCATAGGCCTGCACCGCCTGCCCGTTCTGCATGGCCGGCTTGAAGCGCCACGTCTTCAGCACGTGCTGGAGCGCCGCCTTGTCCAGGTTGCGGTTGCCGCTGCTGCTCTCGACGGTCACGCTGACCGGCGTGCCATCGACGTCCACCAGCACGCGCAGCATCACCGTGCCCTGCACGCCATTGCGCAACTCGTTGCTCGGATAGCGCGGCGAGGTGGCACGCACATATTCCAGCGTCGCCGAGGGCAATGGGCCGCCCAACACCGGACCGGTGAGGTCGCCGGTGTCGATCACGGAGGGCTCGACCACGGGCACGCTGCCGCCTTCGACGATGACGGGCGTGGCGACCACGGGCGTCACCACGTCCGTCCGCTTCTGGATCACGTCCGGGGTCTTCTGCGGGACGATCTTGCGTTCCTCGACCACCGGGACCGGGTCGGGAAGGACCTTCTTTTCGTAGATCTGGAAGATGGGTTTCTTCGGGGCGTCCAGCACCAGCGGCTTCAGGGGCGCTGCCGCCATGGGCATGAGCAGCATGAGGAGGGCGACGGCATGGACCGCGATGGCGGCGGCGATGGCGGCGATGCGGCCGATGTCGATGCGGGTATCGGAACCGTGGGGTAGTGCGCGAACCATGATCCACCTCCTGAGGGCTGTGAACGGAACAACGCTCGGCCGCGGGAAATGGGGTTGCAACGTCCCCGTGCCGCAAGTCCAGACTGTACTCCCCCGCACGTTGCCTGCAAGAGGGGAGGGATTCGACCTTGGGCGTAGGCGGTGCGGCTCCCCTGAAATGAAAACGGCGCCCCGGAGGGCGCCGTCTGGATGTGCCGCACAGCCGGGCTTACTTGCCCAGTTCGAACACCACGTCCAGGTTGACCGAGACCGTGGTTTCGCCCGCCGAAACCGGCGGCGCACCGCTGGCGTCACGGGCTTCCATCTTGGCCATCGCCATCATCGGCACCGGGCGGAAGCCGCCATTGCCTTCGGAAATGCTGACGATCCGGCGCACCTTCAGCCCCAGCGACTTCGCATAGGTCTCGGCACGGCCCTGGGCCTTCTTCAGCGCGGCCAGGCGGGCCTCGTCGTAGACCGGCTCCGGGTTGTCGATCTCGAAGCTCGGGCCGTTGATCTGGTTGGCGCCGACGCCGGCCAGCGCATCCAGCACCTTGCCCAGCTTGGCGATGTCACGGACCTTCACGCTGACCGTGTTGTTGGCCTGGTAGCCGGTGATTTTCGGGGCTTCGTTCTCGGCATAGCGGTACTGCGGGTTGAGGCTGATCCCGCTGGTCTGCACGTCCTTGTCGGCGATGCCGGCGGCCTTGATGGCGGCGACCACCTTCGCCATCTGCTCGCTGTTCTGGCGCATGGCGGTGTTGCCATCCACGGCCTGGGTGACCACGCCGGCGGAGATCGTGGCGATGTCGGGCACGCGCGAGGCCTCGGCCTGCGCCGACACGTTGAGCAGGGTGCCGTCCGATGGGATCGCATAGGCAGGGGCGGTCTGGGCGTGGCTGGTCATGGCGGCAGTGGTTCCCAGGGACAGGGTGAGGGCAAGCAGCAGGGGGCGGATCAGGGGCAGACGCATGGGATCTCCTTTTCGTGATTCGGGTGATGGAGCACCCGGTCGTCGTCGACGCGCAAGGGTGTTCACGATGACATGAACGGGTCGTGATCTACGGCAGGGTTAGCAATTCCCGCCCCGCATCAGGACCTATTCAGTCAGGTGCCGCGGGTTATTCTTCTTCGATGCTCTACCTCGCCTCCCAATCCCCGCGCCGCGCCGAACTGCTGACCCGTCTGGGGCTTACGTTCGGCCGGATCGACCTCGACATCCCCGAGCACCGGCAACCTGGCGAACCGGCCACCGAGTATGTGCGCCGGGTCGCCCGGGAAAAGGCGGGGGCCGGTCTGCTCAAGGTCGTGGCCACTCCCGGCGCGGTCGTGCTCGGGGCGGACACCGAAGTGATCCTGGGCGACGAGGTGTTCGGCAAGCCCGCCGACGAGGCCGAAGCCGCCGCCATGCTGCGCCGGCTCTCCGGCCGCACCCACCAGGCCGTGTCGGCCGTGTCGGTGGTCAGCGCGGGGCGTGAGGCACAGGCGCTGGTCGTCACCGAGGTCAGCTTCGCCGACCTGGAGGACGCCGACATCGCTGCTTACGTCGCCAGTGGCGAAGCGATGGGCAAGGCCGGCGCGTATGGCATCCAGGGCCGCGCCGAGCAGTTCGTCACCCGTCTGGCCGGCAGCTACTCGGCGGTGATGGGCCTGCCGCTGCACGAGACCGCGAAGCTGCTGCGCGAATTCGGCATCCATCCGTCGCCCACCACCGCCCACGCCACAGCCTGAGGGAAGGACCCCGATGTCGGAAGAAATCCTGGTCAACGTCACCCCGCGCGAAACCCGTGTCGCGGTGATCGAGAACGGCATGCTGCAGGAGCTGCACATCGAGCGCGGCTGGCGTCGCGGCGTGGTGGGCAACATCTACAAGGGCAAGGTGCAGCGGGTGATGCCGGGCATGCAGGCCGCGTTTGTCGAAGTGGGGCTGGAGCGCGCGGCGTTCCTGCATGCCAACGACATCGTGCGCTCCTCGCCGGGTGCCGTGGTGGAGGGCGAGGACGCACCGATGCCCGCGCCGCCGCCGGCGCCGATCATGGACCTGCTGCGCGACGGCCAGGACATCGTCGTCCAGGTGGTGAAGGACCCGATCGGCAGCAAGGGCGCGCGCCTGACCACGCAGATCAGCATTCCCTCGCGCTACCTGGTGCTGCTGCCGCAGTCCAAGGTGATCGGCGTATCCGCGCGCATCGAGGACGAAGCGGAGCGTCATCGCCTCAAGCAGGTCGTGACCGAACTGGCCGGTCTGCACGGCGGCCACGGCTACATCATCCGCACCAACGCCGAGGGCCAGCCGGCCGAGGCGCTGGCCGAGGACATCGCCTACCTATCGCGCGTGTGGAACGTGGTAGAGCGCCGCGGCCGCGAATCGCCCTCGTGCAGCATCCTGTACGAAGACCTCAGCCTGCCGCTGCGCGCCGTGCGCGACCTGATCCGCAAGGACGTGGAGAAGGTGAAGGTCGATTCGAAGGAAACCCACGAGCGGCTGCAGGCCTTCGTCGCCAAGTACATGCCGGTGCTGGCCGAGCGCATCGAACTCTATGCCGGCGAGCGCCCCATCTTCGATCTGTATGGCGTCGAGGACGAGATCGGCCGCGCGCTGGATAAGCAGGTGCCGCTGAAGTCGGGCGGCTACCTGGTGATCGACCAGACCGAAGCGATGACGACGGTCGATGTGAACACCGGTTCGTTCCTCGGCCAGCGCAACCTCGAGGAAACCGTCTATCGCACGAACCTCGAAGCCGCGCAGGCGGTCGCGAGGCAGCTGCGGCTGCGCAACCTGGGCGGGATCATCATCATCGATTTCATCGACATGACCGATCCGGAGCACCGTCGCCAGGTGCTGCGCACGCTCGAGAAATCGCTGGCGAAGGACCATGCCAAGACCACGGTGTACGAATTCTCGCCGCTGGGCCTGGTGGAGATGACGCGCAAGCGCACGGTGGAAAGCCTGGCGCGCCAGTTGTCCGAACCGTGCCCGGAATGCAGTGGTCGCGGCAGCATCAAGACCGCCGAAACCGTCACCTACGAGATCTTCCGCGAGATCACCCGCGCCGTGCGCCAGTTCGAAGCCGCGCGGCTGCTGGTGATCGCGTCGCCGAAGGTGGTGGCGCGGATCACCGACGAGGAGTCCGCGGCGGTCGCCGAGTTGGAGGAGTTCCTCGGCAAGTCGATCCGCTTCCAGGCGGACGAGCAGTACCTGCAGGAGCAGTTCGATGTCGTGCTGCTCTGACGCACGAGGCGGAGTGCGCGCCTGATGCCGACGCCGCTGCGCCGCCGCCTGCGCCTGGCCCGCCGGGGTGCCGTCTACGGCATCGCGGTCGTGCTCGTGTGCATGGCCGTGGTGCTCGGCATCGCCAGCCAGGTGTTGCCACTGGCCGAACGCCACCCGGACCGCATCGCGGCCTGGCTCAGCGAACGTGCCGGTCGGCCGGTGGCGTTCGACGCGGTCAAGACGCAGTGGACGCGGCGCGGGCCGCTGCTGCAACTCGATGGCCTGCGCCTCGGCGAAGGCGATAGTGGCGTTCGCATCGGTCAGGCGGAAGTGCTGGTGTCGATGTACGGCGGTTTGCTGCCCGGTCGCTCCTTTACCGAGTTGAGGTTGCGTGGCCTCGCGCTGACGTTGCAGCGCGGCGATGACGGCAAGTGGTCCGTGCGTGGCCTGCCAGGCCAGCAGCAGGCGGGCGACGATCCTCTGCGGAGCCTGGAGGGATTGGGTGAACTGCAGGTCATCGACGGCCGCCTCGCCATCGTCGCGCCGTCGCTGGGCTGGGATATCCAGGTACCCGACATCGACCTTCGCCTGCGCGTACAGGGCGACCGTGTGCGCGCCGGCGCGCGCGCCTGGATCCGCAAGGACGCCGCGCCGCTCAGTGTCGCAGTGGATTTCGACCGCAAGGCCGGCGATGGCCGCGCCTATCTCGATGTCGTGGCCGATGACATCGGCGCATGGGCACCGCTGTTGCGCTATGCCGGCGTCGTGGCCGAGCGCGGCAACGGCCGCGTGCGCGCGTGGACGGAGCTGCGGCGACATCGCGTCGTGCTGGTGACGGCCGACGCGCAACTGCGTCAGGTGGGCCTGCGCGGTGCACCGCTGCCGGCGTCCGCGGCGCCGACGCGGGTCGCCTTCGACCAGTTGGAAGGCCGCATGCGATGGCGGCTGGTGAGTGGCGGTTGGCGCCTCGATGCGCCGCGCTTGCGCGTGGGCAGCGCACCGGCGGTGCAGACGCTCGACGGCCTGGTATTGGCCGGAGGCGAGCGCTACGCGTTGCTGGCGGACGAAGTGGATGCCGCGCCGCTGTTCGCGGTGCTGGGCCTCAGCGACAAGGTCGATCCTGGCCTGCGCCGCTGGCTCGTGCAGGCCAAGCCGGGTGCGCGGCTCGGGCGGCTCGCGCTGGCGGGCCGGCGCGATGGCGTGATGCACGGCGAAGGCACGCTGCGCGATATCTCCTTCGCCGCCGTCGGCGATGCACCGGGGCTCAGCGGGCTGGCGGGCGACTTCGATGGCGATGCGGCCGGTTTCAGACTGAAGCTGGACCCGGCTTCGCGCATGCGCTTCGACTGGCCGAGCGGGTTCGCGGTCGTGCACGACGTCAGGCTGGAGGGCGAAGTGCTCGGCTGGCGCGAAGGGCAGGGCTGGCGCGTGGGCACGCCGGCGCTGCAGGTGCAGGGCAAGGACTACGCCGCGGACGTGCGCGGCGGCATGTGGTTCCAGGGCGACGGTACGCGGCCATGGATCGATCTGGCCGCCGATCTCGACGATGCGCCGGTGCCGGTGGCGAAGGGCTTCTGGATCCACCACAAGATGTCCAAGGCGGCCGTGGACTGGTTGAACGGCGCTCTGGTCGGGGGCACGGTGCGCGACGGGCGTGCGATCGTCACCGGCGACCTGGACGACTGGCCCTTCACCCATCAGAACGGCCGCTTCGAAGCCGTGGCCCACATCGATGGCGGGCAGTTCAAATTCCAGCGCGACTGGCCCCAGGTGGAGCAGGTGCATGGCGACATCGCCTTCATCGGCAATGGGTTCCTGCTGAAGGCGCGCGGTGCGCTGGCGGATGTCGCGATTCCCGCCTTCGAGGCGGGCATCGCCGATTTCGGTGTGGGCGACCTGAAGATCACCGCGCGCGCCGACACCGATGCCGGCAAGCTGCTCGCGATGCTGCGCCAGAGTCCGCTGCACAAGACCTACGGCAACACGCTGGACCACCTGCAGGCGAAGGGTCCGGTGGCCGCGACGTTCGACCTGCTGCAACCGCTGCACGCCGACGAACAGGCGCGCAGGAAGCTCGCCGGCACCGTCGATCTGAAAGGCGCACAGCTGGCGGAGAAACGCTGGGACCTGGTGTTCGACAACGTGCGCGGCAAGGCGAAGTACGACGATGGTGGTTTCGCCTCCGGTCCGTTGCAGGTCGTGCACGACGGGCAGGCCGGCGTGCTGGGATTGCGCGCGGGCAGCGGTACGCGCGACCGCAACCAGGCATTCGAAGCCGACCTGACGGCCGTCGTGGATGCCGACCGCCTGCTCGATCGCGCGCCCGAAGTGGCCTGGCTCAAGCCCTACATGGACGGGCGTTCTTCGTGGACGGTGGGCGTGAACATCCCGCGTGCGGCGACGGGAAAGCCCGAAGCACCGACGCAGCTCAACCTCACCTCGGACCTCGTGGGCACGGCGATGAGCCTGCCGGCGCCCTTGCGGAAGGCGGCGACGGCGCCGTTGCAGACCACGGTGCGCGCGCCGCTGCCGATGGGCAGCGGGCAGATCGATGTGGCATTCGGCGACCTGCTCGCACTGCGCGCCCGCGCGAGCAACGGCCAGACCGGGGTGCGCGTCGTGCTGGGCAGCGATGAAGTGAAGGACGCCGCGCCGGCGTCCGGACTGATCGCTACCGGCCGCGCCGGCACCCTGGATGCGATGGAGTGGGTGGCGCTGGCCAAGGGCGGCAGCGAGGGCGGATCGCTGCCGCTGCGCCATATCGATATCACCGCCGAGCGCCTGTTGATGATCGGCTCGGTGTTTCCCGGTACGCGCCTGCAGCTGGCGCCCGCCCAACAGGCGCTGGCCGTGTCGCTGGATGGCGAGGCGCTGTCGGGTGCGCTGCTGGTTCCCGACGCGAAAGGCGCGGCGATCGCCGGCAAACTGGCGCGCGTGCATTGGCGAAAGGCGTCGGCTGCGGACGCAGGCAGCGTCGGCACGGGCGCGCGCGGCGCGACGGACGACCTCAATCCTGCGGACATTCCGCCGCTGTCCCTGGATATCGAAGACCTGCGTTTCGGCGATGCGCAGCTAGGCGCGGCGAAGCTGCGCACGCGCCAGCAAACCGATGGCATGCACATCGACCAGTTGCAGCTGCGCTCACCGGGCCAGCATATCGACGTGAGCGGGCAGTGGACCGGGATGGGCGACGCCGCGCGCACGCGCTTCGCCGCCGAAGTGAAGAGCGAGAATTTCGGTGTGCTGCTCGATGATTTCGGGCTGGGCGACCGCGTCGGCGGCGGCCATGGCGAGATCACCGCGGAGGCCGGCTGGCCCGGCAGTCCGGCGGCGTTCCAACTGGCCTCGCTGGAGGGCCGCGTGAAGCTCGCCGCGCGCGATGGCCACCTGCTGGAAGTGGAGCCCGGCGCGGGCCGCGTGCTGGGCCTGCTGAGCGTGGCGGAAGTGCGCCGCCGGCTGATGCTGGATTTCAGCGACTTCTTCTCCAAGGGCTTCGCGTTCAACCGCATCGATGGCGATATCCGCATCTCCGGCGGGCTGGCGCGCAGCGACAACCTGGTGATCGATGGCCCCGCGGCCGAGATCCAGATCCGCGGCGACACCGATCTGCGCAGCGAGCGCTTCGACCAGACCGTCGACGTGAAACCCAAGTCCGCCAACGTGCTGACCGCCGTCGGCGCCGTGGCCGGTGGTCCGATCGGTGCGGCGGTCGGCGCGGTGGCCAATGCCGTGCTGAAGAAGCCGTTGGCCGAGATGGGCGCCAAGACCTACCGCGTCACCGGTCCCTGGAAGTCGCCCAAGGTGGAAGTCGTCGGCCGCGAGCAATCGCGCGTCGTGAAGGACGAACGCACCGACGCCGCCGGCGCACCCTGAACCGGCCGGACGCACGGCCGTCCTTGCCGTCGCCGTCCTCCACCCCCATTGTGATGTCCATGACCCTGCCGATCGCACTCGCCGAATCCCGCCTCCTCCTGCCTGCCGGTCTGGCCTCGTCCAGCCTGGACCGTGCGTTCGGTGCCCTGCTGGGCCCCGGCGTCGATTTCGGCGACCTGTACTTCCAGCACGCACGGCGCGAGAGCTGGACGGTCGAGGACGGCATCGTCAAGGACGGTGCGCATTCCATCGAACAGGGCGTCGGCGTACGCGCGATCTCCGGCGAGAAGACCGGATTCGCCTATTCCGACGACATCAACGCGCAGGCCCTGTTGGGCGCGGCGAAATCGGCGCGCGCGATCGCCCGCGACGGTGCCGCGCATGCGCCGCGCACGCTGGTGCGCAGCGAAGGTCGCGCGCTGTACACCAGCGACGACCCCATCGATGCGATGGGCAACGAGGCCAAGGTCGAAGCGCTGCGCGCGGTGGACCGCTTCGTGCGCGCGGCGGACCCGCGCGTGCAGCAGGTCACCGTCAGCCTGGCGGGCGGAATCGATACGATACTGGTGGCACGCAGCGACGGCGTGCTCGGCGCCGATGTGCGGCCACTGGTGCGCCTCAATGTGCAGGTCATCGTGGAGCAGAACGGACGACGCGAATCCGGCTACGCCGGCATGGGCGGACGCTACGGGTATGCGGAACTGTTCGCCGATGGCAAGCCGGAAGACCTCGCGCGCGAAGCGCTGCGCCAGGCGCTGGTGAACCTGGAGGCGATCGATGCGCCGGCCGGCATCATGCCAGTTGTACTCGGCAGCGGCTGGCCCGGCGTGCTGCTGCACGAGGCGGTCGGCCACGGGCTGGAAGGCGACTTCAACCGCAAGGGCACCAGCGTGTATGCGGGACGCATCGGCGAGCAGGTCGCGTCGAAGGGCGTCACCATCGTCGACGACGGCACGCTGCCGGGTCGCCGCGGTTCGCTCAATATCGACGACGAGGGCACGCGGACGAACTGCACCACGCTGATCGAGGACGGCGTGCTGGTGGGCTACATGCAGGATTCGATCAATGCGCGCCTGATGGGCATGGCGCCGACCGGCAACGGCCGGCGCGAATCGTTCGCGCACCTGCCGATGCCGCGCATGACCAACACCTACATGCTGGCCGGGCAGCACGATCCGGAAGACATGATCCGCTCGGTGAAGAAGGGCCTGTACGCGGTCAACTTCGGCGGCGGCCAGGTCGACATCACCAGCGGCAAGTACGTGTTCTCGGCGACCGAGGCCTACCTGATCGAGGAGGGTCGCATCACCGCGCCGGTGAAGGGCGCCACGCTGATCGGCAACGGTCCCGAGACGATGCAGAAGGTCAAGATGATCGGCCACGACCTGGCGCTCGATGCCGGTGTGGGCGTGTGCGGCAAGGACGGGCAGAGCGTGCCGGTGGGCGTGGGCCAGCCGTCGCTGCTGATCGAAGGGCTGACGGTGGGCGGTACGAAGGCGTGAACGCGCGTCGCGACGCGCTGCCCTCAGTCTTCTTCGCCCGCGCCGTCGTCGCCTTCCGCGCCAGCGAGGAGTTCCCTGATCTCGCGGAAGAGTTCACGGAACGCGCGCGGTGGCTTGTTCTTGGTCCGTTCTTCGGTGGCGTTGCGCGCCAATTGCCGGAGCTTCTGCCGGTCGGCGGTGGGGAACTCGGCCAACAGGTCCGCCAGCGCCTCGTCGCCGCCGGACAGCAGGCGGTCGCGCCACTGTTCGGCGCGATGCAACAGGGCCGTCTCGCGGCGCGCCGCGTCGCCGCCTTCGTCCATCGCGTCGCGGATGGCTTCCAGCACCTCGTCCTCCTCGCGCCGCATCTGCTTGGCGAGGAACTGCAACTGGCGCTTGTGCGCGATGTGCGAGGTGATGCGCTGCGTTTCCACGATGTGCGGCATCAGCTCCTCGGGGATCGGCAGTCGCGCCAGCTGCGCGGCCGGCAGCGCGACCAGCTTCTCGGCCAGGCTGCGGATCTCCAGCGCCTCACCGCGTTGCTGGGTGCGGCTGGGGCCAAGGAATTCGCCGGTTTCGGGGTCGCGTCCGCGCATCGTGAAGCCTCTCTATCGCTTCCGCGTCGCGCGGGAGCCTGACCAAGGTACCGATCCGGCGCCACGGCGCGGATCACAGGACACAAGGATAAAGCATTGAACGCCACCCTCCCGACCACCGCCGACGACAGCCTTGCACGGCTCGAACGCCTGGAATCGCTCTCGCAGCGCCTGTTGGCGCGCGCGAAGGCGGCGGGCGCCACCCAGGCGGAAGTGAGCTGCAGCGAAGAGACCGGGCTCAACGTCAACGTGCGGCTGGGCGACGTGGAAACCGTGGAGTCCACCCGCGACCGCGGCATCGGCGTGACCGTCTACTTCGGCCAGCGCAAGGGCAGTGCCAGCACCGCCGACCTGCGGGAGGAAAGCCTGGAAGCGACGGTCGCGCAGGCCTGCGCGATCGCCCGCTTCACCGAGGACGACGAAGCCGCGGGCCTGGCCGACGCGGCGCTGATGGCACGCGAGTTCCCGGACCTGGACGTGTGGCATCCGTGGGCGCTGGACATGGACCAGGCCGTGGACCTGGCGCTCGCCTGCGAAACCGCCGGGCGCGAGCTGGACGCACGCATCGCCAACTCCGATGGTGCCTCGGTCGGCAGCGGCGAAAGCCTGGCCGTCTATGCGAACTCGCATGGTTTCATCGGCCGCGAGCGCGAGACCCAGCACACCATCGGCTGCGCACTGATCGCCGGCCAGGGCGATGCCATGCAGCGTGATGGCTGGTACAGCACCGCGCTGTCGCACCTGGCACTGCAGGCGCCGGAGGCCATCGGCCGCAAGGCCGCCGAGCGCACGCTGGCCCGGCTGCAGCCGCGCTCGCTGGCCACCGGCCAGCATCCGGTGCTGTTCTCCGCAGAAGTGGCGCGTTCGCTGGTGGGCCATTTGCTGGGCGCAGTGTCGGGCGGCGCGCTGTACCGGCGGGCCAGCTTCCTGCTGGACCATGTCGGCCAGCGGATCTTCCCTGACTGGTTCGCCATCGAAGAACTCCCGCTGCTGCGGCATGGGCTGCGCTCGGCCGCGTTCGACGCCGAAGGCGTGGCGACGAAGCGCTCGCACCTGATCCGCGATGGTGTGCTGGAGCGCTACGTGCTGGGCAGTTATTCGGCCCGCAAGCTGGGTTTGCAGACCACCGGCAACGCCGGCGGCGTCCACAACCTGCAGGTGAAGGCGAACGCGGGCGGGTTCGACGATCTCCTGGCCGGCATGCGCACCGGCTTGCTGGTCACCGAGCTGATGGGGCAGGGCGTGAACGGCGTGACTGGTGACTACTCGCGCGGTGCGGCGGGTTTCTGGGTAGAGGACGGCGCCATCGCCTACGCCGTGGATGGCATCACCATCGCAGGCAACCTCAAGGACATCTTTGCAGGTATCGAAGCGGTGGGCACCGACGTG